>PVML01017508.1_pt1 | contig 402371 bp, 339 predicted proteins | sample 1853371 | NCBI WGS metagenome assembly PVML01 (sample SAMN08533508, study PRJNA380276) | Human gut metagenome, whole genome shotgun sequencing project. | isolation source: participant 1, chromium library | host: Homo sapiens | collected 2017 | reverse complement strand
AAAAATCTACTGACCCGTAGCCATTCTCTTGCAGAGCGGATAAACAAATACTTCTTTTCGTTGTTATGTTTTCATTTCTAAATAACCTAAGCTTATGAAACTACGAATAGGAAGTATCACGTTCTTGCTGTTTCTTTCATCCGTTGCCTTTCCACAGGCCACAAGCCGCTATCTGGACAAACCATTACCACAAGGATGGGAAGAAGATACACAAATATTTCAGCAAGTATTGCCAGTGGACGACCAATGGTGGAAAGCATTTCAGGACCCCGTTCTCGACTCACTCATCTCCGTTGCAGTCAAGCAGAATTATTCGGTACTGACTGCGATTGATCGTATCAATATGGCAAAAGCCAACTTGAGAATGGAACGTGGAAATTTTTTCCCAACAATCGGGTTGAATGCCGGATGGACCCGCCAGCAAAGCAGTGGCAACACCAGTGACTTGCCACAATCGACTCAACATTATTATGATGCCTCGCTCAATATGAGCTGGGAGTTAGACCTCTTTGGAAGCATACGCAATCGCGTAAAAGCCCAGAAAGAAAACTTTGCGGCCAGTAAAGAAGAATATACCGGCACAATGATATCACTTTGTGCCCAGGTAGCCTCAGCATACATCAACCTGCGGGAGTTGCAACAAGAATTGGCTGTAGTGCAAAAGAACTGTGCATCCCAAGAGGCGGTATTAAAAATTACAGAAGTAAGATACAACACCGGACTCGTATCTAAACTGGATGTGGCACAGGCTAAGTCGGTGTTCTTCAGCACCAAAGCATCGATTCCTCAAATCGAATCGGGCATTAATCAATACATTACGACCCTTGCCATACTATTGGGTACTTATCCCCAGGAAGTGCGGCCAGCTCTAACCGCTCCCGGAACATTACCGGATTATATGGAACCTATCGGAGTGGGGCTTCCGGCCGATTTGTTACTTCGCCGCCCGGACATACGCAGTGCCGAACGAAGCGTCAATGCACAAGCCGCTTTAGTAGGAGCGTCTAAGTCGGACTGGTTGCCTCAGGTCTTTCTAAAAGGATCGGTTGGTTATGCAGCAAAGGACCTGAAAGACCTGACCCATCATAAAAGTATGACCTATGAAATTGCTCCGGCACTGAGTTGGACGCTTTTTAAAGGAACTCAACTAGTGAATGCTACCAAATTGGCCAAAGCACAATTGGACGAAGCTATCAACCAGTTCAATCAGACAGTATTGACCGCCGTACAAGAGACAGACAACGCTATGAACGCTTACCGGAATTCTATCAAGCAAATAGTAGCTTTGCGCGAAGTGCGCAATCAGGGACAAGAGACCCTGACTCTCTCGCTGGAACTTTACAAACAAGGATTGACCCCATTCCAGAACGTACTGGATGCCCAACGCTCACTGCTCAGTTATGAAAACCAGCTGGTTCAAGCCAGAGGATATTCTCTGCTGCAACTGATAGCTATGTACCAGGCATTGGGAGGCGGATGGTCCGGAAACCTGAATAATTAACTATAAAGACTTGTCATAATGAAAAAACTAATGTATATTTTCCTCATCCTCCCTTTGATAATGAGCGGATGTAAAGGGAAAAAAGAAACCGAAAGAGGAGGGATGCCTACTCCGGAAATCAGTGTGGCATATCCACTCGTACAAAACATTACCCTAACAAAAGATTATCCGGGATATCTGACTACCGAACAAACAGTAAATCTGGTAGCCAGAGTCAACGGTGCCTTGCAGTCCGCCTCTTTCACACCGGGAACTCGTGTGAAGCAGGGGCAACTCTTATTCGTAATCGAACCAACGATCTACAAAGATAATGTAACTCAAGCCGAAGCCCAACTGAAAACCGCACTTGCACAGTTGGAATATGCCCGTAACAACTATAGCCGCATGAAAGAGGCTCTAAAAAGTGATGCGGTCAGCCGTATACAAGTATTACAAGCTGAATCGAATGTAGCCGAAGCCACTGCAGCAGTCAGCAATGCCGAAGCCACTCTGAATACTGCACACACCAATCTGGGCTATTGCTATATCCGTGCCCCTTTCAACGGAACTGTCAGCCGCTCGCTTTACGATGTGGGCAGCTATATCAGCGGAGCCGCACAACCTGTCACTTTGGCTACGATCTATAAAGACGACCGCATGTACACCTATTTTAATGTTGCCGACAACCAATGGCTTTCAATGCTACTCTCTCAAAACGGTAAAGAAAAGGAACTCCCCAAAAATGTCATCGTGCGCCTGGGTGAGAACGGCACACAAAACTATCCGGCCACATTGGATTATTTATCGCCCAATGTCGACTTGAACACAGGAACACTCAACGTGCGCGCCAATCTGGATAATCCGAAAGGTATTCTGAAAAGCGGACTATACGTCAGTATCACATTGCCTTATGCCGAGGCAAAACAAGCAGTGCTTGTTCCGGAAGCTTCCATCGGTACAGATCAGTTGGGGAAATACCTATACATCGTAAACGATTCGAATATAGTACGCTACAGGCATATCGAACCGGGACAACTGGTCAATGACACATTGCGCCAGATAAAGAGCGGACTTTCACCCAAAGAACAATATGTCACCACAGCACTGATGAAAGTACGTGATGGCATGAAAGTCAAGCCCGTATCAGTCAATCACGAGTCATCAACCTCTAATCGTTAACTGCATGTTTTCAAAGTTCTTTATCAATCGACCTATATTCGCCACGGTACTGGCATTGATCATCGTGGTGGCCGGATTGGTAACATTAAATATATTGCCTGTCGCACAGTTTCCGGAGATAACTCCGCCTACAGTACAGGTATCTGCCTTCTATCCGGGGGCAAATGCTGAGACCGTAGCCCAGACTGTCGGCATTCCCATAGAACAGCAAGTAAATGGCGTAGACGGTATGCTGTATATGAGCTCTACAGCGTCCAGCTCGGGTGCCTATTCGTTGACCATTACTTTTGCTGTCGGTACAGACATAGATATGGCCACTGTACAAGTTCAAAACCGGGTAAGCGTAGCACAATCTTCGTTACCGGAACCTGTCATCGTTCAGGGAGTAACGGTACAGAAGCAATCGTCCAATATTGTGATGTTTCTCACGATGCAGGCACAAGACTCTGTATACGACGGGCTTTACCTTACGAACTACGCTCAGTTGAATCTGGTAGACCAATTGACACGTGTACCCGGCGTAGGGGCTGTCAATGTAATGGGAGCGGGCAATTACAGCATGCGCGTCTGGCTCGATCCGGAAGCAATGCGCATCCGTAACCTCTCGCCGGCACAAATCTATCAGGCTATCCAGTCACAAAACATAGAGGTCAGTGCCGGTTATATCGGACAGCCTATTGGCAAAAACAACAATAATGCCTATCAGTATACCTTGAATGTACAAGGTCGCCTGACGTCTCCCGAAGAGTTTGGCAACATTATTATCCGAACTGAAGAAGGAGGAAAAATGCTCCGGCTAAAAGATGTGGCGCGCATCGACCTCGGCAGTTCTTCGTACAACGTAGTGTCCAAACTAAAGGGACACCCTACTGCTGCCATCGCTATCTATCAACAACCGGGTTCGAACTCGCTCGATGTCTCTAAAGGAGTCAAGGCAAAAATGCAGGAGCTTGCACAAAACTTCCCGGCCGGAGTCAGCTATAACGTGACCTTGGATACGACCGATGTCATCAATGCATCCATTGATGAAGTACTCGTTACTTTTCTGGAAACAACCTTATTGGTGGTACTCGTTATCTTCCTGTTTCTACAGAACTGGCGAGCTGTCATCATTCCATGTATCACCATTCCGGTATCACTGATCGGTACACTGGCAGTCATGGCGGCACTTGGATTTTCAATCAATACTTTAACTCTATTCGGATTGATACTTGCCGTAGCAATAGTGGTGGATGATGCGATTGTGGTAGTAGAAAATGCTTCACGTTTGCTGGAGACAGGACAGTATTCTCCCAAAGAAGCCGTCACCAAAGCAATGGGAGAAATCACAGGACCAATTGTCGGAGTGGTATTGGTATTATTGGCAGTTTTTATCCCTACCACATTAATCAGCGGCATCTCCGGACAACTTTATAAGCAATTTGCCCTGACCATTGCTGCATCTACCATATTAAGCGGTATTAATTCGTTGACACTGACCCCGGCATTATGCGCACTGTTTCTGGAGCATAACAAGCCATCCAATTTCTTCATATACAAGGGATTCAATAAGGTATATGATAAGACACAGAATCTATATGACCGTATTGTGAAGGGATTACTCGTCCGTCCCGGCCTTGCGTTGATCTCTTATGGTATTATTACGGCAGTGGCTGTTATCCTGTTCATGAAATGGCCTTCAACCTTCGTCCCTGATGAAGATGACGGCTACTTCATAGCTGTCATCCAGTTGCCACCGGCTTCAAGTCTGGAACGCACACAGGCTGTGGGTCGGAAAGTCAATCAGATTCTGGACAGTTATCCTGAAGTAAAAGACTATATCGGTATCAGCGGATTTTCTATTATGGGAGGTGGCGAACAGTCCAACACAGGTACTTATTTCGTTGTCTTGAAAAACTGGGACCAACGGAAAGGAAAAGAGCATACTGCTGCGGCTGTGGTCGAACGTTTCAACGAGATGGCTTATGGCATCCAGGAAGCACAGATATTCGCAATGGTACCTCCGGCCATTCCCGGATTAGGAGCTTCAGGAGGGTTACAGCTACAATTGGAAGATCGCAATAACCTGGGGCCGACTGAAATGCAACGGGCTGTCGAAACCCTGATGGCTACTTATCACACTCAACCCGCTCTCGCATCCATATCCAGTATGTACCAGGCCAATGTACCACAGTATTTCCTGAATATCGACCGCGATAAAGTACAGTTTATGGGCATTCAGTTGGATAACGTATTCTCTACACTGAGTTATTATATGGGAGCGGCCTATGTCAATGACTTTGTTCAATTCGGACGTATCTATCAGGTAAAGATAGAGGCCGGAGAACAAGCTCAAAAAGTAATTGACGACGTGCTGAAACTCAGCGTCCCCAACGCCAAAGGAGATATGGTCCCATTTTCATCCTTTACCAAAGTCGAAGAGCGCTTGGGGATGGACCAAATCAGCCGTTACAACATGTACTCGACAGCATCTATCACCTGCAATGTGGCTTCGGGAAGCAGTTCGGGTGAGGGAATACAGCAAATGGAAGACCTGATTAAGGAGCAACTGGGTAACGAGTTTGGCTACGAATGGACCTCGGTAGCCTATCAGGAGACGCAAGCAGGCAACACAACCACCATCGTATTCATCATGGCATTATTGGTGGCATTCCTGGTACTGGCAGCCCAATACGAAAGCTGGACAAGCCCCTTATCAGCAATTATGGGATTGCCAATGGCTTTATTGGGAGCAATGATAGGTTGTTCTGTCATGGGAACACCTGTGAGCATTTATACTCAGATCGGTATCATTTTACTGATCGCCCTTTCTGCGAAAAACGGAATCCTCATTGTTGAATTTGCACGCGACTTCCGTGCCGAAGGTAACTCTATTCGCGATGCCGCCTATGAAGCCGGACATGTCCGGCTGCGTCCGATCCTGATGACCTCTTTTGCATTCGTATTGGGAGTGATGCCTCTTCTGTTCGCCACAGGGGCCGGGGCGCAAAGCCGTATCGCACTCGGCGCAGCTGTTGTTTTCGGTATGGCCCTGAACACGTTACTGGCAACGATATATATCCCGAATTTCTACGAGCTGATGCAAAAGTTCCAGGAAAACGTATTGGATCGCAAGAAAAAGAAATAGTCCTCTATTTCAAGTTCTCTATTGTAAAAAACGCCTTTTTCATTTCACAGCCTATTGTCACCGGTCAGAGTTTCGGGTGTCAATAGGCTTTTTTATAGTTGTCAAAAAGTCAACCAAGCATTTTCATCTTAGCGCCATACCGATACAATGAAAATTAGCTTTTGAAACAAAAGTATTGATTACAAGCCGTTTATTATACGAACAATCCATCATTACGAAGTTAACTTTAATAGTGTGTTAAAGTTAACTTCGTAATGATAAACAATTAACTTCTTGCATTTACGATATTAACTTCCTGGAAAGAGGATAATAGATGCCGGAAAGAGTCATTAACATTGTTAATTTTATAAAGCGTCATAATCCGGAATATCCGACAGAAACGAATAACTTTGAGTATCATAATCCATCCGGCAACAATAGTGTTGCATCCCATTACTGACAACCAGATAATCAACTTTCAAAACCATATTATAGCGGGTGATCTGATCAAAAACAGTCTGCGTAATCTCAATGTGGGGAGCTTTATATTCAACAATCATTCTGGCACTAAGATCGCGTTTGTATAGCACTGTGTCACATCGTTTTTTAGTCCCGTTCAGGTTCAGCAGCACTTCATTTGCCATCAAAGACGACGGATACCCCTTATGAACAATAAGAAAGTGTACAAAGTGCTGACGGACCCATTCTTCAGGGGTCAATGCGACATAACGACGGCGAATCACATCGAAAATAACATTTTTTCCATTTCGAGTGGCGATTTTAGTGTCAAATACTGGTAGGTTTAACGATAACATTTACTATTTTTGTAAGTTAAATAATGGCTTCCTGCTATTGGAAGCACAAATTTAATGGAATCTTATGAAAACAAAGCAAGAAATCGTAGCTAATTGGCTACCCCGTTACACCAAACGTAACCTGGAAGACTTTGGAGAGTATATCCTGTTGACTAACTTCAACAAGTATGTAGAAATATTTGCAGAGAAATTTAATGTTCCCATTTTGGGTAAAGACGCCAATATGATCTCTGCCAGTGCAGAAGGAATCACAATCATCAACTTTGGCATGGGAAGTCCCAATGCCGCCATAATTATGGATTTGCTGAGTGCCATCTCTCCAAAGGCCTGCCTGTTTCTGGGAAAATGTGGCGGAATCGATAAAAAAAATAAAATAGGTGACCTGATTCTGCCAATTGCCGCTATCCGCGGTGAAGGTACCTCAAACGACTATTTCCCGCCGGAGGTTCCGTCCCTGCCGGCATTTATGCTGCAGCGTGCCGTATCATCGGCTATCCGTGACTATGCTCGCGATTATTGGACAGGAACAGTCTATACAACCAACCGCCGTATTTGGGAGCATGATGACACCTTTAAAGAGTATCTGAAAAGGACTCGTGCAATGGCAGTTGATATGGAAACGGCAACTCTGTTCAGTTGCGGTTTTGCCAATCATATCCCGACCGGAGCTTTACTACTCGTATCCGACCAGCCTATGATTCCGGAAGGAGTGAAAACTGATAAAAGCGACAACATCGTTACCAAAAACTATGTAGAGGAGCATGTAGAGATAGGCATCGCCTCGCTACGAATGATCATTGATGAAAAGAAAACTGTAAAACACCTGAAATTCGACTGGTAACGCCACACTTATATTTATATGGCCAAACAAGAACTGACTTGCGATGACATCCTCAAAGAACTGAGGGCCAAGCAATATCGTCCCATCTACTATTTGATGGGAGAAGAATCGTATTATATCGACTTAATAGCCGATTACATTACCGACAACGTACTGACGGATACTGAGAAAGAGTTTAACCTGACCGTAGTATATGGTGCAGATGTGGATGTGGCGACTGTGATTAATGCCGCTAAGCGCTACCCGATGATGTCAGAACATCAGGTAGTGATAGTAAAAGAGGCACAAGCCATCCGCAATATAGAAGAACTATCTTATTACCTGCAAAAACCGTTAAACTCAACAATATTAGTGGTTTGTCATAAACATGGCGCTCTGGACCGCAGAAAGAAGTTAGCTGCAGAAATTGAAAAAACAGGTATTCTTTTCGAATCCAAAAAGATAAAAGAAGCACAACTGCCTGCATTTATCAGTTCATATATGAAACGTAAAGGGATAGACATGGAGCCTAAAGCTACCGCAATGTTAGCTGATTTTGTGGGTACGGATCTTAGCCGTTTGACGGGTGAACTGGAAAAACTGATCATCACATTACCTGGCGGTCAGAAACGCGTAACTCCTGAACAAATAGAGAAAAACATAGGGATAAGTAAAGACTATAATAATTTTGAATTGCGTAGTGCACTGGTCGAAAAGGATGTACTCAAGGCCAATAAAATAATAAAATACTTTGAAGAAAATCCTAAAACAAATCCGATACAAATGACGCTTTCTTTACTATTCAACTTTTACTCAAACCTAATGTTGGCCTACTATGCACCGGATAAATCAGAACAGGGAGTGGCTACCATGTTAGGGCTTAAAACCCCGTGGCAGGCCCGCGATTACCTGACGGCAATGCGGAAATACACTGGAGTGAAGACAATGCAAATTGTAGGAGAAATACGATATGCAGACGCAAAATCGAAAGGTGTAGGCAATACCTCGATAAGCGATGGAGATATTCTTCGTGAATTAGTATTCAAGATTCTTCATTAAAAAACAATTTATTTCAGTATCTGCTCCCTATATCATACTTTTACCAATATCGAAGTGTGGTATGGGGAGTAAATGTATCCTCCGTAATCAAATACCTTCTTCTCTGGTAGTAACTAACCTATTTTTTTACATTCTTATTTAGCCTTCTGTCATTCTGCCTCCTTAATGCCGAACCTAGTCAAAATAAGAGTCTATTTTCCCATAAAATAGATTTCTCAGTAAAAGTAGTATGATACATTCCTTATCCCAAAGGCAGAAAAGGATAAAAAGAATACAACACATACTATATAATAGAAACACAATGAAGCTAACCCTTATTGAAGATAGCAATGAATATTCATAGCCTTATCATGATGCTAACAGAATATCATAACCTGTATCATAATGTCATTTTCATACATAAAGTATCTATATTTTCTGGAATAGAAAAAAATCAGCCTAACAAAACGCACATATAACACTGTATATCAATTATTTATAATAAATCAAAGCCTCTCAGAATTGAATAATTTCATTTAAACGAGCATTTATATGGAAATAATGCAATATTTTGGCATTATAGCCTATATGTAAAACTATGAGTGACAAATTTTACTTGAAGGGTTCTCCAGTGACAAGAAAAAATAGATAAATATCTACTATTTGTTGCATATTTAACGATAGGATATGACAGTTGTGAAGTATGTATGTAACACAATATACATTCACAAAAGTAATATCTTTGTTTTTATACAATAAAATCATGAATTACATTTGTGATTATAGCTTCATTACATATATACATTTACAATTGTGGATGTAATAGGAGAGTGGTTAACACTTATTTTAATACCAGCTAATGATTAAATACTCAATAAGAAAAAAACAATATATCAATCTAATATTCAGGTAATAGCCCAAGATACAGAAACATTTGTGATATAAAGAGTATCAAGGTATATGGTAACGCATAAAAGTGATTGTTTTTCAGACATATACAAGTTTGATATAAACTAAAAATTTAATGGATATTACAATCATACACATCGATACCCAAAATATTAAGAGCAATATATCACACTCTCTTTACAAATCTAAAATATTAATATTGTATTTGTAATTTGCTTTTGTGATTTTTATTTTTTACTTTTGTGCGAAGCTAAATAAATGCTTTACTTTTGTGAATCAACTAATAAGTCATACATTTGTAAATCTTCAAAGGATATGGAAATAAAAGATAGGATTAAAATTATCATGGAAAAAGAGAATATGGCTTCCGGTGCTTTCGCCGAAAGCATAGGTATTCAGCAATCCACTCTCTCTCATATTTTGAATGGGCGGAACAACCCCAGTTTGGATGTTATTATGAAAGTACATCAGAAATATAACTATGTAAAATTGGAATGGCTGTTGTATGGGCAAGGCAATATATCCGAAGAAAGCATCCAATCAGCTTCTGATTTTCAACCTTCCTTATTTGCTGAGAATGCCATAATTCCGCCCAACGGGACAGTTACTCCGGAAAATCGCAGGGAAATGCCGTTAGAAAGTCCCCAAAACACCCCGAAAGAGATTGTAAAACAAGAAATTAGATACATAGAAAAGCCTTCCAGAAAAATAACTGAAATAAGAATTTTCTTCGATGATAATACGTATGAGACATTCAGAGGAGAAAAATAAGACAGATAAATCACTGTTTGCACAATTTCCCGTATCTTTGCAGGACGAATACGAATTTACTTTCAACAATACATGAAAAAATTTATTTTAGACCTGACAGTAACTGAGAATCTCAGATTGCATACCAACTATGTGCTGCTGAAATTAACCTCTCAGACCGTCCTCCCGGATATGCTACCGGGACAGTTTGCGGAAATTCGGATAGATGGTTCACCCACCACTTTCCTGCGTCGCCCCATTTCTATTAATTATGTAGACAGACAACGCAACGAAGTATGGTTTCTGATCCAACTTGTAGGTGATGGAACAAAACGTCTTGCGCAAGTAAATCGAGGAGAGATTATCAATGTAGTACTCCCACTCGGAAATAGCTTCACAATGCCCGAAAAGCCTTCTGATAAGCTATTATTAGTGGGCGGAGGTGTAGGGACTGCCCCTATGCTCTACTTGGGTGAACAACTTGCTAAAAACGGCAGTAAACCAACATTCCTTTTGGGGGCACGCAGCAACAAAGATCTGCTCCAATTAGAAGATTTTGCCGCTTACGGAGAGGTCTATACTACAACCGAAGACGGCAGCCATGGAGAAAAGGGATATGTGACCCAACATTCCATACTGAATAAAATAAAATTCGAGCAGATTTATACATGTGGCCCGAAACCCATGATGATGGCAGTAGCCAAATATGCCAAAGGTAACGATACCAATTGCGAAGTATCATTGGAAAATACAATGGCATGTGGCATAGGAGCCTGCCTCTGTTGCGTTGAAAACACCACAGAGGGGCATTTGTGCGTTTGTAAAGAAGGTCCTGTTTTCAATATAAATAAACTATTATGGCAGATTTAAGTGTAAACATTGGTAAACTACAAATGAAGAACCCGGTAATGACAGCTTCGGGTACATTTGGATATGGTGAGGAATTTGCGGATTTTATTGATATAACGCGAATAGGCGGTATCATTGTAAAGGGTACTACTCTTCACAAACGTGAAGGTAACCCGTATCCCCGCATGGCAGAGACCCCTTCCGGTATGTTAAACGCTGTAGGACTGCAAAATAAGGGTGTAGAATATTTCTCAAATCACATTTATCCCCGTATCAAAGACATTCAGACCCACATGATTGTGAATGTTTCCGGATCAGCCATTGAAGACTATGTAAAGACTGCAGAGATCATTAATGAACTTGACAAAATTCCTGCTATCGAATTAAACATCTCTTGTCCTAATGTAAAACAAGGAGGTATGGCATTTGGGGTGACAACTAAAGGAGTATCAGAAGTTGTACAAGCAGTGCGTTCTGCTTACAAAAAGACACTTATCGTCAAGCTATCTCCCAACGTTACAGATATAGCAGAAATGGCACGGGCAGCCGAGGCCAACGGCGCCGATAGTGTATCATTAATCAATACATTGCTGGGAATGGCCATCGATGCTGAGCGCAAACGCCCCATCCTTTCAACAGTGACAGGTGGCATGTCCGGTGCAGCAGTAAAACCCATCGCACTAAGAATGGTGTGGCAAGTTGCTAAAGCAGTAAATATTCCGGTCATAGGACTAGGCGGTATCATGAATTGGAAAGATGCTGTCGAGTTCATGCTTGCAGGTGCTTCAGCCATACAGATTGGTACGGCAAATTTCATAGATCCGGCTATCACCATCAAAGTTATAGATGGTATAAACGATTACCTGGAAAGACACGGATGCAAGTCTGTTTCTGAAATTATAGGTGCACTTGAGGTATAGTCAAAAACACATCATACCCCTTCGCTGCAGTTTGACTTTAAAATGCTATCCAAATGCGGATACTCTTATCTCAGTCTGCTCACGGAACCAATCGAAGCACCCCGGACCGGAAAGTATGAGTTTGCTCAAAGACTATTCCTTTTATTAATAATATATTTCATAAAAAAAGAATGCCTTTCTCCATTAGAAAGGCATTCTTTTTTATATACAACATAAGTTAATCTTCCAACAGATCCGGACGCAGTCTCCTAGTACGTTCCAACGACTGTTGGAGTTCCCATTCCTTAATCTTCGCTTCGTGCCCTGAAAGCAGAATCTCGGGTACTTTCCACCCCTTATATTCTGCCGGACGAGTATAAACAGGTGCCGCCAACAAATTATCCTGGAAAGAATCAGAAAGGGCGGACTGTTCATCAGAAATCACACCCGGAATAATTCGAACGATAGCATCCGCCATAACGGCGGCAGCCAATTCACCGCCGGTCAAAACATAATCTCCAATACTGATTTCTTTTGTGATCAAATGCTCCCGGATGCGATAATCGATACCTTTAAAATGCCCGCATAAAATGATAAGATTACCGGATAAAGACAAACTATTAGCCATCTTCTGATCAAACTGCTCTCCATCAGGTGTGGTAAATATCACTTCATCATAATCACGCTCTGCTTTCAGGGCATTAATACACCGTTCAATAGGTTCTATCTTCATCACCATACCGGCAAAACCTCCAAATGGATAGTCATCCACCCGGCGATACTTATCTTCGGTATAATCACGTAAATTGTGAATATGAATTTCAGCGAGTCCTTTGTCCTGGGCCCGTTTCATAATAGAACAATTGAAAAAGCCCTCAATCATTTCGGGCAAAACCGTTATAATATCGATACGCATAATCTTTAATTTTTCGCAAAAGTACAAATATTTGAAGAGAAACCCGTATTTTTGCCTAAAACAATCCTAAGAATATATGACTGTAAAAGAAAAAATAGAGCAACTCCGTCTCCAACTCCATCAGCATAATTACAATTATTATGTGCTGAATGCCCCGGAAATCTCAGATAAAGAATTCGACGATTTAATGAGGGAACTTCAGGACCTGGAACAGGAACATCCGGAATATAAAGACGAAAACTCACCTACTATGCGTGTAGGTAGCGATATCAATAAGAATTTTACCCAAGTAGCGCACAAATATCCGATGCTTTCATTGTCGAATACATATTCGGAAAATGAAGTAACCGACTTCTATGACAGAGTGCGTAAAGCTTTGAATGAAGATTTTGAGATTTGTTGCGAGATGAAGTATGATGGTACCTCTATCTCTTTAACTTACGAAAATGGTAAACTGATCCGCGCGGTAACCCGCGGTGACGGTGAAAAAGGGGACGATGTAACAGACAACGTAAAGACCATTCGGAGTATTCCTCTCGTCCTACATGGAGATAATTATCCGGAAGTTTTCGAAATTCGTGGAGAAATCTTGATGCCATGGGAAGTTTTCGAAGCATTAAACCGGGAAAAAGAGGCCCGTGAAGAACCTCTCTTTGCAAATCCGAGAAATGCCGCATCGGGAACATTGAAATTACAAAATTCCGCCATCGTGGCTTCCCGTAAGCTGGATGCCTATCTCTATTATCTGCTTGGCGATAATCTGCCGACTGACGGACATTATGAAAATCTGCAGGAAGCAGCCAAATGGGGATTTAAGATTTCCCCGTTAATGCGTAAGTGCCAGACACTACAAGAAGTCTTCGACTTTATCAACTATTGGGACGTAGAGCGCAAAAACCTGAACGTTGCTACAGACGGAATCGTACTGAAAGTAAACAGCCTCAAGCAGCAAAGGAATCTTGGGTTCACAGCCAAGTCTCCCCGCTGGGCCATTGCCTATAAATTTCAGGCTGAACGTGCACTGACCCGCTTGAACATGGTAACCTATCAGGTAGGGAGAACCGGCGCCGTAACACCGGTAGCCAATCTCGACCCGGTACAACTTTCGGGCACAGTAGTGAAACGCGCATCATTGCATAATGCGGATATCATTGAAGGACTCGATTTGCATATAGGCGATATGGTCTACGTAGAAAAGGGAGGAGAAATCATCCCCAAAATAACCGGTGTGGATACGTCGGTCCGCTTCATGATCGGTGAAAAGGTAAAATTCATCACTCACTGTCCGGAATGTGGCAGTAAGCTGATAAGATACGAAGGAGAAGCCGCCCATTATTGTCCGAATGAGACCGCCTGTCCACCACAAATCAAAGGAAAAATAGAGCACTTCATCAGCCGGAAAGCAATGAATATAGACGGATTAGGACCTGAAACCGTTGACATGTTCTACCGTTTAGGACTGATTCATGACACAGCCGACCTCTATCAACTGACGACAGATGACATCAGAGGCTTGGACCGTATGGGAGACAAATCTGCGGAAAACATCATTAAAGGAATCATGCAAAGCAAAGAGGTACCTTTTGAAAGAGTAATTTTTGCATTAGGTATTCGTTTTGTAGGCGAAACGGTAGCTAAAAAAATAGCCAAATCTTTTAAAGACATAGAAGAGTTGGAAAATGCAGATCTGGAAACTCTGATCAATATCGATGAAATCGGTGAAAAAATAGCTCGGAGTATCCTTAACTACTTTGCGAATGAATCAAATCGTAAATTGGTGGACCGATTAAAAACAGCAGGATTGCAACTATACAGACCTGAAGAAGACTTGAGCGGACATACCGATAAATTGGCCGGACAATCCATTGTCATCAGTGGAGTATTCACCCACCATTCAAGAGATGAATACAAGGATCTTATCGAAAAACACGGTGGCAAGAACGTGGGAAGCATCTCTTCTAAAACCAGTTTTATTCTGGCCGGAGACAATATGGGACCTGCGAAATTAGAAAAAGCAAGTAAACTGGGAATTAAAATAATGAACGAAGAGGAATTTTTAAAGCTTATATCGTAACATTTTTCTGCAATAATCTTATTTTATATATTATTATTGCTGTAAAAAAAGAAAATATTCGTACTTTTGCGAGCAAAATATTTAGAGATTATTATTAATACTCATGATACAGACTAGATTGAAAGGAATGGGGGTAGCGCTGATTACTCCTTTCAAAGAGGATGAAAGCGTTGATTACGATGCGTTAATGCGACTGGTAGACTATCTGCTGCAAAATAATGCAGATTTTCTGTGTGTGCTGGGAACTACAGCCGAAACTCCGACCTTGAGTGAAGAAGAAAAAAAGAAAATCAAAAAGATGGTAATCGACCGTGTCAACGGAAGAATCCCCATCCTGCTGGGAGTCGGAAGTAACAATACACGCGCAGTTGTAGAGACACTCAAAAACGACGATTTCACCGGAGTAGATGCTATCTTATCCGTTGTCCCTTACTACAATAAACCCTCACAAGAAGGAATTTATCAGCACTATAAAGCAATTGCAAGCGCTACAGAGCTTCCCATCGTATTATATAATGTTCCGGGACGTACAGGAGTTAATATGACCGCAGAGACCACTTTGCGCATTGCTAAGGACTTTCAGAATGTTATAGCCATTAAAGAGGCTTCTGGTAATATCACCCAGATGGATGATATCATTAAAAACAAACCGGCTAACTTTGACGTTATTTCCGGAGATGACGGTATTACTTTCCCGCTGATTACATTGGGAGCCGTAGGAGTCATTTCGGTTATTGGAAACGCCTTTCCACGTGAATTCAGCAGAATGACCCGTTTGGCGCTGCAGGGCGACTTTGCCAATGCACTGACCATACACCATAAATTTACGGAACTGTTTAACCTCTTATTTGTAGACGGAAACCCAGCCGGAGTAAAATCCATGTTGAACGCTATGGGAATGATCGAGAATAAACTCCGTTTACCACTAGTACCGACACGCATCACCACATTTGAAGCGATTCGTAAAGTACTCAATGAACTGAATATAAAATGTTAACGACCAAAGTAATCCCGAGGTATCAATAATTTTTTCATCAACTTACGGAATAAAGGAGAGTGCGTCATAACTTACCACAGAATTTTGACACATTCTCCTTTATTTTTCCTAATTCAGCTGAAGCGTCCCATTTAGTATATTTATATGATATTTATTTCTTTGTTGTTTCTAACTTCTCGATAAGTTCTGCCACATTACGCCCATCCATAAGAGCGTGATGACCGGAAATTGAAATTGGAAGCAGGTATGCACCATTCTCTTTTATTAATTTTCCAGTGGAAATGCGCGGTACAGAATCACCTCTGCCAAAAGAAACAGCATGTTTCATCTCTGAAAATGCGAACCAAGGCAAAGCCGAATAGCGGATAAGATCTAACCGGCCTATATTTTCGGAAAAAGACAGGCCAGTACTGTTTTTCACTCTTTCTATTTCTTTTTCAGCATTTTGTATAAATACTTCAAGGTCTGCATCGTATTCAAAAAAACCGAAACCGAATGTTCCATCTTCACGTCCTATGGTAGGTGATAAATGGATAAAATCATATTTCACTACTTGTTCGCCTTCAATGCGTAATTTAAAAGCCTCTACTTCATTTACACATTGCAGCAGAAAATGTACAGAGTACAAAAAGAAAGACTTTTTCTCATCCTTACTTTGATGGTAGGTATTCGTAAAGTCGACCAAAGTAGTGATCCCAAAGAATGGGTCGTCAAAAGCAGAAAAGAATTTAAAATGTTCTTTTCTATTCCAATTTTCTAAATCAATAAGCTGTTTCATGCAGTATATTTATTTTTTTCGTTCAGTATATGAATGCCCGATGAAAAATAGACTTTGACACAAAAGTACTCCATATCTATAAGTAATGGTGTCATTTACATAGTTTGTAATATTTCCCTCTCTCGTCTCGCCAAGAAAGATACAACAATTTCATACGATTGCTTTACCAGGTCCTTAATCATTTTATCCGGAACGTCTTTATCAAAATAGACAACTAATCCAATGTTTTTTATTCATGTGATAGCCCGGTTGTACTCCTTCATATTTGTCTAGCAAATCCTCTATCTGTCCGGCATTACATTTTATATTACAGAAATCGAATGCGTCTATATTCACAAAACAGAACCATTTATCCATTACATAAAAGACGAGTAAATCTCTGTCATATTCAGATGTTGCTTTTTTAAAGGGCATCCGGTCATGCACACCTTTAAATGAAAGGCAATATTCTCTAAATTCTTCTATATTCATAGCCTATTCTTAAATCTTCTCTGCCATATATCCTTGATATTCTGTATTGCAAATATAAGGAAAGTACCGTTTGCAACGAATAGCCAACAATACTTTTTTATTGTTTTTCAATGAGATAAAGCTGTTACAGTTTCATTCTTCTGCGCTTTTCCTTTGCTACTGTCGGTATAGAGTGAATAACACCACCATTATAAAATTCCTAAACGTTAAACAAAGTTATATCATACACCTTATAAGGTCACTACATTAATTAAATTTCATACATTTAACAGGTTACTAATAATTTAATATTCAAATAAATGAAAACACTCCTAAATATTAAACTCCATTTATCTAAAAAGAATATATTTACCATCTTAGTTTTTATTCTTGTTTTAGGTGGTACTACCGGTTGCATTCAACACAAATCCGACCAGAAACGACTGCCTGCTCTTTCTTTTACTGTAAATGGAGAAAGCTTTGAAATGATTCCGGTAGAAGGCGGAACCTTTATTATGGGAGGCACAAGTGAGCAAGGTAATGATTGCGAAAACAATGAAAAACCAACGCATGAGGAAACTCTACCGTTCTTTTATATCGGGAAATATGAAGTTACCCAGAAACTGTGGAAAGCAGTTATGGGGACTGATTTCGATCAATCATACAATTCAGGATGTGAAGATTGTCCGGCAGAGTATATCAGTTGGAATGACACGCAAAAGTTTATAAGCAAATTGAACACCCTTACAAACAAAACATTTCGCCTGCCTACCGATATTGAATGGGAATATGCCGCACGCGGTGGCAAGTATAGTGAAAAATACAAATACAGCGGAAGTAATGATATCGATGAAGTTGCCTGGTATATTGAAAATTATCAAAAAAGTAAATATGGAGACAAAGGGACTACACATCCGGTAGGTATGAAAAAGCCTAATGAATTAGGATTGTACGACATGAGTGGCAATGTATGGGAATGGTGTGACAATTGGTACACTCAAGAATACTCTCAAAACGGTAAATCTGTCCATCCCGGATGGCCATTTAATGGTACATCTGCCTTTTTCCGCCGGGTCTTGCGAGGTGGTAGTTGGGGTGGTACTGCAAAAGGCTGCCGAGTGTCATATATTGACTATGACGTGCCAAACTATCGTGATGAATATGGAGGTTTTAGGCTTGTTTTAGTACCGGACTCAGTACAGACTGCCAATTAAAAAGAGGAATCCCTCAGAATTTAGGTATGATCCAATAAAAGAGATAATGCAAGAAAGCAAAAAACCTCCATAATTTGATTATGGAGGTTTTTGTGATCGCGACAGGATTCAAACCTGTAACCGGCTGATCCGTAGTCAGCTACTCTATTCAGTTGAGCTACGCGACCGTTTATCGTTATTTTCTTAGAGTGACCGCGACAGGATTCAAACCTGTAACCGGCTGATCCGTAGTCAGCTACTCTATTCAGTTGAGCTACGCGGCCATTTGTTAAACCTTAAAGTGATCGCGACAGGATTCAAACCTGTAACCGGCTGATCCGTAGTCAGCTACTCTATTCAGTTGAGCTACGCGACCATTGTTTTTGTTTAACGGGTGCAAAGATACGGCCTTTTCTTGAATTTGCAAGCTTTTGGGGAACTTTTTTTGCAAATAAATTATTCGATGAACCGGTAATTAAACAGTTGCCAGCCGAGTGTCAGCCCTACATTCCACTCCCTTCTTGGTGAGCTATAATGATTTACATATGCAGAGATAGCTCCAAATGGTAATTGACAAACCACTGAAATTTCTCCTAAATATTCGAATCGGGAAAATGCTTTTCCATAATAAGCCTTATTAATGGAGTTCCGTTCAATTGGGAAAATAGGCAAAAAACCATAAAATTCTCCACGGACATGAAACATCTGGTTTAAACGATAAATGGGACGTATTCCGGCAGCAACATATTGATTGGCACGGAAAGCTTCGTTATACGTCAATTTGCTATGTGCAGTGGGGGCAAACTCACTAGCCTGCATCATAGTGGCCGTATAGTTCTCTGAGAAGTTCTTAGAGGCATAAACTGCGTCCAGATACCATCCCAATATCCAATTAGCACCCATCTTATGATATTTCTCCTTCATATATGACAACTGTAACCACGAATGCTTTTCTTTTACGGGCTTTTTATTCTCCGAATTAACCCCCGGACGAAAACTTTCATTTCCCGTAAATATCTGAGCAACCAAGGCCTCTCTTGCACCTTGAATCGGGAATTGCCTGGAATTCAGTGTACTGCCATTAAAACTAACGGAACCACCAAACAGGCGATATCCGCTCTTATCATATTTGTCCTTATCAAAATCAATCACATTATTCTGAAAGTATCGATCCTCTATCTGCGCAATTCCAAAGCCCAATTCCAATCTTTTGCTGGATAAGAAAGGAAGAGCGACCTTTAATTTCAGGAATCGTTCATCCTTCTGATTAAAAGCCGGTTTATCGTTTTTAGAGAAAAGCTTATCTTTTTTAAAATAATCGAAAGTACTGATGGAAGCGATAAAACGATAGGATGTCGGGATAGTAGTGGCAAAATCGACTTTGGCCATGAACTGAGCATTATTATATATTTTGCCCAACTGTCCGTCAAGCGTAAACTCTTTCGAATAATAGTTCAGGTTCTGGTATGCAAGTCCCAGATAAATCTGATTGGAGCTGGTCGTAGACACATTACCTCCCACACGAACCGAAAATTCATTCTCCATCTTTATTTTCAGATGCAAATCGTACGTATCATCTTCCGGATTGAAAACGGCATGGGGAATAATCTCCGAAATCATGTTATCCGAAAGTAAACGGAAATATCCCCGTTTCAGATCCTCATACGTAAATTCTTTATCGTCCGAGGTATGAAACTCTTTCTTTATGTACACCTGTTGGTGAGTATTAGCTCCGTCGATATAGATGTTTTTAAATCTGAGTTCAGGATAATTGCTTTTATACACCAACCGCCTTAAACGGATATTATCCACATTAACCCTACGGTGAATACGGCTTTTGATGGAGTCCATCAGGCTCATTGTACGGTCATATCCTATTTTCTCGAGCTCATCGATGCGTTGGAAGTCCATCAGACTTACATCATTATATTTGAAAGTCATCAAAATACCGGCAGAATCAGGAAGAGAGTAGTCTGTCTTCTGCATAACCATATTTTCTATCTGGCTCATCAGATCATTCTCTTTCGGCTTTCCCGGATTAGTAGATACAACGCTACCGATAATGATGTCCGGATGAAAATCCTCACGCATCACGTCGGTTGGAAAATTATTATAGATTCCACCGTCGTAAGCCAACATGCTGTCTATCTCGATAGGCTTGAACATAAAGGGAAAACTCATAGAAGCCCGTACGGCGTCACCCAGATCACCACGCTTCAGAATCAGCTGCTTCTTGTTATACACATCCGATGCGATACAACGAAATGGTACAAAAAGTTTATCAAAGTCACCGTCACATGCAGCCGTAGCGCGCGCATACAGATCGATAAAGACAAGGTTCATCTGGATAGGATTAACAACACTGGTCGGCAGAAACTGCGGCTTCAGGCTCAACGAGTCCTTAAAGGAAAAACGTATATTGAAAAACTCCGGTGTGGGAAGATTCTTCTTAAAATAGTACATGTATTTTTCTTCCACCTCACCGGAATACCATCGCTTGAAATCTTCTGATTTCAGTAAGGTTTCCATGTCGTCAGGCGAATACCCCATGGCATAAAGAGAGCCCACAATGGCTCCCATAGAAGTACCGGTTATATAATCTATCGGGATATTATTCTCTTCTAGAGCACGAATAATTCCAATATGCGTCAGTCCTTTAGCACCGCCGCCACTCAATACCAATCCGACTTTCTGTGCCTGGACAAGCATTGGCAAAAACAGTAAAAAAAGAAATAACAATAAAAGATTTTTCTTCATAAGGTCCAGCAAAACACTATATAGAGGGTTAAATCATCGTTCAAATATATACAATAGTTTCCAATTTACCGACAGCTGACATACATTTCTAATGAAAAAAGAGCATTACGATACATTTTCATGCACGTAATGCTCTTTGAATGATATTATAAAATTAAAAAGCGGCTGCTTAAATCAGCTCAATGCTTCTTTTTACAAAGTTATTTAATGCTTCACCTTTCAGCATATTGTTTTGCAACAACGCCAGATCGATCAACTGACGTACCACTTTGTTTTTGCCTGCATATCCGGCAAAAATAGAATCTTTCTGCTGCTTCAACTCATCCCATTTCTTATCCAGATCATTGAGTTCATTTTTCTCCGCAGTAGGGATATCTTCGTCTTTCTTGCCTTCTTGCTTTTTCTTGAGTGCATCACGACGTTTTGTCACATCTTCCAGTTCCGTCTGTATAGGAGCAATGGCAGCACTGCACTCTTTTTCTTCATCAGCCAATACTTCTTTCACTAATTTATGGTCTGAATTCAATACCAGATTAAACATATCGGGCATTTCACCATAGAAACTCATGCCAGCCTGGATATTGGCCATTTCCTTCATACGGCGCATATATTCGCTCTGGGTTATCATCACGGGAGAGCCGTTTTCGCCTAAAGCCTGAGTCATGACATTAAATTCAACCTTTTCCATTTTCGGCAACTGACTCTTGAAGGCTGCTGACAGAGCTTCTTGTTTTGAAGCCTCAAGCACATCGCTCTTCTTATCTTCTTTCACAATCAGGTTGTCGACAACATCACTGTCTACACGGGTGAAGCGAGATTTCTCCAGTTTCTGTTCGAGCATACTTACCATGGCCACATCCAGTTGCCCGTCCATCAACAGCACATTGTAACCTTTATTTTTGGCAGCTTCGATATAGGCAAACTGTTCGTCCTTATTATTGGCATACAGATAGATCAGGTTTTTATCTTTATCTGTCTGATTATCTTTAATCAAAGTCTGGTACTCCTCAAAGGTGTAATGTTTGCCATCCGTATCGGTGAAAAGGGCGAATTTTTGCGCTTTATCATAGAAATCCTCTTGAGTGAGCATTCCATAATTAATAAAGATTTTTAAATCATTCCACTTCTCTTCGAACTGAGCGCGATCATTCTTAAAGATAGATTGCAGACGGTCTGATACCTTTTTCGAAATATAGGTAGAGATCTTCTTCACGTTCGAATCACTTTGCAGGTAAGAACGGGATACATTCAAAGGAATATCCGGTGAATCGAGCACACCATGGAGCAGAGTAAGGAAATCCGGAACAATACCTTCTACAGAATCTGTAACATAAACCTGATTACAATACAACTGAATCTTATTCTTATTCAAATCAATATTGCTCTTTACCTTCGGGAAGTAGAGGATACCGGTCAGATGGAACGGATAGTCTACATTCAAATGAATCCAGAACAAAGGTTCGTCTGACATCGGATAAAGCTCACGATAGAATTTTTTATAATCTTCGTCCGACAATTCACTCGGTTTCTTTGTCCACAAAGGAATGGTGTCATTGATGACATTATCTTCCGCCGTCTCTACTTGTTTGCCGTCTTTCCACTCTTTCTTTTTACCAAAAGCGATGGGAACGGGCAGGAAGCTGCAATATTTCTTCAGGAGGGCAGAAATGCGTGACTCCTCGAGAAACTCCTTGCAATCATCATCAATATACAATACGATATCTGTACCACGATCCGCTTTCTCCACCTCTTCAAGTGTAAACTCCGGACTACCGTCGCAAGTCCATTTTACGGCCTGTGCACCTTCTTTATATGATTTGGTGATAATTTCAACCTTCTTGGAAACCATGAATGCAGAGTAGAACCCAAGTCCGAAGTGTCCAATGATGGCATTCGCATCGTTTTTATATTTTTCAAGGAAATCGTTAGCCCCCGAAAAGGCAATCTGGTTGATATATTTATCAATCTCTTCAGCAGTCAAACCGATACCACGATCGGAGATGGTAATGGTGTCTTTACCTAATGAAACGTGAACGGTCAAATCACCCAGTTCGCCCTTAAATTCACTGATAGAAGCCAATGTATTCAACTTCTGAGTGGCATCAACGGCATTGGATACTAATTCCCGCAGGAAGATTTCATGGTCACTGTACAAAAACTTTTTGATGATAGGGAAAATGTTCTCTGTTGTAACCCCAATATTACCTTTTTGCATAATAACGTATATTTTTTAAATGATCTTGGTTATTAATAATTGAATTTCTTTATTGCCTGAATAGAGACAAAAAAAATGCCAGACCATGCTGGTCTGACATTTTGACGTATGTTTGAAAGAAACAGTCGGATTATTCAGCCGTTTTGGCTTCATTCTTCATTTCCAACTCACCCTTTTCTTCATTTAAAGAGACAGTGATCGTATCTCCTTCATTCAGATCAGCCGAAATGATAAGTTCCGATAAGCCGTCTTCCAGATAGGTCTGGATGGCACGCTTCAGCGGACGTGCACCGTACTGGACATCATAGCCTTTTGAAGCGACAAACTGTTTAGCCTTGTCTTCAATGACCAGTTTATAGCCGATAGATTCGATTCTGTTATACAGTCCTTTCAACTCAATATCGATAATCTTCGTTATAGCTTCTAATGACAACTGGTCAAAGGTGATGATTTCGTCAACACGATTTATAAATTCGGGTGCAAACGATTTATTCAGAGCCTTCTGAATCACGCTGCGAGAGAATTCTTTATCGTCAAGACGGCTTTGAGTGGCAAAACCGACTCCACGCCCAAACTCTTTCAACTGGCGGGTTCCGATATTCGATGTCATGATAATAACAGTATTCTTGAAGTCAACCATTCTGCCATAACTGTCAGTCAGCCGACCTTCGTCCATCACCTGGAGAAGCAGATTGAACACATCGGGATGCGCCTTTTCTATTTCGTCAAGCAATACGATAGAATAGGGTTTACGGCGTACTTTCTCTGTCAATTGTCCGCCTTCCTCGTATCCTACGTATCCCGGAGGCGCTCCAACCAAGCGTGAGACTGTGAATTTCTCCATAAACTCACTCATATCGATACGGATCAATGCATCCGAAGAGCCAAACATATATTTAGCCAATTCCTTGGCCAGATGAGTTTTACCAACACCGGTAGGGCCTAGGAACATAAATGTACCAATCGGTTTATTCGGATCTTTCAGTCCGACACGGCTGCGCAGAATGGCCTTGACCAGCTTTTTGATAGCATCGTCCTGAGCTATCACCTTTGATTGCAGGTCTTCTTTCATGCCTGCCAACTTGATGCCTTCCGCCTGTGCCATACGCTGTACCGGAATGCCGGACATCATTGATACGACATTTGCGATTTCTTCCTCATCCACCGTCTCACGATTATCCTTCAAACGTTCCTCCCAGTCTTTCTTCATCACATCCAACTGGACAGCAAGTTCTTTTTCCTTATCGCGAAAACTGGCAGCAAGTTCGAAATTCTGTGATTTGACAGCCTCGTTCTTGTTATTTTTAGCTTCTTCGATCAACTTCTCCTGATCTTCTATTTCCTTGGGTACACTCACATTGGTAAGATGTACACGCGAACCGGCTTCATCGAGTGCATCAATAGCTTTATCCGGGAAGTTACGGTCGGTTATATAACGGTCTGTCAACTTGACACAAGCTTCCAATGCCGCATCCGTATAATTTACGTTGTGATGATCTTCATATTTATCCTTAATATTACGAAGAATCTGCAACGTTTCGTCAGCTGTAGTAGGCTCTACCATTACCTTCTGGAAACGACGCTCCAACGCCCCGTCTTTTTCGATATTCTTCCGATATTCGTCAAGGGTAGTGGCACCGATACACTGAATCTCTCCACGCGCCAATGCCGGCTTCAACATGTTGGCAGCATCCATTGATCCGGCTGCCGATCCGGCACCTACAATGGTATGTATCTCGTCAATGAACAGAATCACATTCGGATTCTTCTGCAATTCGTTCAAGATGGAACGAATGCGTTCCTCAAACTGTCCACGGTACTTGGTACCGGCAACAACCGCAGTCATATCGAGTGCAACCACACGCTTGTCAAACAGAATACGGGACACCTTTTTCTGTATAATACGAAGTGCCAGACCTTCCACTATGGCCGATTTTCCGACTCCCGGTTCACCGATCAAAATGGGGTTATTCTTCTTACGGCGACTTAATATCTGTGCCAAGCGCTCGATTTCCCGCTCACGTCCCACCACAGGGTCAAGACGGCCTTCCTCGGCGGCCTTAGTCATATCAGTACCAAAATTATCAAGCACCGGAGTATCATTAGTCGGCTTCCTGGAGGCAGTCTGCGCCTGTTGCTGACGTTCACCGGATCCATGGGACGAACGGGACTGATTCATCTCTTCTTCGTCATCATCATCTTCTGTAAATCCCATGCCGGCACTGATATCCGGCTGTAAGGACAATTGTTCGAATACCTGCTGGTAATTCACATGATTCGCTTCAAGAACCGTTGCTGCCAGATTATCCTTATCTTTAAGGATGGCCAGCAGTACATGTTCCGTATCTGCAACTTGACTTTTCATCACTCGTGCTTCTAAAATACATAGTTTCAATATCTTTGCAGCTCCATTTGACAATGGAACATCGGCATCAGGCAACAGCATGTCGTCTGCATGCTCTTTCAGTATGGCCTCAATCTGCTTCTTTATGTCGGTCAGGTTTGTTTTGAGTTTAGACAATATCTCGATTGCTTTTCCCTCACCATCGCGAAGCATACCAAGCAACAAATGCTCAGGCCCTATATAGCTACTTTTCAGGCGATTTGCCTCTTCTTTGCTATATACGATAATATCGGAAACTTTTTGTGAGAATTGATTATTCATACTTATCTTCCTTCTTCTAAGAGGTTATTCACTGGCAAATATACGCATTTCATATTGTTTGCATGCGCTTCATTTGCTTTATTTATTATATAACAAATGTCGTGCCATTATTTCCTTTGTTCTTATACATTATAATATAATAAAACAATTAAGTATAGAAAAAAACATTAGATACTGATAAAAGCACCTCCGACACCCGGATGTCGTGATGCCTGACACCCGGGTGTCGGAGGGTACGAGACCCGGGTGTCACAGACCTAAAGAATAAGGGTAGGGCACTCTTACAAAAAGCAAAAAACTTTCTTCGTTAAAGTTTTCGTATATCAAGGAAAAGTAGTACTTTAGCGTGGTTTTTGATAAACCGCAAATGTATAATTAATAATCTTTTTAAATGCTTGAACAAGACAGAATTATAAAGATTAACATCGAGGAGGAAATGAAGTCATCGTACATTGACTACTCCATGTCGGTCATCGTTTCACGTGCCCTTCCCGATGTTAGAGATGGATTTAAGCCCGTTCACCGCAGAATTCTCTACGGAATGATGGAACTGGGAAATACGTCAGACAAACCCTATAAGAAATCAGCCAGAATCGTAGGTGAAGTACTTGGTAAGTATCACCCGCACGGAGACTTTTCTGTATATTTTGCGATGGTACGTATGGCTCAGGAATGGGCAATGCGCTATCCGCTGGTAGACGGGCAAGGTAACTTCGGTTCTGTAGACGGCGACAGTCCTGCTGCCATGCGTTACACTGAAGCACGTCTGAACAAATTAGGTGAAGAAATGATGCAGGACCTCTACAAAGAGACTGTAGATTTCGAACCTAACTTCGATAATACGCTGATGGAACCCAAAGTGATGCCGACACGTATTCCGAATTTGCTGGTTAACGGTGCTTCCGGTATTGCTGTAGGTATGGCAACCAACATGCCGCCCCATAATCTGTCTGAAGTCATCGATGCCTGCGAAGCATATCTTGACAATAAAGATGTGACCGTAGAGGAACTGATGGAATATGTAAAAGCGCCCGACTTCCCTACAGGAGGATATATATATGGCATAAGCGGCGTACGTGAAGCCTATCTTACGGGACGCGGACGCGTGGTTATGCGTGCGAAAGCAGAAATCGAGTCCGGACAGACACATGATAAGATCGTCGTTACAGAGATTCCCTACAACGTGAATAAGGCAGAATTGATTAAAGCAATTGCCGATCTTGTCAATGAAAAAAGAATAGAAGGTATATCAAATGCCAACGACGAGTCCGACCGTGAAGGTATGCGCATCGTTATTGATATCAAACGGGATGCAAATGCAAGTGTAGTGCTGAACAAGCTCTATAAAATGACAGCCTTGCAGACGTCATTCGGTGTAAATAACGTTGCACTGGTCAACGGACGCCCTAAAATGCTGAACTTACGCGACTTGATTGTCTACTTCGTAGAACATAGACACGATGTGGTAATTCGTCGTACTCAATTTGACCTGCGTAAGGCCAAAGAACGTGCACACATCTTGGAAGGTCTGATCATCGCTTCGGATAATATTGACGAAGTAATTCGTATCATCCGCGCCGCCAAAACACCAAACGATGCAATCTCCGGACTGATGGAACGCTTCAACCTGAGCGAAATTCAGGCACGCGCCATCGTTGAAATGCGCCTGCGCCAATTAACAGGTCTGATGCAGGATCAGCTCCATGCTGAATACGAGGAGGTTATGAAGCAGATAGCATATTTGGAAAGTATCCTGGCCGATGATGAAGTATGCCGTAAAGTAATCAAAGACGAATTACTGGAAGTAAGAGCTAAATATGGTGACGAACGCCGCTCTGAAATCGTTTATTCATCAGAAGAATTCAATCCGGAAGACTTTTATGCGGATGATCAGATGATTATCACCATCTCACACATGGGATATATCAAACGTACACCATTGACAGAATTCCGTGCTCAAAACCGCGGTGGAGTAGGCTCGAAGGGTACTGAAACCCGTGATGAAGACTTTGTTGAGCACATCTACCCGGCAACAATGCACAACACGATGATGTTCTTTACTCAAAAGGGTAAATGTTACTGGCTGAAGGTATATGAAATACCTGAAGGAACAAAGAACTCTAAGGGCCGTGCTATCCAGAACTTGCTGAACATTGACTCGGACGATGCTGTTAATGCATATTTGCGTGTGAAGAGTTTGAATGACCAGGAATATATTAACAGTCATTATGTACTGTTCTGTACCAAGAATGGCGTTATAAAGAAAACATCTTTGGAACAATACTCACGCCCGCGCCAGAATGGTGTCAATGCAATTACTATACGTGAAGACGACCGAGTAATAGAAGTGCGTATGACCAACGGAAACAACGAAATCATCATAGCCAACCGTAACGGACGCGCAATACGTTTCCATGAAGCAGCAGTTCGCGTAATGGGCCGTACAGCTACCGGAGTTCGTGGTATCACACTGGATGACGACGGACAGGATGAAGTAATAGGCATGATTTGCATTAAGGATCTCGAGACAGAGTCCGTAATGGTTGTCTCCGAACAAGGCTATGGTAAACGTTCTGATATTGAAGATTATCGTAAAACAAACCGTGGCGGCAAAGGTGTGAAGACCATGAATATTACCGAAAAAACAGGTAAACTGGTTACAATCAAGTCTGTAACAGACGAAAACGACCTGATGATCATTAATAAATCGGGTATTACAATTCGTCTGAAAGTAGCTGATGTCCGCATCATGGGCCGTGCAACTCAAGGAGTCCGTCTGATCAATCTTGAAAAACGTAACGACCAGATCGGTTCTGTATGTAAAGTTACATCCGAAAGCCTGGAAGATGAAGTTCCGGAAGAAGAAAGAGAAGGAAATATTCCAAGCGATCCGGAAACGAATACACCGGTAAATGAAACAGAAGAATAGACATAATATTAATAATTAATCAAACAACAATCATGAAAAGAGTATTATTTTCAATGGTTTTACTGATGGCAGTAAGTTTTGCATTCGCTCAGGAGAAAAATGTAAAAGAAGCGAAAAGCATTGCCGGAGAAGTAAAACCTGACTTCGCAAAAGCTGAACAACTGATTAACGAAGCATTAACTAACCCTGAAACAAAGGATAATGCGGCAACTTGGGACGTAGCAGGTTATATTCAGAAAAGAATCAACGAAAAGGAGATGGAAAATGCTTATCTGAGAAAACCTTATGATACATTGAAGGTATACAATAGCGTACTGAATATGTACAATTATTACGTTAAATGTGACGAACTGGCACAGATTCCTAATGAAAAGGGTAAAATTAAAAACAAATACAGAAGCGCCAACTCAAAAACAATTCTGGCAGAACGTCCTAACTTGATTAACGGTGGTATTCAATACTTCAATTTAAATAAGAACGAAGACGCATTAAAATATTTTGCAGCTTATGTAGATGCAGCTACACTGCCTATGATGGAAAAAGAAAACTTGCTGGAAAAAGACACCATTTTGCCACAGGTAGCATATTATGCCACTTTGGCTGCAGATAGAGTAGGTGACAAAGATGCTGTCATGAAATATGCTCAATATGCTCTGAAAGACAAAGAAAATGGCCAATTTGCAATGCAATTGTTGACAGATGCTTACAAAGCTAAAGGTGATACTGCTAAATGGGTAGAAAAATTGCAGGAAGGTATTGTTAAGTTCCCTGAAAATCAATATTTCTTCGCAAATCTGGTTGACTACTATAGCAGCTCCAACCAAAATGATAAAGCAATGCAGTTTGCTGATGATATGTTGGCTAAAGATCCGAATAACAAATTATATCTGTATGTGAAGGCATATCTGTATCATAATATGAAAGATTATGAGAAAGCAATTGAGTTCTATAAAAAGACTCTCGACATAGATCCTGCATATGCAGAAGCATGCTCAAATTTAGGTTTGGTATACCTGTTACAAGCACAAGAATATGCTGACAAAGCACCGGCAGATATCAATGACCCGAATTATGCAACAGCACAAGCTGAGATCAAGAAATTCTACGAAGCTGCTAAACCGTATTACGAGAAAGCAAGAGAGCTGAAACCTGATCAGAAAGATTTGTGGTTACAAGGTCTTTACCGGGTATATTACAACTTGAATATGGGACCGGAATTCGAAGAAATCGAGAAAATGATGTAATGATCAAATAGATCTTTTTTCGCAAAGATTTTTGTGAAAGGGGTTGCCTGATTCGAGAAATTGGGCAGCCTCTTTTTTTTGCTTGATCTGATCCTGAACAATAGCGTAACACAAAAAGAGAAATAGGTGAAATCTATTTCTTATTCGTTTTATGGTGAATGAAATGACTAAAACCTGTCAGGATGCAGGTTCTTATTTTTTTAAGAGCTAAAGAAGGCAAAATTAGCAAGATGGAAATAGGGATTAAATAAAAGAGGCAATTTACTATATATAAGTAAATTGCCTCTTTATTATTAAACATAATGTTGATTATTCCATTAATTTAAAGCTTATTTTTTTAGGTGTCTGATCATCCGTTAATAACTAACAACGGTGTATCTGAATGGAAGATCATCTTACGAGCAATACCGGGATTGAACAAACGGGAAAATATATTCCGTTTATAAGAAGTTAATGTGATAATGTCAATCTGATTTGTTTTAATGTAATTATCCAAACTATTCAGAAAATCATTACTCATCACCACATCATAATGAATCTCAAGATCCGGATATTGCTTTTGGAAATAATCCTTAATACCAGCTAATTTTATTTCATTCCATGTATCTTTTACATCCGATAAATGAATAAGAGAAACAGAAAAATGAAATGGACTAAGTCCATTGATGAATGAATCGAAAGCAATCAAATCACGTTGGTCAAAGTTCGTCATAAAGGCAATCCGTTTCACTTCATTGAAACGATTGAAAGGAGTATTTTCGGGGATAGCCAGTACTGTAGTATGACTACGTTCAATTATCTCGGCAGTTACACTACCAATAAGATCAATATCCTTCTGATTCTTACCTCGAGTACCCATTATAATGATTCTGGGACGATGTTCTTTATTATATCTGAGTATTTCTTCTTCCGGGATACCTTCGCGCAAGACACACGTATATTTGACATCAGGAAACTCTCCAGATGCAACTTTTTGCTTAATCTTCTCCGACAGAGTATTCAGATCATCATGTACTTTATGCAATACATTCTTCACAGTCTCTTCATCACTAATCTGATAGTTAAATACATCTCCATATGGCAATGATGAAGCATAAATTGGCGTAAAGTAGACATGTAGCAAGATAACCTCCGCATCAAAAGATTTGGCAAAATTGAAACCAAATTCACAAGCTTTCATTGAATAGTTAGAGAAATCAACCGGAATAAGGACCTTCTTAGTGCGATGCTCCACTTTAGGGGTCTTCTCTCCTACTATACTTTCAGCAAGCCAGGCAGAACTCTCGGTAATCTTCAATGCACGCGGCAAATCACTTTCTTTAATACGTAAACGCACACCGGATGAAACAACCGGCTGTATCTGGTTTACATTGTGAATGTACGTCTCTATACCCTCATTCTCAAGAACATTCTTCAATATCTGAGCTTTTGTATAAGTCAGAATAGCTAAAGTTACTAATTTCTCTTCCATAATTCGTTTATTTATTGAATTCAACAAATAAGAAATCCCAATTGTTTTGCCAATTGGGATTCTGACTTTATCTCTTATTTAAACCTGCACAGATTCGGTAGCTTCTTCTTTACTCATATTTAATTCATCCAATATTCTTAATGCCCGATCGAGCACAGTGGTATCATCAATCATAACCAATCCACCATCCGGACCAGGCTCAAGATGTATTCCGACACTTTTCCCTTCCTTAAAATTATGACCACCAAAGAAGTTTCTCACTGTATCGACGTTTAAATTGAGTTCGTCTGCTATTCTATGCATGCTACCGCTAGGCAATGAATCTTTAATTTTACGGAGTTCATTAAATGTTATTGTTCTCATGTCTCATAAATTTAATGGTTAATACTATGTGACTTTATTATCACGCTATAAACTTAAGGAAAAAAAAAGATAAAACAAAACAAAAGCTTCTCTTTTTTCGCTAAAACAATCTAAATCAACGATAACTTGTTATAATACAATAAAGTCCGCCTCCAATAAATCTTAGATTATTGAGGGCGGACTTTGATGAAATATTTATAGATTCTATTCTTAAATAATCTCAATTGAACCAACCGGCACCCATCCCACTTTTCCATCTTCAAGGCGGATTTCTTTCCAGTCTTTCATTGAATCATCTTTAATGTTAACCTTGTGCCCTTCATGAAGAATAAATAGGCTGGTACCATTTTCGCTAGGTGTACTTCTAACCGTTACGCTCGGACTCATTATTATCGCAGTATCCCTGTTCAACAACTCTTCTTTCTGCTTAGAAGCAAAAACATTTGCCATTACAACAACTATCAAAAAGATAATGCCTGCAATAAAACCAACTTTCTTCAACACCACTTGTTTCGAGAAAATAAAGAAATATAAAGAGACAATTAGCAGCAAGAAACTCACAATCCCCCATATGGCCCATGAATCCACGCTCATACTATTAATTAATGCCTTTGTCCATGTAACAAAGAATATCTCAGGAACAACTTCTACTTTATCTACAGTCTTACCACGAGCTATCTCCAAATTGGCACGAATATCTCCATTACCGGGCTGAAGCAACAAGGCCTTTTCATAGTTTAAAATGGCTTTTGCTATCTCATTTATTTTATAATAGCTATTACCAAGATTATAATATACATCGGCCGACTCACCTTTACGCAAAAGTGATTCATAAATCTGGATTGCAGACGCAAAGTCATTTCTGATATATGCACTATCTCCCTCAGCTTTTGTGGCATCTTCTAATTTGGAACCGGAAAACTCTGCATTATGGATACTGACAGTATCTCCCTGTATCATCTGAGTAGAATCTGTTGTTAACGAATCCTGCCCGAAAGAAGTTACTGCCATTAACAAACCCAAAGCAATAAACAATATTTTTTTCATGACTTATTCTTCTCTAAATTAGCGTTTTATTGAATTTTCCATCTTACTCATAACTTCCAATGACGATGAATAAACTTTATCCATAGCCTGACTCTCATCTCCTGGAGCAAAACGTGCAAACTCACATTCATTCAGAGCATTCAGGAAATCCTTTATTAATTCGTCACTGACTCCATAATTTCTAAGTTTCTCTTCTACATTATCTTTAGACAAACGAGAAACCGGAATATTAAGTTTATCACTGATATATCCCCATAGAGCTTTAAGTACTTCATCATAAAATGCCTCCTTGCTATTCTCCGCAAGCAATTTACCAGCTAACTTCATTCGTTTAGTAGCCACTTTATTGGCTTTCTTTGTACGCATCTTGGCTACATTGGCATTCTCGGCAGCCTGTTTGCGATAAACTATAAAGAAGACAATAAACACCACGGCGGGAACAATGTAGAATAGCCAATAAAGTAAAGAGCCAAACAAAAGATTATCTTTTGGCTGAAGCTTCACATCATTTAGTTTTATATAGCGAATATCTTCACCCAATACTTTCAGATCTTCTTTATTAGTAAAGTTGGCAATAACCTGATCTGCATTTCCTGCTCCTTTTTCCACCTTAACCTCATAATCTTCGGTATTCAGTGTTTTATAGGATTTCGACTTGATATCAAAATAACTGAAGGATACTCCTGGTATTTTATAAACTCCTGCATGTCTCGGAATAGCAAGATATTCAATAACTTTATTACCGGAAAGTCCTTCTTGAGTCAAACGAACTTTGCTATCCACCTTTGGATCATATACATCAAAATCTTCCGGGAATTTTATTTCCGGATTTGCAATTAATTTTAAATTACCGGTTCCCGAAATCACTAACTTTATTGTGATAGCATCATTCGTTTTCACTTCTTTAGAATTAATGGAAGAAGTGATACTAAACTCCCCTACTCCTCCGGAGAAATTGGCAGGTTTACCTGTCGGTAACGGATTCACATTAACCGTAATCTTAGGAGTTACAATCACCTTACTTACATTCACATAATTGCTTCCACCATTAAAGAAAGCATCAAACGGATCATCAGATTGTACAGCTTTAGCAATGGTAGCATCAAAACGTGCAGGCTCAATAGTCAGTTTTCCAGACTGCTGTGGGAACAATACAAATTGACGATACACTGTCGTAAAATAGTTCTTTCCCTTATAATGTTCCTGTGACCATTTTGCATTAGCAGGCATCTCTATTTCTTGTGAATGAAATCCCTTAAAATCAGGAAGCTTCACATTCTCAAAGCGAAGTTGAGACTCTCTTGTGTAAATCTTAAAAGTTAATAGAAAGGCTTCCTGCTCATATACATTCGTTTTATTGGCCGTCGCAGTTATAAGTAAGTCTTGGTTAGAAACAGAGGAAGACGTTCCACTTTGATTGCCAGACGATGCAGTTCCTTTGCCATCTGCCGTATTCCCGGTTTTATCCGGAGGAAGAACTTTAATTTTTACCGAATTAGAAACCATCTGATTCCCGTCAGCCGTAATCGTTGCACCTGGAATAGAATACTCTCCTTCAGCCGTAGCCATTAAGATATAAGTAAAGGTAATACTATTATTAGTAACCCCATTAATCGATTGCATACGTTGTGAACGGTTAGGTCCCATTAACACCTCAAATCCTTTAATAGAAGGCACACGAAAATCTCGTACTTTTATCGTATTTACCGTATACGATAACCTGAACTGGTCACCTACTACTACAGCATCGGGGGCAGATGCAGTAAACACTACCTTTCCGTCAGCCTGCGCTTGCGTAGTCATGGCTACCAGTGCAATCAATAAGAAAATCAATTTTCTCATTTCATCTGAAGTTTTTATCATCAATTATTTTATTATTACCAGTCTTTTTCCAGACGTCTTCCTTGAAGAGTCTGTTGCTTTTTCACTTTATCCTGAACCCCTTTTTCATCTTGCATCACAGAATTGAGCAGCTGTTCCGCATTCTCCTTAGACATTTCGTTATCATTTTTCTCTGATTTAGGAGGTTGTTGCTGTTGTTGATCTTTATTTTGATCATTCTGCTTATTCTGATCTTTTTTATCTTGTTGCTTTTGTTGATCATCTTTATTCTGATCCTGATTCTGATCTTGATTCTGCTGATTTTGCTGTTGATCCTTCAGCAACTTTTGAGCTAATGCCAGATTATAGCGGGTTTCATCGTCTTTCGGATTACTTCTCAAAGACATCTTATAAGCTTCAACCGCTTTTTGATAATCTTTACCAGACTGGAATAACACTCCCATATTATGATAAATTTGTCCCAGTTTAGCTTTATCTTTTTCTATACTGGTTGCCGCAACGTATTGTTCCATCGCATCTTTGAACTTTTGCTGCTGCGACAACGTATTACCCAAGTTGTACATGGAAATAGTAGACTTAGGATTTGCCTCTAATGCTTTACGGTAATTAACTTCAGCATCCACAAAAACACTGTCTTTAAACAGACGATTACCTTTACGGATATAATCACGCTCGGCTTTTTGTGCAAACGCACCCGCAGAAAGCGATAGCAACAGAGCAAACAATATATATTTATTTCTTGACATATACATTACTACTTATTAGAAAACAACCTGATGTTCTTAAACAATGGATTTTTGCGGTCCAGAATCAACATTTCCACCAATAACAAGAGCAATATCATCCATGCAATCACTTGGAACTGTTCATTGTAATCTGTATAAACCTTAGATTCAACATCCGATTTAGCCATTTTATTAATCTCTTGATTAATAGCTTTCTGAGCAGAATTAGAATTATCTACACGAACATAAATACCATTTCCTTCCTTTGCTATCTCTTGACACATTGCCTCATTCAGACGAGTCACAATTACATTCCCTTCACGGTCACGACGAAAGTCGTTACTGCCCTCAATCGGAATGGGAGCTCCATCGGGTAAGCCTACTCCCAATACATTCACCTGAATTCCCTTCTTAGCCGCCTCTTTGGCAGCTTCAACAGCTCCCCCTTCATGATTTTCACCATCGGTAATCACCACAATAGCACGTCCCACTCCTTCTTGCGGAGTAAAACTACGGGCAGCAAGATTGATAGCAGCACCGATAGCTGTACCCTGTTTAGATATCAACGAAGGACTGATTGATTCCAAAAACATTTTAGCAGAAATATAATCGCTTGTTATAGGTAACTGAGTAAAGGCATCTCCTGCAAAGACAATCATTCCTACCTTGTCATTCTCCATACCATCTACCAATTTAGATATAAGCCGTTTAGCTTTTTCTAAACGACTGGGCTGAACATCTTGGGCAAGCATAGAATTTGAAATATCCAATGCAATCATAACCTCCACCCCTTTGCGCTTTACTGTCTCCAATTTAGAGCCGAATTGCGGACGAGCCAATAGTACAGCAAATAGACCTATGGCAGTAAATAACAACCAGAATTTTACATCCGGACGATATTTAGATACATCAGGCATCAATTGTGCCATCAACACCGGATCTCCGAATTTACGAATAGCCTTCCTCTTTCTATAATTAGAATAAAGGTAGAAGGCTGCCAGCAATGGTAGCAGCAGCAACAAATATAAATATGCAGGTTCTTCAAATCGAAACATCTTTTTATCAATTTTATGGTATCTTCTTCAATATTGAGTTCCGTAACAGTACCTCAAGCAATATACATAAGAATGCAGCTAACGCAAACCAACGATATTCTTCCTGACGTTTACTGTACTCTTTCACATTCAACTTTGTTTTTTCCAATTTATCAATCTCTTCATAAACCTCTTTCAGCTTCGAATTACTGGTAGCACGAAAATAGTTCCCATCCGTAGTACCTGCTATTTGAGTAAGAGTCTTCTCATCAATCTCTACCGGAGTATTAATATACTGTGTTGTACCACCAACCCGTACCGGATATGGAGCCATACCGTTTGTTCCCACACCAATAGTATAAACACGTATACCAAAACTCTTCGCAATTTCAGCAGCGGTCAATGGAGAAATATCTCCTTTATTATTGGTACCATCCGTCAACAAAATAATCACTTTTGATTTTGCTTTACTATCTTTCAACCTGGTTACTGCATTGGCAATTCCCATACCAACTGCTGTTCCATCTTCAATAATATCGCACTGTATCCCCTGAAATAAGTTAAGTAATACAGCATGATCTACTGTCAAAGGACACTGAGTAAAACTTTCACCGGCAAACAGTGTAATTCCTATGTTATCATTCGGGCGACCGTTGATGAATTCCGCAGCCACATCTTTGGCAGCTTCCAACCTGTTGGGTTTCAAATCTTCTGCCAACATACTGGTCGACACATCAATAGCCAACATAATATCAATACCTTCAATTTCGCTGTTCTGCCAGCTGTTTGTTGTTTGGGGACGTGCCAAAACCAAAATAATCAATATTAGAGTGATGATACGCAGACCAAACGGTACATGAAGCAGATAATTCTTGTAACTTTTAGGGGCATGCGCATATACTCGTGCATCAGAAATCTGAAGAGTCGGCTCAGTCTTTTTCCGCTTCATTATGTACCATACAATATATGGCACAAGCAACAGCAGCAAAAACAAATATTCAATATTGGCAAAAACCATTCTATTTATAATTTACTATTTCTTATTTTAAACAATAAAAGTCAAAATCTATTATCCAAATAGATTATAGAGTTGCAACCCAATATAGACGAAAGTCGCAATAAGAGCTGCCGACAGGAATACGATACCACAGATCAGCAATATCTTCGTACGTAAAGATCGTTTCTCTATTATCGTGATTTCAGTAGGTTGCGGCTTCTGATTCTCTTCTTCCAATTGTTTTGTTTCATTTATAAAGTCAATTGCATTGATCAAATTCGCATCATTCTCATTCATCTGCGGATCATGCTTGGCAAACTTTACTAAATCAGCTGTCTGGAATAAATATTTCAAATCTGATATAGCTTCTTTATCATTAAATTCCAGCAGTTTATCTATTATTTCGGATGAAGTCATCTCCAATGCATTAAAGCCAAATCTATTTTTAATATATGTACGAAGAGCATCTGTCAATTCAGTATAATACTCCTTCGATTGTCCTTTTTGCCAAATTTTCTCAGTCTTTATTCGCTCAATCTCTTTCATCGCCAATTGATGTGGAGGCAACTTAGGTTCAACTTTCACTTTACGAATAATAGGCTTGTTATCACGGATACGGATGATCAGATAAATAAGCAATCCTAGCAATGGTAATGCCAGAAAAGAGCAAGCAATCAAACCATACCAATCCTCCCAGGCAAAGGGAGCTTTCATGACAGTCTTCTGACCAAAAAATTGATCAGGATGTAACGTATCTACAGGCATTGAATATACCTTCAATGCCAACGCCTTTGATTTATACTCTTTATTATCAATCTTTACTCCCATAGGAGGAATATAATATAATGCCGAATCAAAAGAAGTTACCGTATATTCTTGAGTAATCAGCATTCTCTGGCGATCATTCAAATATTGTGTATCAGGTTTAGCAATATCCACAATTTCCACACCACGTACCAATGTATCTGTAAATGACGGAAAAACAGCCCTCTGCTTCGCATCCATCGCTACTTGTAATTGCACTTTCGCCTGTTCTCCTATCAGAATTTGCAAAGAGTCTATTTTGGCATCCACAGTCACTGACTGTGCAGCAATTCTGCCAGAAACCAGAAATAACAATACTATCAGCAATATATATTTATTCATCTTTCCCGTTAATTTCGTTTAGCAAACAAATTCAGTAATGCTTTGACATAATCCTGATCAGTACGTACCGAAACAGAATCGACATTACTTTTGGTAAACGTTTCATCTAACTCAGTTTGTTTATTCACCCACCATTCATGATGTGCCCTACGTACTCCAGCCGAAGATGTGTCGATCCATTGTTCATGTCCGGTTTCCGCATCTTTAATCCGCATCAGACCTACTGCCGGCAACTCGGCAACTCGCCTGTCATATACTTGAATGGCAACTACATCATGTTTCCTATTCGCTATGGTCATTGCATTCTTAAAATTTTCCTGATCGATAAAGTCAGACAGAATAAAAGCGGTACAACGTCTTTTCATTACATTCGTCAAATATTCCAAAGCAAGACGTATGTTGGTCCGACGACTATCGGGCTTAAAATCAATCAATTCACGAATGATATATAGAATATGCTTACGTCCTTTTTTAGGAGGAATAAACTTTTCTATTCTGTCTGAGAAGAAAATAACTCCGATTTTATCATTGTTCTGGATAGCAGAAAATGCAAGAGTGGCTGCAATTTCTGTCACCATGTCCTTCTTCAGCTGTTTTACAGTGCCAAATTCCAAACTGCCGGAAACATCTACCATCAACATTACCGTCAACTCGCGTTCTTCTTCAAACACCTTCACAAAAGGTTTATTGAAACGCGCTGTCACATTCCAGTCAATGTCACGGATATCATCGCCAAACTGATATTCGCGCACCTCGGAAAAAGCCATACCCCTACCTTTAAAAGCTGAATGATACTGGCCTGCAAAGATATTGTTAGACAGTCCACGCGTCTTTATTTCAATCCGACGAACTTTTTTTAGAATTTCACTTGTTTCCATCTATTTAATTGAGAATTGAAAATTGGTAATTGAGGATTGTTCATTCTCAACTAAAATTAAGGCACTTCTACCTTATTCAATATTTTGCTGACAATTTCATCAGAAGTCACATTGCTAGCCTCCGCTTCATATGTCAATCCGATACGATGACGAAGTACATCATGCGCAACAGCACGTACATCTTCTGGAATCACATAGCCACGACGTTTGATAAACGCATATGTACGTGCAGCCAAAGCTAAATTAATAGAGGCACGAGGTGACCCACCGAATCCAATCATATCTTTCAATTCTTTCAAATCGTATTTTTCCGGATAACGTGTAGCAAACACGATATCTACAATATAACGTTCAATCTTCTCGTCTAAATAAACTTGACGAACCACTTTACGTGCCTCGATAATCTCTTCAGCCTTCAAGATAGGCTTCACATTAAATTTCTCTCCATTGATATTTTGGCGAATAATTAATTTCTCCTCTTCCTGTTTCGGATAATCAATAATCACCTTTAACATAAAACGGTCTACCTGAGCTTCCGGAAGCGGATATGTACCTTCCTGTTCTATCGGGTTCTGAGTAGCCAAAACAAGGAACGGTTCAGGTAACAAGAATGTTTCTTTACCAATAGTTACTTGACGTTCCTGCATTGCTTCAAGCAAAGCACTTTGAACTTTAGCGGGAGCACGGTTTATTTCATCAGCCAATACAAAATTAGCAAAAATCGGACCTTTCTTCACTTGGAAACTTTCATCCTTCTGACTGTAAACCATCGTACCGACAACGTCAGCTGGCAATAAGTCAGGCGTAAACTGTATGCGGCTGTATTTTGCATCGATCAACGAGGCCAATGTCTTAATGGCCAGAGTTTTTGCCAAACCAGGTACACCTTCAAGCAGCACGTGTCCATCAGAAAGTAGTCCGATTAACAGTGACTCTACCAAATGTTTCTGACCCACAATGATTTGGTCCATGCCTGTTGTAAGATTGGTAACGAAAGCACTCTGTCTTTCAATCCGCTCGTTCAATTCGCGGATGTCAATTGATTCAGCCATAAATACTAATTATTTTATTGTTTAATTTTCTTTTTAATAATATGAGCAAAGCCTATGTTGTAAGGCTTTTTAATTTCGATTCCAAAAGTACACTATATCTTTAACCATTCCAACTAATTTTTATTAAAAAACAATGCGAAGTCTTTAGATTAAGGTACTTTCATACGCTTTTGTATTTGTATAACATAAACACAACACCCGAATGTATAAACTTGTATACACCCGGGTGATCACATTAGACTGTCATTTTTTAACCAATTCCGGTATTTTAAGTACAGTACCATACGGTACATTATTCGGATTCTTAATCACTCCCCGATTATGTTTAACGATATAGGGCCATAAATCTTTTGTACCATAAAACCGTAGAGATACCCTAGTCAGAGTTTCACCTTCTTTAATTGTATAAGTCGCCTTAGTACCGGTAATTGTATAATTCACTGAATCCGGCTTGACTGGGATTGACACTGTTTTAGTGCTCTTTTCCCGGGATACCGATTCACTTTCTGAAGTTTTATCTACTTTCTCCGACACATTGACACGCTCAGACATCTGTTTTATCTCCTGTTGATTCGGAGTCTTTGCTACCACCTTGACAATAGTATCCGCTTTTGCAACAGTATCCAATGGAATTTCCCGTATCGGTTCTTTTTTCTCTACAGTCTCTGTGGTTATTGACTGTTCCGATTCTTTTTTAGAAAACAAATCCGGATAATAAATAAAAACTAATGCTGCACCGCAAAGCGACATAACAACTACTATAATTACTATTAAGTAAGGAACAGGAGATTTTTGGTTTTCCGGTTTAACTTCCTTCTTTGGGCGCTTTTCCTTTTTTACAGGGATAGTCGATACTTCTGCTTTTTGAATCTCCCGTGCTATAATTTCTTCGGCAGTCAATCTAGGAGAACCTTCGTCTTCTATCACCTTTTTTAAATTATCTGTAGTTTCTTGCCCTGTATCTCCAGTGAACTGGATTGGCTCTTCAGAATTTTCCACTACTTTATCCAATCCACCCTCTTCTCGAACCTCAGCAATGGATGAACCTTCTACTACAGCTTCACTACCTTTATGTATGCTAACATCTTCAACAGTTTCAAGTATGTCAATATCATCTACAACCTCTGTCCTTTCGGATTCCTTCATAACTTCCGAAACGTCTTCTGCAACTTCCACATCTGACGACACAACATCCTGCCCTTTTGAGGTTTCCGGTTCTACTTTCCCATTCGCCTCTGTTTCAACCACCTTCTCCTCTGCTTTTGCTTCCTCTCTCTCTATAGTCTCTGTTATTAACGGAGGCTCAGTTGTTTCGGATATATTCCCTGATTCTTCCTCCAATTCCTCTATTGGCGTATCTTCCAAGACTGTATTCTCATTCAGCACTACTGTTTCGAAATGTGAAAAAGGTCTATTTATGATATCTCTTAAAGAAGGGTCAGGAGTAAAAGAAATCTTAGTATGTCCCTCTATTTTAATACGTTCACCCGTATTGACATTTACACTTTCACGACTATTGACCCCTATCAATTTGAATGTACCCAATCCTTTGATTTTCACATATTGATCAGCGTCCAAAGCTTGTTCTATCAATAAGAAAAACTCCCGGACGAAAACATCAGCATCTTCTTGAGAAACCTCATGTCTGTTAACCAGTAGTTCAACAAGATATTGTATAGTCAACTTTTCATTCATACGGAAATGTTTCTTTAAACTTATCTTTTAATATAGGACTCGGCTTAAACGCCAGTACTAACTTGGGTGGAACCAACAGTCGCAACTTAGTGACGGGATTGATGACAATACGTTCTGCTTTCTTTTTTACCTCAAAAGTACCAAATCCCTGTATTCCTATAGCATTGCTTTCCTGCAATTCCTGAGTAATATCAGACAGCAGAGATGTTATCAGTTCAGAAGTATATTTTGTATTATACCCCAATCTGCGAGAAAGTTCAGAAGTAAATTCTTTATTATTCAAAATCCTACAATTTTAAAAATATGTTGCTATATTAATCAATCCAGATCAAAAAACAAATTCTTCAGGAAATATATTTAAATTATTTCACCAAAAAGATCGAATTCATCGGAATCAATCACTTGTACTTGATAAAAGTTACCAATCATTAAATTATCCCCTTCACACCTTATTAAAACTTCAGGATCTACTTCCGGAGAATCAAACTCTGTACGCCCAATGTAATATTCACCTTCTATACGATCAATAATGACTTTCATTTTTTGTCCAACTTTTGATGCACTTAATTCAGTAGAAATTCCTTGCTGAATAGCCATTAACTCATCCAATCGTGCCTGTTTTAGCTCCTGAGGAATAGAGTCTTCATAATTAGCCGCAGCATATGTTCCTTCTTCTTCTGAATAAGTAAAAGCCCCCATCCTGTCAAAGCGCACTTTACGTACAAACTCTTTCAATTCCTCAAAATCCCCTTCTGTCTCTCCTGGATGTCCCACCATCAACGTCGTACGCAAATGAATCCCGGGAACTTCCTTACGAAATTGTTCAATCAACCGGTAAGGTTGCAGCATATTATCACTGATATGCTGTAATGCAATATCCATGTATTTACATACATTATCTCGTTCACGCATCACTCGGAACAACTCTTCAGGGAAATGTGCCGGATATGCATAATGTAAACGTATCCATTCTACACCCGGAATCTCAGAAATGCGTTCGATCAACTCCGGAAGCATTTGCTTCTTATATAAATCCACTCCATAGTAAGTTAATTCCTGAGCAATTACCTGAAACTCCTTTACACCATTGGAAACCAAATATCTCACCTCATCCAAGATTTCTTCTATAGGACGAGATACATGTCTTCCTGTAATAATCGGTATAGCACAATAAGAGCATTTACGATCACAACCCTCTGATATTTTCAGATAAGCATAATGTTTGGGAGTGGTAAGAGTACGCTCAATATGAAGCTCCTCATGGTAAGCTTTGCCCAAATCCTGTAACAACCCCTTCCAATTGAATTTTCCATAAAACTTATCAACCTGAGGAATCTCAATCGCTAATTCCTTTAAATAACGTTCCGAAAGACAGCCCATTACAAAAAGTTTCTCCAAATTGCCTTCTTCTTTTTCTTGTGCAAACTCCAGAATCATATTAATCGATTCTTCTTTTGCATCACCGATAAAACCACAGGTATTGATAACAGCTATCTCTCCTGTCGGTTTTTCCGAGTCATGGGTTACATCATATCCGGCTTCTTCCAATTGACGCATCAACTGTTCTGAATCCACCAGGTTCTTTGAGCACCCTAATGTTATGATATCTATAGTTTTTCTTTTCATGCATTCTCTCCAAATAAGGAGTCTACAAATTCTTTCTTGCGGAACACCTGTAGGTCTTCCATACCCTCACCCAATCCGATATATTTCACCGGAATCTTAAACTGATCTGAAATTCCGATAACAACGCCACCTTTTGCCGTCCCATCCAATTTGGTTATAGCCATAGCAGTTACTTCTGTTGCAAGTGTGAATTGTTTTGCCTGCTCAAAGGCATTTTGTCCGGTCGAGCCATCAAGCACCAACAACACCTCGTTTGGAGCATCAGGCACTACTTTCTTCATTACATTTTTAATTTTCGTCAGCTCGTTCATCAAGCCAACTTTATTGTGCAAACGTCCTGCTGTATCAATAATCACCACATCAGCGTTATTAGCTACTGCAGAACTTAACGTATCAAACGCAACAGAAGCCGGATCGGCCCCCATCTTTTGTTTAATGACCGGAACATCCACTCTCTCGCCCCATATCACCAATTGCTCCACTGCTGCTGCACGAAAAGTATCGGCTGCCCCCAAATATACAGATTTACCGGCTTTCTTAAATTGATAAGCTAGTTTACCAATAGTGGTTGTTTTACCAACTCCGTTTACACCCACCACCATAATAACATAAGGCTTTTTCTCTACCGGAACATCGAAATCGGCAACATCATCCGAATTATTTTCAGTCAGTAATGCAGCTATTTCTTCACGAAGAATCGAATTCAACTCTTGTGTATTTACATATTTATCTTCTGCTGCACGTTTTTCGATACGCTTGATGATATTAAGAGTAGTCTCTACCCCTACGTCCGATGTGATAAGTACCTCTTCCAGATTATCCAACACTTCATCATCCACCTTCGATTTTCCGGCCACCGCACGGGCAATCTTGCTGAATACACTTTCTTTGGTTTTAGATAATCCTTTATCTAAAGTTTCCTTCTTTTCCTTTGAAAAAAAACTAAAAAATCCCATGATTACAATTATTTGTATAATACATTATGCTACAAAGATATAATAAAACTGGCGTAAAGTAAAAAATGAAGCGAATAAAATTGGCAAAAAAAATCCCCTCAATGAATATCAGTGAGAGGATTTTTCGGATTGCTATTTATGCAACCGGCTTATTTCTTAAAAAAGTCTTGCACTTTTTCGTTAGGAACCATTTGTTCATCAAAAATGTAAGCTCCAGTTTTCGGAGATTTAACCATTTTGATAACCTTAGTATAAGCACGACCTTCTTTAGATCCTTCGTGCAAACTTGCTACTGTTTTCTTTGCCATGGGTTATACTCTTTCTTTATTATTTAATTTCTTTGTGTACTGTTACTCTTTTCAGAATTGGGTTGTACTTCTTCAACTCAAGTCTTTCAGTAGTATTTTTTCTGTTCTTAGTTGTGATATAACGAGATGTTCCCGGCATACCGCTATCTTTGTGTTCTGTGCATTCCAGAATCACCTGAACTCTATTACCTTTTGCTTTCTTTGCCATAATCAGTTTCTCCTCTTTTTAACGTTTTAGCCAACAACTTTAATGGTTTTCCAATCACAATACCCTTTGGCAACCGCATCATTCAAAGCAGCGTCCAAACCTTTCTTATTAATAATACGCAAACCAGCAGCACAGAGGCTCAGGCTGATCCAGCAGTCCTGTTCTACATAGTAGAACTTTTTGTTAAACAAGTTCAAATCAAAGGTTCTTTTAGTTCTTCTCTTTGAGTGTGAAACATTGTTGCCAATCATGGCTTTCTTTCCGGTAATTTGACAAATCTTCGACATTTCTATCTTATTTTTATAGTTTTAATCTATACTTCTTTCAAACAGAGCGCAAAGTAAGCACTTTTATGTATATAAAACAAGTATTTCCTAAATAAATTCATTATTGAGCGGTAATTTTTCTTCATTTCACCAATTTTCGAAGCAATAGAAGGGCATTATTGCTTGCTCTCTCCACATTCATCTCTCTTCCACGATTAGTTTCCTGCTTCATAGTGCAAATTTCACTTTTATAGGCAGCAGCAATCCAAACTGTACCAACCGGCTTCTCTTCAGTCCCCCCACTGGGACCTGCGATTCCAGACGTAGCTACAGCACAGTCAGTTTTTAGCGCTTTCATCGCACCTTTTACCATTTCAATGACCGTTTCCTCACTTACCGCACCTCTTTTTTCAAGCGTTTCCATCGATACACCCAGCAACTCCGTCTTTACTTCATTGGCATACGCTACTATGCTTCCTTTAAAATATTCCGAACTGCCGGCAACCGAAGTGATACGGGCTGCAATGCTTCCACCGGTACAACTTTCTGCGGTAGAAAGAGTCAAATTCTTCTTCTTTAAAAGTTCGCCTATCAAAATTTCAATCGGAGTATCTTCCTCATCCAAAATATCTTCTCCTAAAATTGCCTCAAGTTTGGCACTCTCAGTATTTACACAAGCTTCTACCTCGCTACGATTCTGCCCGCGTCCCGTCAATCTTAAACGAATCAAACCCGGTTTTGGTAAATAAGCCAGTTTTAGACAAGCAGGTAATGCCATTTCCCAAGATTCCAATTTCTCAGCCAACACCGATTCGGGATAGTTTTGTACAGTAAATGTTCGATGAATAATTGCATCCGTACGAAACTTTGCACACAAACGTGGAATAACCTCTTCACTCATCACAGTGGTCATTTCCTGAGGAACTCCCGGCATAGAAACAAGTACCTTACCATCTTTCTCAAACCAACTGACAGAAGCACTCCCTACCCGATTATTAATAACGATACAATCTTCAGGTACCATTGCCTGACTTTTATTCAACGCATTCATCGGTATTTTTCCCGCCAATACCCGTTTTACGTTTTCAAAGACAGCCTCGCTAAAGATCAGTCTGGTACCGAAGTATTTGCAAAGAGTCTGTTTGGTAATATCATCTTTGGTGGGTCCCAAGCCCCCTGTCACTAGTACAATATTTGCCCTTTTCATCGAAGCATCTACAGCTTCAATAATCTCATCTGCCCGATCTCGTACAGACACGACACGAATCACCTCTATACCTACTTTATTTAATTCGCGCCCCATCCATGCCGAATTGGTATCAGTCACCTGTCCTATCAACAGTTCATCACCAATAGTTATTATCTCCGCAAACATAGGGCTCTTACAAAGTTACACGTGAATAAGCAGGCTGTTCTATAGAGCAGAAATCTTTATCCTGATATTTAAAATATCCGGTGATAGCGATCATTGCGGCATTATCTGTAGTATAGCTGAACTTGGGAATAAAAATTTTCCAACCATATTTCTCTGCATGCTCACGAAAGGCATTACGCAAACCGTTGTTAGCAGAAACACCGCCCGCTACAGCCACTTCATTAATTTTATATTGCTTGGCTGCTTTACGAAGTTTATCCATCAAAATGTCTACTACCGTTGCTTCAAGCGAAGCTGCCAAATCGTTCTTATGGTGTTCGATGAAATCGGGATCCTCTTTCATCCAATCACGCAGAGAGTAAAGAAACGACGTTTTCAATCCGCTAAAACTATAATCCAAACCAGAAATATGAGGTTTACTAAAAGTATAAGCCTTCGGATTGCCCTGACGTGCCAAACGGTCAATTATAGGTCCCCCCGGATAACCAAGTCCCATTACTTTCGAACATTTATCAATTGCTTCTCCGGCAGCATCGTCAATAGTCTGTCCCAGAATCTCCATATCATTATATGCTTTCACCAATATAATTTGAGAATTACCTCCGGATACCAGCAAACAAAGGAATGGAAAATCGGGCTGTTCATTTGCTTCTCCTTCCTCTTTAATAAAATGCGCTAACACGTGTCCTGTCAGATGATTAACATCAATCATCGGGATATTTAATGAACGTGCAAAACCCTTTGCAAAAGATACTCCAACCAGCAATGACCCCATCAACCCAGGCCCCCTTGTAAAGGCTACCGCACTCAACTCTTCCTTGGTCACTCCTGCACGCTTCAACGCTTCATGCACCACAGGTACTATATTCTGTTGGTGAGCACGCGATGCCAATTCCGGTACTACTCCACCATAAGCTTCGTGTACAGCCTGGCTAGATACCACATTCGATAACAAATAACCATCTTTAATAACTGCAGCTGATGTATCGTCACAGGAAGATTCAATTCCTAATATAATTGTACTCATACGCTTTTTGATATTTAAACGATGCAAAAGTAATGATAAAAGTAGGATTCATAACGAACTATTTTATATTTTTGTTCTCAAAATCAAAACAACCGCCTATCAGAACGCTGAAGAAGACTGTACGTTGGGTTATCGGTATCATATTAGGTATATATATCGGAACTATTATTTTGCTGAATATTCCATATATTCAGCGAAATATGACTACGTTTGTCACAAAAGAACTATCCCGGACTTTGGGTACAGAACTGACTATCGGTAAGATAGACATTGGATTATTAAACCGTATCATTATAGATGATGTATTGCTTGACGATCAATCGGGAAAAGAAATGCTCAAAATTACACGTCTTTCTGCCAAATTTGATATTATTCCTTTATTCAACGGAAAAATCACAATCAGCAGCGTGCAGTTATTTGGCTTTAATATCAACTTGAATAAGCCCGCTCCGCACATGGAGCCAAATTTTAAATTCGTCTTGGACGCATTTGCATCCAAAGATACAGTAAAAACAAAAAAGGACATTGATCTACGTATTAATTCCATATTAATACGCCGTGGTAAACTATCCTACGACGTATTATCGGAAGAAGAAACGCCCGGAAAGTTTAACCCGCAACATATCAAACTACACAATATCATTGCCAACATTTCACTCAAGGCACTTCAAAACGATTCGATCAATGCAGCCATCAAACGCCTGAGTGTAGACGAACAATCGGGCTTTGAACTACGAAAGTTGAGCCTGAAAGTCATTGCTAATAACAAAGGCATGAAAATAGAAAATTTCGCAATAGAAATGCCGGGTACCGAAATGAAAATGGATACTATCCGAATGGAATATGACAGTTTGAAAGCACTCAACCATTTTGCCGATAACGTTCGCTTCTCTTTCCGTACTTTACCATCTCATGTGACTTTGAATGACATTTCAGCTTTTGTCCCGGCATTATCCAATTTTAAAGAAAAACTAGATCTCAACATTGATGTAGAAGGTACGCTCAATCAACTGAATTGCAGAACACTGGAAATCAACGCAGGAGATAAGTTCCGACTAAAAGGAGATGTATCTTTACAAGACTTATCACGTCCTCAAGACGCTTACGTTTATGGACATCTGGCCAATCTCTCTGCCAACAAAGAGGGGATCGGATTTTTAGTGCGCAATCTAAGCCCACACTATAATGGCGTTCCCCCTGTATTACAACACTTAGGAAATACCTCTTTTCATGGTGAAATATCAGGGTACTTTACAGACTTGGTTATGTACGGCCTGTTCCGTACTGACATAGGCTCCGTCCAAACCGACTTAAAGCTTAGTTCCGATAAAGCTAAAGCGCTGTTTTCTTATTCAGGAGGCGTAAAAACCACCGATTTTGAGTTAGGGCAACTGCTAGGAAACAAGCAATTGGGCAAGATTACCTTTAATCTGGATGTCCGAGGAAACCACTACAAGAGCCAATATCCTTCCATTACGTTAAAAGGTTTGATAGCATCCCTCGAATACAGTAATTATAAATATGAAAACATCACGCTGGACGGAGAATTCAAACGCGGTGGTTTTGACGGTAAAGTGGCATTGAATGACGAAAACGGTTCGGTACATTTAAACGGCAACATCAATGTAGTCGAAAAAGTCCCTACTTTTAACTTCAATGCAGTCATAGACAAAATACGTCCACACGACCTGAATCTGACAAAGGAGTATCCGGATGCAGAATTTTCTTTGAAGCTAAAAGCTAATTTCCGGGGTGGTTCCATCGATGAAATGATGGGTGAAATCAATATAGACAGTTTACAATTTACCGCACCAGAGAAGAGCTATTTTCTGGATAATATCAACATCACTGCAACCCGCCAAGATAAAGAGAACCAATTGAAACTAACCTCCAGTTTCTTAAAAGCAAGTATCGAAGGCAATTACCTGTATCATACGCTTCCGGCAAGTGTTATGAACATTATGCGGCGATATATTCCTTCACTAATTCAACCGGATAAAAAGCCTATTAAAACCAATAATAACTTTAGTTTCGATATTCACATATTTAATACAGAACTGTTGTCGACAGTATTTGACATCCCATTGAAAATATATTCACACTCGACTGTGAAAGGTTACTTCAACGATCAGGCACAACGCTTGCGTGTAGAAGGCTATTTTCCACGTTTACAATATCAAAACACGTTTATCGAGTCAGGTTTGGTACTTTGTGAGAATCCTACCGATCAGTTCAAAGCAAAGGTCCGGTTCAATAACCTAAAGAAAGAAAGTGCTGTAAGCATCTCTCTGGACGCACAAGCCAAGAATGACACTATAAATGCCAATATCAACTGGGGTAACAATGCCATCAGTACTTATAGCGGACGATTATCTGCCGCCGCCAGTTTCTTCCGCGCAGCCGAAGAAAAGTCCCCACTGAAAACTGTCGTAGATATTAAACAAACAGACATCATCCTGAATGATACTCTATGGCAGGTTCATCCGTCACAAGTTGTCGTCGATTCAGGAAAAATAGATGTGAATGATTTCTATTTTTCACATCAGGACCGTCATTTCCGTATCAATGGACGCATTTCAGAACAAGCCAAAGATACATTGAAAGTAGAACTAAAGGACATCAATGTAGGCTACGTGTTCGATGTGGTAAGCTTTGACGATGTGGACTTCAAAGGAGACGCTACGGGAACAGCATATGCCAGTGGCATTTTAAAAGAACCGGTCATGAACACCCGCCTGCATTTTAAAAACTTCACCTTTAATGATGCCTCGTTGGGGGCTATGGATATTTACGGTGCGTGGAAGAACGACATGCGCGCTATCTTTCTTGATGCACACATGGAAGAAGAAGGAGTATCGAAGACGCATGTCATCGGGCATGTCTATCCGTTAAAACCGGAAAGCAAACTAGACTTGAATATAGAGACGGAGCATACGAATATCCAATTTCTCCAATACTTCATGCGTTCCATTGTTGAAGACCTGCATGGACGTACTAGTGGTAAAGCCCATTTCTACGGAAAGTTCAAGGCACTCAATATCGAAGGAAACCTGATGACGGACGCATCCTTAAAAATAGGAATACTGAATACTTCGTTCACCGTAACAGACACCATCCGTTTGTCCACCAGTGGCATTAGCTTCGATAATATACGCATAGCAGATATGGAAGGACATCAGGGTACTATGAACGGCAAACTGAATTTCCGGCATTTCAGGGACCTAAGTTATCATTTCGAATTCAACGTGAACAACATGTTACTTATGAATACGAAAGAAAATCCGGATATTAACTTTTACGGAAAAGTATATGGAACCGGTAATGCAATGTTGATTGGAAACCCGCAGGAATTACAAGTCAATGCAGCTGTCACTACCAATCGTAACACCAATTTTGTCTACATAACCAACGCAACAGCTTCAGCAGCCAGCAACCAGTTTATTAAGTTTGTCGATAAAACGCCCCGCAGGTTTGTGCAGGATTCTATTAATGTAATGTCAGAATACGATCGGTTACAGCAAGAGATGGAAGAGGAAGAATCCAAAACGGATATTCGACTAAACCTGTTGATAGATGCTACTCCGGATGCTACAATGAAAATTATCATGGACCCTATTGCCGGAGATTACATCAGCGGTAAAGGCTCCGGTAACATACGTACAGAGTTCTTTAATAAAGGAGATGTGAAAATGTTCGGTAATTACCGTATCAACCAAGGTATCTACAAATTCAGTTTGCAAGAGGTCATCCGCAAAGATTTTATCATTAAAGACGGAAGCAGCATCACTTTCAACGGTCCCCCATTGGATGCGACACTTGACATTCAGGCTAGTTACACGGTAAATTCAGCTTCACTGAACGACCTGATTCCCGATGCTTCGGAAACAATTACCCAACAACCTAATGTGAAAGTGAATTGCATCATGAATCTGACAGGAATTCTCTGGCGTCCTAACATCAAGTTGGGAATTGAACTCCCCAATGAACGGGACGAGATACAGACACTGGTACGCAATTATATCAGTACAGACGAACAGATGAACATGCAAATTCTCTACCTGTTGGGCATTGGCAAGTTCTATCCGCAGGAAAGTACCGGAGGTACCCAAAACTCCAACATGACATCATCGGCCCTGTTCTCTACCCTATCCGGACAGTTAAACAATCTGTTGTCACAAGTATTCGATAACAACAACTGGAACATCGGCACTAATCTCAGTACAGGTGACAAGGGCTGGACGGACATGGAAATAGAAGGCATCTTATCCGGGCAGTTGCTGAACAACCGCTTGCTAATCAACGGGAATTTCGGATACCGGGACAATCCATTGGCAAATACCAACTTCATTGGAGACTTTGAAGCAGAATGGTTACTCAACCGTTCGGGAGACATACGCCTAAAAGCATACAATGAAACGAATGACCGCTATTATACGCGAACCAACCTGACTACACAAGGAATCGGTATCATGTATAAAAAGGACTTCAATAAATGGAGTGAGCTTCTTTTTTGGAATAAATGGAAACTGAGAAACCTGAGACGGAAGCAAGCTGCCGCTAAGGACAGCATACCGAATGATTCGGTGAAAGAGACCCTAAAAGCGAAATCGGAAATGAAAAGAGAGCATCCAATGTAATGCTCTCTGTCTTTTTACTGATGACAAAACTACCAAATAGAAGTGAAATAGCTCTTAGAGTAAAACTTGCTAAATGCGCCGAAAGAGCATTTCATTTAGAAGCTTTTGTCGACAATCACCTTTCCGAAAGGAGTCAAAGCGAGTCCGGCTAACTTAAAGTGCTGCTTTCCGAACGGTATACCGATAATGGTAATACAAAGCAAAATCCCCCATCCCAAGTGAGAGAGGCTGATCCAAATTCCACCTAGAAACAACCAGATGATATTCATTATGATACTGAGGCAACCTCCAGAATCAGGAGTACTTCTCACCTCTTTGCCAAATGGCCATAAAGCAAGTCCGGCCAATTTCAATGTCTGAAAGCCGAATGGAATACCAATAATGGTAATCATCATTAAAAGACTTGAAATAAGATATTCTATCGCAGTAAAGATGCCGCCACAAAGCAGCCAGATAAGATTTAACAATGGATTCATAGAATTATCAGATTAATGATAAAAAAAAAGGTCGGAAGTTCACATTTCGGGTACCTCCAACCTTTTCTTTCTATACCTTATATTAATGATTAATAAGAACGAGCAAATATCACACGGCAAGCAGACGGTTTTCCTGTCACCATACACTTACCCGGCTCTTTGTCACCTTCAACAAACGACTCGAACGGAATGCAACGAATCGTCGCCTTTGTCTCCTCTTTGATCTTTTCCTCCGTCTCCACTGTTCCATCCCAGTGAGCCAGGATAAAGCCGCCTTCTTCGATTTTCTCCTTAAACTCATCATAGCTATCCACCGTAGTGATACGTGAGTCACGATAAGTACGTGCTTTCTTATAGATGTTAGCTTGGATCTCTTCCAGCAGATTCTGAACATACGTCTCAATTCCATCGCAAGTCACAGTCTCTTTCTCCAGAGTATCACGACGCATTACCTCCATCGTATTGTTCTCCAAGTCACGTCCACCCATCACCAGACGAACAGGCACACCCTTCAATTCATAATCGGCAAATTTAAAGCCCGGACGTTTATTGTCAGCATTATCATATTTCACTGAAATGCCCAATTGCTTCAATTTTGCCACAATACCTTCTACCTTAGCATCAATCAGCTTCAACTGCTCGTCATTCTTATAGATAGGAACGATCACTACTTGGATCGGAGCCAGATGCGGAGGAAGTACCAGACCGTTATCATCCGAGTGAGTCATGATCAGTGCCCCCATCAGACGGGTAGAAACACCCCAAGAGGTAGCCCATACATATTCAAGCTTGTTCTCTTTATTTACAAACTGAACATCGAATGCTTTTGCGAAATTCTGTCCCAAGAAGTGTGAAGTACCACTCTGCAATGCCTTACCATCCTGCATCATTGCCTCGATGGTATACGTGTCAAGTGCACCGGCAAAGCGCTCATTAGCCGATTTCACACCTTTAACTACCGGAACTGCCATATACTTCTCTGCAAATTCGGCGTATACATTCAACATACGGATAGCCTCTTCTTCCGCCTCTTCGCGCGTTGCGTGTGCTGTATGACCTTCCTGCCACAAAAATTCCGCAGTCCGGAGGAATAATCGCGTACGCATTTCCCAACGGAAAACGTTAGCCCACTGATTACATAAAATAGGCAGATCACGATATGACTGGATCCAGTTTTTATAAGTATTCCAAATGATTGTTTCAGAAGTCGGACGAATAATCAACTCTTCTTCCAATTTTGCAGCAGGATCGACCACCACACCCGAACCATCTTCGGCATTTTTCAGGCGATAATGTGTTACTACGGCACACTCCTTGGCAAAGCCTTCTACGTGTTCAGCTTCACGACTCAGAAATGATTTCGGAATCAGCAACGGGAAATAAGCATTAACGTGTCCGGTTTCTTTAAACATGTCGTCCAGCTGACGCTGCATTTTCTCCCAAATAGCGTATCCGTAAGGCTTAATCACCATACATCCACGCACAGCCGATTGTTCTGCCAAATCGGCTTTCACCACCAAATCATTGTACCACTGCGAATAGTTTTCGCTGCGTTTGGTCAGGTCTTTCAGTTCTTTTGCCATTATATTTTTCTTCTTTTAAAGTTTTCTATCTTCAAAACAGGATGCAAAAATACTAAAAATGGGTGAACTGTGCTCATTCTTTATCTATAATTTTAAGAGAGGTCATACCAAGGTTATATATAAATCAGCCGGTTTATGGATCGACAACCGGCCGGTTTATGGTTTCTCTAAAGACAAGAGATCACCATTTCCTGCCCTTCTCTTCCAACGGGAGCCATACATATTAGAGGATTAACGCATTCTTTATCACCCAAAGAACAGATCGTCAAAACAAAGAGTTGCTTATGAACGTACCTAACTTTTCACCGGTTCATTGATACCAAATCCGAAAAGAGCAAAATCTCCCTTTACCGGATCATCCGGCCATATCTCCCGCAACGCATCAGTAATGCAACGTGCTGTTTTCAGGCATTTACGTGCATTGGTCAATCCAAGATCAGTCGAGATGCGATGTACATGAGTGTCAAGAGGGATAATTAGATCTGAGGGACTGAGACTCCGCCAAATACCGAGGTCGACAGGAGAATCCCTACGAATCATCCAACGCAGAAACATACACATTTTCTTTGCTTCGGAAGCACTTGACAAAGCAGGCATCCCATTGATATGTCCGAACACCGATTGCAATCTTTCCAATGGCGTACCGGAAGAGAGAGAATGGCACAAATAGGATTCCAGATCCCCATGCTCCCGGTAGGCAGCATACAAAGTCTGGCAGAGTATATAGAAATCATTCCAGGAGTAATAGCGATAAAAACTGGATGTTACTCCCCGATATTTCCTCCATTCTTCACTTAATATATATCGATATGGAGCATTCAGGAAAAGCTCGTGATCAATCCGGTCACCACTTTTGATAATGGCCTTTCTATTACCGGTAGCGATCCAGGAAGCGATCAGTCCGGAGATCTCAATATCAGCTTTATCAGTATACCGATGGGGAAACTGTATCGGATCATCCATAATAAATTCTTCCACCTCATATTTATCCGCTAAAAGCAAAAGCTTTTCCTTTAGTTCTTGTTTCATATAGATTTTAAAAACTGTACATTAAAAAAACGCCACAGATTGTATGGATTCATACAGAAATAGGGAAATAAGTCTGTGGAAATCCATAGAATCTGTGGTGAACAAGCCTTTTGCTACAAAGGCTTATCAGTTTATTTACTAAAATCTCTCGGAGCAGGTACCGGAGGCAACGGTTTACGATCTTTAAGCTGTTTCATAACCTCTTCGATGGCTCTGTTCAGTTGCTGGTCTTCTCCATTCCACTCCTTCACCGGATCATTGTCAATCAAAATATCCGGATCTACTCCATGGTTCTCAATAATCCATTTCCCGGTCTTCGGGTCATAGCTCGTAAAGAATGGCACACGTATGTCCGTACCATCCATGTATGGCAATGATCCGCTGATACCCACAATGCCTCCCCAGGTACGAGTTCCTATCAACTTACCCAAGCCAAGTGCGCGGAAGCCCCACGGGAACAGGTCGCCATCTGAAGCGGAGTATTTATTAATCAAACAAACCTTCGGTCCCACCTGTACAGCATCAGGCACTGTTCCCACATGGCTGGTACCTCTACCCATAGTCAGACGATAAGGTTCACGGGAAAGACGTTCCAAAATCATTGGTGAAACATTACCTCCACCATTGGCACGATCATCGATAATCAACCCTTCTTTATCAAGTTGCGGATAGAAATAGCGGGCAAACTCGTTCAAGCCTTCCGGCCCCATATCCGGAATATAAATATATCCGATACGTCCGTTGGAAGCCTGGTCCACCTTCTTTATATTATCCTGTACCCAATTGTAATGTATCAAAGGATATTCATTGGCAAGCGGACTGATCACAACCTTACGTGCTCCGGAAAGCTGAGGTTTGGCATTCAGCGAAATTTCAGTAGGTATCTCTGCTTTACCCACCAGTAAAGAATACATATCTTTAACCGTATTAGTCGGCACACCGTCAATAGCTACGATGTACTCTCCCACTTTCACATCAACACCCGGTTCCGTAAGCGGAGAGCGCAGTTCTTTGCTCCAAGATGCTCCGGGGAATATCTTCTCCAGACGGAAAAAGCCACTCTTGTCGCGAGTTATTTCCGCACCAAGCAAGCCGGTATTGATCCGTTTGGGCTGTTCCGTTTCTCCCGGATTGACATAAGCATGCCCACAGTTCAATTCACCTATCATCTCACCGATAATGTAATTCAGGTCTAAACGAGTTTTAACGTAAGGCAGCAAGACCGCATATTTTTCTTTAATTGCTTTCCAATCTACACCGTGCATGCTCTCCTGATAGAATCCGTCACGATAGGCACGCCAAGCTTCATCAAAGATTTGTGCCCACTCTTTCGGATAATCCACAGTAATCTTCATATTGCTTAAATCGACCGGAGCGGTCAGTTCTGTCTTACCCGAAGGAAGATTGGTCACATAAATCTGACGGCCTTTAAAGAAAAGTGCCTTTTTACCATCGTAAGTAACATCCATCGAAGCTCCATCGGCAATCGATTCCTCTTTCTGACTTGCCAAGTCATACATTTTCGTACCACCGCGTCCCCAGTAGTACACCTTGTTGCCATCCGAATAGAAGTTACCATAATAAGACGGAGACAAGGGCAAGCGAACGATGCGATCGGTAATGCCATCCGGATCGAACTTCACCAACGAAGCATCGGCCACTTCCTTCTTATCTGCCGGTTTTTTATCCCCGCTTTTGGGGGTAGCATTAGATACAGCCACTTCCGCATCTTTCTGCATGAAAGGAGACGATGTATCCTTAGACAGCAAAGCGATGTACACACCATACATATTATTATATACATGGTTCCATTCCAATGATCCGTAAGTCGGGTTAAAATCACGGGCAGAAGAGAATATCAGATACTTTCCGTCGGCACTGAACACCGGAGAAGAAGAGTTATACCATTTGTCGGTCACCGGATATTCTTTCTTTTCCGCAATGTTGTAGACATATACGACATTGATTTCATTTTTACCCATCCGTGTATAAGTCAACCACTCACTGTCCGGAGAGAAAGTAACTCCACCCGGCACTCCCACCGGATCTTGCAATAATAAAGAAACTTTCCCGGAAGCCACATCCAGCAGATTAACTCGGTTCTTACGATCCATATACACTATCTTCTTAGAATCCGGACTCCATTTAAAGTCACGGATATATGTATCGTTCTTATGAGTTAACTGCATCGGTTCGCCACCTGCCGCATTCTGCAGATAAAGTTCGGTTTCCCCTGTGGCATCAGAGATATAAGCAATCTGTGTTCCGTCCGGTGACCACTGTGCATCACGATCGTGAGCTCCCGGCGAACGAGTTATATTTTTTGTAACCCCTTTCTCTACCGGCAGATTGAATACTTCACCCCGGCTTGTCACTACCATCCGTGCTCCATCCGGTGAAAGGCTGGCCGCAGTCACATAATTCGCTCCCTCTTTCAAATCGGTGCGGGCATAGATATTATCAGAAGCCAGTGTAATGTTTACCTTTTCAGCTTTCCGGGCCGCAGCATCCATCTTATAAATATATCCGCCGTTTTCAAAAACGATGGTATTGCCATGGACGCTTGGGAATTTCACATCATACTCAGTGAAGTTCGTCACCTTTACAGTCTGTTTGGTCTTCGTATTGTATGCGAAGATATTCATGATACGGTCACGGTCGGAAAGGAAAAAGATTTCATCGCCAATCCACATCGGAAAAATGTCCTGAGCTACATTATTGGTTACATTCTCCACTGTTTTGTTTCCCGGATTATACACCCAGATGTCATCGGCCATACCGCCTTTATAATACTTCCAGGTACGAAATTCGCGCATCACCCGGTTGTATGCCAATTGTTTTCCGTCCGGTGAATAGCTGCAAAAGCCTCCCTCGGGAAGAGGAATGACTTCTGACAATCCGCCTTCTTTGTCTACTGTAAAGAGTTTACCGGAGAATCCGTCGCTGATGCGATTACGATACACGATACGTTGTCCGTCCGGAGTCCATGTCATAACAATGTTGTTAGGTCCCATACGGTCACCCAAGTCGTCACGGCTATTGGTAGCCGTGTAGGTTATCCGTAGTGGTTCGCCACCCGTTGCAGGCATGGTATACACTTCTGTATTTCCATCGTACTGCCCGGTGAATGCAATCGTTTTGCCGTCCGGAGAAAACCGGGGAAACATTTCGTATCCCACATGGGAAGTCAGGCGTTGTGCTTCACCTCCCGAAGCAGGCACTTTATACAAATCGCCCGCATACGAAAATACGATCTCATTTCCGTTCGTAGCGGGGAAACGCAACAACCGTGCTTCTCCTGCAGCCGACAGCAGCACAGGAGCACCTGCCAGAACGAAAATAGATAGGATTAGTTTCTTGTTCATGTGATTATCTATTAAATTGATTCACAAAGGTAAGAAAAGAACAAAGAGTGACAGAAGAAATACATAAAAAAACCGCAGATCCATCATTCTTTTCCTACAAAAAGACTGGAGAAATCTGCGATATTCTATTTTAGTTGAGGAGATAAACTTTTGAGCGGTAGGCGAGGGTCGAACTCGTGACCTGCGGCTTGGGAAGCCACCGCTCTGCCAACTGAGCTACTACCGCATGTGTTGCTTTTATTTTGTAAAGCCATGCAAAGATAAATATTGTTTCCGAAATACCCATAGCAATGGCACAATATTTTGCATCCGGGAATGGAAATATAAAATATTACCGTACATTTGCTAACCAAAAATACACAGATAGATTCATGAAACAGATCATACTCATCACCGGAGGAGCTCGTTCGGGCAAAAGCAGCTATGCCGAACGCCTGGCGTTATCCCTCTCTCCTAATCCGGTTTACTTGGCCACCTCACGTATCTGGGACGAAGAATTTCGTCAAAGGGTATTGCGCCATCAAGCCAACCGCGGACCGGAATGGACCAATATAGAGGAAGAAAAAGAATTGAGCCGCCACTCTTTGGAGGGGCGTGTAGTGCTGATCGATTGTGTAACCCTCTGGTGCACCAATTATTTCTTTGATCTCGAAGCAGACACCGACAAGGCACTGACTGCTGTTAAAGCCGAGTTTGACCGACTGACACAACAGGACGCGACCCTTATTTTTGTCACCAACGAAATCGGTATGGGAGGAACTTCAGAAAACCTGATACAACGAAAGTTCACTGACATGCAAGGATGGATGAACCAGTATATAGCCTCCCGGGCCAATCGGGTAATACTAATGGTATCGGGGATTCCTGTGAAAGTAAAAGACGAAAAGTAAATGATAGAATAACCCTTATAAAATGAAAACATTTCAAATCACCAGACCGGACGAAACCATCCGGGAAGCACTGACCGACAAAATAAATAATCTGACCAAGCCCAAAGGCTCTCTGGGAACACTTGAAGAACTGGCCTTGCAGATCGGGCTTATCCAGCAAACACTTACTCCCGAGCTGAGACATCCTCAAAATATCATATTCGCAGCCGATCATGGCATTGTCGACGAGGGAGTCAGCCTCTCTCCCAAAGAGATCACCTGGCAACAAATCAGCAATTTTCTTCACGGAGGGGCAGGTGTCAACTTCCTTTGCCGCCAGCACGGATTCGAGTTGAAGATTGTAGATGCCGGAGTGGATTACGACCTCCCATACGAGAAAGGAATCATCAACATGAAGGTACGCAAAAGCTCGCGTAACTATCTGTACGAGGCAGCCATGACAGAAGAAGAAATGAATTTGTGCATCGAGCGCGGAGCGGAAGTAGTCCGTCAGTGTCATGCCGAAGGGTGCAATGTGCTTTCTTTGGGCGAAATGGGTATCGGCAACACTTCTTCGTCTTCCATGTGGATGACGTGCTTCACCCATATTCCTCTCGAACTGTGTGTCGGAGCAGGCAGCGGACTCGACAATGCAGGCGTCCGTCATAAATATAATGTATTGCAGCAGGCACTGGACCATTATCAGGGAGACGGAAGCGCACACGACCTGATCCGCTATTTCGGCGGACTGGAAATGGTAATGGCAATAGGCGCCATGCTTCAGGCAGCCGAGTTAAAGATGATTATCCTGGTAGACGGATTCATCATGACAAACTGCATCCTTGCAGCCTCCCAACTTTACCCTGAGGTATTGCATTATGCCATCTTCGGTCATCAGGGAGATGAAGCCGGACATAAGCTGGTACTCGATGCCATGGGAGCCAAGCCATTACTGAATCTGGGTTTACGTCTCGGAGAAGGAACCGGAGCCATCTGCTCCTATCCTATCATTGACTCTGCCGTACGGATGATCAACGAGATGGACAACTTTGCACATGCAGCCATCACCAAATATTTCTAATAAGATTTGCCGATGAATATATTAGCAGCATTTATCTTTTTTACCCGCCTCCCCTTCTGGCGTATCCGCGAAGTTCCGGCAGAATGTTTTAAACACGTTGTGCCTTACTGGCCTTTGTCCGGATGGCTCACGGGCAGCATCATGGCAGGAGTACTTTGGTTGAGCGCACAGATCCTCCCCTTCTCCGTTGCCGTATTGTTGGCACTTGCCGCCCGGTTATTGATCACCGGTGCCCTACACGAAGACGGGTTGGCAGATTTCTTCGATGGATTCGGAGGAGGTACGAACCGGGAGCGGATTCTTTCCATTATGAAAGATTCGCATATCGGCAGCTACGGTGTCATCGGGTTGATTTTCTACTTCCTTCTTCTATGGAGTCTTTTGATGTCGCTCCCCCTCTCCTTCGCATGTATTACATTGATTGCAGGCGACACGATAAGCAAGCTGACCTCATCACAAATCATCAACTTCCTGCCTTACGCACGGAAAGAAGAAGAAAGCAAGGCCAAAGTAGTATATAACAGAATGTCAGGCGGAGAATTTGCTTTCGGTCTGTTATGCGGTATACTTCCTTCAGCACTCCTGCTACCGTACCGATACTGGATGGCTATCGTATTTCCGCTGATCATGCTGTATCTGCTTTGCACACTGATGAAACGGAAGTTGCAAGGTTATACCGGCGACTGTTGCGGAGCACTGTTTCTTCTAAGCGAACTGTCTTTCTACCTGGGAATAGTTATACTAATGTTTATATAGTCATGGAAGTCATATTAATCCGCCATACCTCTGTCGATGTTCCTAAAGGAGTCTGTTATGGCCAGACTGATGTACCTTTGCGAGATAGTTTTGAAGAAGAAGCCTCAATTACGGCTCAACAACTACAGAACGACGTATTTGATGCCGTATTCACAAGCCCGCTGAGTCGTTGCACCCGCCTGGCAGACCACTGCGGTTATCCGGATGCCATTCGTGATGCCCGGCTGAAAGAGCTGAACTTCGGTGAATGGGAGATGCAGGAGTTTGATAAAATATGTGATCCGCGACTGGAGGAGTGGTATAACGACTACTTCCATGTAGCTGCTACAGGCGGAGAGTCTTTTATGATGCAGCTTCAACGGGTATCGGAGTTCCTGAATGAAGTGAGTGGAAAAGAGTATAAACGCATAGCCGTCTTTGCACATGGAGGGGTGCTGATTTGTGCACAAATCTATGCAGGGATACTGAGAATGGAAGACGCTTTTGACGCACTGACACCTTACGGCGGAGTGGTCCGGCTGCAACTTAACTCAAAGACAGAAGAATAGTCAGCCACACCAACACAACCATCAGTACCTCTGCCTGCCGATTGACACAGACGGCTTTCTTCATATCCTCGGTTGTCAATGCCCGTTCGTTGTTGCCTATAAAAGGCTTCCACACCTCTTCGCCGAAATAATAGTGGGGCCCGCCGAAACGGCAATTCAGAATACCGGCCAAAGCAGCTTCGGGATAACCGGAGTTTGGGCTGGCGTGCCGGCTGCCATATTTACCCACGAACCTGAGCAAAGAAAACCGTCCGCTGACGAGGATCATCAACAAAGCCGTCAGGCGGGCAGGAATATAATTGGCAACATCATCGATCCGGGCAGCTATACAGCCGAATTGACGGTAACGCTCGTTGCGGTAACCGATCATAGAGTCAAGTGTATTCACCATCTTGTACGCCATCATGCCGGGCACTCCCAACACTGCATACCAAAAAAGTGGTGCAATTACCCCATCACTCAGATTTTCGGCTAAAGTCTCCAAAGCTGCGGTACGCACCTCTTGTGCAGATAGTGCAGAGGTATCCCGTCCCACAATGCGGGCCACTTGTTTACGCCCCTCGTCCAATGAACGGTCTACGGCTTCGAAGACCATCCGGACCTCACGTATCAGGGTTGTACCTGCCAGGCAACAAAAGATCAGCAGTGTTTGTATCAGCGCTGTCAGTATGATGGAATACTCTCCGATCACTTTAAAAAAGAGGAAGGTAAAAAAGTAGACTCCCGCAATCAATGCTACCAACATCATTCCCCCTTTCCAAACGCGGGCCCTCCCCGCATTCAGACACTTCTCTCCCCAAGCTATCAGTTTACCGAATCCTACCACAGGGTGTGGCAACCAGGACGGATCGCCTTGCCAGCGATCGAACAACCAGGCTAACGGTAACGGAAACAACCTGCAAAAATACACAAGGCTAATATACCAAAAGAACATTCCATCCATACTTTCTCTATCCTATCAGTCAGTCATTACTCCGCCATCCACTTCGCAATCGCTCCCACCAGTTCGTCATTCTCTTCCGGTGTCTGGGTGGCAATGCGGAAGAAACGTTCGTCCAGCCCTTCGAAGTTGGAAGCATCCCGAATCAGAATCCCTTCTTCACGGGCCAGATATTCCTTTAGAGCAGCAGCTTTTCCGAAACGCAGGCACACCAGCATAAAGTGAGTATCGGTAGGCCAGACCTCTAACCCGCCTATCGCCTCGAGCGAACTTTTCAGGCGGGCACATTCCGCCAGATAATCTTTCATGGAGAGACCGGCCGGGATGCCTTCGGAAAGCAGGTAGAGTCCTGCTTCGATGGCAAGCTGATTGACCGACCAGGGCATCCGGTTCGTACGCAGACGCCCTATCAGTCCGGGATGCGCAGTGACATACCCCAACCGAAGTCCCGGAATGGCATAGCGTTTGGTCATCGAATGTAGAAGGATCACATTGGGAAATCCGGCAGCTTCCTGCGCCGTAAAAAGCTCTTTCAGCGTGAAATACTCGTATGACTGATCGATCACGAAACAGACCCGGGGATGCTTTGCGATCAGTTCCGTCAGATACTTCTTATCACGCACCTCTCCGGTCGGGTTGTTCGGATTGCAAAGCCAGACCATATGCACGTCCTCCGGCACTGCATCGAGTGTGTACAGTGATGTGACCTTGTGCCCATGCATTCGGCAGGCATCGGCATACTCACTAAACGTAGGCATCAGAATGGCCGTGTTCGTTCCCCGAAAGGTCTGCGCTATCAGATAAATGGCTTCCGTAGCACCATTCGTCACGCAAACCGAAGCGGCAGGCAGAGCGTGGCGGTCCGCCAGACGGGCCTCCAGCGTATAAGGTTCCGGTTCGGGATAAGCGGATATGGCAGAGATGCGCCCGCACAAATGTGCACGCAGTCCGTCGAGGTTCACCTTATTATATACGTTGGAGCTGAAATTGCTCCGTATCGGGTAGCGGTATTTATAAGAATCGTCTCCGTGTCCTTCAATCATTGTCTGTCAATATTTGATAGATAAGCGGCAAGTCGACGTGCTTACGGACATGGGCTGCCAGTTTATCGTATTGTTCTTCTTTAAATGCTTTGTAATCAAAAGCCGTCTCTTTCAGTTTATCGGCGAAAGGCTCCAGCAGGTAATCGATAACTGAAGGATTGTCGAGAATGCCATGTACGTATGTTCCCATACAGGTGCGGTCTACAAAATACCCATCCTCCCTTCCGTCCGCCAGATGGTTGAGTGGAGAAACAGGAACATCCGCAAGGGGCGTGGTCGTTCCCATGTGTATTTCGTATCCTTCGCAGACAGCGCTGTCTTCAAGAAAACGAAACCGTACCTGGCGGGTAACCTTCTCTCCCTGCATGCGGGTGCTGACAGGCAGTAACCCCAATCCCGGCAAGCGTTCTATCTCGCCTTCCACATGATCGGGATCGCAAACCTCCCTACCCATCAGTTGGTAACCTCCACAAATGCCCATTACCGTGGCACCTTCGCGGTGGGCACGGACGATGGCCTGCGCCACTCCGTTGCGGCGCAACTCATACAGATCGGACAAAGTGCTTTTCGAACCGGGCAACAGGATGATATCCGCTTTCATCAACTCGTCCGTATTGTTGGTGTAGAACAAGTGTACACGCGGATCGCGCTCCAAGACATTGAAGTCGGTGAAATTGCTTAAATGACGAAGCAACACGACAGCCACATTCACTTTGCCTTGTCCGGCACGGATATTCTTGGTCTGAAGCATCACCGAGTCTTCTTCCTCAATATAGATATCTTTATAGTAGGGCACCACCCCAACCACCGGAACACCACAAAGATCTTCCAGCATCTTTACCCCCGACTCGAAAAGGCGGATATCTCCACGGAATTTATTAATCAATATCCCCTTGATATGCTTCCGCTCTTCCGGCCGAAGCAGCATCACCGAACCGTAAACACTAGCGAACACTCCTCCACGGTCTATATCCGCCACGAGAATCACATCTGCTCCGGCATGCATAGCCATAGGCAGGTTCACCAGATCACTGTCACGAAGATTGATCTCGGAGATACTCCCCGCTCCCTCCATCACTACCGGATTATATCGGGCAGCCAAACGGTCGAATGCGGCATGAACCTCTTTTCGCAATTCCTCCCGCCCTTCACGGCGGAAATATTCGTAAGCATTCCGATTGCCGATGGGACGTCCGTTGAGCACCACCTGTGAAGTATGATCGGACGATGGTTTCAGAAGCAACGGGTTCATATCCGTATGGCAAGGCACACCTGCGGCCTCGGCCTGCACGGCTTGCGCCCTTCCTATTTCAAGTCCTTCGGGAGTGGCATAAGAGTTCAATGCCATGTTTTGTGCTTTGAATGGTGCCGGATGATAACCGTCTTGCAGAAATATACGGCAGAAAGCTGCGGCAATGATGCTTTTGCCTACATCGCTACCGGTTCCGGCCAGCATCAAAGGGTGTAAGTTCTTATTCATATCGTGTTCGTCACGTTAATGGGTGACAAACTTAGTGAAAATATTCGGGGAGAGCAAGTGGGCGTATCAAAAACTCACCACAGAGAGCACAGAGTAACACAGAGAGGGGGTATGTCGAAACTCGTATTCACAACAGATTTATACAGATAAGTATCATTAGTTATCAACAGATTAAGTCAGCTCCATGGAACTCTGTGTCACTCTGTGGTGGATAATGACACATCTCCAATCCATGCAGTGTGCCTCCATGCGGAAGTTATAACAGTCTCAACTTTCTTGTCACATTCTTTGCTATTCCCACAAGATTCTTTATCTTTGTCACTTGAAAGCCGAAGAGAAATGCGGCATATTGAAACGTTTTGTGCGGAAAGAAAAGTACCAAATTTAATTAATGCATAAAAACAAGAACTTCAATAAATCAGTTTCATACGTGCGACGTAGGGTCGGGCGTGTGAACATATTTATGAAGTTCTAGGTATTGGTACTACCTCTTTCCGCGTAAATATGAACTCAGCGCCCGACTTCTTATATATATAAGGTATACATAAAGATGTGGACGTTCATAATAATCAGAAAGGTATGAACAGACCAATCAAAGAAGTAACAAGGAGGGGCAGGCATGGCTAACTGGATAACCCTCAAACAACTGTCGGAGAAACGCGGTATTGCCGAATCCGACCTCCGCACATGGGCAAACTTGGGATATATCACTTCATCGAGGATAGAGAACGTCCTAATGATTGATGACGAAAGCCTGACCCAATATCTTGATGTTCACCAGACCAAAGATTTAGGTGAGAACTATCTGGAAAAGATTATCAAAGAAAAGGAACTGGAACGTGAAGTACTCCTCTCACAATGTGACGACGAACTATTTCTATTGAAAACCCAGAAACTACACCAACCGCTTTTTCATATCCTCATTCAGGAACTCGGCCAGTTGATTACAGACGATCATGAACGGGAAATATTCCTTTCCGTCTCCAGTGGCGAACCCATCGCACGGGTGGCGAAACGTAACAAAATGACGTATGCACAAGTGGCGACTTGCTATAGTTCCATCCTCCGGACTCTGGGTGAACATAAGGGACGAATCGCCACATTTCGCAGTCGGACGATGGAACTGATGTTCGATAAATGCAATACGGTCACACCCGTAAATACTCCCCTATCAAACCTTGTCGGCGCGCATGCCTATAATGTTTTATCATTGTCCGCAAAGACGGAAACATCGAGCTGTCACCAGAGATCGCTGCACTGGTAATATAAAAAAGATAGAACCGAGTATCCCGAAGGGAATTGAAACAGATACAAAATACCCTTTTATCAAAATGATAATCCAAACGCTTCAGATTCGCTTTTTCCCGTACAAAGTACCAAGGATGGGCTAAAATCGACGTATTTTCGCATCAAGAAAATACCGTTAGAAACCAATACATCAATTACGAGGACAAAAGGATACCTACTTTGCATTATCGTTTAACAACAGAAACAAAAACCAATAAAATATCACATTTTTATCAATCATCAACCTATCACTCTACGAGAGCAACCAGAGAAATAGGATCACTGTTTTCACTCCCAAATAAGAACAATATATGTAATGGAAGAAAACATATAGAGATATTGGGCAAAACTCTTATTCATTTTTGAAAAACACAACCGTCTTTCGGAGTAAATGCTTACTTCTTTTGGTCGAAATATCGGCTCTTCGAAGTGAAAACACAGACTCTTCCCCTTCCCAAGCCCGGTTTTCCGGGCAAAGAAGCAGAAAGTTCCGGGACATTCTCCCCTATATGGGTAAGAAAACAAAAAGGGATAGTTAGCAGAAAATGCCATTACCTGTCTTTTTGATCCAGAAAACATTTTATAAGGTACCAATTTGACAAACGAATATGTTATAATGAACTTCACCACAGATTACGCTGATTTACACAGATAAATATCATTCGCTATCAATTAATTTATTATCTTTGTATTTGTACTAAAAGAAACAAGATGTATTATGAAAGAGCCTGAAAAATACAAGCAACCAGAAGAGGAAACCACCCGACTGTCCGAGCCGACAGTAGCTTACAATAGTATGGCTTATCTCGAATTAGAAGCAGAAAAAGCAGAACTGATCCGGACTATTGCCAATATAGACAGTAAAGAAATCATCGATAAAGTGAAACAGAAACTTCACGATGTACTCGGTTTGGACAAAAACAGAGAAACCGAACCGGAGTGTAAAAAATATATTCTCGCAAATATAAAAGAAGCCTTCTGCGAACAAGAAAGAGTAAGAACCGGAGAAAGCAAGTCAAGACCGGCCGAAGAACTACTTGCAGAACTTATCAGAGAAAGGGAAGGTAATGATTGAAATACATACCATCGTAACCTTTGATAAAGAAATGAAACGGCTTAGTAAGAAGTATCATTCAATAATTAAAGATTACGCAGCTCTGATAGAAGATTTAAAAAAGAATCCGCATATAGGGGTAGACCTGGGAAACGGCATACGAAAAGTACGAATGGCTATAGCCAGTAAAGGGAAAGGAAAGAGCGGAGGCGCACGGGTCATCACCGATACATCAGCCATTATCAGCGTAGAAGAAGGCAGAGTTACCCTACTTACCATTTATGACAAATCCGACCGGGAAAATATCTCCGACAATGAGATAATAAGACTTCAACAAGAAATTCTGAAGAAGTAACACTTACCAACCTTTATCTTCTGAACAAACCTCCCCCCTCGTCTGTTACAAGGACTCATAAACCTAAACCGTAACAGACGTATGGAAAAAAAGAAAATACCCGTCGCACTGATGATAGCGACAGGAATGCTCTTATACAACAACACCGTCGCGGCGCAGAGCCTCCCTCCCACGCAGGAAACTTCGCAACATCAGCTTAGCTTTAACGAGGCGCTGCAACTGCTGCACAAAGGTAACCAAAGCCTGAAGATAGCCGACAAAGGCATCGACATAGCCCGTGCCGAACGTGGGAAGCTGAATGCTTTCTGGATGCCCAGCCTGCAATCGACCGGAGCATTTGTACACCTTTCGGAGAAGATAGAAGTGAAGCAACCGCTTTCTCAATTCACCGATCCGGCCAAAGACTTCGTACATTCCATCTTGCCGGACGATAAAATCATATCGTCCATACTCGATCAAATCGGGACGAACACACTCATCTTTCCGTTGGCACCGCGCAACCTGACCACTGTCGACCTGACCGCCGAATGGGTATTGTTCGCCGGAGGCAAACGTATTCATGCCACTAAGATAGGCAATACGATGATAGACCTTGCCCGTGAGAACCGGGCACAGACCGATGCCACCCAACGAACACTGCTTGCCGAAAGCTACTACGGATTGCGCCTGGCACAAGAAATTGTCGGTGTCCGCCTGGAATCGTACAAAGCACTGAAACTGCATTACGAGAACGCATTGAAACTGGAGTCCACCGGTATGATAGATAAAGCGGCACGCCTCTTTGCCCAAGTCAACATGGACGAAGCACTGCGTGAACTGGAAGCCGCCCGCAAGGAAGAGGCCGTGGTGCAACGCACCCTCAAGACCTTGCTGAATCTGGAGACGAGCGGAGACATCTCACCTTCCTCTCCCCTGTTTATCAACGATACTCTTCCTCCGAAGATGGAGTTTATGCAGGTAGTGGGCATCAGTAACTATCTGCTCAACCAACTGAGTCTTCAAGAACACATGGCCAAGCAGCAGGTCCGCATCGACCAGAGTGGCTATCTGCCCAATATCGCTCTTTTCGGCAAACAAACTCTTTATTCACATGGCATACAGAGCAACCTGTTGCCCCGCACCATGATCGGGGTAGGCTTCACCTGGAACCTTTTCGACGGACTGGAACGGGAGAAGCGAATCCGGCAATCACGCCTGACACAACAAACCCTTGCACTAGGACAGGAGAAAGCGCGTGACGACCTGTCCGTCGGGGTAGACAAACTATACACCGGCCTGCAGAAGGCACTCGACAACGTGCGGGCGCTGAACACCACCATCGAACTGAGTGAAGAACTGGTACGGATGAGGAAAAAAGCCTTCGCCGAAGGAATGGCCACTTCGACAGAGGTAGTAGACGCAGAAACCTTACTTTCGAAAACAAAAGTAGCCAGACTGGCGGCCTACTACGAATATGACGTGACGCTGATGAATCTGCTGGCACTGTGCGGAATACCGGAACAGTTCGGAAGCATGAAGGACGTCACCTCTCTTCCCATTACGGAGAACAGAAGAAATGAAATAGAAATCGAATGAACGGAGTAACCAATAAAACAATAATAAGAGATGGAGAATTCAGAATCTAAAAAAGGCAGAACCTTAAGTATCGCATTCATCGTTGTACTTGTGGCAGTAGCACTCTTCACCGTCATCGGAATGATTGCCATGCGCCACCAGCCTCTCGTCTTGCAAGGGCAGGCCGAAGCTACCGAGATTCGCATCAGCGGCAAACTGCCGGGACGCATCGACACCTTCCTGGTTGAAGAAGGCCAGTGGGTGAAACAAGGAGATACGCTGGTAGTCATCAACAGTCCGACTGTAGAGGCCAAGTATCGCCAGGTGGACGCATTGAAACAAGTAGCCGTAGAACAGAACAAGAAGATTGACGCCGGAACCCGCAAGCAGATCATAGCTACGGCGCAGCAATTATGGAACAAAACTCAAAGCGACCTGACATTGGCACGGACAACGTACAACCGTATTCTCACTTTATATAAGGACAGTGTAGTCACTTCTCAACGTAAAGATGAAGTGGAAGCCATGTACAAAGCCGCACAAGCGGCCGAACGGGCTGCTTACGAGCAATATCAAATGGCTGTAGACGGAGCGCAAAGTGAAGATAAAGCCTCGGCCCGCTCGATGGTCAATGCGGCCAACAGCACGGTTGATGAAGTTTCATCACTCCTGGTGGATGCCCGCCTGATCGCACCGGAAGATGGACAAATAGCAACCATCTTTCCTAAACGGGGCGAACTTGTCGCACCGGGCACTCCGATCATGAACCTGGTGGTGATGGATGATATACACGTGGTACTGAACGTAAGGGAAGACCTGATGCCGGACTTCCGTATGGGAGGTACATTCATTGGGGATGTGCCCGCCCTGGCCCAAAAAGGAATCGGGTTCAAGATATATTATATCAGTCCGCTGGGTAGTTTTGCTACCTGGAAGTCGACCAAGCAAACGGGCAGCTATGATTTACAGACATTCGAAATCCACGCTCGTCCCACTAAGAAAGTGGAGGGGCTACGTCCGGGAATGTCGGTACTGGTAGAAATCAAATAGAGAAATGAATACGATTCACCACAGAAGACACAGAGACTCACAGAGTTTTAATCTCTTGTTTACAGGATGTTTAAGAGAAAAGATATTCTCAGTGGGACTCTGTGCTACTCTGTGGTAAATCAAAACTCAAAGACAATCTAATTATGCAACACTCCCCTATAACCCGTGTCATACAACGTGAGTGGCAACGGATGACCTCTCGACGCCTCTACTTCGGTGTCTGCCTGGTACTTCCGTTGTTCACGCTCTTTTTCATGGCTACCATATTCGGCAACGGGCAGATGGAAAATATCCCCATCGGCATTGTCGACCGGGACAACACGGCCACTTCGAGAGATATTACCCGGCGGATGTCTGCCGTACCCACCTTCCGGGTAACCCGCCACTTCGTTGACGAAGCCGAGGCACGCAAAGCGGTACAGCAGAAAGAAATATATGGTTATCTCTCGATCCCTCCCCGCTTTGAACAAGATATGATATCGGGGCAGGACGCCACTCTGAACTATTATTATCACTATGCCCTGCTCTCGGTGGGAGGTGAGTTGATGGCCGCCTTCGAAAGCTCGCTCGCACCCGTAGCTCTCTCCCCCATCGTGATGAAAGCTGTGGCGCTGGGAGTGAACGAACAGCAGATAGAAACCTTTCTACTCCCCGTGCAAGCCAACAATCATCCCATTTATAACCCGTCGCTGGATTACTCGGTCTACCTGAGCCAGCCTTTCTTTTTTGTACTCTTTCAGGTGTTGGTATTGCTTATCACGGTATATGCCGTAGGAAGCGAAATAAAGTTCGGTACAGCCGGTCAATGGTTGCAGGCGGCGGGCGGCGACATCACGGTTGCCGTTACGGGCAAGTTGTTACCTTATACGCTTATCTTCAGCCTGATCGGTATATTAGGCAACTTTGTCATGTTTGGCATCCTGCATATACCTTTTCAAGGGAGTTGGCTGCTGCTCAACGTGATGACAGTGCTCTTTATCATTTCCACTCAGGCACTGGCATTGTTCATCTTCTCCCTGTTCCCTGCCGTGGCAATCATCATCAGTATCGTATCCATGGTCGGCTCGCTGGGAGCTACTTTATCCGGTGTCACCTTTCCGGTACTCAACATGTATCCGTTGGTGCGCGACGCCTCTTATCTGTTTCCGGTGCGCCATTACACCGAAATTACACAAACCATGCTCTACTATGGCGGCGGATTTATCCACCTATGGCCTTCGGCAGTGATACTCTGTATCTTCCCGTTATTGGCGTTGGCGATGCTTCCGCACCTCAGACGAGCCATAATCAGTCGTAAATATGAAAACATCCGGTAAACTTTCGCAGATTTCCTTTATCATCGCACGTGAGTTTCGTGCCATCAGCACCAGCTATGCCGTACTGTTGGTACTGATGGGAGGTATCTTTGTTTATGGGTTGCTCTATAACTATATGTATGCTCCCAATATCGTGACCGACGCTCCGGTGGCAGTGGTCGACAACTCGCACAGCAGCCTTAGCCGGCAATACATCCGTTGGCTCGACGCCACGCCGCAAGTAGCCGTATACGCACAAGCCATGGACTATCGGGAAGCCCGCGAATGGATGAAAGAGGGTAAGGTACAAGGCATTCTGTACATTCCGCATGATTTTGAGACCCGTGTCTTCCAGGGACGCGAGGCTGTGTTCTCACTATACGCCACCACAGACGCCTTTCTCTATTTTGAAGCGCTGCAAGAAGCCACTTCACGTGTATACCTTGCCATCAACGATGCCCATCGCATGGACGGTGCCGTATTCCTCCCCCCGCAGGGACTGCTTGCCGTGGCCATGGCCAAGCCCGTAAACGTGGCCGGCACCGCACTCTATAACCACACCGAGGGGTATGGTTCTTATCTGATTCCGGCTGTCATGATGGTCATTATCTTCCAGACCTTATTGATGGTTATCGGTATGCTGACGGGTGACGAGTATCAGCACCGCGCCACAGAACCGTTGCTTCCGGGGGGCAGGACAGCGGATAAAAGCGGACTCTGGGGAGGGGCAATGCGTCTCGTTGCCGGAAAGACTTTTGTGTACTGCGGACTTTATACGGTCTTCTCCATGTTCTTGTTAGGATTATTACCCCACTTCTTCAGCATTCCCAATATCGGAAACGGACTGTACATTACCGCTATGATGGTACCTTATCTGATGGCGACCTCTTTCTTCGGGCTGGCAGCCTCGCGTTACTTCACCGATTCGGAAGCTCCGCTGCTGATGATCGCTTTCTTCTCGGTAGGCTTGATTTTCCTGTCTGGAGTCTCCTACCCGCTGGAACTGATGCCATGGTATTGGCGCATGGCACATTACATCCTCCCGGCCGCACCCGCCACGCTTGCTTTCGTCAAGCTAAACTCGATGGGAGCCGATATGGCAGACATACAGCCGGAATACATTACACTGTGGATACAGGTGATCGTCTATTTCGGACTCAGCGTGTGGGTATACAAGAAAAAGCTGGAAGTGTGAACCAGAAGCGTGAACCCTTCCCCAACTCGGAGATTACGCCAATATGTCCGCCCATCTTCTCGATAATGCTTTTGCACAGAGGAAGCCCCAACCCGGTACCTTGTACAAAACTGTCCACTTTCATAAAGCGGTCGAAAACAGCTTCCTGATTTTCAATGGAAATACCGATACCTGTATCTTCTACGAACATTTCAAGTTGCTGCCGGGCGTCGATCCGATAGCCGACAGTGATGGTGCCTTGATGCGTAAACTTAATCGCATTGCTCATAAAGTTGGTAACCACCTGATTCAGATATCCGCTGTCGGCACTGAACCAGGCATCGAGCGGTGAGTCCTCGTCAATCTGCAGTTCGACTCCTTCGGGCACCTTGTTCCTCATCTTCTGCACCATCATGGCACAGAACTGATAAAGGCAGACAGGTTTCGGCATATACTCAAACGATCCCGCATCGATCTTTGAAAGATCGATGATATCCGAAAATAATTGCAGAAGCAATGTATTGTTTTTCTGTATGGTCCGGCGGAACTCTTCCTGCTCTGCCGGATCGTCAACCGTCATCAGAAGATCGGAAAAGCCTACAATGGCATTCAGCGGCGTACGTATTTCATGACTGATGTTTGCCAGGAAAGCAGACTTCAGCCGATTGGACTCTTCCGCCTTGTCCCGTGCGGCCCGAAGCTCCGCTTCCGTCTCTTTCTGAACTGTTATATCATAGTTCACCTCTACCAGTTCCAACCGTGGATTGGGTGACTGATAGGCAGTCACCATAGAAGACTTGTGTATCCAGTTCCACCGATCCGAACCATCTGCCGGACGAATACGCAGATCACCGTCAAAGAAGCGTTCCGTACCCGCTTTCGCCTTTTCATAAAAATCGAGCACTGACTTACGGTCATCAGGATGCATGTGTGAAAAGATACCGATAATGTCCGCCAAAGGTGTATCATGGCTTTCTCCCAGATTACGATACCACTGGCGGACGGCGAATCCGGTGTGATCCAGCAGATTGATTTTGGCATACCCCACTTTGGAATAATCAGAGATAATAGAGAAGAAGTTCTCAAAGTCGTGCACCTTACTCAGCGCATTGTTGCGCTCCGTATTATCGATATTGACCAACAGGTAGTTTGACAGGTTGTCTTCCGCATCATAAAGCATCAGGCTCCGTATGTCGAGATCCATCACTCCTCTTCGCTCCGACTGAAAAAGCCTGCGTTCTTCATCGAAATCGTATTTCAGATGAAATGTACCGGGACGGCCTGCCCGAAGGCTTTCATGTATATCCCGGGTCATATTGGGACTTTCAAACAGGTTCAGTCCGATGATCCGGTTCTTATCGCCGACACCGAATATCTCGAGGTTGCGGTTATTGCAGTCCAGCAACATACCTTCCTTATTATATAGTTCGAGACCCACCGGAATATTGGTGAATATATCGTGAAACAATTTTTCGCTGTGCATCACCCGCTCTTTGATGATGCGCAGCTCCATGCAGATGCTAATGATATTTGCCAGCGAAGAGAACCATTGATAATCTTCACTGTTCCACTTCCGGTATCCGTCTACGATGTCGATACCCATATATCCCCACACCCCTTCCTCACGCATCAGAGGTGCCAGCATCATCGAGTTTGTCCCGTTTTCGGCCAGTACTTCGCGATCACGCACGGCAAGCGGAGGCAGTTCGTCGGGTGAGTTCAAAATAACGGGACGATTAGCATGTATCTGCTGATAGAACCAGGGAGCATCTTCCGAACAGATATTCTGTAGTTTCTCTTTCAGGGTGATCACGTTACAGGCCGCCACTTCATAAAGGCAGCTTTGATTTCCGTTTTTCCAGTTGTAGCGCACGATGTAGACCCGGGCACCTTTAAAGAAGTACAGAATGTCAGCCAGCATTTCTTCAAACAATTCGTCACCGGTATCATTACTCAAAAGTTTCAGGAGCGAGTTGGCAATGGAGTTCTGGCAATAGAGCAAATTGTTGATGCGCTGATTCCATGCACATTGATAACCTTGTGTCTCCGGACTTTCTATCCGCTGGCCATATCCGGTGGCAATCAATTGCCCTTCTTCATTCTCCTCCTCCATGCTCAACGCACAATGTATCCAGAATACATTACCGCGACCGGAAGTCACAGGAAAGGTCTGTTCGAACACCCCCTTCCGAGGTATGGAGGTAAACTCATCCGTAATGCGCTTACGATAATCCTGTCGTACGGTAGACATCAACTCGTCAATGTCTAACCATTCACTACTGACTTCCAATGATTTAAGCAGGGTTTCCGAAATAAAACACTTTCCTGTAGTGAAGTTCACTTCCCACCATCCGATCTGTGCCGAAGCACAAATTCTGTTTAGTTTGGCTATGTCGCCCAAAGGATTTTTACTAATTATCATGTTTGCTTTGTTTTGGAAGGGAAACAGTTACTGCCCGAGTGTTTTCACTTCGTTTTTATATCATCCTCCCTGTCCCTCTGCCGGAAAGGATTTGGAACGGATGCTTGTTTTTATTTCTTCTTTGTCTTATATGCGAAGGCCTGCCAGCGTTCCTCCGGCCAGTCCTGTTGTTGCATGTCGAAGCGTGCCATTACAAAAAACAGATCGGACAGACGATTGATAAAGCTCAGAATATCTTCCGGAACAGCATCTTGCCGATTCAAGGTCCAGAGCCGCCGCTCTGCACGGCGGGCTACGGTACGGGCAAACTGTAACTGAGCAGAGACAGGTGTGCCACCGGGCAACAGAAAATAACCGTTCTCTTTCAGTCCGGCAGTCATTGTATCCATCTCTTGCTCACAGAAAGCCGCCAGTCCGGGCGACAGCACATTCGGATTCTTATCGCGAATGGCGGATGGAGTAGCCACATGACTCATAACCACCATTAACTCTCTTTGGAGGTGGTGCAGCAACTTCTGCCAGTCATGCTCCTGAGGGAGCAATGAACGGATAATGCCGATCACTGCATTCAATTCATCGATGGTCCCGTTCGCCTCGATCCGGATATCATCTTTCTCTACCCTTTCTCCGCCATGAATGCCGGTTGTTCCCCGGTCACCGGTCCGTGTATAGATTCGTTTCATCATTCAAACAATTTAAGTAAATCGATCTCTCCCCAGTATAGATGCGTATAGCTGGCTATCACGTTTTTATATCGGAACACAGGTGTACTGACAGGCATTCTCTTGGCATTGTATACCTGAGTGACAGATTCCAGTGACTCTTCCGGTTTCGGCTCGAATTGTGTATAGTGAAACTCGTGTCCGCGAAGATGTTGGCCGTTATAATCGAACTGCCGGTACCCCAGAGTCAAGCGCCTGTCAGCCTTACGATTCGAGATAAATAACGGTAGTACCCCTGCCTGCAACCCGACCTCACTGTCCGAGTGCTCCGACCGGTCAAGGAGAATGCCTTTAGAGAGATAAATCATTCCTCCGCATTCGGCAAGTACTCGTCCGCCGGACTCCGCGTAGTTACGTATAGACTGCATCCTTTGCCAAGCCTGACGCAATTTCTCATAATGCTTTTCCGGATAGCCTCCGGGAAGATAAAGCAAGTCCGTACCTTCAGGCAACGGGCGATTATCCTCCGGATTAAAGAGAATAACGGTTCCCAGGCGGCAAAGCACATCCAGGTGTTCCTGATAAATGAAAGAGAAAGATTCCGAATTGCATGCCACGGAGATCTTTAAATCTTCCTGTAGAGAAATATTTGAAACAGGAGGTATCGGAGCAGGAAGTTTCGTTTCCTCAAGCAAACGGTTATAGTCGATGTACTTTTCCATTAATCCGGTCAGCTCTTCCAGTGCGTCCGTTCCTTTCGAATGGCTGAAATCCAGCCCCAGATAACGTGATTCCTGTACCAAGCTCTCCTGTTTGGGCAAATACCCCAAACAGGCAATTCCCAACTCGGTACAGACTTCCTGCAACATTTCGTAATGGCGCGGAGACCCTACCCGATTGAATATAACACCCGCTATCCTGATCTCGGGACGAAAGTGAATGAAGCCCGAAAGCAAAGGAGCCACCGAATAAGCGGCCGATTTGGCATCGACCACCAATATGACAGGTAAATTCAGTAATCCGGCCACTTCTGCCGAGGAACCCCGGTCACGGTCGTAACCGTCATACATCCCCATCATACCCTCCGTGATGCAGGCATCGGCTCCTGTGGCATAACGGGCATAAAGCTCCTTTACATGTCCGGCCGAAGCCATAAAGGTATCCAAATTGATGGAAGGACGTCTGCAAACTGCCGTATGATATTTGGTGTCGATATAGTCGGGACCGCATTTGAAAGGTTGAACCTTCAGTCCCTTCTTAATCAACAGAGCCATCAATCCACGACTGACCGTTGTCTTTCCACTGCCCGAAGAAGGAGCCGCTATCAGAAATTGAGAAATCATCCTACATTCCATTATTGTCGGTTTTTATCCTACAAAGATACGGATATTTCTCTGTGAGGGTGCATCTTTACCGGTAAAAAGTGCTACGGCTGTTTGCCCGGCATCAACTCCAGAAACAGGGTGGTGGTAAGTAAGATTCCGATAGATACGCATACAAAGACAAGCAACCAATTAATGTACTTTGCTTTAGGCTTTGTATCGGCATGCAGGTTGTTGAGGAAATACTCCCGGAAAAAGAGATATAAGGCAGGGATCGTTGCACTGGCCAAAAGGAAATCCTCCGGAATATTAAAGAAGTAAGTCTTCGATAAGCCGATCAGCGACCAATGGCACAGGAACAGCACCAAAAACATATTTACCTTACGGGAGAACAACAAAAGCAGACCGATCGTGAAAACTGTTACCGAGCAAGGCATTACCGGAGATGTAATGCCTGGAAAAGTAAGTCCTCTCGCAATGGATACCAAAGGATATACAAATGGTAAAATCAACAATACGTACGAAAGGAGATCATATTTATATGTACGTTCGAAAGTAGTATATCCGGTGATGGCATCCCATACCCATATCGTGGCCATAACCACCCAGAACATAGCCAGCGCCCCGTTGTAACTGCGCTCGTCACAACAGATGGCATAATATGCGATAGCAATCCACAAATACAGAAAAATCATATATAGCTTCATGCCCATCTTTACCCACGGACGGGGATTCTTTATAAGCATCACTGTCAACAGCAGGCCGGCGACAATGATCAGCAACTGATAGATCCATGTAGCAGAATTATAATACGCAATAGTTTTCCAGAAAATCTCCATAAAATATAGATTCTTTATTTAATAGATAAATTGATTAATGCCGTGTCAGGGAAAAAGCTTTGTGAGGAAGCAGAAACATGGGGAAGGTAGCTCCTACTGCCAACATAAAGATAACGGTACAGGTAACCAGGCCATTAGAGAAAAACGTCTCCATGTATTTGCCCAGACGCTCCGGTTCGTTCATTGTTTGCAGACTCATAATCAACGAGAACACCATATTGTAGGCAAACTTACCCGGAATCATCGGGAGCAATGCCGGTATATAAAGCACAGTCATCGGACAATACACCTTCCGCCCGAGCCACAAACTGCCAAAGCCGATAACCAATGCCCCGAACAAAGAAGCCGTGGCAATGTCGACACCCAGGAAAGTCATCAGGCAATAACGACAGGCATGTCCGGCTGCCGCAAGTATCGCAATCATCTTGAAAGCCCGCAACGGAGGATCGGATATGGCTCCAAAACCAATACCCGCTATTGCGGCAAAAAATCCATCGGAAAGAATATCTAAAGCTATCATATCAAACTGTTTTTAACCATTAACAATGTAAACGACAGGCCTATCGCAATGCTGACAATCAGTAGCGCGGCTTCCGTCAATCGGGCAAATCCCGTAAGGATGTATCCCTCTACAATATCAATCACACCGTTGATCAACGGTACACCCGGAACCAGATAAAGCACGCTGGTGGCAAGAGCTATCTCCGAAGTGGTATCAAAAATCAGTGCCGTCGATGCACAAAGCGACGCAACAAAAGCGGAAACAATGAAAATAATATAATGATTGATTTTCTTCTTCTGCATCTGTTGCTTCAGGAAAAGTCCGGTGATGGTAGCCGAAAAGACAATGCCCATAGAAATAATATCGCCACCAAACAACTTACAGAATGAAGCATTGGCAAATCCGACCAGTAAAAGAACAAATAGCGGATCTATTTTCGGTGCCGATATGATTTTGTTGAACTTATCCGACAATTCGTGTAAAGACAGATGTTTGTCGTAAACCTCCCAGCTCAAGGCACTCAACTCTGAGTTGTGTTCAAAACTGATCGGATGGGGAGGGATATCAATCACTTCATTGCAAGCTTCACGCGTCTCGTTGTCGATGATAGTCAGAATGATGTTTTTGTGAAACACACTCAACTTCACATCCACTCCATAGGCTTCTCCGATACGCTTTGAATTACGGATCACACGGGAGGTATGCACACCTGCTCCCATCAAATGGGCCGAATATCCGGCAATGAACTTGGATATGGAAATCAAAGATTCATTTGTAGTCATAAAATTGCTCACTTTTTTAAATCGGGCGCAAAAGTACAAAAAAGAAAGGAAAGAGAAAGCACATAAGTCATTTCATTTCACCAGACTCTCCTTGTCACATTGCTTATCTTTATTATTATTTAGAACTCAACCTAACGAAAGAATTAATAATTGTGCCGTAAGCACACGCAGGAACATCGTCAGCGGATAGACTGTAGCATAACCTACTGCCGGCGCATCACACGATGTCAGATCATTGGAGTAGGCCAACGCCGGTGGATTCGTTGTGGAACCGGCCAACACCCCTATCAACGTATAATAGTTCAGCTTGAAAGCATAACGTCCGATAAAACCGGCCAGCAGCAGGGGAACGACTGTTATAATCATACCGTAAGCGATCCACACATAACCGCCTTCATGGATAATGGTTTCCACAAATCCGTCGCCAGCTCCGAGACCGACACAAGCAAGAAACAGCGAGATGCCGATTTCCCTTATCATCAGATTGGCACTCATAGTGGTATAAGTAATCAGCTTATACTGCGGGCCGAAACGGCTGATAAGAATCGAAACAATCAACGGGCCTCCTGCCAACCCGAGTTTAACCGGTTGGGGAATTCCGGGAAACATAAACGGGATGCTACCCAGGATACATCCCAAGGCAATACCCAGAAAAATAGGAATCAGATTCGGATGATTCAGGCGTTTCATCGAATTACCCAATACCTTTTCTGCATGACTCACCGCCAACTCACTGCCGACAATCGTCACACGGTCTCCCATTTGTAATTGCAACTGGGGACTTGCCACCAGATCCACTCCCGAACGGTTGACGCGGGTGACACTGGCACCGAAATTATTACGAATCTTCAATTGCGCCAATGTCTTACCGTTCAGTTCGGGCTTGGTTATCAGAATTCGGCGTGAAATCAGTTCTTTGTTCAGCTGTTCCCATTCCACTTCGATCGGTTTGCCGAAAAACGCAGTGATCGCCTCTATATCTATCGGAGTCGCAATAACCAATATTTCATCACCCAGATGAAGCTCAGTATCGGAATTTACCAATTCCGACTCTTTCTTTCCGTTCAAATGCCGGATACGCGATACCACAAAATTACGGTTTACCAATGGACGTATATCCTTAATACGTTTACCGTGAAGAGCTTCATTACGGACCTCCAATGAAACAGGACGGACTGTCAACTCTTGTAAATGTCCCAGTCCCTGTTCGGCTTCGGCTTCCTCCTGCTTGGTATTAATACGGAAAAGGTATTTAAGGCCTAACAGCGACATGATGCATCCCACTACGCCCAACGGATAGGCTACAGCATATCCCAAAGCAATCTCCGGTGCATCTATCCCGGTCAGGTCACTGTTGGCCTGTTGCGCAGCACCCAATCCGGGTGTGTTGGTCACCGCTCCCGATAAAATACCTACCATGGTGGTAATCGGTATTCCGGTTATAAAATGCAATGCAAGGGTAATGATGACTCCTGCAAAGACAACGATCATAGCCAACATATTGAGGGTGAATCCTCCTTTCTTAAAAGCGGAGAAGAATCCGGGCCCCACCTGCAATCCGATGGAATATACAAATAAGATAAGTCCGAACTCCTTCAGAAAGTGCAATAAATGCTCGTTCAGATTCAGATTAAAATGTCCGAAGACAATGCCGACAAACAAAATCCAGGTAACTCCCAGAGAGATGCCTGCTACTTTTATTTTACCCAGCATAATGCCAAACGCAATGACCAGCGACAGGATAAGCACGGAATGTGCCACTCCTCCACCCCAAAGGTTGGGGTATCCCTCAAACAGGTTTCTTAAAAGTTCCATAGTATAAAAAGTTATGTTGATTGAATACTTGTTTACATATCCCCGGAGAGTCGATCAGTTACTTCACCCACACCATCCGTACAAGAAAGATTTGCCTTACAGGCCAATTCCCCTTCTTGTATTTTCTTTAGGCAATCGTGACACAAACAGTCCGGGAAATGCTCCTTGATATAAGCACGTTGCAGCGAGTCGAGCTTTACCGTAGCACAATGACATAATAATATATTGTCGTGCCGGCATTGAAACACAGCACCACAACACGGACATACCTTTTTCACAGGCACACCACCTTTCTTTTTTTCCTGATTAAATACTTTTTTCGTACTGCTTTCCTAATCCCACGAGTAAAAACAGCCTTTGATGAACGGCAGGTCTTCTGACTGACTTCTAATCTTGAAGCCTTCCCGACGGAGGTGTTCCCCCCACGTCAGTGGCGAAAGGATTGTTTCAAGATATCGATGAAGCTTCACAGCAGCGGGACTGTCCGGGATTTACACCCGATTCCCTTTTAATCCGAATGACGAAAGTCTTCATTCGAAACCAATTCGGGACAAAGATAAGGATAAAAACCAATAGATGAAGAATTGTTAATGAAAAATATAAGATTCATCTTCCTTTATACACTCCGACAGCGAGAATCCGGCTCCCTTTCCATCAGTGCCTCAATAAAGGCTGAATCGGCATCTTCCTCTTTTAGAGCCTCTTTTTCATCAAAATAGAGATTCTAAAAGGAGGATGCAGAATGTCAAATTTCCAAAAACAAAGCGTCTATCAGGACTTTTTTATATGTACCTATTAATCGGTATATTTTTTAATTTATTTCTATATAATCTAATAAATGTATATATTTGCAGCCGCTTAGGTGATGCATACCGAACTTTCTGTTCGTTGCATAAAAGGGAATCGGGTGTAAATCCCGAACAGTGCCCGCTACTGTGATCCCCCTGCTCTTCTACTGTTGCCATCATAATCGGAAGAAGATAAGAAAAGCATTTCTACATATACCACTGTCATAGCCTGTAAAGCATGACGGGAAGGTAGCTTTTCAAAAAGGGATAGTCAGGAAACCTGCCGAAGCAGACATAGATAACAGTGCCCTCCCGGGGTCAGGAAGGCCGTTTACTAACACATTATTCAAAAACATCAATGAACAAAAGATGCTTACTGACCATCCTCTTGGGAGGATGCGCGGCAATGGGTGCATTTGCACAACAACACGCGACAGGCAAGAAGACAGAGATGAGTGTTGACCTGAATCCTGTAGTTGTAACAGGTACCGGTACACACCAAAGGCTCAAAAACACACCGGCACCGGTGGAAGTAGTAACCGCCAATGAAATAAAGAAAGCCGGTATCACAGACTTTCAGCAGGCAATGACCATGCTGGTTCCTTCTCTTTCGTTCTCTACCAACTCAATGGGATCTTACCTGATGATGAACGGACTCTCCAATAAATATGTGCTGATTCTGATCAACGGACGTAAACTGACCGGAGATACATCTAATAATATCGACCTCTCACGCATTGATATGAGCCGTGTGAAACGCATCGAAGTGCTGGATGGTGCCGGTTCGTCACTCTATGGCTCTGACGCCATTGCCGGTGTGATCAATATCATCACCAACGAACCGAAAGAACTGATGCAGGTGACTTCTACCACCCGATATGAAGATCATCGCCAACTGACACAAATGGTAAATGCGGATATTGCAACAGAAAAGTTCGGCTCATATACCTCCTATAAACACGAACAAAGTGCAGGATGGCAGAACAGCGATCTGGCATATGTTACTGATAAAAAAGGTAATGTATCGACAGTACCGACCGTATCAGCTACATCCAATGGTTTCCATTCTAATCTGGTAAACCAGAAATTCACGTTCGAACCGACTGAAAAGCTCTCTTTCTATGCTAACGGAGGATACTATTGGAAGTTGACGGACCGCCCTGTATACACAGCGGATATCGATGGAGGTTCCAAGTATGATCTACATTACGAATCGTATAACTTCGGTTTGGGAGGACGTTACAAAATCAACAAGCGTTCTTCCATCCAACTCGATTTGATGAATGATAACTATATGCAGAACTACAAATATACTGTAGCTGACGATAAAAATAAGATTGCTATTGGAGATTACGCCAAAACCAAAGAGCAGCACTTTTATGATGCAGAGCTAAAGGGAATCTTCAACTTTGCCAAAAACAACATGACGGTACTGGGAGTGGATTACCGCTCTGAAAGCCTGGATCGTCCCAGTGCAAGGGTGGACAAGTCAGTGTATACGGCATCTGCTTATGCGCAACACGAAATCAAGTTATGGAACTGTTTGACCGGTATTGCCGGCGTACGCTATGATTATCACGAGCTGGCAGGCGGACGCTTCACTCCGAAGGTGGCTGTGATGTATTCAGTAGGTGCTTTCAATATTCGTGGTACTTACTCCACCGGTTACCGTGCCCCCGGTCTGGACGAACTTTATTATTATATGAATAAAGGTACAACTATCACTCAAGGTAATAAAGATTTAAAAGCAGAACACAGTAATTATTATTCTGTAAATCTGGAATACAATACAAACCGCCTGAATGTTTCTGTTACCGGTTATTTGAATTATATCGGAGATATGATCAATTCTACTACATACAAACTAGCAGATCTTCCTAACGGTGAGGAATTACGTGCAGCAGCCCAGAAAGAATTTAACCTGACAGATGCCGAGGCCAAAAAACTCGCCAATTACAAACTTTATGGTAACCTCGACAAAGGTGTTGTCAGAGGTTTTGAAGTAAACGCAGCCACCAACCTCGGCGCAGGCTTCAGCCTGAACGGAAACTATGCTTACGCTTATGCACGTGGCAAGAGTGTGGACGGTATATGGGGTAACATAGACCGCTCGGTACGCCACACCGGAACCGTAGCAGGAAACTACACACATGCATGGAACGACTATATGCTGAACGTAAATATCAACGGTCGTTTCCAAAGCAAACGCTTCCACCCGGGACATAGCTACGGTGACGCTCCGGGCTATGGCGTATGGAACTTGAATGTGAAACACTCACTGACAGGTTTCCAACACTTGGGACTGGACTTCGGTATGGGCCTCGACAATATTTTCAACAAACGTGATACCCGTCCTAACGGTGTGAACTACGCACTCCTCTCTCCGGGACGTATGGCATATGTAAGTTTAACCCTTCGTTTTAAGAAATAAACAATGAAAACATATATTCTCTCTTTATTCTTGTTAGTTTCCCTCTTCTGCTCTGCGCACGAAGGGGGGAACTTCGTGGCCTCCGATATGCTGGCCGGCATGCAGCCGGGTGATAAAGCCGCCTTGCTTATGGTACACTTCGGCACTACCTATGATGACACCCGCACCAAGACGATCGATGCCATCAATGCGAAAGCCAAAGAAGCATTTCCGCAAATGGAAATGCGTGAAGCTTATACCTCACGTATCGTAATGCGCCGCCTCAAAGCTCGTGGCATTGAAAAACCTAATCTGCTGGAAGCGCTGCTGAAACTTCTCGGAGATGGCTATACACACGTCATTGTGCAAAGCACCAATATCATAGAAGGCGTTGAAATGGAATCATTGAGGCGTGATGTTGCTTCAGTAGCCCGTTTTTTTAAAGAGATCCGGGTAGGTAACCCGCTGCTCTATTCGGTAGAAGATGCTGAGGCAGTAGTAGATATCCTCGGTGCAGGCAAACCGGAAAAAGGAAGTGTAGTACTTGTGGGTCATGGAACCTACACTCCCAGTACCGCCACTTATGCAATGATCGACTACATGCTGAAAGCCAAAGGATTGAAAAACTTTCATGTAGGCACTATCGAGGGTTATCCTACTTTCGACACCATGCTTCAGCAACTCAAAGATAACAAAACGAAACAGGTTACGCTGGTTCCGTTCATGTTTGTGGCAGGTGATCACGCCAATAACGATATAGCCGTCGACTGGAAAGAAGCCCTTGAAAAAGAAGGTTTGAAAGTAGATGTACGTATGCAGGGGTTGGGCGAAATACCCGCCATCCAACAACTGTTTATCGATCATGCCCAATTTATGCTAAAGCATGAAATGGTGGATATAATGAAGAAAAAAGCCAAATATGCAAAAGACAAAGACGAATGAAAAGAATCATATTAGCTGCATTGGGGAGTGCTCTATTACTTCCCTCACAGGCACAACAGAAAAATAAAGAATATACTAACTTCAACGATTCTGTATTTTCAATCAACGAAGTAGTAGTGGCAACCAACTACAGACGCAAGACCGATGCTTTGAAACTGGATGTTCCGGCAAAGTTCATTCCTATTTCAACCAACTCCATTACTTCCGGAATGCTTGAGAAACGAAACATCCGGGATATACAGGAAGCCTCCCGTTTCCTTCCCGGTGTGCGCTTTCGTACCTCTTACGGAGCGTTTACCCAATTCTCAATCCGTGGATTCGATAATTCTGTAATCATGGTAGACGGGGTACGTGACGAACGCTCGTCTATTGACAACTCTTATCCGTTCATGGACTTATCGGCTGTGGAAAGCATCGAACTGTTAAAAGGTCCGGCTTCAGTACTCTACGGACAATCCGCTGTGGGTGGTGTCCTTAATATTGTCCGCAAGGCTCCTGTAAGCAAGCAAAGTGTCTATGCCCGCCTGGCTTATGGCAGTTACTATAACAAGCAGGCCACAATGGCTTTGGGTGGTAAACTGATAGGACCATTGAACTACCGTGCCAGCGTCAATTGGCAGGATCAGGAGGGATGGAGAAGCAATGCTACCAAACGTCTCTCCGGCTATCTGGCCTTAGGAGGGCATTTGACAGAAAATGACGAATTGGATATCCGTATCGGAGCTAACCGCGATTTCTATCCGACAGAAATCGGTTTACCTCCCACAATGTCTTATGACATCCTCTCAGCCACAGACGGCAGCAAATATCTGAGTAAGGGGGATGCCCTGCCCGGACTGAACAAGAAAGCCCGCTACAACAGTGAATCGGACTTTATGTACAACCGTGGATTCAATGCTTCTGCCATGTATAAGCACACATTCAGCGAAGCTTTCAAATTGATGGAGAAATTGTCTTATACCTATGACGACATTGACTACTTCGGTACCGAATCACTGGACTACCTCACAAGCGACCGTCCCATCTATGATCATTATTACATGACCAAAGACAAACAGGGCAATGATACCAAAAAGTATATCTGCCTGGACTCTATCTACTACAGTTACCCGCTACGCTTTTCACATATCGCTAAAACTGTGAACAATCAATTGGAGGCAAGCGGAAAGTTCTATACGGGAGACGTTGCACACAACTATTTGGGCGGTTATTCTTTTGTATCCTTGATGCGTGACTCTTATATGGCCTATGGCAATGGAAGCACCGGAGCCACCGGTCCCGGAACCACAGGACATGGCTCGGTATACAACCCTCACAGCATTGGTTGGATGGAAGCTCCTTTCAGATTTGTTACTGCACAGAAAACATTTACCCACGGATTTTATCTGCAAGACTTGGTGGAATTCAGTGATAAACTGAAAATGATGCTGGCCGGACGTTACGATCTTTTTATGTATAAGACTGCTAACCTGAACACCAGTGACGGAGGACGCCATTATGATAAACCGGATGACGATGCTTATAATAAAATAACCAATGGTGCCTTCACCTTCCGTGCCGGATTGGTATATCTGCCTATTGAAAAACTATCTGTTTACGGTTCATACGGTACTTACTTCAAGCCTATCCGCGCATTTTATGACGCTAACACCATTTATATCGACAAGGATGGAAAAGAGTTCACTCCCGTAAATGGTAAAGAGGTATTCAAGCCGGAGAAAGGTTTCCAGGTAGAAGTGGGTGCACGATACGAGATCACACGTACATTGCAGACTAACGTAAGTTTGTTCTATATCAATAAGGATAATATCCGCCAGACTCTTGCCAACAAAGGCGATATTGCCAACGGCGTAGAACTGGACAAGAAAGTTGTGGGACAAGTAGGCAGAATGGATTCCAAAGGATTCGATATTGACATTACCTGGAGTCCCATCTACAACTTGTCGATGAGCGCCGGATACGGATATACCGATGCAAAGGTACGCGATTTAGCCGACAACCCTTATATGCCGACCACTTCAAGCAAAGGCAAACAATATGCCTACATTCCTAAAAACACATTCTATGCTTTTGGCGCTTACACCGTATCCAAAGGCGTGTTAAAGGGACTGGGAGTAAACTTTTCTACCAGTTTTCAGGACAAAGTATACCGCAACTCGGATAATACGAGCTCGTTCGATGCTTACTGGCTGACCGACCTCGGTTTCTCTTATACATTAAAGAGCAATGTGCGCCTGGGAGTCAACATCAATAATCTGTTCAATAAAGAATACTGTAATCAGGCACTTGGTAATCAGTTAATACCAAGCATGCCTCGTAACTTCATGCTTTCCGCATCTTATACTTTATAATGATGATCACGAAATTCATGTATACCATTCACAGGGTACTGGGCACACTGCTCAGTATCCTGTTTTTAGTTTGGTTCCTATCGGCTTTTGTCATGATGTACCACGGATTTCCACGTGCATCACAAGCTGAAAAATTAGAAAAGCTGGAGCCTCTGTCTCCTTCTCTGCCTTCTGTCAGTGAAATTACTTCTCGCCTGCCCGAAGGAGAAAAAGTTAAGGGAATCCGTTTAGACCGATACCTCGGACAAACCATATTCCATATCCGTACGGACAAAGGTGAACACAATCTTCCGGCCGACTCCGTTCAGGCACTTCCGGTTATAGACGGAAGCCGCATCCACCGGGTAGCCTCTCTATGGTGTAACGCACCGATAGACAGAATCGATACTTTGAACCGACTGGATCAATGGATACCCTTCGGCAGTCTGAAAAGAGAGTTTCCCATCTATAAATTTCACTTTGCCGACACAGAAAAGCACCAGCTATACATTGGTTCGCAAAGCGGAGAAGTCTTGCAGTTCACTACCCGTAACGAACGTTTCTGGGCATGGCTGGGAGCCATTCCTCATTGGGTTTATTTTACTTGGCTCCGCCAAGATGCCGCTTTATGGAGCATTACGGTAATCTGGTTATCCGGTATCGGATGCCTGATGACTATTGCCGGATTGTGGGTAGGTATTGATGTATGGCGTCGATCACGAAAGCAAAAAGGAAAATTCTCACCCTATCGTAAAAAGTGGTATCACTGGCATTATGTAACGGGAATTGTTTTTGGACTTTTTGTTCTGACATTCTGTTTCAGCGGTATGATGTCACTGGCGGAAGTGCCGGCATGGATCAGCAAACCGGTATTGGACAGGAACCCCACACGGGAAATAAAGAAGGGAGCACCCAAACCGGATCAGTATCTATTGGATTATCGGCAAATACTAACCGAATATCCGGACGTACGCCAGGTGGAATGGAGTAATTTCCGTTCAAAACCCTACTACATAGTAAAACGGAGTGAAGGAGATCTGTACATCGATGCCTCCGACTCTCTGCCCCATCCGTTGAATTTGGACAAAAAACAGGTTACTGACGCAGTAAGGACAATCCATGGGGACAGCATCCATCTGAAGGTCGAATTGATTGATAAATTCGAAACTTACTACCGCGACATGAGTAGGATGTATCGCGACCGCAGTTTATTACCGGTATGGAAAATCACAGTAGACGATCCCGACCACAGTTGTTATTACATTCATCCGGAAACAGCCACAGTCCGATACGTCAATAGCACTGCCCGTTGGAAATACTGGATGTATACCGCTTTGCACAGACTACGCATACAAGGACTGAACTCCTCTCCTACACTTCGTAAAAGTGTACTGTGGGTATTGCTGCTTGGCGGCACGGTTTGTTCATTAAGCGGAGTTGTACTCGGAGTGAGATATATCGAACGAAAATGCAGAAAGAAAACAAGAAGATAACATGAAAGTATTGACCTTATTTCGTCATAAAAGAACACTGTACATAGCCGGAAGCGTATTGCTTCTGGCTATTGCCTTTACTATCGGCTACCGCTATTGGATGGCCCCGACACGGATCCTGATTGTCAATCCGCTACCGGCACAAGCTGCCGACATAGTATTGAACAACGATAGCCGGAATATAGAAGTTACTTGCATACAAACCGAAAATTTGGAGTCCTTTAAGGGCTATGATGCCGTAGTTCTCTATGGACGCAGCCTCAACCTGAACGATCGACAAATGAAGGAGGCGGAACGTGCCGCATCGGCCGGTATTCCACTTTTCACGATTTCACTGCGTAACTTCAATACAATTATCAACAGGAATATCACCCCTGAGCAGGAAGCCATGCTTATGCAATATTTCGGGGATGCCTGCCGACAGAATTACCGGAACGGATTACGTTATCTCCGACACATTGCCACACCGACACGCTGGAACATTGAAACTTTTGATGCCCCTCTTCGCCTACCCAACAATCTATTTTATCATCAAGAATATGGAAAATACTTCGAGACTCAGAAAGCCCTTGAACAATACCTGCGTCAAAAAGGTATTTTCCATGAAAACGGACCTAAAATCGCTTTCATCTCCGGAGTCAGTTTTCCAATGGAAGGTAACAGAGCACATGTAGACACATTAATATCCAAAATGACACAAGCCGGATTTAATGTTTATCCCATAGCAGGAAAGGAAAAGCGGGAAGAGATGCTACGTTCTCTACATCCGGATGCATTGGTTTACCTTCCCATGGGAAGACTTGGAGATGATTCGCTGATTAACTGGCTGCATACCGAAAATATCCCCATTTTCAATCCTTTCCCCCTTATTCAGTCACGGGAAGAGTGGCTTGATCCGATGAAACCCGTCAGTGGCGGAACCCTTACAGCTCGTGTCCTCGTCCCCGAAATAGACGGAGGAATGACACCTTTGTTAATTGCTACACAGAATTTACACAAAAGCGGATATTATCTGCACGAACCGGAAATGGAAAGAGTGGATAACTTCATCAGCCATGTACACAAATATCTGGATTTACGTACTAAACCCAACTCGGATAAACGTATCGCCATCTGTTACTTCAAGACACCGGGCAAAGATGCATTATTGGCCAGTGGAATGGAAGTGATTCCGTCACTTTACAACTTTCTGAAAAGGCTACGCACCGAAGGTTATGATGTCAGCGGGCTTCCTGCTACTGTCGAGGAGTTCGGCAAACAAATCTACCGGGATGGAGCTGTAATGGGTTCATACGCTACCGGAGCTCAAGAAAAGTTTCTACAGACAGCCCATCCGGTTTGGCTGACTAAAACACAGTATGAAAAGTGGGTACATGAAGTAATCGAACCGGATAAATACAAAGAAGTTACTGAACGTTACGGAGATGCTCCGGGCCATTTACTGACCGGAACAAACCCTCAAGGAGAAGCACAATTAGCCATTGCCTGCCTCCGCTTCGGCAACATCCTGCTTTTCCCTCAGCCCCGTCCTGCATTGGGGGACGATGATTTCAAACTCGTTCATGGCATGCCGGTCGCACCGCCGCACAGTTATCTGGCACCTTACCTATATGTACAAAAAGGGTTTCAGGCAGACGCGTTAATTCATTTCGGCACGCATGGCAACCTTGAATATACTCCGGGGAAAAATGTAGCCCTTTCTCATAATGATTGGGCAGATGCTTTGGTAGGCGACTTACCTCACTTCTATTATTATACTACCGGTAACGTAGGTGAAGGTATCATTGCCAAACGTCGCACTCATGCTGTGCTTGTCACCCACTTGACTCCTCCCTATGTGGAAAGCGGAATGCGTCAACGATACACTTCTTTACTGGAAGACATTCACAAAATACTTTCCGAAGACATAGAGAAAAACCGGACTTTGGGAATCCGCATAAAAAAAGAGGTCATAAAGTTGGGGCTACATCGTGACCTCAAATTAGATTCTGTATCCAGTCGTCCTTATACCACCGAAGAACTGGAACGTATTGATCTATTTGCCGAAGAGATAGCCAATGAAAAAACGATTGGAGCTTATTATACCCTCGGTGAAACCTATTCTGCGAGAGACCTGCTTACCACCACACTTGCAGTCAGTGCCGATCCTTTAGCCTATCAAATGGCGAAACGTGATCGCGATAAAGGTAAAATTACGACCGAACAGTTACAAGATTTTGGCTACATCACCCATCACTATTTACCCATAGCCAAACAACGGTTAATCCCCTTGTTACAAAATCCGCCTAAGGATACCACAGGGATCGCCCCCGAATTGCAAGAGGCACTCCGTTATCATGCGCTTTTAGTTTCATCCACCGGTAACGAATTGAACGCCATGCTACGCGGATTAAAAGGTGGCACAGTATTTCCGGCTCCCGGTGGAGATCCGGTACTCAATCCGAATGTCCTGCCGACGGGACGGAACATGTATAGTATCAATGTAGAAACAACTCCGGGCATATTGTCATGGGAAGAAGGCAAACGATTGGCAGAAGCCACACTGAAAGCCTATCGTGAGAATCACAACGGAGAGTATCCACGAAAAGTAAGCTACTCTTTTTGGGCCGGTGAATTTATCACGACCGAAGGGGCTACGCTGGCACAAGTATTCTGGATGTTAGGCGTAGAACCTGTACGCGACAAAATGGGACGTGTGGTCGATCTACGCTTAGTGCCTTCCTCAGAGTTAGGCCGGCCCAGAGTCAACGTCGTCGTACAAGTGTCGGGGCAACTACGTGACATAGCGGGTTCCCGACTGACTATGCTAACCGATGCCGTTCGCCTTGCTTCGGCCGCAGACGACAAAGCATACCCTAATTATGTCTCTTCCGGTACACGCTTGCAGGAAAAACTGCTGGTAGAAAAAGGAGTATCACCCAAAAGAGCACGTGAGATGTCAGTCATGCGTGTATTTGGTCCTGTCAACAGTGGATATAGTACCGGTATGATGGCATATACAGAAAAGAGTGACCGATGGGATCATGAATCGGAGTTAGTAGACGGATATCTGAACAATATGGGAGCCGCCTATGGTGATGAAGAGAACTGGGGAGGTATGCAAAAAGACCTTTTTGCTTCCGCCCTTTCCGAAACTGATGTAGTGATACAACCCCGGCAAAGTAATACCTGGGGACCACTTTCACTTGACCATGTATACGAATTTATGGGAGGTCTGTCGTTGACAGTGAAGACACTGACCGGTAAAGAACCGGATGCCTTAATGGCTGACTATCGCAATCGAAACAACAAACGGATGCAGAATATCAACGAAGCAATCGCTGTAGAGGCGAGAGCTACCGTGCTCAACCCAACTTTCGTGAAAGAACGGATGAAAGGAGGTGCCACCACCGCGCAAATGTTCGGTGAAATATTCCGTAATATCTTCGGATGGCATGCCACCCGTCCATCGGCAATGGATAAAGAGATCTTCAACGATCTCTATAAAATGTACATTGTAGATGAAAACCATTTGGGTATCCGGGACTATTTCCAAAGAATTAATCCGGCTTCTTATCAGGCAATGACCTCAGTCATGCTTGAAAGTGCCCGGAAAGGATACTGGAAAGCGAGCGACGAACAATTGAAAGTAACAGCCCGACTACATGCGCAAATCACCCGCGAAGCCGGTGCCGCCTGTACAGAATTTGTATGCGATAACCGAAAGCTTCAGCAATTTGTAGAAGGTCACTTGGACAACAATGATTCTGAAAGTTATCGTCTGGTTATGCAAGAAGTCCATCAGGCAGGAAACGAAAAAGGAAAAGATATCGTATTGAAAGAGGAGAAACTCACGAAAACGGAAAACCGGAAAAAGAATGTGGTAAATGGCATCCTTACGGGCGTTATTGTTCTTTTAGTATTCGGTGGAGTAATATACCTGCTGAAACGTAAAAAATAAGTTTATGGAACATATCATTCATTTACTAATCGGTTTCATCGTTTTAAGTTTCCTTCTCAAAACCGGTTTCTATCCGCGATGGGGAATCTGGTTGTCAGCACTTGTCTATACGGTTTTCCTTATTTGTATAGGTCCATGGGCTACGGAACAATCGCCAACAGAGATAAACTCTCTGCTGGCCTCTGCCCCACACATACTGACCCTTTCAGTATATGTCACGCTCGAAGCCTCAATAATGATCGCTTTTTGCTTCAACTGTTTTGCAGACACCTCAAAACAGCGGACACTTTTCCAACGGACAGTTACATACATATTGAATTTTTATCCCGGACTGCTAATGGCGGGCATACTAACCTATCTGCTTATACAGTTGTTCTTCGCTTTTCCGGGAGTCAGCTTCGGACTGATCACCGGCATCTCTTCAGTTGCTGTTTTTATACTGATATCTGGACTGAGCCTACTCTTGAAAAACATAGTAGGAGAACGGAAATTACGACTTGAAATACTCTTTATCACCAATCTGTTTATCGTACTGCTTAGTGTCGTTAGCACAGGAAACAACTAAAGAAATAACAATTATAAATATGGAAACAATATCAAATGCGCTTTTCTGGATATCCAACGGGCTACTTGTCCCGGTGGTAGTTCTGTTGTTACTATTCTTTGCGCGTGCTGTACTGCTTGCAGGCGGCTTCTTCGGAGAATTTTATCGTAGGGTACATACTCAAAAATCTCTTGCCGAGCAGTTGGAAGAACTGACTCCCGACAATATCGAAGAAAAAGCAAATTCCCTTACCGGAGACAGAAGTACCCCCCTACAACGCTGTGTATACAAGCTTTATACGCATCGGGACAATGCAGCTTATTGTGAGCGATTGCTTGCTAACTTTGAAGTAGATGCCGAACAAGAATTGGGACGTTCACGTACATTTGTCAAGCTGGGTCCCATGCTCGGACTAATGGGTACATTAATCCCAATGGGTCCCGCACTTGTAGGTCTGGCCACAGGAGACATTGCTTCAATGGCCTACAATATGCAAGTAGCATTTGCCACCACTGTAGTAGGTATGGTTATAGCTGCTATCGGAGTGGTCACCCTGCAAATCCGGCAACGTTGGTATGCCCGTGAAATAAACGACCTTGAATTTATCAGTAAAACCCTAATCCATGGCACGAAACAAACTTCTACACAACCAGAATGATACTGACCCGATGGGAACAGTAGCCAACTTATTCGATGTAGCCATGGTTTTTGCTGTGGCATTGATGGTAGCACTCGTCAGCCGATTCAATATGACCGAAATTTTCTCCAAAGAAGATTATACGATGGTAAAGAATCCCGGACAAGAGAACATGGAGATTATCACAAAAGAAGGTAAAGAGATTAAACGATATACTCCATCCGAACAGAAAGAATCATCCGGTAAACGAGGAAAGAAAGTAGGTGTAGCCTATGAACTCGAGAATGGAGAGATCATTTATGTCCCTGAATAAAGGGCAGAAAAAGGATTAATCCGTATCTTTGCCGTTCAAGCCGGTATAGGTATAGTTCAAGCCGGAAATGAATCCAAGAATTTCACTATAGATTATCATTATGAAACAATCCAAAATTATCGTAGCCGGCATTGGGCCGGGAAGCGAACAAGATATCACTCCTGCCGTGCTCGCCGCTGTACGCGAAGCAGATGTAGTGGTGGGATATAAATATTATTTCCGTTTTATACGTGATTTTGTCCGTCCGGACGCCGAGTGTATCGACACCGGGATGAAACGCGAACGTGCCCGCGCCGAACAGGCTTTCGAATATGCCGAACAAGGAAAGACCGTTTGTGTCATTAGCTCCGGAGATGCCGGTATCTATGGCATGACACCCTTGATCTACGAAATGAAACGCGAACGTCAGAGTAACGTAGAGATCATTGCCTTACCGGGAATCAGCGCTTTCCAGAAAGCGGCCTCACTACTTGGTGCACCGATCGGGCATGACTTCTGTGTCATCTCTCTATCAGACCTGATGACACCATGGGAACGTATCGAGCGCCGTATCCTCGCTGCAGCCCAGGCCGACTTTGTGACGGCTGTATACAATCCCAAGAGTGATGGGCGCTATTGGCAAATTTATCGTCTGCGCGAAATCTTTCTGCGCGAAGGACGCTCACCGGAAACCCCTGTAGGCTATGTTCGGCAGGCTGGTCGTGAAGAACAGGAAATACACATCACCACTCTCGCCGCATTCGATCCGGAAACTGTGGATATGTTTACGGTCGTTCTGATTGGTAACTCACAAACATATACATTTAACCAAAACATAATTACTCCACGGGGATACTATCGCGAAACACGCAGTGAGGCAACCGGTATCGGACAAGACATCATGATACGCAGTTTCCGCACCATCGAGACGGAATTGAAGAACCGTGATATTCCACTCGACCGGAAATGGGCCTTATTGCATGCTATCCATACGACAGCCGACTTCGAGATGGAACGTTTGCTTTACACTGATCCCAATGCTGTGGCCTCTCTCTATGACGCCATCCGCACAGGAAATCTGCGGACTATTGTAACAGATGTAACGATGGCAGCTTCCGGCATCCGTAAAGGTGCATTGCAGCGTCTGGGTGTAGAAGTGAAATGTTACTTGAACGATGAAAGAGTAGCCGAAATGGCAACTTCAAAGGGGATCACCCGTACACAAGCGGGCATCCGCCTGGCTGTGGAAGAACATCCTGATGCACTCTTTGTCTTTGGTAATGCCCCCACAGCACTGATGGAACTTTGTGATCTGATCCGGAAAGAGAAAGCGCAACCGGCAGGTATCGTAGCCGCTCCCGTAGGGTTTGTCCATGTAGAAGAGTCAAAACACATGACAAAGCCCTTCACCCGCATCCCCAAACTGATTGTGGAAGGACGCAAGGGCGGAAGTAATCTGGCTGCCACCCTGGTAAATGCCATTCTTTGCTATCCCGATGCGGAACAACTCAGACCCGGAAGAGACGTATAGCAGACGACCGGTATACAGACGTTTTATTTATTAGAATCGTTCATTATATAAAAAGAATGAAGACCTCAGAAACAACCCGACCTACTCTTTCTTCTCTCCCTGTCGGGAAGAGAGCGGAAGAGGGTACACCCCATAACCTTTTCACCGTTATAGGTCTCGACGACAGTCCTTCGCCTTACCTCTCACCTTCCGTCAAGGCATTGATAGACCAAGGATGTGTCTTTTCAGGAGGAGCGCGCCATCACGACATTGTTGCCCCACTGCTCCCTGCCGGAGCAAAGTGGATCGACATCACCGTTCCTCTCGACCAGGTATTCGCCCGTTATGCAGGACATCCCCATATCATTGTCTTTGCTTCGGGTGACCCTATCTTTTTCGGCTTTGCCAACACGATCCGCCGACGTCTGCCCGATGCGGAGATTCGGCTCTATCCCTCTTTTAACTCTTTGCAAACGCTGGCACACCGATTAGTGATGCCCTACGATGATATGCGCACCATCTCCCTTACCGGACGTCCATGGCATGGATTTGATCGTGCATTGATAGAACGTACTCCCAAGATGGGAATCCTCACCGATCGCGAACATACGCCTGCTACCATTGCAAGCCGGATGCTGGACTATGGTTACAACGATTATACCATGTACATAGGTGAACATCTGGGACATCCGGCAAAAGAACTGATTCGCCGGATGACGCTTGAAGAGGCAGCCGCAGAAACATTTGAATATCCCAATTGCCTGATTTTAACTACAGGTGACGGACTGCAATCTGTAAACGGAGGAATACTCTCCCCTCGCTTCTTCGGCATCCCCGACGAAGCATTCGAACTGCTTGACGGACGTGCCCGGATGATCACCAAAGCCCCTATCCGCCTGCTCACCTTGAGTGCCTTGGAACTAAACCGACGGACTTCTTTCTGGGATATCGGCTTCTGCACCGGCTCCGTCTCTATCGAAGCCCGATTACAATTTCCCCATCTGCATGTCACATCTTTTGAGATCCGCCCCGAAGGCAAGCGACTGATGGAAATCAACAGCCGGCGTTTCGGTACTCCGGGCATTACCACCGTCATCGGTGACTTTCTTGAAACAGATACCGCCATTTATCCCTGTCCCGATGCAGTTTTTATCGGCGGACATGGCGGACGGCTGAAAGAAATCATATCCCGGGTCCGGCATAAGCTTCTTCCCGGAGCACGCATCGTTTTCAACTCCGTATCCGAAGAAAGTAAAACGCATTTCATCGAAGCCGCCAACGAATCCGGACTTTGTTTTCTCGGCGGAACAAGAGTCGCAATAAATGAATATAATCCAATAGAGATCCTGGTGGCTTCAGCTCCGGACTCTCCTTATCTATAAAAATATATGAAAACAGCCATTATTGTCATATCAGAAGCCGGCATAGCACTGGCCAAGACACTGGAACAGGAACTTCCCGAATCAGAGATCTTTTCTACCGGCACAGACACAGATTGCCACTCTATTTCCAATCTTCAGGAGGCCGTTCCTGAGATATTCCATAAATTCGATGCTATTATCTTCATCGGAGCTATGGGAATTTGTATCCGTGCCATTGCTCCCCATATTGAAGACAAGCATAAAGATCCCGCCGTTGTCTGTGTAGACAGCACAGGACGTTATGCTGTCTCTGTCCTGTCCGGACATATTGGTGGAGCCAACGGACTGACCCGGTATGTGGCAAGCATTCTGGGAGCCGAACCTGTGATTACCACCCGGAGTGACCGTACCGGTCTTTGGGCCCTCGATACTCTTGGCAAAAAATACGGTTGGCAAACAGTCCCGGCCGAATCATCGGATATGAATCATCTGATCACACTCTTTGTAGATTGCAAACCAACAGCTCTATTACTCGACATTCGCGACGAAGGCACAACACAGTTGGAACATACCTTGCCTCCTCACGTCGATGTATTCTACAAATTTGAGGATATGGATCTCCGGAAATATGACTTGCTCCTGCTTGTCACTCCATTTATTTACAACACCTCTGACACTCCGGCACTCTACTACGTCCCACCGGTATTGCATATGGGAGTCGGACTGGCCCGCGATGCCCATCCGGTGGATACCGTCATTACCCATCTGATGGATGTTGTGGTGCAAGCCAACATGATCCCTCTTGCCATACGTACCGTATCTTCCATTGAAGAAAAAAAAGACGAACCCGTGCTCAAACTACTTGCAGAGGCTTATCAGACCCGGCTTTACACCGCCAGTCAACTCAGCAAAATAGAGGTGCCCACTCCAAGTGAAGTGGTCAACAAGCACATGGGTACTCCCAGTGTATCCGAAGCCTCTGCCCTACTCTCTTCCGGAGGCGGTCCCTTACTCCTGCCCAAACAAAAAGGCGCTAACTTTACTGTAGCCATCGCCATGGACGCCGCCTCCGTACGTCAGGGGCACATCGAAATTGTCGGAGCCGGTCCCGGCGATCCGGAGCTGATCTCCGTACGCGGACGTCGCTTTCTCGAAGAAGCCGACCTGATACTTTATGCCGGCAGTCTCGTCCCCCGCGAACTGACAGAATGTGCCAAAGCCGGTGCTACCATACGCAGTTCGGCTTCCATGACTCTCGAAGAGCAATTTGCCTTGATGAAAGAGTTTTATGACCGTGGACAGTTGGTAGTCCGTCTGCATACAGGCGACCCTTGTATCTATGGTGCCATCCAGGAGCAAATGAATTTCTTCGACCAATATGGTATGCATTACCACATCACTCCGGGGATCTCTTCATTTCAGGCTGCCGCCGCTGCTCTCCAATCCCAATTCACCATTCCGGAGAGGGTACAGACCATCATCCTCACTCGCGGTGAAGGTCGTACACCGATGCCCGAGAAAGAGAAACTCAGCCTGCTGGCACGTTCGCAAAGCACCATGTGCATCTTCCTCAGCGCAGGCGTAGTCGATCAGGTTCAGCGAGAGCTCCTCGAGCACTATCCGCCCACTACACCTGTAGCTGCCTGTTATCATCTGACCTGGAAAGACGAACGCATCTTTCGCGGACAATTGCAGGATTTAGCTAAGATCGTAAACGAAAACCATCTGACTCTGACTACCATGATTGTCGTAGGCGATGCCATCGATAATCGGGAAGGACTGTCACGACTATATTCTCACCAATTTAAACACTTATTCCGTAAATAATCATGATACTTATATTTGGAGGAACCACTGAAGGACGGGCTGCCGTCAATGTAATCGAAGAAGCCGGGAAACCTTATTATTACTCAACCAAAGGTGACGAACAGGATATCTACCTGCATCATGGCATACGCCTGAGCGGCGCCATGACCCGGAGAACCCTGAAAGCTTTCTGTCGCCAAAACGACATTCGCCTTTTAATAGATGCCGCCCACCCCTTTGCCGAAAAGCTGCATGATACAGTAACCGATGTTGCGCATGATCTCGGCATTCCCTGCATTCGATACGAACGCATTTACGACCGCTCTTACCTCAACCCGATTTTCGAAGACAACTGCGACCCTGATGATTTGCCTTTTAAATTTGAATATGACAATCGGGATCTGTTGCGCGAGTTGAAGAAAGAAAAAGAGGGTCACAGATTTCTTTTCCTGACAGGTGTCCAGTCCATCGCCCGATTCAAATCTTTATGGACCAAGAAGAAGTATGAATGTTACTTCCGTATTCTCGACCGTGACAGCTCCCGTGAAATAGCCCGTCAAGCCGGATTCCCGGAAGATCATCTGGTGTACTATCATCCCGAAACGGAGAATCTGCCCCAACTCCTGCAAGAACTGTCTCCCCAGGCAGTCGTCCTGAAAGAGAGTGGGAAGTCCGGAGGATTCACCGAAAAGAAAGACATGATCCTGGAATATGGGGCAACTCCTTACATCCTTCTCCATCCCGAATTAGAATATTACGATATAACAGTAGACGGAGTAAACAGTCTCCGCCGTACCCTTGAGAAAATGCTGCCCGATTACTTCCCATTGCGTAGCGGACTCACTACCGGGAGTTGTGCCGCAGCCGCTGCCATAGCTGCTTTTCGAAAACTGAAAAATCCCATACTCGAGGATTTTAACCGGAATATCCATACCGTCCTTCCCAGTGGCGAAACGATTGAAATTCCTTGCCAATCCGTATCCGGAACATTCTCCGACGAGAAAATTGAAGTCAGCGCTACCGTCATCAAAGATGGAGGAGACGACCCCGATGTAACCAGTGGGCTGCCGATTGTAACCACTTTAACCCTGAACCTCGCAGAAGCGAAACAGGCTAATAACGCACCTGTACAAACTCCGGAAACATGGGAGTTCGTCTTCCATGGTGGCCCGGGTGTAGGAACAGTTACCCTGCCGGGACTCGGGCTCGAAGTAGGTGGTCCGGCCATCAACGCTACTCCCAGGCAAATGATTATCGACAATCTGAGGAATTGCATCCGGTACTACTATCGATACCTGCCAAACGTTCCCATCCATGTCACCATCTCAGTTCCCGGAGGTGAAGAAGTCGCCGCACGTACTTTCAACCCCCGGCTGGGTGTCGTAGGCGGAATCTCCATCATCGGTACCAGTGGTATTGTGAAACCCTTTTCTTCCGAAGCTTTCGTCCGTTCCATTCGTAAGGAGATGGAAGTGGCACGTGCTACAGGTGCTTGCCGCATTGTCATCAATTCGGGAGCCAAAAGCGAAAAATATATTCGCAATCTCTATCCGGAACTTCCGCCGCAGGCTTTTGTGCACTATGGCAATTTCATAGGCGAAACGATCGGAATTGCAGCCGAACTCGGCATCTCGCGGCTGACCTTGGGAGTGATGATGGGTAAAGCTGTGAAACTGGCGGAAGGGCACCTCGACACACACAGCAAGAAAGTCACTATGAACAAGGAGTTCCTCAAAGAAATTGCCCGACGGTGTGGATGTACCCCCTCCAGCATAGAGGCAATCGACCATATCATTCTGGCACGTGAACTTTGGAACACTCTTCCTGAAACCGAACTGCAGGCTTTCTGTTCCCTGTTGATCGAACAATGCCACCGCCACTGCGATGTGCTGCTCCCCAATGGAGAACTAACCATCCTTCTGATTACCGAAGAAGGAAAAATCATACAGTAAGTTCCTGTCTAAATTAAATCGGTCATAAAAGATCGATTTAACTTAGACTGACAAATAACCAAGAACATACCCTGTTTTGAGGTTAATCCACTGAATGTTAGCAATCTCTATTTTTCAATTTCTATTATGATCCTTCCCATTCAATAAAGTTTAAACCGAATACAATAAAAAAGCAATATAATCCAAGCAGTAATACAAGGTTTATTGCATTTATAGAATATAATTATCAAAACATGAAGTTTAATAGAAAGGAAAAAACTTTTATTATGAAGAAAACTTATTTATGGACGGCCATGCTTTGCACGGCAATAGCATTTTCGGCATGCAAATCCAATAAAGCCGGACAGGACACCGCAAGCGAAGCAAAGACTGAAGAAGCAGTTATACCGGGAAGTGATAAAGACGAACACGGTTGCGTCGGCTCTGCCGGATACGTATGGAGTGAAGTGAAGAAAGATTGTATTCGTCCCTTCGAAGCAGGACTGAAAATCAGCGAAACCCAAAAAGACAACGCTACTTACGCCACTTACATCGTATTTGCTGCCGACTCTGTGCAAGCAGAACTCTACACACCCGAGTCTGAAGGAAGTATCCTGCTCGAACGTGCGGACAACCAATGGAAAAACGATACGATCAGCGTCAGTTGCAAGAACGGTCAATGGAGCATTTCTAAACAGAAATAAAAAAACACCTCGCCCCGAAAAAGCTGTCTCAAATTAGATAATCGCTAATTTACCGGCCGGTAACATCGTCATCTCGATTTTTCTTTGCAATGTAGAAGCCCGATCCGGGCGCATCCACTCTACGCAAAATAAGTCCATCCCGGTCAGACTAACCTCGACGGGCGAGGTTTACTGTTTGTATTTGCCCCGATGAATATTTCATCAGGACAAATACAAACTGTCTACAATCAGGATAATGCCGCAATCCCCGTTCCTATCAGATTGGCATTATCCATACTATTAATATGAACTTCGACATCTTCCAGTTCAAGCTCACGAAGAAGTTCCTGCAATTTCTCCATTACAAGGATATTATAGTTTTTATCTTTCCGACTTTCACTCCAGAAAAGACTGCCCTCGGCAATCAGACAAACCCGATGGATATCTCGATTATACGATTTCAGCAATGCGATTAATCCGGCAAGAGAGGCAGCGACGAGCTGGGCCGATCTGTTATAGATCCAATGGGCTACCTGAACATAGATATCTTTGTGTATATCAGGATAATTCATAATAGCAGTCAGTTTCCTTGCATCAAATTTCTCTTCAAATTCTTCCAAAGGGAAAGCTGCTTTCAGGATATCCCCCAGATACATGCCGGATACCGCTTTCTCAAAACGCTGTTTACCCAAACTGTCAGAAGTTGCGTCAACAGTATCGTCCACCGCAGTCAGGAAGGGAGGATAAAAGTTTCCCGATTCCAGATTGACCGGAATCAAGCCTTGTACGTGACATTCCGGGTCCAACTTCGTTATCTTGTCAGACGGAATAAAAGTTGCCATATTTGTACCTGTCCCTACAATCAGGCCAATATAAGCATCATAGCTTTTGTCGGTAAGCCCGGCAAATAAACTGGCAATCGTGTCATTCAGCACTTTAACTCCTGTAAATCTGATTTTATTTTTTTCATTCAGATAGTCGAGTAAGGGTTTCCCAACAAACTGTCCCACCATTTCCCGAATGTCTACCCCCTTGGTCCAACGAAGCAATCTTGCATCGCCTCCCGGTATCGATTCGGTCGGATAAGAAAAACAATAACCGATAGGCATTTCCTCTTCCCGCTTTATTTCAACAATCAGGTCGGCCAACTCTTTGAACAACTCTTCACGGGTATAACCGGGTGACTTCATAATCGACATATCCTTCTTCCAACCATTATTGGGATAGATGATTGGCTTTTCGGTTGAGAAATCGACAATTGCCACTCTATAGTTGGTACCTCCCAGGTCCAGAACCAAAGCCTTGCCTTTAACATCGGTCGCCTTAGGTAAAATAAAGGTAGGAATACATTGTATTTCAGCATTATTCTTATTTAATCCCTCTTCCACTTTCTCCCGGAATGCGTGTGCGATTCCCTTCAGTTGTTCATTGTCCAGTTTGAAAATATTCTTCTCCATGATATTAATTTTATGTATGGATTATCTTATATCTGTAAATAACAACTGAAGATGAATTTTGCTCAAAAGACAATTTGTTTTAATGCTCTCATCACAGAGTAGCACAGAGTGGACCCTACAAGATCGACTCTGTGTTACTGTGTGATAATCAGTTCCCGTTTCTATTCCTGTACACAACGAGTGGTGTGTGCATCATAATCTTCAAATGCAGCAACCTCAATTTGATTATTTGAGGGACTGACCTTCAATACACTCTTGGTGTCTATCGCATTGATATATCCCTCCTTACCTATATTATTCAACTGTATTATGAGAGGTGGATACCCGGTGAACCTCAAATAAGTGCGGTTTTCCGTATCGTCGTACTTCAACAGCATTCCTCCATCTGACTGCGCAGTGGCTGGAATACTGCTATTATCCCTAACTGTTATCTTGAAGCAACGGTAAACAGTAACAAAAAAAAGGAAGCCGAATCAAATGATTCAGCTTCCTTTTTCTCTGAGCGGAAAACGAGACTCGAACTCGCGACCCTAACCTTGGCAAGGTTATGCTCTACCAACTGAGCTATTTCCGCAATGTAGTGCCCAGAACAGGACTCGAACCTGCATGCCTCTCGACACACGCACCTGAAACGTGCGCGTCTACCAATTCCGCCACCTGGGCATTGACTAATCAGAAACCTGCCGTTAAAAAAAATGGAGAGGAACAGATAACCGACGTTCTTGTTGAGCGGAAAACGAGACTCGAACTCGCGACCCTAACCTTGGCAAGGTTATGCTCTACCAACTGAGCTATTTCCGCAAAACAACTTTAATACAGAATGTGAAGAGAAGGAGACTCGAACTCCCACGACAGTAATGTCACTACCCCCTCAAAGTAGCGCGTCTACCAATTCCGCCACCTCTCCGATTCTTGATTAAAGCTTTGAACTATTCTCACCTTTGTGCCCAGAACAGGACTCGAACCTGCATGCCTCTCGACACACGCACCTGAAACGTGCGCGTCTACCAATTCCGCCACCTGGGCAAAAGGTTTCCAACATTTCAAAGAGAGCGGAAAACGAGACTCGAACTCGCGACCCTAACCTTGGCAAGGTTATGCTCTACCAACTGAGCTATTTCCGCATTTGCAACCGTTGTTTCTCGATTGCGGTTGCAAAGGTAGGCATTTTCTTGATATCTGCAAGCATTCGGAACACTTTTTTCTCAAGAAAATGTGCATTGTGTTTTTGGCAAACGACAAATGTTTTGATTATCAACTCATTCTATCGCGATAATCTTCGTAGGAAAACTGCCTGAAGATTTCGGCTTTGCCATCCGCTGTCCACAGAGCAATGGCAGGATGGTGAATTCCATTAAACATATTCGTTTTTACCATTGTATAATGTATCATATCTTCAAAGACAATTCGTTCGCCTGCCTGCAGTTCATGGTCGAAACTCCAGGACCCCATATAATCTCCGCTCAGGCAGGAATTGCCCCCGAGACGATAGACAAACGGTCCCTCCTCTCCCATCACCGCTCCGCGAACGGCGGGCTGATAAGGCATTTCAAGACAGTCGGGCATGTGGCAGGTGAAGCTGACGTTGAGAATGGCCGTACGGATGCCGCGGCTTTCGACAATATCCACCACCTCGGAGGTGAGGACTCCGGTTTGCCAGGTGAAAGCCGAACCGGGCTCGAGGATGATACGCAAATGCGGATAGCGCTTTTTCAATCCTTGCAACAAGCCGGTCAGATGCCGGGTATCATAATCCTTGCGGGTCATCAGGTGGCCGCCGCCTAGGTTGAGCCACTTGATTTGAGAAAACCACGGCGAGAACTTCTCTTCAAGATGTTGCAAAGTGCGCTCAAGCTCAAACGAAGATGACTCGCAATGGCAATGACAATGGAAACCTTCGATCCCCTGCGGCAAACGGGCGGGCAACAGATCGGCAGTGATCCCGAAACGGGTGCCGGGAGCGCACGGGTTATAGAGTTCGGTCTCTACCTCCGAATACTCGGGATTAACACGGATGCCGCAAGAAATGCCGCTGCCTTCGGCCACGGTCAGCGGATAGAAGCGGCTGAATTGAGACAGGGAATTGAACGTGATGTGGCTGCTGCAACGCATGATCTCCGGGAAGTCCGCCTCGGTATAGGCCGGGGAATAAGTATGCGCCTTACTGCCGAACTCTTCGAGCGCCAAACGGGCTTCGTAGACGGAGCTGGCCGTGGAGTGTCCGATGTACTCCCTGAAAATGGGAAATGAACGCCACATGGCAAAAGACTTGAAAGCAAGGATGATTTCAACTCCGGCATCATCGGCTACACTCTTTATCAGGCTGAGGTTCTTTCTCAGCAGCTCCTCTTCCATGATATAACACGGAGAGGGGAATTGGGTAAAATCTATCATAGTCAACTACAAGGTTCACCACAGAGTAACACAGAGTCTCACGGAGTTTTAAGTTTTTATCAGTGGGATCTTAAGGAGAGAAAAATTTCTCTGTGCGGCTCTGTGTTACTCTGTGGTGAGAATAAATTATTCTATTACTTTAAATCTGGCGAAACGCAGCAACAGCTGTTTATCGCCTGCATTACGGAAATGAATGGTAGCTTTGGCATTGTCGCCCGTACCTTCTACGCGAATCACCTCACCCAGGCCGAAGCGTTCGTGCTCGATGGTCTGTCCGGGCTGTACGCCGGCGACGCCGGCTCCGGAAGCCGACGATGGGGAGAGCATAGTCCCACTTACCTTTTTCAAGTTACGGGGGACCGTCGGCGCGATGATCTGCGCCTTCGGCCGTTCGCGTTCCGGACGGTCGGCCGACGGACGGGCAGAGAAGCGCTCGGAAGACGAACGGCGCGAATACCCCTCTTCCATCTCGCGGCGGAAGCGGCCGGCCCCTTCGTCGATGCTCCGGCCTAAAGCGGCCTCCTGCGGAAGTTGCAGGAAACGGGTGTCGATGTCCCGCAAGAAACGGCTGGGGCTGCCGAACTCCATCTTACCGTAACGGAAACGGGTTTTGGCAAACGAGAGGAAACAGTGCTCTTCGGCACGGGTGATGGCTACATAGAACAAGCGTCGCTCCTCTTCCATCGCACGGGGTGAATCGCCCGCCATCCCGCTGGGGAAAAGATTCTCTTCCATCCCCACCACGAATACGTTGCGGAACTCCAGTCCTTTGGCGGAATGTACCGTCATCAGAGTCACCTTCTCGCCGTCTCCCTCCTTATCGGAATCCTGATCGGTGAGCAGGGATACTTCGGAGAGAAAGTCGATCAGAGAAACGTTCGTGTTCCCCTCTTCCTGACGCATGGCACAAAAATCATTCATACCGTTCACCAGTTCCTCGATGTTTTCTTTCCGGCTGAGATTTTCGGGCGAATTGTCCTGGCAGACTTCATTGATGATGCCGGACTGACGGATGATTTCCGTACCTATTTCATAAGCATTCTTTACGGTCACATCTGCCATAAACTGCTCGATCAGCGCACGAAAATCCTGCAATTTGGTATGTGTGCCTTTATTGATGGAAAGCCCGTACGTAATGGGTTCACAGAGTGCGGTCCAGAGGCTGACATTGTTATCGGTGGCGGCAGTAATAATCTTGCCCACCGTGGTATCGCCGATGCCGCGTGCCGGATAATTGATAATCCGCTTGAACGCCTCTTCGTCATTGGGGTTGACCACCAGACGGAAGTAGGCTATGATATCTTTGATCTCCTTGCGCTGATAGAAAGAGAGACCGCCGTAAATCTTATAAGGCATGCCCCGTTTGCGCAAAGCCTCTTCGAAGACACGGCTCTGGGCATTGGTACGATAAAGGATGGCGAAGTCGGAGTATTCATAATCGTGCTCGCGACGCAGTTGCGCTATTTTATTGGTCACAATGTCGCCTTCTTCCACATCACTGTAAGCCTGAAAGACCCCGATGGCCTCACCCCGTTCCTTCTCGGAGAACACCTCTTTGGGGATCTGCCGCTCGTTCTTTTCGATCAGGCTGTTGGCCGCACGGACAATGGTCTGGGTGGAACGGTAGTTCTGCTCCAGCTTGAAGACTTTGGTATCGGGATATATCTTGGTGAAATACAAAATATTGTCAATGTCCGCTCCCCTGAAGGAGTAGATGCTCTGCGCGTCGTCGCCCACCACGCATACACGCTGATTCTCCTTTGTCAGTTGCAGCACGATGCTGTGCTGTGCATAGTTGGTGTCCTGATACTCGTCGACAAGCACATAGCGGAACTGCTCGCGATAGCGTGCCAGCACGTCGGGAAAGTCGCGGAAAAGGATATAGGTATAGACCAGCAGATCATCGAAATCCATTGCTCCGGCCTGCCGGCAACGCTCCCAGTAGCGGCTGTAGATATCCCGTATGGCAGGCATCTTTGCGGCAAGATCGCCCTCGTACGCCTCCTTGTTGGCTGCGTATCCCGAAGGAGACACCAGGTGGTTCTTCGCATTGGAGATGCGTGCCTGCACACTGCCGGGCTTATAGGTCTTCTCGTCAAGCCCCATCTCTTTGATGATGGAACGAATCAGGCTCTTGCTGTCCGCCGAATCGTAGATGGTGAACTGCGACGTAAAGCCGATATGGGACGCCTCGGCACGAAGAATACGGGAAAAAACCGAATGGAACGTACCCATCCAAAGGAATCGTGCACGCTGCTCGCCCACCTGCCGGGCAATACGCTCCTTCATTTCACGGGCAGCTTTGTTGGTGAAAGTCAGTGCCAGGATATTCCAGGGATTGTAACCGTTTTCGAGCAGATAGGCTATCTTATAAGTGAGCACACGCGTCTTTCCGGAACCGGCACCGGCGATGACCAGCGAAGGGCCATCACCGTAGAGCACCGCCGCACGCTGGCTTTCATTAAGTTCTTCGATATAGTCGGGCATAAAATTTATCTGTTAAATCTCTATTCACGGGCAAAGATAGAGGAAAGTTTGGACAACTCCGAACATTTGGGCCCTATATCCTGTTATATATTCAGAGAAATGAAATAAAAGATTTGAATTTATGAATACATTATTAATGTCTTTAATATTTACGACCATGACTTACGAAATGCCTAAACTTCCGTACGCAAACAATGCGCTGGAACCTGTAATCAGTCAGCAAACCATCGATTACCATTATGGTAAACATCTTCAAACATATGTAAACAATCTCAATAGCCTGGTTCCGGGCACCGAATATGAAGGAAAAACAGTAGAAGCCATCGTGGCCTCGGCTCCCGACGGAGCTATCTTCAATAATGCCGGACAGGTGCTGAACCATACTCTGTACTTCCTGCAATTTGCGCCGAAACCGGCAAAGAACGAACCGGCAGGCAAGTTGGGAGAAGCCATCAAACGCGACTTCGGCAGCTTTGAAAACTTCAAGAAAGAGTTCAACGCAGCTTCTGTAGGATTGTTCGGTTCGGGATGGGCCTGGCTGTCCGTTGACAAAGACGGAAAGCTGCACATCACCAAAGAGCCCAACGGAAGCAATCCGGTACGCGCGGGACTGAAACCGTTACTGGGATTTGACGTATGGGAACATGCTTACTACCTCGACTATCAGAACCGTCGTGCCGACCACGTAAACAAACTGTGGGAGATCATCGACTGGGATGTCGTAGAAAAACGGCTGTAACCTAACTCTTTTCACCACGGAGTAACACAGAGTATCACAGAGCTTTTTTTTTGTTAATAATCAACAACTTAAAATCGTCTCTGTGTTACTCTGTGTTTTTTATGGTGAGTTTTGAGAAAGGGCGAAAACAAATTCCGCATGACTCCGCGATGAAATAATCCCCGATTTACTTTCTTCTTATTTTCTTTTTCACTTACTTTGCCTCCGTAAAGACAAAGGGGTGCCACCCGGTGGCTGAGATTATACCCTAAGAACCTGATGCAGTTAGTACTGCCGAAGGGATTGTGTATTTCTTCCGTTTTTTCTTTTTCCCGCACGCACCCCTCTTTGTATTTACTTTCATTTATCCCCAAACACACCTATACGAATATGAAAGTACAAGTGAACAACAAAGAAGTGGAAACAACCGCAAGCACACTGGCCCAGCTTGCCACCCAACTGCAACTTCCCGAAAACGGTGTAGCCATCGCCGTCAACAACCGAATGATACCGCGTCCGCAATGGGACGGATTCGGACTGCAAGAGAATGATAACCTGATTGTGATTAAAGCAGCCTGCGGAGGATAGCCTATGTTAAGCCTACAATTTATCACCCATCAAACAGAGAATTACTCCTATCTGGAATCGGCGCGCATGGCTCTCGAAGGGGGCTGTAAATGGATCCAACTGCGCATGAAAGAGGCATCGCCGGAAGAGGTGGAGGCAGTGGCACTGCAACTGAAACCTCTCTGTAAAGCTAAAGAAGCGATCCTGATTCTCGACGACCACGTAGAGCTGGCCAAAAAGCTGGAAGTGGACGGAGTGCACCTGGGCAAAAAAGACATGCCCATCGGCGAGGCCCGGCAGATACTGGGTGAAGCATTCATCATTGGCGGAACGGCCAACACCTTTGAAGACGTAAAGCTGCATCATGCCGCCGGAGCCGACTATCTGGGCATAGGCCCTTTCCGGTTTACCACCACTAAGAAAAATCTGAGCCCGGTACTGGGACTCGAAGGCTACACCTCCATACTGGCACAGATGAACGAGGCCGGTATCCGGATACCGGTAGTAGCCATCGGAGGGATCGTAGCGGAAGACATTCCGGCCATTATGGAAACGGGGGTGAACGGCATCGCCCTCTCCGGAGCAATCCTGCAAGCACCGGACCCGGTAGAAGAAACAAAAAGAATTCTAAACATATAAGGAAATGAATCAAACTCACCACAGAGTAACACAGAGTTCCACAGAGATGGTTTTCTCTTAATACTCCATAAACAAGAAATTTAAAACTCTGTGAGACTCCGTGTTACCCTGTGGTGAAATGAACTCAAAACAAGATCAGAAATGGAAAAGTTAATCATTGCGGGACGTGAATTCAACTCCCGCCTCTTCCTGGGAACAGGTAAATTCAGCTCAAACGAATGGATGGAACAGTCGATACTGGCATCGGGCACCGAAATGGTGACAGTGGCCATGAAACGTGTCGACATGGAGAGCACGGAAGACGACATGCTGAAACATATTGTACATCCGCACATTCAGTTGCTTCCCAACACATCGGGCGTACGCAACGCGGAGGAAGCGGTGTTTGCCGCACAAATGGCACGCGAGGCTTTCGGAACCAACTGGCTGAAACTGGAAATTCATCCCGACCCGCGCTATCTGCTGCCCGACTCGGTGGAGACCCTGAAAGCGACTGAAGAACTGGTGAAACTCGGATTCGTCGTGCTCCCCTATTGCCAGGCAGATCCGGTGCTCTGCAAACAACTGGAAGAAGCGGGAGCCGCCACGGTAATGCCGCTGGGAGCACCTATCGGAACCAATAAAGGACTGCAAACCAAGGAGTTTCTGCAAATCATTATCGAACAGGCAGGAATCCCGGTAGTGGTGGACGCCGGAATCGGAGCACCGAGCCATGCGGCGGAGGCTATGGAAATGGGTGCATCGGCATGCCTGGTAAACACAGCTATCGCGGTAGCCGGCAACCCGATAGAAATGGCAAAAGCCTTCAAGCAGGCAGTAGAAGCCGGACGGACGGCATACGAGGCCGGACTGGGTATGCAGGCCATAGGGTTCGTGGCGGAAGCAAGCTCACCACTGACGGCATTTTTAAACGAATAAAACAATAACCTCGCCTCCGGCCCCTCTCCCGTCGATCACTCTTCGGGAAAAGAATACGGGGCTGAGAGATCCTAATAACGAATGTATGGAACAAAGAATAAAATTTCCCCGCTCTGAGAAGGTATATCTGTCCGGCAAGCTATTCCCCGAAATCCGTGTAGGTATGCGAAAAGTAGAGCAAGTGCCCAGCACAACTTTCGAAGGAGAAACGAAGGTGATCACTCCCAATCCGCATGTGTACATCTACGATACCAGCGGTCCTTTCAGTGACCCCGACATAGAAATCGACCTGAAAAAAGGCCTCCCGCGCCTGCGTGAAGAATGGATACTGAACAGAGGAGACGTGGAACAATTGCCCGAGATCAGTTCGGAATACGGACGCATGCGGCGGGATGACGGGAGCCTCGACCACCTCCGTTTTGAACATATCGCACTGCCCTACCGGGCCAAGGCCGGCCGGCATATCACCCAGATGGCGTATGCCAAACAGGGCATTGTCACTCCCGAAATGGAATATGTGGCTATCCGTGAGAATATGAACTGCGAAGAACTGGGCATCGAGACCCATATCACACCCGAATTCGTACGTCAGGAAATAGCCGAAGGACGGGCGGTGCTGCCTGCCAACATCAACCATCCCGAAGCCGAACCTATGATTATAGGCCGCAACTTCCTGGTGAAAATCAATACCAACATCGGCAACTCCGCCACTACCTCGAGCATAGACGAAGAGGTGGAGAAAGCAATGTGGAGCTGTAAATGGGGAGGAGACACATTGATGGATCTTTCGACCGGAGAGAACATACACGAAACGCGGGAATGGATCATCCGCAACTGTCCCGTTCCGGTGGGGACCGTACCTATCTACCAGGCTCTGGAAAAGGTAAACGGAAAGGTAGAGGACCTGACCTGGGAACTGTATCGCGACACACTGATCGAGCAGTGTGAGCAGGGAGTGGACTACTTCACCATCCATGCGGGCATCCGCCGGCATAATGTGCACCTGGCGGAAAAACGCCTCTGCGGCATCGTATCCCGCGGTGGAAGTATCATGAGCAAATGGTGCCTGGTGCACGACCGGGAAAGCTTCCTTTACGAACACTTCGATGACATCTGCGACATCCTGGCACAATACGATGTCGCAGTATCGCTCGGTGACGGCCTACGGCCCGGATCGACCCACGACGCCAATGATGAAGCGCAATTTGCCGAGCTCGACACAATGGGCGAACTGGTGGTGCGCGCCTGGGAGAAAAACGTACAGGCATTTGTCGAAGGACCGGGACATGTGCCGATGCACAAGATACGCGAAAACATGGAACGCCAGATTGAAAAATGCCACAATGCCCCGTTCTATACGCTCGGCCCGCTGGTGACGGACATCGCTCCGGGATACGACCACATCACTTCGGCTATCGGAGCGGCACAAATAGGATGGCTGGGAACAGCTATGCTATGCTATGTGACCCCTAAAGAGCACCTCGCCCTGCCCGATAAAGAAGATGTACGCGTGGGAGTAATCACTTATAAAATAGCCGCCCATGCGGCCGATCTGGCCAAAGGACACCCGGGGGCACAGGTACGCGACAACGCACTGAGCAAAGCCCGGTACGAATTCCGGTGGAAAGACCAGTTCGACCTGTCGCTCGATCCGGAACGTGCATTCTCTTACTTCCATGCCGGACGGCATACCGACGGAGAGTATTGCACCATGTGCGGACCGAATTTCTGCGCGATGCGACTGAGCCGCGATCTGAAGAAAACTCAAAAACAAAAATAGGATGACTGCAACGGAAAGGACAGCGGAATACCGGAAAGCACTCGATGTGCCTATCTCCCAACTGGAGACGGACCGGATTGTAAAAGAAATCCTGGATCGACCGGAGAACTTTGACAACATTTACCGGCTGACGTCGGACGATAAATTATTGGTGTCCTGGCGGGCCTTATGGATATGCGACAAACTGTGCAGGCAGAAGCCGGAGTGGCTGATCCCTTTCAGGGAAGAGCTGACCGGAAGGTTGATGTCCTGCGGGCACGATGGCTCGAAACGACTGCTTCTTTCCATACTCTACCATGCACCCGCAACGAAGGTGCCTTCCGTGGCTCTGCTCAACTTCTGCCTGGACGCCATGCTGTCGCCCCAAGAGAGTATCGGCGTGCAATCGCTCGCCATCCGAATGGCTTACCGCCTGTGCGAGCCCGAGCCGGAGTTGCTGTATGAGCTGCGTACCATACTGGAGAGTACAGAAACGGAAATGTATTCGACCGCCGTAAAATCGGCTGTACGGAACACATTGAAGAAGATTAACCAGAAGAATAAAAAGAAAAAATAAAATGTTTTCAGATGAATTAGAAAAGATTTCCTGGGAAGAGACGACTAAAGCCATCTATTCCAAAACTGACGCTGATGTGCGCCGTGCATTGTCGAAGGAACACTGCGATGTAAATGATTTTATGGCATTGATTTCGCCGGCTGCCGCTCCATATCTGGAGACGATGGCACGTCTCAGCCGGAAGTATACGATGGAACGCTTCGGAAAAACAATCTCGATGTTCGTGCCTCTCTATATTACAAATTCTTGTACAAACTCGTGTGTATACTGCGGCTTTAACCACAACAACCCGATGAAGCGTACCATCCTTACGGAAGAAGAGATGGTGAACGAGTACAAGGCGATCAAGAAGCTGGCCCCCTTTGAGAATCTGTTGCTGGTGACAGGCGAGAATCCTGCCAAAGCCGGAGTGGACTACATCGAACGTGCCCTCTTGCTGGCAAAGCCCTACTTTGCTAACCTTCAGATTGAGGTAATGCCACTTAAAGCAGAAGAATATGAACGACTTACACATGCAGGTCTGAACGGGGTCATCTGCTTTCAGGAGACGTATAACAAAGCCAATTACAACATCTACCACCCCCGCGGCATGAAGTCTAAATTCGAATGGAGGGTCAACGGATTCGACCGCATGGGACAGGCCGGAGTACACAAGATAGGAATGGGCGTACTGATCGGACTGGAGGAATGGAGAACGGATATCACCATGATGGCCTATCATCTCCGCTACTTGCAGAAGCATTATTGGAAAACGAAATATAGTGTCAACTTCCCCCGCATGCGCCCGTCGGAAAACGGAGGCTTCCAGCCCAATGTGGTGATGAACGACCGTGAGTTGGCACAAGTGACTTTTGCGATGCGTATCTTCGACCATGATGTAGACATCTCCTACTCTACCCGCGAAAGCGCAGCCTTCCGTAACCACATGGCTACGCTCGGAGTGACCACCATGAGTGCGGAAAGCAAAACGGAACCGGGAGGATACTTTACCTATCCGCAAGCACTGGAACAGTTTCACGTAAGCGACGAGCGGAAAGCCGTGGAGGTGGATGCAGCACTACGGTCGCTGGGACGGATACCGGTATACAAAGACTGGGACACGGCGCTGACGCTACCCCAATGCTGATAACTGAAATAAAAGGGAATTTATGGAAAGATACAGCAGACAAACCATGCTTCCGGAAATAGGAGAAGTAGGACAGCTAAAGCTAAAAGCTGCCAAAGTACTGATTGTAGGCGTGGGAGGACTCGGTTCTCCCATCGCCCTCTATCTGGCCGGCGCGGGAGTGGGTACCATCGGGTTGGCAGATGACGACGAAGTGAGCCTCAGCAATCTGCAGAGGCAGATACTCTACACGGAGGAGGAAGTGGGCGACCTGAAGGCTATCTGTGCCTCCATGCGGATCAGCGCCCTCAACAGGGAGATAAAAGTGAATGCCTGTCCGGGAAGGCTAAGTAAAGAAAATGCACGTGATCTGATAGGCCAGTATGACATCATCGTGGACGGTTGCGATAACTTTGCAACCCGGTATCTGCTCAGCGATGTCTGTTCGGAGCTCGGGAAACCGTATGTATACGGTGCTATCTGCGGATTTGAAGGACAAGTGTCCGTCTTCAACTACGGAGAAGGAACTCAACGGAAAACTTATCGTGACCTCTACCCGGACGAAGAAGGAATGTTACACATGCCTCCTCCTCCCAAGGGGGTGGTCGGAGTGACACCGGCAGTAACGGGCAGTGTGGAAGCATGCGAAGTTCTCAAAATCATTTGTGGATTCGGAGAAGTCCTGGCAGGCAAACTATGGACAATTGACTTGCGGACATTGCAATCTAACATATTTTCACTATAAAGGTTGGTTTCTGATTAAGTTAATTAGTAACTTTGCTAAACTTAACAGTTTAACAAAAGAAATGAAACTTATCGTAGTAACGACGCCTACTTTCTTTGTAGAAGAAGATAAGATTATCACTGCTCTTTTTGAAGAGGGACTGGATATTCTGCATCTCAGAAAACCGGAAACACCGGCTATGTATTCAGAGCGCCTGTTGACACTGATTCCGGAGAAATACCACAAACGGATTGTCACGCACGAACACTTCTATCTGAAAGAAGAATTCAACCTGATGGGAATTCATCTGAATGCACGAAATCCCAAAGAACCGCATGACTATTCGGGACATATCAGTTGTTCGTGTCACTCGGTGGAGGAAGTGAAGAATAAAAAGCACTTTTATGATTATGTATTCATGAGCCCGGTTTATGACAGTATCTCGAAAGAGGGATATAACTCACCCTATACAGCCGAAGAACTGCGCCTGGCAGCCAAAGACAAGATCATTGACAACAAGGTGATGGCTTTGGGAGGTATTACGCCGGATAACATACTGGAAGTGAAAGATTTCGGATTCGGAGGTGCAGTAGTTTTAGGAGATTTATGGGGCAAATTCGACGCTTGCTCCGACCAGGATTACCTGGCAGTGATAGAACACTTCAAGAAGCTGAAAAGAATGGCGGACTGAACGAAACGACAACAGACAAAATAAAATAGGGTGATTCTCCTTGCGGAGGTCACCCTATTTCGTTGAAACCTATTTGATTAAAATTCGTAATGGAATCCGAATGTAAGGTCTTCACTGCTTGCGCTAAAGCCAAAACCGTTACCCATATAATCGTCCTTATATCCCAGGAAGCCACATTTGGCAACCAGGCTGAAATGCTGGTTCAACTTGATAGCGATACCCGGTTTCAGACCGATCTCGAAACCGTTTACAGCATCACCGCCATCTTTCACCTTAGTGGTAGCAAAACCAAATCCGCCATCGACAAACAGACGTACGATCTTGTTTTCATAATAAGAAAAACGTGCGTAAGGAGCAATGGCAAATGTGTTTGTCGAGATATGCTCCTTGTATTCATGGTTGAACTGAAGCTCAACGCCCAATGCCCATTGTTCGCTCAGGTTGTATCCGATCTCCGGAGCCAGTTTAAAGGAAGTGGTATTGGCATCATCATTACGCCACAAACCTACGGTACCTCCCATGTAAAGGTCTTGTGCCTTAACAGATAAAGTTGCAATAGCAACAAATAAAAACAATACAATCTTTTTCATCTTCTTAGTAGTTTTAATTAAATACACCTGTTTTGAAAACAAACAAAAGAATAATTTCACTTTTGTTTCGGGGCGCAAAAGTATATCATATTCATTAATTAAACAACTATTTCGATCATTATTCACCGGAGAGCAAAATGAAAAAAGCCGCTTGTAATTGATTTACAGCGGCTTTTCTATTTAAATATTTACCGGTTTCCCTCAGAACTTATAACCTACGCTAATAGAAAGATTCAGATTCTTACCATTTACGTTGTCCATGACATCGACAAACCCGAACTGACCGTCAAGCCCTGCGATAATCTTGCCAAACTCCGCGGCAACACCGATACCAAGACCTACATCGCCACGTTTCAGCAGACCGTCGTCACCAAAGGTATCGACTTCCAAGCGCCCTTTGCCCAGATCTACTTTAGAATTACCCGCGATACCGCAAGCAAAATAAGGACCTGCACTCAACACGATATTAGTATTATCGGCTACTTTGAAACGCGCAGCAGCCATAACCGGCAGTTCCAGATAAACAGCATTCACACTCAGTTCGTCCTTCTTGGCACCTTTGGAAGATACAAACAAAGAGGGTTGCAACGACCAGATTTCATTAAATCCATACTCCATGCCACCGCCTATCTTGAATCCTACTTTGGCATTCATGTCAAAATCACCGGTAAAGTTACTGATATTCATTCCCACCTTGGCATTCCAGCTCACTTGAGAAAAGCCCACAACCGAAACGAGGGCAAACAATACAAACACAAGATTTCTTTTCATAATTCTGTAATTTTAGTTTGTTAAAAATATAATAAGTAAGGTTTCATAAGATAAAGGAAATATTTTTATTTGAATTATACAAATATTTACTCTACATTTTAGGTTTCCGCCGGCTTTTCTCTCCTGTAGGCTCTGTCTGCACCATACAGATATATACAAAAAGGCGAGGCTACCCTCTTGGAGTAGCCTCGCACAAACCAGTTAATCTAAAGTTATTCTTCGATGGCTGCCTGTGCCGCTGCCAGACGTGCGATAGGCACACGGAACGGAGAACAGCTAACGTAATTCAAACCTACTTTATGGCAGAACTTAACAGATGAAGGCTCACCGCCATGTTCACCACAGATACCGCACTTCAGGTCCGGACGGATGGCACGGCCTTTTTCGGTTGCCATACGTACCAACTGGCCTACACCATTTTGGTCGAGTACCTGGAACGGGTCTACTTTCAGAATCTTCTTCTCCAGATAAACCGGAAGGAAAGAAGCTATATCGTCACGAGAGTAACCGAAAGTCATCTGAGTCAAGTCGTTGGTTCCGAACGAGAAGAACTCGGCAGACGAAGCGATACGGTCGGCAGTCAGAGCTGCACGGGGAATTTCGATCATGGTTCCGACTTTGAAGTCGATGCGGTCTCCCACCTCTTCAAAGAGCTTGTCTGCTTCGGCACGAATCACACTTTCCTGCTGTTGGAACTCGTAAAGAATACCTGTCAGCGGCACCATAATTTCGGGATGTGTCTCTATTCCTTCTTTCTTCAGTTCAAGAGCGGCACCCAGAATGGCACGAGTCTGCATCTGTGTGATTTCGGGATACGTATTTCCCAAACGGCAACCACGGTGACCCAACATCGGGTTGTGTTCGCAGAGCGATTCGACACGCTGCTGGATATATTGCAGGCTTACTCCCATTGTATCGGCCATCTCCTGCTGTCCTTTCAGATCGTGAGGAACAAATTCATGCAAAGGAGGATCGAGCAGACGTACAGTCACCGGACAACCGGCCATTGCCTTGAAGATTCCCTTGAAGTCGGCTTGCTGATATGGCAAGATCTTGGCAAGAGCTTTGCGGCGTCCCTCAGCATTTTCTGCCAGAATCATCTCACGCATGGCTTTGATCTTTTCACCTTCGAAGAACATGTGTTCCGTACGGCAAAGACCGATACCTACCGCACCGAAATTACGGGCAACTTCGGCATCATGCGGTGTGTCGGCATTGGTACGAACCTGCAGACGGGTATATTTATCAGCCAACTTCATCAGATCGGCAAAGTCGCCTGACAGTTCGGCTGCTTTCGTTTCTACTTTACCCTGATAAACCTCACCGGTACTACCGTTCAAGGAGATGAAATCTCCCTCTTTCAGCAATACACCATCCACTTCCACTGTACGGGCCTTGTAGTCGATATTCAATGCACCGGCTCCCGAAACACAGCATTTACCCATACCACGGGCAACCACGGCTGCATGTGAGGTCATACCTCCACGGGCGGTCAGGATACCTTCGGCAACTGCCATACCGGCCAAATCTTCGGGTGAAGTCTCGATACGAACCATCACAACACGTTTTCCGGCAGCATGCCATTCGGCTGCATCGTCAGCAAAGAATACGATCTGACCGGTAGCAGCACCCGGAGAAGCCGGCAAACCGCGAGTCAGCACTTTAGCCTGTTTCAAAGCAGACTTATCGAATACCGGGTGAAGTAATTCATCCAGTTTATTGGGTTCTACACGCATCAGCGCAGTCTTTTCGTCGATCATGCCCTGGCGGAACAGATCCATGGCGATTTTTACCATGGCAGCACCGGTACGTTTACCGTTACGTGTCTGAAGGAACCAAAGTTTGCCTTCCTGAACGGTGAACTCCATATCCTGCATGTCTTTGTAGTGATTTTCAAGCTTGGTCTGCAATTCATCCAACTGCTTGTAGATCTCCGGCATAGCCTCTTCCATAGAAGGATATTTTGATGCACGTTCCTCTTCGCTCACACCGGCAAGCTGAGCCCAACGCTGGGAACCGATCTTAGTGATCTGCTGCGGAGTACGGATACCCGCCACCACGTCTTCACCTTGTGCATTGATCAGATATTCACCATTGAAGAGGTCCTCGCCCGTAGCGGCATCACGGGAGAAGCATACACCTGTTGCGGAAGTATCGCCCATGTTACCGAACACCATTGCCTGAACACTTACGGCAGTACCCCATTCATCGGGAATTCCTTCCATCTTACGGTACAGGATGGCACGTTCGTTCATCCATGAATTGAACACGGCGCAGATAGCTCCCCAAAGCTGTTCGTATGCACAAGTCGGGAAGTCCTTGCCTGTTTGTGCCTTTACGGCAGCTTTAAATTTCTTCACGAGTTCCTTGAGATCTTCCACCTCGAGCTCGTTGTCCAGCTTCACGCCTTTGGCATGTTTCACTTCTTCAATGATTGCCTCAAACGGATCCTGGTCTTCTTTGTTAACAGGTTTCATACCCAATACTACGTCACCGTACATCTGTACGAAACGGCGGTAAGAATCCCATGCAAAACGAGCGTTTCCGGTCTTACGGGTCAGACCTTCAACCACTTCATCATTCAAACCCAGATTCAGGATCGTATCCATCATACCCGGCATGGATGCACGTGCACCCGAACGCACAGAAACCAGCAACGGATTCTCTACGTCACCAAATTTTGAACGCATCAGGTTCTCAATATTTGCAATAGCTTTTTCTACTTCTTCTTTCAGGAGAGATACGACCTTTTCCTGTCCCATCTCGTAATATTCGGTACAAACGTCAGTTGTAATTGTGAAGCCCGGAGGTACGGGGACACCGATCAGATTCATTTCGGCAAGGTTCGCACCTTTGCCCCCAAGTAAGTTTCGCATACCGGCCTTTCCTTCTGCCAGTCCATTACCAAAGGTATAAACTCTTTTTTTGTCCATAATACGATTTTAAAGTTATTAGTTGTGATTCTTTTCTGTTCGCAAATCTAAGGATATTTCGCAAACCAGAAAACTTTTATATGAAAAACTTTCTATCAAAATGCAATTTCGACATTGCAATCTGCATTATTTCACTTCATATAGAGAAATACGAAAAAAAATACCTACTTTTGCGAAAGATTTTATTAATATGGCGTAGAATGGTGATTTAATAGATTCACGCTTTATACTCAAAGAAATCATTTTAATATAATTCAAGGAGTACTGTGGCTAGAAAGAAAAAAGAACTTCCTCTGCTGGAGAAGGTGACAATAACGGATGTGGCTGCCGAAGGAAAAGCCATCGCAAAAGTAGATGACCTGGTCGTTTTTGTACCTTACGTAGTGCCGGGCGACGTGGTAGATTTGCAAGTAAAAAGAAAAAAGAATAAATACGCCGAAGCTGAAGCGGTGAAGTTTCACGAACTCTCACCGGTACGTGCCGTTCCTTTTTGCCAGCACTATGGCGTATGCGGCGGGTGTAAATGGCAGGTATTGCCCTACGCAGAACAAATCAAATACAAACAGAAACAGGTGGAAGACAACCTCCGCCGTATCGGAAAGATCGAATTGCCGGAAATCTCTCCTATCCTGGGATCTGCTAAAACAGAGTTTTACCGGAACAAACTGGAGTTCACCTTCTCGAACAAACGCTGGCTGACAGCGGAAGAAGTGAAACAGGACGTCAAATATGACCAGATGAACGCAGTAGGATTCCACATTCCGGGAGCATTCGACAAGGTGCTCGCCATCGAAAAGTGCTGGTTGCAGGATGATATCTCTAACCGTATCCGCAATACGATCCGCGATTACGCCTACGAGCACAACTACTCTTTCATCAATCTCCGTTCGCAGGAAGGAATGCTCCGCAACATGATTGTACGTACCTCGAGTACCGGCGAACTGATGGTGATTCTGATTTGCAAGATAACGGAAGAGCATGAAATGGATCTCTTCAAGCAGTTATTGCAATATGTTGCCGACCAATTCCCGGAAATAACCTCTCTCCTATACATTATTAATAATAAATGTAACGACACGATCAATGACCTCGATGTACACGTATTCCGTGGCAATGATCACATCTTCGAGGAGATGGAGGGACTTCGTTTCAAGGTGGGACCGAAATCGTTCTATCAGACCAACTCGGAACAGGCATACAATCTTTATAAGGTGGCACGCGACTTTGCCGGACTGACAGGTGACGAACTGGTATATGACCTCTATACGGGTACCGGAACCATCGCCAACTTTGTGTCACGCCAGGCACGAAAAGTGATCGGCATCGAATATGTTCCCGAAGCCATAGAAGATGCAAAAGTGAATGCCGAGATCAATGGAATAGAGAACACCCTGTTCTTTGCCGGAGACATGAAAGATATCCTGACACAGGATTTCATCAATCAGTACGGGCGTCCGGATGTAATCATCACCGACCCTCCCCGGGCGGGAATGCATCAGGATGTGGTAGACGTAATCTTATTTGCCGAACCCAAACGGATCGTATATGTTAGTTGTAATCCGGCTACACAAGCGCGTGACCTCCAGTTGCTGGATGTCAAATATCGTGTGAAAGCAGTGCAACCGGTAGATATGTTCCCCCACACCCATCACGTGGAAAACGTAGTGCTGCTTGAACTTAAATAAAAAAATGAATATGAAGAGAATCAAACGAACTCCGGCCGAGAAGGCCCGTGCACAATATACCGGCTATCTGGTGAAAGAACCGATGGAATTAATGGATTTCCTTGCGGCCAAAATGCCCGATGCCAGCCGTACCAAGCTAAAGTCTCTGTTGAGCAAACGAATCGTGCTGGTCGACAATGTGATCACGACACAATTCAACTTTCCTCTGCAACCGGGCATGAAGGTGCTTATCAGCAAGGACAAGAACAAGAAAGAATTCCGCCATCCGCTACTGAAGATAGTCTACGAGGACGCCTATATCATCGTAGTGGAGAAAAAGGAAGGATTGCTTTCCGTTGGCACAGAGCGGCAGAAAGAACGTACTGCCCAGCATATTTTAAGCGAATATGTAGGTCGTTCGGGACGCGGAAACCGCATCTACGTGGTTCATCGCCTGGACCGGGATACTTCGGGATTAATGATGTTTGCCAAAGACGAAAAGACACAATACACGTTGCGTGACCATTGGCACGACATCGTGACGGACCGTCGCTATGTAGCGGTGGTTACCGGCGAGATGGAGAAAGACAGCGACACGGTAGTGTCCTGGCTGACAGACCGTACCTTGTACGTCAGCTCAAGCAGCTATGATGATGGCGGTTCCAAATCGATCACCCACTATCGCACCATCAAACGTGCCAATGGCTACTCGCTGGTAGAATTGCGATTGGAAACCGGACGTAAGAATCAGATACGTGTACACATGCAGGATCTGGGGCATCCTCTGATCGGAGACGGACGTTATGGGATAGACGGTGGGCCCAATCCTCTCGGGCGCCTGGCTTTGCATGCTTTCAAACTTTGTTTCTATCATCCGGTGACAGATCAGCTAATGGAGTTTGAAACCCCTTACCCTCCTACATTCAAGAAGCTATTTCTGAAGAAATAATATAAATAGGGATGTATCAAAACTCGTATTTACCACAGATTACACAGATTTACACAGATAAATAGTATTGGTTATCAGTAAATTAAAAATCGTTCTGTGCAAATCTGTGTAATCTGTGGTGAATTATGAAACACCTTCATTTAATATTTGCCGGATATAAGTTTATTCCATTCTTAATTCAAAGTTAAATCCCCGGGCATCGTCCGAAAGATAAAAGGCACCGGTTATCCGATCTCCGTATATCCTTACGTCGTCCATATAAGAGATACCGTTCTTACCGTAATTCAATACTAAATTACGATTATAAGAATCTTCCCAATACCACTGAAAGCGAAACTGATCATACAAAAGACCGTCTGAAGCATAGAACTGGGTCTCCACTCCAAAACCGTCGTTCCCGAACTCAAAGGTACTGAACAGGGGTTCACCATTATGGGCATTCATCCCTACATCGCCGGTCCATGCCCGCCCGGTAATGACATATTCAATCTCTCCCTGATCGTCCTCGCAAGACGCGAATCCGACAGCGAGCATCAGTATCAGTAAAATCTTCCAATAGCCTTTCATTTCTTCCTATCTCCTTCTCTAATTAGTTTCTGTTATATTTTGAATCGACAAATACAACTACCTTTCCGTTCAGCTTCCCGGACATATTATGCTCACGTACCCACACGTTATCGAAATAAGTCACCCCGTTCACTCCATAGTCAAAAACAATACCTTCCATCGTATCGTCTATCCACGACCAGGTCAGATTATTGGTCTCCGTGCGGTAAGGCTGACTTTCATTTACATGATAATAGGCATAAGTCTCTGCCAGCCGGCCGTTATCATCAAACTTCAATGTATGCCGAACCCACTCGTCTACATCATTCTTCTCCGAATCATTCACCCAGGTTTTGCCACAGAGCTTTGCATTGCTATTTCGTAGATAATCATCTGAATAATACTTGTCACCACAAGAGCTTAGGCCTACTATAGCTACCAATAAGAATAGCGTTTTCATAAAATTCAATGTCTTCATAAGTGTCATTTGTCATTAAATTAATAATACACGGACAAATATAAGGATTGTTTTCTAATAAAAAGGAAATAGGATAAATAAAAACATTTCAGACAAACAAAAACCATACGATGTGCATCGAAAGTATTCCATGTGGCTTACTGTGAATTTCAAAAAGTAACTTAAAAAAAGAAATTGACTACAGATTGCTTTATTTACAGATAAATTGCTAACTCTATTCAGATACAAAAGTTATCGGATAGAACTTTTATTTAAAGCAAAATGAATAAAAAGAGAAATAACATGCAGTTTCAGTGCTGTCTGAAGATAAATATGCAAAAACACTCGGACGTTTATTAATATCGTTTAGGTCTTTTGTTAACTTCCTCCAAGTCTTTTATTAACTTCGTTCAAGTCTTTTGCCAACTTCCTCCAAGTCTTTTGTTAACTCCATGACGAGAGAAGAGATATATGGCTGCATAAAAGCACTTTTCCCATTTATTGGCACTAAGAGAAGCAACCGAAAGAAGATGGCAGATACATGCAAAATCGTTAAAACAGACAGCACTATAATATAAACAGAAACGATAAACGATCCATATTACAAGAAAACCGTATAATCGGCATCATCTTGAATCGCCCTAATGCTCCTATTTAGCGTTTTTTTCCGCAAGAGTGGATACGGAGCTTAAAGAATCAAATCTGAACAGCATTAAAATACAAAATGACAAAACGACTAATTAGCCTTTATTACTTTTCTTCACCTTTGATTCCCCGAAATTATCTTTCCTAAAATACCGCATTCCCCTTTTTATTCCCTACATTTGTACTACGAATAAAAAATCAAGATAGTAAAATGAAAAAATTTATCAAAGGAGTCCGGTTTACTCCTTCCAATTATCCGGATGAAATAGAAGATAAAATACAGAAATACAGAAAACAAGGTTACAAACTTCCTCCACGCAAGGTATTGCGCACACCGGAACAAATTGAAGGTATCCGTGAAAGTGCAAAGATCAACACAGCTCTGCTGAACCACATTGCAGAAAATATTCGTGAAGGAATGTCCACCGAAGAGATCGATCGTTTGGTCTACGATTTCACCACATCCCATGGGGCTATTCCGGCTCCTCTAAACTATGAAGGATTTCCCAAAAGCGTCTGCACCAGCATCAACGATGTAGTGTGCCACGGAATCCCCAGTTCAACCGAAATTCTAAAAAGCGGAGATATTATCAACGTAGATGTTTCTACCATTTACAATGGTTATTTCTCTGACGCATCACGCATGTTTATGATCGGCGAAGTCAGCCCTGAAAAACAGAGATTGGTACAGGTCACTAAAGAATGTATGGAAATCGGCATAGCTGCCGCACAGCCTTGGGCCCGTTTAGGTGACGTAGGTGCGGCTATTCAGGAACATGCCGAAAAGAACGGTTATAGTGTGGTGCGCGACTTATGCGGACATGGAGTGGGAATCAAATTCCATGAGGAACCCGACGTAGAACACTTCGGACGCCGCGGTACCGGTATGTTGATTCTTCCGGGAATGACTTTTACCATCGAACCGATGATCAACATGGGAACGTATGAGGTCTTTGTCGACTCTGCTGATGACTGGACAGTCTGCACAGACGACGGATTGCCGTCTGCACAATGGGAAAATATGATTCTGATTACTGAAACCGGAAACGAAATACTGACTTATTAAATGGAACTGACTCTCCTCTTGATTATTGCAGCCTTACTGGTTGCCCTGCTTGTATTGACACTTACCCGCAACAATCGCGCACAAAGCGAAGAGATGCAACGGGCATTGCGCCAACAAATGCAGGAAAACCGGGAAGAGTTGAATCGCAGTATTCGCGAGTTACGCATGGAAATGACGCAAACCCTGAATCAGGGTTTGCAACAGCTGCAAGATGCCATGCATAAGAACATGATGACCACCGGAGAACTGCAACGCCAAAAGTTCGACGCAATGGCACGCCAGCAGGAAACGCTGATACAGTCCACCGAGAAGCGTCTGGACGACATGCGCGTGATGGTTGAAGAGAAATTACAAAAGACTCTCAACGAACGCATCGGACAATCTTTCGAGATAGTCCGTTCGCAACTTGAAAATGTGCAAAAGGGCCTGGGCGAAATGAAGTCGCTCGCACAAGACGTAGGCGGTCTCAAGAAGGTTCTGAGTAACGTGAAAATGCGCGGAACGTTCGGTGAGGTCCAGCTAGGCGCACTTCTGGAACAGATGATGAGTCCGGAACAGTATGAAGCGAATGTCAAGACCAAGAAAAGCGGAACCGAATTTGTGGAGTTCGCCATCAAACTTCCGGGAAAAGATGATGCCAACAGCACTGTTTATCTGCCAATCGACGCCAAATTCCCCAAAGATGTTTACGAACAATACTACGATGCTTTCGAAGCCGGAGATGCCGCATTGATGGAATCGTGCGGACGCCAACTGGAGACAACCATCAAAAAAATGGCGAAGGATATCCACGACAAGTATGTCGATCCTCCGTTTACAACGGACTTCGCTATCTTATTTCTCCCCTTCGAAAGCATCTATGCAGAAGTGATCCGCCGGACAAGCTTAGTTGAAACACTACAAAAGGATTACAAGATTGTAGTAACCGGACCGACTACTTTGGGAGCTATCCTGAACAGTTTGCAAATGGGATTCCGGACACTCGCCATACAGAAACGCACAGGCGAGGTATGGACCGTACTGGGAGCTGTAAAAACCGAATTCGGAAAATTCGGAGGACTGCTTGAGAAGGTCCAGAAGAATCTGCAAAGCGCAGGTGACCAGTTGGAAGAAGTGATGGGAAAACGTACGCGCGCCATCGAACGCAAACTCCGTCAGGTCGAAGAACTCCCTCACGAGGAAAGCCGGAGAATATTACCGATAGACGATGGCGGAGAAGATGACTGACCGATAAAAACAAAGAAACATACAGCCATGGAAATAACACTTAAAAATCAGTTCATTACTTTGTGGAATACTTATTTTCCACAAGCCGGACTTCCGATAACATTCCAATACTCGGCAGATACACAAAATCTCCCGATAGTGGAAGCTCCGAAAGGACATCGGTGCATCATTGCACAGTTGACCCAGGTACAGCGTGGAAAAACTCTCTGCATGCAGGCGGATTCTGTGGGATGCCGAGGTGGAAAACGGTACACAAACTTCACGGACAAGATGTTTCCCGGATTCGAATGTTTCCTTTCACACAATGAACAGGGCGAAGGAGAACGATACAAGCAGACTCCGGAGCTGGCAGCTGCCGCTCTGGCACAGTTGCCTGCACTTCCTGTCAAGGGAGAAAACCTGATCTTCAAACGTTGGGATAAGCTGGAAGCGGAAGACATGCCGGAAGTTGTTATCTTTTTTGTATCTGCCGACATCCTCTCCGGTCTGTTCACATTGGCTTGTTTTGACAATGTAGCTCCTGATGCAGTGATCGCTCCCTTTGGTGCAGGCTGTGCTTCTATTATCTATCATCCGTACCGGGAACAACTGGACGGAACCAATCGGGCAGTATTGGGATCATTCGACCCTTCTGCACGCAAATGTATGAAACCCGATCTCTTGTCTTTTGCCATTCCGTTTAACAAGTTCAAGAGTATGGTGTCACAAATGGAAGAAAGTTTCCTAAAGACAGCAACGTGGGATGTAATCAAAAAGAGAATGGGTTCGTCATAATACTCCGGAAGTTCGCGGACAAACATCGCACCTTCCTTCCAGAATATCGCATGATTTCTATTAAAAGGTTCGGGATACCGCAAAGACAATAAATCAGTCAGAACAAACAACTAACACTATTAGTTATTCGACTAACAGCATAAGTTATTTACCTAATCTTAGCAGGAGATTAGAAAACGGACCTTATTACAGGTGAAAGTTATCTTCTTTGGGGCAAGACCCAATGCAAAACCAGGTATCCCAAGATACCCGCCATTACCGTACCGGATAAAACACCGAGTTTGGCCTGGTTCAATAATACAGGATGGGCGGAACCGAACGAAAGATTGGCGATGAAAAGCGATACCGTAAAGCCTATCCCACCCAGTAACGCCACTCCGGATATATTCTTCCAGTTCATCCCCAAAGGCATCGGAGTAAGACCGCTTTTGACAGCCAGCCAGGTAAAAGAATAAATCCCCAGAAATTTGCCTGCCAATAATCCCAAAGCAACCGCAAGGGTAACCCCGCCAATAACTTCACCTTCGCCACTAAACATAACACCTGCATTGACAAAAGCGAACAACGGAAGGACAAGATAATTCACTGCACCATGCAGGTTATCCTCAAGCGACTGAAGGGGACTGATGACACGGTCGGAAGCCGACTCAACCTCTTTCAGCTTGGCTATCTGTTGATTGGTCAGTACGATGTTGTTTGCTCCCATTTCGGGGAATGTACTGATAATGCGCCGGATACGCTCAATATATGTACCGACGTTCAACTGTGGTTTGGCCGGAATGACAAAGGCCAGAATAACACCGGAAATCGTACTATGGATACCCGATTGCAGGAAAAGATACCAGATAACCACACCGACAACTAAAAAGAAAATCTTATTGGTAGCTCCCTTCTTACCTATAAAATATAACAGAACGTAAAGCAGTGCCGCCCATAACAAATATTCATAAGCCACGTGTGAACTGTAGAAAATGGCAATCACCAATATACCGCCTATATCATCGACTACCGCAAACGCTGTAAGGAAGATTTTCAGACTCAACGGAACACGCTTGCCCAACAGGCTGAGCACTCCCAAAGAAAAGGCAATATCGGTTGCCATAGGGATAGCCAGTCCTTGCCCGCCTTCAGTGCCCGGAGCACAAACCATGGAATAGATGACAACAGGCACTACCATTCCGCCACATGCGGCAATGAATGGCAGTGCAGCTTTACGGAACGAGGAAAGCTCGCCTACCAGTAACTCTCGCTTAATCTCCAGTCCGACCATTAAGAAGAAAATCGTCATCAGACCGTCATTAATGAACTCAATCATCGTCAGATTGTGTCCCGCATGCGAAAGTAAATTAAAGCCTCCGATGCGAAAATGAAGTTCATGCGACAAAAACTCCTGATACACCGATGCTGCCGGAGAGTTAGCGATTACCGCAGCGGCAATCGCTGTGACAAACAATAAAATACTCGCCGTAATATTCATCGACGAGAAATCCTTCATCGAACGTAAAACTGTCATAATAGGTATATATAATATTAGATTTAAGCAATTCTATGACACGGCTAAGTTGTATAGCTTCGCAATGCCAACTTCTTCACCCATAGTACAAAGATACCGGTCAGAATCAAATTCAATACAATGGTCAGCACTGAAATAACCAATGCAGGACCACCCAAATTGTATCCGAGGGCAATAAAGATGACTCCGGCTCCTACTTCACCACGGGTAAACATACCGATAGAAAGCGCCAGGCGTTCGCTGAACTTCCTATCCCGGTAAAAGAACACAGGAAACAGCTTACCGATATTTGAAAGCAGTGAAACAATCAATACGTGAAGTGCTATCATTCCCCACGACATCATTTCCTGCGAACCTGTCACCGAATGGGTTCCGGCATGTGTCTCGGCAAAGTTCACCCCAATGAAATGCGGCATGCTCATACCTACCAAGAACATAAACAGGAACGAAACCCCTGTTGAAACTTTATGCTCGACAGGAGTATCTATTTCTTTGTGTTTCATGATCATACCCAGCACAAAAGCCGGCAACAACACCTCGATGTGAATACTCCCCTCTTCGCCATAGAGCTGCTTGCTAAAATAGTAAACGGCTTGGGTAGCAACAAATACAAGCACCGAATAGCCCATTATCGCTTTCCAGTCCTGACGCCAGTTATACCTTCCCAACTGTTTCCAACCCAATGAAAGCAATAAGAAGACAATAAAGACAACCACGATCAGCTGCCAGCGCAAACCAATCATCATTATCTGCAGGGGAATCATTAACAAAATGGTATCGAGGTCATCAAAAATTGCCAGGACCTGAATCTTTTTATAAATCCAACTTGATTTAAGTCCGATGGCGGCGAGCATCGTGAAAAGAATACCGGCCGATGTAGGAGCTGCGAAACGGCTTAACAGCAGATTCTCTTTCCAAGCCTCCCAACTGTTCCAGAATTCTGGCGGCAAAAGCACAAATACATAATAGATAGCAATCAGGAACCAAGGCATGGCGGCAGTAGCCATCGCAATGAAGTAGTCTCCGGCATAACTTCGCCAACGGGTCTTATCAACTTCAAACTCACGCCCTACGTTAATCATAATAAAACTCAGGCAGATGTAAAGAAGAATGTTAGATACAATTTTTACGGTAGCATATCCTTCACCTGCCAATAACGGCAAGTATTGTGATAGCAAAAGGCCAATAATCAAAAAGGCCGAAAAAGACAGAACTTTTCTCATTTTTATTGTTTATCGTTGTTTTAAAGGCAATTGCCAGGGAAAGCTCTGCGGACAGATGACAATTGCCTGGTATATTAGAAACTGGCTGCAACAAAATTTGTTCAGAAAGATTCCTGTTTTTTTATTACGTTGCAGCCTTTATTTCCTAATCCAGTTTAAGCACGGCAAGGAATGCCTTCTGCGGCACTTCCACATTACCGATCTGCTTCATACGTTTTTTTCCTTTTTTCTGCTTCTCAAGCAGCTTACGTTTACGGCTGATATCACCTCCGTAACATTTTGCCGTAACGTCTTTACGCACCGCTTTGATCGTTTCACGAGCTATAATCTTAGCACCGATAGCGGCCTGAATAGCTATTTCAAACTGTTGTCTCGGAATGAGTTCTTTCAACTTCTCACACATCCGACGCCCCATATCGTAAGCATTATCGAAGTGAGTCAGGGTAGAAAGCGCATCAACCGATTCACCGTTTAACAAAATATCCAGTTTCACCAATTTGGACGGACGGAAACCATCCGGATGATAATCGAACGAAGCATAACCTTTCGAAATACTCTTCAGTCTGTCGTAGAAGTCGATCACAATTTCACCCAACGGCATATTATAGAACAACTCGACGCGGTTTCCCGAGATATATTCCTGCTTCAACAATTCGCCCCGCTTACCGAGACAAAGCGTCATGATAGGTCCGATATAATCGGTCGTTGTAATAATAGAAGCTTTGATATAAGGCTCTTCTATATGGTCGATCATAGTCGGATCGGGCATACCGCCGGGGTTATGCACCTCCGTCATATTACCTTGTTTGTCGTAAATATGATAAGATACGTTAGGAACTGTGGTGATGACATTCATATCGAACTCACGATCCAGACGCTCCTGTACAATTTCCATGTGAAGCAATCCCAGGAAGCCACAACGGAAACCGAAGCCTAAGGCCAACGATGATTCCGGTTGGAACGTCAGTGAGGCATCATTCAGCTGCAACTTCTCAAGTGAAGCTCGCAGATCTTCAAATTCTTCGGCTTCGATAGGATAAACTCCGGCAAACACCATCGGTTTCACCTCTTCGAATCCCGCAATCGCTTTATCGCAAGGGCGGGCTACGTGAGTGATCGTATCTCCCACTTTCACCTCTTTCGAAGTCTTAATTCCCGAAATGATATAGCCTACATCTCCCGTCCGGAGTTCCTTGCGTGGAACCATTTCCATCTTCAACACTCCGATTTCGTCTGCAACATACTCTTTCCCGGTATTGAAGAACTTAACCTTATCACCAGCACGGATGACTCCGTTCGTTATCTTAAAATAAGCGATGATTCCACGGAATGAGTTGAATACGGAGTCGAATATCAAAGCTTGCAACGGCGCACTTTCATCACCTTGAGGATGAGGTATACGCTCGATGACCGCTGCCAGTATCTCTTCCACACCCATACCGGTCTTACCGGACGCACGGATAATTTCATCCCGCTTACATCCCAGCAGCTCTACGATCTCGTCTTCCACCTCTTCGGGCATGGCACTTGCCATGTCGCACTTGTTAATGATCGGAATGATTTCAAGATCGTGCTCAATAGCCATATAAAGATTCGAGATGGTCTGTGCCTGGACTCCTTGCGACGCATCCACAATGAGTAACGCACCTTCGCAGGCAGCTATCGAGCGGGATACTTCGTATGAAAAGTCAACATGCCCCGGAGTATCGATCAGGTTCAGAATATACTTCTCCCCCTTATAAGTGTACTCCATCTGTATGGCATGACTTTTAATCGTAATCCCCCTCTCCTTTTCCAAGTCCATATCATCAAGCATCTGCCCTTCTGTCACCTGAATGGTATTAGTGAACTCCAACAAACGGTCCGCCAATGTTGATTTACCATGGTCAATATGAGCAATGATGCAAAAATTTCTGATTTTATCCATCTGATACTATTATCTTAATTTAATTTGGTGCGCAAATATACACAAATGCCAGAACATAAAAAAATGCGCTGATAACATATCATAATGTATCAACGCATTTTTTTATTGGGGAAGTAATTCACTCCTTAGTTCAATGTAACGAAGAGTTCACCTTCGATTTCCTGAGTAGAGATCTTATCTTCTCTCAACAGCCATCCGAGGCCAAGGAACAAATCTTTATCCACCAATTTAGTTGCTTTCTTAATCTGCTTGGCAGTCAGTCCTTCTGTTCCATTCAGTGCATTCCAGATTTTACCTGCAATTTCACCTGCTTTTTCTTTCAACATTTGCTTTAGAAATTTAAGTTAGACATGAGTTAAAACCCGAACAATTCAGGTTTTATTTCGACTGCAAATATAGTTATAATTATGTTATATAACAGATTATTAGTAACTTTTTTCTCTTTTTTGTAATGAAAACATCAATTTGAAGACTATTTCTTCTCTTTTTCGAGATATTCTGCCCAAATTCTGGCTGCCTCCTCTACCATTTTCGAACAAGGTCTTTTGGCATAATACTGTTCTGTCCGGGCTTCCGGCTCGGACGACACCGGTGCTTTCTTCTTTAAACCAAGCAGTTCGCCACAATTCAACGAACCATTTCGTTTCTTGAATTCGGCCGCAAGCTCTTGCACCAAAGCATAATTGGCAGCCTTTCCCTCACGATCGGCTCCGTCAATTGCCCCCTTCTCCAGTCCGGCAAGCAGAAACATGCCACAGGCAGCGCCACACGTTTCACGCATGCGCCCGATACCTCCGCCAAACGAAGCTGCCATACGCAGCGCCTGCTCTTCAGTAAATCCATACATATCGGCAAATGCAGCTACTACAGACTGCGAACAATTATAACCGCTCTTGAAAAACTCAGTAGCACGGCTTATCCTTTCTTCCTTTGTCATTTTATATTTTTTTATTTCTTGCAAAAATATTAAAAAAGTATCTTTGTCGGCAACTAATCAATGATTTTTATGGCAACAACCTTTGACATACAATTGCCACACTATCCACGTGGCTTCCATCTGATCACCTGTGACATCCTTTCTCTCCTTCCGGACCTGCCGGAAAACGGACTGCTGGTTGTGTTCATCAAGCATACCTCAGCAGGCATCACTATCAACGAAAATGCCGATCCGGACGTGCGTCATGACTTCAATACGTTTTTCAACAAACTCGTACCCGACGGTGCCCCTTATTTCGTCCACACCCTTGAAGGCCCGGACGATATGAGCGCACACATTAAGGCTTCACTAATCGGAACCTCAGTCAGTATCCCCATCCGGAATCACCGTCTGAACCTCGGAACCTGGCAAGGGATCTACTTGTGTGAATTCCGGGACGGGGGCGACAAACGCAAACTGAGTATTACCATTTTGGAGTAAATCAGCCGATCTCCAACGCCATCGGACAATGATCGGAGTGAACGGCGTTATTCAGAATAACGGCTTCTTTCAGCAAAGAGCGTACCGGCTCGCTGACCATACAATAATCGATTCTCCACCCTTTGTTCTTGGCACGCGAATTGAAACGGTAACTCCACCAAGTATACTCTTGCTTTTGAGGATAAAGCGTACGGAAAGAATCAATGAAGCCCGCCGACAGGAAACGGGTCATCCATTCCCGTTCTTCGGGCAAGAAACCACTGTTGGTAGCATTACGAACCGGATCGTGAATATCGATCGGTTCATGGCAAATGTTATAATCCCCACAAAGAATCAGATTGGGACGTGATTTACGCAATTCCGTCACATACTTCTGGAATGCTTCCAGCCAGACCATCTTAAAAGCCTGGCGTTCGTCTCCGCTAGTGCCCGAAGGATGGTAAACGCTCACTACAGACAAATCACCAAAATCCGCACGAATAAAACGCCCTTCGTTATCATATTCTTCAATTCCCATGCCATATTCTATGTGATCGGGCTCTACTTTGGTCAAGATGGCTACTCCGCTATATCCTTTTTTCTGTGCCGAATAGAGATATGCTTTATATCCAAGTGCCTCAAAAGCCTCTGCCGGATATTGTTCGGGTTGCAGTTTGGTTTCCTGCAGACAAAGCACATCGGGATTTTCCTCGGCCAACCACTCGGGCAGCCCCTTGTTTACTGCGGCACGAAGTCCGTTCACATTATAAGTTATAATTTTCATCTTTTATATTTTACGAGAACAACAACATTATATTCAACACTGTCACTATCACGGCAATGGTATAAAGCACAAACGTGCTCCATTTACTATTGACATAATCACCCATCACCTTACGCGAGGAGGTCAGACCGACCTGCAAAAAAACCGTAAACGGCAACTGGATACTCAGCACCATCTGAGAGATGATCAGACCCTTAAACGGATCACCGATAAAGAAAATCAGCAGCAACGCAATGCCCAACGACAGAATAACCCCTACCTGAGAGTGACTATCCTTAATGTGGTATGATTCGCCAAAGATACCGGCGAAAATAGATCCGGCCGCCATCCCGCTGGTAATCGTAGACGAGATACCCGCCATAAGCAGGGCTAAAGCAAAAACAATAGCCGCATTACTTCCCAACAGGGGTTCGAGCAATGATTTCGCCTGCTGCAGCTCTTCAACCTGAATGCCACTTTTAAAGAAGGTAGCGGCTGCCAACAGAATCATGGCACTGTTGATGGCCCATCCTATAATCATTGAAAAGAGCGTATCAAACAATTCGTACTTCAACACTTTCTTTATGGACGCTGTATCCTGCTTATTGTATTCGTGGCTCTGAATCACCTCCGAATGCAGGAAAAGATTGTGAGGCATCACCACAGCACCCAGCACACTCATAATAATGAGCATGCTCCCCTTAGGTATAGCCGGCGTCACCCACCCTTCTACTGCCATAGGCCAGTCAATATCCACCAAAAAGAGTTCATAGATGAACGACAAGCCGATCACCGATACAAAAGCAATGATGGAGCGCTCTATTTTCTTATATGAATTTGTAAAAAGCATGATGGAAACAAAAACGGTAGTCAGAACGGCCCCCCAGACAATAGGAATGTCGAGCAACATTTCCAGCGCTATGGCCCCTCCCAGAATCTCGGCCAGTGATGTAGAGATGGAAGCAAGTACGGCCGTCCCCAGTATGGGACGCGATACCCACTTGGGCGTATACTGCGTTGCCGCCTCCGAAAGGCAAAGCCCTGTCACGATTCCCAAGTGAGCAACATTGTGTTGCAATATGATCAGCATGATGGTGGACAACGTAACCACCCATAACAGTGAGTAACCAAATTCTGAACCTGCCGCAAAATTAGAAGCCCAATTGCCCGGATCAATAAAACCTACAGTAACCAATAAACCGGGACCAATATATCTGAAGACGTCCAAACCTCCCAGATAGCGTTTGTGGTCTTTACTTTTTAAATCTTTAAAAATATTTTTCATAAGGATGTCATGTCTCTTGTTTTTCTTCTAATTCATAAAATCTATCTACAAAGATAGTTATTAATAACAAGCGAGAACCTTGTTCGGTTCACTTTTAACAACTATCTTTGCCCAATATTCACACATTAAAAAGATTAAGCAAATGAAAAAAATTATTCTCGGAGCATGCGCTGTTCTTTTCACGCTTGCTTCTTGCCAACAGGCCAAACAAAAAGTTTTCGAACTGGCTGCCGAACAAGTAAACAAACAATGCCCCATCACTGTCGATGAAATGACAAGAATGGACAGCACCACTTATTCAGGTAAGGACAATACATTTACCTATTTCTATACCTTAAGCGGCCAGGCTGACGATCCTACCATGTCAGAACAACTGAAGAAATCATTGGAAGAAACCCTGCCGGAAACAATAAAGAACACTGAAGAGATGAAAGTGTACAGAGAATCGGATGTGACCATTAAATACATCTATCTGTCAGGCAAAACAAAGGAAGAGCTGATTCAAGTAACAGTTACTCCCGATATGTATAAATAAGAAATCGGTTTATATAAAAATAAGAGAGGCGGTCAACTTTGAGTTGCCGCCTCTCTTATTTTTATATACAGCCTCTAAATGATGTTTACAGAAGCTTTGTTACTCCGTAACAGAGTCTGCGTTGACATCAAATACAGCCTTTATTTTTCTTAGAAACCCATCTCGTGCAAAGCACGGCATAGTTGGTCGGGACATGAAGTAGAGCGAGCCCCACACCGGATCCCTTCAAGCTTCGTAATGACATCCGACACAGGCATTCCGGTCACCAGACGTGAAATTCCTTGCAGATTACCGTTACATCCACCCCAAAAAGCTACTTCCTTCACAATATTATTCTCCACCTCCAATTCGATGTTTGTGCTGCAAGTACCCTGGGTTTTATAAACGTATTTCATTACTCTTCGCCTTCGTTATCTGCAGGCTTCATGTTAGTGTACACATTCTGTACATCCTCGTCTTCTTCCAGGCGTTCTACCATCTTATCAATGGTGGCACGTTGTTCCGGTGTCAGATCTTTTTCGTCATTCGGAATACGGGTAAACTCAGCACCTTTCACCTCGAAGCCATTCTCTTCAAGATATTTCTGAATCTGGGCAAACGACTTCGGATCACCGTAAAGCGTGATTTCATCTTCGTCTTCATCATACTCTTCCTCTACCCCGTAATCGATCAGTTCCAGAATCAGATCGTCCATATCCACGCCTTCTTTCTTTGTAATGGTGAACATTGACTTCCAGCTGAACATAAAATCAAGACTGCCTGAAGTACCCAGTGTTCCGCCAAACTTATTGAAAACGCTACGAACATTGGCAACAGTACGGGTTGTGTTATCTGTAGCCGTTTCTACAAATACCGCAATACCGAAAGGACCATAACCTTCATAATTCATTTCCTTATAGTCCTTCTGGTCTTTACCCATGGCATTCTTGATAGCGCGTTCCACGTTATCCTTCGGCATGTTCTCACGTTTTGCAGTAGCGACAACTGCACGCAGATGCGGGTTGTTTTCGGGATCAGGACCACCGGCTTTTACAGCGATAGCAATTTGTTTACCGATTCTCGTAAATGTACGGGCCATGTTGCCCCATCTTTTCAGCTTGGTAGCTTTTCTATATTCGAACGCTCTTCCCATTGGTTTAAAATATTTGCCTCACCCCGCTTCTAATTCAGAGAAGAAGCGGGCATGAGTTTTATTAATTATTTAATTGTTGTTTCTATATTATATGTTTATCTGAGTTTGGCTCCCAGTTTGTCTTCCAGGTTCTTCACCAGTTTCGACATGATCTTATCAATCATCTTATCGTTTAGAGTCTGGCTTTCATCCTGAAGCAAGAAGCTGACAGCATAAGATTTCTTTCCGGCTTCAAGATTCTTGCCTTCGTAAACATCAAACAAAGAAACCTCTTTCAAGAGTTTCTTCTCTGTTTCATAAGCGATCTTTTCAATCTCGGCAAACTGTACCTTCTTATCCAGCAACAGAGCCAAGTCACGTTTCACAGCCGGGAATTTAGAAATCTCTTTATAGCTTACTTTTACCGAACGAATCGCTTTCATCAGCTCTTTCCAGTTTAAATCAGCGTAATAGACTTCATTATCAACATCAAAAGCTTTCAGCATCTTCTTGGTAACGACACCGAATGTAGCCAGTCTCTTGCCACCTTTAGTATTTACCGTCAAGGCCGTAGAATAAATATCATCACTCAGGTTGCCCACTACCAGAGAGTGCAAATCCAATCCTAAACGTTTGAAAATATTCTCCACATAAGCCTTCAATTCGTAGACAGAAGTGTTTTCATCTGCGTGTGCCCATGAATTTGATACCATTTTACCGGTCACCCACAGTCCCAAATGATAATCCTCTGAGTAAGGAGCCAAAACCTTTTCAGGATTCTTCTTCTCCGCGTCAAAGTGATAACAGTTACCGAATTCAAAGAATTTCAAATCCGCGTTCTTACGGTTAGCATTATGGGCTATGCTTTCCAATCCACCGAACAACAGTGTCTGTCGCATACAATTCAAATCTGCACTTAGCGGATTCAGCAACATAACCAGATTCTTGGAAGGATAGCTTTCCAAACCATCGTAATAAGCGGCACGAGTTAAAGAGTTATTCAGAATCTCGTTGAAACCACAACCTACCAACTGTTCAGCCACCAGGTTCTGCAACTTATTCGACTTGTCACAATCTCCTTTTGTAGTCAGGCTCGACTTCAGTGTCGATGGAATTTCCACATTATTATATCCGTAAATACGCAGGATATCTTCAATCACGTCGCAGTCACGCTGTACATCCACACGGTATGGAGGTACGGCCAATGTCAGCCCTTCGGCCGTCTCGTCCATGATTTTCATTTCAAGACTGGTAACAATGCTCTTTATCGTCTCTACCGGAATCACTTTACCAATCAGGCTGTGTACCTTCTCGTAAGTCAACTCGACAATAAAATCCTGTGCAGGAGCAGCACAGACATCTTTAATCTCCGAAGAAATGGTACCTCCGGCAAGTTCCTTTACCATCATAGCCGCCAATTTCAGGCAGTAGATCGTGATATTAGGATCAATACCTCTCTCAAAACGGAAAGAAGCATCTGTATTCAAGCCATGACGACGGGCCGTCTTACGCACCCATGTCGGATGGAAATATGCACTTTCGAGAAACACATCCGTTGTGGCCTCTGTAGAACCGGAATCAAGACCTCCGAAAACACCGGCAATACACATAGCGTCTTCTTTGTTACAGATCATCAGATCACGTTCATTCAACTTACGTTCAACGCCATCCAGCGTGACAAACGTTGTGCCTTCCGGCATTGTTTTCACAATCACCTCGCCCCCTTTTATTTTGTTTGCGTCAAAGCAATGAAGCGGTTGCCCGAAAGCATGCACAATGTAATTTGTGATATCCACTACATTATTAATAGGACGCAAACCGATGATGCGAAGTTTATTTTGCAACCATTCCGGACTCTCTTTAACAGTAACCCCTTTCACAGTAACACCTGCATAACGTGGACATGCCTCACTGTTTTCTACAGTTACCTTGATATCCAGATCATGATTTTCGACAGCAAAAGCATCGACAGACGGTCTGGTCAGTGCAGCCTGTTTGCCATTCTGTACCAGATAAGCATACAAGTCGCGTGCCACCCCATAGTGTGAACAAGCGTCAGCACGGTTCGGAGTAATATCTACTTCAAGTACATAGTCGCTCTTTACATTATAATAATCTTTCGCAAGAGTACCCGGAACGGCATCTTCCGGCAATACGATGATACCGTCATGTGAAGTTCCGATCCCGATTTCATCTTCAGCACATATCATACCGATCGACTCCACGCCGCGAATCTTTGATTTCTTAATAGTAAAACATTCGTCACCATCATAGAGCTTCGTGCCCAAAGTGGCAACAACGACTTTCTGTCCGGCAGCTACGTTTGGAGCTCCGCACACAATCTGAGTAGGTTCGCCGTTACCCAAATTTACGGTTGTGATGTGTAAATGGTCTGAATTGGGATGTTCCACGCAAGTCAGCACCTCGCCAATCACGAGACCTTCCAACCCGCCTTTAATCGTTTGAACTTCTTCTACTCCACCTGTTTCCAGTCCGATAGAAGTCAGCGCAGCCGCCACTTCATCGGGCGTCAGATCAAAATTGACATACTCTTTCAGCCAATTATAAGAGATATTCATATCATTAAGTTTTTTATGTTTTCAAAAGTGACCTGCAAAGTTAATAAGATTTTTTGGTTGATGGGGAATGAATGGTTATAAAAAAACTCCCGGTCAGCTTTAAAAAAGATGGCCGGGAGGCATTTTCTATCAGAGTCGATATCGTGATATCATTTCATAGCCGGATGCAAATGGAAATATTTCTTCATAAATAAGATATACACCATACTTAGTATGACAATTGTGCCCAATAAATAACAATAGCCCCAACCGGGAGTTAACAGATAACCAACAATAATTATGGCTTGTGATGTCATGTAAATCAGTGAAACCATCACATGCGGGATCTCCAGTTCATTTGCCATCAACTGATATAAGTGTTTCCGATGTGGCAAACCAATATTTTCATGTAGCATAAGCCGATGGATAATAGTCAGCACACTATCTACTCCATAAACCACAAGCAAAACAATCCAACTGAAATTCTCTGTTCGAATTATTAGTTTACCTATCAGGAAAAGAATCACAAAGGCAATACTGACCGATCCCACATCCCCGGCAAAGCATTTGGCCTTCTTGCGAAAATTGAAAAAATTAAATACCAACACAGCACAAAGCATAGTGTATATCAGATCCTCCTCCACAAAACGGACAATTTGCACATTGATAAAAGCTAAAGCAAGTAATACAACCCAAGAATACCCTCCCGTAATGCCATTAATCCCATCCATAAAGTTATAAGCATTGATAATGCCTGTACATACAATCAAGGCAACAAGGATAGTCCACCAAGGCAGACCGAATAATCCCCATTGATAAAACATCAAGGCCATTGCCGTAAAATGAAAAACTAAACGCAATCCCTGAGAGGTAGAGCGAATGTCGTCCACAAAACTAATAAAGGTTATCAAAGTCAGAGCCAGCATAAACCAAGGATACTCAAACTGATTTGTCAGAAAATAAGCCAATGCACCCAAGTAGAAAATAATACCTCCACCCCGTAGCGTGATCCGGGTATGCGAACTCCGTTCGTTCGGTTTATCGATGATATTGCATTTATCAGCAATATGAAAATAAAAAAGTTCTGCCAGGAATAGCAGAACTAAGATTATCAGATAGTACATAAGTTATTCATTCTTGTCTATTAAATGAAACCAAAACTGAAGCCCTAAAAAGACTAAAGCTGCCAATCCGGTCAAAATGCCCATAATCCAAAGAAAAGTTTCCATCCACACTTTCTTCTATTCTATAAGAAAAGTCTCCAGCACATTCATGGGCTTCCACTTGAGTTCCCGTACAGCCTTTTCATTACTAAAGGTCAAAGAGCTTGTGATTTTACGAAGTTTCAATGAATTGATCGGAGCTTTTTCACCCAGGCAATCTCCAATGACAGCCATACTTTTAGCCAACCAATAAGGAATAGATATTGGTCTTTTTTTATTCAATTGCTTACATATCACCATCTCCAGTTCACGAAAACTCGGCTGGTAACTGTCACAAACATTATATATCCCACCCTTTTCTATTAACATAGGAAGAAGATTTGCAATATCCTGAACCATCAGAACACTTTTCCGGGCTTTTCCCCCGGCAATACTTAAGTACTTACCATTTCTAATCCCACGAATCATCGCTCCTAAATTTCCAGGAGGATTAGGTCCGGCAATCAATGAAGGACGAAGTATACTTAACTTTACATTATGCATAGCACACCACCCTTCCAAGTATTTCTCAGCCTTAATCTTACTCAAAGCATAAGGAGTCGTTCCATTTAAAGGATGCTCTTCCGTGATATTCTCACCCGAATCACAACCATAAACGGCAACGGTACTAATAAAAATGAAAGCTTTAGGAATACCACTATTCTCTAAAGCAGTGCATAAGTTCTTGGTACCCTGAAGATTTACATCAAAAAAAAGTTGTTTCTCTTCTTCTGTTTTAGGAATAGAATGCGCTTTACCTGCAGCATGAAATACGACATCAAATATACCTATTAAATTAGGTATTTCCCAAGCAAGATTTACATTATAATTATCCTTTGAAGTGATTCCGACAGTTTCAATAACATATTTTTCTTCCAACAACGAATATATGTTATTCCCCAAGAACCCAGAAGCCCCTGTAAATAAAAGTTTCATAAATAAAGAAATTATTGGAAATATTGTTTCAATTTAGGCAATAGACGAAACAATGGATAAAAACGACTAACAGGTATATTATTCTTTTTAAAAGCATTAATACACTCTATATTACCTTTCCTGATGTTAGATAAATTTTTACTAGTCGTACCTCCTAAACGCATTCTGACCAAAGGCTCCGGAAGATAGTGCAATTTTATATGATACTTTTCTATTAAGCGGAGCATTAACTCAAAATCCGCTGCAAATTTAAAGTCTAAATCGAATGCCCCATACTTATGATATATTTCTTTCTTCACATAGAACGTGGGATGTGCAGGATGCCAGCCTTTGGCAAAACTCCTTTGTTCACCTGACACCCAATGACGCACAATCTTTGATATATCGTTTTGTGCAACATAATACAAATCAGCATAAACAGCATCAATCGTTTCATCCCTCTCAAAGCATTTTACCACTTTCTCTATCGCCGCAGGATCAGCCAACACATCATCTGAATTTATAATTCCAATCACATCTCCCGTAGCCATAGAAAATCCTTTATTCATAGCATCATAAAGTCCATCATCTTTTTCTGAAATCCATCGTAAACGTTCATTAAAATCATGTTCATATTGTTTTATCACCCCAACAGTATTGTCTGTTGATGCCCCATCAATTATTATGTATTCAATATATGGATAAGTTTGCTGTAATACAGAATTAATCGTGTCATATAGGGTATGTCTACTATTAAAAGTGACAGTAACTAAAGTCAATTTCTTCATTATACTTTTTTATTATTCCAAGCATATTTATATAAATCCATTGTTTCTTTATATGTTTTTTCCCAAGAAAAACGCTGTGCATTTATGAATCCTTTTTCTATTACTTGTTTTCGAATAAATGTGTCAGATAGCAAATTCAAGCATTTAGCAATATTCACAATAGACAAGTCATCTAATAATAACATAGTATCTCCGATGACTTCTTTTATTGAAGATTTATTATATGCAATCACTGGACATCCAGCTTTCTGAGCTTCCAATATTGGAATTCCAAATCCTTCATAAGAAGATAAATATAGTAATGCGTAAGCACCATTATATAATTTATTTAATTCTACATTAGGAATCTTTCCCACACATATATATTTCTCCCTATTCATTTTCTGCTCTATTTTTTTACGTTCCTTTTGAGTTAGATTAGATCCGACTATAACCAAATTATATCCATATTGCGCAGCAACCTCTACAACTAAATCAAAATTTTTATAATACTCCCGAGAACCTACAAATAATAAATAAGAAGAATACGGCAAAATAGGGCAAAAAGAATCAGCTCTCAATGGGAAGTATTCATCTGAGACCCCATTATATATAACTCTAATTTTATTTACATCAATAGGAAAGAATTTGATTAAATCATTTTTCGTACTTTCTGATATACATATCACAAAATCAGATTTCATAATTGCACGTTTTTTTTGCCAGCTATGAATAAGCCGACGAATACCTGAGTAAAAATATTCATATGTAAAATCATGTACAGTTGTAATATTAACAGCACTCTTGTCTTTTGAAAATCTATAATAAGAAGAATGAAATATATATTTTCCCTTTATTCCTAGTTTTAAAGAACAATAACGATCAAATCCATATTTCTCCTCTTTCAAAATACAAATCTGTTCAGAAGGTATAGAAAGTATTTTTCTAAAAATATTAGAAGATATATCCTTTTTTTCGATAAAAAGCATATTTCTTACTTTATCCCTCAATAATCTGTAACATAATTCATACCACACAACAGATATCCCCCCAGCTTTCTGCAAGGAAAATATTATATTATCATAAATAATTTTCACTTGATTTTTATTTTTATAGCCAATAAATAATTAAAGAAACGATACCCTAAAACATATGTAATAAGTAGTGCATAAAATATTGAAGAGAAATCTCCACGACAAAAATCAAAGACAAAGCTATATAGCAAAAAATAATAAAACCCCAATCCATTATGTCCTTTTTTAATAATAAGCGTAAATATATACGCCAAAATAGACATCATGATAAAAGGTCCAATAACACCAAAATTCAGGTATGCCTCAGAGACCGGAGTATAAGCAAATCCCATATAATTGTCACCAAATGTTTTCTCAATGAACTCTCCTCCTAAAGTGGATGGTTTATTCGGATAGATAAAACGTGGAATAAGAATTTGTAATGGCAATATTATGTATGTCATTCCAAATCGTAGATTCCAACTATCATTTATTATATATGCAGTTGTTTGAATAGGATATACAAACTCATTAGAAGCCAAAACTATTTTAAAAGCATCAGACGCAGCCAAAGCTTTAACATTCTCGTCTCTGTAAATAGTTACATAAAAAGATAGGACAAATAAAACTAAAGCCAGTACTAAAAAAGAAATATTTATACGTTTCTTTTTATAAACCAAATAATAAGAACAAATAAAAAATAAAATAGTAGCTATTTCCCTTCGGTTACCTAATGATATTTGAAATATAAAATAAAAAAGAACGATTACTAAAAAATAGATTTTTTGAATATGTGTCAATTTTTTAAAGTAAAAGACTAATAAATTTATTACCAACACCACCAAGAAAGTAACAACAATCCATAATTGAGAAATCTTCTGTCCTAATTCAGTACGACTTGACATCTCTGAAAAATTAAAAATGGCAATACCAGATAATTTCATATAAATAAATGAAAAAGCAACTAAACAGAATAATGCTACAAGTATAAAAGTCACACCAGGTATCTTTGATTTCTGTGATATACTATTTTTTAATTGTATTGGACGGAGCATATTCACAAGATTAAATCCAAACAAACCAGAAGCATATAATAAAGTAACCTGAGGCATCAAATTCTCAAATAAGCTCAATAATCCGAACAATTCAACTAATGGAAGGAAAATAGAATATAAAGAATAAGTACATATAAAAAAGACTCTAATATCCTGGAAATAAAAACCACCATTTATTCTATGCAGCCAATATAGTCCTATTATCGATTGCGATAATAAAAACAAAATGGAAGCACATAAAAAAAATTCAAAACATATACAATATGCAATCGCTATACAAAAACAAAAAAAAATAAAATATACAGTTTTCATTTGATGACAATCCCTGCTAATAGCCCTAATAATTCCGCCAAATAATAGCGAAGATTGCTTCTTTTAAATATTAATAAATATGGAATATAAAATATAACTAAAAATAGTCTTTTGAAGTACTTCAGATATAGAGAATGTTTCAAACAGACTTTGGCAAAGCCACAACGATAATTAAAAACTCTCCTTATTTCTTGATTAGTGCAGTGAGAAGTGATTACTTGAGGATGATAAAATAGAACACAAGGGTCGTAATATATCTCAACACCAGCTAATAGCATTCTATATACTATATCAAACCCTTCTTCAGCCCCGTGAAATGTGCCTATGCCCAATGATTCATCATAAAGAAAATCCTCCAAACATTTTTTATCAAAAAACATCGTAGCTTCAATAAATTTGTCTTCGAAAGAAGATAAACTTAGCAAACCAGGATTTACTGAAAATTTTTTAACTGAATCAACACCATTAACATCTATACATTTGCCACAAACAACATGATACATATTATTTTCAAGTAGGCCAACAGCATTTGTTATGGTATTAGAAGCGAACAAAGCATCATCATCGGGAAAACAAATATACTTTCCAACGGCACACTTCAGTCCAAAATTCTTAGCTTTTGACAATCCCCTAAAATCAACTTTAAAATGTTTAATTAAAAAGCCTTTCTGCGTAAACTCTCTTACTATAGGATCAAGTAAATTAGAAAAATTTTGATCAACAATAACAATTTCAAATGATAAATTTTCTATTTTAGACAATTCTATAGACTTTAAAAGTTCTCTCACTTCGGATGCTCGTCCTAAAGTAGGAATTACAATAGACAATATCATCTTAACCTTTTATATAAAGTATAAATCCAACAATTTATTCTCCACAATTGAGAAGAATAGATAATACGCCAAAAGAATGGATAATTAGACAAAGATAACTTCATCAACAAGCAACGTATATGATCTTTACATCCTGAATGAAAATAATATGGTACACCTTGTCTTAAACAATAGTGACCAATATAGATATCTAGAGCAACATTCTCTTTCCTTAAACAATCAAATTTCTCTAAATACATCAACAAATGTTTATCCAAAGGACAAAGCACAGTACATGCTCTATTAGCTGCATCCATAACATAATATGCCAATACTTCATTTAAAAAAGCAGCCTTAAATTGAATATTAATACGAATCCACATATCCAGATCCTCCCCCATTTTTATCCTCTCATCAAACAAGCCAACTTTATCAAATACATACTTTCTTATTATTACCGAGGAAGAAGAAAAAAGGGTATGTTTATATGCATGAGAAAAATAGTTTTCTATTTCAACAGAACGATCCTTTATATAGAAATTAGGTGTAACAATCTTATCTCTATATCTGTAAGCCCATGCCGAACCATAAATACCAGCTTTTGGATACAAAGAGATTAATTCTGACATTTTCTGTAAATAAGTAGACTCCCAAATATCATCTCCATCAATAAAACAGATATATTCAAATTTAGCTTTACTAATTCCCAAATTACGAGCTGAAGAAACCCCTCCATTTTCTTTACAGTATATTGATAGGCGTTTGTCTTTTATATTTCTTACAAGATGAATGCTTTGATCTTTTGAACCATCATCAACTACAATTAGTTCAAAATCTATTAATGTCTGATTTAATACAGAAAGGATAGTTGATTCTATAGAACTTTCTTTATTGTATAGTGGAAGAATAATAGAAAACATAGACTTATTTTAACTTATGTTTATAATAAAAAATTGCATAGTAGACAAATAATTTACACAGTCTCATATCCATGATATTATTCAAATACAATTCTTTATAAATAAAAAAGCCTCTCCTTAGTTTTATTAATGATTCTTTTTTACTAGCAATTCCCCCTTTATGAATTCGATAAACCCCCATAATATCATTAAGTACAATTCCTTTTCCTCGCTTCAACAAATGATAAAAAAGATGCACATCTCTAGAATATTTATATCTATACATGGAAAATCTAGCTTCATTAAATTTTTCCTTCCTAATTACTGCTGTTAATGGTTGCGTCACCCAATGTTCAAAAAAAATCTTCCTAGTAATATATAAATGTTGATTATCTTTATAACACTCAGCAGCATATTCATTCTCCCATTTATTTTCTTCTTGATCGTAAATCTTAAAACGATGACAGCAGAATGAATAATCCAGATTATTTTCTAAAAAATCAACCTGTTTTTGTAGTTTTAACGGATCTATCCAATAATCATCTCCTTCACACATTGCTATATATTTCCCCCTTGCCCGAGGCAGATTGTATACAATGTTTATATCCAATCCTTTGGAATACTGATTTTCAACCTGATAAATGGGCTTAATTATATCAGGATATTTAGCCTCGTATTCTTTAATTATTCCGGCTGTATCATCAGTAGAGGCATCATCATGAATTAAAACCTCAAAAGGAAAATTCGTTTTCTGTATTAAAAAGCCATCTAAACATTGCCGGATGTAAGATGAATGGTTATAAGTTATACAGAAAATGCTTACCAAAGGGGGAGTATCAATATTCTGCATATATTCGATTATATTGATCAAGCATTACATGATTCATCTCCTCTTTTGAATCAAACTTAAAAAATAAGAAAGCCAATGGTTCCGACATATAATCCTTAATATAATCTCCAGATCTCCAAAGGATACATTCATCAAATATATACTTTCTCAAATCATCAGGCACGACCAAGCTTTTCACCACACCATTTTGAGTTCCCATGATAGTTCTATAGGCCCAAAATCCATGTTGCTGGATATCTACAGGGAAATGACTACAATCAAGACCACAATGTGTTCTTGCCTCCCAATAGTCCCAATTTATTCCTGTCAATTTCTCAGCAGGAATCATATACAGGTTACCAAGGATGCGCCTCATAGCCTCAATGATATATGGTTTACCATCTTTAATTCTATATTGCATTGATAGTATTCCATCTTTTAACCCCAAAATATTGACCATTTTTTCCGCTTCATTTATTAAATGATCTCTGACACAATCAAAATTATCAGCCGGATAAGTATCTATTTCCACACGATAAGGATTCACAAAAGAATATTCATTATTCGTACAATAGGCTACAACCTTCTTATTAAGAATGAAAGTACAACATGCGTGTTGTGAACCATCAATATAAGGTTCAATAACAATATGTTTAATTCTCGAGTGTTCGAAAGCATTTTTTATTGCACTTTTAGCTTCTTCATAGCAATCGGCTTTTGCTACTCCTCTACCTGCACTTAAATCTGTAGGTTTCACTATAATCGGATATTCAGCCTTATCAAGCCACTTCACCGCATCCTCTTCCTCAAAGAAATATTCTGATTGAGGGGTTGTTATACCGTATTCTCTAGCAAATTTCTTAAAACGATCTTTATGATGCATGATTAAAGTGTTTTCATAACTATCATGACCGGGAAGTCCCATTTCTTCCGCAACATAAGCAGCTGTAATCACCCCTATATCATTACAACAAGCACAAATGGCATCTATGTTTAATTTCCGAGAGAGAGCTAATACTTCCTCCTTACAAGAGTAATCCATCTGGATATATTGATTTACATACTTTTCACCAACTAAACCTGGACGATTGCCAATTGACACTACATAAAAGCCCATTTCTTTTAATGCCAAAATCAACCTTAAGTCATTATGGCTTGTATTTAAAATAAGTACCTTTTTCATTTCGTAAACTGTTTCAATTCATTGAATAACTCTAAAACTAAAGTTTCTGTTTTTTCCCAACCCAGACATGGATCTGTAATAGACTGTCCATACACATTTCCTCCAACCGGTTGGCATCCATCTTCAATATAACTTTCAATCATCAAGCCTTTTACCGAAGACAATAATCTGGAGTCACGTTTCATAGAAAGTAAAACATCTTTGGCAACATTTATTTGCTCTAAAAAATCCTTATTTGAATTACTATGGTTACAGTCTATTATAAAAGCAATATTTTCTAGGTTTCTTTGTTGGTACAAATCATAAATACGAATTAAATCATCATAATGATAATTTGTATTAGCCTTTCCATTCACATCTAAAAAGCCACGTAAAACAGCATGTGTACATACATTCCCATGTGAAATAACCTCCCAGCCATTATATATAAAATGGTGAGGATGTTGGGCTGTTACAATAGAATTCAACATTACAGAGATATCACCACTTACAGGATTTTTCATTCCTACTGGAACATTTAAGCCACTGGCAGTCAACCTATGTTGTTGATTTTCTACAGATCTTGCCCCAACCACGACATAGGACAATAAGTCTGATACATAACGGATAACTTCCGGATACAACATTTCATCCGCACCAAATAATCCGGTTTCTTCTATAACTTTTTTATGAAGCCTGCGAACAGCTAATAAACCTTCAACAATATCCTCCTCGCGATCTAAAAAAGGTTGATGCAACAAACCCTTATAACCATCTCCTATTGTTCTAGGTTTACTGGTATAAATCCTAGGAATAATCAATATCGTATCCTTAACCTCTTCTTGAAGTTTGGCCAAACGCTTCGCATAATCAAGTACAACATTTTCTCTATCGGCAGAACACGGACCAATTACCAAAATAAATTTATCCGATTTGCCTTCGAAAATATCCCTTATTTCTTTATCACGTAAAATTTTGCGTTTTGAATATTCTTTATTTAAAGGTTATTTCAACATCACCTCCTGAGGCGTAGGTAATTTTTTTAAGAAATCCATAACATTCTTCTGTATGATTAATTATATAGTGTCTAATTCTACTTTACACCCCATTTCTGCTGACATATATGCTGCATAAATTATTCTAATGGTATCATATGCTAGATCGAATCCAGCCTTAGGATCTCTATCATAAAAAATAGCTTCCATAAAGTCACGCATTTCATCTGTATAACCTCTGATTATTTCATCTTCAAGAAAAGGCTTATTCCAACCGATTTTGGACGGTAACATCTCTGATATATACACATTATCTAAATTATCTTCATCTAGAAAATAAGTACTCATTAAATCTGACATAGTCAATGTACAATTTATGGCAGCGTCATTACAATATAACTCTACATAATTTTTACTTCCTCCCAACAAAGTATCAGTAGCTATAATGACAGCCCGCGAATCATCAGTAAAATTTAAAATTACAGTACCACAATCTTCAACATCGACAGGATTAGCCGCAATATGCCTATGTTCGTAATCAGATAAATTGGGGGTAATACGTCCCATATCAGCTATGACACTTTTTACCTTTATGTCAATACCATGTGCTTTAGCTTCTTGTTGTTTTAACCATAAAATAGCTGATAAAGGATGTGAACCTGTCCTTATGAAAGTACCTCCGCCCGTTTTATCCCATTCACCCGCAACTGGAGAACTAGAACCTTTAAGACTTTCTTCACCTTTTGCATATAAAATACGACTTTTCTTTGCTGTAATAATCTCCGCAGCTTTTAATACGGCTGGTGCATATACAAAATTTTCCGCATACATAAACTTCTTTCCTGATTTACGAATAATCTGGCGTAATCTTCTTATAGACTCAAGAAGTTGTAAATACATTACTTTTTTAGAAACATTGATCCCAATAGGATATTCATCTCCTGACATGCCGAAATAGCCTGTCAAAGGTTTTTCACAAATAACATGTTTCCCGGCCAACATGGCTCTTTCAATCATTTCTTCATGTACATATGGCGGGGTACAAATATCTATCACATCGATATCTGGATCAGTCAACAAGTCCTCAAAATCATAGGAGGTTTCTTCAAATCCATATATAGCTTTTGCAACTTCCAGCTGCTCTTTGCGTCGGGCCACAATCATTTTAAATCGGAGTGGAATACCCGTAAACCTTTTTAAAGCATTTATATGTAACTCTGTGGCACGCCCTGCACCAGCCATTCCTATACAGATTTCATTTTTCATATATACAAGTTTATAAATTTAAGACCTATTGCCTTCAAAAATTACTGATGTTATTCTATCAAGTCCACTAAAAGTCAAACTGTGATGCATGGGCAAACAAATCACACTGTTTGCTATCCTATTCGCAATGGGCAAATTATCCGGATGTGCGGATTCCAGTCCACGATAAGTGGAAAACTCACTTATCAACGGATAAAAATACCTTCTGCCGAGTACGTCATTCTCTTTCAACTTGAAGTAAAGTTCATCACGGGTCAGACCATATTCCTCAGCATTTATAAAAATAGGAAAATAAGAATAGTTGTGACGGACACCGGGCATATCCTCCATGAAACGGATACCGGGGATATCTTTCAAAGCATCACGATATTGAACGGCAACTTTACGACGAGCCTCAATGGCGGAATCAACTTGTTTCAAATTCAATAGTCCATAAGCGGAACGGACTTCATCCATCTTACCATTAATACCAGGGGCAACGATCGTCGTTTCACCGGCAAAGCCAAAATTCTTCAGATAATCAATACGTTTCTTGGTCTGTTCGTCGTGACAGACCAGAGCTCCACCTTCAATCGTATTATAGACCTTCGTAGCATGAAAACTCAGAGTGGACATATCACCGGATTCAAGTATTGACTTGCCGTTTACCTCCACACCAAATGCATGGGCAGCGTCATAAATGACCTTCAAACCATATTTATCCGCAATCTCTTGAATACGAACCGTGTCACAAGGTTTGCCATAAACATGCACAGGCATAATAGCAGTCGTCTTGGGAGTAATAGCGGCCTCTATTTTTTCAGGATCCAGATTACAGGTTACAGGATCAATATCCACAAACACCGGCTTAATCCCGTTCCACCACAGAGAATGGGTAGTGGCAACAAAACTATAAGGAGTCGTAATCACTTCACCGGTTATACGTAATGCTTGTAAGGCACACATTAAAGGAAGTGTACCATTAGTAAAAAGACTAATATAAGGTACCTTTAAATACTCACATAAAGCCTGCTCCAACTTCTGATGATAATGACCATTATTAGTGAGCCATTTACGATCCCAGATATCCTCAAGATAAGGAATAAAGTCATCCAAGGAAGGAAGAAGTGGAGAAGTAACCATGATTAGTTTTTCATCCATCTTAATATTATATTACTTTTTTTGAACACAAGAGAGTATGAGCTGTTTGACTTCAAGATATTCTTCCAGATTCAACTTTTCATATACAAGAAAAGACAACAAAAGACCTGAAAAGCATTGCAAGGGGAGCATGACATATATTGAAATATCAAGAAAAGAAATAATCCACATGACAAAAGCGACAAACAATGAAACAGCAAACGTCGGAAATACATCTTTGATCTGCTCTATTGTAGGATACCGGATTAAACCGGCAGAATAATAACTATTCAGAAAATAAGCTATAAAGGAGATTAAGACACTACCCCACAACATATATTCTATACCATACATAATACCTAGAAAAATGGGAATGACCGCTATTATTTTTTTTATGATTTCTAATTTGAGAAACAGATCAGACCGACCCTTCACCTGCAAAATATTCAAATTAATGGCATGAAGAGGATATAACATTCCGGCAAAACAAATGATCTGAAGATAAGAGACTGACACCAGCCATTTCTCACCGATTAATAACAGTATCAACGGCTTAGCCACAGCCGCCAAACCAAGCATACAGGCAAAAGAGATCAGCATGGTAGCCTTTATCACACGGCGGTAAGCTTCACGTAAACGTTCCGGTTCATCCTGGATAGAGCTCAGAACGGGATAGCTGACACGCTGTACCACGCTAGTCAGATTACTGGAAAAAATTGTATTAAACTGCTCGGCACGTGTATATTGACCCAACTGGGCGGAACTGTAAAAGCGTCCGATAACGATATAGTAGATGTTCTTGTAAAGCGTATCGAGTAAACCCGACAACAGTAATTTTGAGCCAAAGCCGAAAAGGCATTTAAAACTATCTGCGGAGAACTCACACATCGGACGCCAAGCACTGTAAAGCCAAAGGAAGACGGTATTCAGTAACTGCCGGGAGACCTGTTGTCCAACCAAACTCCAGACACCGTAGCCATAGAAAGCCATCACGATGCCAATTCCACCACTGGATAAAGAAGCTATCAAAGAGATTTTGGTTTGTGTTCTAAAATCAATCTCCCGCACCATAATAGTGCGTTGAATGATACCTAAAGAATTAATGATTAGAACAAGGCCTATAACTCTTGTAACAGGAATCAATATAGGTTCATTAAAAAAAGAACTGATAGAAGGGGCACAAAAATAAAGAAGGACATATAGGATGACACCAACCACCAGATTAAAAAAAAAGACTGTGTTATAATCAATACGCTTTATATCCGTTTTGCGAATTAACGCATTGGAGAATCCACTGTCAATAATAGAATTCGAAATAGCGATAAAGATGGCAATCATAGCCATAATGCCATATTCTGCAGGAGTAAGCAAACGCGCAAGTACCAATCCGACCAGAAATGAAACACCGGAACTGGAGATGTTATCAGCAAAACTCCATCCCACTCCCTTAACCGTTTTATGCTTTAAGGATTCGCTCACCCTTCTATCTCTTTTATTACTTTCAATAAATACTTTCCATACTGGTTCTTCAGCATAGGATAAGCCAGTTCACGTAACTTCTTTGAATCAATCCAGCCCTGACGGAAAGCAATGCCCTCCAAACAAGCTATTTTTAGGCCTTGACGCTTCTCTATTACTTCTATAAAGGTGCTTGCCTCAGACAAAGAATCATGGGTACCCGTATCAAGCCAGGCAAAGCCACGTCCCAATACCTGAACTTTCAGATCCTGAGAAAACAGGAATTGCTGATTTACGCTGGTGATTTCCAGTTCTCCACGGGAAGAAGGCTTGATCTGTTTTGCGATCTCAACAACCCTATTGGGATAAAAGTAAAGTCCAACAACCGCATAGTTAGATTTAGGAGTATCAGGTTTCTCCTCAAGGCTGAGGACATTCCCATCCCTATCAAACTCAGCTACCCCATAGCGTTCCGGATCTTCAACCCAATAGCCAAAAACCGTAGCCTTATTTTGTAATTCTGCGGATACTACAGCTTCCTTCAACATCTTAGTAAAAAAGCTACCATAAAAGATATTATCGCCAAGAACCAGACATACAGAATCACCGCCTATAAACTTCTCACCAATGATAAATGCCTGTGCCAAACCGTCGGGAGAAGGTTGTTCTGCATATTCAAAGTGCACCCCAAAGTCAGAACCATCGTTCAGCAAACGCTGAAAACTTGGTAAATCATAAGGAGTAGAGATGATGAGTATTTCACGTATCCCCGCCAACATGAGTACAGAGATAGGATAATAGATCATCGGCTTATCAAATATCGGAAGCAACTGCTTGCTGACTCCTTTGGTGATCGGATATAAGCGAGTGCCGGAACCACCGGCCAAAACAATGCCTTTCATGATAATAGATTACAGGTCAAATATTAATCAATATAATTATTTGGATACTGATTTTCCTCTATCATCTTCAGCATATCTACAGTCTCCTGTTCATCTATCGATAAAGTTTTATTATCCCAGTAATCTATAATTGCATGAGCTTCCTTTGCCAACTCTTCTTCAAAAACTTCTCCATAACAATATGTCAAAAGCTGACACTTGAGCAAAGAAGACGGGAGAGACTCTAACACTAGCAAGGAACGATCCAGAATAACCTGTTTCTTAGACTCCTTGTCGCCATAATCATAGATTGTTGCATTGTAGCCCATCAAGAGAGCCAGGCAAAGTCGTGCTTCTTCTTCCGGATTTTCTCCTTTCAAAGCAAACAAAGCATCAGATTTTTGAAGCACTTCAGTGTTTAATTGACGGAAACTGTCGGTATAGATAGGAGAACCGTCAGCACCCAAATACAATAATTCGTGAGCCACATGTTGCAGCTCATGAATCTGGGTCATAAGAGTATTCATTTTATATGATAAAATATTACTGATTACGGTGCGAGAATGCGAAGGTAGCTTTTAGGAACCTTGACACTGGCAGATAAAACGCCACGAATTCGGATAGTGACATAAGTACGATTAGAAAGACTGGCCAGTTCACCTTCAACTCCACAAAAATCTCCCTTGATGACTTGTACTTTGGTGCCAACTGCGAAACAATCATCGTTGAGGATAACAGCAGCAGGATCGAGATTCATGACAAACATAAAATCTTTCATCTGCTTATCGGGAACAATAAGCATACTCTTAGTGTCAAAATCACGCATATAGAAAAGACGCACCCCGTATTCATTGGCAATAGCACAAGCAAACTCTTTGGTAGCATGTACAAAAATAAGATTACGAATGACAGGAACTTCTACACGACGCCGGCGATATTTCAATTGACGAATGACAAATTGGGTCGGCAAAAAATACTCGACACCTATTTTCTCTAATGCGTCACGAGTAGTAAGCTCCTGATCCTTACGGGTACGGGCAGCAAACCAATATTCTTGTTGTTGAGACATTTAGAAGGATATATTCCTGAGTGATTTACTTAAGTCCGGGTACGCTTCGCAGTTGGGTGAGACTCTTTTTCTCAGCCAAACTGCAAGATTTTTTATGACTTATTTTAGGTGGAAACGAACGGATTCGATCAATTGATGTTTCAAAAAACGTTCGTCTTTTGAAACATCAATTATGGAGATAAAAGCCCACATACAAAATAAGTAAAAAGCTGTTTTTATTACCAGATTATTATCTGATAATCAGTACATAAAGAAGTCTATTTAGTTTTTCATCTAAAAATATTTTGCACATCAAAATTTAGTTTATACCTTTGTGCTATTAAACGAACGTCTTTTGAAACACATTCACTACTGATTATCAGTTAATTACAAAAGAATTCACCCTTTTTATCCTTTTCGCATTTGCCACACAATATACTGATTATAAACAAATTACACAATAAGATAAACTCTTCATTATTCTATCTATAAAGGTTTAGAAACTATATACTCCCAAAAGCATTCTGTCACATTGTATTTTGAGTAGCCTCAGGAATCCCTTATTTACGGACCACTGACTAAGTTGTTATAAAAAACACCGGGATTCTATTTTCACCAATATCATATCTCCACCAAATAAATCAAATCACCAGTCAAAAGATCGATAAACATGCACTAATTTCAATCAGTAAGCAACGGAAAAGGCATCCTATACCTCCAAAATAACATTCAGGAATGATTCATATTGACCTATGCTACAGAAAAGAATTCTATAGTTCTTGTTCAATAAATGAAACCGCTAGGCAAAAAGTAGGAGGATTTTCAATGAAAATGAATTTCGTAACTATACGAAGTTAACTTCGTATTTTCTTATAACTAACTTCTTCTTCACAAGAAGTTAATGTTTTGCAAAGACGAAGTTAACTTCGTATGAAGAGTACACGTACGAAGAAACGAATTAAAGGCAAGTTACTGCTCCATCATTTGCTATTTCATCACTTTCTCAAGACAACAAGGTTTTTAAAACAAGAAAAAAGCAGACTTAAAGATATCAGGATCTCTATTTTACTATCAGAATAACAGAAGAGGCAAACTTAATGAGGAATGGAAAAAGAAGTCGACGAGAGATAAAACCCTTACCTCTCGTCAACCAATACTATTTTTATGATCGTGATACTTGGAATCCCTTATCAGATAACGTCATTTCAACAAAACGTGCCCGCGGATTCGGAGCGTTTTCTGTCAGTATCTTACGAATACGAACAGCAGCTTGCGGATCTTTCGCTACCATATATAAGTACCCGCCACCACCGGCTCCCGGCAATTTATATCCCAAGGTATAATCTTTTATCAGATCGATAATTGCCTCCACAGCCGGAGGATTTGTTCCGCTATCCAATGCTTTGTTTTGTTCCCAGGTTTTTCCTACCAAACGGCCAAACTCAACAAAACTTCCACGCTGTATAGCTTCATTCATATCCAATGCATGCGCCTTCATTTCCGAGAGTAAATTGAGATGCAACGATGAATTGAGGAACATGGAACTGACTATTTCTGCCAAGATCCCTTTTGCCGTACGAGTTATACCGGTATAATAAAGCAAGTGACAGTCTTTGTATTCAGGATGCGTAAATAAATGATCGGGTAGCCAACGCACCAATGGACTTTGAGCAAAGCCGGCCTCGGTCTGAAGAAGCTTCACACCCTGCAACACACCTCCATACTGATCCTGCCATCCACCACCGGTAGTCAGCAATTGTTCAAGGACAAGAGTACGTTGACAAATCTCATTTTTATCCCAGGCTAAACCACAGAAATCGTTAATGGCACCAAGTACGGTAGAAGCCAGAATGGAACTGGTGCCCAAACCGGAACCGGCAGGAATAGCAGCCAATAAAGTCACTTCAATACCTGCACCGAAATCTTTAAGCTGTTCTTCTAATGAAGCATAAGATACAGCAGAAAACGCAGGTGCAAAGCCTGCCAATGACAGAGCGGCTTTCGGAATAGAGAAAGGTGAACCGATCTTCTTATAATCTTGCAATTCATCAAACGTAGATACTATTTCCATAGCACCCATATCGATAGAACGCAGGACGATATGGAAATCTTTACACGGCTTCACATAGACCTGTAAGGGAGGTTGTCCGTTCAACTCAATAGCCAGATTCACCACATTTCCTCCCGAATAAAGTGAATAAGGAGGAGTATCGGTCCATCCACCTGCCATATCGATGCGCACGGGACTACGTCCCCAAACAATCTGATCGGAATATACATCCAATTTTGGGGTACTCTTACGATTACTGATCCCGTCCAGCAAGCCGTCACGAAGCAAATCAAAAGCAGCATGTTCTTCCGGACGATAATCTTTCCCGTCTAATTTCAAAATACGCGCACGCAACATCCGGTTATGGATGCGTGACATCTGCAGAGCATCCTCAGGCAATAATTCAGGCATATCCAAACCAAGACGTACAAAATCTTCAGCTGCATCGGCCAAATCAAGTTGATAGAAAACACTTTTTTCATGATTAACGGCCAATGCTTGCCAGTTTCCTTTTCTGAACTCTTCACGTTGTGCATACAAACGCTTCAGATTGGCACCTGCCGAAATTTCGTCCGCAGAAAAACGTTCGGAACGTAACCAGATATTCTTTCCTTCCTCCAGTTCGGGTTCGGACAACATCCACCTCAACACCAATCCCAACTCTTCTACAGAATTAACCATAGGGAATACGGAAGCTGCCTGTAAATCGTCCGTACGTCCTTTCAAATCTGTATATGACAAACCGCGTTTGGACATCCATTCACCAAAAGGAATACCCGTCAGGGTTGTTTTGGAATCTCTCAAATCTCCTTTGAAAACATCGTCCAGGCCGTATGGACGGGCAACAAAGCCCTTATCACCCATCGGAACCACATCTACACACACTCCGGCAGGCACAGCCAATGACCAGTCATTTTCCGGAACCCCGGTAATAATATGTCGTGAAGCAATCTTCCACTTTGGTCCGATATGACTGTTCTCGATCCATAAATCAGCATTCTCGGCACAAAGAGGTATCCGCACTACAGCATTTTGGACAAACATAGCCGGATTGGGCTTTACTTTACGGTGCATGATACGACGCTGATCGTAAACCTTATTCTGTACGGAAAGAGTTGAAGATATCAGTTCTTTACTGGTCCCGTAATGATAGAACTCTCCTCCCGGCAAAGGCAGAATAGCAACGGATAGCGTATTGACCTCTTCGTCTTCAATACGGGGATGAGTTCCCAAAGCTAATCCAAAATCGGAATAAAGATCATAATACTTTAGTTCTTCAGAGCTTTCTTTATGAGAACGTTTTATCAAGATTTCTACGGCACGGTCACTCAAAAGCCATATACCGATGTCCATCAGGAACAAATGGGTCTTCGATAAAGATTCCAATTCTGCCAACGAAGGCTTCTGAAGCATAAAGTCGAGTTGTTCGGGATGTTTGCGATCGGAAGCAAACACGCCATGATGGGTAGCCAGAGACGGATCTACCCACAGTCCATAACAAACCACATCCGCTTCGGGAATACTCTGCAAAGGTTTCTCCGAACGAATATAGACATCACCACTCGCAATCAGTGTATGGAGTTTATCCGGAGCCAAAGACATGATTTTTTCATATAGGGGAAGTTGCAGAGAAAGCAGATTTTGTCCCAGATGTTGCCCTCTCTCCCACCGGAACACAGGAACCGGAGTGAGAATCTTTCCAGAAGGTGCATAGCCGGGTAAACGACGGCTTTGCCCACCCGCATGAAGAAGAATTCTTTTTTCTTTTTCAAGCCACTCTCCAAAAGTAGCACCATCTGAATATTCATTATAACATTCTTCAAGCAACCAGGATGTTCCACCACCGGAACCAAGTTTCTTACCTACCGGGTCGGAAGTACAAAACCAATCGGTACGGTTCACCCTCTCCAGTTCATGAAAAGACTGAACCAGATTGGGCGGTAAAGATAGTAGTTTTTGCATATTGTCAGAGTTTAAATATACGTTCCATCATTTTCCACTTCTCATGTGACGCTTGTCCGGGCAATGAACGCTGAAAGCGAGACATATAAGCCTCCCATTCTGCCTGCCGGGGAAGTTTAGCCAAGCGCTCGTTATCTTTTATCCAATCGAATTCATCTACCGTATCGACAATCATAAAGAGTGTATGTTCGTGGATATAAATCTGCATATCGAGTATCCCGACTTCACGGATACCGGCTTTAATTTCTGGCCACACATGCTGATGTTCTGCGACATAAGCACGAATCAATTCCGAATCATTATATAATTCGAGTGTTTGGCAATATCTTTTCATGGTATTATAAAATTAAATAAATATCTCTTTTAAAAAGGCAGAGGTCCGTCATTTCCACCTCCGAACGGATTACTATTCTGAGGGGCAAATTCAGCAGGAGGCGGAGGTACTGTTCCGGTATTATTCATTCGTGATCCAAGCATGGCCCCGGCATCAGGCAACGGAATTACCATATCGTCATCCGGATTCTGGAAACGGGTATACTCACCTTTAAATCGTAGCAGAACATCGCCAACCGCACCATTACGATGCTTAGCGATAATAATTTCGGCCATTCCACGGAGATCGTTTCCTTTATCATCCTGAAATATCTTGTAATATTCGGGGCGGTGAATGAAACACACCATATCGGCATCCTGCTCGATTGCACCGGATTCACGAAGGTCACTCAACTGAGGACGTTTTCCTTCAAGCCCTTCACGACTCTCGACACCACGATTCAACTGAGACAGAGCTATAATCGGAATATTCAACTCTTTGGCAAGCCCCTTCAGCGAACGTGAAATGGTACTAACCTCTTCCTGACGGCTGCCAAATGCCATACCGCTGGCGTTCATCAACTGCAAGTAGTCAATGATGATAATTCTTACTCCATGCTCACGAACCAATCGACGTGCCTTGGTTCGAAGCTCAAATACGGACAGAGAGGGAGTATCATCAACATAAAGCGGTGCATCCAGCAAATCCTTCAATTTATAATCGAGCTGTTGCCATTCATAAGCTGCCAATTGTCCGCTCTTGATTTTTTCACTCGGAATTTCACAAACGTTCGAGATCAGACGATTGACCAACTGAACGTTACTCATTTCAAGAGAAAACAAGGCTACCGGATTCCTGAAATTCACGGCAATATTCTTAGCCATTGAAAGTACAAAAGCCGTTTTACCCATGGCCGGACGGGCAGCAATAATTATCAAGTCGGATTTCTGCCATCCGGAAGTCATCTTATCCAGTTTGGTATATCCACTCTCCAATCCGCTCAGACCATCGGTACGTGCGGCGGCTTTCTGAATCTGTTCATAAGCCTCGGCAATAATCGGATTGATCTGCGTATAGTCCTTCTTCATGTTCCGCTGTGAAATCTCAAAGAGTTTCCCTTCGGCCTCTTGCATAAGATCGTCCACATCGAGAGTTTCGTCAAAAGCCTTACTCTGTATGTTACTTGTAAAAGTAATGAGCTCTCTTGCCAAATATTTTTGTGCAATAATACGGGCATGATATTCAATATGGGCGGAAGATGCCACTTTACTGCTCAATTGAGTAATATAAAACGGTCCTCCGACTTCTTCCAGCTCACCACGCTTACTGAGCTGCTCTTTCACAGTAAGAATATCTACCGGTTTTTGATTAACGGCAAGATCGGTAATAGCTGCATAAATCAATTGATGCCTATGTTCGTAAAACGATTCCGGACGGAGAATCTCACTCACCAGCGAATAGGCATCTTTTTCAATCATCAAGGCCCCGAGCACGGCTTCTTCCAGTTCCGGCGCTTGCGGTTGGATACGCCCGTAATCATTTACGGGTTGCACCTTAGACTTAGCAGTACTGCGGGTATTTCTTCTTTGTTCGGCCATCTGTATTTTATTGAAATATAGAAAATGAATAGTGGATGGCTGCGCACATCCACAAAATGTAGGCAAAGATAATTCTCTATTATCAATTTTCCATTATCAAATCTGAATTATTTATTTAACTTTGCGTCCATTAGACAGCATTAATCATTAATCACGAATCACTAATAGCCCAAAGACATGATTACATTTCCGAATGCCAAAATAAATCTGGGACTGAACATTACCGAGAAACGTCCGGACGGATACCACAATCTGGAAACTGTATTTTATCCCATACCTCTGGAGGATGCCCTTGAAATCACAATATTAAATGACTCGAAACAAAAATTTGTCCTGCACCAATCCGGCCTGGAAATCAGCGGGGAGCCGGAAACCAACCTGGTAGTAAAGGCATACCTGCTGCTGGAACAGGAATTTCAATTACCTCCGGTAGACATTTATCTATATAAACATATTCCTTCGGGTGCCGGTTTGGGAGGTGGCTCGGCAGATGCTGCTTTCATGCTAAAATTGTTGAACGAAAAATTCAATTTACATCTGGCAGATGAAAAATTGGAAGAGTATGCTGCCATATTAGGAGCTGACTGCGCTTTTTTTATTAAAAACAAACCAACCTTTGCAGAGGGTATCGGCAACATTTTTTCCCCAGTCGATTTATCATTGAAAGGATATCAGTTGGTACTTGTAAAACCGGATGTCTTTGTCTCGACCCGAGACGCCTTTTCACAAATACAACCTCACTACCCGGATCATTCATTGAAAGAAATTATAAGACATCCGGTAAGCGAATGGAAAAACTGCATGTTCAATGACTTTGAGAAAAGCGTCTTTCCACAATACCCTGTCATTGAAGAAATAAAAAAAGAATTGTACAGCAAAGGAGCCATATATGCCGCCATGTCGGGTTCCGGTTCATCTGTTTTCGGATTATTCTCTCCCGAAGAAAAAATAACGAAAATGGATTTTGAAGCAGCATTCTGTTTCCAAACCGAATTGAAATAATCTGATCATAAAATATAATACCATGAAAAACTACTTAATAACGTATAGTTGTGCCATGTTTCTATTAGCCTCTTGCGGATCTCCATCCCAACAGCCCAAAGCACCGGGACAGATCGATATTGCCGGAAAAATAGAGAGCCTGACGGAACTTAAAGCATCTGATTTTATCAAAGAGATCAACTATGTGGCATTGGAGACTACAGACAGTTGTTTAGTAAACGAGAATCCTAATATACAGGTTTTCAAAAATAACATTATTGTAAATACAAACAAACAATGTTTGGTTTTCGATAAAGACAGTGGTAAATTTCTGCGTTCTATCGGTCATATAGGTAATGACCCGGGAGGATACAGCGAAGCAACCTTCTGGATTGACGATATAACAGGAGAACTGTATTTCATAGGATGGAACGGTACTCTTATGCGATACGACCTGCAAGGCAACTACTTGGGTGACGTCAAGGTTGCCTCAAACCTGGGAGTAAGAAATCCCGCTTGTTTTGTTTTCACAGATTCATTAATTGTCAGTCATCAATTGAGTCTCCTGCCAATACAAGGAAATGAAAAGAAATCTCCTTTCCTACTTCTTGACAAACAAGGAAATGTGATAGATAGTATCCCTTCTTTACTCCCGGTTATACCTGTCACCACTAATGTAGTACGATTAAACATATTAAAAAGTGAAAAAGCACGGGAGCTTTACGGTAATATAGGAGTTCATGGTATGATGACAGCATACTTTAATAATGATGACGCAATTGAATCACCACGAGTGCTTTCAACACTATGGAAACATAACGGAAAAGTACGATTTAAAGAGGCATATCTGGATACAATCTATACTTTATCCGAAAATAAATTATCTCCTTATCTGATTTTCAATACAGGCAAGTATCATTATCCGGCAGAAGAAAGATATCAGCAAAAAGAAAATGACGAAAGAGTCAAGATCGACTATGTGATGGAAAGTACCACTCTGATCATCTTCCAGTTCAGACAACGAGGAGAAGTGTATACCGGTATATATAATAAAGATACTCAAATAACTCAAATAGCCAAAGGACAGAATTTTGTAAACGATATCGATCATTTTATGCCATTAAATCCCCGGAATTGTAATACTGACAATGAATATGTAGATCTCGTTCAGGCAAACACTATACTGGAATGGATGGAAGAACATCCGGAAGTAAATCCAGATGGCAAGTTCTCTTTCATCAAAGGAATAAATGAAGAATCCAATCCGGTCGTTATCTTAATGAAATAGATCATAAAACAATAACAAACTAAACATTTTGGTTATTTAACTATATATAATAGTTTAATCACTAAAATATTTAGTTTATTTGTCCTTCATAACAAACAACAGGTATTTTACGACCTGATTAAATGATAAAAACATGAAGAGACAAATTGTATCATGCGGCATTTTTGCTATGCTATTGTTAGCCTCCTGCAATGGAGCGCAGCAAACCTCTGAAGTCGATCTGATAGATATTGCCGGAGGAATGGAGAAACTGACAGAACTAAAAGTATCTGATCTCGGGAAAACAATCCGATACATTCCTTTAGAAACAACGGACTCCTGCCTGATCGGAGATTTTCCTAATATCAAACTTCTGGATGATAAAATTATGGTCTATAACGGCAAACAGTGTTTGCTGTTTGACAAAGAAACCGGAAAGTTTATTTGTTCTGTAGGGCACAGAGGAGACGATCCTGAAGCTTATAGCAGTACTTGCGGATATCTGAATCCCAAAAACCAATTATTGTATTTTAATCGCGATCCCAACCAATTGGTAAAATATGACCAAAAAGGAAATTTCGCAGGGGTCATCACCATCCCTTCGCCGGAAACCTCAACGGGCAATATACAAATAAACCGTCCCGGAATGAATGGGTTTGTATTCTCTGATTCCATTATTATAGGGCATTATGTAGGAGGATTAGGGCAAAGATGTCCCAGTTCGGTATTATATTTCTCTGATAAAGGTAATTACATAGATACGATCCCGAATATCATTCCCGAATTAGGAACAGGACAGGTTGGAGACATCAACAACATTTCGGTACGCAAGGGATTCGGACTGTTAGAAGGCATTATTCAAATACAGTATAACAACGGAAAACAAAGTATCTGTGTACCCGGATATACGGCACTGTGGAAGTGTAATGACGAAATCCGATTCAAAGAATTATTTACCGACACCATCTACACATTGAAACACAATCAGCTGGAAAAGTACATAATATTCAATACCGGTAAATATTACTGGCCGGCTTCCGAACGTACGCTTACAGACAATAACAGTGACCGAATTATGATCAGCTATGCAATCGAGAATGACAAGTTACTCTATTTCCAGTTCATCAGAGGGCTTTACACAGACAAACACATCTTGTACAATGGAATTTATGACAAAAATACAAAAGTGACTAATATAGCTTTAGCTGAAAAAAATTTCGTTGATGACTTGACCCATTTTATGCCTTTTACTCCCAGCTTTCTTAATGAAAAAGGTGAATGTGCCTCTTTGGTTCAAGCTGCTGACATTCTTACTTGGCTAGAGGAACATCCGGAAGTCAAAATAGAAAAAGAACTAGGCGTCCTGAAGAATTTGAATGAAGAATCAAACCCGGTAGTAGTATTGGTAAAATAATAACGACTCTCCTCTTTGAACTCCTTCAAAGAGGAGAGTTTTTTCTATCCAATAGTCAGACAAAATAAAATCTCATAGATAAAATAAAGTTTATAATAAAAAAACAGTACCACGACTCACGTCGTAGTACTGTCACAACACAAACACAAAATAAAACACGACAAAACTACTATGCAATCTTACCTGTCTATGCCGGGGAGGCATAAGTACTAATTATGGATATTCACATACACATAAACAGCTTCAGGCCGATTTGCATCCTATAAACAAATGTATAAAAACATTTGTTCATGTCTTATATGTTAATTAAAACAATATTCTTATTTATTGGATACCTCTTTCACGAAGTTTCAACTGCCATGCCCAAGCAGAACGCAGTGTATCTTCCAGAGTTTCCTGAGCTTTCCAACCCAATTCATTGTTCGCATAATCAGGGTTAGCCCATACCTTTTCAATATCACCGGCACGACGTCCAACAATCTGATAGTTCAGTTTTACGCCGGTAGCTTTCTCAAATCCGTTGATCAGTTCAAGAACTGAAACTCCACGTCCTGTACCGATATTGAAAGTTTCAACTTTATCTTTTTGTTTCTTTTCAAGAATACGTGCAATAGCAATTACGTGTGCTTTAGCAAGATCGACTACATTGATAAAGTCACGGATACATGAACCGTCAGGTGTATCATAATCATCACCGAAGACACTCAATTTTTCGCGAATCCCGATAGCAGTCTGAGTTAAATACGGAATAAGATTTTGAGGTACGCCATTAGGAAGTTCTCCTAACAATGCTGTCGGATGAGCACCAATCGGATTAAAATAACGCAGTAAAATTGCATTAATCGGAGCACCGGAAGCTACTGTATCTCTAACAATCTCTTCATTAATCTGTTTGGTATTTCCATAAGGAGAAGTAGCTTTCTTTATCGGAGCATTCTCTGTTACAGGCAATTCATCCGGTTCACCATATACAGTACATGAAGAAGAGAATACAATGCCCTCAATGCCATGTTTAGGCATTAATTCAAGCAAGTTAATTAAAGAAACGAGGTTGTTGCGATAATAAAGCAATGGTTTTTCTACAGACTCACCTACTGCCTTGCTGGCCGCAAAGTGGATAATCGCTTTAATACCTTTATATTTATTGAACACGGCATCTAAACCGTCAAAATCCAAGCAATCCAGTTTCTCGAAAACAGGACGAATACCTGATACCTTTTCGATATTATCTACGACATCAGCATTTGAATTAGATAAATTATCAATGATGATTACTTCGTATCCACTGTTTTGCAGCTCTACCACAGTATGAGAGCCGATATACCCGGTTCCGCCTGTTACTAAAATTCTTTCTTTCATAACGTGTATAATGGTTAGTTTTTTCGGTTTACTTGTAAAGTGTTTGCAAATGTAACAAAATTAATTTAGATAAATGCACAAAAAACGAATATTATTTCATAGCGCAAACAGGGATTAAGACAAAATAACAGAAAAAGCGGCGGAAGAACTACCCCACCGGTAGCCTATCCGCCGCTCCATCCTTCAGTTGTTTGTCGTCAGGATTTATACAACTCCGGAGAATCCCATAAATGCCATAGCCAGCAATCCGGCTGTAATTAAAGCAATCGGAGTACCTTTCATTCCTTCGGGAATTTTCACAAGACTCATCTGCTCACGGAGTCCGGCGAAAAGTACCAGGGCCAGACCGAAACCAATAGCAGTAGAGAATGCATATACAACACCCGTCAGTAGGTCATAATCTTTTTGGATAACAAGAATTGCCACACCCAAGATACAACAATTCGTTGTAATCAAGGGAAGGAATACGCCCAATGCCTGATAAAGTGCGGGAGAAACTTTCTTCAGAATAATTTCTACCATCTGCACCAATGCAGCGATAACCAAGATAAACGTGATAGTCTGCAAATACTGCAACCCGAAGGCATCGAGTACAAACTTCTGGATCAGGAACGTTACGATCGTAGCAATGGTAAGCACGAAAGCTACCGCTGCACTCATACCCAATGCAGTATCCACCTTCTTGGAAACACCCAAGAAAGGACAGATTCCCAGAAATTGCGACAACACAATGTTATTAACAAAGATTGCCGAGATAAATATCAATATATATTCCATAATCGTTTATATTTTAATTCGCTTTCTTAAGGCTGTTAATCAACGCAATCAGATATCCCAATGCGATAAACGCACCCGGAGCAAGCACAAAGACAAGCATACCGTATTCTTCCGGAATGATTGACAAGTTGAATACCTTGCCTGTACCCAGGAACTCACGAACAGCTCCCAGCAATGTAAGGGCAATTGTAAAGCCCAATCCCATACCGATTCCGTCGAACATAGAAGAAAGTGCATTATTCTTGGCTGCAAATGCTTCTGCACGTCCCAACACAATGCAGTTCACAACAATCAATGGAATAAAAAGTCCCAATGTAGCGTACAGTCCGGGTACATATGCTTGCATTACCATCTGAAGCAAAGTCACAAAAGATGCAATGACTACAATGAATGACGGAATACGCACCATGTCCGGAATCAGGTTCTTTATCAATGAAATCACTACATTGGAACAGATCAATACAAACATAGTGGCAAGCCCCATGCCCATACCATTAATGGCCGAGGAAGTCGTACCGAGTGTAGGACACATACCAAGCAGGAGCACAAATGTCGGATTCTCTTTAACAATCCCATTCATTAATACTTTAAAGTTATTCATATCTTTATACTCCTTTCTTATTTAATGACTACTGAATCGACAATCGCAGTTTCGGACTTCTGCACAGCTTTCTGCGAAGCACCGGTCGTACCATTAGCACCGCCATCGCCTTTATAAGCACCATAGGCAGCATTCACAGCATTCAAAAATGCACGTGAAGTGATAGTAGAAGCAGTAATGGCATCTACCTGTCCGCCGTCTTTACTTACAGTCAGCGGTTGCTCACCCGGATTCATTCCCTTAATGCTGCCTTTGTTTCCTTCTTTGAACCAGTCGGCCGCCTTGGAACCAAGTCCCGGAGTTTCGGCATGTGACAACAAAGAATAGTTGTAAATTTTACCTTCAGCATCAAAACCAACAAGTACTTTCAATTCTCCGCCAAATCCCATCGACTTGGCTTCTACTGCTGTTCCTACCCATTGATCTCCGTTTTTAGCCGGATAAATGATAAAGTCAACAATCTTCTTGCCATCTTTCTCACTAAACACGGTATCACACTCTGCGACCGGATTATTTGTAAATTCGGGCAAAACTTCTTTTAAAGCTTCATTCAATGTCTTCGCATTCGCATCTGCAATGGGACCTTTAGTCAACTCATTCACATAAGCCAGCAAAGCTACCGAGATAGCTGTTACTCCGGTGAGTACCAGCAACATATTTTTCAATGATGATTCTAACTTTTTCATTTCTTCTTCGCTACCTCCCCAAAGCGTTTTGGTTTGCAATACGTATTGATTAGCGGAGTGAATGCATTCATAATCAGAATAGCAAACGACATACCTTCCGGATATGCACCAAACAGACGGATAACAACCGTCAGCAAACCGATGCAGACACCATAAATCAACATACCTTTTTTACTCATCGGAGAGGTGACATAGTCTGTTGCCATAAAGATAGCACCCAGCATCAGACCTCCCGAAAGCAACTGGATCACCGGAGAAACATAAGCTTCGGGATTTGCCAGATGCATGATACCGGAAAATACAAATACAGTAACCAGAATGGATACAGGGATATGCCATGTAATGATTCTCTTCCATAACATATAAAGAAGACCCAAAATCAGGGCAGCAGCACTCACTTCACCCAGACATCCACCATTGTTACCAATAAACAGACTCCAGGCATCGGGCAGTTGACCAAAAGCCGAGACATCCCCATGAATAGCCTGTTTCATCAATGCCAAAGGAGTGGCGGCAGTAGTAGCATCGGTATAAGCAGTCAACTGACCGACCACCGGCCAGGAAGTCATCTGTACCGGGAATGACAATAACAGAAACACACGCCCTGCCAGTGCCGGGTTAAACGGATTGTTCCCCAAGCCGCCAAATGACATCTTACCGACACCAATAGCAAACAAAGCACCTAAAATAATAATCCATACAGGTAAGTTAGACGGTAGATTGAACGCCAGCAACACTCCCGTGATGACAGCAGAACCGTCACAAATAGTAGTGGTTTCTTTCTTCAGCAAGAACTTACCGATTGCCCATTCAAAAAACAAACAGGCTATCACAGAAGTAGCTGTGACAATCAGTGCACCCAGTCCGAAATATACGAGCGAAACGATAAAGGCAGGAATCAGCGCAATCAGCACACCGTACATATTCTTTTGTACGCTGTCTCCACCATGAACGTGAGGCGATAATGATACAATTAATTTATTTTCCATACTTATTATTTTTTAGCTTGACGTGCACGAATCATAGCTCCTACTTTCCCCTTACCCAGACGACAGTAGTCGAGTAACGGACGATTGGCAGGACAAGTGAACTGGCAAGAGCCACACTCGATACAATCCATGATTCTTTCTGATTCCATTCTTTCAAATTCTGTGTTCTCAGCCAAAGCGGAAAGCAGATACGGCTCCAGTCCCATCGGGCAGGCACTCACACACTTTGCACAACGAATGCAGTTCTGTACTTCTCCGCGTTTTGCCTCTTTCCGGTTCATAATCAAAATTCCGGAACTTCCTTTAGCAGTGGGCACATCAGTATTAACCAATGCTTTACCCATCATCGGACCACCGCCAATTATTTTTCCGGTATCCTCCGGCAAACCGCCACAGGCATCGATCAACTGCTGCATCGGAGTACCAATACGCGCCAAAAAGTTAGAAGGCTGGGCAACAGACTTACCGGTCACCGTAATGACACGCTCAAACAAAGGCTTATTTTTCTGTACAGCTTGATATACGGCAAATGCAGTACCTACATTCTGCACAACTGCTCCTGTAGAGATAGGTAATGCGCCGCTTGCAACCTGGCGCTTCGTAATAGCATCGATTAACTGCTTCTCACCCCCTTGAGGATATTTCACTTTCAAAGGAACAACTTCAATACCGGCATAACTGGATGCGACTTTCGTCATCAGTTGGATAGCATCGGGTTTATTGTTCTCGATACCTATAAAAGCCTTATTGACTTTCACCGCCTTCATCAGAATAGCCACCCCTACCATTACCTCCTCGGCATGTTCCAACATCAGTTGATGGTCGGCTGTCAAGTAAGGTTCACACTCTACAGCGTTGATAATCACGCATTCTGCTTTAAATGAAGGAGGCGGACAAAGTTTGACTTGAGTTGGGAAACAAGCTCCTCCCAAACCAACAATGCCTGCATCTGCTATCTTCTTCACAATCTCTTCCGAAGTCAATTCGCACTCTTTTACCAATTCAGGACTACGATCGATAGACTCTTCCCATTCATCCCCGTCTACATCAATAAAAATAGCAGGTTTAGCATAACCGCTCGCATCGACAATAGAGTCAATCTTAGCGACTTTACCACTGACAGAAGAGTGAATGGCTGCCGAAACAAAGCCATTAGCTTCGGCTATTTTAGTGCCCACCTTCACCACATCACCTTTTGCCACAATAGGCTTAGCAGGCGCACCGATATGCTGCCCCAGCAGTATCACAGCTTTTGCCGGAACCTCTGCCGTAACAATAGGTTGATGTGCTGAGAGTTTATTTTCGTGTGGATGAACACCACCAATTGAAAATGTCTTCAACATACAATTCTGTATTTTATCTGTTTATTACTCGTTTTTTTAAGCTTCGGCAGTTTTGGCAGCTTCGGCAACAGGCGTTTCCTCTTTAGGTTTACGAGGAGGGAAATTCAACTCGATGATAGTGTGCTGCGGACAAACTTCAACGCACTTGCGACAAGACTTACATTTATTGTAATCGATGTAAGCGAGATTGTTTTCAAGTGTAATTGCCTCGAACGGACAAGTTTTGACACACTTACCACAACCGATGCAACTTACCGTACAGGCTTTGCGTGCGACAGCCCCTTTGTCTTTGTTGACACAAGATACATATACACGACGCGATTTCTTACCTTTGGCACGAAGCTCGATTATCGCTTTCGGACAGGCTTTTACACAAGCTCCGCAAGCCGTACACTTTTCTTCATCCACCTCAGGAAGTCCTGTTTCCGGATTCATGTGAATAGCATCGAACTGGCAGGCAGCCACACAGTCGCCACATCCCAAACATCCATAGCTACAGCCGGTCTCTCCGCCATAAAGCGAAGCAGCAATAGCACAGCTCTTTGCACCGTCATACATATTTGTACGCGGACGGTTCGTGCAGGTTCCGTTACATCTAACCACTGCAACCATCGGTTCTGCAGTTCCGGCGTCCAATCCGAGAATAGAGGCAACCTGAGACATCACAGGCTGTCCACCCACCGGACAAAACTTACCTTCCAGCGAACCGGCTTTGACGCAAGCATCGGCAAATCCGCTGCAACCCGGATAACCACATCCACCGCAGTTAGCCTGAGGCAACACTTCGGATACCTGGGCAATTCGTGGGTCTTCGTACACGGCAAATTTCTTAGAAGCAACATACAATACTGCAGCCAATACAAGCGCAATAGCTCCCAAAGAAATCACTGCAATCAGAATCAAATTCATAATTTTTAGTTATTTATTGGTTTTATAGTAAAAGAAAATTTTTGTTTCAACCGAGTTCTGTTCAACCATATTATATAATAATAAGGAATAAGCACCGCCAAAGCAGCAAATGCTCCATATAGTTCACTATGAAGAACTGTCTTGAAAATGAAAAGGCCAAAGATTAAAAGAAAGAGAGGAATGAGAAAAGCCAGAAGAACCGCTTGCATGCCCATGGAGGTGGCACCAATAATCGTCACCTTGTCCCCTATCTTCCATGCAGACGAAGTATCGGTAACTTCAATTACCTTCTCCTTGCTATCTGCCGAAGAGCAATGTCCCTTGACACTGCAAGTCGAGCAAGCCGATGTCTGGATGATCCTCACAAAAACCTGAGAACCACTTATGTTTTCCACAATACCTTGATGAGTTATTATATTAGTCATTTTGCAAACTGCACATTACAAATTGCGGCAAATTTAAGCATAAGTTTGAAAATTACGAAGTATTTGAATGTTTTTTATAGTGCAATATGAAGTCTTTTTAAAGTAATTTTTGCTCTATCAATCGGGTATGGATACAGAAAAAGCAGGCTTTTCACCTGCTTTACTAAGAAAATGTTATCATCTTCTGATATTTTTAAAGAAATTAGAAACAAAAACCAATTCTTTTATCACTTTCTGTTTATTTCCCTTTCTACATTTTAAGAGATTCATTAATCTCAATCATCCGAATCAAATTCGTCCGCTGAATTGAAAAGGTACTGCTTTCTTTCTGAACATATTTTAGCAAGGAAAGCCCATCCTGACGTAATTTGGACTTTTGCAAAATATCAGATTCCACCTCGTCCGAAACTTTCAACAAAGTCACGGCCGCCAATTCTATCTTCCCCATTCTATTAGGATCTCCTTCATAACAGTCAATCATTTCATCCAGGCTCATACTTAACAATTCCTCTTGAGAAACTCCTAAAATCTGTCTCGTCAGGCAATCATATTCAGTCCATTCATCCTTACGGAACTTCTTTTTATTCAATATCGCATTTACAATTAACGAAATGATTTCCTGAATCATCCGTATCAGATAGTCTTGTTTAATCATAATATCCTCTTTTTGAATTAGAACTTACTTACCACGGGGAGAATTAACCTCACCGGAAAGAAGAGAGCCGACTGAAGATTCCAGTCGGCCCCTATTTCATATATTTACATTATGTCAATTATTCCCGATTACCATTTATAATTCAGACCAAAACTTAGCAACTCCTTCAGCTGGAAATAACTGCTGCCAGTAGTCGGCTTCGCACTGTCGTCAAAGCGTGCATGTACAAATAGTTTGGTAGAAAGATAACGGTTCAATACAAAGTTGAAAGTATTCTCCCACTCTACACGCACCCATTTATAGTTCGTCAGATAGTTCAAACGGGAATCGACTACAATAGACGGAATAATAGTCCATGAAATAGTAGGTTGAACCTGTGCACCGAAGTCATTCTTCGAGCATTTGCCTTTATCCAATCCAAACTTGGTTTCGTCCACGTTTTTGTTACCTATATAACGAAGGTTATAAGTCAACGGAGACATGAATACAGAAAGATTGAATTTTTTCTTTTTCAACTTATAGTCCATACCGACACTGACTATCACATCTGCAGGAGCAAGGAAAGCAGCCACCAACTCTTCACTGTTAGCCTTATATCCCTTTACGAACTGGGTTTTAAACTCTCCTGTAATAGTATAGTACCAATTATTGGCAGCCTGAATACCTAATTTAGAATACAAACGCAACTGGTCGGTATTAACCAGGTATTTATGATATTCGTCTGACGGAGAAGAATTGAATCCTAATTTAGCTTCGAACAGATTTTCAAACTGTACTTTTTCACGGTCATTGTAGTTAGCGAACAACTGCAGATTGGCCATTACGGCATTATTGCTCTCACCTCCCTTGTACCAGTTGTCCGAAATATAGTTCTGGGTAATCTGAAGCGAACCGTTACCTCCTGTCACCCACCAATTGGGCTTGGAGATCACCATTTCCGCTTCACCCACATTGTCTTCCACCTTATCCGCACGGAACAGGCTTTTCACTTCTGTTTTCGGGACTTCAATCTTCTTATCGCCATGATACAACTTACGGCTCATGATATGATCTTCGGTATTAACGACTAAATTAGGATGGTTCAGATATAGATCCATCAAAGCAACATTCACCAGCCGGGAAGCTCTCTCAGCTTTAGAAAACTGCAATGTGTCATACGGCGGCAATAATTGCGAAGAAAGAGAGGGAGTAACAAAAGGTTCCTTAAACTTCCAGTGCATGGTAGAATATTCCGCGATGGGAGAGTTATAATAAGTCAGCGGTACAAACAGTCGGTAGTAATCCGGATCTGTCTTAATATAACGCATGGGTACAGAAGGATCATTAAGATATTCCAACTCTCCTATATACTTATTATATAAGATGGACACCGTATCTATCTTAGGCTTCGGACCATCCAGATTCAGTTTCAGGACAAGGTACTGTTGAAGCGTCTCGGAAAGTGTATCTGCTTTCACTTCACTCTGCACTGTTTCAGAAACCGGTTTGTTCGTCTTCTGCGCCATCACTGACGAAGAAAACAGGATCGCAAATGCTAATGTTGAGATGTGACTAGTCTTCATTTTTATAACAAATTTGGGGCAAATTTACATTAAATAGTTTAGATTACATAAAATTTGCTCGATTTTAATAGGAATAACCTATCAAATGAATCTATACAACAATTCAGCTGTTTTATTGGAACGTGCGTTATCTCTCAGAATAATACAGATCGAACTGAGAACCGCCTTCCCCCGGCTCGATAGTGCAAGTTGAATAAAGGCGTGCTTATATGCCGGCAAACATGTGACTGTTTGTCGTTCAAACATTTCGGTACCTGGAATTGCATTTTTTAATAAATTTGTTTTGTAGAAAGCATCCGTTCTTCCCCATTTTTTTGTAATTTTGCGGTTTTTAAGATTCAAATCAAAGGATTTAGAAACAAATTATTAAAACAGTTATAGCTGTGGGAGAAACAAAGTATATTTTCGTCACCGGTGGTGTTGCCTCTTCTTTAGGAAAAGGTATCATTTCATCTTCCATCGGTAAATTGCTGCAAGCAAGAGGTTATAAAGTAACTATCCAGAAGTTTGACCCGTACATCAACATTGACCCGGGAACATTGAACCCTTATGAACACGGAGAATGCTACGTGACTGTAGACGGCCATGAAGCCGATCTTGACTTAGGACACTACGAACGTTTCCTGGGCATCCAGACAACGAAGGCCAACAACATCACGACAGGCCGTATCTATAAGAGCGTCATCGATAAAGAACGCCGTGGAGATTATTTGGGGAAAACCATTCAGGTGATTCCTCATATCACCGATGAAATCAAACGTAACGTCAAGTTACTGGGTAACAAGTATAAGTTCGACTTTGTAATCACAGAAATTGGCGGAACAGTAGGTGATATCGAATCTTTGCCTTATCTGGAAAGTATTCGTCAGTTGAAATGGGAACTGGGTCAGAATGCCTTGTGTGTACACCTGACTTATGTACCTTTCCTGTCCGCTGCCCAAGAGTTAAAAACCAAACCGACTCAACATTCCGTAAAAGAGTTGCAATCACTCGGTGTACAGCCGGATATCCTGGTGCTACGTACCGAACATGACCTGAATACCAACTTGCGCAAGAAGGTCGCTCTGTTCTGTAATGTAGCCGAAAACGCAGTTGTTCAGTCAATCGACGCTTCAACTATTTATGAAGTACCTCTGTTGATGCAAGAGCAAGGCCTGGACGAAACCATACTCCAAAAGATGGGTCTGCCTGTAGGCGAACGTCCGCCGTTGGGTCCTTGGAAAGACTTCCTGAACCGTCGTGCCAATGCAACTGAAACAGTAACCATTGCAATGGTAGGTAAATATGTTGAATTGCAGGATGCCTACAAATCTATTCTGGAATCCTTGTCACAAGCTGCTACCTACAATGACCGTAAAGTAAAAATAGAATATGTATCATCCGAACATCTGACTCCGGACAATGTAGACGAACAATTGGGACATGTAAACGGAGTAGTTATCTGTCCGGGATTCGGTTCACGCGGTATCGAAGGTAAGTTCGTAGCTGCCAAATACACCCGCGAACACAACATTCCGACATTCGGTATCTGTCTGGGTATGCAATGTATGGCTATCGAGTTTGCCCGTAATGTGTTGGGTTATGCCGATGCCAACTCCATTGAAATGGATGAAAAGACCAAGCACAACGTGATCGACATCATGGAAGAGCAGAAAGCCATCACCAATATGGGAGGTACCATGCGTCTGGGAGCTTACGAATGTGTATTGAAGAAAGACTCTAAGGTATACGAAGCCTACAAAGAAGAACACATTCAGGAGCGTCATCGCCACCGCTACGAATTCAACAACGACTATCGCAAACAATTCGAAGAGGCCGGCATGAAGTGTGTAGGTATCAACCCCGAGTCCGACTTGGTAGAAATTGTAGAGATTCCTACATTGAAATGGTACATCGGAACACAGTTCCATCCGGAATACAGCAGTACCGTACTACACCCGCATCCGTTGTTCGTGTCGTTCATCAAGGCTGCAATCGATAAGTAAAGATCGTTATCGTATAGATTATTAATCATTAATCACTTAAAAAAGAGAATGGATAAAAACACCATCACAGGCCTCGTTTTAATAGGTATATTACTGGTAGGATTCAGTTTTCTGAGCCGTCCCAGCGAGGAGCAAATAGCCGCTCAAAAGCGGTATTATGACTCTATAGCCGTGGTACAGCAGCAAGAAGAAGCACTGAGAGCCAAAACCGAAGCTGCGCTGGCTAACGAAAAAGAAGAAACAGCAGCCGACTCAGCATCGCTCTTCTTCAGTGCCACCAAAGGTAAAGAGGCGTTTACTACTATCCAGAATAATTTGGTAGAAATCACTCTGGATAACAAAGGCGGCCGTGTTTACTCTGCCCTGTTGAAAAACTACATGGGACAGGATAAGAAACCGGTTGTGTTGTTCAACGGCAGCGATGCTTCCATGAACTTCAACTTCTATAACAAGAAGGGGGCCCTCCAGACAAAAGACTTCTATTTTGAAGCAGTCAATAAAACAGATAGCAGTGTAACGATGCGTCTAGCTGCCGACAGTGCCAGCTATATCGATTTCATTTATACACTGAAACCTGATAACTACCTGATGAGCTTTGTGATCAAAGCTACGGGAATGGACGGAAAATTGGCTGCCAGCACAAACTATGTGGACATCTCATGGTCACAACGTGCCCGCCAGATCGAAAAGGGATATACTTACGAAAACCGTTTGGCAGACCTCACCTACAAATACACCGGTGATGATGTGGATAACCTTTCGGCAAGTAAAGACGACGAAAAGTCCGTTTCGGAACGTCTGGACTGGATCGCTTTCAAGAATCAGTTCTTCTCTTCCGTATTCATCGCAGAACAGGATTTCGAAAAGACTACGGTTAAATCGAAAATGGAGAAACAGGGAAGCGGTTACATAAAGGACTATTCCGCCGAGATGAGTACGTTCTTTGATCCGACCGGCAAACAACCTACCGATATGTATTTCTACTTCGGCCCGAACCACTACAAAACGCTGACTGCGTTGGATAAGGGACGTGAAGAGAAATGGGAACTTAACAACCTGGTATATCTGGGCTGGCCGTTGATTCGTTGGATTAACAAATGGATCACCATCAACGTATTCGACTGGTTGTCCGGCTGGGGATTAAGTATGGGTATCGTTCTGTTGTTACTCACCATCATGGTGAAAATTGTCGTTTTTCCGGCAACATGGAAGACCTATATGTCATCAGCCAAAATGCGGGTGCTGAAACCGAAAATCGATGAGATCAACAAGAAATACCCCAAACAGGAAGATGCGATGAAGAAACAGCAGGAGGTGATGGGATTGTACAGCCAGTACGGTGTAAGCCCGATGGGTGGCTGTCTGCCGATGTTGTTGCAATTCCCTATCCTGATGGCATTGTTCATGTTCGTACCGAGTGCTATCGAACTTCGTCAGCAGAGTTTCCTTTGGGCAGATGACTTGTCGACTTATGACGCATTCATCACTTTCCCGTTCCATATTCCATTCTTGGGTAATCACCTCAGTTTGTTCTGCTTGCTGATGACTGTTACCAACATCCTGAATACGAAGTACACAATGCAACAGCAGGATACGGGTGCCCAGCCGCAAATGGCTGCGATGAAGTGGATGATGTACCTGATGCCGATCATGTTCCTCTTCGTCTTGAACGACTATCCTTCGGGATTGAACTATTACTACTTCATTTCGACTCTGATCAGTGTAGTAACCATGATCATACTGCGCCGGACAACTGACGAAAACAAATTGCTTACCGAACTGGAAGCTAAGAAGAAAGATCCGAAACAGATGAAGAAGACCGGATTTGCCGCACGCCTGGAAGCTATGCAAAAACAACAGGAACAATTGGCAAAAGAACGGGCTAATAAGCAGAATAAGAAATAAGAGATAGAAATCAGCTTAAATACCGAAGAGCCGGACAAGCAGTGTATGTTTGTCCGGCTTTCTTTTCCTTTATTGAACAGATTACAACATGACTACTAAATACACATACAAAGAAATATGGATTATCGCCTACCCCATCCTGATCAGCCTGATCATGGAACAGCTGATAGGCATGACCGACACTGCTTTTCTGGGACGTGTGGGCGAAGTCGAACTGGGAGCCTCGGCCATTGCCGGTGTATACTATCTGGCTATTTTTATGATGGCATTCGGATTCAGTATAGGTGCACAAATCCTGATTGCCCGTCGTAACGGTGAACAGCAATACCAGGCTATCGGGCCCATCTTTTATCAGGGTGTCTACTTTCTGCTTTCACTCGCAGTGGTAGCATTCACTCTTTCGCTGTGCTTCTCACCGCACATACTGAAAAAGGTCATTAGCTCGGAGCATATATACGATGCGTCCATCAGCTACATCAACTGGAGGGTCTTCGGCTTTTTCTTCTCCTTTGTCGGAGTAATGTTTCGTGCATTCTTCGTGGGTACAACTCAGACCAAAACCCTGACACTGAACTCTGTGGTCATGGTATTATCCAATGTGGTGTTCAACTACATACTGATTTTCGGTAAGTTCGGTGCTCCACAGTTAGGTATCGCCGGAGCCGCCATCGGTTCGTCACTGGCCGAAATGGTTTCGGTCATCTTCTTCGTCATCTACACCTGGAAACGGATAGACTGTAAAAAGTATGCCTTGAATCATCTGCCCGGATTCCGACCGGAGATGCTGAAACGGATCCTGAACGTATCCTTTTGGACAATGATTCAGAACTTTTTCTCACTGTCCACTTGGTTCATGTTCTTCCTATTTGTCGAACACTTAGGCGAACGTGCACTGGCCATAACCAATATCATCCGTAACGTATCGGGCATCCCGTTTATGGTCACCATGGCATTTGCAGCTACTTGCGGCTCCCTGGTGAGTAACCTGATCGGTGCGGGCGAAATCAAGTGTGTTCCCGGAACGATCCGCCAGCACATCCGTATCGGTTATATTTTCGTGCTGCCGCTGGTTATACTCTTCGCACTGTTTCCTAACCTGATATTGAGTATCTATACGGATATTCCCGATTTGCGGGAGGCCTCCATCCCTTCTTTATGGGTACTATGCTCCGCTTATCTGATACTCGTACCTGCCAACGTCTATTTTCAGGCAGTATCCGGAACGGGCAACACACGTACGGCGTTGGGATTGGAACTCTGTGTACTGGCCATTTATCTGATCTATATCACCTATATGATTCTCTATCTGAGAGTGGATGTAGCCGTCTGCTGGACTACGGAACATCTGTACGGAATCTGTATCCTGTTCCTTTCATACCTTTATATAAAGAAAGGAAACTGGCAGAAAAAGCAGATTTGACCTGATTTTTGCTTATCTTCGCAGCACTATTATGGAAGAGAACACAAGTAAATTACTAATTATTAAAATAACTATGAGACAAGTAAACCTATTTATTATGTCGGCAGCAATGATGTTAGCATCTTGTGGTGGAACCAAAGATGCAGGCAAAACAGATCAGGCGCTGATCGGTAAATCCGATATCAAGATCGAAGGAAAGCGGATGACTCCCGAAGCGCTTTGGGCGATGGGACGTATCGGCGGACTGGCCGTATCGCCTGACGGAAAGCAAATAGCCTATACTGTGGCTTATTACAGTGTCCCCGAGAACAAGAGCAACCGGGAAGTTTTTGTGATGAATGCGGATGGAACGGATAATCGACAGATTACCCACACTCCTTATCAGGAAAATGAAGTGACTTGGGCGGCAGACGGAAGCAAGCTGCTCTTCCTGAGCAATGACAACGGCAGCAGCCAACTGTATGAAATGAATCCGGACGGTAGCGGACGCAAGCAGATCTCCAAGTATGACGGAGACATCGAGGGATATTCCATCTCACCGGACGGTAAAAAGATACTCTTCATCGCTCAAGTGAAAACAGTAAAGAGCACGGCTGATAAATACCCCGACCTAGATAAAGCGACCGGAATCATCATCACCGACCTGATGTATAAACATTGGGACGAATGGGTGACCACCGCTCCACATCCTTTCATCGCCGACTTTGATGGCAAATCAATCTCCAACATCATAGATGTGCTGGAAGGAGAACCTTACGAAAGCCCGATGAAACCTTGGGGAGGTATCGAACAACTGGCTTGGAATACGACTTCGGACAAGGTGGCTTATACCTGCCGCAAAAAAACGGGACTGGCTTATGCCCTATCTACCAACTCGGATATCTATGTATATGACCTGAATACCAAGAAAACAATAAACATCACCGAAGGTATGATGGGTTATGATACAAACCCGCAATATTCTCCGGATGGAAAAAGCATTGCCTGGCAAAGCATGGAGCGCGACGGTTACGAAGCTGACCAGAACCGCCTCTTCGTCATGAACCTGGAAACGGGCGAGAAACGTTTTGTAAGTAAAGCTTTCGATTCGAATGTAGATGCATTCGTATGGAGCCGGGATGCCAAGACGATCTACTTCACCGGTGTATGGCATGGCGAGACACAAATTTATTCACTCGATCTGGCTAACGATTCCGTACGCCCCGTCACTTCGGGTATGTACGACTACGAAGGCGTTGCCCTCTTTGGAGACAAACTGATTGCCAAACGCCATTCAATGAGTATGGGTGACGAAATTTACGCAATAGCTTTGGACGGACAAACCACGCAACTGACCCAAGAGAACAAGCAAATATATGACCAGATCGAAATGGGTAAAGTAGAAGGCCGCTGGATGAAAACAACTGACAGCAAAGAGATGCTGACATGGGTCATCTATCCACCTCAATTCGATCCGAATAAGAAGTACCCGACACTGCTCTTCTGCGAAGGTGGTCCTCAGAGTCCGGTAAGCCAGTTCTGGAGTTATCGTTGGAACATGCAGATTATGGCCGCCAACGGTTATATCGTCGTAGCTCCGAATCGTCGCGGACTTCCGGGCTTCGGATTGGAATGGAACGAGGCTATCAGCGGTGATTACGGTGGTCAATGTATGAAGGATTATTTCACGGCTATCGACGAAATGGCCAAAGAGCCGTTTGTGGATAGTGATCGTCTGGGTTGTGTAGGTGCCAGCTTCGGAGGATTTTCTGTGTATTGGTTGGCCGGACATCACGACAAGCGCTTCAAGGCATTCATTGCCCACGACGGTATCTTCAATATGGAAATGCAATATCTGGAGACAGAAGAAAAATGGTTTGCCAACTGGGATATGGGCGGTGCTTACTGGGAAAAACAGAATCCGACAGCCCAACGTACATTTGCCAATTCTCCCCATTTGTTTGTCGAAAAATGGGATACTCCAATTCTCTGTATCCACGGTGAGAAAGACTACCGCATCCTTGCCAACCAGGCAATGGCTGCATTCGATGCTGCCGTGATGCGTGGTGTACCTGCCGAATTACTGATTTATCCGGATGAAAACCACTGGGTACTGAAACCACAGAACGGTGTACTGTGGCAACGGACTTTCTTCGAATGGCTGGATCAATGGCTGAAACCAAACGAAACGGCACAGAAATAAAGGCTGTGTTGTCAACAAATAAAGGCTCTGTCCCTGCCGGACAGAGCCTTTATTTGTTGACAACAGAAGCTCTATTTGGAAGGTAAGAAGTACCCAAAGTCTACATCCGCTTCAACTTCACCACCTCTCCCAGTACGGGGATATATACATCTATCTTTCGCTTCTTGGCTTCGGCAGCAAAAACCAGAGGAGGATCATGCAGAGGTTCATCGGACAAATCGAAAGTTCCGTAATGCATCGGAATTGTGAGAGCAGCCTTCATATCGGTCGATGCAGTCAGAGCATCATAAGGCGATATATGATTGGGTTGCATAAACCAGCGCGGTTTATAGGCCCCGATACCCACCAAAGCATAATCGGGAGCTCCGAAAAGATCGGGTATTTCACGGAAATGCCTGGAGTAACCGGTATCACCGCTGTAGTAGAGGGAAATACCATCGGCCTGTACCATAAATGCCCCCCACAGCCTGCGCCCTCCATCGCGAACGGAACGTTTGCTCCAATGTTGTGCAGGAAGAAACGTTATTTTCAGCCCGTCATCTTCTATCTGCTGATACCAGCCTGCCTCTGTCACCTCAAGCTCAGGAAACCATCCTTTGATTAGCTCCCCGGTGCCCAGACCACAAAAGAGTTTCATCCCCGGATTGTTTTTTACCAACCGTGCCACACTTTGCTTATCGAGGTGATCAAAATGATCGTGACTGATCAGCAGATAATCGATATCGGTAAATATATCGGGATTGGCCGGAAAATCACTTTGCCACTTAACGAAAGGAATATCGCCGAAAACGGGGTCGAACATGATCCGCTTCCTACCTAACTGCAGGAAGAAAGAATTATGCCCGAGCCAAATCAGTGAATTGCCTACCACGCCATCCAGCGAACGCAGATAATTCAACTTGGGACTCCACTTCACACTCTTTTTCTCTTTCCGCTGCGGATTGGGCGAAAGACGCCACTTCAACACACTCCCCATTCCGGGACGAAAACGATGCTGGCGATTGACAAACTTTCCTCTTACTACAGGATTGCCCCGCCAGTGAGGATTGACCGTTGCCAGTCTTTCATTTCTTCTGAAACATATATGCTCGCCCATATGATACGTATTCTTTTCGATGAGTAACAAACAAAAATAACAAAAGATTTGTGGTTCGTTGCACAAAACCGTATTTTTCTTACAAAAAAAATGCCTCCCGGACACACTACGGGAAGCATTTCTATGATCATCAACTAATTGGCATTTCACGTCATCCGACCCAAAGGAAAGGATAAGGCCATCCCAGGTAAGAGAGGTTGATGACAAAAATAACGACAGCCAGTATCCATATAATCAACAGTGACCATTTCAGTCCGGATGACATAGGAGACCAATTGAAGATTTGCCGGAGAATCACGAAAATGATGGCGGCTAAAGGAATACCTGCCAAGACAACTCCTGCAATGCTCCCGGCGATAGTCATCATCGGAGAAGTAGAGATCAATGGTGACCAGTCGACCGAAGGCAACATCTGATAAAGAGCGGCTCCACCTCCGATGGCTACTGCAATGGCAGCAATCACCAGAGCAACGAAAACGATGGCAAGAACAAAAAGAACAGGGCTGCAAATAATGGCAAGAACCACCAGGCAAGCTTTCAGGAAGAATCCGGCAATGGACACCAATGCGTCTCCTACTTTCTGCAGAAAGCTACGGGGTTTACCTGAGTTTACGTAGTTGTTTACACCGTTGGCCATCCTCTCAAAGCCATCGGTCACCGTCCTGCCAATGTTCTCGATAGTGATATCCTCTCCCCGCATGTTCAGCTTCTCGGCTGCCGTACGAGCTTCGGGAATAACTAACCAACAAATAATATAGATAGGAATCAACACGCCATATCCGCAGATAAGTACCACAAACATGATAAGCCGGAGCACTGTGACATCCCAATTAAGATAAGCTGCCAACCCGCTGATTACACCACCCAGTATCTTATCGTCAGGATTACGATATAATCTGCGCCGAATGGTCGCACCTTGCTGTGCCCCCGTTTGTCCGGTTGTCTTTTGGGGCTCCTCTTCTTCGGTATCCTCGCCGAAGTCTTCCGGTTTACCCATACGTGCAATCACCTCTTCCACATCCGCAATCGTAATAACCTGCGAACCGGCTGACAGCTTTTCGGCAAAAAGCTCGGAAATGCGGTTCTCTATATCATTTACAATTTCCTCTGCTCCTTCTTGTTTGCGAAAGTGAAGTCTCAGGTTGCACAGATAATTATCAAGCAACCGATAGGCATCTTCGTCAATATGAAAAACGGTTCCGCCTAAATTTACGGTTAATGTTTTTTTCATCTTTATTTCTTTTTAAATGGATTCTCTATTAGCTATATGATTCACGGTTTCATTCAGTTCTTTCCAGGAAGCCTCCAGTTCACCAAGAAAAGACTCCCCTTTCCCGGTTAGTTTGTAATATTTGCGTGGCGGTCCTTGTGTTGACTCAACCCACTCGTAACTGAGCAAATCATCATTTTTCAGCCGGGTCAGCAATGGATATAAAGTCCCCTCCACCACAATCAGCCTCGCCTCTTTCAGTTTCTGAATGATATCCGAAGCATAAGCCGGCTCTTTATGCAACAATAACATGATGCAATACTCCAGCATACCCTTTCGCATTTGCGACTTTACATTATCTACATTCATAAGTTCTATCTTTTAGATGCAGCAAATATAGGCATTGCCTTGGTACTATGCAATACAAAGTACCTTATTTTTATACTAATTAACGCATTAAGTCCCTTTCACCTTATTATAAATGCAAATTATCACTATATTTGCCGTATAAATTGAAAAATACAACAAACATGTTTACTATCCGAAAAGCAACCTCAGATGATTGCAAACTGATTAACGAACTGGCAAACCAGGTATTTCCCGCCACTTACAAAGAAATACTTTCGACCGAGCAACTTGACTACATGATGGAGTGGATGTATGCACCCGAAAACATCCGTAAACAAATGGAAGAAGAAGGGCATGTATACTTTATCGCCTATCAGGGAGACGAACCTTGCGGCTACGTCTCTGTCCAGCCCCAGGATGCCGATGTGTTTCATCTCCAGAAAATATATGTTCTCCCCGGCTTTCAGGGGGCACATTTAGGCAGCAAACTATTTGATCACGCAGTGCAATATATCAAAGAGATACACCCGTCTCCCTGCCTGATGGAACTAAATGTAAACCGAAACAACAAAGCGCTGCACTTTTACGAACATAAAGGGATGAAGAAATTGCGGGAAGGAGACTTCCCTATCGGAAACGGATATTATATGAATGACTATATTATGGGATTGGAACTTTGATTTATCTGTAAAGAAAAGGCCAATAGGAGAAACGCCCCGTTACATATATTGTTATCGAAATAACAAGTAATGTAACGGGGCGTTTGGTGTATAGTCAGTAACCCGAAGGTCTTATGCTACCTTTTCAAGTTTCTTCATGATAGAGAAGATAAACAGGGCGGCCAGCAAACAGCATACGATAAGTACACTCCATACCATCCACAATTGCATGCCTCCCCACAGATAACCGATGATGGCAACCAGGTAGTTACCAATGGCAGTTGCAGCAAACCAACCACCCATCATCATACCTTTGTACTTGGGAGGAGCTACTTTCGAAACGAAAGAGATACCCATCGGCGACAAGAAAAGCTCGGCAAAAGTAAGAACCAGATAAGTGGAGATCAACCAGTTCGGAGAAACCAACGCATCCTTCTCAATGCCACTGGCAGCCAAAGCGTCCGGAGTAGGCAGACCGATAGAGCCGATAGCCATGATCAAGAAACCACATACGGCAATCATCATACCGATACCGATTTTACGCGGTGCAGAAGGTTCTTTTCCTTTTCTGGCCAGATAGCCGAACACTGCCAGCGAAACCGGAGTCAAAGCGATCACGAAGAACGGATTAAACTGCTGGAAGATCTGTGGCAGGATGTTGATTGTAGGATCCATAGAAGTATAACTCCATCCCAAGCAGAGGAGTGCCACCATAACTACTACACCGGCAATCGTTTTCGACTTTCCGGTTTTACCCTGGAACAGTGAAAACAGTCCGTAGATAACGATCAGCAAGAAGGTCAGGTTCACGATATTGAAGCCCAGACGGTCGAGACCGGTCACCTCTTGTGCCGTATAGTCACGAGCGAAGAATGTCAATGTCAACCCGTTCTGATGGAAAGCCATCCAGAAGAAAATAACTACGGCAAACACAAGCAACAGAGCTACGATACGTTGTTTAGTCTGTTCCGGAGTCAACTTCTCTTCTACCACGTTGGCCGGCTTAGCCTGTTTAGAGTTATAGTCCGCATGTTTGAATGTAGAACGGAAAGCTACATAAATAAGCATTGAAATAATCAAGGACACACATGCCACACCAAATCCATAGTTGTAAGCTTCGGAGAGCTTATCGATATAAGTAGTACAGAAAGTGGCAATGTCACCGGTAAAGTTTTGTGCAGCCTGCAAGGATTCCAGAGTAGCCTGGTTGGCAGGAGTGATTGTTCCATCGAGATATTGATGTGCCAATGAAGGAATCTGAGGGACATACGACAGACCTGCCTTGCCCAACATATAATTGGTTACTTTCGTTGCGGCTGTCGGAGCATACATTGCGCCAATATTGATAGCCATATAGAAAATACTGAATGCAGTGTCGCGTTTGGAACTATATTCGGGGGCATCATACAAATTACCCACCATCACCTGTAAATTACCTTTAAAAAGACCGGTACCGCAAGCAATCAGGGCCAACGCACCGAACATCATTATTTTGCCGGAGTTATCGGAAGTCGGGATGGCGAGTAGCGCATAGCCAATAAACATGACCACAATACCCATTGTCACCATCTTACCATAACCAAACTTATCGGCAAGAATACCGCCAAAGAAGGGGATAAAATAAACAGCAGCCAAAAAACATCCGAAAATAGTAGAAGTTTCAGCAGCAGTGTAACCAAACTTTGCTTGTAAAAACAAAGTAAAAATCGCAAGCATGGTGTAGTAACCGAATCGCTCGCCTGTGTTGGCAAGTGCCAGAGCATACAAACCCTTAGGTTGTCCTTCAAACATAAAATTAGAATATTAGATTATTAAATAGATATTTTTTGCAAATATATACTTTTTACTGAAATTAAACAGTATATAATACACAAACTTCCGCCCGAACCTCGTTTATTAGCTCTTTAGGGTCTATTTTTATCTGCAATCCTCTCTGCCCTGCACTTACATAAATATACGGAAAGCCCAGACAGGTTTCATGAATATAGGTAGGAAAATGCTTTTTCATTCCGATGGGCGAACAGGCACCCCGGATATATCCGGTGACGGACAGAAGCTCTTTCATAGGAATCATATCGCAACTTTTATTGCCGGACACTTTAGCAGCAAGCTTCAGGTTCACTTCCTGATCTCCTGGAATTACACAAACAAAATATCCCGTTTTATCACCGTGAAGTACGAGGGTTTTAAAAACCTGATTAATATTCTCTCCCAAACTTGCCGCTACATGCACGGCACTCAGATCGCTTTCGTCTACCTCGTAAGGAATAAGTTCATAGGCAATCTTGGCCTTATCCAGTAGACGGGCGGCATTGGTCTTATTGATTTTCATAGACAATATGTGTATTTAGGCAGCCACAGAGAGGAGCTGCCCATTAGTAAGTTAATAATGTAACTTTACGAAGTTAACTTCCTGCAATCACGAAGTTAACCTCGGACAAATACGATGAAGGTGTGTCATAACTCACCACAGATCACACAGATTTACACTGAACGTTTTTTAGTCTACTGACAGCCAATAATATTTATCTGTGTAATCGGTGGCGAATACGAATTTTGACATATCCTCATCATACAATATGAATTTTTAATTGATTTTCAATTCCTCGCGAAGAAACTTCGGAGTATATCCTTTGTTGCTCTTCGCAACTTCTTCCGGTGTTCCGAAACTGAGAAGTTCTCCTCCTCCCTTACCACCTTCAGGCCCCATATCTATTATGTAATCCGCCATCTTAATCACATCCAGGTTGTGTTCAATAACGATCACGGTATTGCCTTTATCTACCAATTTATTCAGGACTCCCATCAACACACGTATGTCTTCAAAATGCAGGCCGGTAGTCGGTTCATCAAGAATATACAAAGTCTTTCCGGTATCTCGTTTTGAAAGTTCAGTAGCCAATTTCACACGCTGGCTCTCACCTCCCGAAAGAGTTGTTGACGATTGTCCCAGTTTGATATACCCCAATCCTACATCTTGGATAGTCTTGATCTTATTCAGGATCTGAGGAACATTCTCAAAGAACTCTACTGCACGATTAATAGTCATATCCAGCACATCAGCAATAGATTTTCCCTTAAAACGTACTTCCAGCGTTTCACGGTTATAGCGTTTACCATGACAGACTTCGCACGGAACGTATACATCGGGTAAGAAATTCATTTCAATCGTTTTGTAGCCGTTACCGGAACATGCCTCGCAGCGGCCACCGGACACATTGAAAGAGAACCGGCCGGGCTTATAACCGCGGATCTTAGCTTCCGGCAGTCCGACAAACAGGCTCCGGATATCAGAAAAGACCCCAGTATAAGTAGCCGGATTGGAACGTGGGGTACGCCCCAAAGGGGACTGGTCCACATTAACCACCTTATCTATATTCTCAAGTCCTTCGATCGAATCATATTCCAAAGGATCCTGCAAAGAACGATAGAATTTTTGCGAAAGTATCGGTTGCAAAGTTTCATTAATCAGAGTCGATTTGCCACTACCGGAAACTCCGGTTACACAAATTAATTTACCCAACGGAAATTCCACATCCACATTTTTCAGGTTATTCCCTTTCGCGCCCCGTAACCATAAAGACTTGCCGTTTCCGGGACGTCTCTTAGAAGGTACTTCGATAGCCGTTTGTCCGTTAAGGTACTGCGAAGTCAGTGTACTGGTCTTCAACATCTCTTCAGGAGTACCGGCAAAAACGACTTCTCCTCCCAATCGTCCGGCCTTAGGTCCCATATCGATCACGTAGTCGGCAGCAAGCATCATGTCTTTGTCATGCTCTACCACGATCACGGAGTTACCCATATCACGCAGTTCTTTCAGAGAATTAATCAGCCGCAAGTTATCACGTTGATGCAATCCGATACTCGGCTCGTCAAGAATATAAAGCACATTGACCAACTGAGACCCAATTTGTGTGGCCAGACGGATACGCTGACTTTCTCCTCCGGACAGACTGACCGAGCTGCGATTTAACGAAAGATAATCCAACCCCACATCCAACAGGAATTTCAAGCGGGTACGTATCTCCTTCAGAATCTCGGCAGCAATCGTTTTCTGTTTATCTGTCAGGAACTTATCTACTTTCATCAACCAGTCATACAGCTCGTTGATGTCCATATTAGAGAGTTCATTGATGTTTTTGTCATGGATACGGAAGTGAAGCGCCTCCTTATTCAACTTCGCCCCCTTACATTCAGGACAAACCGTAGTTTTAGCGAACTGTTCCGCCCATTTCTGAGCAGTGGCCGAAGCGTCTTTCTCTTGCAACATCTGGATATACTTCACAACTCCTTCATACGTTACAAAATAGTCGGAAGAAGTACCTATCAATGAGCTTTTTATTTTGATACGTTCATCCGAACCATACAGAATTTCATCAATAGCATCATTGGGCAGGTCTTTTACCGGAGTCTTCAGTGACGCATCGTACTTCTCCAGCAGAGCACCGATCTGCCAGAAAATCATCGCATTCTTATATTTACCCAAAGGAGCTATTGCCCCTTCATAGATCGACATCTCTTTATTGGGAATCACTTTATCCACATCAATCTGGCTAACTACTCCCAATCCTTTACAACGCGGACAAGCACCTTGCGGGGAGTTGAACGAAAAATTATGCGGAGCCGGCTCCCGGTACGACAATCCCGTAACAGGACACATCAAGCGTTTACTATAATGTCGGATACTCTCTGTCTGCGCATCGAGAATCATCAGCAATCCGTCTCCCTGACGCATAGCGGTGGCAACACTCTGTTTCAGCCGTTTATCATCCTTATCTTCTACGATCAGTTTGTCAACGACTACTTCAATATCATGATTCTTATAACGATCCAGTTTCAGACCATGTGTAATCTCACGAACCTCCCCGTCGATACGAACATACAGGTATCCTTTTTTCCGGATTTGTTCAAAGAGTTCTTTATAATGTCCCTTACGCGAACGCACCAGAGGGGCCAGCATATAGATTTTCTTCCCTTTATAATCTTTCAGAATAAGTTCCAATATCTGTTCTTCGGTGTATTTCACCATCTTTTCTCCCGAAAGATAAGAATAAGCTATTCCGGCACGGGCATAAAGCAAACGTAGATAGTCGTAAATCTCCGTAGTGGTTCCGACCGTAGAACGGGGATTTTTGTTCGTAGTTTTCTGTTCAATGGAAATAACCGGACTCAATCCTGTTATCTTATCTACATCCGGACGCTCCAGATTGCCCAAAAAGTTGCGGGCATAAGCCGAAAAAGTTTCAATATAGCGGCGCTGTCCTTCTGCAAATATCGTATCGAAAGCAAGAGATGACTTCCCGCTTCCACTAAGTCCGGTAATTACAGTCAGGCTATTACGTGGTATTTCCGCATCAATGTCTTTCAGATTGTGTACGCGCGCACCATACACATTTATATATTCTGTTTCCTGCATATTCTAACTTTTATTGAGCTGCAAAATTAATGTTTCCGCCCGAAATATAGTTTTAAAAAACACAATATTATTTTCTTAACTCAATATATTATGTGAATGTATGACATTATTCGTACCTTTGCCGTAATCAATTGAGAATTGAATAGTAAAAATTACAAATTAAGATTAATAAATTGATGAAATCAATCAAACGAATCTTCTTTCTCCTGTCCTTTATAAGTGTTTCCTATTTAAGCACCTTTGCACAAGAGAACCAATCCTACTTCCTGCACACCATTGAAAAGGGCCAAAGTTTATACTCCATCTCAAGCATGTATGGAGTCAGCAAAGCAGATATTATCCGACTGAATCCCGGTTGTGAGGACAAAATCTACGCAGGACAAGCCATTAAAATCCCACAGAACAAAACTGCTCAAAAAGGTGAAACCTTTCATACGATCCAGCCGGGCGAGACACTCTATCGGCTGACAACGACCTATAAAGTTTCTGCCAAGGCTATCTGTGACGCTAACCCCGGATTAAGCGCGGAGAACTTCCGCATCGGACAAGTTATCCGTATTCCTTCGGCTGCCGAGGCTATCGATTCGACCGTAGAAGCTGTAGTGGCAGCTCCCTCAGAGCCTGCTATGCAACCGGCCGTCAAGCCACGCTGTAAAGATATGCATAAGGTGAAACGCAGAGAAACCATTTTCAGCGTCAGCCGTGAATATGGCATTTCCGAACAAGAACTGATTGCTGCCAATCCAGAATTAAAGAATGGCATGAAAAAAGGGCAATTTCTCTGTATCCCCTACCCGTCTGAAAAACCGACAGTCACTGTCCCCAAAACAGATGCCAACATCATACCGCCAAGTGACAGCGAATTGTTCCGTGAAAACAAAGAAGTTCCTAAGAGCATTTCTACTATCAAAGCGGCCCTCCTGTTACCATTTGACGACAAACGGATGGTAGAATATTACGAAGGTTTCCTGATGGCAGTTGACAGTCTGAAACGTACCGGAACTTCAATCGACCTGTATGTATACGATTGCAATAAAGAAAGTTCGTCGCTGAACAGCATTCTGGCCAAAAGCGAGATGAAAAATATGAATGTGATCTTCGGTCCGGCGCAACAACAACACATCAAACCATTGGCAGCCTTTGCCAAGAAAAACGATATACGCCTGGTCATTCCTTTTTCCTCAAAAGAGGGAGAAGTATTCAACAACCCGTTTATCTACCAGATCAATACTCCGCAATCTTATCTGTATTCGGAAGTATACGAGCACTTTACACGCCAATTTCCAAACGCCAACGTGATTCTTCTGGAATCAGCGGTTGTAGATAAAGATAAAGTAGAGTTTATCAAAGGTCTGAAACAAGAATTGGGAAGCAAAGGTATACCCGTAAAGACATTGAAAGAAAATGCCCCGGTAGAAGCTCTAAAAGCAGCTCTGCACAATGACAAGGAGAATTTCTTCATTCCGACTTCGGGCAATGATCTGACGCTTCTGAGAATCATTCCTCAATTGACATTACTCGTTAGAGACAATCCGGAAGCACGTATTCATTTATTCGGTTATCCGGAATGGCAGACATATACAAAAGACCATTTGGAAAGTTTCTTTGAATTGGATACCTATTTTTACTCGTCATTCTACACGAACAATCTATTACCGGCCGCCATCAACTTCACTCAGGCATATCGCAAATGGTACAGTAAAGAGATGGAGGAACGGTATCCGAAGTACGGTATGCTGGGCTTTGACACTGGATACTTCTTCCTTAAAGGACTGTCTAAATACGGTTCCGAACTGGAAAAGAACCTTCCGCAAATGGATTTGACTCCTATCCAGACCGGATTTAAATTCCAACGTGTCAACAACTGGGGAGGATTTGTGAACAAGAAAGTATTCTTTGTTCATTTCACAAAGAACTTTGAATTGATTAAACTTGACTTCGAATGAAAAGGGATCAACTGAAATCACTCTTACTGGGAGCCATTTTGCTGGCAGGCATTACCCTGCCGGCAAAAGCCCAGATAGGCGAACAACGACATAATTTTGCAATCGGAATCAATGGCGGTGCTAATTACAGCACTGTTTCTTTCCAGCCCACCATCAAGCAAAACGGTCTTTTGGGAATTACCGGAGGTGTCACAGCACGCTACATTTCCGAAAAATACTTCGCTATGATCTGTGGTGCACAATTGGAACTTAACTTTTCTCAACGCGGATGGGACGAAAAATTCGATCCGGAACAGGGATTCTCTTCCGAAGACTCTTATGTCCGTACCATGAACTATCTTGAGATTCCTTTCCTTGCCCATCTGGCCTTTGGCAAAGACAAAGGGGTACAATTTTTCGTGAACCTAGGGCCACAAATCGGCCTCTTGTTAAACGAGAGCGAAAAAAGAAAAGGTACTTGGGAAACCGCGAATCGGGCACCCAATGAACAATACGGTAAATGGGTTGAAAATAAGTTTGATTACGGAATTGTAGGAGGAGGAGGCATTGAAGTCAGGACTAAAGCCGGTAATTTCCTTTTGGAAGGCAGATATTATTTTGGACTGGCCGACTTCTACAACAGTACCAAAAAAGATTATTTCTCGCGCTCTGCCAATAGTACCATTACAGCCAAAATCACTTATCTGTTTGATATAAAGAAGTAGAAAAGCATATATATATAATCCGCAAAACCATTTGGCGCCTGACAACAAAACGACGTGTTTAATTTTTCCGCTAAAACAAAAAACGAAGCGGCTAAAGAAAAGAAGCAAACAACACACTAAAAGTGTTATTCAAATGCTGTTTAAATCCCATTTGAATAACACTTTTTACATATAAAAATACAATGCAAAAACGCATCAAACAACTTGCATAAATCAATTAAAATCGCTATCTTTACATCTGTAAATTAGGAGTTTTTTATTCGTTTCCTTGAATGCCGACATACTTGAAGCCTTGTATCGCTCTAAAGTGTCCGCCATATCCGCCTTTAGGGTCTTGTTTCGACTTCTTCAAGGAAGCAATATTTTTGGCCTTATTACATCCATATAGTGTTGCACTGCGTTGAATCCATCCTTTTTGTCTACGTAAAGAGTTACATAATTGTGGATGTGAAGTATTGAAATAGGTTGGATATTGCCTGCCACAACGCCCTTTCCCTTCCAAATGTAACCGGCAAACTTCATTCAGAAAAGCACTCCCAATACCTATACCTTGCCATTCCGGCAAAACAACCAACCTCATAGCTCTATATCCTTTACTCTGAAAGAAGGGACTGAAAGCCACATGACAAACAGGTTCACCGTTTACGCAACCAACAAAATAGGATGCAGCAACAGGATAAGGCAACTTCAAATAATGATGCGGCTGAAAATATTTCCAGAGTTTTCCACTTGTTTGGAATATATCGAGTTGTATTTGTGGTCGTTGCCGAAGACAGTCACGGCTCAGCCGCGCCTCCCTTGTATCATACACCCAATCCGGTTGCAACCATTCAATTATATCATAGTGACACGAAAGCAAAACAATCTTCCCCTTTCCTTTTCTCCAACTTCTTGCAAAAGCCGCCGCACCTACTTTTGCTACTTGCCGGTCTATCACGGAAGTAAATTCATCCACTACCGTGTTTTCCGGGTGTTCACATATCAGACGAGCCAATCCAGCCCGGAACTGTTCTCCGTTGCTCAATACATGAAACGGACGTAACCACGCAGGAACATCCCCCAGCCCTACAGAAACAAAAGCCTTTGTTACTTGGTTGAAATCACCATCGGGAGCAATCGCATCAATTATAGGCTTATCTACCGCCCAATTACTATATAAATCATATATCCCGGCATCCGGAAATATTTTAGAACCGATACTTGTCTTCCCTGAACCGGACGGACCTACGATAAGACCTATCTGCCAATCCTCCGAAATATCCGGAAGTTCTGCCACATGGTGCCAGTCACACCCTTTCTCTACATTAAACAGAGACTTCACACGGGCAGCACGATAGCTGTCAAAATCACTACATTTATGATTAACTTCTACAATCATACACACACGACTTTTAAAGTTAATCCCATTTCATGCAATCTCTCATAAACTTGGATTTGTTCCTTTTCATCAGAGCAAACCACAATCACACCATACTGTTCTTTGTACTTAAAATCACTCATAATGTTATCCTTTCTTCAATAATTATGCTGCAAATATGAAGAAAACAGGATTAACAGTAAACAAAACGCCTTATATATGCACTGCATCAGTCGTGCAGTTACTTCCAAACCGCTTTATTATCGCATAAACTTTACGTTCGCTCACTTGGTATTTCATGGAAAGGAAAGAAACGATATACGTAACTTTCTCCCCGTTATTACGCATGTATTCATACTCTGAATACAAATCTATAAACTTGCAATCATCCGGCTTAAATCCTATGCTGGATAACCTATTTAATAACTCCTTGTTAAAGTTCAATATCTCAAATACTGTCATAATCAAATTATTTTCTTACTTTTGCAATGCCAATCATTTATTTATCACATAAAAACGCCACGAGTGCGGCGGAGGGTACATGCCCCCGGTCGCGCACTCGTGGCGTTTTGTGTTAATAAATGATTGGCGTCTATATTAACAGGCCGGGGGCTTTTTTTATTCTTCCCCCGATAGAATTTACTCGTACAAAGTCATATCTAAAGCATCTTTTTTCTTCCAGCCTTGACGCAAAGTATCTTGTATATACTTCATGGCACAAGTATAGAACTTTGTCAATTCCTCAATCGTAGTGAAAGTCTTATATACCGGCTCTGTGTCTGTTCCAAATTTAAATACTACCGGAAGCGTATCACCATCAGTCTGAACCGCAAGGTCATAAGCGGCTTTGTAATTGAACTGGTTCTCTTGCGAAAGCCATACTGGCACCTCTTCATAATTAAAACCGGATAAGATTCGTTCTTCCGTTTGCCGATTATACCAATCTGTAATCAAAGCCCGGATTTCAGCCCTGTTCGGCTTGCAGACAAACTCTTCCTCCATATAAGTGACAACATCACCTTCACCCGGTACAACATCCCAACGGACACGCCATTTGTTTTTTACCGGATTGGTACATTCAAGCAGTTGTACTCCGGAATTTCCTTCTACTCTTCTCATCAGCTAAATACGTATTTAGTTCGACCTTTTCCGAAACTTTCCGTCTTGATAGTCGTTTCAAAAGGAAAGCCGTCCGGAATTTCTTTTATCTGCTGGAGGATGTTCTTCATTTCCTCCGAATTGGTAAAGAACTTTTTCGCTTCACCATTCTGTTCAATAGCAACAATACAGCGGTCTTCACCTTGTTCGGTTTTAATACCCATTTCAAAGTCTTTCACTACGATTGGCAAGTTTACCAACTCACGGATGGACACCACCGTACCCGGAAAACGCTTCTTTCCATCTTCCGGTTTGTACGCTACATTCAAACTTTTAAAGTCTCTCATTTTTTTGCCTGTTAATTGATTAAAAACCCTTATACAATCTGCGTGCTTGGCCATTCCATAAAAGGAAGCGACCAGTTCACGTTTCCTACGCTTACTTTGCACCTTGTGCAGCTGACGAGCAAAATTCTGTTTAACACGTTTCCGGATACGGACGTAATCCGGTCGGATTACATATCCAAGAAAATCAATGCCTTCTGTCACCGGAAAAATACGCTCGTTCTGCTTGACTTCCAGTCCGAGTTCTTCTATTTTCCTATGAATCAGCTCACGCACTCTCCACAATTCCGATTTTTTACCAAGCACGACTATATCATCACAATAACGGTAATAATATTCAAGGCCGCACTCATCTTTCAAATAATGGTCAAGGCTCGACAAAAACAGATTACCAAGTCCCTGGGAACTCCGAAGCCCTATACTGATACCACTGGGCATCATGTGTACAAAATGGTCAAGTAACCCCAACAGGATTTTATCTTTGAAGACCCGGCGGGTACAATCCATAACCTTATCCTGACTGACACTTTCATAATATTTGCGTATATCCAATTTGTAGCAATACCGGGTATCTTCCGGATTGGCTTCCATGTCACGACGGATATAATTCAATAAATCGTGCATTCCACGTCCTTTTATGGATGCTGACGTAGTACGGATAAAGCGGCGACGGATACGTTCGTCCACTACACTCATAACGGCATGGATGGCAATTCTATCCTTTAACGGAAGTACTTGGATGCGCCGGAGCTTACCGGCTTCCATGACTTCCATTTCATGGTAGTTGCTGATACGAAAACTACCATTGGCCAGTTGTTCAGAAAGTTCTGCAATCACCTTCTCTTTACGGGCAAGTAATACGCGACCGGTGCGGCTTTGCTTACGCTTGCTACCACGGACTACGGCACGGAAAGATGTTTCCATATTGGAGTACGCCGTTATTTCTTCCATTAAAAAACCTTCTCTACGCATAATTTTTTTGTTTTTACCAGCCTTCAATCCTCCGGGTCTGACTTCTTCGAACCGTTTCCGGCCTACCAAACTCCACCCGACGTAGTTGTTTTCCGCCTTTCCGGCAAAAGCCGCTGCTGGCGAGGCTCATCCCCCTCGGCACCGATTCGGGTACACGTACCCGGTTCTGTACGCCGATAGTTTTTTTTATCCTTTGGACTGTTTCCGAGACGAGAACCGATGTTCGTGTTCGTGTTCGATGAATCGTTACCGCAATTCGCACGACAGACACCGGCGTTCGCATTCGCGTTGTTGTTCGACCGATAGACCACGCGGCCTATGGGGGAATCCACCTTTGGTTTATTTTCGGATGCAAAAGTAACATTTTATACGCTAACACTTTAATGAAAAATATTTTCGACGGGCTTACGCCCGTATTTTTCCCAGTTTTCAAACAGTATTACGCTTTCACGCTTTGTCGCTTCGCTCCCGTTTTTCGTTCACGCTTCACGCATAAGGTTTCAACGCCTTAAACGCTCCAACGCTGGTCGCGACTACGATTTGACCGCGGAAGGCGAGACGAGAACCGATGTTCGTGCTCGTGCTCGATGAATCGTAACCGCAATACGCACGACAGACACCGGCGTTCGCATTCGCGCTGCTGCTCGACCGAAAGACCACGCGGCCTGCGGCACTACTTGGTATAAACTCATCACAATAATAAGTGGTCGAGCTTCCTTGCTGGGTCATGGCACATACCACATCCATATATTTTTGATGAACAACACCTGTTAAATAGCCGCCGGAAGTACCCGTCTTCACTTTGCGCGTACTTCCATCCGGCATTTCAATCACCATTTTATACTGTTCGTTAGCGGTAGCATTCGGAAGGCCGACTTTTCCCACCCATTCAGCCTTATTCCCATAAATATTCTCATAGCCCAAGCAATTACTTGAAGCAATCTGTACGTATTTATCCGCTCCATATTCATCCTGCGTTTTATACCAACACCATTCGGTCTTATGGTCTGGATTCACGGTATCACGCATTCCCAGAATCGAAGTTGTCCCCATAATGCGGCCATTGGTATTTTGGCCATAACCGCACTGGTCTTGGGAATCCCGGCGGCCATAACGGGCAAAAAACAAATTCGCTATATCCTTGTGCATCTCCCAGTCTATCAGTTGCAGGCCGCGCTGGTCTGCATAATAAGTCATATCCGGCTGTGTCAGGGAAGCCACGCTGGTTTGCCCGTTGACCGCACTGTACAATTTGGAACCGATTGTTACAGCCTGAAAACACCCCACAAGACAGGCGGAGTGTTCTACCCAATCCGGCTCCAAATCTTCTATTTTATCACTATTTGATAAAACGACACAATCAAAATCCGAACTGTTACGGGTGGTAAAATGAAGTTTGGTCGCCCCTTCCGGGACTTCCGAAATCAAATACATGCCATCCACAAATTTAGCATTCAACGTATCAACCATAACAGAATCTATTATCCTGCCGCTGTCGTCCGCAAACACGGCACCAATCAGACTGCTGCCAAGAACACTTGGAAAACGGACACGCTTATAACCAATTACGGCCACTGTCATGCAGGAATAGTTCGTGTCTGCTACATAAGAAGACTGAATATCCTGTTTGCCGACCTGTATCTTATTGCCGGTCTTGATACCTTTGGCCGCCACAATATCTTCATACGTGATAACGGTACATTCCGGGGTGTCCGGCATTTCCTCGTTCGTACTGAAACATGAATATTTCTTGTTGTTCAGATAATCATTAATCCCCTTATACCAATAATGTGGCTCATAAACAAAAACATCACCTTCCGAACTGTCCAGTTTAGCCGGGCTACAACCGGTTACTTGTTCCGCATCCGCATAATAATTGGAATCCTCATCATGCAGGGGATATATGGTCATGGTTCCCTTTACACCTTGTTTGCCCAAACAACGAAAACGCCGGTTCATTATACCGGTAATATGCGCACTCGGAATATAAGAATTTCCATATTTGTAACCGGTCTCATTATCCAGATTGGAAATATTCGCATCATCCGCCACCGTATCATCAAACTCTATCATCGTATATTGCGGCTGGCGGATATTCAACTCATCAAAGCGTTCCGCATATTTGGAATAAATATCATCATTCAGGTATTTCGTCAGCTTATAAGTACCACATAACTTACAACGGCTGCCGGTAGTATTCCCACTGGCATCAATACCACCCAGACCGGCATCATACCATTTTTTCAAATCGCTACCGTCACCTTCAAGTTCAAGACCGGTTATACGGATATACTTCAATTTACTACCGGTACGCCCCAACACTTCTTTGAATAATGCAAAACCGTCAAGACTTGCACAGTTCTCAACCCAAAGGCCGGTCAATGACTGCATGTTGTCAAACGTAATACCGCTACGTTTAATCCCCGGAAGGGAACGGAGGGTCAATGTTTGATAACCGTCCGGCAAATGTAATTTGTTCAAGGGACAGCCTTCCGCAAAGTTCATTGTGGCTAAAGAGGAACATCCACCAGCTTCTACTTCAATCAGACGGGTGCATTCGGACAAATCCAAAGAAGGAAGCAACACATAATTACGGACATCCAGTTTTTGAAGCATGGGAAGTTTGTCGCCAATAGCTATTTCTGTCAAATTATAAGTACTGCCGCTACGCCCCATTACCAATTCCTCCAAACGTGGAAGGCGTGGAAGGTTCAAATCGGTAAAACCGCCCCATGCGGACAGATCAATCTTCCGGGCATATTCACCGCCGTAAAAATGAAAGATGGTTCCTACATTGGCCATCTGGTCATACGTGAAACTCCATTCAGTACCGGCGGACACTTTCGATTGTTTCAAGACCGCCGCCTCGCGGACAAAGGTGAAATAAAAATCACGGGTAGCCCATGCACGGATTGTAGCACCGGCGGCACTGTTACCCTTAAAAGTCAAGTCTGTTACCGTGTATTGTCCGGTCATATACCTTGCATCAAACAACCCGAAACGGTTTGTAAGCCACCAGTGGCGATGCGCCTTGCGGCTTCCCTGCATGGCTTCCAGATAAGAATAAGTAACCGTGGAAACCTGACCGTTCTGATTCACTTCCACGCCTTTGGTCTTTGGCGTGACATATTTATTCAATGCGTCAATATTGTAAATGCGTTCACAAAACTTACCGCTTTGCTCGTCGTCGAAGATATTGAACACAAGTTCATTCGTCATACGGGCACGCAGACGCTTGTAAGCGGCACCCAGTTCATCAGGGAATTGCTCACGAAGATTCTTCCATAATACCGAATCATGACCGGCATACGCATATACTGTCTTTTCAGGAGTAGTAAGTTCCGTATCAACCGTGTCGTTGTCCAAATCCCAGTTGTATTTCAAACGACCGTCATTACGCACGCCAAGAATCGTGTCGTTATCGTAAAATATCATATACGCCAACATTTTGGCTTTATCAGGATCATACCAGAAAGCCATCATCATGTTCTTAACACGCTGGTCAACGCAACCGAAAATCTCAGTGAACATATAATAGTCACAAAGGTAATCCACATCAAAATAGTCGGGTAATTCGGCTTTGAACTTTGCACCGTCATTCTGTGTACTCTTTACCCATTTCACGACACGCATCAGGTTTTCAGGCTTTCTTGTCCCGGCTTCATATTGGGCATTTATATCATCATCATCCGGGAAACGGGCTTCAAAGACTTTAAGCCAGTGAGGGGTTCCGTCTTCATCCAGCGCGTCAAAGTCATCATCAAGAAACATACCCATTTCATAGTCATTGTTCAGAAACTCCCAACATTCGGTGGGATTCTGCCCTCCGAACCTGTCCGCAACCCACTGTTGGTCGTGATAGCCCGGAATATCCAAAAAGCCGAACACCGCTTCCGTTGACTTGTCATTGTTGAAATTGAACTTGCCTAAGAATTGCGGCATATCATCAACCGTATTGCGGTAAAACAACATACAGGGAAAACCATCCACCGTAGTACGTACGTCATACGGGTAATCCCCTGATACATGCTTCTGTACCGGTGTAAGTTCCCCTGCGGATTTCAATACACGGTGTACCATCTTGGCCATACCGGTATTGTGCGAACTGGAGCTTTCCGCATAATCGGCCTTGAAACACCAACAGTCAACCGGCGCGGCTTGTTTCTGGTCACTCGTAGCAGCGCGAAAAGAGTATTTTGCATCTGCCTGCAAGACGCCGCCAATACCTTGTGCATCGCATCCCAGATATATCTGCCCGGCTTCCTTGTTGGCATTTTTGATATAAAGACGATAATTCTTTGTAGGGTAAGCCAAAGAGGATGTACCCTGCAAGGATATGCAACCGCCTACCAGCCGGAAATTCATCGCAGGATTAGACCTGTCCACATATAAAGCTTCCGATATATCATACTTCGTTTTTTTATTATTGTTCACGGCGGCCTGCAGGACTGTCGGCACACCGTTTTCCTGCTGCCCCGTAATGATAATGTAAGGCAGGTTATACGGAAGGGAATCCACGCTGATCTCTCCGTTGCCGTCCAATACATTATTTTCCTCATACTTGCCAACAAGTTCATCCGCACCGCCCAAGTCCATCATGTACGCATCAAGCATCTGCGAATCGGTCAGATAGACAGTGTAGGCACGCATGGAATAGACATCCAGCGTACAGCCGCCGGAACCCATTGCAATATATTGGGGGAAGTCCTGATAAATGCTGTCGGAAGCCCCGCGCTGTACAGAACCGGACATAATACCGTTTACATATAAATACAGCATATTGTCATTCAGTTTTTCATCCTCCGTACTTTGCGCACCGGCTTTCGGATAGGCCACAAAACCGATATTATATATTTCATCCGTTGCAAACTTGGTTATCACCGTACTGTTGCCCCTGCTCACCATTTTAGCCTCTTGGGTAGTAATGACAAAACCGGTACCGTTCTTATCCACGCAACGGACAACCTCCGCATTTTCATCCATTACATTGGTAACCTTATAGCGTATCATAAATGCCATTGCACCGGTGGCGTTACTCTCCGGTGCCGCCAAAGGCTGGAAACGGACTTCGGCACGTGCGTCATCCGTCATACGGAGGGCACCGTTCATCCAGCCGTCACCGCCCCACTTAAAACCGGTGAATACCGTTTCAATATCATTATAACGCCATTCCTCACGGTTTACATCACTGTTGGAACGCCCGGTGGCGGACAGTTTCAACACCATGTTATCCGTAGGTTCCATAATTTGAAGGTCGGACTTGCTCACTTCAAGAGAAAATACATATTGACCGGTACCGCATACCATGCTGCATTGGACAACACCGGCATTCATGGCACGGGATTGGAGTTCCGTGCGGACAAAGGAAACACTTGCCGAAGATATAAGGTTGCCGCCTTCATACACTTTTACCGTAGTTGGAATCTCTTTCGGGTTATATGCCGCATAAACCAATGTGTAGTTGTCATATTGAGAAACCGGAATATAAGGACGTGAACCGGATTTGATTACAGTTCCATCCGAATAATCGAAACGCGTGGCGAACACAGGCGTATTTTTCCCTTCCTCGCGGACGGCAAGGTCAAAATAAATACTGTTGCTTTTTATCAAGGAACCGTCTGCCTGTTCCAGTTCCGCCACCAACTGCACGGAATGCGAACCGTGGGAAAGTCCGGAAGTATTCACACTAAAAGAACCGTTCGCGCTGGAAGTGCCAATAGTGCGGTCTTCCGTATCCTTACCATCTATATACATACGGAGTGTTTTACTCCCGGAACCGGTAAGGGCAAAAGGTACGGAAACGGTATCGCCCTTATGAATAACCATTGCCACATTGAAGGAACTGGCCAGCGTCAGCAGGATGGCCGTTACCGTCCATGATATACTGGATACCTGCTGTTCCTCACCGCTACCGGCCACTACCCGGATGCGCACCGTATTACTGCCCGTGCCGATATACTTGGTCACATCCAGCGTGGTCGTGCTTCCGGCGGCGATGTCAAGTTCATAACTGCTGGAGACAGCTCCACGGGTAACGGTTATAGTAGCTTTCGCACCGTTCCCGGTGGAATTACCGGAAGCCGTGTCTATCTGATCGTATATGAATTGGAGTTTAACGGTGTCACCCAACTTGACGGTAGGATTGGCTGTGATACGGGTAAGCACAATTTTAGTAGTGGCAATGCTGCCACCGCCGCCACCGGTAAAGGATTCAGTAGTACTCAGTACCTCTCCGTTTTTATCAAGCAAGGAAATGGAAAATGCCTTGTCATCGCCTTCCCCTATCGTGTTCAGTAATACAGAAGCTCCCGCCTGAATATTTTCAATGGCAGCATGGACGGCTTTGCCCTGTACAGGATTAGTGCCGTCAGGGGTAAGGGTTTCATCCACATTCACTACGGGTATATTTATGGTTCCGGTACCTTCCGCGTCCGGCGTTATATCCTTACTTTCCGTACCCATTGTCACATGAAGTTTTTTTATCGCATCACCACCGCCGTGTCGGCTCCATGCCGAAGGTACAAGAAAGCTGTCTGTTCCGGTACCTTCAAAACGGTAATCCTCCCACTTCCCGGCAGATGTCTCAAAAGTGATTATCGTGCCCGGCTTGTCTTCATCCTCGATTTCTGCATCCTTCATGGCGGCAATGGCAGTTGCTTTTGTATAATAGCCGTTCTCCAGCGGATGAAGGTGCGTTACATTATAAAAACCGCTTCCAGAACCGGAACCGCTACTCTTTACCAAATCACCTTTTTCATTATCCCACACATACAGGATGCCGTCATATAAGTAAATCTTATCTTTCAGCATTTCTGTACGGGCAGCATTCATATACAAGTCGGCGGCAGGAACATCCTGCACATTCCAGTCATTATAATATTTGTCACCAATAAAATAAGCAAAGACATGAGAACTACGGACATAGACAACAGTTCCACCTTCATCGGTGGATTGCAGTTGTTGGATAGTGACATTTTCCACAATACCGGAAAAACGTGCCGTTGCACCCCTTAAAGCTGCCCCGGCTGTATTTTCATACTTATTTATTACATTCCCCGCCTCCAAGGCTGCTTTTCTGGCTTCTTCTGCGGCTTTCTCTGCCACACTTGCCTTTTTTGCCGCATCTTCTCCCTTTTGGCTTGCATAATCAGCCTTTTCTTTAGCTTCCTTTGCCGCATCCTCTGCTTTGACCGCTGCATCCATCGCAGGCTTGGATAACAGAGAGACAGGAACCACTACTACTTTACTTCCCTGCATGGCAGGAAGGGAATTAACCCCGGTTAGAGAAGATACGGTTTCCAGTTCCGAAACACCTTGTGAATTGGCTTTCACTTGATTCAGCACATCTTTTACAATGGCTTCTTTTTCCTCATTCGTTATTGCCATAATTATTATCCTTCTATTAATTTTATTATTTGTGAAAAACATCCGGGAGTCAACCCACCAACAGCTTCTTTTATCAATACCGCATCCTCCAATGTTATATCTACTTCCGCAGTGGAGCCCATTATTCTCATACAAAGATTATAGGACTGTAGTTTTTTTTCATTGTCCACTTGCAAATTACCGGTTGGATTGATACCGGTTCCGTTAAACAAACATTGTGCAACAATCCTTCCAATGCTTTGGGGTTTATCATTTATCAATAATTCACCACCATCAAAATCTTTAAAATACGTATTGAAATTTACCTTCATTATATAAATATTTAATAGTTATCCATATTGAATCAAAAGTCCGTTTACAAATCTCCATCTGATGCCACCGGCAAAAGATATATCCTTGGTCAGCCCTTTGGTATAAGAATACGTGCCATCACTGCCAAGTCCCCAAGAAGTACCGATTTCATTGGCGAGTATCACCCCACAATACACATTCCCGTTCACATGTACACCACCATCAAAATAGCCAGCGTAAGTGTTGGCACTGATAGGATAACTTTGCCCGGAGGATTTACTGGAAGCATAAATGGCAGCCCCGCCAGAATTGGAACCTACAGCCTTCACCCCAAATTTTCCCTGCGTAGCCGCATTAAAAGACACGTCCACAACACCTTCCATGCCTGTTTGTGATACTCCCAACTTTAAACTACGGGAATCATTTCCAAAATAATCATTGGACTTCCAATACAAGCGTCCGGATTCAATAGTAAAACCACCGATTTTACCTTCGTAGGCATACACCGTTCCATAAATTTTAGCATTACGTGTTTCAATACTTCCGTCAAGCAATATTTTAAAATTATTATTCGCTGTTACCAATCCTTCTAAAGTGATGTAATCTCCCTTTATCTTGACACCTTCAACGCTCGCACCTATGAGGGATTTAAGATTTCCGTTTTCATCAACTACAAATGCTCCGGCTGCATCCTTCTTGGTTATAAGCCCGGCACCGGAAACAAGATGTCCGTGTTCATCAAACAGGCCGGAAGCCATCAGATTCATGTCGGCTTTCGTTACAATCTGTGAACTTTCAATTATATTGCCGTCCTTATCAAAATTGGAAGCCGCAATCTTGATTAGCTTTTCACTCTGTTCGAATAATGTTTTGTATTTATAAGCCAACGCTTCCGCACGGTCTGTAGAAAGTACCAGCATGTACAGATAGATTTCACCCGTAAAAGACAGTTTAAAATCACCGGTTCCATTCCAAAGCCCGGAGTGGTTGAATATCTGATAACCGTCCGTCACTTCCAGCTCCCCGTCATAAGTGAACATGTTGAAGTTTTCAAAGCCGGTCTTATCCGCATTCTCAAAATCTATCCGTAAACGTCCGGCTTTGGCTACACGGTAGAAAAAAGCAAGATAAACCGCTTCCGGCCTTTTCTCACCTTCGTCGTTTACATCCGTATAGGTTGGAATGAAACGAAAGTTCTCATGTTTCTGGATGATATGTTTATTACAGATATATACAGTTACACGTCCGTCATCATTACGGACACAAGCATAATCCGTCTTTGTGGACAGTGGCGCATCGTTTACCCAAATCCATTTGCCACCTAATAGAAAGAAGGTCGCTTCATTCTCTGTGTCCCATTTGTTCATTCCATCGCCAAATGAAGCATTATCCAGATAACTCTTATCTTCCGTAAATTCCTTTCTCAATCCTTCAACGGCGGATGAAATTTTACCTTCAACAATTTCAAATTTTGTCAGAATATCCTCACCGGTCATCAAGATAAAAGTACCTCTCAAATACACATTGTCACCATACAATCCATTGTCATGCGGTTGATTATCCAGCGGAAAACGGTCATCCTTAATGCCGTCCAGGTTTCCAAAACGCACACGCAGACAACCGTTGAAATTCTTGGAATTTACGCCATCCAGCACATCGACACGGGGTTGTCCATCTTCGGTGGCAGCTATGGAGATAAGGTTCTGACGTAACGGATTTTCAGTATTACCCATCAATACACACTCATCACCGGCCACCGGTTCCGCTCCGGAAAATTCCGACACAGGAACCGTTATTCCATTGGAATCACTTCTGGAAACTTCAACCCAATACCCCTTTATCGCACCTGTAAAAGAGGCACAACGCATCAGGTCATGTTCAACAAAGGCGTTATCTTGTTCAAAAACGATTTTATAATTATCCCCTTCACGTATAACACTCTTTATTTTGCCATTAGCCGCAGATACAATAAACTGCCCGCCGATACTGCGTACCTTTTCTATAAGCAGCTCCAACGCTACCAGTGTCTGACGAATGGTCACCTTGTCAACGGTAAGATTGGAAAGTCCGGTCAGTTTATCCATCCATAACTGGAAACCTTCACCCAACATGCCATCCACAAACTTGGTGCTACGCAATAGTTCACGGATGACTGCGGTAAGAAATTCGGCATTACCCTCACCGTCAACACAGCCACCATTTACCCCCTGTTCAAAACGCCCGAAATAAACACCTTTCAAATAGGTTATTATCTCTTTGGCCGTATCGGCTTTGAGTTTACTTATGAACTCCTTTTGTGAACGCCGGGAAGAAAACAGGTTATTATCTGTCGGAAGGGTGTTATCCCAACTTTTAATAATATCAGGGAATGTCGTTGTAGCAGTCTTAACCTCAGTCCTTATCGTCGTTATACTATCCTGCATACGGGATTGTGAGGTTTTGGAAAGAACATCACTGATTTCTATATCCGCCTCATTGGGACGCTGTACATTCCGGGTGATACGGGTTATACGGCTTTCACGATACCCGGTTTTAGGGAAATACCGGTCACTTACAAGACGTACGCGCTGTCCGATAGTCAATACCACTCCGCGCTGATCCAAGTTGATATAGTCCGTCCGGCATTTGAAGACAGAACGGTCGGTCATTCCGGAATGGGTCTCTAAAAAATCCCCGACCGCATCACCATACTCCGTTTCAGCCGCAGGATAGTATTCATCCGGCATACGGATATTATACAATATATAAGCATCACCCGTTTTTGGAACAAGCAAACCACCTGGCACTTGTGTGTCATCATCATAAGGAAAGGTGGTTATAATCTCAAAACGCTTTGTACTGGCATTATAATTTACTTCAAAATCACGTCCGGCCAGCTCCCCGTCCTGAAAAACAACATGTTTCACCAAACCACCGATTTCATAGTCATTCGGGTTAAAATTCAGGCTTTCATCCGTGAAATAATAAACGGTAAATTCAGTCCCGTCATCATTTTTAGCCTGTTCGCTGCTTACAACGGACACATGGCCGGTACGACGGGGGAATATCTTCTCGAAGGCTTCCGCCTCATAGTGCTCAATAACACCGAACTCCTCTGTATTCCTTTCCACGTATTTATCACCTGTAGGAAGCTGCAAACGGGAGTGTCCGTATTTCTCCGGGTCAATATTCTTGGTGCTGCCTACCGGAAACAGACGTGTAAAGAATTTCACATTATCCGCATTATCCCGTTCGATAGAAAGAAGGCCGTTATCATAGCCCAAATCAATCGGTTCATCATGCTCACACCGGGAAAGGTTGACGGTCATTCCCTCCATCCACCATTCGGCACCTTCACCAACGGCATCTGAAATTTTATTCAATGCTTCATTGACGTATGTCCCACCGGAATAATCAATCACAAGGTTTTCCGTAGATATGCAGTCACCGACTTTCCAGTCCGTTATATTTCCCATCCAACGGTTAAGGTTCTTTACCACCATTGCAAGCTGTTCACGCGCAGGCGCAGTATAAGCTTCCAACGGGACATTTTCCGAACTAAGCATCAATGCTTGCCTGACAATACTCTGTGTCCCGTAAAACTTCACATTATATTGCCACTCTACGGTACTGGCTTGTTTGGGTGTATAGGCTTCAACCAGCCAGAAACGGGCACCCAGGAACTCAACAAAATCCCCCGGTTCCAAACGGACACATTCATAAGAAGTCAGGGACAGGGTAAGAATATCATCCTCCTGTACACCGACCTGCTGATTGGAACTGTCAGATTCACACAGTACCACACGTGGTTCTTTATTTCGATCATATACTTGCAAAGCCATTGTTTTAATTCGTTTTAAATGCTGTTCTTATACCATTAGAATGCCGGTTGAGGCTCCCGGAACATAACAGGGAAACGAGCCAAAGAGCCGTCATCCGAGTAGGCAAGCTGTTCCCAGCCGGAAGGAAAATCTTTCAGATAAAAACGGAATGTCGTTTCAATTTCCGGCAAACGGAATAACAGCCACCCCTTATAACCCTTACGAAGAAATTCCCTGAACGCGGAACGTTTTCTTATAAAGTCTGCCCGACTGACCGCTTTAATGGCAAAATACAAGGTCACATCACGCGGCTTGAATGTCACCGTCAGTTCGTCCGGCAGCCTTTCACCATCACGTTCACGAATATCCACCGCAATCTGCTCCTTTGTTCCGGCTGATGAAAACAGGGCATCATAATTTTCGTGCCCGTTCTTCGTTTTCTCCGCAAGAAAGGCACCATATTCCTCATACACGTCTATATCATTGATATATAAAAGTCCTTCTAATATTTCCATGTTACCGCGTTTTTACACCATCCCTTTTAATGGTGGCTATGTCCGACTTCATTTCACTAATCGCCTTGTCTATATTTTCCAGATGCTTTTTACTCTCACCGGTATTTTCCTCTATCTTTTTCAAATGCCCTATTGCCGTATTCATGCCTTCGGAAATTTCCTCCACATTCCCGTCAATATTGATTTCATGCTCCAACATGGAACTATATAAACCTTCCAAACGGGTAATGCTTTCCTGTGAGGCGGCTTCATAGGCACCGGCCTTACCGCTTTGACTGGCACCGTCCTTTTCCCAAAGATTGATGCCCTTATCAGCCGCCATATCCCTGTACTGTTCCAAAAGAGAATTATAATACCCCTGCTGGTTCAGAATATTATCCGTCATATTATCCAGTATTCTCACATAATTACTGAATTTCTGCTCATCGGTCAGTTCGTCATTTTTCATCACACCCAGCATTTCATCCTGCGCCCGTTCTATGTAAGGTGCCAGAGTGACCGTATAAATCATCTGTTCGGCTAAATCCTCCAACATGCCTGTAATGGCATCCACAAAATTTTCTGCTGCATCAGTACCATTACGGAAAGCATCCACAAGCGCATCACTCAAAGTCGTACCCAAATCGCCGAAAATCCCCTCAAAATAGCTGCGGACTTCTTCCCATGCCTCCTCTGCCTGCCGGGTAAGGTCTATCATGTTCTGCAGGGCTGCCTTATCTTCCTCTGACATCTCACGGGTGCTTACAATCGTTTCGGCTAAAGAAGCATTGAATTTACCGTTCGCATCCACCAGCTGAGGATACACGTCAAGTATGGAGGAATAAATATCCTTTCCCTTTCCCCAACCGAAAAGGCCGGTTTTTTTATGCCCCGTCTTGACCTCTATATCGGCCAAACCCGAATAAACATCCTTCTGAACATTGTAGTTCCGGTTAAACGCCCGGTCAAAAAAGGCATTACCGGTACTTTTGTATGCAAAGGCATTCTGTTGGGATGCACTACCTTCCAGTTCTTTCTGTAGCTGTTTATAGGCTTCCTTCATCACCCTTACCGCATTGGCTGCTTTGCCGTACTGATCGACACCGAATATCGTGGACGCTTTCTCATACGCCAGATTCTGTTCCAACAATAAGAGGTTATACGTTCGTTGCTGGGCTATTTTTTCATTCATTACAGCCTTTAATGCCGCCTGGTGACGGGCTTCCGCAGCAAAGGCTTTCCCTATAAAATTGGCTGCTTCACCAACAGCCGAAGCAATACCACCGACTATTCCCCCTTTGGCAAAACCCTGTCCGATATTGGAAATGGCACTCATGGCATCCTGTACGCCACTCATGGCATCCGCAGCACCGGTGTTTCCCATTTCTTCAAACATATCAGACAAGTTCCCGGCGAGATTACCTATCAAATCAGCCGTTTCCGATGCTGATTCACCAATTTTGGCAAGCTTCTTGGTAGTGGTTTCCTTGTCATCTCCCGTTTTAAACAATGCCTTTAAATCGTTTATCAAAGTGGAAAAAGGATTTTTCTTTACTCCTACTGAATACAATTCCTCTACCGCCTGCTGAATGGCTTTCAAATCTTTCGGTGAAGACTTCAAGGTTTTTAACTGCTCTGCCGTAAAACCGAATTTTGGGGTTATATCCTCCGATGGTGTAGTGGACAGATAGGCCAGCAATTCCCTTGTGGAAGCGGTTATCTTATTTATTTCCGATACGGACTTATTGGAAGCATCCTCAAACAAGGCAATAAGAAAAGTGGAATTTTTCTGCATTTCCTCCATTTCGGTATCATTAACTTGCTTGAGAGCCTCTTTGCGCCGCTTTTCCAATTCGGTTAAGGCAGTATTCTTAATATCTTCACCCAAGGGCTGGCCGTCCGCTCCGGTTCCATTCTCCACAATCTTACGCTGGGCATCAAACTGTTTATTTATAGCCGCACGTTGTTGTTCATAACTACGGTATTTCCCTAACAGTTCTTTCAACAGTTTGTCTTCCGAACTCTTTTTATACAAAATTGCGGCATCTTCATAATCTTTCAACTGTTTTTTCTGGCTTTCAGAAAGGTCATCAGCCGTAACCACCGGAGAAGTAAGTCCCTTTTTCTTATAATCCGGATGGGCGGTTTCAAATTCAAGTTGAGTTTTATCCTGCAACTCTTTCACCCATTGCTGTTCACGTCGATGGTTTTCTTCGATTAGCTTATCATAATGTAAATTTATGGCGGCTTTTTCTTTCTCCACACCTTCATCCATTGCGGAAATACGGGCTTCACGAATTTCAAACTCGCTCTGCCGTTCCTGTCTGGCCAGACTTTGCGTATATTCTCTTATCTGTCTCTCACGGGTGTCTTTCTCCACTTTTAAGCGGTTGGCGGTTTCCACCGCTGAAGTACCCTTGACGGCTTTTGTTTCACCGCCCAAATTCTCATACTTCTTTTTGGCCGATTCCTCTTTCTGTCGGGCTTTTTCCAACGCAGATTTATAGACGGCTTCATCCGGGTATTTGATACGGTCGTTACGACCGGCTATGATTGACGTCACTTCGGCCTGTGCCTTTCCCCATGCAACCTTCGCATCGTTCAAGAAATCTTTGGAAGCATTTTCTTGAATAGTTTTTATACGGACGTTAAGTGTCTGAATACGTTTTTCAAGGGCTTCCGTGCTGACAGGCATCGCTTCTCCCTGTATTTGCGCCCATTTCTTGCCTGTATCTTTAGCCAGTTTCAGAAGATTCGAATAGCTTTGTGACATAGCCAATGCGGCATCTGCATTCATACCGTTGACAGAAGCTTCCCACTGGGTTTGTGCATCAGCTCTCACTTTTTCGATATCTTGGGATATGGTGCCTTCCGCAGCTTTTATCATTTCGGACAACCCGGTCGTAAACAACTGAAAAGTTCCTTTGCTGGAATTAACTTCCGAACGGTATTTCTTGGCCAAGCCTGCATATTCAGCTTTTTCATCGGTTGAAAGGCTATTATAACCGTGGTCAGTACTCTTGTCAAACAGTTCTTTATACCGTTTCAACTCGGAAAGCCGCTTACGGTCATCTTCCAAATTCTTAATACCTTTCAATGTTTTCTCTTCACGCAACTCTTTGTTGTAATCCCTACGCACATCCGTCAGGTGTTCAACCAGTTCTTTCTCCGTCTTATATTGGTTAAACACGGAAGGCATAAGGGTTTTCAGTTCGTTCAGCTTCTCCAGTTTTTCCGCCTCCGTCCGGTTCTCATCCTGAATGGCTGAAATCAACTCTTCTATTTTACCCTTGCGCTGATTCAATAAATCCGCCTGCTCTTTCTCCCGATTATTCACCCGGCCTAATTCATCTTCCAGGACGGTACAACTTTTAGAATAAGCAACAGTGGCGGCAATCAAACCGACAACAGCCATTGTTACCAATACATAAGGATTGGCCAACATGGTTTTATTCAAAGCTGCGGTCTTCGCCTTCAATATATCCGTAACAGCCTGCATCTTGGTCATGCCGGCCATTTGCACCAACGTGGATTGGTAACGCAATTTCTCAGCAACGTGAACGGCCATGACAGCCGCCTTGTAGGAACCGTAAATACTAATACAGGTTACAAGGGCTTTCCCTACTTCATCGTAGTTCTTGACAATGGCTGTTGCCATCTGAAGACCATCTACATATACATCCTGAAACTTGGTTCCAAGCCCGTTCAACATATCATCCACTGCTCCTTCATAATTGGATTTCATGCCGCGAACGCCTTCGCTCTGTTTCTCCAACATACCATGAAACTTACCGCCTTCCGCCGTCGCATCGGCAAAGGCCTGTGCAACCATTTCGGCAGAAACGGCACCCTCTGACATTTCATCCTTCAACTGTGCCACAGACTTGCCGGTACGCTCTGAAATGATCAGCAAAGGATTGAAACCGGCATTTATCATCTGGAGCAAATCCTGCCCTTGTAACTTGCCGGTGGCATACATTTGAGAGAAAGCCAATGTCATAGAATTAAAACGTTCGGCATCTCCCATTGTAATGTCACCGATTTGCTTTAAGATTGGGATTACACGTTCCGAATCCACACCAAAACCTAACATCATCTGGGCACCTTTGGACAGGTCATCCAACATTAAAGGAGTTTCTACGGCAAAATCTTTAATTTCCGTGAAGAAAGCACTTGCCTTGCTTTTACCGCCCAAAAGAGTATCAAAGGATATTTGGAAACTGTCAATCTGACCACGGACATCCATCATGACCTTACCGAACTCTATGGCCTTGTCAACGGTAAAAACCGCACCAACGGTCAGTCCGACACGTTTAAGCGTCGAATCCAACAGGTTGGCTTTTAACCGTGCATTGTCAAGACCGCCGGACAACCTGTCACGCATCAAAAATTCGATTTCTACCGGTTTCATTTATTTTAAACGTGATTGGAATAATTCGGTTATACGGCTTTTTCTTTTACCGGTAGCCGCAGACGGTTTGTTTTTCTTCTGTTTCTTATTTATAGGTTCACTGTCTTCTTGCCCCGGCTTTCTTCCGGTGCTTACATAATGTGGTGCATCATGTAACATCATCTGCAAAGTCTGCAAGTTTATGCCCCAAAGGATATAATTAACGCTCCATCCGGTGGCAGACGCTATTTGCCAGATAAACCCGAAGAGGCTATGGGAACCTTCATAACGGCTCGTTAACTCCCCTTCTTTTGTTGGCTCTGATTCAGCGGGACTGTCGGATTCGTCTTCTCCGCTGATCTGATAATATTCTCGAAAGACTTGGTTCCCAAAAGGGAAACAAAACGGGTACAGGCGGCTTGCAGATAAACATCATCCACCCACCAAAGCAATATCCATGATACCAAAGGAGATAAAAGCAGACCGGAATATCTGCCCCGACAAATGGTAAGCGCAATCATCCGGCAGACATCATGGCCATGTTCAACCATGAAGCTCATCTGTTCCTCTTTAGTAAAGTCACGCATCTTCTCATAGGTGACCCCTATTTTCAAGTAAAGCCGGGCAATACGAAGCTGAGTTCCCAGTTTGGGTCGTTTCATCGTCATACGTAATTGCACCGGCTTTTTTCTGAAAGGAAGACGGAAACGCCAAAAAGGAATGGAAACGCCTACGTCCAGCAGGGCTTCCGCCACTTGGGGTTCCACATCCTGTTTATTCATCTTCTGTCGGGGTTGGTTCGTCAGTTCCTGCTACAGGCAAATCCTCACCGGCGGACACCGAAGCCGCCACAGAAGCAGCCTGCCCCTCCAGCTTCGCAAAATCATCTTCCGTCATGTTCTCAATTTTATAGGGAGCTGTCTTGGTATCTACCGCAAGCGGTGTTATGGTAGTCTTGATTTTGGCTACCCCGCTCAAAGTCAGCTTATCACCCAGATAAGCGGTTATGGTACCTTTTGGGATAGTTATCTTGTGCCCACTGAATGTGTAAATCACAACTTTATCCGATACCTGTGTCAACTTGTTTGGGGCTTCCCAACCGGTAGCCTTTTCTCCGGTCTTTATAACCTTACCACCCATCACCCTTACCAGATTTTCATAAATCAGATGAATCAGGTCAAAAGTAGGCTTGATGGTTCCGTTTGATTTCGGAATAAGAAGAACCGGCGCACCCGGTATTTGTGAAGCCTTGACTTCCGTTGCCTCACCGGCCTGACCACCCAAATCAAAAGAATCCTCTTCTATAAAACCGATGTCTGTATCGCCTACTTCCATCAAGGCAAGACCGTATAAAAAATCTTGTACATTATCCATTTTTCCTTTTATTATATATGATTATTGTTATGAATACTCCGGCTATAAAACCGGATAAGATATATTTGAACGCCGTTTGAATACTCACAGAATACTGTTCCGTATGCTTCTCATCCGTCATGGTCTGCCCCCGAATGCGCACAAGTTCACGCTCATAATACTCGCAAAGCATTTGCAGGCTGTCGCAACTCGCGTAAATGCGTATTGTATCCTTGTCATGCTCCACCTTTACATTCGCCTGTCCGCTTTTTCGTGTATAGGAAGCGGAAGGCGGAAGGTTAAGGAGGCTTGCCGTCGGGATTGTCAGGCTCACCCTCGACTCCGGAATCCCTATCGGCTTCAACACCCGGATTTCGGATAGTAGGCTGTCCCGAAGGTCTTCTGTCCGGCTTGCCGTAGTTATATGCCCGTGTGTTCTGCAGCTCTGCACGCATAGGGCAAACAGGCCAATAACGGCACACGGAAGCACGCGCCACAATCTGTTCAAGCCTGACAAATTTCTTGTAAAGATTTCCGTTTTCATTTCGCAATTCAATTAGAGTTTTTTGCTGGTCTTCATACATGGTCTTGTAGGTATCGTGTACCTCCTTGACTGTCCGGGTATTCCGCAATGTGCGGTTGGTGAGCCAGACGATAGCAGTACCCAAAACAGGAACAAGCCATTGAAGAACTGTCATTATGGTATCCATCGTGGCTCATCCTTTTATCACTTACCCTTTCGAACCGTCCTTATCCGCAAACAGTCCAAGAAGCCACTGAATCAGCCCGGTGTCCGCCACGCCATTTGCCACTAAAGAAGAACCTAAACCGTAAAGCAAAGCCATATACCATGTCATCCCGGAAACAAATCCTACATCCAGCCACCACAATAACACAGCCGCCACAATACCGACACACCAACTGACTATTTGCGTTGTCAGTCCTTCCATTTTCGGGAACAGGGTTTTGATACCTTCAATAAGCAATACTACACCGCCGACAAAACCGGCGAAAGTGGCGATCATACTGTTATAGTCTACTTCCGGTACTGTAACCGTTTGGGCAAAAGTGGCTGATGCAAATCCAAGCATCAGCACAAAAAAGAAAAGAAATCGTTTCATGTTGTTAATTTATTGAGTTATACCTATTTGTTTAAGCCATTTCTGTACATCGAAACTGGGGCAGGCCTTGGCCGCCAGTTCATTATGCCCGACAATTTTCACGTTGGGAAAACGCCGGTGGAAGTCCTTCACGTACTTCTCCAATGCTTTTACCTGACAAGCTGTACGGGTGTCTTTCGGAGTTTTGCCGTCACTGGCAACACCACCGGCATAGACTACATGGCGGCTCACGGAATTGTAACCGGCCACCCCGTTAGTCACTTCCCACGGGTCTACATTCGCATCCTCGTTATTGTCCACCAAGCGTTCTATTCCACCGTTCAGATGAAACAAGTCAGTATATCCGACCTGCTTCCAACCACGACCGCCCTTAGTGACCGGATTGGTATGCCAGGCGCGAATCTCCGCACCGCTTACCTCACGCCCTTCCGGAGTGGCCGTGCAATGAATTACGAGATATTTCAATGCTGCCATTATTCCTCCGGAATGCTCTGTGTTACGGTAATATCCACCTTTTTGCTCTTGTCGGCATCAAGTGTCAGAGTAATAATACCGGTTTTCGCTTTCCCGGTAGTATTAGCCTCCGCAGTAATACTGATACCGTCATCGGTACCTTTGACAGTAAAACCTGCCGGAGACGCGCTTATGCTATACTCACCGCTGGCCGTTACAGCCACTTCTTCCGTACCACCTTCCGGCGCAATAGTCACCGTACTATCATCCACCGAAATAGTTCTCTCCGCTGATTTAAACACCGGGGTCTTACGGGTGTCAAGTACCACAAACTCTTCACCGAAAGCAATATTAGTATCGGCTTTCATCAGAAGTTTAAAGAAGTACAGTTCGCTGGCATTGGCTATTTTATCAATCTGAATGACATCTTCGTCATCCTGCAAATTGACGGCGGCGAAGAAATTGCCGTTCGCATCCGGAGAACAAAGGCTGACTACAATCAAATCATCCGGCCATGCCGCCAGTGTCTCAATGGTGATTCCCTTGTAACGTTTGCTATTCACATCCGTTTCGCTGGCATTTTTCGCCTCACGTTCTGTCAGTTCATCATCATACTTATCGAAGTCGTCCACGCTCATTATGATACGCAGATTGGGGTTATTACGCATAGGTTTCGGAATCATTCTGCGCACGGCCTTCAATTTGCCAATCATGGTTGTCTCATCGGAAGAAACAACAATCACCTCGGAATCCTTCGCCGCCTGCGTCAGAATACCATTCATCAAATGGTCATCATCGTTACCGAACTCGCCATTGATATAATGATCGCCCAACTCGAATTTTACCTGTTTGGTCAGTTCTTCCAACAAGACATTCTGGGCTTCGGGGGGAAGTTCCGCAAACACAAGGTTTCCTTTAGGTTGCCACTTACGCCAGATGTGCTCAAAAGCACGGGGATTGAACACTGTAAAAGCCATGAAGTCCACAGGATCCAGAGACTTTTCCGAATAGTTGAAATTTCCTTTGGAATCTTCAATTTGAGGGTTTTCTTTACGCTTCTGGAGCATTTTACCACTTTTGATACGTGGCAGGCTCATTTTCTTTTCCACACCGGGAATGACATAAATCAGCCCTTTATCAACAAACTCATTGCCGGTAGAGGCGACGGTCAGAATCTTTTCAAGTACCTCGCCGTTGTAATTGGTATTTTTTACTACTATTGCCATATTGATACTGGTTATTTACGGTTGTAATTATCCCGGATTTCATTCATACGCTTGTCCCACGGACTTTCACTTCCACCGGGAGCAATATGCAAATCCGTTGTCACTCTCTTTTTTGGTTTCAGGTTCTTCAAAGCCTTCTCACCGTTTTCGCGGTCACTATCCAGCAGATTCTTGTAGATGGCGCGAGTTTCGGCATTGATACGGCCATCACCTTCCGCATCATCCAGCAGTTTCTTTTTGGCGGCTTCGTCATCTTCCTTTGCCTTGTCTTCAAAAACCTTGTTTTTCTTTCTAAGGTCTTCCACCTCCGTTGTCAGGGAAGGAACCTTACCGGCCTCCGCTTCCAACTGATCCATAATGCGGAAAACATCCGCATCCGTCGCGCAATCCTTGAAGCGCGGACGTTTCTTCACTTCTTCTAAATTCATTTGATTATGATTTTGTGGCTGTTGCTTCAGCCGGTTATTGAATGTCCTGTAGATTTGTTCCGGGGTACTGTCCTCCGGTACCGGTTCCGCATCATAGATACCGTCAATAAAACCCAATGCAAGTGCTTCATCAGCTTTCAACCAATGGTCGGTATCATCAAAGTAACGCGCCCTGATTTCTTCCTCACTGATACCCAATTTAGGGGCATACATCTGACACAGGGTATTTTCCAAAGCCTCCACTTCTTCCAGACACCTGCGAAGCTCCGTTTTGTTTCCGTAGCAACCGCCGGAAACACTATGCAGCATGAGACGGGCATATTTGCTCATTTTGACCGGCTTGCCGCATAAGGCTATGACAGACGCCATACTGGCCGCTATCCCGTCCACATAAATAGTTATGTCAGCCTTGCTGTTCCGGAAGGCGTTAAAGATGGCGATGCCTGCATATACATCGCCACCGTTGCTGTTAATCCTGACATCAATCTTCTTATATGCAGCTTCCGCCTCTATCAGTTCCCTTGCAATATCACCGCTACGTACATCCTCACACTCTCCGATGTCTCCATAAAGCAGGATGCAACACGCATCATTGCCGGGTATCATATTGAAAAATCTATTCATCATTTATTCGTTTTGATAGGCTCTCCGCCCGTTTTACGGTGCAAAAATGAAGCTATTTAAAGGGGTACGCAAATCCGGTTTTTATCATACCGGACTTATAATGTTACCATAACGTTATAAAGTTGTATCATGCGGCGACCACTTTCCTAACTTCCTTTTTTAGAGCAATTTTGCAAATAAAAAAGGTATCAATATGGCAGATTTAAGCAACCTTCAAAAGAAAGAATGGGCAAAACTGCTCTTCACCAAAGAGAATCTTACACAGCAGGAGATTGCCGAACGTGTAGGGGTGTCGCGCGTCACCATTAACAAATGGATAAACTCTGAAAACTGGGAACATCTGAAAGTGTCCATTACCATCACAAGGGAAGAACAATTAAAAAATATGTACCGTCACCTGGCAGACCTGAACGCCGTCATCGCAGACCGCCCGCCAAGCGAAAGGTTCCCTAATCCGGCAGAAGCCGACACTATTTCCAAACTGGCAAATGCCATCAAGAAAATGGAAACAGACGTCGGGGTAGCAGACATAACATCCGTATTCGGGGATTTCATGAAATGGCTGCGTTCGTTTGACATTCAGCAGGCAAAGGCCATCTGTCCGGTATTGGACGCTTTTGTAAAATCAAAACTCACTTGAAATGGCAAAGAAGAAGCTCACACCAAAAGACAGACTTGCACTGGAGCAGTGGAACGAACTGGTGGCATCCATCAAGGAAAGTTCAGACATCAACACCTCGGATTCGGTAGCCGATATTGAAACCCGTAAAAAAAGGCTGGAAGCAGATGACGATGCGTGGTTCAAATACTACTTTGCCCAATACTACACTTGCGAACCGGCAGTCTTCCATAAGAAGGCCACCAAACGGATTATGCAGAATAACCGGTGGTATGAAGTACGGGCATGGTCAAGAGAGCTGGCTAAGTCCGCCCGTTCCATGATGGAAATAATCAAACTGGCTTTAACCCGGAAAATCCGGAACGTACTGCTCATTTCCAACTCTGCGGATAATGCGGAACGCCTGTTGTTGCCTTTCATGGCCAATCTTGAAGAGAACCAGCGCATCATTCAGGATTATGACGCACAGAAAAAGCCGGGTTCTTGGGAAACGGGGGAGTTTACATGCCAATGTGGTTGTTCCTTCCGGGCTATCGGTGCCGGACAATCACCACGCGGTACCCGTAACAAGAACTTCCGACCGGACTTTATCCTGATTGATGATATAGACACCGATGAAGAATGCCGCAACTTGGAACGCATTAAAGCCAAATGGAAATGGCTGGAAGAAGCATTGATACCTACCATGTCCGTATCAGGCAATTACCGGATTCTCTTTAACGGGAATATCATTGCAGCGGACTGCTGTATCACACGCGCCATCGCCAAAGCTGAGGAACTGAAGGTAAAAGGTATCGGACATGTGGATATTATCAATATCCGGGATAAGAACGGTCATTCGACATGGCCGGAGAAGAATTCGGAAGAAGACATAGACCTGTTTCTCTCATTGGTCAGTGCATCGGCTGCACAAAAGGAGTTCTTCAACAATCCGGTTGCGGAAGGTGAGGTATTCAAGGAAATTGCCTACGGGAAAGTACCGGCATTATCCAAATTCAAGTTTCTTGTTATATACGGCGACCCGGCACCGGGAGAGAACAAGACAAAGAAAAGTTCGACAAAGACCGTATGTCTGCTGGGTAAAATAAACAGCAGGCTGTATGTTATCAAGGCGTTTCTTGACAGAGGGTTGAATGCTGAATTTATAGATTGGTACGTAAAATTGCTGGAGTTTGTCGGGGGGCGCACTTCCGTGTATTGCTACATGGAAAACAACAAATTGCAAGACCCGTTTTTCCAGCAGGTATTCCAGCCTTTGGTAAGAAAAGTCAGAAGGGAAAGGAATATTTCACTTTACATACGTGGGGATGAAGACAAGAAGACCGACAAGGCGACACGTATTGAGGCGAACCTTGAACCCATGAACCGGGAAGGAAACCTGATACTCAACGAAGCGGAAAAGGACAACCCGCACATGAAACGCATGGAAGACCAGTTTAAACTGTTCAACCTTCAACTCACATTCCCTGCCGACGGTCCTGACTGCGTGGAAGGGGGAAACCGGATATTAGACAGAAAACTGCGTGATACGGAACCGCCGAAGAAGATTTCCCGGAAAGCGTTGCGCATAAACAATAAATACAGACAATGAGCCAATTTATAGAACTAAATGATTATGATGCGAGTATCCATAAAGAAATACTGGACGCATTGGTAAGGGAAGATGATACCCTCGTGGAAATTTGCGAAGACCGGGCTTTAGCGGAAATGCGATGCTACCTGTCAAAACGCTATGACTGCAACAAGATTTTCAACGCTACCGGCGAAAACCGGAACCAGCTTGTCCTGATGATAGCCATAGATATAGCCGTGTACCACATCTTTTGCATACACAATCCGCGCAATCTTTCCGGCATACGGAAAGACAGGTACGACCGGGCTAAAGAATGGCTCGCCGATGTAGCAGCGGAAGAAATAAGTATTGAAGGAGCACCGCTTCTACCGGAGGAAGAACGGAAAACAAAAGCAAATTTCCGAATAAAAAGTAACCGCAAACGTGTAAATCATTTCTAAATATGAGTAGAAAAAAGAAAAACAGGATAACGGTCGGCGGCAACATACCCAGACCGGGACAAAAAGGGGCACGGACGATTGTACTCACACAGCCCAAACGGTTTGGGATTGATATAGCGGACTTCACGGCATCCATACATGCAGCCGAGAATGTGGACTACTCGCGCCGGTATAAGTTATACGACTTGTACAGTGACATACTTATGGACACGCATCTTTACAGCGTGATTGACAAACGGATAAAGGCTGTTTTGGCCACAAACATAGAGTTCCGCAGGAATGGTAAGCCGGATGAGGAAATAAACGAACAGATTCGCTCGCCGTGGTTCCGCCGGTGTGTCGAAGATATTCTATCCGCACAATGGTGGGGATTCTCCCTTATGCAGTTCTATAAGAACAAACAGTGGATAGATTACGACCTGATTCCACGCAAACATGCAGACCCGGTACGAAAAATCATCCTGCGCCATCAGACCGACATTACTGGAACCCCGTGGGATGAATACGCGGACTTGCTGTTCGTCGGGGATGCGGATAATCTGGGATTGTTGGCCAAGGCTGCACCGTGGGTTATTTACAAAAGAAATACCACTGCGGATTGGGCACAGTTCTCCGAAGTGTTCGGTATGCCCATACAGGAATATATCTACGAAACGGACGATGATGATGCACGGCAAAGAGCCATTGACGATGCGACAAACGCCGGAAGTCTGGCGGTGTTCATTCATGCCAAAGATACGGAACTGCAATTGAAAGAATCCGGCAACAAGACCGGAACGGCGGACTTATACGAAAGATTGTGTGAACGGTGCAACAATGAAATATCAAAACTATTCCTGGGCAATACACTGACTACGGAATCTTCCGACAAAGGCACACAGGCTCTTGGAACCGTACATAAGAAAGTGGAAGACAAGGTCACACAGGCAGACCAGCGGTATATATTGGATGTCCTTAATTACAATATGACGGACATATTCCTTTCGATGGGTATCAATACCGTTGGTGGCGAGTTCTGTTTCCCGGAACCTAAGGATATTGACAAGGCTGCTAAAATGAATATACTAAGCCAACTAAAGACATCATTTGACCTGCCGGTTTCAGATGATTACCTATATGAAGAATTCGGAATTGAAAAACCGAAAAATTACAAGGAGCTTAAAGCGGAAGCCGAGAAAAGAAGAACGGAAGCGCGGCAGGAACCTACCCCGGCAAAAGAAGAACTGGAAGACGAACCGAAAGACGATCCGAATAAACAGACGGAACCTTCACCCGGACAAAAAAGGAAATTTGCAAACTGGCTAAGCGGTTTTTTCGGCCACGCCCCGAAGGAGAACGACGGGGCTTTAGAATGGTGATGAACACTCTTTACCGGGATGCGGCCACGGATGTTTCTTCTGATTTCACTTTCGACGACAAAGTTTTAAAAGCATTTCTCAAACACATTTACAGCCAAGACTTCCATCCGATGGACGAAATAGAGGAAGGTATGTTCAACGCTGTATGGGAAAAACTGAACATCGCTACCGACAAAGGATTCGGAACACGGCAGGCTCACGATCCCGATTACGATTTCTATCAGGAACTGCGGTATAACAACGCCGTATTTTCCGCCTTCAAGGTACACCGGATGCAGAACGACATGGCGGCATTCCTGCTGGATTCTAACGGTAATCTAAAACCGTTTGAACAGTGGGCAAAAGAAGTGATGCCCATAGCAGACCACCAGGTGTACCAATGGTTGCGGACGGAATATGATACAGCCATTATCCGGGCACATCAGGCAGCCGACTGGAAACAGTTTGAAAGGGAAATTGATATTTTACCCAATTTGGAATGGATTGAATCAACCAGCGTGACACCCGGCGAAGACCACCGGAGGTTCTGGGGTATCGTGCGGCCTGTCAATGACACTTTTTGGGACAACCATAGGCCTGGTGATCGTTGGAACTGCAAATGCGGACTACGGAACACCGGAAAACGGGCTACACCCAAAAACAAGCTGCCGGATGGCAGCAAAAAAGACAACCCATCGGACGGGTTGGACGGGAATCCGGGCAAAACCGGCTCCATATTCGGAAAGACACACCCCTATATAAAGAATGCCTACGACGGAGCAAAAAAGGCTGTCAGAAAGCTAATGGGGAAAGTGGAAGAAGAGGAATTTTCAAAGAAAATGCCTGAGGCATTATTGCCGGAGCGGGATTATCTGAAAGGCAAGAAAATACGGTTCAAGAAGGACTTCTTCAACCTTATAGATGATACACCGGGAAAAGACATACGGTTCCAGATAGACATCAACGGTTCCGGGTCTTATTATATGCCGGACACAACAAAGGTAAGAGAAGGAAGGAAGATTGTGGATGTACCGGAACCCAAACGCCGCATGGTGCATATTGCCGAAAACAAACGCAACAAGGCAAGCGACTGGCATCGGGAGAGTGTCATATACCATGAGTTCGGCCATGCCATTGATGCACAAAGAAACATGTATGCCAGCAAGGAATTAAAGGATGTAATGGATAAGGGACGGATGGAACTGGGCAGACGTGGCAAATATAGTTATTGGGATATCAGGTACAACAGCGAGAAACAGGCATTCGCACCGGTCAAGGTAGAAAAAACAATGAGCCGCTTTGAATATGTGGACAAACGCCTGGGACAACTTTATGAAAAGGTGCGCCGCATGGACGCGGAAACATTCAAACGGCGTGGAATAAGCCAAGAGGATGTCATTGAACAAATATGTTCTACAATGGACACCATCATGTCTTTAAACAGCCGGTTCGGTTTCGGGCATAGCAAAGAATATTTCAAGATTACAGGAATGAGCGAAAAAGAATTTATAGCCCATTGTTTTGAAAACACGTTTGCCGGGAACAGGGTGTTTAAGAAATATCTACCGGAATTGTATGACGATATGGTCAAATATATAGAAGGGCTTACTCCATGACAACCTTAAAAGGGCAATCCAAGGCACCGGCTTCCCAAAGGGGATTATCGTATTTCAAACGAATACGCCTTCCCTCACGCTCGCACTGTTCAAGCATGGGGAAAAGGGTGTCGCCAATCTCAACATGGGCAGCCTGCAATGTTTGGCCATAGTCCCGGTCTGCCGCATCTGACAGTGTGTAATACCGAAACAAGTCCTCACCCTTCATCCGGGAAGTGTCTATCATTTCGCTCATAAAATGGATTTTTCGCAAATATACAACATTAAAATGAAAAAAGATTATGGAGATACAAGAATTTACCAGAATACTGGCTGCCAAGCAAAGGGAACTGGACACACTTATGCGCCGGAAATTACCGGTACAAGTGGGAAACATGGCCAAAACGCACTATCAGGAGAACTTTAGACAGGGTGGTTTTGTAAATGACGGACTTCACAAGTGGCCGGATGCAAAAAGAAGGCTGTCCGGTAACAAATCCGCAGCAGCCAATTACAGAACCCTGCTAAGCAGCAGGAACCATTTATACAGCAGCATGAAGTATATTCCGGCTGATTACCGCGTAAAAGTGGCCAATGATGTACAATACGCGCCTTTGCATAACTGGGGTGGCGATACACATCCGCGTGTTACACCGCAAATGCGAAAATTTGCATGGGCTATGTATTACAAGGCCGCAGGGATAAGAAAGAAAGGCACTACGGGTAAAAGAAAAGGCAAAAAGAGAAAAAGGAATATTCCCCCCGAAGCTGAAAAATGGAAACAGCTGGCACTGACCCGGAAAAAGAAATTGAACATCCGAATCCCCCAACGCCAGTTTCTGGGTGAGAGCCGGGAACTGAACGAACAAATAAACAACAAAATCGAATCGGAAATCAGAAATATAATTTTTAAATGATATGGAAGAACTATTAATCGCACTGTTGGAGCGAATTTCCAACAAAATACCTGAAATCTCACTGATAGATGAGGATTGCGGACAACTGGAAGCACTGGAAGATGAAAACGAGGATATGTACCCGGTTACATTCCCTTGCGTACTGGTAGGAAACACGGACATCAACTGGACGGATATTGCTCCGGGAGTACAAAAGGGAGAAGCGCAACTGACCGTCCGTCTTGCTATTGACTGCTACAATGACACGCATATAGGTTCCGGAACAACCGACAGGATAGCGGAAAGACAGCGTTTGAGCAACAAGGTTTATAAGACCATACAGGGATTCAGGGTAAACCGTTTTTTCGGAGCTTTAAAACGTGTCAAGAGCCGGGACTACAATCTGCCCGGAAATATAAAGGTCTATGAAAAGATGTTTACCTTCTACTATCACGATGAATCTGCCCGATAGGATAGCCGGCATCGTCCGAAAATAAGGCCAGCTGCTTGTATGTCAGACGGGGGGAACGGACTTTGGGGACAGGCTGAATGTCTGGGTCTATTTTGCTCCGTTCACGAATAACGGCCATGATACGTTCTTCGGAAATAAAGAACTCCTGCTCCGAAAGTATCTTCAAAGCACGGTCAAAGCGTAAACCCTGTGTTTCCGTCCAATAATAATAGCGGCGGCACAAGGCTTCATCACGTTTTTTGATTAGTTCTTTACATCTTCCTTTGGGCATATTTGAAACTGGCTGATTTTAAGTGCAAAAATAATAAAAGGTTTCACACCGAACAATAATAAAAGCCTGCATATTTCAGATATACAGGCTTTTATGTTAATAACTTAAACGTACAACACTACAAACGGCAGAAAGATGGTTCCACCCTGCGCCAAACACTGTTCTCGTCACGTTGCCAAAAATAGTAATTGACCGCTGTTTTATAGACAACATTGCTCTCACGGAACAAATCCATTATTTCAATATATTCTGCGTCAAAACGCGGCTCCAGTTCATACAGTTTGCTAATGGACTTATAATCCAGATCACCCTGTTTGTTGCGTTCAAGTAAGGTCATGGCCAACTGATACATGGGGTCATCCACTCCCTTCTCCGTATGAGACACATAGCGTTTCAGATAGTCAACCAAACGCTCCGCCGCCATGTCCGCACGTTCATCAAAACTCTTGACCTTGTTGCTTTTCACTTCCAGTTTCATATCACCATCCACAATGGTGTAGCTGGATTGTTCCTCACCTTTACGCAACTGGCCGTATTCGCGCATCGTTTCACGGAACGCCTTGCTGTCCTTCTCCAGCCGTTCACGGAACATCTTCACATCTGCCACCATCGGTTGGAGCACCCCCCATACATCTACCATGAACTGACTACGCAAGCCCTCATAGGCATCACGACGGCTCTGTCTTTCTTCTCTCTCCTGTTGCTGCATTTCCGCAATCAAGGCTTTTCTTTCTTCGGCGGAAAGGCTTTTCAAAAATTCATTCTTATTCATAATCTGAAATTTAATGGTTTATAAATTAGCATTCTGTTTTTCTTTCTTACGACGGATAGAACGGATTCTGACCTGTAGGGAATCCAGTTCCTCACAATCCAAATCACGGAACTCCTTACCCGCGATACGGCTGTCTTTGCAAAAAGCATTGACACAATTCCAGTCCGCTGTATTTACCCCTAACAGTTGCATCTGATGCAATACTTCGGAACGTTTTTTCTTTCGCACTTTCAATAACTGTTCCTGAAAAGTAGGTGGCACAAGTTTCTGCATTCCGGCACAAGCCGCATTATACTCCTTCAAAGTCATTTCCCGCAAACTACAAGTACGGTTATCAGTATATTGGAGTACTATGCTTTCCTTTAAGGCTTCTTTATCCGAAGAAGGAAGGCGGTTCAGCAGACCGTAAAAGGCTGCATAATTTTCGGGGTGTCGTTCGTTATTCATAACTTCACAATTTTAACGGGATTATCTAAAACATGTACTTTGGCTTCCGGTATATCATTGATGATAGCCGCTGCAAATTCTGTATGTCTGGTTTCAACCACCACCCAGCCCTCATTCTTGACCGAAGGGCTGATAATCATTTTCTGCCGGGGTTCGTAGCAAGTCCAATTCAAATGCACATTGCTCAATTTTTCTATCGGCAAACCGATTTGGTACAACTTGTTTTCATTCATCACTATATTGTTATGAAATTACTACCATTGCCGGAGCTTCTTGCTCCACTTCATCAATAACCATCAGATTGACATCACCTGTGTAAACATATACTTCCGCTTCCGGATTACAGTTTTTCAACTGTTCTATCAGTTCTGTTACTATCATAATTGCCTCCTATATTTTATTGAAGTGCATTAATGTAACTACGCCCAGCATCAGTTGGACGATAAACAACATCTCCGAATGGTCCAGCCGACTTTGTCAATAAACCATTTTCTACCATTTCGTCCAATTCAGTAGATGGTTTGCTATAACCGCCCCATCCCTTTTTGCAGATATTCCCTAAATGAATAAGCTGCATTTTACTTAACTTTATATCCATTTGATTCATATTTATCTTGATTTTACTCTAATTGATTTAAAAATATTCACTACAAACAAACCCCTTCCGTGGGGTAAAGTCTTTAAATTCACAACTCCTAAAAATCCACTTCTTATCAGCCCATCCGGCTAAATCCTTTTGCCATTGTGGTATAATCTGCCGGGGATTTTTCAAGTCTCTATAAGGTTGGCAATGTGGCAAAAATCGTCCACCTTTGTTCTTCCAATGATTGACACGTTCGAATGATTCTTTGAAGTCATTCAGCAGAATACAGTAGAAGAAGTATTCGCCTTTATATCCATACTTATCAATCAAATCCGTCGCTCGCTCACATTCCGCTATCTGTCCCGGAGTATCACAACCAAATCGAATACGTTTTATCCATTTGACTTTTGCGAGAAGCTGGGCGATGTCATCTGTTACTAAACGTGCATCTAATCCCTGATTGAAGTCCACCCGCACCCCCATAGAAACAATCTTCTCTATCTGTTCTATCCCATAATCAGAAGCCAGTACATTATTATCCATCAGAATAACGTTCTTTCTCCCATGTGTTATTTCTTCTATATCCATGTACGGAGTTATATTGCCTTCCTTAGCTGGAACAACACACCACTTACAGCGATTGGGGTAACCACGGGTTAGGAAACCATAAGCTAATTTTTTATCAATATTGTATAGATCATAGTCCGGAATTATTCTATCTATCTCTACCGGAAGAATCTTTTTGATGTCATAGCCAGTGCCTCCCTGTTCGACCTGATCGGCATTGATATAATAGCCATAATCTGGAGTAAATGAAAAGACTTTCGCTGCATAGACTTTATCATAATGACACAGCGGATTATACCATTCCACATTGTCACCCCTTACCTTATGATAGCTGCTTATCTTCATCAATGCAAGATTAGGATAGTTGCTGTCAACTGCTAATATTCCAATGTTCATTTCTTTTCTATTATTAGTCAATTATTCTTTTAATATTGTAAGTCCGTCCAATGAATTATATACCCCTTAAAATACTCATTAAAGAACATCCAAAAATCCACCAAATTAACAAAGCCGTCGTTCCATGCCAGCCGCTGCATTTCATTCAGTGACAATAAACGGCCTTCAACATAAACCTTACCGTCATTGATTATAGCACCCGGAACAATTTCTATGTTTTGAGTACAGATACATGTATTCTCAAGTACACATTCCCGTTTATCTTTATGATAGGGATATACTATATGTTTCAATGTCAGACCGACTGAAACCTTTCTTTTCCGAATCGTATGCAGTTTCACACCTTTCCGAAGTGGTTCTGCATATTCTTTCTTATAGTGCATATTCATTGCTTACCCCTCCTTCTTTGATGGTTTCCACTCAACGGTTACAACTGCATCCAACTGGCCAGAGCCACCACACACCGGGCAGGTCACTTTCACGCTATCCCGAAAATCATCCATTCCCCAGTACCAGCCGTTTCCATGACAATAACTACATGTATATCCCGGACTTACAAAAAGTTCTCGATTTCGGCCTTTTTGCATGTGAGAAGGCGGTACTAACACCACCTGCTTATTTATTCCACTCATAATATCAAGTTTTAAAGATTTATTTATTTGCATAATACTTGGCGGCACCTTCTTCCCAAATAGTATAATAATTACCGGGTGCCGTAATAAACCGTCCTTTGCAGATTGCCCTAAACCCCTGAACGAATATTTTCACATCTGCATCATAAGCCACTTTTTTTGCGGCACGGCCTTCCGGATTCATCCCCTCCGCATGACTGACGAAAATCAGCAGTTTGTTAGGATGCTTCTCCTTTAAAGCCTTGTAAGTGGCGTATGTCAGACCGGTATATTGAAAACTATCTATTACTACCACTTCCGGGCTCCGGCGTTTTAACAGACGTTCCGACAATTCTTCCATTGGTTCACGGTCAAGTATCAGAAACTTGCCGTTCACCTCTTCCATTTTATGCCGAATCAACGAGTTTTTTAGGGAAAGTCCCGTACTTTCTTCCAGGCTGTCTAAAGCGACTTTATTACAGTATTGGCACAGTTTCTTTATCAGCTTCATTACAAAAGAACTTTTCCCGTTACCTGATTGTCCCCAAATAATCCACACACCGGTTCTATCCGGGTGTCCGAATGCCTTTTCCCATTCACCGTCGAAAGGAAAAGAAGGTATGTTCATAGACTGAACTTGTGTTGGTGAATATGCACGTCCCATAGCTTACGATCTAAGTTTCTCTATTTCGGTATATAAACGGCGTAAACCACCACCGGAAAGGTTTACAAGACGCATGATGTCGGTTCCATCCGGTGCATTGACTTTGGCAACTATGGCCGCCTGTGCTTTTAAGAATTTCGCGCGTTCCTGCCCGTCATCCGGAGTAACCTTACTGTATGTATCACCATACCGGGACAACATTTCCGTATAACCCACTTTCTTACCTTCAATGGCACGGTTTATTTTTTCCTTTAACCCGTCAGCCCCCATCATGTACCATGCGCAGCAACGTTCCGTTGCATTCCACAAGGCTTTCAACTCTAAAAAGGCTTCATATTGAAGGTCGCCTGCTTCATCCAAAATAATAAGTGGGGTGTCTATGGTACGCAGATAAAACACAAGGTCTTCATATACCGTATAATAACGGCCATTACTATCCACGCCAAACTCTTTGGCGATATGACGTATCAATTTTAGCTTACTTTTAACCTGTGAACAATCCACATAGATAGCATTCTTATGGCTTTTCACATAGGCACGGGCTGTATAAGTCTTACCCAAATTCGGAATATCGCAAAGTATTGCGCTCAAACCGCTTTTCTGACATCTTTCAAGCTGCTCCGTGATAAAGACAAATGTCGGGGTTTCAGCAGCCCTCCATGCCATTTCATCTTTCAGCTGTACACCCAAACGGCGAGCAATGCAAATCCATTTTGCATCACTGACCTGTTTGTCCGTCAGCCCCTTTTTAAGATTATTGTACACACTGGTGGATATACCCAGAGTAACCGCATGTTTATTATCCGAAGGATAGTTCACTCTGTCGGCCTTGATAGCTTCCAGTATTCTGTCTTTGATTTCGATTGTCAATTCCATTGTTATAGTGTTAAAATGTTATTATAATGCGATTGTAGCCTTCCGTCTGTAGCTGCTTATATCCATAAACTCGGAGAAATCATCATCCGTTTTTTTATCCGGGATAATTGCCGCACGCGCTTCGGAACGTTCTATCGCGTCCTTTTCATCCGGTTTCAATATGCCGACTTTCTGTATCTTCTGCTCTTTTATCATGCTGTCAAAACGAGAGACGTATTTAGCTTGATTGGTATATGCTTCCCGGTCATCTTCCGTCTGTTCTGCCGCAGCTTCATTATAACGCTGTATCAGGCCGCAGGTCGCAATAAAAGTATCATTCTGATAAATATATACCTCGGTAATGTTTCCGTCCATATCGGGCAAATAATAGGCTTCCACCGTATAATTGCGGGGTTCCAGACGTTCAATCAGTTTCGGGTCGGGTAATCCGTATTCTTTATACATTACCGTACAATACATATTGCGCCGGATGGTCGTCTGTGTCTTTTCACCGATATAACGTGCCAACAAATACCTATCATAAGGAGCCAAGTTCGGATTTTGATTACCACAAAGTACATCCCAGCGTGTCATACCCGGATAAAGTTTCTGGTTAGGGTGTTTTTGGCTGTTATACGCTTTAATGGCGGCAATGTCATCCGCTACAAGTTCCTCATAACTGTATGTTTTTTCCTTGTAGGTGTTATTAAACTCATCATAGATTTTTTCTGTCTTAGGCCTGTTGGCTTCCAGAGAAGCATACCAGCGTCCAATACCTACCTGCATATTCTTTTCTATACCGTACTTTTTAGCACGGTTCCCGTGTTCCGCACGTTTTTCCTGCGAGTTACCCGGATTACACCAGCGGACAAAAGGGAAAACCACACCGGCTTTCATAAGCCCGTCCGCAAAGTTGTTTACGAGGTGGTGCTCCACTTCAACCTGTGCAGGCATATACCAGCCGTTTTGCTCTATCGTTTGAAACATGTTTCTGACACAATCAAGAAACAGATCAGCCGTTTTCAATCTGTTATAAGCATATCCGACAACACAGCCGGAAGCGACATCGTAAGCATAATAAGCCTTTACACGTTGACCGTTATTCATTTTACGGGGTAAATCCCGGTCATCCATAGATATTTTACTGAAAGCGAAGAACGGGCTATGGCGCAAATGATGCGGACGATACATGTTATTAAAATCCCACTGGCTGTCATGCAACTTTGCACGGAGAGCCTTGTTTTTAGGGTTGTTCAAATAGTTTGCTATCGTAGCCTCGCTCAACACAAGCGGATTTCCCTTCTTGTCCGTAAACTGCATGGGATTGTAGATTTCACCCGTTTCAGGGTCAAACACCTGCAACTCACCACAAACAAACTGATTATACATTTCGGCCACCGTTGTGTTGTACGGTCTTGTAGGTAAACTGTCAAGGCTCAATATAAGTCGTTCTATCGGGTAGTTGACTTTCCGCGTGTTCTGATTCTTAAACTTCTTACTGATAAGACACTCATAACCTTCCGACTTGAACTCGTTTACCCGTTTTTGAAAACGTGTCGGCGAAAGGGGAAGCGTATGCCCGAACTCCACCTGATAGAAGCTGATGGCACCGGCCATCTCACCCCAGTTTATACGATTGTTCTGCATTGCCTGCCGCATGGTTCTCGTGTCATTCATCACCGACAGAACGGCTTGAAGGACGGAAGCATTTATCGTATATTCATTGATGTGTTCCGGCGGTAATGTAGTTCCATCGGCAAACCGGAACCTCGTAAAGAACTCACGGGCTTTGGCATCTATTTCATAATGCACCCCAAACCAATCACGCAATATATTAGTATTCATATCACCGTATTTTGCTTTAATTCTGTCTTTAAACCGTTGTGGCAACGTCGCCACTTCAACAAGAGCATAACTACCCAAACCCTTTCCCGGACGTACTACGTTAATCTGACCGCGCCTCTTCAACTGCTTGTAATTTGATTCTGTCATGACCGGCGCAAGAATATCATCCGACAGCATGGAAGGATGATTGCCATTCAGAACCCGACTATTACTGTAATCCAGTTCTCCGTCTTTCAAGACAGGCCGGTCATCATAAGTCAAGTCCATAGCCGATATGCACAATATTTTTCCGTAGTATTCCATATTTCAGGAGATTAAAGAGAGGAAGCAATAAACTGTACTTCTTTTTGCAATTTCATAAACTCCGTAACCGTCAAATGCGACACCTCACGCTCCAGTTTATCATCAACATATACCAAGATGAGCCCGTTCTTGGTATTAGCCACAATCTTCACACGGCTGCCGAACGTTTGTGTCATGGTATGTTCAGAAGTCTGGAATGTCGTATCACATTCCGGTATCGCAGCACCGGAAAGCTGCCCACCACGCTCCAGTGCAGCCTTCCGTATTCTACGAGCCAAATCACTGTCGCTTTCAAAAGTCAGGGCTTTCCATACCATCACATTGGTACAGTCGAAGAGTTTTTGAAGATACTTCTTCTCTGCCCGGTCTGTTAAAATCTGCTTTTTCATATCACAATCCATTTTAAATTAATTCGATACAATCCTCCGGTACACATATCATAGTCCATACATTTCCGGATTTTATATAATCAACATCATACTGCGCTTCAAAAGTGCAACAGTTGTAGTCCCAATCTTTGATAACACCATCAACGGTTTCACCATTCAACTTTGTAACTCTGACCTCTTGACCTTTCTCAAATCTTGCTTTCATATTCTTTAGTCCTTAAAATTATTTAATCTCGCGGCCTTTTCGTATATTTGGCCGCCGTTAATATCTTTAACACGCTGCAAATATAGATGATAATTATCACCTCTACAAATAAAGTAGGGATTATTTTCAACCTTATGGGAAATATTTTATCGAGAATAGAACAAATTGCCTGCAATGAAGGCATTACAATAGGTGCTTTAGAAAAAAAAATCGGAGCAAGTAAAGGTGTATTATCCAGAGCAATAGCAAATGGGACGGATATTCAATCAAAATGGATTCAAATCATAGTTGAAAATTATCCCCATTATTCCGCAGAATGGCTATTGGCCGGAAGAGGAGAGATGCTGAAAGGGGAGAAGCTTACTTCCTTTTCAACCAAACTAACCCATTCCAATCCGACTAAAGGAATAAATTATACCCCTTCTACAGTTCCAACTGGTACAAAAGATAAATCAGAAGCAATACCATTTGCAGAGGCTACTCAAACAGGGCTTAAACAAATCCCACTCGTAAGTCCGATGGCTGCAGCTGGTTTCGGGAGTGCAGATTTTTCCATCTTAAAAGAGGACGTAAAAGAATATTATGTTATTCCAAAATTTAAATACTGCAATGTTGATTTTATGATTGAAGTTACTGGTTTATCTATGCACCCTCATTTCAATCCAGGCGATGTTATAGCCTGCTCTATTCTCCATAACAGCCAATTTATTCAGTGGAATAAATGCCATGTCATTGCAACTCGCGAACAGGGGATACTCGTAAAGAGGCTTATGCCGGGAGATAACGAAGGATGCTTAAAAGCAGTATCCGATAACAAAGAATATCCACCTTTCAATATCCCATTAGAAGAGATAACCGGTATTGCACTTGTTGTCGGTTCTGTCGGACTTGAATAACCTCTAAATCATACACGCACACAGTTTGAGGGATACAAATATACGTATATACATATAAAAGGCTATAAATAGGGCGGTTACAACTTATATAATAATGTATATTGTTTATCACAAGTGGCTTTTACCCTATATATAACCTATAAACAAGCCAAAAACAAACGTATTATTGCCGTTTAGGATAGCTGTACTCCACTCCTAAAACGGCAAAATGTAACCCTAAATGTAACCCTAAACTATTGAAAAGTGTAACCCTAAACTGTAACCCTAAGTGTAACCCTAAAGATAAAAAACGACTTGAAAAGGTATAAAATAGGGGAGACACATGGCCTCCCCTATTACATCTTGACTTAAAAGTTCCCATCATGCTATTTTAGTGTCCACATAGCCACTTCCCTTTCAAGCCTTACGTTTACCTCGAATGAGTGTAGATTGCTTGATTATAGCGGTTTTAGTGGTTATTGTGCCATTACCTGATAATCCGGCATGAAGTAAATAGCTCTTCTTTACTCCGACTTCTTCTTCAGTCAGTATATTATATACGGCTGAAATACTTGCAAAATAATAATCGCGACGTTTTCCTACTAAATGAACATGAATAACTTTTGCCATAGCTTAATAATATTATACTGCAAATATACCAAATAATAACTATATGGAATATTTTATATATGAAAATCAAAAATGAAGAATAAAAAAAGTGGCCAACCATAGACCACTCCCCTACTCCACTGCCAACTATCAAAATTCTTATATTAGAGCATCCAAATGTAAACCTCAGACAACTTTAAGCATCTATATTCCCTATCGAATATAAAGCCCATGTAAAGCCGTGTAAACGCTTCGTTTTTTTGTGCCCCTCTCCTACTCTATTTGTAACCTATTGAAGCAAAGGGGGTTCAATCCATTTTCGCTCCTACTCTATTTTAACGCTTCGTTTTATCCCCCATATATACAAAATCGCCACAAAGGATTTAGAGTTTATAGAGAATAATTTCTAAATCCTTTGTGGCGATTCTATTTTTATCGGAGACGATCGGCAGCCTTTACCATCACTTCATCTCGTCCTATCGCACGGACCGCCAGCCAATTCAGAATAATCGAAATTAACGGCAGGCATAATGCCCATGATATCTGGAAAGTAGCACTCAGATCTTTCTTCAGGACAAACATGAAGGCAAGAAAAGTAAGATAATAACCAATCAGCAGAATACTATTGAATATCGTCATACGAATTTGCAACATACGGTTCTTGAACAGAAAGATCGTAGCGAATGCAATGATTGCACTGAGCAACAAGATACCAAATACCCCCCATGTAGAATAAAGTGTACCGTTCATCTCTACCCCCAATGGTTTAAAAACATACATTGCAGCATCAGCACCTATAAAGCTGCCTACAGGCAGACACATACTTGTTATCAATAATGCAGTAACAAGTAAAAGATAAATCGTTTGAATTCGTTGAATCATAGTTTTTAAAGTTGTGTTTAATCCGGAATAAAAAAGTCAAGCAATAAGAGATAGAAGAATAGACTCCTACTTACTACTTGACTCTTAGCTCTTCAATCAGCGAAGTAAATTACTGTAATTTTTCTTTCTCCTTCGCCGGGTTTCTATAATAGATCTTTCCTTCTACATATTCCTGCGCAGCAATCAGATTGGGTTTCGGCAATTTCTCGTAATAACGTGAAATTTCGATCTGCTCTCTGTTTTCAAACACTTCCTCCAGATTGTCGTTGTAAGAAGCAAACTCCGCAAGTTTCTTGGAAAGGTCATTTTTTATTTCCACACTAATCTGATTGGCACGCTTACCAATGATAGCCACTGTTTCGTAAACATTACCGGTATCGGCACACAAGTCCATCATATCACGGGTAATGGTATTCGTCGGAGCATTTGTTTTTTTGTAATCCATAAATCTATTTATAATTTAGTCTTTAATTACTTTTTGAGAATCTTTGAAAATCCTTTCGGCTTCCTTCAGATATTTACTTTCCGGAAATTCATTTTTGAAAGCATAATATTCGTCTACCGTTTCGCGATAACGATCCATCTTTTTATCTTCTACACTATTCACTGCCATCTCATATTTGGCACGGAGAATCAAAATAGATAAATCCTCACGATAATCAGTATAAGGATAATCTTTTAAAGCATTCTGTGCTGTGATTACACAAGACAGATAGTTGTTGCCCATATAATTACCCAGATTATAATATAATCTCGCTGAATAAAGTTCTTTCAAAACCAACTTATCCTGCAAAGCAAAAATCATATTCTGTGCCTCTTGTTTTCTGCTGCTTTGAGGATAATATTCCAAGAACATCTGCAACTGCTGGATAGCCTGATAAGTACTTGACTGATCCAATCGGGGTTCCGGAGTATCCAAGAACAAAGCTTTGCCTGCATGAAAACGAGCCAATTCAGAGAACTGACCACGTGGATATGTATTAAAATAAGTGATAAACGACTGTGCGGCAGTAGAATAGTCTTTCTGATTATAATAACTCATAGCCAACATGTATAATGATTCTTCTGCCTTATCACCACCTTTCAAGATAGTTATCAACTCGTTCAGCAATGTAGCCGACCGATTATACTGACCCTTGGCGAAGTAGTTCTTAGCGGCCTCATACTTGTATTCGTAATCAGTGCTTTTTAGCAACTTATTGTACTCTCCACACGAGGATAAAACAGTAGCTGCAAGCAGCGTTATAATGATGTTCTTCTTCATTCTGTATTTAAATAATGCGCAAAGTTAAAGATTCGCGCTGAATAAACCAATTAATCAATGTTTTTTAAGATAAAAAAGAATGGAAGAATAGAGTTTAGTTACGAATGGCGAATAAGCATTGATGGATGGTTAATTTATAAACAATATAGCAGCTATTCATTAACCATCCACCACTTAGTCACAGATTTTACAGTTTATACAAGTCGCTTGCCGCCAACAAGTCAACTTTCTTTTCCGTCAACACACGGATACAGTTTTCCATATCATTAGGACGGATAATCACATTTGCAGAGTTATTATTGGCAAATGAATACATATATTCAATAAAAACTCCTTCATTGGAAAGGTATTGCAATACTTTGGCTAACGCACCGGGCACGTTAGGACAGTTGATGCCTACCACTTCTGTCACATTCACTGCAAAATGATTATCTTTTAAAGCTTTATAAGCTTTATCCGGATCGGAAACAATCCCCCGGAGAATACCAAAGTCGGCATTTTCAGCAATGCAAAGAGCAGAAAGATTAATACCTTCCTTTGCCAATACTTCAGTCACCTCTGTCAGTCGGCCTGATTTATTTTCCAAAAAAATGGAAAGTTGTTTTGCTACCATAATAAATGACTTTATATTTAATATTCGTTATAGTTTTCTATTATCAATCACACGCTTCGCTTTGCCCACACTGCGTTCAATGCTGCGCGGCTCTACCAGCTTCACGTCTACTCCCAGACCTAATACACTTTGTAAGCGGCCTGTCAATTTCTTCTTTAAAGCCAGCATCTTGTTAATTTCATCCGAATAATAGTCAGGACGAACCTCAACCTTCAGTTCCATAGTATCCGTATTGTTCTTGCGGTCAATGGTCAACAGATAATGTGGCTCGAATTCCGCCATTTCCAGAATAACAGATTCTATCTGTGTCGGGAATACATTGACTCCACGGATAATAAGCATATCGTCACTACGTCCCAAGATGCGGTCCATACGCACCAAAGTACGTCCGCAAGAACATTTTTCATAATGCAAAGCCGTCAGATCTTTTGTCCTGTAGCGCAATAAAGGCATACCTTCTTTCGTCAGATGGGTAAAAACAAGTTCCCCGGTCTGTCCGGGTTCTACAGGCTGCAATGTATGCGGGTCTATTATTTCAGGGAAGAAGTGATCTTCATTCAAGTGCGTACCATTCTGGCATTCACATTCATATCCAACACCGGGACCTGCAATTTCACTCAATCCATATATATCATAAGCCTTAATGCCCAATTTGGTTTCGATGTCTTTACGCATACTTTCCGTCCAGGGTTCCGCACCGAAAGCACCCGCCTTCAGTTTAAATTCTTCGCGTGGAAAACCTGAGTCATTAATCGCATCAGCCAGATAAAGAGCATAAGACGGTGTACAACATAACACAGTCGAGCCAAAATCATGCATCAATGTAATCTGCTTTTCCGTATTACCACTTGACATGGGGATAACCGACGCTCCGATATTCTCGGCACCGGCATGTGCACCCAGTCCGCCCGTAAACAAACCGTAACCGTAAGATACCTGAAATATATCAGAACGGCCGGCACCATAAGCTGTAAAGGCACGCGACAGACATTCTGCCCAAGTCGATAAGTCCTTACGGGTATATCCCACTACAGTCGGTTTCCCGGTAGTACCGGAGGACGCATGGATACGAACGATCTGGCTCATGGGTACAGCGCATAAGCCAAACGGATAATTGTCGCGTAAATCTAATTTAGTGGTAAATGGTAATTTGGATATATCTTCTATCCCGTTAATATCATCGGGTGTGATGCCCAACTCTTGCATTTTTTTACGATAGAACGGCGTATTATGATAAACGTATTCTACTATTTTCTTCAGTCTAATGCTCTGGATTTTATGCAAATTGTCGCGTTCCATGCATTCGATGCTCTCATTCCAAATCATGTCTTTCGTTGTATTTTGTTAGTTATGTTGTGCAAAGTAAAGGATTTATTTTAAAATTTGATTTGTTTATCTCAACTATTTTGCCGAATATTGTCTTCTGAAAGAAAAAAAGAAGCATGAATTTTGAATTAACATCCGCATACAAGCCGACCGGAGATCAGCCGGAAGCAATTGCGCAACTGACCGAAGGGGTTCTTGAAGGCGTACCGGCACAAACGTTACTGGGAGTAACCGGTTCCGGAAAGACATTTACCATAGCCAACGTTATTGCCAATATCAATAAACCAACATTGATCTTAAGCCATAACAAAACACTGGCAGCCCAGCTCTACAGCGAATTTAAAGGATTTTTCCCCAATAATGCTGTCGAATATTATGTATCTTATTATGATTATTACCAGCCGGAGGCCTATCTGCCAAGTTCGGATACATATATAGAAAAAGACCTCGCTATCAATGACGAAATAGATAAGCTCAGATTGGCTGCGACTTCGGCTCTTCTATCCGGCAGAAAAGATGTAGTGGTTGTATCCTCCGTATCTTGTATTTATGGTATGGGAAACCCATCCGATTTTTATAACAATGTAATTGAAATAGAACGAGGCCGGACCATCAACCGCAATGTATTTCTTCGCCGTTTGGTAGACAGCCTGTATATGCGCAACGATATTGAACTGAATCGTGGAAATTTCCGGGTCAAAGGAGATACGGTGGATATATATCTGGCCTATTCGGACAATCTGCTCCGGGTAACCTTTTGGGGAGACGAAATTGACGGTATCGAAGAAGTAGATCCGGTATCCGGAGTCACCATCGCACCTTTTGAAGCCTATAAAATATACCCGGCTAACCTGTTTATGACTACTAAAGAAGCAACTTTACGGGCCATCCATGAAATAGAAGATGATCTAACCAAACAAGTTGCCTATTTCGAGTCTATCGGCAAAGAGTACGAAGCCAAACGTCTATACGAACGAGTGACATATGATATGGAGATGATTCGGGAACTCGGTCATTGCTCAGGTATTGAAAACTATTCACGATATTTTGACGGCCGTGCTGCAGGTACACGTCCATACTGTTTGCTGGATTTTTTCCCTGACGATTTTTTGATTGTAATAGATGAAAGCCACGTTAGCGTACCGCAAATACGAGCTATGTACGGAGGTGACCGTGCCCGTAAAATAAACTTAGTGGAATATGGTTTTCGTTTACCGGCAGCTATGGACAACCGCCCCCTGAAATTCGAAGAATTCGAGTCGATGGCTAAACAGGTGATTTATGTCAGCGCTACTCCTGCCGATTATGAATTAGTACAGTCCGAGGGTATTGTTGTCGAGCAGGTGATCCGTCCTACCGGTCTGCTCGATCCGGTGATCGAGGTACGTCCCAGCCTGAATCAGATCGATGATCTGATGGAAGAAATACAGATACGCATTGAGAAAGAAGAACGCGTACTTGTCACCACACTGACCAAACGTATGGCCGAAGAATTGACAGAATATCTATTAAACAACAACGTACGTTGCAACTACATTCACAGTGATGTGGATACATTGGAACGGGTCAAGATCATGGATGATCTCCGTCAAGGAGTTTACGATGTGTTGATCGGGGTGAATTTATTGCGCGAAGGTCTCGACCTTCCGGAAGTGTCACTGGTTGCCATCCTCGATGCGGACAAAGAAGGATTTCTCCGTTCCCACCGTTCATTGACACAAACTGCCGGACGAGCAGCCCGAAATGTAAATGGAATGGTGATCATGTATGCAGACAAAATCACAGATAGCATGCGACTGACTATTGATGAAACCAATCGTCGCCGTGAGAAGCAACTTGCATACAACGAAGAACATGGTATTACTCCGCAACAAATTAAAAAGGCCCGTAATCTGTCTGTTTTCGGAAACGGAGCAGAAACAGAAGATACTCAAAAAGGTACCCGTGCATACGTGGAGCCTTCTTCACCCAATATTGCAGCTGATCCGGTCGTACAATATATGAGCAAAGCCCAACTGGAAAAAAGTATGGAGCGTACTCGCAAGTTAATGCAGGAAGCAGCTAAGAAACTTGAATTCATTGAAGCAGCTCAATACAGAGACGAATTACTTAAGATGGAGGACTTAATGAAAGAGAAATGGCCCGGATAAGAATATCCAAGTAATAAACTTCCAGAATATATCAAAGTGAACTCTTTAACTCTTAATTATCCTAACAAATTAAGCTGATAAATAAAATAAATGTTATAAAAAGAAAGGTTTTCTATGAAACATTTGCCAAGATCTCAAAAATCTGTATCTTTGCATTGTGTTTTTCATAGTATTAGATTTAAGGTTAACAAAGGTTGGAGCAAGGCGTTGCTCCTTTTTTTATGCTTTCAAATCAACTTTCACACCAAATCCTTATCTTTGCACAGCATCCTGAATATAGAAAAATGAAAAAGATCGTCCTTATGGGAATACCTTTATTGTTGATAGTCCTTGTGATCACCATCTATGTTTGCAACCGGACTATACAGAAAAATAGCGAAACATATATCTATTCGACTGTTTCCGATATTCCATATAATAAGGTAGGACTGTTACTGGGAACTTCACCTAAACTGAAAAGTGGAAAAGCCAACCTATATTTCGACTATAGGATTAAAGCTGCCACAGAACTCTACAATGCCGGAAAAGTCAAATATATATTGGTTAGCGGTGATAACCGGAGAAATAGTTATAACGAACCGGAAGAAATGAAAAAAGCACTTATAGCAGCAGGAATACCTGACCAACGGATTATACTGGACTATGCAGGTTTAAGAACATTGGATTCTGTGGTAAGAGCACATTTAATTTTTGGTTTGGAGCGTTTTACTCTGATTTCACAACAGTTTCATAACGAACGGGCAATTTATCTGGCTCAGCAAAGTCACCTCCAGGCTATCGGATATAACGCTCAGGATGTGAGTGCGTATGCCGGCTTTAAAACGAATCTTCGAGAATTATTGGCAAGAGTAAAAGTCTTTGTGGATATAGTTACCAATAAAGCTCCCAAACATCTTGGAGAAAAGGTAAAGATACCCGAATAATAATTGTATATTCCCCCTAATAACATCATTATCATAAAATACATGCAAAAGTTACTATTTCTTTTTTTACTGCCACTGATACCATTTTCGTTCCCATGCCATGCTCAAACCACTTATCAAATGGTGACAAGAAATTACTCTCCGGTTACAGATTCTTATCCCCAAGAGGTTTCTAATTTTAAAAAGGCAGACAGTGTCTACTATTTCACCGTAAAAGTATCCAAAGCTTATGACGATACCTTAAAAAGAAAAGTAGCAGAAAAGATTCTTTATAGCCCCAATGACATCTATGACGGAGAGGTCGCTTCTTATCTAAACCCCACCCGACTCATTGACTATTCTTCTCCTACTATCGAACTTATAACAGACTCTTTATTCAAAGGCGAAGACAGTATAATGACAATTATAAGAAAGGGCTTGGAGTTTGTATCCCATTATATAAGTTTTGATGATTCTCTAGCCATGGCTATTTCAAGAGGTGATTGTAAAACATTGGATGTAAATCATATCCTTCAAAGAAAGAAAAGTACTTGCAGCGAATATACTAATTTATTCACGGCACTTATGAGAAAGAAAGGAATTCCTTGCCGGTTTGTTGCCGGTTTTATTTTTATACCTGAACAAAAATTCTATGGATGTCATGCCTGGGCCGAATGCTACCTCAAACAATACGGATGGATGGCAGTAGACCCCCAATCCGGAAAAAGCTGGTTACCAACAACTATAATCCGACTTTTTGCCGGAACAGATTATACAGACTGTGGATTAAACTCTTTTATGGACCTAGTACCCAAGTCTATAGAAATAGTAAAAGAATAAATGTACATCAAAAATATAAAAAGTAAAATAATGCTCAGATAATCATGGAACAACAACCTCAACTCAACGACCACAATAAACAAGAATATCCCCCGATGCACACAGCAGAGCATTTGCTCAATGCCACTATGGTAAAAACATTCGGATGTCCTCGTTCACGAAATGCACATATCGAAAAGAAAAAAAGCAAATGTGATTACGAACTTCCGACTTGCCCAACGGAGGAGCAAATTCATGCCATTGAAGAAAAAGTAAATGAAGCTATCGATCGCCATTTACCTGTAACCTGTGAGTTCATGACACACGAAGAAGCCAAAAGCATTGTGGACCTGAGTAAGCTTCCGGAAAATGCAAGCGAAACATTACGTATTGTCAGAATAGGAGATTACGATGCTTGCGCTTGCATCGGGCAACACGTAGAAAACACATCAGAAATAGGTCTTTTTAAAATTATCAGTTACGACTATGCCGACGAAAAATTACGCCTCAGATTCAAACTGATAAAATAGGTATGTAACAGTCTCAATCAACTAATAGATTATTAACAAAAGTCTTATCAAAGTATAAATTTATGAACAATTTGACAGCAAAATGGTAAAATTGGCATTATCTCACTGACATTTAGTCAAACTAAGGAAGAATATGGCACTGGCACAAATTTTGTAATTTCTTTAGTGAACGACGGTTCGAAACGACGAACCGAAATTCAAGAATTAATCTGAATGTTTAACTAAAAGATAGGAGACTAAATTATGATGCCTGTTAGAAGATCTCAGAATTGGTTACCAAGTATCTTTAATGATTTCTTTGATAACGAATTAATGGCTAAAGCAAATGCTACCGCACCTGCTATTAATGTAATTGAAACCGATAAGGCCTATAAATTAGAGTTGGCCGCACCAGGGATGACTAAGGAAGATTTCAGCGTACGGATTGATGAAGAAAACAACCTGGTAATTTCAATGGAAAAGAAAGCTGAAAACAAGGAAGAAAAGAAAGACGGTCGCTATTTACGCCGTGAATTTTCATATTCTAAATTCCAGCAGACAATGATTCTGCCGGAGAACGTAGATAAAGATCACATCTCCGCGCAAGTGGAAAACGGTGTTCTGAACATCGAACTACCCAAGTTGAGTGAAGAAGAAGTGAAGAAACCTGACAGAACCATTGAAGTTAAATAAACTCATTGAATTAGTGGAAATTCCTTAATACAAAGGGATTAAAGATCACCCCGGAATCATCTCCCCATTAGAGAGAAAGATTCCGGGGTATTCTTTTATAAAACAAGAGTTGAAGGGTGGCAGTATTTGCGCAATACAGACATTAGTCTTGCTTTATCCACCGGCTTCACGAGATAATCATTGCAACCGGATTTCAGCGCAGCTACCTTGTCGGACTCGAAAGCATGCGCTGTAAGAGCTACAATAGGAATATTCGTATCAAACTTCCTAATCTCAGCTGTTGCCGTCAGTCCGTCCATTACCGGCATTTTCATATCCATCAACAAGAGATCTATTTTATACTCTTTTACCATCGCTACAGCCTGCTCCCCATTCACAGCGTGAAGCAAATTATAATGTTTGGACAACATAGCCGATATCAGCAGATAATTACTTGAAATATCTTCTACAACCAAGACTGTTTTTCTATCCAAAGCCGAATGCTGATTTCCACTACGTATCAGATCATCTTTACCCGCATTCTGTCCAATGGCGATATTGGACTCCCGACGCATTTGTACCTCCGGATCGCAAGGTAGAACAGCCCAGAAAAGAGATCCCCGGCTATATTCCGATTCAAAACCGACACTTCCTCCCATCGATTCGGTAATAGCCTTACATATAGAGAGTCCAAGACCGGTGCCTTGTGCAAATTCATCCAATTTCTCAAACCGATGAAAGACTTTCCTCTTTTTCTCCTCCGGTATACCGATACCGGTATCCCTTACATAAAGACGGATTCCGGCGTCTACCACCTCGTATCCCATCTCGATAGTTCCCTGCGGCGTATATTTGATGGCATTAGTTACATAATTAGTCACCACTTGTGCAACCCGATTTTTGTCAAGTCTCACCCGGCACACACTATAAGGATTCACCGCGACCAACTGCACTTTAGGATTTGTCACCCGTTGCTTCATTGAAGATGCCATACTATCGAAATATTCTGCCAGATCAAATTCCTCATATTTCAGCTCCACCGAACCGGACTCCAACTTCGACAAATCCAGAATATCATTAATAAGTTTCAGCAGCAATTCGTTATTGGTATTGATAATCTGCATGTATTCTTCTTTATCACCCTGTTCTTCCGAATTCATCAATAGGTCAGAGAAGCCGACAATAGCATTTAGTGGAGTACGGATTTCGTGACTCATATTGGCAAGAAAGGCCGACTTGAGCTTATCCGATTGTTCGGCCAACAATTTCGCCTGTCTCAACTCCTCAATCATCCTCTCCCTGTCAGTAATATCATCCACACGAATGACAATACCGTCGATCTCTTCACTTTCATTAAATACAGGAGTAGCCAGCACTTCTACAATCCGGTTATTCTCCAGATGAAACTTGATCTTTTCCATCTGTCTTGATACCAATACTTTGCTTAGCACACAGTTGTCACAAGGAGAAGTCCGATTATGAGCACTTTTATAACAGCATTCTCCTCTTTTATAAGCCTCAAAAGAGAGGCTGGATGAACAGACAGACACATTTTCCCATTGTACTACATAATCTGTCGTGATATAGGCCAACCCCGAATTAGTATTATTCAATACCAGTTCATTCTGTCGGATAAGTTTATTCAGCTTTTCTTTATTTTTCAGTAGAGTCAACTCTGTCTGTTTGTAGGATTCGATGCTGATTGACATTCCGGAAACATACTGATAAGGATGATCATTGAGTATGGAGGTTTCAAGTACTCCGCGGGTTTTCCACCATTCATAGTTTCTGTTTCCTCTCAGATCAGCACGATATTCTATATCCCATTCGCCGCTATCCTGTTTGAGCACCGCATCCATTGTATCGACAAACCGTTGCCGATCATCAGGGTGCACACACTCTGCAAACTTTTCAAACGAGTTGATATCCAAAGCATTCCGCCCGATCTTATCAAATCCTTCACCAAAGCTTACCCTTTGTTTTGACGGCTCGTAAAACCAGGTATAAGCGTTCATTACTTCCATTGACATAGAGAGCACTTTAGCACGGCGCTTAAGATCATTCTGCAATTTCTGATCCCAGCGGATATTAAGCAACAGACGCTTGGTGCCATCATAGATGATATTCTTGCGCACGATGGTATCATAGCTGCGTCCGTCTTTCAATATGATTCTTTCTACCCCCAAATAAGGCTTTCCGGTAGTGAAGACTTCCAGATCTGTTTTCTGCATACGTTCCGCCTGTTCGCTATCCAGAACGCTACATACGGTTTCACCCTCATGGGTGCCGAACATCCGCATGCTTTCTTCATTGCAGAAGACATAACGAAAATCATCTTCCACATCTTTTATATGAATGGGAAGCGGTATGCTGTTCAAAATATTCTCTTGTAGCAGCTTGCGCCTTTGCAGCTCCGTATTGTTTTTACGAAAACCCACATATTTAATTACCTTTCCATCCGTCCCTCTTTCATACGGGGTACAGTTCAGTTTACAATATTGCCATTCGGATGTATCGGACAACCTGATCCGGAAATCTATCTCATACAGACAATCGCAACCACTGAGCATATCCAATAGGATAATCTCCGCTTTTTTCCAATCCTCCGGATGAATCTGTTTCTTATAGTCTTCGATGGTGAGTGCTTGGGTAGGATCGTAACCATTAAGAGGTTCATTCTCCGCATAAAACAACCGGGTACGAACATCAAATTCCCACAACATCACCTCAGCAGCCTGCATGGCCAATGCCGTTTTTTGCTTGCTTTGCCGCAATATCTCTTGAGTATGCACAGCTTCAGTCACATCCTGTGCTATGAAAAGAAACTTATCAATCTCCTTATTTTCATCCAGAACGACCGATACAGTAATTTCAAAATAACTGATTCCTGATAAAACAGTCGGATAATGGGCTTTTGCCAGGTCAAAATCATATTTGACCGTAAAACGGATATTCTCTCCCGCACGTAGACGCCTCTTCATCTCCACCGGAATATTCGGATTCTCAAAGATATTGATTCCCAACATATCTTGTTTATCCTTCACTCCCATCATCTTTAGTCCCACACTATTAATCTCTATCAGATACCCATCGCCATCGTACAATTCCATTCCTACAGGAAGATTTTCATAAATGGTCTGCTGAAGTCGATGAATCTGAGAAGGGGTTGATGTTTGTTTGTTCATTACGTAATAACTTTGTATATCTGTTTTTTCCTTCTACAAAAATACACATAAGTTACAAGCTAACGTACATTTACAGAGAAATTTAAGTCTCTCAACCACTTTTCGGAGGCTTTTGAGGCCCTCTTCCATAAAGTCAACCGCTTTTCCGATAGCTCTTCACTGCCCAAACATTGAAAAGCAGTGCAAAGGCCAGCAACGCCCCCAGCTGTGGCAACAAATCAATAAAGCCACTCCCTTTGAGATAAACCATACGCATCACTTGCATAAAATATTTCAGAGGATTGAGCATTGTTATCCATTGCGCCCATTCGGGCATACTACGAATAGGGGTAAACAGCCCACTCATCAGAATCAGGATCAGCATACAGAACCACATGACAAACATAGCTTGCTGCATCGTAGCCGAATGGTTGGAAATGACCAGCCCGAGGCCGGATACAGCCAGGACAAATATAATGGAGAAACAATAGATGACCCAAAAATGCCCCACAGGAAAGATACCATAAAGTGTCCATGCCAAAACAAAGCAAAGAGTCAGGACAACAAAACCGATCAGCCAATAGGGAATCAATTTGGCAAGAATAAAGGTAAACTTTCCGACAGGAGTTACATTGATCTGTTCAATCGTACCGGCTTCTTTCTCCCCTACTATATTTAATGCAGGCAGAAAGCCGCAAAGCATCGTAAGCAACATCACCATCAGGGCCGGAACCATAAACAGCTTATAATCCAAACGGGCATTAAAAAGATTCTGGGTGAGAATATCAATCCGGGGCAGATTTCCGTCGGCAGAGAAAGAGGTGGTACCGCTTTCAGTCCGTAATTCTTCTCCATAGTCATTGACAATGGCAGACAAATAGGAACTTCCCAAGCCACCCTTGGTACCATTCACGGCATTGACAGCCAAAAGTACGTTGGCAGCACCGCCATTCACCCAATCCTTCTCGAAGCCTCTGGGTATTTCAAGTAACAGGTCGGCTGTTCCCGCTTCAATCGCCTCCATACCTTTTTCGTAAGAATCCGGCAAAGCAGTGGTCTGAAAGTAAGTTGAAGCCGTTATTTTATCCACCAGCCTGCGGGAAATAACCGAATGGTCATTATCAATTATATTCATCCGGATATTTTTTATCTCAAGATTGGCCGCCCAAGGCATAAGAAGCATAATCATGCAAGGGAAGATAAATATCAACCTCGGCAGGAAGGAGTTGCGGAGCAACTGCTTGAATTCTTTCTCTATAAGATATTTAATCATAACCTGTTTTTGAATTTCTTGAAGCTTATTGTTATCAACAGAACTGCCATCAAAGCCAGAATACTGACTTCAGACCATACAAACGAGATGTCCACTCCCTCGATCATCAACTTACGTACAGCCTGAATATACCAGCGAGCAGGCAGTATATCAGAAATTAATTGCAGCACCAAAGGCATACTTTCTATCGGAAATATCATACCCGAAAGCAACATGGTAGGCATCATCAGTACCAAACCCGAGGCCAGCATGGCAGCTACCTGTGTCCGTGTCACCGTAGAGATAAGTAATCCCAGCGACAACGATACAAAAATGAAAAGCAACGACACCATAATCAGCCAGAACAGGCTGCCTGCCACAGGCACATCGAGTACATAAACAGAAAGCAACAGAATCGTCGTAAGATTGACAAATGACAATACAAAATAGGGAACTGCCTTGGCCAGAATAATAAACAGCGGTTTCACCGGAGACACCAACAGGATCTCCATCGTGCCGGTTTCCTTCTCCCGGACAATAGAGATAGAGGTCATCATGGCACAAATCAACATCAAGATAAGCCCCATCACACCGGGTACAAAATTGTAAGCACTCTTCATCTGAGGGTTATAAAGCAATTTCACATTGGGTACGACAGAAGGCACTGACATTCCGGGAGGAAGCATTTCCTGCCGGACAGCAGCAATCACTCCTGTGGCATAGCCGGCTTGTGTGGTAGCCATATTCGGATCCGTTGCATCGGAAACCACTTGCACACGGGCATCACCTGTATAAAGGCGGTCGGCAAACTGCTCGCTGAAAACGAGTGCCATATCTATCTCGTTTTCCTGAAACGCCCTTTCCATCTCTTGCGGAGAATGTAAAAGGCACTTCACGGAAAAGTATTCGCTGGCATCCAGACGATCGATAATTTTGCGTGTGACGATGTCATTCGACGGATCGAGTACGCCCACTCGTACATTTTTCACTTCTGTAGTGATGGCAAAGCCAAAAAGGATAATCTGCACGACAGGCATTCCCAATAAAATCAACATAGTCCGCCGGTCACGGAATATGTGGAAGAATTCCTTTTTTACAAATGCTATAAATTGTTTCATATACTAATCAGCTTTACGCACTGCCTTACGGGCCAGTTGTTGGAATACATCATCCATCGTATCGGCATGAAAATGCGCCTTCAACCCACGGGGGGTGTCAAGTGCTTCGATACGTCCGTCCACCATGATAGATACACGGTTACAATATTCTGCTTCATCCATGTAATGGGTAGTCACAAAGACCGTTATCCCCCGGTCGGCAGCCTGATAAATCAGTTCCCAGAACTGACGGCGGGTAGCCGGATCGACTCCTCCCGTCGGTTCATCAAGAAACACGATCCGGGGATTGTGGAAGATTGAAACGGAAAAGGCCAGTTTCTGTTTCCATCCCAAAGGCAGGCTTTTCACAAGTGTGTCACGCTCTCCGCTGAAGCCCAAGCGATCAAGAAGAGCATCTGTCTTTTCGGCTATTTCCCGATCCTGCATTCCGTAAATTCCGGCAAAGAGGCGGATGTTCTCCCACACTTTAAGGTCCTCATACAACGAAAACTTCTGGCTCATATAACCGATATTCTTCTTTACCTCTTCGGGGTGAGCCGCTACATCAAAACCTGCTACCCGCGCCATGCCCGAAGTAGGCTTACTCAGTCCGCAAAGCATGCGCATAGCAGTGGTCTTCCCTGCACCGTTTGCTCCGAGAAATCCGAAGATCTCTCCACGGTTTACCCGAAAGGAGATATGATCGACTGCGGTAAAATGACCGAAACACTTGGTCAATTGATCCACCTCGATGGCAAAATCGTTTCCGGCGTGCACTTCCATACGTTCCAGACCGGGCGGGCAAAGAATATGGCTGAAACGTTGCAGGATACGTTCCGGCACATCGATACCTTGTATCTCGCCCTCATTGATAAAAGCGATACGGTCGCATTGACGGGCTTCGTCCATGATCGGAGTGGAAACAAGAATTGTGATACCTTGATCCTTAAGATGCCTCAGCATTTCCCAGAACTCCTTGCGCGAAACAGGATCCACACCGGTAGTCGGCTCGTCCAGAAAAAGAATCTCCGGCTTATGAATCAACGCACAACTCAGAGCAAGTTTTTGCTTCATTCCCCCGGATAAAGCTCCTGCCCTGCGTTTACGGAAAGGCTCTATTTGCTGATAGATATCTTTCACCAGATCGTAGTTTTCACGAATGGTCGTATGAAACACGGTAGCGAAAAAGTCAAGATTCTCCTCCACTGTCAGATCCTGATAGAGCGAAAAGCGTCCGGGCATATATCCCACTTGTTGCCGGATTTGTTTGTAGTCTTTCACGACATCGAGTCCGTTCACTGTAGCTGTCCCGCTATCGGCCAGCAACAATGTGGTCAATATCCGGAAGAGAGTGCTCTTACCTGCTCCGTCCGGGCCGATAATACCGAATAATTCGCCGGGATTTACAGAAAAGGTAGCACTTTTCAGGGCTTCTACCTCCCCGTAACGTTTCGTCACGTCATTTACAGATACAGCTGGTTTCATAAGCAGGCATCATTTATAACTTCACTCCTCCGTACATACCTATCTTCAGAAGTCCATCGTTCTTTACCGCTATCTTAACGGCATACACCAGATTGGCACGTTCTTCTTTTGTCAGAATCGTTTTAGGAGTAAACTCCGAACGATCTGAAATCCATGTCACGACACCCGGATATTCCTTACGCTCATCTCCCCCATAATCGGAAAAGACCGTCACCCGATTACCAAGTTTGACTTGTGAAAGCTGTTCGGAAGTGATATAGGCACGAAGATACATCTGATCGATATCTGCCACCTTAAAAAGAGGTTTACCCACAGCAGCCAGCTCCCCGGCTTCGGCATATTTTGCCAATACAGTACCACTGATAGGCGAAACGACGTGACACTTCGCCAATTGGTCTTCTACTTGTGCCACCTGGATTGCGACTGATGATCCTTGTTCCGTCAAACTGTTCGTACTGTTCTGTAAAGACGACATCTGGGCAGTAAGCTGCCGTTCGAGCAATGCGATCTGTGCCTCCCAATCATCCAGTTGCTTCTGATTGGCGGCTCCCGCTTTCAACAGGTTTTCCACACGTCTCTTCTCTCTCCGGGCGGTAGCGATCTGCTGCCGGGTAGCAGCAATCTGTTTGTTAACATCCGGACGTTGGCTTTCAACCGACTTCATGCTGGCCTGCAATTGCAGTTTCTTCAGATAGAGTTGTAGCGTATCGATCAGCCCTACTTCTTCGCCTGCTTTCAGCCGGGTACCTTCTTCAACATGAAAGTACAAGAGTTTCCCCGAAGCTTCGGCCGAAACCAGAACTTCCGTAGCTTCGAAAGTTCCCGTGGCATCATAATCCGAAGTTCTGCTTCCACAAGCGGAAAGTAAAGCCAGTAAGTATAGACATCCTATAAATTTCATTGATTTCATAACTGCTATTCTATTTTTGTTTCAGTAATAAGAGAAGTTTAATTATTCGTTGTATACTTCAGTTGATACATGTTCATCAAGAGCTGTACTTCATGCAGCGCCTTGGTTTGTCGCGCCAGGTTCTCGGAAGTCATGTCCCGAAGCATATCGGTTACGGTCATGGTACCATTGACCACTTTGGCTTCCGAGGCCTTGCGGATACTGGTTCGCAAACGGATTATTTCGTCATCGTCCGCCATCTGCCGGCGCACACTCTCTACGGCACTCCCCTGCTGGGTTGCCTGAAGGCGGGTATTAAACAGGAACACATCCCGGTTGCTGTCCAACAGCTGACGATTGGCAGCTATCACCCGCCGGTCGTTGCGTAAAGTATACAAACTACCGAAGTTCCACGACAAGCGGACTCCTGCCACATAGTAAGGCGAGAATTCATTTTTCAGCATATTGAGTCCCGGATTACCGTATGCTCCCTGAACAAACAGCCCGAAACGTGGCATCAGCTGAGTTTTCAAAGCTTCTTCCTGCACTTGTAAACGTCCGTTTTGCGCATCAAACCATATCAGCTCCGGACGGTTATTCGCTATCACCGGTATATCCCATTCCGGCACCGGCTTCTGCAAAGAGATCCCGGCAGGCATCTCTTCGCCTGTCAGCAATGCAAGCATAGACAGATAGGCCTGACGAGAGGAGGTCAGTTCTATCCGCTTTTGCCGGGTATTAAGCTGTTCCACACTGACAGCATCCAGATCGGACTGGCTGGCTATGCCATTCTCAATGTACGATGAAATCTGCTTATGGGTACGTTCCAGATCTTCCAGAAAGAGTTGGTTTTGCCTTAACTGTTCGTCCAGTAACAGAATTCCGAAATACACTTGATTCACCCGCTCGGTAAGTGCATACATATCTACGTTCAATTTCTCCCGGTCCACATCCGACGATGCCTTGACCTGCTCTTTTCTCGAACGAATCTCACCGCCGTCCCAAATGTTCTGTTTCAGTTCCAGCATCACCTGATACTGGTCTTTCGGCAAACCTTTGATATCTACTCCGGGAACCTGTACAGGTAATTCCGTAACCTCACTCTGCCAACTGGCCTTACCCGAAAGGGTAAACTGAGGCAGATAACCTTTCGACGCATTGGCCAGATTATATTCTTTTGTCTTCTCTATCAATCCATACTGCCTTACCAGCGGATAGTTTTCCCGAGTTTTCCGTTGACACTCTTCAAGGGTGATCTGTCCATACATCAGCAGGGCAAACAGGGAAAAAGACAAAGAAAAGATAACTCGTTTCATATTCCTATTCCTATTAATTCTTCTTTTCGACAAAGATAGGAAATAAGAACACGCAAGCAGGTTCCAATTGTTTGCAATAATGTTCTATTTGTTCGATTCCCACATAAAAAAAGTATGGGGATGTGTCAAAATCCGTATGGCGACACACCCCCATCACATCTGGGAATAATAGTTTCTAAGTCGGTATCACCCTCTTCTGTATACCGGCTCTTTATTTCTTAACCTTTCCGATAAACAGAACATTATTATCATTCTCAGTCAAAGTAGCCGCCAGTTCCTTGAGTTTCTGTTCATCCTGACCGGAGCATTTGCCGGAAGCGATCTGTTTTTCTATCTTTTCAATCAACTGTCCCGGTTCCAGACTCTGTATAAAGTATCCGCGATAAAAGCTATGGCCCGGAGCCGGAATAGGAAGGTTACCGTAAAAGTCGTTCACAAGGCGGAAATAAGAAGAAGCATTCTTCTCAGTGTCTACCAAGACATCTCCACCTCCCTCTCCCTTATTACCCCAGTAGGTGACAATGAAATGATGGGGAAGTCTGTAATATAAATGTATCGGCTTCTCATTCATATTCGGGAAAGTCATCGTGAATTTCGGCAACAGTTTATTGCCGGCGGGATCGTAAGTGAAAAGAGTATCTATACCGGTATGGAAGAAATCGAAATCGCCACAGTTCCTATAAGAGAAAACCTCTCCGTCGAAGTTCATCACCTTCGTTGCGGCAGTTGCCGGAATTTGGTTCAGTATATTCCCTTCGGTATCCACCCTGAAAGCAAGGGGCTCACCTTCCTCGAAAGGCATGTGTACAACAGATAAGCTTCCGTCTTCATTCACCCATATTTTCGCTTTATTAATTTGCATGGGAAGCGGAATATCTTTAATCCATTGCCCGTTGATATCATACATCATGATTCTTTTCCCCACAAAAGGTGTGAAGAAGATATGGCCGTTCTTCTCATCAATGCATTCATCGTAGAGGGTGGTGTCATATTCACCGGGACCGCTTCCTACGGAACCGACATTATACAGAAACTTACCATCCCTGTCAAACAGTTTAAACACATCCTGGTTTCCCTGGCGGATACCGATATGCTTATCGGTAGCATTGATAAACCAGGCTTTGAAGTATGCCTCTTCAGAGGTCTCAAAACGCACGATGCGACAGTCTTCCACAAACTCGCTGAGCGGCACTTCTATCGTGTCTTTTACAGCCGATAAGTCACATACCGTCAGTTTGTTTCCGTTGCTTTCGACAGTAGTTACGCTTCCATCGTTTGCTTCCATAACTTTAGATTCCCGGGGGGAAGTGTTGCAAGCGGATAGGCATCCCAGCAACAAAGCGGAGGACAGGAGTAGATAAGAGGTTTTCATGCAGAATTATATTTAAGTTATTAATTACTAACAAATATACGAATAGTTCGTAATTCCGGATTGTTTGTACGGATAAATTTGATTCCGATTAAATTATATTAACTGTTTTGAAACAAACTCCACACTACCGTGTGCCCTTCATTACCCCAATGACAGCCACACTCTTCAGCCCGACCGGGAGATCAGGCTCCGGTCCGGATGTATCTTTCGGTTCGCGGGAGCATGCATTAAATTTCATTCTTTTATGGGATAAAATATGCTATTCTTTATATCGGACCTGCTTATAAATCGTATATTTTACCTAAGTTTGCCGTGTGATAAAAACAGATTTATGGAAAAGAACAAACCTCTGGAACTGGCGCTCGACCTGCTGAAACACAGCAATATCGTACGCAATAACGAATATCGCTTTGTCACCCCCGATTTCGGGATTGTCATCAGCTTCACCCATATGGAAAGCCGCCTGTTCCGTCTGGGACAGCCCTACCGGCTGAAAGAAGGAAGAATTATCCGGGGTCTACGCGGCAAAGCCCGGATCACAATCAACCTGATAGAGTACAACATATATCCCCAAACCATTGCCACATTCCTCCCCGGCTCTATCATCGAACTTTTGGAGTTCACACCCGATTGTGATTTTCAGATGATTGCAGCCGACAAAGATTTCCTTCCGCTCCTGCGAGGTGACCAGCTCTTTGAATCGCATACACGGCAAAACCTTGTCATGCAGGTGACGGATACCGAATGGAAACTGTCAGATGCATATTTCACGCTGATATGGGGCACGGTTCAGGAAGTCCCTTTCCGCCGGGAAGTGGTGCAGCATCTGCTTGCAGCCTTGTTGCACAACATAAAGTATATACGCACGGAAGAAGCGAACGACACTTCCCGCAGGTTTTCACATCAGGAAGAAATATTCTGGCGGTTCATCGCATTGGTGAACGAGTTCAGCAAAAACGAACGCACCGTGGGCTTCTATGCCGACAAGTTATGCCTGACCCCACGTTACCTGAACACCCTGATCCGGCAGGTCAGTCACCAGACAGTAATGGAATGGATCAACCAGTCCGTTATTCTCGAAGCAAAAGTGTTATTGAAACACAGCAATCTGCTTGTTTACCAAATCTCGGACGAACTTCATTTTCCGAATCCCTCTTTCTTCTGCAAGTTCTTTAAGCGAATGACGGGAATGACTCCACAGGAATATCAAAAAAGGTGAATTCACCTTGATATCCTTACTGCATATTTACCTGCCATTTTATTGTTATTTCCGCTTGTTTGCTTACTCACACTTTTATCAAAACAGGTATAATAGAGGACAGGATTGCATACAGAACGCATACAAAACGCAAAATAATGCAGAATCGGATCGGAATATTCAATAAAGATGCTCTTTTCCTAAGAAACCAAGGTGGTATTTCTTTAAAAGAGAGGCGGCATTAGTTTAAATGAAAAGCTCTATTTCATTAAAACAAACGTTGCATCAGGTATAAAGAAAGCGTAAGAAGCTTCCTATCGTCCGCTTATCTACTTTTCAGCATAGACAATCCCTCTGTTTACCCAATAGCAATCGGCGTGCAAAAGCGCGATGCAGACAACACATGCAACAAGGAAAGAGAAAAACAGCCGCCATAATGCGACTCTACAGACAATAAAAGTAACTTATTGAAAAACAGGAACAGGAATATAAGCCGTTATTTGATAGCCCATAAACAAACTACCCGATGTAGCTTACGCTACATCGGGTAGAAAATACAAAACGGCATAATCAGCACTTTGCTATTTAAACTCTTCCAATACCAGTTTAAGTTCATCGATGGTCAGTTCTCCCACTTGTCTCCACAATTCGTGCCCGCGCTGCAAGAGAATAAAAGCCGGGGCTGTCTCGATATTGAACGAATCTGCCACTGCCTTGTCCTCCACGATATTCACTTTAATCACCTCGGAAACTTGCTTCTCGTAAGTCCGTACTACAGGTTCCAGCCATTCATAATGAGGAGACCAGTCTGCATAAAATTCCACCAACACCAGACGGTTCGTTCCGGATACGGCATCCAATTGCTCTGCTATATTCATTATTACACTCTTTATTGATTTATATGTACTCTCAACAACAGGCAGCAGAAAAAGTTCCGGTTTTCAGGATTGTTAAGCAAAAGTGAATGTACCGGAAGATTCACCGCAGATTAACCGACGACACAGATTCATAATTCAATCCGATTTATATCTTCTCCGTGCATTGTGTCTGCCAATCTGTGGTGAAGCCCTAAAGTCCTTACTTATACTCTTCCCACGACTTGATCGCTATATCGTCAATGTCCATCGTGCAGAACGCATTGATAAACGCGCTCGCCAGGCGGGCATTAGTGATCAGCGGGATGTTGAGGTCGATGGCGGCACGACGGATCTTGTAACCATTGTCCAGTTCACCGGCAGTCAGATTCTTGGGAATATTGACCACCATGTCGATCTCTTTCTTATGCAACATCTCGAGTGCCTGGGGATGTCCCTCTTCACTGGGCCAATAAACACGGGTGTTCTCCACACCATTCTCGGTAAGGAACTTGCTGGAACCTCCTGTCGCGAAAATATCATATCCCTTCTTCTGCAACATACGGGCTGCCTCAAGCATATCCACTTTCTGCTTCGGTGTTCCGGTAGAAAGCAGAATCTTCTTCTTCGGGATGCGATAACCCACGGAAAGCATAGCCTTGAGCACGGCACAGGAAGTATCGCTGCCAATGCAACCCACTTCACCGGTCGAAGCCATATCCACTCCCAATACAGGGTCGGCTTTCTGAAGGCGGTTGAACGAGAACTGGCTCGCCTTGATCCCGACATAATCGAGTTCGAACAGATTCTTCTCCGGCTTCTCAACAGGCAGGCCGAGCATGACTTTCGTGGCAAGTTCGATAAAATTGATCTTCAATACCTTGCTGACGAAGGGGAACGAACGGCTGGCACGAAGATTACACTCGATCACCTTTATATCATTGTCTTTAGCCAGATACTGAATGTTGAACGGGCCGGAGATATTGAGCGCCTTGGCTATCTCACGACTGATGCGTTTAATGCGACGAACCGTCTCTACATACAACTTCTGCGGCGGAAACTGGATAGTGGCGTCACCGGAATGTACTCCCGCAAACTCAATGTGTTCGGAGATTGCATAAGCGATGATTTCACCGTTCTGTGCCACAGCATCCATCTCCACCTCCTTGGCATGTTCGATGAACTGGCTGACCACTACCGGATGCTTCTTCGATACGTTGGCCGCCAGTTGCAGAAAGCGTTCCAGCTCTTCTTGGTTGGAGCATACGTTCATTGCCGCACCGCTGAGCACATATGACGGACGGACAAGCACAGGGAAACCTACCTTATCGACAAACGAGTTAATGTCCTCAAGTGAAGTAAGGGCACGCCACTCCGGTTGATCCACTCCGATACGGTCGAGCATGGCGGAGAATTTGTCGCGGTCCTCGGCATTGTCAATGCTCTGGGCGGATGTTCCGAGAATGTGGATGTTCTGGGCATCGAGACGCAGGGCGAGATTGTTAGGTATCTGTCCGCCGGTGGAAACAATGACTCCGTGCGGATTCTCCAGTTCAAGGACATCCATCACGCGTTCGAATGTCAGTTCGTCAAAGTAAAGCCGGTCACACATATCATAGTCGGTCGATACGGTTTCGGGATTATAGTTGATCATCACCGAACGCCATCCTTCCTTACGGATCGTATTAAGCGCCTGCACCCCGCACCAGTCGAACTCTACGGAAGAACCGATCCGGTAGGCACCCGAACCGAGAACGACGATAGAACGATGGTCACCCAGGTAAGTGACGTCGTTGGCTGTGCCGCTATAGGTCAGGTAAAGATAATTGGTCTGTGCCGGATATTCGGCAGCCAGCGTATCGATTTGCTTCACCACGGGAACAATGCCCAGGCTCTTACGGTAATTGCGGACATAAAGGCTGCCGTCTTCCATATCGCCTTCGTAGCCGATGGCACGTGCAATCTGGAAATCGGAGAATCCCTGACGCTTGGCTTGCTTGAGCAGGTCGGCAGGCAAGTCGGCTATCTGCTTGTGATTGTTCCCCCACTGATGGAGTTCCTCAGAAGTATTCATGATATTCATCAATTTCTGGAGGAACCACTTGTCGATCTTAGTCAGTTCGTGCACCTGATCGATGGTATATCCGGCACGGAAAGCCTTCGAGATGACAAAGATACGTTTATCGGTCGGTTCGTGCAGTGCTTTGTCGATGTCGGGGATAACGAGTTCCTTGTTTTCCACAAAACCATGCATCCCCTGTCCGATCATTCGCAAGCCCTTCTGAATCGCTTCCTCAAAAGTGCGGCCAATGGCCATTACCTCACCGACGGACTTCATCGAAGAGCCGAGTTCCTTGTCCACACCGTGGAACTTACCGAGGTCCCAACGCGGAATTTTGCAGACTACATAATCAAGTGCCGGCTCAAAGAAGGCACTGGTGGTTTTCGTCACAGAGTTCTTCAGGTCGAACAACCCGTAGCCAAGTCCGAGTTTTGCAGCCACAAAGGCAAGCGGATAACCGGTAGCCTTGGAAGCCAGGGCAGACGAACGGCTCAGGCGGGCATTCACCTCGATCACGCGATAGTCTTCACTTTCGGGGTCGAAAGCATATTGCACGTTACATTCTCCCACAATGCCGATGTGGCGGATGATGCGGATGGCGAGCTCGCGCAGTTTATGATACTCCTTATTGGTCAGGGTTTGTGAAGGAGCTATCACGATAGACTCACCGGTATGGATGCCCAGCGGGTCGAAATTCTCCATATTGCAGACCGTGATACAGTTGTCAAAACGGTCACGCACCACCTCGTACTCCACCTCCTTCCAGCCACGGAGGCTCTTCTCAACCAATACCTGCGGAGAGAAAGAGAAAGCTTTTTCCACGAGTAGGTCCAGTTCTTCTTCATTGTCACAAAAACCCGAACCCAATCCGCCCAGTGCGTAAGCTGCACGGACAATGACCGGATAGCCCAATTCCCGGGCAGCACGACGGGCGTCTTCTGCGTTCTCCACCGCCTCGCTCTTGATGGTCTTCACATCGATCTCGTTCAGCTTGTCGACGAAAAGTTCACGGTCCTCGGTGTCGATAATGGCCTGTACGGGAGTTCCCAGAACTTTCACATTATATTTCTCCAGAATCCCTTCGCGGTAAAGGGCGACCCCGCAGTTCAATGCCGTCTGTCCGCCAAAGGCGAGCATAATGCCTTCGGGACGTTCCTTCCGGATCACCTTCTCCACAAAGTAGGGTGTCACGGGAAGGAAGTATATCTGGTCGGCCACGCCTTCCGATGTCTGCACGGTAGCGATGTTGGGGTTGATCAAGATGGTTTCAATGCCCTCCTCTTTCAGGGCTTTGAGTGCTTGGGAACCGGAATAATCAAATTCACCGGCCTCACCGATCTTCAAGGCACCGGAACCAAGCAGCAGTACTTTCTTTATATTGTTTTCTTTCATTATTATAATGTTTTTGAGTTTGGTTTACCACAGAGTAACACAGAGTTCCACAGAGATTATTTTCTCTTAACATCTTATAAACAAGAAATTAAAACTCTGTGAGACTCCGTGTTACTCTGTGGTAAAACAGATTCGTTTCTATCTCTTTATGCAGAATATACTTTAGAGCAACTTCACGAACTCGTCGAAGAGGAACTCCGTATCCGTGGGTCCGCTGGCTGCTTCCGGATGGAACTGTGCAGAGAACCAGGGATTCGTCTTATGGCGTATTCCTTCGTTAGAGCCATCATTCATATTGATAAACAGCGGTTCCCAGTCGGTGCCAAGTGTATTATTGTCTACCGCATAACCATGATTCTGCGAAGTGATGAAACAACGTTCCGTGCCAACCATGCGTACCGGCTGGTTGTGGCTGCGATGCCCGTATTTCAGCTTGTATATTTTAGCCCCTCCGGCTTTGCTCAGCAACTGGTTACCCATGCAGATACCGAAAATAGGTAACTTGGGATTCTGCATCGCTTTACGGATGTTCTGCACGGCAGCATCACACGTATCCGGATCACCCGGTCCGTTGGAGATGAAGAGTCCGTCGAACTTCAGATGATTGAAATCATAATTCCAGGGTACACGGATCACTTCCACATCCCGGCGAAGCAGGCAACGGATAATGTTCGTCTTCACACCGCAATCCACAAGCACCACTTTCTTCTTGTCCGCCCCCTCGTTATAACGGATCACCTCTTTGCATGAAACCTTGTCTACGTAGTTCACTCCACTGTATACAGCTTCCGGAGCACTCTCCGGTTCATCGTCAAATACGATCCGTCCCATCATCACCCCATGTTCACGCAACACTTTGGTCAGTTCACGGGTATCGATCCCTGTAATGCCCGGCACCTGCTCACGCTTCAGCCAGTCAGCCAGACTCTCAACAGCATTCCAATGACTGTATTCCTGTGAGTAATCGCTTACGATAATAGCTTCGGCATGGATGCGTTCGCTCTCCATAAACGTAGCCAGTCCGTTGGGCTCTATGCTAAAAGGAGGTACACCATAGTTGCCCACCAGCGGATACGTCAGTGTCATCAACTGCCCCGCATACGAAGGGTCGGTCAGACTCTCCGGATAACCGGTCATGGCGGTATTGAACACTACTTCACCTGCCACGGGCTTTTCGTAACCGAACGACTTACCGTGGAAACGGCTCCCGTCGTCAAGGATCAAAGTCACATTCTTCATTCTTATCTTTTCTTTATTTAAGTTCACCTTTCTTTTAAAATTGGTACACCTGCTCGATGTAGTTAATAAATGCTTCATTCAGCAGCTTCACCCCGCCCGGTGTAGGATAGTTGCCACTGAAGTACCAGTCTCCCGTATGATTGGGACACGCCTCGTGCAGCCCCTCGAGCGGCTGGTAGACAATCTGCACTTTCGCTTTCGTTCCTTTCGGCGTCAGCAGTTCCACCATCTTCTCCGAAATCTCCTCATCGGTGAAAGGAGCATAAATATCCTTCACATAGTTTACCATCTGCTCTTTCGGCAGTCCCACCTGATCTTTCGACTTCCGGTAAGCCGATGCGATCACATCTTTCATATCCCGGTCCTTCAGCAATTCAATTGCAGCTTTAAAGGCGATGAATTCGGACATCTTCGCCATATCAATACCGTAATAGTCGGGATAGCGAACTTGCGGAGAAGAAGAGACGATGACTATCTTCTTCGGTCCCAGACGGTCGAGGATACCGATAATACTCTGTTTCAGAGTAGTACCGCGAACAATGCTGTCGTCGATAATCACCAGATTGTCGATACCGGAACGGAGACTGCCGTATGTGATGTCATATACGTGTGCTGCCAAGTCATTCCGGCTATTGCCCTCGGCAATGAAAGTGCGCAGTTTGATATCTTTGATAGCCACTTTCTCCGAACGGATACGGCGGGACAGAATCACTTCCAGTTCATCGTGATCCGGATGATGTCCCAGGCTCGCAATCTGCCGCACCTTCTCTTCATTCAGATAATTGTCCAGCCCCTGAAGCATACCGTAAAATGCCACCTCTGCCGTATTCGGGATGAACGAGAAGACGGTATGGTCGAGGTCATTATCAATCGCTTTCAGGATGTTCGGAACCAGTTTCTCACCCAGTTGTTTTCTCTCCTTGTAAATATCCGCGTCACTGCCTCGCGAGAAGTAGATCCGCTCGAACGAACAGGCTTTCTTCTCCCGTGCCTTATTGATCTGTGCCGTACGCAACTTTCCCTCTTTACTGATCAGGAGGGCCTGTCCCGGCAGTAATTCCCTGATTTCTCCTATCGGAACATTGAGTGCCGTCTGAATCACCGGACGTTCGGAAGCAAGCACCGCAATCTCGTCATCCTGATACCAGAACGCCGGACGAATCCCCCACGGGTCACGCAATGCAAAGCTCTCTCCGCTACCGGTCAGTCCGCACATCACATACCCCCCGTCCCATTCTTTACTCGACGTGCGCAACACGTTGGCAAGGTCGATGTGGTCCTCAATGTAATGCGTCACGCCCATGCCGGTCAGGCCTTCAGCCTCAGCCAGGTTAAAGAGACGTTCCACTTCACGGTCGAGCCTGTGCCCCACTTGTTCCAACATAATATACGTATCGGCATACTTACGGGGATGCTGGCCGATGGCTGTGATACGGGCAAAAATTTCATCCACATTGGTCATGTTGAAGTTGCCGCAAAGGGCAAGATTCTTCGCCCGCCAGTTATTTCTTCTGAGAAACGGATGAACATAAGATATCCCGGATTTTCCGGTAGTCGAGTAACGCAGATGCCCCATATAAGCTTCTCCGGCAAAAGGCAGCGTCCGTTTGGCAAACGCGGCATCGTGCAACTGTTCTTTGCTCAGATCCTTGAAGTTGCTTTGTACTGTCTCAAATATCTCGGTGATGGCACCGGAACCCAATGCCCGCTCACGGAACATATACTCCTCACCCGGATTTACTTCCAGTTTCACACACGCCAGACCGGCACCTTCCTGACCACGGTTATGCTGCTTTTCCATCAGCAGATAGAGCTTATTCAGCCCGTACATCCACGTTCCGTACTTCTTTTCATAGTACTCCAGCGGTTTAAGCAAACGTATCATGGCAACGCCACATTCATGTTTCAGTTGTTCCATCTATTCTCTATTTAGCAGTTTACGCGAATCAAAAATTAAAGGACTTATCGTTTTTCCCAAGAGTTCAAACATATCTGCTCCAACTCTTGATTCGTATTATTTATACATGGGTTATCGAACTCACTCCATAGTCACACTCTCTTCCCTCATCCCGGTCGCTTCATCTTTCCCGTCTTGCAACAGTGTGTCAGAAAAAACCTCTCTAATTATCAACGAATCAGAGCACTTTAATGTTTCCGGCCTCACAGCACGAGAAGCCGTTATCTTACAAAACTGATGCATCGGGCGGAAAGAAGAAAAGGAATAAACGGGTACCTCTGTATAGGTACTGTTACGGAAGATGTAACTTTGGGATGGAAATTCTTGGAGGATAACGGTGGGAGTCTCGATAATGCCGTCAGAAGCAAACACGAACGTTTCGCCTTGCGGCCGATATACATTTAACAGCTGGTTGTCGTTGATGATCGCTACCCCGGCGCTGTCGTATCCGCGATACTTCAGTCGCTTCAGCCCCTTGATAAGGATGGGGTAGGCTTCTCTCTTACCAATGTAGCCTACGATTCCACACATATTATCCTTTTTTGTTTTCGCGTGCAAAGATACACAATCTATATGACATAAAGATAAGCTTTCCTATAAATATTTGACATAAACGTACAAAAAAGTTGTTTTAATACCAAAACGTTAATTAATCTATTATTTCAATCTCAAAAAGAAAGAGATTATAATCGTTTAACGATAGAATGGAAGCAACTTACAGATCGAAACAAAAAGTAGTTAATTCGCTTACAATCCGAAACATTCTAGTTTAGATAAGATAATTAGTGTCAAGCAAACCAATCGAATATTCATCATAATGAAATTAAATCTCTATATTTACCGGACATTTTGATAGGACAACCGAGTATTATCATATAATAAAGCTAAACAGAATGAAGAAACGAGAACTTTTTAACAGCAAAGTCAAAGCAAAGGGGCAGGCAATAGAACCGCGAGATGGTTCCCGTCCCATCGTGTATGTCATGGCAGCTACATGTATGCCTGCGGTGAAGATAGAGGAATATTTCAGATGAACGGTGAAGTTATTATCATAAAAACATAAATCCTTTAAAACAATTACAATTATGTGTGGAATAGCAGGAATCTTCAATATAAAGATTCAGAGCAGGGAACTCAGGAACAAGGCTCTCCGAATGGCACGCAAAATACGTCACCGCGGGCCCGACTGGAGTGGAATGTATTGTGGCGGAAGTGCCATCCTGGCACACGAGCGTCTTTCCATAGTCGATCCGCAAAGCGGAGGACAGCCTCTTTATTCATCCGACCGGAGGCAAGTACTGGCGGTTAACGGCGAAATCTATAACCACCGTGACATCCGCGCCCAATATGCCGGCCGCTACGAGTTCCGGACCGGGAGTGACTGTGAGGTGATCCTCGCCCTTTACCGCGACAAAGGTATTCATTTCCTTGAAGAGCTGAACGGCATCTTCGCCTTTGCCCTTTATGATGAAGAAAAAGACGAATACCTGATTGCCCGAGACCCCATCGGTGTAATACCTTTATATATAGGAAAGGACGCCGAAGGACATGTCTACTTCGGCAGCGAACTCAAAGCGCTCGAAGGGTTCTGCGACGAGTACGAACCCTTCTTACCCGGACACTACTATCACAGCAAGGAAAGGACGATGAAACGCTGGTACACCCGTGACTGGATGGAATATAAAGAGGAGAACGACAAGCAGGCGGACAGCCGCTCTCCCACCCGGCAGATTCAGGACGCCCTTGAGAATGCCGTACACCGTCAACTGATGTCCGACGTACCTTACGGAGTGCTTCTTTCGGGCGGGCTGGACAGTTCTGTTATCTCTGCCATTGCCAAAAAATATGCCACCAAACGCATTGAAACCGATGGCGCGAGCGATGCATGGTGGCCGCAGCTACACTCCTTTGCCATCGGACTGAAAGGTGCACCGGACCTGATCAAAGCACGTGAAGTAGCCGAATACATCGGTACGGTTCATCATGAAATAAACTACACCCTTCAGGAAGGGCTCGATGCCATCCGGGATGTTATCTATTTCATTGAGACATACGACGTAACTACCGTCCGTGCTTCTACACCGATGTATCTGTTGGCACGTGTCATCAAGTCGATGGGCATCAAGATGGTATTGAGCGGTGAAGGTGCCGACGAGATCTTCGGCGGCTACCTTTATTTCCACAAAGCACCCAATGCCCGTGCCTTTCACGAAGAGACCGTACGCAAACTGTCTAAACTGCATCTATACGATTGTCTTCGCGCCAATAAGAGCCTCGCAGCATGGGGTGTGGAAGGACGTGTCCCTTTCCTCGACAAAGAGTTTCTGGATGTGGCCATGCAACTCGATCCCGAAATAAAAATGGCTCCGGGAAAAGTCATCGAAAAGAAAGTCCTGCGCGAAGCCTTTGCGGATATGCTCCCTTCCGGCATCGCCTGGCGCCAAAAAGAACAGTTCAGTGACGGTGTGGGATATAGTTGGATAGATACGCTGAAAGAGATTACCGCAACGGCTGTCAGTGACGAACAGATGGCACATGCCGCAGAACGTTTTCCCATCCACACCCCTATGAATAAAGAAGAGTATTACTACCGCAGCATCTTCGAAGAGCACTTCCCCAGTGAAAGCGCCGCCCGCAGCGTACCCAGTATCCCCAGTGTAGCCTGTTCGACAGCCGAGGCACTGGCATGGGACACCGCATTCAAGAACCTGAACGATCCCAGCGGACGTGCCGTAAAAGGAGTACACGAAGAAGCATATTAAAAAGGGTGTAGCTCCAACAGGCAAAGGGTGTAGCCATCGGACGTCCTGGGTGTAGCCCCGACAGACGGATGGCTACACCCTGTCCACGGAAGCGTTTCTCCTATTCATACTCCCGTTTTCGGTACACAGGAATGTATTGTAAAGAGATTTAAAAGAATTTTATAGCTTTGTTTAACGCAGATTAGCATCCTTATCCGGCTAAATTGCGTGACTTTTTTATATCTTTGAAGGCGAACCAAAAACTGAAATATATGAAAATTAAAAAACTTCTGTTTGCCTCTGCCCTGCTTTTCTCAGCATACAATGCCTCCGCGCAAACTCAGGTCATTGCCCATCGCGGATTCTGGAAAACCGAAGGTTCTGCGCAAAACAGTATCGCCGCCTTGCTAAAAGCCGACTCCATCGGATGCTACGGTTCGGAGTTTGATGTATGGCTGGCAGCCGATGACCAGTTAGTGGTCAACCATGACCCCACATTTAAAGGGAAAAGGATGGAAAACTCACCTTCCACCGCACTGACAGCCATCAAACTCGATAATGGAGAAAGCCTGCCTACCCTTGCCAAATACTTGAAAGCGGCACAACCGCTACACACCCGGTTAATTCTTGAACTGAAAGCACACAGCACCCCACTCCGCGAAACGAAAGCCATCGAAAAAATCGTTGCCCTGGTCAAAGACATGGGACTGGAGGAACGGATGGAATATATCACCTTCTCCCTGCATGCCACCAAAGAATTTATCCGCTTGGCTCCGGAAGGCACTCCCGTCTACTATCTTGACGGTAATCTGTCACCCAAGGAGCTGAAAGAACTGGGGTGTGCCGGTCCGGACTATCATTACACCGTATTCCGCAAACATCCCGAATGGATTCAGGAATGCCATGATTTGGGCATGAAAGTGAATGCCTGGACCGTGAACAAGACGGATGACATGAAATGGCTGATCGATCGTAAAGTAGATTTCATCACCACCAACGAACCGGTACAGCTGAAAAATCTACTGAAAAAATAAATCTCGGTATCCAATCATTTTTTACATTCTCCCTTGAGTGAGTATCTACCCGCTCAAGGGATTTTTTTTCGGACCCCCGAAAAAGTATGTTTGGGGACATGCCTATAATAATTCAAAACCAAGTCTTCCAATATTTCAAATTAATTATCTACATTTACGGTCATGCAAAAAGATATGGCATTTACAAACAGAACGTACACAACATAAAAAACATCTAAAATGAAAAAAATCCTATTCTTATTAACGATCCTTGTTTCAGTTCCCGCTTTTTCACAAAGCGCCGATGAACGTATAGGAGCTTTTTTAAATCAAGCGGATTGGTTCGGACTTGAAAAAAACTATCCGATACTAAAAGACTCCATGCAGGCGGATTTCCTAAAGCTAATGTCCGAGGCACTGATCGGCTATTACTTCAATCGTCCGGATGAAGCCCTGCAAAGCATCCATAAACTACTGGTCAACCACCAAGCCGAGATTGGCGGTCAAAATGCACTTAACATGGCTATCCTTGCATGTCAGATTGATGGTCTCAAAGGGAATTATGCCACAGCCGCACAAAACTCGCGAAGCATTATGGAACAACTCAAACAGCAAAATGCAGAACAAGGAATGTACAAAAGCCTCGAAGGTATCTGTTATTTCTATGATCAGTTGAAGAACATTCCGGCTCCGGGCATCACATGTCCGCAAGAGGATATCATCATTCCTGTCGATATCGAGAAAGTGAAGTTACCGACAAGCATCGAGCCCAAAGGATGGCGCGGTACGACAATTCTAATACCTGTGACCATTAACGGAAAAACCTATCAATTTATTTTCGATACAGGAGCCGGAACAAGCTACATGTCGCAACGCATGGCTAAAGAAACAGGTGTACGCATTTTAAGTGACTCTTTGAAAATAAATTCCAATTTACCCGGAGCCATGACGGGAAATTTCGGAACTTTGGAGAATATGCAAATCGGGAGCATTACTTTCCATAACTCCCTCATCACCATAGCACCCCCCAATGCGTTTGACAGTATTATGATAGTTGACGCGGTTCTCGGTATGGATTTTATCGGCTTATTCGATGAAGTCCGCATTTATCCCAAAGATAAAAAAATCGTTTTTCCCAAGAGCTCCACACCTCTCCCATCTTACGGACGTAACTTGATGAAGGTTGACCGTGCACTGAAGTTGAAAGCCCAGGCAAACGGCGAAACACTTATGCTGCATTTCGATACGGGCAACAGCACAGCCGGATTGTTTTATCAGTATTACGAAAAGCATAAGACCGAATTCGAGAGTATCGGCAAAAAAGAAAAAATAACCGGTGGCGGATTCAATCATGTCGTTACAAAAGATATATTACGTTTGCCCTCATTCGATATGGAGATTGGAGATGCAACCGCCCACTTAAAAAATCTCGCAGTGGATATTACCCCCAACGGCATCCCGGCCGAAGATGACGGAAACATCGGCATGGATATGATCAATCAATTTGATTGCGTAACGATCAATCTAAAAGACATGTTCTTAAAACTCGAATAGTGTCTCAATCAGGACTACTGTAAACAGGGGGGCTTCGGACAATGCCGTCAGAAAAGACGAAACAGAGTACCGAAGCCCTCATTATTTCTTCTTTTTCTTTTCGGAATCCCAACAATGAAAATGCAAAATTCATCCTCCACGCCTAACATTCATAAAAATATTTCTATATATTTGTACTTAATTACACTTACATAAATTAAAAATAAAGATGAAAAAGTTATTTGCATTATTATTCATTTCTATGATTTCGGGAATGATAATGGCCCAGATCCCGGAGGTTTCGGGCACTATTGTGTTTAAAAAGGACGGACAGCCCGTCGTTGGAGCATTGGTGAGCGTATTAGGAACAGATATCAGCACCATCACAGACGTCGACGGACGTTTTACTTTAAAAGAAATCCCCGAAAAGGCACAGAGAATACGGGTAAAATACATCGGTATGCAACCCAAAGACGTAAAAATAAGACCCATAATGAATGTTACCCTCGACTTAGAGAAAAAACTGGCATTTTTTATACAAGCCGGGGTTGGAGTCAGCGGATACAATCTTGAAAACAATAACGAAGACATCTATGGAGGCAACAATCATTTATACATCCAGGGCGGAGTCGGATTGAACTATAATTTCTCAACCTATTTTTCATTGCAGCCTTCTGTCAATGTGGTGGCCAAAGGTTGTAAAAACATGGGCAGAAGAGGCTCCGATGGCCAAGGAGAAATCACTGTCGACCCTGTATATCTGGAAATCCCTGTCCTGATAGCCGCCCGCTTCATCATATCGGATTTCGGCCGACTGATTTTCAATGCAGGCCCGTATGCCGCCATCGGAATAGCCGGCAAAGGAAAATACACCGACGAATGGGAAGGAACAAGCATGAAATTCGATCTGTTTAGCGGTGACGAAGCCGTTCTCAAACGGTTCGATGCAGGAGTGCAGGCAGGGTTTGCTTACGAAATCAAACACATCGGTTTCTCGTACACTTTCGGATACGGACTCCTAAAACCATTTAAAGAATGGAATAAAGAATGGGGAGCGACTCCACACAACATCAGCCACAACTTCGGACTTAAATATATATTCTGATACAGTCCGGATAACGTCATAGAAAAAGGAAGCACTTGAGAAAGGGTGTTTCATAACTCACCACAGATTACACAAGACGATTTTAATCTACTGATAACCAATACTATTTATCTGTATAAATCCGTGTAATCTGTGGTGAATACGACTTTTCGACACATCTCCTCTTTTATAAAAAGATCCAATTGACCTGAATCAATCCATCCCTCCCATTACAAAATTCCCCCAAAGGACACAGAACAAAATCGCTTTATTACAGTTTATTAAAATACGAAGTATTCTTATTTCGATCCGGAAGTAAAAACGAGCAAAAGTATTGCAGAATGGAAGACCGGGTAAAATAAATAGATATAAGACATGCTTTTTATAAAAACAAAAGTCAAAAAGACATATCTTTGTGCGGTAACAATACAAAAGGATACATAAATCAATCAATATTGATAAAAATGGCAAGAGCGATTCAATTCACCAAGATGCATGGAACAGGGAATGATTACATCTATGTAAATACTCTCAGATTTCCAATCGCCCGTCCTGAAAAGGCAGCCATCGAATGGAGTGCTTATCATACGGGAATCGGGAGTGACGGACTTGTGTTGATCGGACACTCGGATAAAGCGGATTTCAGTATGCGCATATTCAATGCCGACGGTTCGGAGGCCATGATGTGTGGCAATGCAAGCCGATGCATCGGCAAATATCTCTATGAATACGGACTGACCTACAAAAACGTTATCACACTGGACACCCTCTCGGGCATCAAAATATTGGAACTACACCTTGAAGGACGGACCGTGGAAACTGTAACGGTCGACATGGGGGTACCACTGGAAACCGGTACGATTGACTTCGATGGCGAATTTCCGTTCCTTTCTACCCAAGTGTCAATGGGCAACCCGCATCTCGTCACTTTTGTGGACGACCTCCGAACCGTCAATCTTTCGGAGATGGGACCGAAGCTGGAAAAACATCCTCTGTTCCCCGACCGTACAAATGTAGAGTTTGCCCAGATAACGGGAGAGAATACAATCCGGATGCGGGTTTGGGAAAGAGGATCGGGCATCACACAAGCCTGCGGGACAGGTGCCTGCGCTACAGCCGTAGCCGCACACCTCACGGGACGGACGGGGCGAACCGTAAACGTAGTAATGGACGGAGGCACACTGACCATAGAATGGGACGAAGCAACAGGCCATATATCTATGACCGGACCGGCCGTAAAAGTTTTCGATGGAACCATAGAACTGAGAGAATAGTTACCCATAAAATCAGGTATCAACCCAACTGAAAAGCTAAAACAAGAACAATATGGCATTAGTAAACGAACATTTTTTGAAATTACCGGGAAGCTATCTGTTCTCGGACATAGCAAAGAAAGTCAATACTTTTAAAATAACGCACCCGAAGCGGGACATCATCCGGCTGGGGATCGGTGACGTGACCCGTCCCCTACCCAAAGCCTGTATCGAAGCCATGCACAAGGCAGTTGAAGAGATGACATCGGCCGAAACTTTCCGCGGATACGGCCCCGAACAAGGATATGACTTCCTGATCGAAGCCATCATCAAAAACGATTATGCTCCGCGCGGCATACATCTTTCACCTACAGAGGTATTTGTCAACGACGGTGCCAAAAGCGATACGGGCAATATCGGAGATATCCTCCGGCACGATAACAGCGTAGGTGTCACAGACCCCATTTATCCGGTCTACATTGACAGTAACGTCATGTGCGGACGTGCCGGAGTATTGGACACCGAAAGCGGAAAGTGGAGCAACGTCACTTATATGCCCTGCACTGCCGAAAATCATTTTATTCCGGCCATTCCGGAGAAGCGTATCGACATTGTATACCTCTGCTACCCCAACAACCCGACCGGTACGACGCTGACAAAGGCGGAACTGAAGAAATGGGTGGATTACGCATTGGCCAACGACACCCTGATTTTGTTTGATGCAGCCTATGAAGCTTACATCCGGGAACCGGACATCCCCCACTCCATCTACGAAATAAAAGGGGCCAAGAAATGTGCCATCGAATTTCGCAGTTTCTCAAAAACAGCAGGCTTCACAGGAGTGCGTTGCGGATATACCGTCGTACCGAAAGAGCTGACAGCAGCCACACTCGAAGGAGAACGCATCCCCCTGAACCGGTTGTGGAACCGCCGGCAATGCACCAAATTCAACGGTACGTCGTACATTACGCAACGTGCGGCAGAAGCGATCTACACTCCTGAGGGAAAAGAACAGATTCAGGAAACAATCAATTACTACATGACCAATGCCCGGATCATGAAAGAGGGCCTGGAATCTACCGGCCTGAAAGTGTACGGAGGGGTGAACGCACCCTATTTATGGGTAAAAACTCCAAACGGAACAAGCTCGTGGCGCTTCTTTGACCAGATGCTATACGAAGCCAACGTAGTAGGAACTCCGGGAGTCGGATTCGGCCCCAGTGGAGAAGGATACATCCGCCTGACAGCATTTGGCGAGCGGGATGATTGTATCGAAGCGATGCGACGCATCAAGAACCGACTGTAATGACAGACAGTCATGTCACCACAGATTACACGGATTTTCACAGATTAATAATTTATTTCATTGAAAATCAGATTAAAGCATCTGTGTTAATCTGTGTAATCTGTGGTGAATACTTGCCCCATCTTTCTTCTATTATTCGATAATCTCCGCATCCTCAATCTCTCCTTTCAGGGGAGTCTTGGGACGACGGCGGGCAAACTTGAACCAGTTGATCAGCTCGGAGACGGCATAAACCAAACTACTGACACCGATAATCATAAAGGCCGTATTACGTGCTCCGGTAGGATTAAACAGGGCTACGATACCCGCTATCAGGATCAAGACCGGTATCACATAGAAACCTCCCGGAACGGGCGTCCAACGACGTGCCATCGAAAGAGAGGCAATCTGCTGCACACCTCCCATAATCAGGATAAAGCCCAACAGGAACATCAGTACGTCGGCAAAGAACCCCGGCATCGTGACCAGCCAAAGTCCGAATAGCAGACTGCCCACTCCCTCGATGGGGAAACGGCGGGACACACCCGGTTCCGGCTTTGTTCCGAAATAGCCGATCAGCACAATAAATCCCGGAATCAGGAACAGGACGCCGATGGTTATGACAATATAGTTAATTGCCGCATCCGGCCAGAGTACCAGTACCAGACCGATGACAAGCGCACAAATAGTGCGGATAAGAGAATAATTCATTGATTTCATATCTTACATTTTTTTAACGGGATATCCCGCATACATTCTGCGAATATACGTGTTTCTGTCTACATATAAAAAGAACAAATGAATTTTGTAATAAGTTCATAGCAAGATTGTAATATCTATTACATCATGCAAGCGTACTTTTGCAAAAAAATAAGTAAACTCTTATCCGAATGAAATCAGACGAAGCGAAACGTAAAAAGCTTTATGTAGAACGGGACATCAGTTGGATGTATTTCAATCAACGCATTTTGCTTGAAGCTGCCCGCCCGGAAGTTCCGTTACTGGAACAACTTACCTTTCTGGGCATTTACTCTAACAATTTAGACGAGTTCTTCCGCGTTCGCGTAGCTACACTGAACCGCATTGTAGAGTACGATGACAAGAACATCCGTGAAGAGCGTGACACGGCCGCACGCACCTTGAAACAGATCGGAAAGCTGCACAATCAATACTACCGGCAGTTTGAAGAAACGTTCGCTTCGATCATGGAGAAGTTAAAGCAAGAAAACATCCACGTCATCAAAGATACCGAACTGACACCGGAACAGGAACACTTCATCACTTCACTCTACCGGAACCGGCTGAATGGGTCTACCAATCCGCTCTTTCTTACTAAAACGTCCCGTCATACGGACGACCAGACCGATGAAGACATCTACCTTGCCATCCGCCTGTTGCGCAAAGACAGTGAGGGAAAAGTGAAAATGAAAGATTATGCCGTCATCGGGCTCCCCACCGCCGAGTTCGGACGCTTCATCCGCCTGCCGGATTCGGAAGGCAAAACCTATCTGATGTTTCTGGACGACGTTATCCGCTACTGCTTGCCGATGATCTTCATAGGCATGAATTATACGGACTATGAAGCTTACACTTTCAAGTTCACCAAAGACGCCGAAATGGAGATAGACAGTGATCTGCGTACAGGTGTGCTCCAAAAAATATCGAAGGGGATCAAAAGCCGGAAACGGGGCGAACCGATCCGTTTCGTCTATGACAAAGAGATGCCGAAAGATCTGCTGCGAAAGCTGACCGACCGCCTCAACGTGGATAAAAACGACACCCGTGTAGCAGGCGGGCGCTATCATAACTTCAAAGACCTGATGAAGTTTCCCGACTGCGGACGGTCCGACCTGAAATATCCTGCCTGGCCTCCCGTCTTCAAACAGGAACTGAACGGGACGGAAAGTATCCTGAGACTGATCAGGAAACAGGACCGGTCGCTGCATTACCCCTATCAATCGTTCGATACCGTGATCCGTGTATTGCGCGAGGCAGCCATCAGCAAAGAAGTGAAAAGCATCAAGATGACTCTCTATCGCCTGGCCAAAGACTCGAAGGTAGTGAAAGCTCTGATCTGCGCCGCACAAAACGGAAAAAAAGTAACGGTTATCATCGAATTGCTCGCCCGTTTCGACGAAGCGTCCAACATCAGCTGGAGCAAACGCATGCAAGAGGCAGGAATCAAAGTGATATTCGGAGTGGAAGGTCTGAAAATCCACTCCAAGCTGGTACATATCGGAACACGGTTTGGCGACCTGGCCTGTATCAGCACCGGAAATTTTCATGAAGGAAACGCACGGATGTATACCGATTTCACCATCATGACAGCACATCGCTCCATTGTGAGGGAAGTAGACCGGGTATTCGACTTCATAGAGAAGCCCTACCTCCCGGTGAACTTCAAGGAACTGCTCGTGTCGCCCAACGATATGCGCAAACGGCTGACAGCCCTGATCAACCAAGAAATCAAGAACAAGCGACAGGGAAAAGAGGCATACATCCTTGCCAAAGTGAACCATATTACCGACCGGATACTGATACAGAAACTCTACGAAGCTTCGACAGCCGGTGTACAAACAGACCTGGTGGTCCGGGGCAACTGCTCCCTGGTGACCGGCATCCCGGGAGTCAGCGACAACATCCGGATCAACGGCATCATCGACCGTTATCTGGAACATCCGCGCATCTTCATCTTCGCCAATGGAGGGGAAGAAAAATACTATATAGGATCGGCCGACTGGATGCCCCGCAATCTGGACAACCGCATCGAAGTGCTTACGCCTGTATACGACAAAGTGATACAAGCAGAACTGAAACGTGTGGTCTGCTACGGACTTCGCGACACAGCCAAAGGGCGAATCGTGGACGGAAGCGGCGAGAACAAGACTTGGGAAAACAGCGATGCACCTTTCCGCTCGCAGGAAGAATTATACAAATACTATAAAGAATCAGAATGAAAAAGGTAAACTATGCCGCCATCGACATTGGCTCCAATGCCGTGCGGCTACTGATAAAGAGTGTAAATGAAGAGGGTTCGCCCGAGGGTTTGTTGAGGAAAGTCCAACTGATACGCATTCCCCTCCGGCTGGGCGAGGACGCTTTCACCACCGGAGAAATATCAGAAGGGAAAGCAGAAAAACTGATCCGGCTGATGAAAGCCTACAAGCAACTGATGAAAATATTCGAAGTTTCGGATTACCGTGCCTGCGCCACATCTGCCATGCGCGATGCACGCAACGGAAAAGAAATCACGCGCAAGATAGAAAAGAAAACCGGTATCCGTGTCGAAATCATCGACGGTCAGGAAGAAGCGCATATCGTCTACGATAACCACATCGAACAGCTTTTTGCTTCGGGCCAGAATTATCTGTATGTCGATGTCGGCGGCGGCAGCACAGAAATCAATCTGATCTGTGACTCCGAACTCAAAAGTTCACGCTCCTACAACATCGGAACCGTGCGCATGCTCAGCGGCATGGTGAAAAACGAAGAAAAAGAGCAAATGCGAACCGACCTCCAGGCATTGGCTGCCGAATATGCTCCCATACAGATCATAGGATCGGGAGGCAATATCAATAAGCTTTTCCGGCTGGCGGACAAAAAGGATAAGAAACAGTCTTTCCTCCCGATTGAATCGTTGAAGGAAATCTGCGAAACCTTGAAAGCGCTATCAAAAGAAGAACGGATCAAGCAGTTCAAACTGAAACCCGACCGGGCGGATGTAATTGTTCCGGCAGCGGAAATTTTTCTGGAAGTGGCAAAACAAGTAAATGCAACGGGGATCACAGTCCCGACAATCGGACTGTCGGACGGTATCATCGACAGCCTCTATACCAAGAATATGCGCATGGAAACGGACGCTAAATAAAACGGGTCACCACAGATTACACGGATTTTCACAGATTAATAATTTATATTCATCGGGAATTAAATAATCTGTGTTAATCTGTGTAATCTGTGGTGAAATACAAAAGCCTATAGCGAGCTTTTCAGTATTTCCTTTGCAACCGCTCCGGTGACATCTTCATTCTCGCCATATCTCACGCCACGTTCATTGAAGCGGCGTTCTATTTCGTCAATTGTTTCCATGCCGATGCCCTCTTCACTTAAGCGGGTGGTCAATCCCAGTGAACGGAAAAATTCTTCGGTGCGGCGGATAGCTTCATCGATGCGTTCGTCACGGCTTCCGGACGTAATGCCCAGCACCCTCTCTCCATATTGCAGAATCTTGTCACCTTTTGCTTTACGGAGCACACGCAACGTACCGGGGAAGACAATGACCAGTGTGTGTCCGTGGGTCAAGCCATGCAACGCAGTCAGTTCATGCCCGATCATGTGTGTAGCCCAATCCTGAGATACTCCCATGGCGATAAAGCCGTTCAGTGCCATAGTGGCCGACAGCATAAAATCGGACATCAACTGATAATCGTGCTGATTCTCACGGATCTTGGGAGCTATTTCCATCAAGGTCTGCAAAATGCCTTCCGCCCAACGGTCCATTACCCGGCTCTGTCCCGGAGTAGTCATATATTGCTCCATCACATGCACAAACGTATCGGCAATTCCACAAGCCACCTGATGGGGCGGCAAAGTAAACGTCACTTCCGGATCGAGGATAGAGAACAGAGGATAATTGGAATAGAAAGGATATTTTTCTTTGGTTTCATGGCGCGAAATCACGGCTCCGCTATTCATCTCCGATCCTGTGGCAGGCAGGGTAAGAACAGTGGCAAGAGGGACGGTGTGGGTCACCGGACGCCCGGCAAGTACCAGATCCCAGGCGTCGCCGTCATACAGCAGTCCGGCGGAAATCAGCTTGGTGCCATCAATGACCGATCCTCCTCCTACTGCAAGCAGATAGTCCACCTTTTCCTCCTTTCCGAGAGCGATGGCCTTACGCAAGGTCTCGATGGAAGGGTTGGGTTCAATTCCCCAAAACTCTACAGTGAAATGATTCTTCAGTGCTTCTTTCACCTGGTCATATACACCATTCTTTTTCACACTACCACCACCGAAGGTAATCATCACCCGTTTGTCCGCCGGTATTTCTTCACTCAAGCGACTGATCATCCCGCGTCCCATGATCAGTTTTACGGGATTCTGAAAAATAAAATTATCCATAGGTTATTACTTTATATCGTCATTTGTACAGAATTCAATCTGATACAAAAATAATCGCTTCTTTCCAGAAAACAAAAAGATTCGCAAGGTATTCCATACGGAAAAAAGACTTAAGCGTTTCCCGCAAAAGACTTAAACGTTTTTTGAAAACGCTTAAACGTTTCACCGAAAAGACTTAAGTGTTTAGTATGAAAGATTCAAGTCTTTAGTTTACAGGCAGCCAGGCATTGATATCTTCGGCTACAAAAAGCCAGTAAAGCAGCAATAGGATGAATATGACAACGGCAATCGCAATTAAAACTTTTCTTTGTTTCATAATGTTGGTTTCTGTTTTTAAATAAATTATATCTGAGAAACAATATAAATAACAAAATGTTTAAAAAGAGTTTCCTTTTCAAACGATCAACAATTCTTCCTTACATCTCATGTACATATAATGTACATCTGTTAGGGCCAAAAGTCCAAGGGCCATTCTATGCGCCAATTGAATCGGAGAAGAAAGATAAAAAGACAGCGATAACAGCTAATAATCAAATAGTTACAAATAACAACCAACAAAAGCAGTGGACTAAAAAAAGCAGAAAGGTGAACAGTAAAAAGAATACGATTTAAAGTACATGTATAATATAATATATTTTACATTTTTCAAAAAATAAAGCGAAGTGTCCCCATGACTCATAAAAGTTTCTTTTCACAACACACTAACTTCCTTTAGGGGGGTAGACTGGCACATAGAGTGGCCCTTGGACTTTTGGCCCTTGATTTTAATTTCAAAAAAGAATTAACCATCTAATAATTAATAAATTAAACTTAAAAAGAAGCCAAAACAATGTGGTCACGAATAGCTAAACGAACAACCACTACAGATGGGTGTACAAAGAGCAAAAATACATACAATAGACACTTTAAAAACAATTCGTTTTTGGGGGACAAAACAAAAAATAAAAAGGAGGGCAATAAAAAAAAGAAAGATTTTATTTGTTATTCCAAACAAAGTATCTATATTTGCCCCCGTTAAATAACAATTAGCAATGATGACAATGCAAGTAAATACATATTGGTGGTGGCGCCCGTTACAACTCCGACAGTCGTAAGGGAGCAGCGCTCGTATGTATATACCTCATTAAAGATATAACAAAATTTAGAAAGAGCCCTGTCGCAACCTGCGACGGGGCTCTTTTTTTTAACCCCAAATACAAATAACAAATAAATATAGGATTATGAAAAGTTTTTTAGTTGATCAGGATGGCTATTACGGAGAATTTGGAGGTGCTTATGTACCTGAAATCCTCCACAAGTGTGTAGAAGAGTTGCAGAATACTTATCTCGACGTAATAGAGAGCGAGGACTTCAAGAAAGAGTTCGACCAATTGTTGCGTGACTACGTAGGACGCCCTTCCCCACTCTATCCGGCCCGCCGCCTGTCAGAGAAGTACGGTTGCAAGATGTATCTGAAACGGGAAGACCTGAATCACACGGGTGCCCATAAAATCAATAACACCATCGGACAAATTCTACTGGCAAGACGCATGGGTAAGAAACGTATCATTGCAGAGACCGGTGCCGGACAGCACGGGGTGGCAACAGCCACAGTCTGTGCCCTGATGAACATGGAGTGCATCGTATACATGGGCAAAACGGATGTAGAACGCCAGCACATCAATGTAGAAAAGATGAAAATGCTGGGAGCGACAGTGGTTCCGGTCACTTCGGGCAACATGACTCTGAAAGATGCCACGAACGAAGCCATCCGAGACTGGTGCTGCCATCCCTCGGATACGTATTACATCATCGGTTCTACCGTAGGGCCGCACCCATATCCGGACATGGTGGCCCGTTTGCAGTCGGTCATCAGCGAAGAGATAAAAAAACAGCTTCAGGAGAAAGAAGGACGTGACTATCCGGACTATCTGATTGCCTGCGTGGGCGGAGGAAGCAACGCTGCCGGAACCATCTATCATTATATCGACGACGAACGGGTACGGATCGTATTGGCCGAAGCCGGCGGCAAGGGAATTGAAACCGGGATGACGGCAGCCACCATCCAACTCGGAAAAATGGGGATCATTCATGGGGCACGTACGTTTGTGATCCAAAACGAAGACGGACAGATTGAGGAACCTTATTCCATCTCCGCCGGACTGGACTATCCCGGTATCGGCCCGATGCACGCCAACCTGGCAGACAAAAAACGGGCAATGGTACTGGCTGTCAATGATGACGAAGCCATCCGTGCCGCTTACGAGTTGACCCGGCTGGAAGGAATCATTCCTGCCCTGGAATCGGCCCACGCATTGGGAGCCTTGGAAAAAATAACTTTCAAGCCGGAGGATGTAGTCGTACTGACGGTATCGGGACGGGGAGATAAAGATATAGAAACTTATCTGGGATAAATCATTTCACCACAGATTACACAGATTAACACAGATTTTTAAACTCTCGTTTGTGGAATATCAAAAAAACTCTCTGTGAAACTCGGTGTTACTCTGTGGTGAATCCAAAATCAAATTAAAAAGAAATGAAATTATGAATGCCTTCAATTATACCACCCATAGCAAGCAAGTCCTGGGCGACCTGCACACTCCGGTAAGCATTTACCTCAAAGTACGTGATATGTATCCGCAATCCGCATTAATGGAAAGCTCGGACTACCATGCCGGAGAAAACTCTCTCTCGTTCATCGCCCTCTGCCCATTGGCAAGCATCGGCATCAACAGTGGAATCGTAACCACTACTTACCCCGACAATACCCGCCGGGAAGAACCGCTCAGCCAATCGTTCCGGGTAGAAAATGCGCTCAACCGCTTTATCAACCGGTTCCATGTGGAAGGAGACGACAAGAAATTCTGCGGGCTATACGGCTACACCACGTTCAATGCCGTGAAGTATTTTGAACACATCCCCGTGAAAGAAAGTCATGACGAACAGAATGACGCTCCCGACTTACTATACATATTATATAAGTATATCATCGTCTTCAATCACTTTAAGAATGAGCTCACTCTGGTAGAGATGCTGGCTGAAGGAGAAGAAAGCAATTTGTCACAACTGGAATCGGCCATTGAAAACCGTAACTATGCTTCATACAATTTCTCTGTGACCGGCCCTGTCACCAGCACCATCACCGACGAAGAACACAAGGCAAACGTACGCAAAGGCATCGCCCATTGCCTGCGGGGAGATGTCTTCCAGATTGTGCTTTCCAGACGGTTTATCCAACCTTATGCGGGTGACGACTTCAAAGTGTATCGTGCTTTGCGAAGCATCAACCCCTCTCCCTACCTGTTCTATTTCGATTTCGGCGGCTACCGCATCTTCGGCTCGTCACCCGAAACGCATTGCAAAGTGGAAAGCGGACAGGCGTATATCGACCCGATTGCCGGCACCACACGCCGCACGGGAGACACCATCAAAGACAAGGAACTGACGGAAGCTCTTTTGGCTGATCCGAAAGAAAACGCAGAACATGTAATGCTGGTGGACCTGGCACGCAACGATCTCAGCCGGAATTGCCACGACGTACGGGTAGTATTCTACAAAGAACCCCAATACTACAGCCATGTCATCCATCTGGTGAGCCGCGTCAGCGGTGCCCTGAACAACGGAGCAAATCCGCTCAAGACCTTTATCGACACTTTCCCTGCCGGAACCCTGAGCGGTGCACCCAAGGTACGTGCCATGCAGCTTATCAGCGAAATAGAACCTCACAACCGCGGAGCCTACGGAGGTTGTATCGGCTTCATCGGCCTGAACGGAGAATTGAACCAGGCGATAACGATCCGCACTTTCGTAAGCCGCAACAACGAATTGTGGTTCCAGGCCGGAGGCGGTATCGTAGCACGCAGTCAGGACGAATACGAACTGCAAGAAGTCAATAATAAACTGGGGGCCCTGAAAAAGGCAATAGACCTGGCCGTAAAACTAAAAAACTGAAGTAAAATGAATAGGTTCACCACAGAGTAACACAGAGTTCCACAGAGTTTTAATCTCTTGTTTATAGGATGTTTACGAGAAAATATCTTCTCTGTGAAACTCTGTGTCACTCTGTGGTGAATCCCCCAAACAATTTCAAAACAATGAACAACGAGATAAATACCCTTAACAGACAGAAAGGAGCGATTCTCCTTCTGGACAATTATGACTCTTTCACCTATAACCTGCTGCATGTGGTAAAAGAACAGGGAGTGACCGACATTGAAGTATTCCGCAATGACGAGATAACACTGGACGAGGTGGAACGTTTCGATAAGATCATCCTCTCGCCGGGACCGGGCATACCGGAAGAAGCCGGACTGTTACTGCCCATCATCCGGAAATATGCGGCAACCAAAAGTATCCTGGGAGTTTGTCTGGGCCATCAGGCCATCGGCGAAGCATTCGGAGCCACACTCGAAAATCTGACGGAAGTATATCACGGGGTTCAGACTCCGGTCAGCATATTGAAAGAAGATATCCTCTTCAGGGGATTGGGACGTGAAATTCCCGTAGGACGCTATCACTCCTGGGTGGTGAGCCGCAAGGATTTCCCCGGATGCCTGGAGATCACGGCCGAAAGCCGGGAGGGACAAATCATGGCATTACGGCACCGGACGTACGACGTACATGGCATTCAGTTTCATCCCGAATCGGTGCTGACTCCACAGGGAAAAGAGATAATCAAGAACTTCTTAAACAACCGATAAGCGCGCCTTATGACCGCGCATGCGTAACATTGAAAAAACAAACTATATGAAACAGATTTTATACAAATTATTCGAACATCAATATCTGGGTCGCGACGAAGCCCGCACCATATTGCAGAACATTGCACAAGGCAAATACAATGATGCACAGGTGGCCTCGCTGATCACCGTCTTCCTGATGCGTAACATCTCGGTAGAGGAACTTTGCGGATTTCGTGACGCACTGCTTGAAATGCGGGTCCCGGTAGATTTGAGTGAGTTTGCCCCAATAGACATTGTGGGAACCGGAGGGGACGGCAAGAATACCTTCAACATCTCCACCGCGGCTTGCTTCACAGTAGCCGGTGCCGGATTTCCGGTAGTCAAACATGGGAATTACGGTGCCACTTCCGTCAGCGGAGCCAGCAACGTGATGGAACAGCACGAAGTAAAGTTCACCGACCATACAGACCGCCTGCGCCGCTCGATGGAGAAGTGTAACATCGCTTATCTGCATGCACCTCTGTTCAACCCGGCTCTGAAAGCGGTGGCACCGATACGCAAAGCATTGGCCGTACGCACGTTCTTCAATATGCTGGGCCCGTTGGTAAACCCTGTCATCCCCACCTATCAACTGCTCGGAGTATACAACCTCCCGCTGCTCCGCCTGTATACCTATACCTATCAGGAAAGCGCTACCCGCTTTGCGGTAGTACATAGCCTGGACGGATATGACGAAATCTCTCTGACCGACGAATTTAAAGTGGCGACATGTGGAAACGAGAAAATCTACACTCCGGAGAGCCTGGGCTTCAACCGCTGTCGGGAATCCGAACTCGACGGTGGAAATACCCCGGAAGATGCCGCAAGAATATTTGACGCCGTAATGGAGGGAACAGCCACCGAAGCACAGAAGAATGTGGTGATCGTCAATGCGGCCTTTGCCATCCGGGTGATTTGTCCGGAGAAACCGATAGAAGAATGTATCGCCCTGGCACGGGAATCACTGGAAAGCGGCAAGGCACGGGAGACTTTAAAGAAATTTGTCGAACTAAACGGATAGAAAAGCTATCACCCATCAAAGAAACATGAAAGATATATTATCTGAAATCATTGCCAATAAACGTTTTGAGATCGACCTGCAGAAACAGGCCATCCCATCGGAACAGCTTCAGGAGAAGTTATCTGACGAGGTACAGCCGGGCTACTCCATGAAGCAGGCACTGGCCTCTTCGGCTACCGGTATCATTGCCGAGTTCAAACGCCGGTCTCCGTCCAAAGGCTGGATCTATGAAAATGCATGTCCGGAACAAGTCGTGCCGGACTATATAGCCGCCGGTGCTTCGGCGCTTTCTATACTCACGGATGAAAAATTCTTCGGAGGAAGCCTGAAGGATATTCGCACAGCACGCCCTTTGGTGAATATCCCGATCCTGCGCAAAGATTTTATAATCGATGAATATCAACTGTTCCAGGCCAAAATTGTGGGAGCCGACGCCATATTGCTGATAGCTGCCGCACTGGAGGCCGATCAATGTCATGCGCTTGCCGCAAAAGCCCATGAATTGGGACTGGAAGTCTTGCTAGAGATTCATACTGCCGAAGAACTGCCATTTATAAATAAGGAGATAGACATGGTAGGTATCAATAACCGCAACCTGGGCACTTTCTTCACAGATGTAGAGAATTCTTTCCGGTTAGCCGGACAGTTGCCTCAGGATGCGCTGTTGGTATCGGAAAGCGGCATCTCGGATCCGGAAACAGTGAAACGCCTGCGTAAAGCCGGGTTCCGGGGATTCCTGATCGGAGAAACGTTTATGAAAACCCAACAGCCCGGACAGAAATTAAAAGAATTTATAAACGACCTGAATTCACCACAGAGTGACACAGAGTCTCACTGAGAATTTTTCAAAGAAAACATTTATAATAAAAAAAATAAAACTCAGTGAGACTCAGTGTCACTCTGTGGTGAACCCAACTTTAAACCCAAAATGATGAACGACAAATTAATAAAAGTCTGCGGGATGCGCGAAGCTGAAAATATTCGTGAGGTAGAGCAACTAAAGGTGGACATGATAGGCTTTATCTTCTATCCGAAATCTCCCCGTTGCCTCTACGAACTTCCTGCCTACATGCCGGTCAAAGCAAAGCGTGTCGGTGTCTTTGTCAACGAAGACAAAAAGGAGATCGAAATATTTGCCGACCGTTTCAGCCTGGATTATATCCAGCTGCATGGTAATGAATCGCCGGAATACTGTCATTCGCTCCGGGCTACCGGACTGCGGCTGATCAAAGCGTTCTCCATTGCCCGAAGAAAAGACTTTGAAAACATCGGAACTTACGAAGAGTCCTGCGACTATTTCCTGTTCGACACCAAATGCGAACAACATGGCGGCTCAGGAAATCAGTTCGACTGGAGCATGTTAAACAGTTATAAAGGGAAAAAGCCTTTTCTGCTTAGTGGAGGCATCAATCCATACAGTCCGCCTACACTGAAAGAGTTGCGCCATCCACAACTGGCAGGCTTCGATCTGAACAGCCGTTTCGAAACAAAACCGGGATTGAAAGATGTGGAAAGACTCAGGCACTTTCTGGAGGAACTGAGGAAATAACCCGCATCTGCACCAACCCTATATTCACATAAGACAGTAACAGATAAAAATAAAAGTATATGAACAGAATAAACCAACTTTTCGACAGCAATCCCAGAGATTTGCTATCCATCTATTTTTGTGCCGGCTATCCTACTCTCGAAGGGACAACCGAAGTAATCCGTACTCTTGAAAAACATGGAGTGAACATGATTGAAATCGGTATTCCTTTCAGCGATCCGATGGCTGACGGTATGGTGATTCAGAATGCCGCCACGCAGGCCCTCCGCAACGGAATGTCACTCAGACTATTGTTTGAACAACTGCACGACATCCGTCGGGATGTAAAAATCCCATTAATCCTGATGGGATATCTCAACCCGATCATGCAGTTCGGCTTTGACAACTTCTGCCGGCAATGCGCCGAATGCGGCATTGACGGAGTCATCATTCCCGACCTTCCTTTCAAAGACTATCAGGAACACTTCCGCACCATTGCAGAGCGGTATGACGTGAAGGTAATCATGCTTATCACCCCTGAAACAAGTGAAGAACGCGTACGCGAGATTGATGAACACACCGACGGATTCATTTATATGGTTTCATCGGCTGCCACCACAGGAGCTCAACAAGACTTTGACGGGCAAAAACGTGCTTACTTTAAAAAGATCGAAAAAATGAATCTTCGTAATCCCCGGATGGTCGGTTTCGGTATCAGCAACGAGGCTACCTTCCGTGCCGCTTGCGAAAATGCCTCGGGAGCCATCATCGGCAGCCGTTTTGTCACTCTGCTCCATGAAGAGAAGAACCCGGAGAAAGCAATCACACGCTTAAAAGCTATTTTGAATTTATCATCCAATGATTTGAGATAAATCAATCCCCCAAAAAGATGTATCCACCACAGAAGCTCACACAGATTTGCACAGATTAATTTCATTAGTTATCCATAGACTAGCCACACAATATGGAATTCTGTGTGAACTTCTGTGGTGAATGCTCCCCCCTCCCCGCCGTTCATCATCGAAAACCGTTTGTCATTGAAAGTTTATTGTTTTTCATTCGCCGTTCATCACTTAAAATTGTTATCTTTGTCGGGAAAATAGCAAAAATGACACAGATATGAAAGCAGATTACCCCTCCGTACTACTTATTTATACGGGTGGAACTATCGGAATGATAGAAAACCCAGAAACCGGTGCTCTGGAAAATTTTAATTTCGACCATCTACTAAAACACGTACCCGAACTAAAAAGATTCAATTATCGTATCTCTTCTTACCAGTTTGATCCCCCCATCGACTCCTCGGATATGGAACCGGCATTTTGGGCCAAACTGGTTGAAATAATAAACTACAACTACGATTCTTTTGACGGCTTTGTGATCCTGCACGGCACCGACACAATGGCCTATACAGCTTCTGCTCTCAGTTTCATGCTCGAGAATCTGAGTAAACCCGTCATCCTGACCGGCTCTCAGCTCCCGATCGGTACGCTGCGGACGGACGGTAAGGAAAACCTGATTACAGCCATTGAAATCGCGGCAGCCAAAAATCCGGACGGTACGGCCATCGTTCCCGAGGTCTGCATCTTTTTTGAAAACCATCTGATGCGGGGCAATCGCACGACTAAAATCAATGCTGAAAACTTTAACGCTTTCCGTTCATTCAACTATCCGCCACTGGCCCGGGTAGGTATACATATTAAATATGAACCCAACCTGATTCGCAAACCGGATTTGAGCAAGCCCCTGAAACCACACTATCTATTCGATACCAATGTAGTAATACTCACGCTTTTCCCCGGAATACAAGAGGGCATTGTTTCGGCACTGCTTCATGTACCGGGACTCAAAGCAGTGGTACTCAAAACTTTCGGATCGGGGAATGCTCCCCAAAAGGAGTGGTTCATCAGAGAACTGAAAGATGCCACCGACCGGGGAATCATCATCGTCAACATCACCCAATGCGCTTCCGGCGCCGTCGAAATGGAACGTTACGGAACAGGAATCCAATTACTACAGGCAGGGGTGATCAGCGGCTATGACAGCACGCCGGAATGTGCAGTGACCAAATTGATGTTCCTCTTAGGACACGGACTCGATAATAAAGAGATCAGATACAAGATGAACTCTTGCCTGATCGGTGAAATAACTAAAAGGGTCGAATAAAAAATGTTTTATTGATCGCTTCCACACAACAATAACCTGTTTGAATTCCGCTTTTCCGTCTCAGGGGAGTGAAAGGGCTCTTTTCAAAGCATGCCCCTCCCCTTGATAAATTTTGTTAATTGAGTTATAGATAGTTATTAACTAAACCATATACCTCAATTTATAGTTGTATATTTGTATTGCATATTTGCAAATATTGAGCAAAACAAACAGGTATGAAAACATCAATTAACAAACTATGTATTGCTGCGTCGATACTGGTTACGGCTGCGGGCATATCCGCTTGTGTAGACGACAACAAAACTCTCTATGATCCGGAGTATAAGACTCCTAATCCGATGGAGGAAATCAGTGCACCGACCGGATTTGACTGGTCGTCGACCCATTCCATTAAATTCAATGTAGAGGTTAACGACGAATTTGACGGACAGTATTATTATACCGTAGAAATAGTAGATAAAAACCCGCTTGAAGCAACGACAGAAGAGCCCTATAATACCTTAGCCAAAGGAGTTGCCAGGAAGGGAGAAACTTATCAGACCGAAGTGGTATCTTCCAAAGATACCAAATATCTTTATGTCTGTCAGACTGACCCACGTGGCAGAGACCGGATTAAACAGGTAGAAATCGACGAGTCAACCTCCCATATTCAGTGCTCTTTTACAGGTACATCTGCAATCAAAACGAGAGCTTTTGCAACCACCAGGGGGAATAACGGAGGAATTGACATTCCGAAAAGAACAGAACAAAGCTATGACATCAGCCGGGCTATCCCGGTAACAAGTCCTTCACAGGTTCTGCAAGGAGGCCAAACCTATATTGTTACGGGAAACTTTTCAGGTAAATTCACAGATACCTCTCTCAGCAACTCGAACAAAGCGACCGTCTATATACAAGGAACCTGGGAACTGGCACAGGTCACCCAAGACTTCCTGGATATTATTGTTTTGAAGGATGGAAAGATTAATGGAAAATATCTGATGCTGCAGAATACAAGTACTTTAACAATCCAATCCGGAGCAGAAGTATCTTTATCCGATCAATTGATATGTAACACATACAGCACTATTTGCAATTTCGGTGATCTGAAAACAAAGAATATGAAATTGAACACCAACGATATTCTTTACAATGGACACAAAACGGACATCACGAACAGTCTGGATGCTTCGCAAGGAGGCAACATCCACAATTTCGGGAAACTGGATGTAGAGAATACGATAAAGCTAAATACGCCTTCCATTGTATATAATGCGCCAGAATGTAAGATAGAAGCTAAGACATATGAAGCTGCGGGAAGTACGAATGTGAACTTCGGCGAAATGGAATTTGATACTTATGATAGCGGTGAAGCGGGAGGTTCGCTATATAACAATTGTATGCTGTTTGTAGAGCACATGAAGGCAGGCGGCATCGTTTATCTGGATCATGGAGTGATAGCCGAAGAAAAAGAAGACGATGAAGAGAACGAACTCTTCGAAGAAGCCGATGATATTGAGTTCTATGACAATGCTAAAGTGACTTTAGCGAATGGTTCGATGATAAAAGCCAAAAATATAATTGCTAAATCCGGTTTATCGGTTAACGGTGAAGGCAATGAAACCTCTTTATTAAAAGCGACCGAAAAAGTACAAATCCAAAATTGGGATGTCCGTTTTAATGGCAGATTGTGTATCACCGGAAAGATCAGTTGCTCCAATCCGGACATGTATCAGGCAGGAAGTGAAGTAACCTTCTCCGAAAGTCCGGACGTAATCATTACCGGCTGCAACGGAAAAGCAGAGGTACCCGATCCGGCTCCCGAGCCTTCCGATCCGGTGTTCCCCATCATTGTAGATGACAATCATAACTATACATATCTGTTTGAAGACCAATGGCCTTTGTATGGAGATTACGATATGAACGATATCGTACTGGAGGTTAAAAAGAGGAAAATAAGCATCGATAAACACAATAAAGTCACCGAATTCGATCTGTCTGTCGAACTGCGTGCGGTCGGTGCGCAGAAGACAATTGCCGCAGCGATCATGTTTGATGAAATTCCGGCATCTGCCGTCACACAAGCTGTCACTTACGCCGACAATTATCAGCCGGTATCTTTTGAGCTGACAGACAAAAACATAGAGAAGGGACAAGAGTATGCAGTAGTTCCTCTATTCGACAATGCACATGCATTGATGGAACGTCCGACAGGCTCGTTTGTCAACACGATATCCGGAAGTGACAACAATCAAAAGAATACCCAGACCATTCATTTCACACTCAGATTCGACTCGTCTGTTGCACCAAGCAGTGATGCTCTTAATATCAATAACTTGAATATTTTTATCATCACAGACAGGGGAAGCAAACGAAAAGAGATCCACGTAGCCGGATACCGGCCGACCCAACTGGCAAACACTGAGTTATTCGGAGGGAATAACGACGCCTCTTCTCTCAATGGAAAGAAGTATTACATCAGTAAAGATAACCTGGCTTGGGGAATCATGGTTCCGACCCAATTTAAGTGGCCATTGGAATATACACAGATTCAAAAGGCATATTCTCAATTCGCCGGATGGGTCACCACGGGCGGAGCGGATAACAAGAAATGGTGGAACGATTTTGATAACACAAAAGTGTTCCAAACCAATAAAAATTAAAACAAACAATTGTGTGAGCCGGGCAATAAACGTTTCCCGGCTCTTTTTTATGTCTAAAAGAGAGTCTTCATATAAAAACACTTCTTTTAGAGAACATTGTTACAAAAATATTATATATATTTGCAGTATAGAGTAAGCATACTCCATACATATCAAGAGAACAAACAGCAAGACAAACAACATAACTCTTACTAATCACATTATGAGAAAGCTAATATTACTTGTTGACGATAAAGAAACTATCGCTAAGGTCGCATCAATCTATTTAGGAAAAGATTATGATATTCAATATTTTCCCGACCCCATCCACGCACTTGAATGGCTACATGAAGGAAAAACACCCGATCTGATTATATCGGATATACGCATGCCGCTGATGAGAGGGGACGAATTTCTACATTATTTAAAATGTAATGAGTTGTTCAAAGACATACCCGTCATCATGCTTTCCAGTGAAGAAAGTACAAGTGAAAGGATCAGGCTGCTGCAAGAAGGAGCTGTAGATTATATCCTGAAACCTTTCAACCCAATGGAACTAAAAATACGTGTCAAAAAAATCATAGAATAAATGTTACATCTCATTTATATTGGGAGACATGCTGATACTATCGAACAATTCTCTAAGATAGCTGAAGGGGCATTTTATGCCATTCAAAACAGTAGAAAAGCAAGCGAATTTATCGATAAAATACGTGAGAAATATGACATAGTGATTCTTTTCGAGCAACGGATCATCTCAAAAGACATCCCCGAAATCCAATATCTGAGAAAGAAATTTCCGGGAGTATATATCGCTCTCGTTACAGAGGGAATCAATAAGGAAGAACGGCCCGCTTACCTGAAGGCCGGTATCAATAATTCAATACCATTTAATTCTACCCCCGAAACTTTTAAAGACATAACGGAGTTTATGATGCGGCGCAAGCAGCAAAAGATTAATGATATCCACAAAAAAGGAGCAAATCTACTGTTCTTCAAGCTCCCTTTATGGAAAAGATTATTTGATATCGTCTTCTCTTCTATCGCCATATTATGTTTGTCGCCAATACTGATAATTACGGCTGTAGCCATCCGCCTGGAAAGTAAAGGTGCTGTGGTATACAAGTCGAAACGGGTAGGAAGCAATTATAAAATATTCGACTTCCTGAAGTTTCGCTCCATGTACACTGACGCAGACAAGCATCTGAGAGACTTCAACCAGCTCAATCAATATCAGACAGAAGAAGAACCGGAACTGAGCGGAGAAGAGTTCCTGATCGGTGACGATATAGAACTGAACGAAGAAGAGACCATGTTAATTTCAGATGACTTCATCATATCCGAACAAAACTATACAAGCAAAAAATCGATAGAAAAAAAGAATGCATTCGTTAAATTGGAGAATGATCCCCGCATCACCAAAGTAGGACGCATCATCCGCAAATACAGTATCGACGAGTTGCCGCAATTGGTCAATATATTGAAGGGAGATATGTCTATCGTAGGCAACCGACCCCTCCCGCTTTACGAAGCGGAACTGTTGACAAGCGATGAATATATTGACCGCTTTATGGGACCGGCAGGACTAACCGGGCTTTGGCAAGTAGAAAAACGCGGAAGCAGTGGAAAGTTGTCTGCCGATGAACGTAAACAACTGGACATTAAATATGCCCAAACGTTTTCTTTCTTACTCGACATGGAGATTATCCTAAGGACTTTCACCGCGTTTATACAAAAAGAAAACGTATAACCGTACGATATCGGATCATGGATACTTTTATTCAAACAACAGATTTCATCTTATTTCTATGCTTCAGTCTGATGACTGTTTATCTGGGAGTTTTGGCAATAGCAGCTTCTCTAAGAAACGACACTCCATATCCCCAAGCAGGAAAAAGACATAGATTCGCCATTCTGGTTCCCCCGGGTAGCACTTCCCTCCCCTTACCCCATTATCCGGAAGAGCTATATCAAGTATTCACTTATGAAGATCTGACAGAAGCTATAGCCGCACTGAATGAAAATGATTTCGATGGTGTAGTCGTCCTGGGAGAAACCACCCGGATCGAACCTGCCTTCCTGGAGGAAATCAACAGCGTTTTCGATGCCGGCATCCAAGCCATTCAACTCCGTCACATCACGGAAAAACGTTCGACCCGCAAACAATACTTTCAGGCTCTGAACGAAGAAATCACTCAGGCCCTGTTCGGGACAGGGGCAACCCGCCTGGGAGTGTCATCGGCTTTATACGGTGCGGACATGGTATTGGACTTGAAATGGCTGAAAAAGAATCAAAAGAGCCGCAAGAGCAATCTGGAAAGAAGATTAGTCCGGCAAGGTATTTTCGTGGAATATCTGGAAAAAGTGAAAGTTTATAGCAGCGACATACGTGCTCCACGCTATAAAGTAAGATTTTCCAAAGCGCTCCGCGCACTTCCGGAAGCAATATTCACTGCCCACTGGGATTATTGCAACAAAATACTCAGATGGATTCTTCCTTCCCGGAAAACGAATTTAATAAGTATTGCACTTATTGCAACGGCATTGCTTTGCTACGACTGGAGTCTGTCTCTGAAGTGGTGGAGCTTACTTTATATACTGATGTTCATCATTTGTCTGGCTATCCCGGATTATCTGGTACGACAAAAAACAAAAAAATAACCAACTCTCCCGATTATGGCACTGAAAGAGAAAATCAAACAGAATCCCGCACTGAAACAAGCTGTACACCGTTTTATTATGCATCCGGTAAAAACACGTCCCAACTGGTGGATACGTATATTCTCTTTCCTCTACCTAAAACGTGGAAAAGGCTCTGTGATTTACCGTAGCGTACGCCAGGATCTTCCCCCATTCAATCTCTTCTCTCTCGGGAAGTATTCGGTAGTGGAAGATTTTTCGTGTCTGAACAATGCTGTAGGCGACCTGATTATCGGGGAATATACCCGAATCGGACTGGGCAACACCATTATCGGCCCCGCAACCATCGGCAACCATGTAAACCTGGCACAGAATGTAACCGTAACCGGCCTGAACCATAATTATCAGGACACAGGCAAGCGGATAGACGAACAAGGAGTAAGCACACAACCCATCACGATTGAAGATGATGTATGGGTAGGTGCCAATTCGGTAATTTTACCCGGCGTGACACTGGGCAAACATTGCGTAGTAGCTGCCGGAAGTGTAGTCAGTCGCTCCATCCCTCCCTACTCTGTCTGTGCCGGCAGTCCGGCTAAAGTAGTCAAACAGTTCAATCCGGAGAGCCGAACCTGGGAAAAAACAGTCTCAAAAAACGGAAAGTAACTACATATAGTGAGATACTCTACATAATATACCCTAAAAAGGGGATTGTGGCAACCGCCGAAACCGCCTATCTTTGCAGTATCAGAATTTAATTAATTAGTCATAATTTTATTACGTAGCCACATTTGAGTAAAAGAAACAATCCCGCCGAAGTGATTTCGTCGGGATTTTGTTATGAATCTATTTCACCACAGATTACACGGATCAATACAGATTCCATCATCTGATTCTCAATGAAATAAATTATTTATCCACATAATTTGCAGTGAGTTCCGAGCATAAAAAAAAACGAGTAAATTCTTAAGTAGAATTACCCGCCCCACATCAGAAAAGCCATAAAGGCTTTTCTTTATTACCTCAAAATTCCTAAAAACACAATCTTCTTTTTACCTAAAAAACTTTCAATAACCTATTCTTCTTTTACCTTTAAAAATCTTTACCTAATTGAAAATCACTTGAAACTTTTTAATACCTTAAATCTTTATCTAATACCTAATATTCTATTTTACCTTAAATAGCAATTTCTCAACTGCACTGCAAAGGTACGGCTTTTTTCGGATTCAGCAAACGCTTTTATGTTTTATAACATTCTTTTAGAGCTATAAATCCTTCACATCACTAAGCTCAACCAGCTTATTTACAATAGCATAGATGGTCAGACCGGCCGCACTGTGTATTTGCAACTTCTTGCTGATGTTTCTGCGATGTGTAATCACAGTATGAATGGAGAGGAACAGCTTTTCGGCTATCTCCTTATTGGTCATTCCTTTCACCACACAAATCACAATCTCCTTTTCACGCTGGCTCAAATTCTCTTGACTGTCCTCCTCTTCTTCGGGCTCGATATTCTGCAAAAGATTGATTTTATTGGCCAATGCCTCCAAATCATCGAAAATAGAAAAAGACGCATCGTATTTACTGAGCAACGAAGCATCGATAAACGAACTGACCAACGCTACTACCCGGATTCCTTTGCCGGCAGTCTCTTCACGGAAACGCGCCACATCAAAAAAGTCACCAAAGGTGGGATTGACAACCAGTATGTCAGGAAACTGCGTACGCAGACAATCATTAAGCGCCTCTACCGACAACAACTCCACCGGTTGAATCTTTAAATTGGGTAAACGTTTCAGGGCCAGTGTCAGACCACTGCGTATGATCACCGAAGTCTCGGCGACAGCTATACGGATTGATTCATTATTTTTCATTTTCTCGCATCCTCCTTTCCAATTTCAGAATGGCAGGAACAAACAGATAATCTTCTACTTTGCAATGTGATTCAAGTCCCTCTTCGCAAGCATATATATCGAACAAGGCAGCATTCAGCACATTGGTATTGGCCTTGGCAGGACAGTATTTAATAATAATGTTCTTCAGTTCCGTTAGGCGTTCCCCTACCTGATCGTGATGTTTCGAGAAGGTGCTGATCTGATAATTCTTGGGAGCATTGCCATGAATCAGCGTATCTACATACTTAAACACTGTCTTTTCTTCATACTCCATGTGCTTGCGTACCTCCCGCATATATCCGTCAAAGAACTTTAGAATAAGGAAGGAGACATCGTCCTGCGAACAGTCAATGGCTTCAATCAGTTTCCTCCGGATGGCAGGCAGGCAGTAATCAAGAAAATAAATATGCGCCTGTCTCAGATAATCGACTAGGGCCGGTATCGAAATATCGTCGGCACTGCCGTCCATACGCGAGAATCCCTCGGCCATGAAGTTAACGACTACCAGAAACGTCTGACAATCGACATTATTCATTTCGCAGACTTCTTTCACCGTTTTGTCACCAAACCCCAGCGAAAGTCCAAACCGGCTCATAACTTGTAAAAGAGAATAATTATCACCGATAAGGTCGATCATTTTATCGGTAGGCTTATATTTTTGCAGTTTATCCATCAAACACCTTATTTATATTACGGGTGCAAAGAAACACAATATTTTAATGGTATACAATCACTATAAATAGGTATTTTCACTATAAACAGACTAAAAAAGGACAAGAAATGACTAAACAGGACGGTCTGCAAGCAACAAAATCACAGATTATTATTCATCGTTCACCACTATTTTTTACCTTTGCACAATTCAACTAAAACATAAACAATATGACAAACGAACTGGAACTGAAATACGGTTGCAACCCCAACCAAAAGCCCGCGCGTATCTTTATTAAAGAAGGTGAGTTGCCTATCGAAGTCCTGAACGGACGCCCCGGATATATCAATCTATTGGACGCCCTCAACAGTTGGCAATTAGTGAAAGAGCTGAAAGAAGCGACCGGACTTCCGGCAGCTGCTTCATTCAAGCATGTAAGCCCGGCAGGTGCTGCGGTAGCAGTAGAAATGAACGACACGTTGAAGAAGATTTATTTCGTAGACGACATGGAACTCTCTCCGATGGCAACTGCATACGCCCGTGCCCGAGGTGCGGACCGAATGTCATCATACGGAGACTTTATCGCCCTTTCCGATATCTGTGACGAACCGACTGCCCGAATCATCAACCGTGAAGTATCGGATGGCGTGATTGCTCCCGGCTATACTCCGGAAGCACTTGAGATCCTGAGAAACAAACGTAAAGGTACATATAATGTCATCAAGATCGATCCGGCCTACCGTCCGGCTCCCATCGAACATAAGGATGTATTCGGAATCACATTTGAACAGGGACGAAACGAACTGAAGATAGACGAAAGCCTGCTAAAGGAAATGCCTACCCGTAACCGGATCATCCCGGCCGATGCCCAACGCGACCTGATTATCGCACTGATCACTTTAAAATATACACAATCCAACTCTGTCTGCTATGCCAAAGACGGACAAGCTATCGGCATCGGTGCAGGACAGCAATCACGCATTCATTGTACCCGCCTGGCCGGAAACAAAGCCGATATCTGGTATTTGCGCCAACACCCGAAAGTAATGAATCTGCCCTGGAAAGAAAAAATACGCCGTGCCGACCGCGACAATACAATCGATGTATACATCTCGGACGACTACATGGACGTACTGGCCGATGGTGTATGGGAACAATTCTTCACCCGGAAACCGGAAGTGCTGACCCGTGAAGAAAAACGTGCATGGCTCGATACCCAATCGGGCGTAGCTTTAGGATCGGATGCTTTCTTCCCGTTTGGAGACAACATTGAGCGCGCGCACAAAAGCGGTGTGAGCTACATTGCCCAACCGGGAGGTTCTGTTCGTGACGATCATGTGATAGAAACTTGTGATAAATATGACATAGCAATGGCCTTTACAGGTATCCGCCTGTTCCACCATTGATAACAATCGCCCCCCTCCCCTCCCCATTTATAGTGATAGCTACCCTGCTATTTCCATTATAAATGGGGATTTTCTATTTCTGCCGGACCGCCTATCTTTGCCGTATCATTTAAAAACAAGATCAGAAATGAATAAGATTGGAGTATTTTACGGTTCCACAACGGGGACTACCGAAGATGTAGCCCACCGGATTGCAGAAAAACTGAACGTTCCCAATGTTGACATCCACGATGCCTCAAAACTGAACGACGAGTTAGTGAAAGAATATGATGTATTAGTACTGGGCACCTCTACGTGGGGAGCAGGCGAGCTTCAGGATGACTGGTACGACGGTATCAAAGTACTGAAGAAGGCTGACTTGTCTCACAAATTCGTAGCCCTCTTCGGCTGTGGCGATTCAGACTCTTACAGTGACACCTTCTGCGACGGTATCGGCATCTTATACGAAGAACTTAAAGACACCCACTGCACCTTCTGCGGGGCAACCGATCCGTCGGGCTACACATTCGACTCTTCTGTTGCGGTAATCAACGGCAAGTTTGTAGGACTTCCTTTAGATGAAGTGAACGAAGATGGCAAAACCGACGAGCGTATCGCTCAATGGACTGAAGCCTTGAAAAAAGAATGTATCAACTAATTTAAAAACTCCAACGAACGTTATGGCTATCGAACGAAAGGTTCCGGGTGAAATACGAATTTTCCTGAACCATGTATACGAATTCAAGAAGGGAGTACGCAACATGGTACTCTATACGATGAACAAGGAACACGAAGCCTTTGCCATACGCCGTCTGGAAAGACAGAATATCAGCTACCTGATACAAGAAGTAAACGCCAATAAGATAAATCTGTTCTTTGGTAAGGCCGAATGTATGGATGCCATACGACATATCATTATTCGGCCTTTAAACCATCTCACTCCGGAAGAAGATTTCATTTTGGGCGCCATGCTCGGATACGACATCTGCCAACAGTGCAAACGCTATTGCAACAAAAAAGGGAATATAAAGATTGCCGGCTGAGTTGCAGCTTGCTTTCAGTACAGGTAACAAGGTTCATCAGGCCAATGCATTAATGGCATAGGGAGATGAACTATTAGAAAGTCTCACCATCACAGGGTAACACAGAGTTCCACAGAGAAGAAAATAACAGAAAACTCCGTAGGACTCTGTTTCAATTTGTGGTGAAATCAATTCACCCCCCAACCGAACTACCTCTCTACCGGATACAACACACCTACTGCCTCTTTCTTTCTTCATTTCATAAAGAATGTTATTCCCGTAGTATTTTCCGTTGGAAATTTGTTTTATAAGAAAACAATTAATTAAGAACCTGTTTAAATTTTCCTGGAATAAACTTTTATATGGTTTTTATCGATCTGTTTTGAGTCTCTTTTTCGATCTATTTCCTTGTTTTCATGCGTCACATAGCCCGCTATGCCTTCACAGAGACAAGAGAATATCCTTGAAAATAAATCTCAAAACAATCTCGAACAAAATTCAGACAGATTCTAAAACACCCTGAAATAAAGATGATTAAAGCATTTTTGAAAAAGAACCGACTCACATTTATCGGTCTCGTCATTGGAGCTGTAGGAGGATTCCTGTATTGGAAATACGTAGGTTGCACCAGCGGAACTTGTCCCATTACCTCTTCACCGGTCAACAGTACCCTTTGGGGAGCTGTTATGGGCGGCCTGCTCTTGAATCTGTTTAAAACAGACAGTACCCCTAAAAAAACAAACTAATCACACCTCTTATGACAACCACAAACGAACAAGAACAATCGAGAGCCTACATACTTGCAGGCCTCTTTACGCTCTCACTACGTCTTGTAGTGGGATGGACTTACTTTTCGGCTTTCTGGCGACGCCTCGTACTCGAGAATAAGCTGATACCGGACAGTGCCGGATACATCGGAGAGAAGTTTAACCATTTCCTTCCCAATTCGATAGGTATCCGCCCGGTCATCGAATATCTGGTATCGACACCTGATATGTTATGGTGGGCAATGGTGATTTTTACTCTTGTAGAAGGTATAGTCGGACTGCTTTATATGTTGGGGTTCTTCACCCGTCTGATGAGTATCGGCGTATTCAGTCTGGCCACCGGCATTCTCCTGGGGTCAGGATGGTTGGGAACCACCTGTCTGGACGAATGGCAGATCGGTATTCTGGGTGTAGCCGCCGGTTTCACCATCTTCCTTTCCGGCGGAGGAAAGTACTCGGTCGACCATCTGATAGAGCGGAAATTCTCTTTAAAGAAGAAAGCAGCCTGGCTGTCATGGCTGACTTCCGGAGAATTGCCTGTAAGCGCCAAGCGATTTGCCAATGTCAGCGTGGCAGGTGCCATCGTTATCTTCACACTGAGCCTATATACCAACCAAGAGTTCCACAATGGCGTCTGGGGCCCCCTTCATAACAAGTCCGTCAAACCGAAAATTGAAATATCCGACGCACAAATAGAGAACAACTCTCTGTCATTCAGTGTTTATCGCGTTGAAGGTGTCGATGTATACGGTTCTTTCCTGATTGGTATCAGCCTGAAGAATGCCGATGGAGACATTGTGCTGGAAAAGAAAGGAGAAGAATTAGCAGACTTCCCGATCGGAAATATCGATAATAAATACATTGCCCGGGTAGCTCCGGGTAAGCACAGCCTGGTAATCCCACTCGGAAGCAAAGCGACCCTTACAATCGATGATACGGCTATAGGCAGTTTGCCCAAAGGAAAGTATGAATTAGTACTGACCGACATCAGTGGTATCACCTGGAAAAAAGAAATCATCCATTAATAACCATTAAAAAGCAGAAAAATGAAAAAGAGCATTCTTATCCCCTTCCTATTCATGGGACTGTTGGCTTTCGCATCTTGCAAAGGGACATCCGAGAATAAATCGACCACCGCTACAGATACGGTACAAGCCGAAAAGCCACAATCGGGCACCATTCACCTGACCCGTGCGGAATTTCTGAAAAAGATAGCCGACTACGAAAACCATTCCAAAGAGTGGAAGTATCTGGGTGACAAACCGGCTATTGTCGACTTCTACGCCGACTGGTGCGGTCCCTGCAAAATGGTGGCCCCGATACTTGAAGAATTATCCAAAGAGTATGCCGGAAAGATTTATATCTATAAAGTAAATGTCGATAAAGAGCCGGAACTGGCAAGAGACTTTGGTATTCAGAGTATTCCTACCATTTGGTTTGTGCCGATGAAAGGCGAACCCCAGGTCAATATGGGAGCTTTATCCAAGGAGCAATTAAAAGGATACATCGATAAAGTATTATTGAAACAATGATTCCTGAAGCGGCCTCTCCTTCCAACAGGTATCGAGGCCGCTCTTCGTGTTTCTAGCGCTTCTCCGATTTATGCACTTTCATATAGCCGTCGGTCAGTGTTTTCATAAATGCCACGATATCGGCTTCTTCTTCCTGTGTCAGTCCGAGGTTTCCCAGTTCCTCCTTGTTCACGGTGGCAGGATACTCGGCAGGAGGAAATTCATCACTCACATCCCGCACGTTATAGAAATGTACAATCTCCTCGAGTGTCTTAAAATAGCCATTGTGACCATACGGAGCCGTCAGTTCGACATTTCGCAACGTGGGTACACGGAACTTGCCATTTTCGCTTTCGGCATTCACAATGGCTCCCAGTCCCAGATCAACAGAATCCGCAGTTAACAGAAAATATTCTGCCGCTACCTTATAGTGAGGATGATCCGGCAACTTCGGAATGCCCAGATTATCATAAGTATGATCGGTAAACAGCGTGCGATGCGCACGTTTGTCACGGTCCAGGATATGACATTCGGCACACTGCCCCTTATCTTTGAACAGTTCCTTGCCTCTCGCTTCCTGTTCGGTCAGCTGATAATTTCCTTTTTTATACGCATCATACTTGGATGTAAAGGGATTGATCTCCCTGGATGCCTGATAAGCGGCCAATGCGTCCGTAACATGGGCAAACAAAGAATCGGCATGTTCTGTCTCTCCATATATCTGCACTATCCGGTTATAATACGGAGTCCGCTTCACTTTCTCCGCCACCATCTGTTTGTCCCTATTTCCCATTTCCACAGGATTCAAGAGCGGAATGCCTGCCTGATCCTGCAAGGAGGGAGAACGACCGTCCCAGAACAAACCTCCCACGTAGTTTTCGTCATCATCGTCATAATGCAATTCGGGCACAAAGGCCGCATAGCACACTGACATGGAGTTGCGCTGGGAAAAGAGTCCTTGGACGGCTCCTTCGGATATGGCACGGGCTTGTTCATCGGCAAATCCCTTGGAAGAAGCATGGCAGGTGGCACACGATTGCCCGGGTGGCTCGGACAGTAAAGTATCATGAAAAAGGAGTTTGCCCAGCGCTTCCTTCTCACTTCCGGTTTTGTGAGACGGATGACCACAGGAGATGCAGACAGTGCCCAGCAGTGTGACGAATAGCAGTTTATGTGTCTTCATAGTTGTAAAAACAGAGATATGGTTATTTCAGAGGTCAAAGATACATTATTTTCCGGAAAGAGATAAAAAAGTCCGGTCGAAATCACATCGCCCGGACCCCTCTAAACAGCTTCTCACGAATCTGTTCCACGAAAATATACTATAGTTATAAAGAATTTCTATCCTTCTTCCGGCCAGAGTTCTCCGGCAACCATTTCAGCCATTTTCAATGTATGCCACTGTTTTTCTTCAGCAGCTTCATAAGATTCCGAAGGCAACACTTCGGCATTGGGTATGCACAGCGAGAAACGGTGCGAAGGAATATAACGTATGATCTGGTCGATCTTGGCTCTCAACTCTTCCAGCTCTTCCTCCACGGGATAATGGGAAAGTACGAAGCCAAACACAGATTGCTTCTCGCGGATGAACCACAACAAACGGTTCTTGCCGCAACATTCCGAATCGTAATCGAGGAAAAAAGCATGAATCCCCTGTAGCGAGAAAAGCATCTCGGTAGGTGAATGAAAAGCAATGAAAAGATCGGCGGGAAGATTCTCCAATGCCATGTTATTGACACGGATCGCGTTATCCGTCACCGTACGCGTTGCATCATCGAGTTGCAGATAACGGCATCCCGATCTGTACAGTTCCATAATCAGTTTCTGATACGTCTGTGCAAGGTCTACCAACAGTATCTCACGGTCGGGATAGACCGAATCGAGTTCGGTCCGGTTTGCGTCTTTCATTAATTCTGCCAGCAGGCGCGAAGGCGCAGGAAGCACTTGCTTAGCTATTACATCTCCACCGGTCACCCCGGTAAGAAAGACAAAATCATCGAGCACAGGATGGTGATGTACATCGATCCGACCGGTCAGTTCGACAGAGGTCTTTCTGTCATCCCGGAACCGGATACCATCCAATCCGCACATAAAGTCGAGCGGCCACGCATCACTGCGGAAACGGCCGTCAGTGACCACCTTCAACCCTTCTGCCTTCAGTCTGTCTACCAGATTCCGTATCTCGGCATCTTCGACAGCACGCAAGGTCAGCAGGCTGATTTGTTCGTTTCGATATTGCTCACGGGCTTCTCTCAAAGCAGCAGGCAAAAGAAAAGTACCGGCAACGTCTACTTTGAACGGAGGAACTACGTTTTCCATACGTTCTACGTTTTTAATATTGATTGTTACTATCGTGCTTCGCTCCTAACCCACGAGGAACCAAGACTTATCAGCGAGAGTGGCAGGTCTTCTGACTTAGCTTCCATTCCGAACGCCTTCCCGACTACACGAGTCAGTGGCCAAAGAGTATCCTGTCGGAATGTTTATAATAAAGCTTCACAGCAGCGGGACTGTCCGGGATTTACACCCGATTCCCTTTTAATCGCCCAAAGCAGGAAAGCTTCGGCGAACCAATCTGCCGACAAATATAAAAACAATAAATCAGATATTTGTGTTCAACATGATACTTTTTTCAATCAGAGCCTCCGTCCGGGCAAAATAAAGGCTCTGTCCGGTCGGAACAGAGCCTTCATCTCGACCGAACAGAAGCTCGGTTTCCATTCAAATGTAACGGGGTTAATAGCTGATCTTTATTCCGGCGAAATAGCTTCGCGGAGCAGCCGGACCATAAATATATCCGGAGTCACGCTCCACTCCCTGGTCGAAATCGTTCTGATAAGCATTGAACACATTCTGCACACCTGCACTCAATTGCAGGTCCACCGATTTATAAAGTTTGAAATCATAGGCCACCTTGACTCCCATATCGAAGAAATCGCGCGTATTCACCGCCACATCCTTGTCAATATAACCGGCCATGTGCTGCACCAGCATCGATCCGGTGTACGTGCCCGACAGGGATAATGACAGAGGCTTGATCGGCATATACGTTGCCGTAAAGTACCCATAGGTATTCGGCGTACGGAAAATCTTCTTCTCGGCCGGTGCCGTTTCGCTCCACTTTTCCGGTTCGTCATAACGGCTCTGTTGCAACGTGACTCCTGCCTGTAACTGGAACAAAGAGAGATAAGCCATTTTTCCCTCCATCGACAGTCCCAATACTTTGGCTCCCGATCCGTTACGGCGCTCTTTGATAAGAATGCCGTCCCGCTCTCCGATGTTCTCGAGTACAAATACATCCGACAGTCTGGTATAAAAACCTTCAACCAGGAAGTTTACCTGAAAAGCACCGAAACGATGATACATATCGGCTGAAGCGCTGAAACTCTGAGATTTTTCCTCTTTCAGATTCTTGGCACGCTCAATCATCGACACCGTTCCGCCTACATTCTCAATATGCAGGTCTTCGTCGAAAGCCTGCGGGGCACGGAAGCCCGACGAATAACTCAGGCGAAGATTAATGTCCTCGGAAGGATTGAAACGGAGATTGGCACGAGGGCTAAAGATAACATGGTTGATCAGATTGTGCTTATCCAGACGTCCGCCCAACAGAATGCTCCATTTCTCGTTTTTCCATTCATTCTGCAAAAAAGCACTACCAATATTTACCGTCTGCTTCGTATAACGGTTGTATCCCCACATATCGTCCTTCAGGTTATCCCGGTTATACTCCAATCCCGCAGTCAGGTCGGCAGGCATGAAAAGGCATTTACCGAAACTGTACACATATTGAGAACCGCCGATAAAGGTCAGGTCCGTTGTCTTTCCATAGGCGTTCTGATCTTTTTTGCTGCCATAATAACTGTCGCGGTCCGTATGCTGTGCCGAAGTATAAACGGTCAGACGGTGTTTTTCATTCGGAGCAAAATAATCGAATTTCAAGCCACCGCCGTTGATGGAGTGCTGAATCTGCTCGGCAATGTCAGCCTCGTGAGGTGGACGGTTCAGCAGGTTTCCGCCACGACGAAACTCCTGTAAGTGATGATACTCAAATGTCAACTTAGAATAAGTGCTTGTCTTGAGGAACGAACGGAAGCCGACTGTCTGGTTTTTAAGTTTCGGCATTTCGGAATAACCGTCTCCATCATGATCGTACGCATCCCGGTGACGGTTCTGTCCGAACACATAAAGTCCCGCCCGATGATCATCGGTCACCAGCGATGCGTTCAGCGAAGTATTATTATCGAAAGACGAGCTGCCGCCGATAGAAGTAAGAGTATGTGCCAACTGCCCCGAATTGCGCAATGGCTCCTTGGTGATGATATTAATGGTTCCGGCAATAGCGGACGAACCGAACAGGGCAGAACCTCCGCCTCGCATCACCTCTACCCGCTCGATCATATTGGCAGGAATCTGTTCCAACCCGTAAACACCGGAAAGGGCACTGAAGATGGGACGCGAATCGATAAGAATCTGTGTATACGGACCGTCCAGTCCATTGATGCGCACCTGCTGGAAACCGCAATTCTGACAGTTCGTTTCGACCCGGACACCGGGCTGGAAGTTAAGCCCCTGCGAAAGTGTAGGCGAGTTTGTATTCTCAAACATCTTCATATCTACCACATTGACCAATGTAGGTGCCAAGCGCCGTTTGGTCACGCTGCGATTGGCCGAAACTACCACTCCGTCAAGCGCTACGGCATCTTCTTCCAACTCAAAATTTTCTTCAAGTGTCTTTCCTTTCCTGAGACTGACATTGCGACTGATAGTTTTATACCCCACCGAACTGGCTTCGAGCACAAAATTCCCTTCGGGAAGGTTTTTCAGGAAATAGTGTCCGGTGGCATCCGTCACCGTACCGATGGTAGTTCCTTTCAGGGCGATTGTTATATAAGAGAGGTGTTCACCTGTTTTTTTATCGAGTACATGGCCGATGATATTGGCATCAGACGCTTTCAGTTCCGGATGTTCCGGTTGGTCGGCCATAGCAGGCAACAGGGCACAGCACAGGCTAACGAGGAAAAATATATATTTCTTCATTTTCATTTTTGGATAGTAGAATTACTAAATAAATTTCTCTAAATAATGCAGTGAGAGTGAGAGAGATGTTCTATCTCCCGGCAGGAGGTGCCCGCAAAGATACCACGCCCACGACGGACGAACAGTATCCTGCCCTATCCGGACGCCACGAAAGGGTATAGAGCAGACAAGCAATAAACTGAAGAGAGAGAAAAAAGATACCGGCTCCGGTAGTCACCACGTGGTTCAGCAGATGAATCAATTGAAATTCGACCGTGGTGTGACTATGAGGAGAGTCTTTCTTAAACGGGTGCGAATGGACAATGGTCACCCCATTCACTACATGCGAGTGAGTAAAGAGTGTGATACCTGCCATGTACGATATAAATAGCACAGGCAGAAACCATCTCATTATTTTCAGGCACCCTTGTTTCATCCGTTTAGTTTTGTGGCAAAGATAAGAAGTATTCCATAATGGAACAATCCCTATTTATAGGGATAATAAATGTAACACCGCATCCGGACAGATTGTTCACACATTTTCAATCTTATTGGATATTTTCGGTCTCCAGGCGGCATATATAAAAAAACGGGGTGTGTCATCTGTGAATAATGACACACCCCGTTTCCATAGATACGGCCGATGGACGAATCCATCCCAGCCGTTATTCCGAACGAATCCAGGTCAGTTTATGCCAGATGCTTTCCAAAGGTCCCTGCTTATGCGCCTTCAGCCACCATTTACAGAAACGAACCTGCAAAAGGAAGAATGCAAAGCCTATCAGCAGGCTGACGGTATAACCGCAATAAGGGGCCAGATACAGCGCGAACGGGAAATAAATAATAGCTCCGGCAATAGACTGGGAGATGTAGTTCGTCAGACTCATCTTACCATAAAACCGCAAATCGGCTGTCAGCTTCCTGAATTTCTCCGTTTGATATAGCAGTACGAACGAAGCGACCAATACTATTGTGAAAGCAAACTTTTGCCACATATCCATCACTACCCCTACCGTCTGGCGTATCATATCCGGCTGTCCGGCATCCATCAATTGCACTTTCAACTGATAGAGAGGACCAAACAGAACGGCACTCCAGATCAGGGCTTTCACCCAAAAGCGGATCGTGGCCTCCGAAGCAACGAAGAGTTGCTTTCGTCCGATCAACATTCCCAGCAGAAACAGTCCGGCTGTCTGCAGGAAGCGTCCTGCACCTATTGCCCAGAACAGGCTCGCTTTTTGTCCCAAGGTTACATTTCCCCAGATAAACTTCCAGAAATCTCCTTCCTTGGTATATTCGGCTACTTCGCCATACATCTGACCGACTCCCAGGTCGGGCAAAGAATGGGCGGGATTGAAAAGATTCATCACGTAATGATACCATTCCACCGGTTGCAGCAGCAGGAAAATGGCCAGGATAAATACCGTACGGTCACTCCACTTACGGACAATAAACAGGAAAATACCTACCACACAGAATAGCAGCAACACATCTCCTGCGGGGAAGAATGCCGCATTCAAAGTGGCAAAACCACCCAACAGGAGCAGACGCCAAAGAAAACGGTAACCAAAATCCTTGCCTTTCTTCTGTTGGTTGGTATACTGTATGTAGAACGTCAATCCGAAAAGCAAAGCAAAAATAGCATACGCTTTCCCGGCAAATAAAGAAAATGTCACACTGAATACCCCTTCGTCGAGGATATTGAGCCATCCCGGTTGGGAGGCTGCGGCGGGATATACAGGAAAGATAAAGTGCTCAAGGTTATGAACCAGCAGGATCGCCATCACGGCAAAACCGCGCAATGCGTCCACTACCTCGATACGGGGAGTTTTTGAAGCAATTGTTTGTCGCATGTTTTTGTTGTTTTTATAATGTGATTATTGAATTAGGGACAAAAGTAATAAAATGAATCAGAACCTGGAAAAATAAAGTCAATAAAGTAGATAACCTTGCAGCACTCCTTACAGAAACAAACTCAGGCCTCGACTCCCGGCCTGCTTCATGCTATCCTTTCTTCGCCCTGAGAAACAGTACCGGAACGACACACAGCAACGTGACGATAAAGGCGATAAAGAAATCATCGTTAATGGCACTGATGTATCCCTCCAGATCGATACGCTTCAATATCAGCATCTCCGCCACTTCTTTGGCTGTATCGGGCGTTCTGCCCCCTGTATGTTCTATAAACCGGCTCAAGGAATGAAGGGTCTGCCGGTATACGTCTCCTGTATAGTTGAGTGCTTCGCCATATCGCTGCGTGTGAAAAGCCGTACGCTGTGTCAGCAGATGACTGAAGATGGCTACTCCGAAACTTCCTCCCATCTGCCGGACAATGTTCGTGATACTGGAAGCCTGTGCCATATCACTGTTACGGATATTCACCAGCGACAGGGTCAGCAAAGGGGTGAAGAGCAATCCCATACCCAGTCCGCGCAGATAAAGACTCAGCATGATGTACCACTTCTCGGTCAGAAAAGATAGATAATAGTTCATATAGAAACTCAAAGCCATCAACAGGATTCCCGACACGATAAAGACCTTGGGGTTGATCCGTTGCATCAGTTTGCCGGACAAAGGAGAAGCCACTCCCTGGATAATCCCCACTGGCATGAAAAACATACCGGCCTGCAAAGCCGAATAGCCCAGATTGTCCTGTAAATAGAGCGGAATCAAAAACGTACTGCCGAACATGCCGATACCAAAAACAAACAGAATCAGGTTGGACAACGCAAAGTCCCTGTCGACAAACAGGCGCAGATTGATCAGCGGTGTCTTGACGGTAAACTCGAAATAAAGGAAAAGAATAAAAGTGACCACTGCAATCCACATGGCACCAAGTACTACGGGACTGCTCCATCCCATGGAATTGGTTGACGAATTGACTTCGGAAAGCCCGTACATGAAGACAGGCAAGAAGATGGCTGAAGTGATGAAACCCGGGATATCGAAAGGAACTCCGGTTCCTTTCACATGCTCCTTTTGCACAATGGCAGTGACGATCAGGGCCAGGATTCCTATCGGGATGTTGACATAAAAGATATAGTTCCAGTCCATATAATCTACCAGGTATCCACCGATAGCAGGCCCGAAAGAGACCGAAGCGGCAGAAGCGATGGACCAGAACCCCAATGCCGTCCCCCGTTGTTCGGGAGGGAATACATCGCTCACAATAGCCATGCCGACAGGAAGGAGCATGCCGCATCCGAAACCTTCGATCACCCGCCAGAAGATCAGCTCTTCGATGGTAGATGAACTGCCACACATGAAGGAACCGGCCGTAAATACGAGTAGGGACAAGAAATATATCTTTTTATAACCGAAGCGTTCGGACAGCCATCCGGCAGCAGGAAGAATACTCGCCATCGAAAGCATGTATCCGGTCAGCACCCATTCGGCCACATTGATATCCGCACCGAGCGTACCCATAATCACAGGCAGCCCGGTATTGACGACTGTAGAATCGAGCACCGCCATAAAGGTGCCTATCATGATGTTGCCCAATACGATCCATTTATAAGAAGAACTTTCTTTCATTCTTTGACGATCTTCACGTTAGCAGACATCCCCGAAAGCAGTCGGAGATTGGCTTTCAGTTTCTCTTTACCTTCTACCCGGTCGATTGATATCTTCAGGGGAATCCGCTGGGCCACCTTTGTATAGTTGCCCGATGCGTTATCAGGGGGAATCAGAGAAAACTCGGATGCAGTATTGGCACCGATATAGAAGATTTTGCCGTAAAACGTCAGTCCAGGATAGGCGTCGAGGGTGAAAAGAGCCTGTTGTCCCATACGGACTTCATCAAACTTAGTCTCCTGCAAGTAGACAGTCACCCAGAGTTTCTTGCCCTCGTTCAAGGTAAAGATGTTCTCGCCCGGCTGCAACAGATCGCCGGGAACCACCCACTGCTTGGCTATCAAGCCATCGACAGGTGAAACAATCCGGTAATCCTCAGTCATCGTGCTGTCGAGCACAGCCAGCAGTTCACCTCTCTTCACGCTGTCACCCTCCTGCTTGAAGACAGCAGACAAAGGGGCCATCGCACGGACGGACACATTCACACGACTGCCATCCAGGTTTGCATCTATGGTAGATACGTATTTTCGATAGTTCCACCACCAGACAACGGCTACGACAATAGCGATGATAAGCAATATCACCAGCCAGATAAACTTTTTCTTATCAGAGGGATTCGATGTATTTGCAGCGTCCATAATTCTTGAGATTAGTTACAAGGGTGTAAACAAAATCCGCAAGAAAAGGTTTGATGGCTGTGGGAAAGGAATCGCTGCCGGCTATAGAAGACACGGAGGGCACAGAGCGCTATTCCTAAGAATAGTTATGCTCTGTGCCCTCCGCAGTATCTTTTTATGGTCAGCCGGCTTAGTACACCACTGTCGCAATCACCTGTATAAACAGGATCAGGAATACCATTGCAATCGGATATACCGTCGCATAGGCTACACTCGGGATATTGCTGTCTACCATCGAGTCGGCAGCCGCAAGTCCCGGCGTACTGGTCATACCGCCGGTAATGGTACCCAGCAAATCGAGCAAGCTGATCTTAAACACCAGACGTCCGACGAACGCAGCAATCAGCATCGGCACTAAAGTAATGGCGGCACCTACTCCGAACAGCAGCAGACCGCTCTCCTGGAAAGTAGCGACCAGATTCTTACCTGCCGACGTACCTACCTCGGCAAGGAAAAGCAACAGTCCCAACTGACGAAGCAATTGGTTGGCAGGTCCGGACATAGACCAAAGGATAGGCCCGGTCTTGCCTATCGCGCTCAGCAACAAAGCCACCATCAGCACACCACCTGTCAATCCCGGTGAAAAGGATAATCCGCCCGGGAACGAGATATTGAGTTTGCCGAACAGAACTCCCAGCACAATACCCATAGCAATGGGGAAGAAATCCGTGTCGGAAAGCTTCTTGGCATTATTACCCAGCAGACGGGCTACTCCCTTGATACCTTCTTTCTCACCAACGACCATCAGTTTATCGCCAAACTTCAATGCCAGGTCGGGTGACGGAGAGAGGTCGATACCGCTTCGACGGACACGTGTCACGGTACAACCGAAATTCTTCATCAGGTTCAGGTCGCCCAACTGCTTATTGATCATATCCTTCTTGGTCAACAGCAATGATTCGATTTCTTGCGTGTTTTCCAACGGAAGTTCACCTTCTTCACGTTCACCTACCAACACGGCAAGTTGTGTCAGAGCTTCTTCGCTACCCACTGCCTGAATGTAGTCCCCTTCATGGAGTACCGTATGGGCTGTCGGAATGGATATCTCCTCCTGATGCTTCAGGCGTGAGATAACGGCTCCTGTCATGGCACGTGCATTGATCTGCATCAGGCTACGGCCGAATACACTCGGATTCGTGATACGATAAATGCAGGTTCCCAGTTCCGGAAACTGTCCGCGACGCTCTATCTCAAGACGACGGGCCTCTTTGTCAAGGTCGATACGCATTATCTTCGGCAGCAACTTCACAAACAGGATGACACCAATCACGCCAAACGGATAGGCAATACCATAAGCGATAGAAGCCAACGGAGAGTTGGTGCTGTCGATGGCAACGGCCAAACCCGGTGTACTGGTCAGCGCTCCGGCTACCAGCCCCACCACACTCGGTGTATCGATGCCAAACGCATACTTTAACCCGACAGCAGTCAGACAGGCAGAACTGATGATAAGCATGGTAATAATGATCAGCGTCTTCCCCTTACTGCGGAAAGAATCGAAGAATCCCGGCCCCGCCTGGATACCGATGGTAAAGATAAAAAGTACCAATCCGAAGTTCCCCAGTTCCTTGGGAATAATCACACCGAAATGCCCGAAAAGAAGGGCAATGAAGATAACCGCCGACACGTCGAGCGATAGCCCCTTAATCTTGATTCTTCCCAACATGAAGCCCAACGCAACAATAAGGAAGAGAGAGAAATAAGAGGAGTGCAATAAATCAGTAAACATAAATAAAAAGGTTAATTTTAGTTGTTATGTGCGCAAAGGTACGTAAAAAACTGTTTTCGACTATAGCAAAAGAAGAAGTTATTTTCTTCGCCAAACCCCAAAGCCTTCACATAAGGAAAGCGGAACGGATATTTTACAATCAAAAAGATAGAAATTAAAAGATTCTGCTAACGCACCCTCTATTTAAAAACGGGCATATAGGGTAACCGGCAAACTTAGCAGCCAACTTCACCCCTTCCAGAAGTCCTGAAAACGGGGTTCTGTTTTTCACTTTTACGGAAAAACAATAAGGATAGACAAAAAAGGGAGTAACCATCCGGCCAGTATGCCGTAACCATACTTACCGGATGAAGTAATCATCCGGTCAAAATGGTATAACCTAACCGGAAAAAGGCTTTGAAAAAGACTGTTTTACTCTACTTCGTCCACGCTTCCGAACGGCGACCAAGTGTCAGAAAGCAACGATATAGGTAATAAGAGATCCATATTTCACATATTACAACCGAATCAGCGACAGATAGCAGTTCATGCGGCACATTAAGTATCCGAACACAAAATCGCCAACGGCATTTCCCGGTGTTTTTCCGAACAACTCCCAACGAGGGATACAAATACGGGATTCTACAAGATTTTAAATATCAATTTGACAAATTGCTCTTTTCTTCGAAAATATACTTTAAGAAATACAATCCTCCCCTTCGCAACATGCTCCTTTATACTCAAATTCTAAAGTGGCATGAGTGATCCCGGCATGTTCCAGTTCATGCTTAACCTCGCGCTTTACCTCTTCCATACGGCGGAGATCGCCTATCACGATATGGGCAGTCAATGCTGTTTCGGTAGTGCTCAATGCCCAGATATGCAGATGGTGATAACTCTCCACACCGGGTTGCTCCAGGATAACCCGCCCGATCTTTTCACTATCTATTCCCACCGGGACTCCGTCGAGCGAAAGGCGGAGGCTGTCGTGTAGTAAGCTCCAGGTTGAGATGACAATGATGACGGCAATCACCAGGCCAATGATCGGATCGACAAGTGTCCAACCGGTGTACATGATGATAATACCCGAAATGACCACTCCCACCGATACCAACGTATCGGCAGCCATATGCAGATAAGCTCCTTTCACGTTGAGGTCTTTTTCCTTATCTTTCATAAAAAGCCAGGCTGTAACGGCATTGATAACCACTCCCACACCTGCCGTCCAGGCAATGGCAGCACCTTCAACCGGAACGGGATGGAACAACTTCTCTATACTCTCGGTGATGATAATGCCGACGGCAACCAGAAGAATAACGGCATTGAGCAGAGATACCAGTACCGTACTCTTTTTATAACCGTATGTATAACGACTGTTGGGATGCACCTTTGCCAACCGGAAAGCAAGCATGGCAAGCACAAGGCTTGCCACATCTCCCAAGTTGTGCCCGGCATCGGAAAGCAACCCCAAAGAATCATAATAGAAACCGATGCCGAACTCAACGAGGACAAACAAAATATTCAGCGTAATGCCAATTATAAAAGATTTATTGAGCGACGTCAGTTCGTGGACGTGCTCGTGATGATGTTCATGAGAATGTGCCATGCTCGATTAAGATATTTATCTATTCTAAAAACAGACAAACCGGCAGATTAGTTCAATGAAATATCATGCATAAAAGGTATCAAGCCATCCGTTTCTTCAACGGCCGGCGACTGCAGCAAAACCAGAGACTTCAGTTCTTCAAGTTCGGCCGTACAGACACAGAAATAGACATTCTGGGCCGGCAATTTCAGAAAGATCTTCCGGTTGGCATTCATTTTCCTGTTCGACCTCTCACAGTAAGGTCCGTTAATCGATACAATATAATTGCGTAGACACTCAAATCCGGCTTCGGACAGACGAAAGAAAAGGTTGCCAAATTCCAGATGATACACTTTACAATGGGCACAGTAAGTAATCATTCCATTGCGGGTTCTGCTGATTAGTTCCATCATAACTTTAACGTTTTGGTGATGGCACAAAAGTACGCAGATCACCAAGTGAAGGCAATACCTACTAATATCTAATTATCAGACAACCGATAGCCACATATGGGGAGACAAGTCTGCCGTACGATTCCGCACACCCGTTCCCGGTCTCCCGATAACATGAATTAAGCATCTCTTTCGCGGTATAACTCTCTTTGAAAGACTTCCGGTGGATACACCGGTTCTATAAATGAAACCGATAAAACAAGGGGGACGGCATCATCAATCATTTGATTTTACTAATTAGTATTACTTATTTATGGGTATCCGCTAAGTCCTTTTTCATACTATTTAGGTATTGTCAACCCTTTTTATTGCCTCTAACTTTGCAACCGGATTTATAAACATCCCGACATAGATAAAAAAAACGCATTTATTAAAATACTAACTACTAAAATAAAATGCCAAATGAAAATTAAGAGTTTACTGACTATGATGTTTGTGCTGTGCGCTTGTGCAGCTTGTAATGACGACAAAAATGAAGAAACACCTCTCAATCAAGTAGTAGCCGGAAAATACGACGGATACACCAAAGCTGTGGCGCAATACTTCCCCGCAGGACAATATGCTGACAAACAAAGCATCACACTGACTCCTAACGACAACGGAACAGTAAACATTGCCTATACCTCCGAGTCATTCGGTGAATTCAGTATCAGCAATGCCACTGTGGAATTAAAAAATGACGCGTACCTCGTTAAAGGAGACGGGAAAACAACCATGGGTATGAATGGGGGCACCCCTAAAGAATATGATTGCACATTTGAAGGAACAATCAGCAAAGACAAGAAAACATCTGCCCTCGAGTTCAATGTACCGGCAGTAATGAACGGACTGACTGTCACTTTCACTCAAGGAGAAGCTCCGGCAGCAGTAATGGCAGCAGGCTCTTATAAGGGATATACTAAAGCCGTTGCCCAGTATTTCCCTAACGGACAATATGCTGCAGACCAGACTATCAAAGTGACCGCCAATGAAGACGGTACTGTAAACGTAACATACACTTCGACTTCGTTCGGTGAATTCACCATTAACAATGCAACTGTAAAATCAGAGAACAACGCATACACTATTAATGGAGAAGGAAAAAGCGTAATGGGCATGGAAGGCAAAGAACCTAAAGAGTATGCCTGCACCCTCAAAGGAACAATCGATGCAGCCAAAGCAACCCCCACTTTCGAAATATCGGTACCTGCCGTAATGAACGGACTGACCATTACTTTCGCCACAGGGGACGTACCGGAAAATAAATGAATTAAAACGAAATAACTAAAACAACAGAACATTCTCAGTTACATGAAAATAAATTCTCTGTTAATAGCCATTACTCTGCTGGGAACGATGCTTATATCGTTCTCAGCTTGTAATGGGATATTGAGCAGCCTATATGATGAACCGGAAACCGCAAAGGATTTCGGCTTCATTACGATAGATCATGCCAATCATAGCGGTACGGTACGGGTGGATGCTACCCAATATACAAAATGGAACTACATCAATCTGCACACCCTGCAGATTGACTCGGCCAAAGTTACTGCAGAAGGTGCGGATGATCCGGACACATGGGACCTTGCCATTCATCGATACGATGTAAAGACTAATGGCGGTGAGGTGCTTGAAACCGATTATCAAAGCCTGAGTGCACTGAAAAACGCAGGCAGCATGCCTCAAGGTATCTTTGTCGCCGACGAATGGACCACAAATAAAATAGCTGTCGACGTTTCACACATGATGGAGGATAACGGTTATCTGATTTATGCTCCGTCTGACTTCAATCCGGAACTTTCAAAATGGCTCAACGTCGATACCAGTGAAATGCCTCCCATTTACACTCCGTCCAACAAAGTCTATCTGCTCAGGATGAAAGACGGCACAATGGCTGCCATCCGCCTGGTGAGTTACATGAATGCTGCGGGCATAAAGGGATACATGACTTTTGACTACATCTACCCATACGAACCATAATGCTTTGATAAAGACAAATAAAAATAAATATGCAAAGACTACTAAAATCGGCATATTGCTTCTTCGCAGCCCTCTTGTTGACGACAGCAGCTGCCGCACAACATAAAATATCCGGCAGGGTGATCGATACCACCCAGGAACCTCTGGTGGGTGCCACCATCACCCTGAAAGAAAAACCGTCTGTCGGCACCACCACCGATACGGAAGGACGCTACACCCTGACACTGCCGGACCAGAAAGAATATACCGTACAGGTCTCTTTTGTGGGATATGTGACCGCTACAAAAAAAACAACAGCTGCCCGTCAAAGTCGTCTCGATTTCATTCTGAAAGAAGATCAGATGAATCTGAGTACCGTAGTTATCACCGGAACACGTACTCCGAAACTACTGAAAGATGCTCCGATCATCACCCGGGTAATCACAGCCGGCGATCTGAAGAAAGTGGACGCAACCCATATCGGACAATTGCTTCAGGTAGAGCTACCGGGTATCGAGTTCTCTTATTCAATGGATCAACAGGTAAAGCTCAACATGCAGGGATTTGGCGGTAATGCCGTCCTCTTTCTGGTAGATGGCGAACGTCTGGCCGGAGAAACACTGGATAACATAGACTACAACCGCCTCAACCTGGACAATGTAGAACGAGTGGAGATAGTGAAAGGCGCGGCCTCTACGCTGTATGGTTCAAGTGCCATCGGGGGGGTAATCAATATCATTACCAAAGCTTCGGACGATCCGTGGAATCTGAACCTCAATACTCGTTTCGGAGTACATAATGATCAGCGGCATGGGGGTACGGTAGGATTCAATGCCGGCAAGTTCTACAGCCAGACCAACGTACAATATACCAACATAGACTCTTATAACGTAAAACAGGGGGATTATACGACCATCAACGGCAATAAAACCTGGAACGTGAAGGAACGCCTGATGTTCACCCCGAACGAGCAATTGCGACTGACGGCACGTGCTGGCTATTATTTCCGTGAACGGGATGCCTCCTCGGAAACCAAGAACCGTTATCGCGGATTCAGTGGCGGGCTGAAAGGAAACTACGACTTCAACACGAAAAGTAACCTGGAACTGGCCTACACATTCGACCAGTACGACAAAAGTGACTATCTGGTATCGTATAAGAATGATATCCGCGACTACAGTAATGTGCAACACAGTGTACGCGCGCTTTACAATTATACGTTCAACGATAAGAACACGCTCACCGTCGGAGGAGACTATCTACGAGATTATTTGATGTCGTATCAGTTCAAAGAAAACGCCGATTATACCATGCATTCCGCCGATGCTTTCGGACAGTTCGACTGGAATCCCACGGAACACTTCAACGTGATTGCCGGATTGAGGTTCGACTACTTCTCCGAATCGAACGTACGCCATTTCTCACCGCATCTGGGATTGATGTACAAGATAGGAAACTGCTCGCTGAGGGGCTCTTATGCGCAGGGGTTCCGTTCGCCCACCTTGAAAGAGATGCACATGAACTTCTATATGGCAAACACCATGATGATTTATGGTAACCCGGATCTGGAGCCGGAAACCAGTCACAACTTCTCGCTCTCCGGAGAATATACCAAAAACCGTTATAATTTTACGCTGACAGGATATTATAACCTGGTGCACGACCGCATCGAGTATACCTCTTTCAGAGATACCGACGGAATGATCGCACAAAAATATATCAATACCCCACGGGTAGACATTGCCGGAATCGATGCCAATGCCTCTGCCAAATATCCTTGCGGTATAGGTGCACGTATCTCGTATACGTACATCCACGAGTTCATGCGTGACGGACAGACCAAACTCAGCTCTACCCGCCCCCATTCGGCTACGGTACGGTTGGAGTATGGCAAGACATGGGATCATTATGACTTCAATCTGTCACTCGACGGACGGGCCTTGTCACAGGTGAAAACCAATCAATATACTTCCAATGATCCGAATGCGGGAACGGAAAAGGTTACTTATCCGGGATATACCATGTGGAACCTGACGCTCACACAAAGAGTATGGAAGGGGATCAATGTGAATATGGCCGTCAATAACCTGTTCAACTACCGACCTGACTATTATTATGCCAATTCACCCTATACGACGGGAACCAACTTCTCCGTAGGGCTGTCGCTGGACATTGACCAAATGTTCAGAAAATAGCGGAAGAGGCTAAGCCAGCGGATATCTCCGATCGTCCGGCCGGCATTTAGTAAGAACGAAATAAACCAAAGAACAAAAAACAATATGAAAAAGAAACAAATCATCACCACTTGTTGTGTGGCTGCGGCAATACTCGTCGGGGTATTCGTCTGGCAAGCCTACTTCAGTGCCACGAAGATTGCCTTTGTCAATTTCCAGACCATCAACCTGGGAAATATTTCGAAGGCGAACGACAATTCATTTGTCAAACTAAGGGAGGTCTCTACCGATCACCTGGACGAACTGACGGGCTATGATATGGTGTTCGTCAACGGTATGGGATTGCGCATCGTCGAAGAACAACGCCAACAGATACAACGGGCGGCCGACAAAGGTATACCGGTGTACACCTCCATGGCTACCAATCCCGCAAACAATATCTGCAATCTCGATTCGGTACAGATGAGTCAAATACGTCAATACCTGACTAATGCGGGAAAAGTAAATTACCGGAATCTGCTTTCGTATGTCCGCAAAGAGATTGATGGTAAGCTGATCTCCGCCCCCGTACCGGAAGCACCGGTAGAAAAGCCGACCGACATTCTTTACCATGCCGGAGTGAAGAACCCGGATGATGAAATGGAATTTCTCAACGTAACCGATTATGAAAAGTTCCTTCGTGAAAACGGACTCTATCATGAAGGTGCCCGCAAGGTTGTGATCACCGGGCAGATGGCGGATGCCACAGGACTAATCCTGGCACTCGAAAAAGCCGGACACAATGTATATCCGATCTCTTCTTTCACCCGTTTCATGGAGTTCGTCCGTGAAATACGACCGGATGCTGTTATCAATATGGCACACGGACGCATGGGCGACGATATGGTGGAATATCTGAAAGAACGCAATATCCCTCTCTTTGCACCACTCACAGTCAACAGCCTGGTAGAAGAGTGGGAAAACGATCCGATGGGTATGTCGGGAGGATTTCTTTCGCAAAGCGTAGTGACACCGGAAATTGACGGTGCCATCCGTCCGTTCGCCCTCTTTGCCCAATACAAGGACGATGAAGGACTGCAACACTCTTTCGCCGTTCCGGAACGGTTGGAGACATTTGTCAACACAGTGAACAATTATCTCACCTTGAAAACAAAACCCAACAGCGAAAAGCATATAGCCATCGTCTACTACAAAGGCCCCGGACAAAATGCCCTCACAGCAAGCGGAATGGAAGTAGGCCCGTCACTCTACAACCTGCTGCTGAGAATGAAGAAAGAAGGCTACCGAGTAGAAAACCTTCCGGAGAGCGCCAAAGAGCTGGAAAAGATGATCCAGGCACAGGGAGCCGTATTCGGAATGTATGCAGAAGGCGCATTTGATGAATTTATGAAAACAGGGAATCCCGAACTGGTGACTAAAGAACAATACGAGAGCTGGGTAAAAGCATCGCTACGCCCCGGAAAATATGCTGAAGTGGTAGCCGCCAACGGTGAATTCCCCGGCCAATACATGACTACGCCGGACGGACGCCTGGGCATCGCACGATTGCAGTTTGGCAATGTGGTACTGATGCCGCAGATGGCAGCCGGTAGCGGAGACAACGCCTTTCAAGTGGTGCATGGAACCAACGCCGCACCTCCCCACACTTATATCGCTTCGTATCTTTGGTTGCAGCATGGTTTTAAGGCAGACGCAATGATCCACTTCGGTACGCACGGAAGCCTTGAGTTCACTCCGCGAAAACAGGTAGCGTTGTGTAGCGATGACTGGCCCGACCGCCTTGTAGGAGCTCTTCCACACCTTTATATATATTCTATCGGCAACGTGGGGGAAGGCATGATAGCCAAACGACGTTCGTATGCTACCTTGCAATCTTACCTTACACCTCCTTTCCTCGAAAGCAGTGTACGGGGCATCTACCGTGACCTGATGGAGAAAATCAAGATTTATAATAACACCACAGGAGCGAAAGAAAAGCAGTCGCTTGCCGTAAAAGCACTCACCGTGAAACTGGGCATCCATCGTGAACTGGGGCTGGACAGCTTGCCGACCCGCCCATACAGCGAGGACGAAGTGGCACGTATAGAGAACTTCGCTGAAGAACTGGCCACGGAAAAAATCACCGGACAGCTTTATACCATGGGGGTTCCCTATGAACCGGAGCGTATCACCTCTTCCGTACTTGCCATGACAACCGAACCGATCGCTTACAGCCTCTTGTCACTCGACAAACAACGTGGCAAAGCAACAGCCGATGTAGAAAAGCATCGCTCTCTCTTCACCCAACGCTATCTGAATCCGGCCCGTGCCTTAGTAGAGAAACTGATAGCCAACCCTGCTTTGGCAACAGACGAACTGATCTGCCGCACTGCCGGTGTCAGTCCCGAAGAACTGGCAAAAGCACGAGAAATAGAGACCTCACGCAATGCTCCGAAAGGAATGATGGCGATGATGATGGCTGCCGCCGCCAAAAACAAGACCGGGGATAAAACCGGCAAAACAGCCGATAAGATGCCGGAAGCCATGAAGAAGAAAATGAAAGAAATGGGCGCACATATGGATTCATCCAAAGCCATGGAAATGGCAAAAAAAATGGGTGCCGATCCGGAAGCCATGAAGAAAATGGAAGCAAAAATGAATGCCTCAAAGGGAGATAAGCCGGAAGCGGATAAAGCTAAAGGCATGTCGGACATGATGGCCGCCATGGGGAAAAAAACGGCTCAAAAGGAATACAGCAAAGAAGAAATCAACTTTGCCCTTGCACTGACGGAGGTGGAACGCACCATCCGCAACGTAGGCAACTACCAAACGGAACTGACTGCCAGCCCCGAGAAAGAACTTGCCAGCCTTGTCAATGCCCTCAATGGAGGATACACCGCACCTTCACCGGGTGGTGATCCGATTGCCAATCCCAACACCCTACCCACAGGACGCAACATGTATGCCATCAATGCAGAAGCCACTCCGTCAGAATCGGCCTGGGAAAAAGGAGTTGCACTTGCCAAGCAAACCATTGAAACTTACCAACGCCGCCATAATGACAGTATCCCACGTAAGGTCAGTTACACGCTCTGGTCCGGCGAGTTTATTGAAACGGGAGGAGCTACCATCGCACAAGTATTGTATATGCTCGGTGTAGAGCCGGTTCGTGATGCATTCGGACGTGTCAGCGATCTGAAGCTGATTCCTTCTGCCGAATTAGGCCGCCCACGCATCGACGTAGTAGTACAGACATCGGGGCAACTACGCGACATTGCGGCCTCCCGCCTTTTTCTGATCAATCGTGCGGTAGAGATGGCTGCAGCTGCCAAAGACGACAAATATGAAAATCTGGTAGCGGCAAGCGTAGTAGAAGCCGAAAAGACACTGACCGAGAAAGGGGTAAGTCCGAAAGATGCCCGTGAAATGGCTGCATTCCGTGTGTTCGGCGGTGCCAACGGAATGTATGGTACGGGCATTCAGGAGATGGTTGAATCCGGTGACCGCTGGGAAGATGAATCAGAGATAGCTGCCACCTATCTTAATAACATGGGTGCTTACTATGGCAGTGAAAAGAACTGGGAAGCCTTCCGGAAATATGCCTTCGAAGCCGCACTGACCCGCACGGACGTAGTGGTTCAGCCTCGTCAAAGCAATACATGGGGCGCATTGAGCCTCGACCATGTCTACGAGTTTATGGGAGGTATGAACCTGGCCGTACGCAACGTGACCGGCAAAGATCCCGATGCTTACCTGAGCGATTATCGCAACCGTAACCACATGCGCATGCAAGAAGTCAAAGAGGCTGTCGGTGTAGAAAGCCGTACCACCATCCTCAACCCCGCTTACATCAAAGAGAAGATGAAAGGCGGCTCTTCCTCTGCTGCGGAATTTGCCGAGACAGTCACCAATACATATGGCTGGAACGTAATGAAACCTACCGCCATCGACAAAGAGCTTTGGGACAACATTTACAATGTATACGTAAAAGACGAATACAACCTGAACGTGAAAGAATTTTTCGAAACACAAAGTCCCGCAGCGCTTGAAGAAATGACTGCCATCATGCTCGAAAGTGCCCGTAAAGGTTTGTGGAAAGCAAGTGCCGAACAGGTTGCCGAACTGGCAAAACTGCATACGGAGACGGTAAATAAGTATCGTCCGTCGTGCTCGGGCTTTGTATGTGACAACGCCAAACTGCGCGAATACATCGCGTCCAAGTCAGACGCTCCGGCTGCCGCACAGTACAAAGAAAATATCTCTAAAATACGCGAAGCGAAAGTTTCGGGCGATGCCAAAGGAATGGTGATGAAGAAAGAAGAGATAAACCGGACACCGGAAGAGCAAAAGACAACCCTGAGCAACATTGCCGTGGGTGCAGCCGTTGTAGTGGTAATACTGGCACTCGTACTCTTTGTCCGTAAACGTCGTAAAACATCAGAATAATCAGAAGTATGGATACAGTCGTACTTGTATTAATGCTGTTAATAGCATTCAACTTTCTGCTGAAACAGACTTTCTGGAAAACGGTTGCAGTCGGCATCATAGCCACTGTTGCCGCCCTGTTTGCAGGACTGATGTGGCCGTATGCCATCGAGCAATCGAAAACACAGATTGCCGACTGGCTGGGTAACACAGCCCTGATGCTGGACACTTCCGTTTTGCTGACCATCGAAGTCAGCCTCCAGATGGCCTATGCCATGCTGGCGGTACATGTTGCCAGTGCCTATCCGGTAAAACCGCGTACACTGCTCACCTACCGCTTCCTGAGATGGTTTCCGGGACTGCTCATCTTTCCGGTACTATTCAGCGGGCTGGTCTATCTTATCTTTGCCTTCCCGGGGACACCATTCACCACCGTGGCATGGATGTATGCCGCTTGCGTGCTGATAGCCATTCCCGTAGGACGTTGGTTACTGCTTTACCTCCTTCCGGAGAAGGAGTTGCGGCTGGAACTCTTCTTCCTCACTAACGCATTGGTGGCCATTCTGGGAATTGTCGCTACCGTAAACGGACGGACCTCCGTAGCCGGAGTCAGTGAAGTAAATTGGGGAGCACTGGCCGGCGTCGGTGGAATAACCATCATCGGCAGTGCCATCGGACTCGTTTGGCGAAGGGTGAAGAAAAGAATCAATTAATCACAAAAATAATAAGTAAATCAACTCATTAAAACAGATCAACAATGAATATTATATCAGACATTTTATATTGGATTTCTACAGGACTACTCGTTCCTGACATCGTATTGCTTATCGTATTATTCGGCCGTGCACTTCTGCTGGTCGGCAGTTTCTACGGACAATATCTCTCAATACGCAAAACCGAGGCACTACTCCGTAACGAACTGAATGCACTCACTCCTGCCACCGTTATGGAACTGGCAGACAAGCTTCCGGAAAAATCATCATCATTAGTCATATCGTACATACGCCAGGTGCTCCAGGCACATGAAAGCCCGGCACAGATACAGAGACTGCTTGCCAACTTTGAGATAGCCGCCGATAAAGATCTGGCTATCTCTAAAACTCTGACAAAGCTCGGACCTATCCTCGGTTTGATGGGTACGCTTATCCCGATGGGACCTGCCCTTGCCGGACTGGCAAGCGGCGACATTGCTTCAATGGCCTATAACATGCAGATTGCTTTTGCCACGACCGTTGTCGGACTGGTAGCAGGCGCCGTAGGTTTCTTGACCCAGCAGGTGAAACAACGCTGGTATCTTCAGGACATGACCAACCTGGAATTCCTTTCTGAATTGTTGAACGAAAAACGTGCGGCCCGATGAAACGAAACCTACTCAGAAAAGAAGAAGATGCTGACCCGATCAGCGTTGTATCGAACCTGTTCGATGTAGCCATGGTTTTTGCCGTAGCCCTGATGGTAGCTCTTGTCAGCCGCTACAACATGACCGAAGTTTTCTCTCAGGAAGACTACACGATGGTGAAAAATCCGGGAAAAGAGAACATGGAAATTATTACCAAAGAGGGACAGAAAATCAACCGTTATACTCCTTCGGAAGACCAGCAGAAAAGCGGTAAAAAAGGAAAGAAAGTAGGTATCGCCTATGAACTCGATAATGGGGAAATCATCTACGTTCCGGAAGAATAATAAAGAATAGATTATCCTTAAAATGCAGACAAACGCATCTTTCATCCGCCCATCCGGCAACGAAAGATGTATTTGTCTGCATCTCTTTTACAAGTCAACAATACACCCGCTCTTTTATGAATAGTTGTTGTTTTTTAAAACACACTCTCTGCACAACCATTCCAAATTCTATTATCTTTGCTCCCTGATCGGTTCCGAATAGTCATTCCTCTATCCGGATTAAAAGGGAATCGGGTGTAAATCCCGGACAGTCCCGCTGCTGTGAAGCTCCGTCTGAATTTCCGATAACAACTGTTGCCACTGGGATACCTTTTTGTAAATAGATAAGGAGTCACCGGGAAGGCGTCGGAAACAAGGAGTCAGTCAGAAGACCTGCCGCTTATCAAAGGCTGTTTCCACTCGTGGGATTAGGGAAACGGTACGAAAAGATTCTATAAATATTTAGTTAGAACATAACTCATGGAAATAACCAAGAGGAACGGAACGACGGAACCCTATGACAGGGAGAAAATTGCCGTCGCCATACGAAAAAGTTTTGCCAGTACAGGGCAGGAAGTAAGTAACGAAATCATCTATTCGGTGGTAGAAGAAGTGGAGAATTTTGTCGGGAAAGATACCGCAAACCGTAGTGTCGAACAGATACAGGACAAAGTGGAGCAAAGTCTGATGGAACACGGCTTTTATGCCGAGGCCAAAAATTACATACTCTACCGCTGGCAACGGACTGAACGCAGAAAAGCACTCAACAGCATAATAAATGAATTGGGCGACGGAACTGTGATGGATGTCCTGAAAGAGATTCAGAAAGACTTCACCACCCACGAATACAGTCTCGTTGTACTCTATGAAAAATTTTCAGGGTTTTGCAAACAGGAAATGCCACATTCCGAACGTTTGGCAGCATTGATTAAGGCTGCCGTGGAACTGACCACTCAGGAAGCACCTGACTGGGAGTTTATCGCGGCCCGTCTACTCAATTTCCAACTATCGAAGAAACTGGAAAAGCAGGCGGCATCGGCAGGCATCCGTTCGTTTTACGACAAACTGCGCTATCTGACGGAAGAAGGACTATACGGTAGTTACATACTGGCGGCCTACTCGCAACAGGAGATTGAAGAAGCAGCCGGATTTATCTGCCCTGACAGGGACAAACTATTTAATTATTCCGGACTGGATCTGCTTGTCAAACGCTACTTGATCCGTACCCGACTCCATGAACCGGCAGAGTCCGTACAAGAAATGTATCTGGGTATCGCCCTCCATCTGGCTATGCCCGAACAGAAAGAACGGATGACTTGGGTGAAAAAATTCTACGACTTACTAAGTCGTTTGGAGGTGACAATGGCCACTCCTACCCTCTCGAATGCCCGGAAACCTTATCATCAACTTTCAAGTTGTTTCATCGATACGGTACCCGACAGTTTAGAAGGTATCTACCGCAGTATCGATAACTTTGCCATGGTAAGCAAATTTGGTGGCGGCATGGGAATGTACTTTGGCAAAGTACGTGCGGCAGGAGGAAATATACGGGGTTTTAAAGGTGTAGCAGGAGGAGTAATTCGATGGATGAAGCTTGTGAACGATACGGCTGTAGCTGTTGATCAGTTGGGTATGCGTCAAGGTGCCGTCGCTGTCTATCTGGATGTATGGCACAAAGACCTGCCGGAATTCTTACAATTGCGGACCAACAACGGAGATGACCGGATGAAAGCTCACGATATTTTTCCTTCGGTATGTTATCCGGACCTGTTTTGGAAAATGGCTAAGGAAGACCTTAACCAACCATGGTACTTATTCTGCCCTAACGAGATTATGACAATCAAAGGGTATTGCCTGGAAGATTATTACGGAGAAGAATGGGAAAAGAGATACCATGACTGTGTAAACGACACCCGACTTTCCAAAAGAAGTATAAGCATTAAAGACATTGTCAGATTGGTGTTGCGATCGGCAGTCGAAACAGGTACTCCCTTCACCTTCAACCGTGACACAGTGAACCGGGCCAACCCCAATGCTCACCGGGGCATCATTTACTGTTCGAATCTTTGTACGGAAATAGCACAAAATATGGCAGCTATCGAAACGGTATCCACCGAGATACGTACGGAAGAGGGTGACACAGTAGTGGTGAAGACGGTACGGCCCGGCGACTTTGTAGTTTGCAATCTTGCCAGCCTCTCGCTGGGGCATCTCCCATTGGAGGACGAAGAACAGATAAAGGAGAAAGTAAGCACCGTAGTGCGTGCTCTCGACAATGTTATCGACCTGAATTTCTATCCACTCCCTTTTGCGCAAATCACCAACCAGCGTTACCGCAGTATCGGACTGGGAGTAAGCGGTTATCACCACGCACTTGCCATACGCAATATCCGCTGGGAAAGCGAAGAACATCTCCGGTTTGTAGACCGAGTATTCGAACAGATTAATTATGCCGCCATCGAAGCCAGTGCCGACCTGGCAAAAGAAAAAGGACGCTATGAATACTTCGAAGGAAGCGACTGGCAAACGGGAGCATACTTTGGCAAACGGGGATATACTTCCCCCGAATGGAATCGGCTGGCAGCCAAAGTAGCGGAAAACGGTATGCGAAACGCCTATCTTCTCGCTATCGCACCGACCAGCAGTACCAGTATCATCGCGGGAACCACTGCCGGTACCGATCCTGTAATGAAACGTTTCTTCCTTGAAGAGAAAAAAGGAGCCATGCTGCCACGTGTGGCACCGGCACTGTCAGACAAAACCTTCTGGTTATATAAAGATGCCTATACACTCGACCAAAAATGGAGTATCCGTGCGGCAGGCACCCGGCAGTTGCACATCGACCAGTCTCAAAGCCTGAACCTGTATATCACCAATGAATTTACCATGCGACAAGTACTCGATCTCTACTTACTGGCATGGGAATGCGGAGTAAAAACGGTATATTACGTTCGCAGTAAATCATTGGAAGTGGAAGAATGCGAAAGCTGTGCATCTTAAATAAACGAATAAACAAGAAAACGATATGGAAACAAAAAAATTAAAGAAAAATGCCCTCTTCAATCCCGAAGGTGATACAGAAACCCGTCTCAGAAAGATGATCGGAGGCAATACAACCAATCTGAATGATTTCAATAACATGCGATACAAATGGGTAAGCGACTGGTATCGTCAGGCCATGAATAACTTCTGGATACCTGAAGAGATCAATCTGACACAAGATACCAAAGACTATCCCCATCTGACCCCGGCCGAACGAACAGCGTATGATAAAATTCTGAGCTTCCTCGTCTTCCTGGATTCTTTGCAGAGTAACAATCTCCCGACACTCAGCGAATACATCACGGCAAACGAAGTCAACCTCTGCCTGCATATTCAAGCATTTCAAGAGTGTGTACACAGCCAGAGCTACAGCTATATGCTCGACTCTATCTGTAGTCCGGAGGAACGCAATGACATTTTGTATCAATGGAAAACAGACGAACATCTGCTAAGGAGAAATACGTTTATCGGCAATTGCTACAATGAATTCCAGGAAAATCGTGACGGATTTGCCTTGATGAAGACCCTAATTGCCAATTACATCCTTGAAGGTATTTACTTCTACAGCGGTTTTATGTTTTTCTACAATCTGAGCCGTAACGGAAAGATGTCCGGATCGGCTCAGGAAATCCGTTACATCAACCGGGATGAAAACACCCATCTCTGGCTATTTCGCAACATCATTCTGGAGTTGAAGAAGGAAGAACCGGAACTGTTTACGCCTGACAAGGTGAAAGTGTATGAAGAGATGATGCGTGAAGGAGTAAAACAGGAAATCGCATGGGGGCAATATGTAATAGGCGACCAAATCCAGGGGCTCAACCGACAGATGATCTCTGACTATATCCACTTTCTGGGTAATCTCCGTTGGAGTAGCCTAGGTTACACTCCTCTGTACGAAGACAACCGGAAGGAACCGGAAAGCATGCATTGGGTATCGCAATATTCAAACGCCAACATGGTAAAAACGGACTTCTTCGAAGCGAAAAGTACGGCGTATGCCAAAAGCACTGCGCTGGAAGATGATTTATAAATAGTCTATGTTTCCGGGCAATCAACGATAAACAATGGATCATTCATGTGAATCAGTTCTTGAGAAACCTATGCGGTATGAAATTCAATTACTGATTCACATTATCAATGAATACCCGAACAATGGGATATATACATGACCACATTAAAAAAATATTCATCAGCAATGGTTCCTCGTCCATCATAAATCATTCAAATCCTTTCTTCATTCAAAAAACTTTTGACCCCTGATTTTTTTAATTACCTTTGTACCCCGAAAAGACGCAATTCAAGGGTGTGTCATTATTCACACATCCTCTTCCCCCACTCAAAACCTAAACCGAAATCGAAACACTGTACTGACACATTAACCACATTTCCTCCCATACGCCGGAAATGCGGAAAAGCAACATGTATGTATCACACAGATTTAAGAAAAAGTAAAAAGAAATGTTAGTAACCAACACCATGGAAGCTACAGCTTCCACTACCGACAGTTGCCAGGTCAGTGAACCTGTAACAGCAACACAGGAAACTCCCAGGACCATCGCCACTTACACCGCCACAACACCGGCCATGCACCGGAAATCATTTAAAGAGCAAGAACCGGCTATTTTTTCCATTATCGGATTCGCCGTTGCCTATATTGCTGCCCTGATTATCAACCGCATCATCAAGACGAGAAAAACTCACCATTAACCCAACCTTATGGACATCCACCAAGAACTAAAAGAACTATCTAAATTCCTGTCTGAATATTCGACCAGTCTGATGGCCGTAGGCGTACAAACATCACGAATCGTACGAAACACCTCACGAATCGCTGAATCTTTCGGCTTCTTCTGTGACATGACAATCTTTCAGAAAACCATCATCATGACATTACGCGATGCCGACAATTCGCATTCATACAGTACGGTAAACAAGATCAAGCCCATGGGACTGAACTTCGCCATTAATTCAGCACTCAGCACGCTGAGTTGGGAAGCATATGACGAACATTTGTCTCTCAGCGAGCTCCAACGTCGCTATCACGAAATTGTCAGCAAACCACGTGAAAGTAAATGGCTTGTATTGATTCTGGTTGCCTTTGCCAACGCATCTTTCTGCCGCCTGTTCCAAGGTGACTTTATTTCCATGGGAATCGTATTTGTAGCCACCTTGGCCGGATTCTTTGTCCGTACCGAACTGATGGGACGTCACTGGAATCATCTGGCAATATTCATCATTTCGTCGTTCATTGCTTCCATGATCGGTAGTACGGGCTATCTGATGCACTGGGGTGACACTCCGGATATGGCTTTAGGTACCAGCGTACTTTATCTGATTCCGGGTGTACCGCTGATCAACGCCATCATGGACATCATCGACGGACATGTATTGGCCGGAACATCGAGATTTATTAACGCCTGTCTGCTTATCATCTGTATAGCGATCGGCCTTTCAATGACCCTTTTAATCACCGGAATCAGCACCTTATGATGAATATAGATTTTATAACAGCCACCGTACTCGACGGTGCATTCGCTGCCGTAGCCGCTATCGGATTTGCTATTATATCGAATCCACCACGAAAAGCCATATTGATCTCTGCTTTCCTGGCGGCTGTAGGTCACGGATTACGTTACTTTCTGATGCATGCACATCTGTTTACGATGGACATTGCTACGGCTTCATTCTTTGCAGCTGTTTCCATCGGTTTATTAGCCATCCCTTTTGCCAAAGCGATTCACTGCCCGGCAGAGGTTTTCTCGTTTCCGTCTCTCTTGCCCATGATTCCGGGAATGTTTGCTTATAAAAGTATCCTTGCACTGACAAAGTTCATGCAGACTAAAGATGAAACCGATTCACTGCGATACCTGGTAGATTTTTGCCACAATGGCAGTACCACCATCTTCGTTTTATTTGCCTTGGTCGTAGGGGCAGCCGTACCGGTATTCATCTTCCACCGCCAATCATTCACAGCTACCCGTTTACTGAAAAAGTTGGTAAAAAAAGGATGACGGCATTCATATTATAGATAAATATCTAAAATGGCGAATAGGGATCTGTTTTTACAGCGTCCCTATTCGCCATTTTAATTACTTTCTTGCCTCAGCAATGTATTCTAAGGCTTCGGTACATTTCTTGGTAACATATCCCCAATCTTCGGCTGCTACCTTATCTTTCGGAAATAATTTAGATCCCATACCGACACAGAATGCACCCGCTCCAAACCATCCTGTCAGGTTCTCCCGGGTAGGCTCTACCCCACCGGTCACCATTAATTTGGACCAAGGCATCGGAGCCATCAAGCCTTTCACAAAATTTGGTCCGTACACATCTCCGGGAAATATCTTACAAAGATCACAACCGGCTTCCTGTGCAAAGCCCACTTCCGAAACCGAGCCACACCCCGGTGTATAAGCGATCAGCCGGCGATTGCATATCTTAGCAATCTCCGGATTAAACAAGGGACCTACCACAAAGTCAGCCCCCGATTGTATATACAGAGCTGCAGTAGCCGGATCAACCACTGATCCGACTCCCATAGCCATCCCCGGGCATTCACGGACAGCAAATTTTACAAGCCCGGCAAATACTTCCTGGGCAAAGTCCCCCCGATTGGTAAACTCAAAAGCACGAACTCCACCTTCATAACAAGCTTTTACCACTTTCTTCGCTATTTCCACATCTTCGTGATAAAATACAGGAACCATACCTGTCGAACCTATTTTGTTCAAGACAGCTATTTTATCAAATTTAGCCATAAGAATATATACGATTTAAAGATTGACAACCCACTATCACCCACGATTATCTTTGTACACGTCCGCTCGCATCTCCTCCGACAAGCGCTTCGACCTCCGCCACAGAAACAAGATTGAAGTCACCATTAATGGTATGCTTCAATGCCGATGCTGCCACTGCAAATTCAAGAGCCTCACCCTGGGTTCGCTTTGTAAGCAGGCCGTGTATGACACCGCCGGAGAAAGAATCCCCCCCTCCCACACGGTCAATAATCGGATCAATATCGTAATGTCTGGAAACATAGAATTCCTCACCATTATAAATCATGGCTTTCCAACCATTATGTGATGCTGAGAAAGATTCTCGCAACGTCGAGATCACATAGCTGAACCCAAACTCATCCATCATCTGCCGAAAAATTCCCTTATAGCCCTCTGCATCTGTATGTCCGCCTTCCACATCCGCATCAGGTTTAAATCCCAGACAGAGTTCCGCATCCTCCTCATTACCAATACATACGTCTACATACTTCATCAAAGGTTTCATGATGGACTGCGCCTTCTCCTTCGTCCATAGTTTTTTACGAAAGTTCAGGTCGACCGACACCGTCACTCCATGACGCTTGGCAGCCTCACAAGCAAGCCGGGTCAATTCGGCTGCTTTGTCTGAGATGGCAGGAGTAATACCAGACCAATGGAACCAGTCGGCCCCCTCCATGATCTTGTCAAAATCAAAGTCCGCTGCAGCGGCCTCGGCAATGGCAGAATGGGCACGATCGTAAATCACTTTACTGGGACGCATAGCTGCACCGGTTTCCAAATAATAGATCCCTACACGTTCGCCTCCCCGCGCAATATAGTCTGTCTTTACACCGTATTTACGGAGTGCATTTACTGCCGACTGCCCGATTTCATGTCCAGGCAGTTTGGTTATAAAATAAGCGTCGTGACCATAATTGGCACAGCTCACCGCCACGTTAGCCTCACCTCCACCATATACCACATCAAAAGAGTCCGACTGGACAAAGCGGGTATTTCCCGGAGGAGACAACCGAAGCATGATTTCGCCTAATGTAACGACTTTCTTTCCCATAATTTAATATTTTAATGAAACGAGCAATTTAGATTATTCAGTTATAATTTATCGTCACCCCCTATTTTTAGCGATAATAAACTGGTAATAGGAGAAATAACAACTCATAAAACTTACACCGAACAAGTTCCGTGTGCGGACACAAAGATACGTAAATTTTCAGGATTACAAAAATTGTTATATATTTGTGTCCATAGAAATAAAACTATTAGTGTGTCCGAGCACAAAACCTCACACAAATAAAGGTGAACGCATGAATAAATTGCCAGAAAGAATCAGAATTAAGGATATTGCCCGCTTGGCAAATGTATCTGTAGGAACTGTAGACCGGGTGCTCCATGGCCGTAGCGGAGTGTCGGAAGCAAGCCGTAAACGTGTAGAAGAAATCTTAAAGCAACTCGACTATCAGCCTAATATGTATGCCAGCGCGTTGGCTTCCAATAAGAAATATACTTTTGCCTGTCTGCTACCCAAACATCTGGAAGGCGAATATTGGACAGATGTGCAAAAAGGGATTCGGGAAGCGGTTACCACATACTCCGACTTCAATATTTCGGCAAATATCACCCATTATGACCCCTACGATTACAATTCGTTTGTGACAACCAGTCAGGCCGTTATCGAAGAACAACCGGACGGAGTAATGTTTGCTCCCACTGTACCACAATATACCAAAGGATTTACCGATGCACTAAATGAACTGGGTATACCATATATATATATTGATTCACAAATCAAAGATGCCCCTCCACTTGCCTTCTTCGGTCAAAACTCACATCAGAGCGGATACTTTGCAGCACGCATGCTGATGTTACTCGCCGTAAATGACCGGGAAATCGTAATTTTCCGCAAAATACACGAAGGAGTGATCGGCTCGAACCAGCAGGAAAGCCGCGAAATCGGATTTCGCCAATATATGCAAGAGCATCATCCCACCTGTAACATCCTTGAACTCAACCTGCACGCCGACCTGAATATTGAAGATAGCCGGATGCTGGATGACTTCTTCTGCGAACATCCGGATGTCAAGCATGGCATCACGTTCAATTCAAAAGTATACATCATCGGTGAATACCTGCAACAACGCAGGAAAAGTGATTTCAGCCTGATCGGTTACGACTTGCTCGAGCGAAACGTAACGTGCCTGAAGGAAGGCACTGTCTCTTTCCTGATTGCACAGCAACCGGAATTACAAGGATTCAATAGTATCAAAACTTTGTGTGATCATCTGATATTCAGGAAAGAAGTGACTTGTACCAACTATATGCCCATCGATCTCCTGACCAAAGAAAATATCGACTATTACCACAGTAAGTAATGTAAACACTGAAAAGAGTTCAGGCTGCAAATAAAAAAACAACATTCTTGCAGTCTGGGCTCCTTATTTTTCCCTCTTCAAATAAACCATATCCCTGAGCCGGATGCCGTTCTCATAAATAGGATGATCATAATGGTCGGTGAAAAAATTCTTAATACGATGGGAAGGAACAAATCCGCAGGATTGATAGAATAAAAGCGTATGTGGAGTATCTCCTGTTCCCACAAACATGACCGAGCATCGGTCCGAATAATGGTGAAACAGATATTCAATCAGGCTTTTACCATATCCCTTACGCTGGCTATCCGGACAAGTTGCGATATTCTTTAATTCGTAAATTCCTTTCCCCTCGTTAGTAACCACACAAACCGCCCTGAGCTTGTCTTCATCATATAGAGCGAACATATCTCCACGTTCCAGATACCGGTCTATCATATCTTCCTGCTCATCTGCCAGCAAGAGCAAATCGAGGAAACGCTTCCTGTCTGAAAATACCTGTTCGACTTTCATAACCCTTTCTGTTGTTCTCTATGTTCAAAAATCATTGTCATATGATCCAGTGCCCATCCAACCAATGCTTCGACGTGTGGAATCAAACTATGTCCCATTTCCGTCAGGCAATATTCCACCCTCGGTGGTACTTCCGCATATGCTTTCCGTTCCACCAACCCGTCGGCCTCCAACGTACGGAGAGTAACAGTCAGCATCCGTTGCGAAATATCGTCTATTGTTTTATGAATGTCACCAAAGCGCATCGTTCCGTTCGCATTCAGCGTCACCAGCACCAGCATCGACCACTTGTCGCCCAGCCGGCATAATACGTCCCTGATGGGACAAGTTCCCGTAGGATGGAAGTTCTTCATTCTCTAATCGTTTCTGTCATATTAAAAACCTGCAAAGTTAATTTGATCCCCTGATATTAAGCCACATTCACATCTATCAGCACAGAATAATACACCTTTGCAGGCACAAAGATAATAAACTTACGAAAGAGAACTATTGTTTTATTTAATCAATTCACAGTCGATGTACTTGCAGAGGACGCAAAGATATTATTTGATTCATAAAAATAATCAAAGAGGGTATGTCATAACTCACCACAGATTTTACCGGATAAACTTTAAATTTAGTCTAAACAAGAGGTACAATCCATTTATTATTAATACTTTTGTACACGATCAAACAAACATAAATACTTTTTCATCAAAGATATGACCCTCTTCACAAACATCAAATCCTTCGACAAATCATTTTTGTTGAAGTTATGGCTATCTCTTATTCTCTACCAGTTGTCCGTATGCCCCGTATCTGCACAAAAAGACACGATGGATATCAAAGACTACATCTTAATCATTAATACATATACCGAATCATTCCCTTGGAGTAACCGCTTGATCTCAACAGCAACCAACTTCGTAAAAGACGACCCCAAACTGGCTGTATACACCGAACATATGAACATGATAATGATAGATAATGACAGCATTCTGGACCAATTCAAAGACAGTCTTTTCGACAGATACGGTTCCCACCGCCCACGTATGCTGCTGTTATTAGGCAACTCTTCTCTCATATTGAAAGATGATCTTAGAAAAATGTGGGGTGACATTCCAATGGTTCTCTGTGCCGGAAAAGACTATACCGGGCCTGAGCACTATTATCTGACGAAACAACCCATTCCTCTTTCCGAACGTGTACCATTGGCAGAATTGTCCCAATCCTGCAATCTCACCTACCTCTATGCCAATCTCTATATCCACGAGAATGTAGAAATGATGTTCCGTACACTCCCCCGGATGAAAAGATTCATCTACGTGGGCGACGAACGCTTTGTCAACCAAGTCAACAGTCAGGAGATTCAAGAAATTCTACGGACCAAACATCCGGATGTACACTATACCTTCCTGTCTTCCCGTGACATAAAGAAAACCAACCAACTGATCGATTCACTCAACTTTGTCGATCCCCGGACCACGGGTATTCTGTTTTCCAGCTGGTTCCACAAACGGCAGTTTGCCGGCAACATGATGTTGACAATGATCCTGCCTGAAATCGTTTCCACCGTATCCCCTCCAATATTCGCTCTCAATATGATTGAACTGAATGACAAAGAGAGTGGAATGGTGGGTGGTTACACCTACGACCAGAATCACTTCAATGAAAAGCTGTCCAACATGTTTTCGGAAATCCTCAGCGGGAAATCTCCACGGGATCTTCCACATTATCTGCCCACAGACGGTACACCACTCATCAACTATCAGGTATTGGTCCGCAAAGGTTTGTCTCCCGACGAGTGGCCCGCTCACACCCGTTTTCTGAACAAACCTATCACCTTTTGGGACAAATATAAATATTTCCTGCCGGGAACAACCGTTTGCATCGCCCTGCTCGTCTGGTTTTTCCTCTATCGTATCCGTACGCTCACGCATCTCAGACAGATCCAGTTGAAAGAAATCGAGGCTATGGCTAATTATAAAAATCTGATCGATAACATGCCTTTGCTCTACATGCAGGAGAAACTAATCGTAAACGAACAAGGTGTAGCCGACGACTTGATCTACCTGAACGTAAATCCCCATTTCGAAAAACATTTTTTCCGTAGAGAGGATGTCGTCGGTAAGCGGGCCAGTGAACTGTTTCCTGAATCTCTACCTGAATTTCTACACTTCATCCAGATCTCCCTGAAGGAGAACCGTGCCATCACATTCCCTTATTACTTCAAAAAGATAGACAGATTCTACGACATCGTATTAAAAGGTGCACATCAGGAGAATGTCATCGACATCTTCTGCGTAGACAGCACTGAACTTCATCGTGCACAGCAGAAGTTGAACGCCACAAACCATAAACTATCTATGGCGCTGGAAGTAGCCGACATCATTCCCTGGAAATGGGACTTACTCAGCAAAACCATTCTTTGCGACATCAATAAGCCCATTGAACTCAGTGCACAAGGTAATAACGTAAGCGAAGAACAGTTGGCTGTACCCGACTCACAATACTTCTCGAAAATATATAAGGAGGACCGCATACGAGTGGAACAAGCTTATAAAGACCTGATAGAAGGACGCTTGGAAAAAGTAAAAGAAGAGTATCGGGTGATCAACATCCGGAATCACACTCACAAAATAGAGTGGGTAGAAGCCCAAGCTGCAGTGGAAACCCGCGACGAAAACGGAACTCCGGTGACACTGGTCGGTTCTTCACAGGTAATCACCGGACGTAAAAAGATGGAAATGGAACTGACTTCGGCCAAAGACCGGGCCGAAGAATCCAATCGTCTTAAATCTGCCTTTCTTGCCAACATGAGTCACGAAATCCGTACTCCGCTCAATGCCATCGTCGGATTTTCGGGAATACTGGCATCCACCGAGGAAGAAGAGGAGAAACAAGAATACGTCAGCATCATTGAAAACAACAATGCATTATTGTTACAACTCATCAGTGACATCCTCGATCTGTCGAAAATAGAAGCCGGTACACTCGAGTTCCAGTACTCCGACATCGAACTCAACACCGAGCTTAAAAAACTGGAAAGCACCCTAAAACTGAAATTAAAGTCGGACGACGTACAACTGGAATTTGTTCCCGGCCTCCCTGTGTGCCCGGTGTGTACCGAAAAGAACCGGCTCTCACAACTGATCATCAATTTGGTGACCAATGCCATCAAGTTCACTTCCCGGGGAAGTATCCGCTTCGGTTACGAACACCGTGGCAAAGAACTCTATTTCTATGTCACCGATACCGGATGTGGCATCCCTAAGGACAAACAGGAAAGCATCTTCGGACGTTTTGTCAAACTGAACAGTTTCGCACAGGGAACAGGCCTGGGACTCTCCATCTGCCGTACCCTCGTCGAGCACATGGGCGGACATATCGGTGTAGATTCGGAAGAAGGCAAAGGTTCCACGTTCTGGTTCTCCCTCCCTTATAAAGCGGCAAGCACTTCCGCCGGAACAATGCAAAAAACCGAGATTCAGCCCATCTCAGTAGAAAAAGACAAACTGACTATCCTAATCGCTGAAGACAATGAAAGCAACTACCGCCTCTTCGAATCGATCCTCGGGCACGACTATCATCTGATTCATGCCTGGGACGGACGCGAAGCCGTCGAAAGATTCAAAAGAGAAAATCCACAGATTATTTTGATGGATATCAATATGCCGGTTATGGACGGATACGAAGCCACGCAGGAAATCCGTAAATACTCAGCCAAAGTTCCTATCATAGCAGTTACGGCCTTTGCCTACACTTCGGACGAGCAACGGGTGATGGAAAACGGATTCGACGGATATATGCCCAAACCGATCAATGCACGGCAATTAAAAGCACAAATCACGGAGATTATGCAAAAACGGATCATTTTGTTATGACAACAGCGCGATATACCGCCCCATTATGACAGTTTCACTCCATATTCACCTTGATGCAAACCTCCTCAATCTGTTTGCGATCAACTTATACCACAAGGGGGCGAGGCGATCGATATACAATGACGAAAACCTGAGGATGGCATTCATGTCGGATATACAAGAGATTGTAGAGATTGAAGTGCATCGAACACGGATATTGCGACCTGACTCATTTTATCAAAAGCTTCAAACGATTTACCGGAAAAGTACCGTTGCAATATTACAAACAGAATATAGGTAATGATCGAAAATAACCGGTATGTATATATCCAAAAGTTCCACAGATTACACCGAATCACACAGATTAAAAGTAAATATCCAGCTATTTATCGAAGTTTCTGTGCAAACCCGGGTAATCTGCGGTGAACCATATCCGGTCGAGATACAAATTTTCCATTATTCCTCTACGACATAAACCACCTCGTGGGCTTCTGTCAACTGAGGAACTTCCAACCTACCTAACATCTTATCCAGAACCGTTTCCGGAACTTCATATTCGCGTGTACTGTTCTGTCGCCGCCAGACTGAATAAGGTTTCTCTATATAGACTATTTTAACCCGTGCCCCATATGTAATGAACAAGTCGATCAACTGAGTACGCCTTTGACGGCTCACGTTGGTAGCATTCCAAATGAAGTCCTGTCCCTTTCGAAGATAGATCCGGGCCTGTTCTTTAGCAGTTTGTGCCACCCAGCCATTGGCCGCTTTGTCAGTGGGACTAAACTTATGTTTACACCGGATGGCATCCAAACTGACAACCGGCATATCGGCACATCGAGATTCGATATAATAGTCTTTTCCCATACCGGGCAGACCTACAAGCAATGTTACCTCACATTTAAAATCATCGTGGGGAACATAATCGATATAGGATCGGGGTGTATGAAAGTAGTGAAAACGGGCTGTGCCATTGGCAAATTCCCGTGCCTTTCCCCAACATTGCTGCTCCCGACAGAACATCTCAAAAAATTCGGTAGCCTCCAGCAACACTTCTTTGTCTGTACTGATACGTCCGCAAATATCGGCAACAGTCAATTGTTTCAGCAACGAGGTGTCCAGCCTCAGCGAAGCCTCACAAGCACGCTTTAAAGGATCTTCGCGTTCCATCAACCAAATAGGCAGACCATGATGGCGTACCAGTGAAGCTATATGCTCGCGTATATTGAAAGGAGCAGGTATATCTCTATAAAGAAGAGTACGGACAGTAGTCTCCCCACGTTTAGCATGGTTCTTAGAGGTAACCTGTCCATTACCCTCATCGACTGAAGTCGAACGTTTTTCCACATCGTGAAGTAAAGCGGCTGCCCAAAGTATTTCCCGTTCCTGTTCTGGAAGCATCAGATAGGCAGGTTGTCGCAGCAATGCTTCGAGCACCATGCGAGTATGTACAGCCACACTTCCTTCGGCATGATGCACCGTATGCTGAGGAACTTGGTTCATATCCCGTACCCACCCAAACTGTTGTTCCAACGAGTTCCAGTCTTTCCGTTCGCTCAATTTCCAAATCATCGATTACCTCCTTTCTCTTGTTTCAACTCCCATACCAGACGGGCACGTTTCCAATGACGTGTCCAATGCTCCCCTGTTTGTACATGACCTTTACGGACATACTTAAACACATTGTGAGCAAAATCGGCAGTAGCATATTCACCGATATTCCGGGTAACCACTCCTTCCCGGGTACAGTCCAGACCGGTCTGTACATCACAGGAGCCGAAGACACTCGGCTCCTGCGCCAAACAGACAACATGCTGTTCCAAAGATGCTACTGTTAATCCGTCCACGCACTCCGTACACAATTCGGGCACGGTTGGCAAATCGAACAGTGCAGCATAAAATTTCACTTCATCCCATGACAGCCATTTGTCCAGACAACGGACAGCAAATACATAAAAATGTGTTTCCAGCCGCTTATACTCAATGGAATGAACAGCATACAGATTTTCACCGAACAGTTCAATATCTCCCAGATCGTTTTTCAGCAACTCCCAGCGTTGACGCAACTGGCTTGTCCATGGCGAAGTGGTAGGTGCGACATGCGAACGGGCAAAGACTCCATATCTGCTCAAACAATTATTCTCTCCATCCAGCTTTTCGGTATGCACCAAGGTGCTTATCTGCCGGATATCTTCCCAATATGTATGATTGATCCGGTCGTCACTCGTCGTCCCGGGAGAGAACGGATAGTGATAGGTACGACCATATTTTTCTGATAACATAGTTTTTTCTTTTAATCGTTAATACTTAAAACCGGAGTTCTTCCTGAATGATCTTCACCGGGTTTCCCCTTTGAAGGCTGTTGTGATTGCTCCAATTGGTCTGTGCCTGAATCATCGCTTGCTCTATGTTCCAAGCGGTCAGCTTGACCAACAATCGTTCAGTAGCCAGTTTTTTATTCTGCCATTGCGAACGCTGGTCGGATGCCACTACACTGATTCCGCTGGGGATATGAACAGCTCTTACGGCAGATTCTGTCTTGTTGACATGTTGCCCTCCGGGCCCGGACGCCCGTAAGGTTTCATACCGGATATCATCTTCGGTAGCCTCACGACTTTCGGACAGGAGAAAAGTCTGCACACCGACAAACCAGTTCTTCCGCCTGTGATGAATCCGATACGGGCTACGGGCAATCCACAGCACAGTCCCTTCCCATTCGTCAGCCAATACATCGCAACCTGCACCTTCGAGTGCAACGACTACCGACAACAAAGTGCGATTGACAGGACCAGTCTCTTTTTCCAGGATTTCTACTCTCAATTTCCGTTTCTGTGCTTCTCTCAATATTTTTTCGAGTACTAAAGCCACTACACGGCAACACTCTACAGGACCACGCCCTGAAGTGATTTGTAAATACGTCTTTTCCATTATCCTATTCTTTATTCATTCGTACGATGCAGGGCATGAAGGTACCTTGGACTTCAACCAGTTCCTCCTGGGTCTTCATCACCCGGTCAATATCCTTGTAAGCCAACGGCATTTCTTCGACACTGCCACCAATCAGCGTGACTCCGGCCTGAGAAAGATACTTTCTCAATGCCGACCGGGTAAAGTTGTCTTTTGCATTTTGGCGGGACATAGCTCGTCCCGCTCCATGCGAGGCAGAACAAAGGGCCTCACTTATCCCTTTACCACATACCAAATAACCGGGCGTTGCCATACTTCCGGGGATCAGTCCCGGTTGGCCTTTCTGTGCAGGTGTTGCTCCTTTACGATGCACAATGGCTGTCTGTCCGGGAGCGATTTCCTCTTTCCATGCAAAATTGTGGTGATTGTTCACATTGGCCAAAGGTTTCAGCCCCAAAGCTTTTGACAAATTCAGATGAATCCGCTCATGGCAGGCACGAGCATAATCACCCGCTAAATTCATACTAAGCCAGTATTCCTGTCCTTCTTCCGTATCCAACCCCAGCCAGGCAAAGTGCTGAGCCTCGCGAGGCAGACGGCAGAGGTCACGTGCCAGCATACTATAGTGTTTGGCAATGGCAGCACCCAAACCACGCGAACCGGAATGGGACAGCAAAGCCACGTAGTTTCCTTCCGGAACGCCCAAGACATTACCGGCCTGTAAGCTCATCTTACCAAATTCCACAAAATGATTTCCACCACCGGAGCTACCTAATTGCCGTACCGCCTTGCCATGAAGTCCTCTCAACAATTCGGTCATTCGGAACTCTTCTCTGTCAAGCACCTCATGCTCTTGTGCAAAAGACAATCCGCCATCCATGCCAAAATGAGTAAACTCCTTCAGCGCTTCTTTAATATGGTGCGAATAGCGTTTCAGAAAATCCTCCCCGGCATCAAACAGGGTGAGATTCATCCGACAACCGATATCAACCCCCACAGCATACGGGATAACCGCATGATCTGTAGCCAATACTCCCCCTATCGGTAACCCGTAACCGGCATGTGCATCGGGCATCAATGCTCCGGCAAGAGTAATCGGCAGCCGCATGGCGAGATTCATCTGCTGTTTGGCTAATGTTTCAATGTACTTGCTTCCATATGTTTTATAACCCAAGGGCTCATCAAGTAAATCATACGGCGTCAATCTTTTTTCGATAAATACAGGAGAAAGATGTTCGGCCAGTTTACTCCATATCTCACTGTTTTTATATACCTCGGGATTCTTGAGAATATCACCCAAGGCGGCTAATATCTGCTCTTTTGTTTCGTGTTTACAATATTTGCCTACGAGAGCAACAGCCAGACTACGAGCTACATTATCTCTATATCCCAGTTTACTTAAATCTTTTAAACGTATTCCCATACTGTTTTTTCCATTCGCATACAAGACACCGGTTGCCTGCCATTGGACAGACAAAGGACAATATGCGAGATACCAATGCTTTAGAAAAGGATATAACCACTCCTCTTCACAGCATTAAGGTGAATAATAAATAAATTAAATGTGATTGTGGAACTAATCAACTTGCATCGCCAGCAGCAGAATTGCGACGCATACTAAAAGATATAGTTATAAAGACCCATCCTCCCGATGGGGCAACTTAGTTCCGATACTGAAGATATTATTTCTCTGACATAATTAAAAAACCCTTTCCATCATTTAAAGGGTGAATACTCTGTTTATCGGCGGCAAAAGTAATGGTTCTTTTGATTTTCACAAAACGAAAAGACATTTTTTTTCAGGCACAGTAGTGATATTTATAGAAAAACGGCACGAATCACTTCGCACCGCTCTTATTGCTAACTCGCGCCAAAGGTTCCCGCCTCACAGCGTCCGCCTCCGGAGATTTATTTTTAAATGCATGAAGCGGTTAGCGTTAATCTTTATATTGTCGATGCAAAATTACCGTTTTTCTCCCTATCATTCACTATCTTTGCACCTCAAAATTTTAAGAACTATTCAATGATAAACGAAGAAAAGATACATAAAAGCACTTCCGGATGGTGGGCACTCAGCCCTTTATTTGTATTCTTGTGTCTCTATTTGGTCACTTCTATCCTGGTGAACGATTTCTACAAAGTACCTATAACGGTAGCCTTCCTGATTTCATCATGCTACGCCATTGCCATCACGCGGGGACTGAATCTGGAACAACGGGTCTATCAATTTTCAGTAGGAGCTTCCAATAAAAACATCATGCTGATGGTGTGGATATTCATCCTGGCAGGAGCCTTTGCACAAAGTGCCAAGCAAATGGGAGCCATTGACGCTACGGTAAACCTGACACTCCATATTTTGCCGGATAACCTTTTATTGGCAGGCATCTTTCTGGCCTCTTGCTTCATTTCGCTATCCATCGGTACCAGTGTAGGCACTATCGTGGCTCTGACTCCTGTCGCTATCGGGTTGGCAGAGAAAACCGGAATCGATCTGCCCTTCATGGTAGCAGTGGTAGTGGGCGGCTCCTTTTTCGGTGACAATCTATCGTTTATCTCCGATACAACCATTGCTTCGACCAAGACTCAAGGATGCGTCATGCGCGATAAGTTTCGGGTCAACTCCATGATTGTGGTACCTGCCGCACTGGTCGTATTGGGTATCTATATCTTTCAGGGGCTTTCAGTCTCTGCCCCGCCACTGGTGCAGGAGATTGAATGGGTCAAAGTGATCCCCTACCTTATCGTATTGGGAACGGCCATAGCCGGAATGAATGTTATGCTGGTTTTGATAATAGGTATCTTTACCAGCGGTGTTATCGGTATTGCTACAGGCAGCCTCGGATTCTTCGACTGGTTTGGTGCTATGGGGACGGGGATCACCGGAATGGGCGAACTGATTATTATTACCTTACTGGCAGGCGGAATGCTTGAGACAATCCGTTACAATGGAGGAATAGATTTCATTATCCGCAAATTGACCCGCCACGTAAACGGAAAGCGGGGAGCGGAACTCAGTATTGCCGCTTTGGTAAGCATCGCCAATCTTTGTACGGCTAATAATACGATTGCCATCATCACTACCGGACCGATTGCCAAAGATATTGCAAAAAAATTTCAATTGGACCGGAGAAAAACGGCAAGTATCCTCGACACATTCTCGTGCTTGATACAAGGCATCATCCCTTATGGAGCACAAATGCTGATTGCTGCCGGACTGGCACAGATTTCCCCGCTCAGCATCATCGGGAATCTGTATTATCCGTTTACAATGGGTATTTGCACACTATTGGCCATCCTATTCCGGTATCCGAGAAAGTATTCCTGAATAAAGCCCAACCTACTTTTTGATATTTTGCAAATAGGCTTCAAGAGATTCATCTTTGCCCAATCCCAGTTTCTTGCGTATCCGGCTACGGCCGGAATTCACGCTGGCACGCGAAATCCCCAGAGCGAGAGCTATTTCATCAGTGCTCTGATTCAACCGGATCAACATACAAAGCAATTCGTCATTACGGGTCAACTCGGGACATTGACAACGCAATACAGGTAAATAGTGGGGATAAAGTGCTGCGAACGACTGACGGAACCGTATCTCGTCATCCCCACTCAGCAGCATCGGGTTCAGTTTCTGGCGCACATTATCAATCACGTCCGCATGTGCCACCTTCTCTAATTCGTTATTGAGAGATTCGTAGCGCCCGTTCAGTTCCTGATGGATGGAAATCAGACGGGAAAGCCGTTCTCTATGGAGATGTGCTTCACGCCGGTAATGGCGGCGGCGTTGTAACATATATACCACTACCAGTCCCAACAACATGAAAAGCAATACAACCACAATTCCAATGTAGGTCAACGTACGCTCCTTCAATTCGACCTCAGCCATCAATGCACGGTATTCCTGCTCTTTTCGTCCGGTATCGTAACGCACATTGGCCGCAGCGGTATAGCGCAACTTGTCTTTTTCATTCAGCGAATCTTGCAAAGCGGCATATCGGGGATAAAACTCCAACATCCTCGAACCCAAATGGCGTGAAGCATAGATTCCCAAAAGTCCTTTTGCCGCAAAGGCTTCCATTTCATCCCAGTCCATATAGGCAAATTCACGATGCGCCTGTTCCATCATGGCAAGACCACGCTCTTCCTGTCCGTCTCTTACCAGAGCCAATCCCAGCCAGTATCGGGTGCCTGAATGGGTGGCAGGACGTACACCGGCACTGTCGGCAAAAATAGCTTCCATATCACGCAGTGCCGCCGCATTGGAGTCGGGACACATCTGTAACCAATATTTAGCCCGGTCTCTGCGCCACGTCTTTAAACTTCTCTCTCCCATCCGTTGCGCCACTTCTCTCTCTTTACCCAGATAAAAAGCAGCCGAATCAACCTGTTCCAGATCCATAAAAAAAGAAGAACGCACACGATAGGCCCCGCACAGCGCCATGCTGTCTTCACGGGCAGCCATCCGAATCACTCTCGCATTGATCTCCAAAGCTTTCTCGGTGAGGGCAAGGGTAGAATATAAGGCAGCAAGATCAGCATAGGCTCGTATCATGCCATCCGTAGCAATACCGGGATGTTTATCATACCATTCAACAGCTGCGAGGGACAGATCAACAGCTTTTACATATCGCCCTTCGCGCCTGTAATAGTATCCCAACCGTGCCAATATGGCTCCCACATCTTGGGTTTCCCCACCCCGCCGATAAGCCTCTACAGCCCGTTCCTGCATCCGGCACGCTACATTCGGGCGAGCACTGCTGAAGTGGTAAGCCCACGAAACCATGTGGCAACACAGCATGACGACCGACTGATCGTCCGGTGGCAATAGCACGGCAAAAGAATCGGCCAATGCCTCTGTGCGTCTATTATCATCCGTCATCAAACTGTTCTGCGCTTCGAAAGCCCAAAGAGGATAAGCACAATATCCCGTCAGAAACGGGTGTCCGGAAAGCCGAATACTGTCGAGCAACTGTACGGCAGCTTCATAAGCTCCTGTTTTTGATAAAACTTGATTGTACAACGGCATGATACGCAATAATTGTCTGCGAAGTGTATCCGGATTACCATCCGGATCGGAAGGCATATAGAGAAACATCCCGCTGTAAATGTCCGTGAGCATATCATAACGTCCCGCTTCGAAAAGCGAATCGTGCAGCCCCATATAATGTTCGATACACTCCCCGGGATGATGGGTCATCCACTCTTTAAAAGAAAGTGGTGTCACTGTGGATGATTGTTTACATCCGACAGGCAAAAAAAAGAGTAGAATAAACCCAAATATCAAAATACAATATCGCATATAAGAAGTACAATAAATGAATGACAGCAAATATATGCTATTTGTGCGAGAAGAGAACCAACCTCAAAGCGGGAAAGTCCGTATATAGCCTCAAATAACATGTTTTAAACCAATAATCTATTAAACCATCTATCGTCTTTTCTACCGGACAACTCTCTTTATGTGTACTTTTGCCCCCATAATCAAGCCCCTTAAAAACTACAAGCAAAACAATGATTAAAGAAAAAGCAACTCCGCATATCGGTCTGGTAACCGATCTGACAACAGGACAAATAGACGGAAAAATCACTCCGGGTGGAATGGTTTTAGTTACCGGATGTAATATTAAAATAGAGAACGGAAACAAACCTGTCTGTGAAGCAATCCAACTCTCCCACCAAAATGGAGAAGTTATCTGCATCGACCCACCGTTCGAAATGAACGAACCCCATATCCTCAAATTCAAGATACCGGATTCACTGCCCACCGGAGAATATACGCTAACCATCAAGACTCGTTTCGCAGGTAAGGATAAACGGCTTCTGACCCAAGAACAGACTTTGGTGTACATGCTAAAATTAATCAGAGAAGAATAATCGGACAGAGTGAAAAAGCTCCGAACATTCCGATAATTATAAAAAAGAACCGGAAGTCTTTGTCAATCAAAACAAAACCCTTATCTTTGCACCCGCTATTACGAGTTAGTAGCATTAATTCAAATCATTCATTAAAAAAACATTTATTTAAAATGGCAACAAGAATTAGATTGCAAAGACATGGACGTAAAAGCTACGCTTTCTACTCTATCGTTATTGCAGACAGCAGAGCACCACGTGATGGTAAATTTACAGAGAAGATTGGTACTTACAACCCTAACACCAATCCTGCTACAGTAGATTTGAATTTCGAACGTGCCTTGCACTGGGTGCTGGTAGGTGCACAACCTTCAGACACAGTTCGCAACATCCTTTCACGTGAAGGCGTTTACATGAAGAAACACCTCCTCGGCGGTGTAGCTAAAGGCGCATTTGGTGAAGCTGAAGCTGAAGCTAAATTCGAAGCTTGGAAGAACAACAAACAGTCAGGTCTGTCTGCTCTGAAAGGTAAAGAAGAGGAAGCTAAGAAAGCTGAAGCAAAAGCACGTCTGGAAGCTGAAAAGAAAGTAAACGAAGTAAAAGCAAAAGCATTGGCTGAAAAGAAAGCTGCTGAAGAAGCTGCTAAGGCTGCTGCTGAAGCTCCCGCAGAAGAAGCTGCTCCGGCAGAAGAAGCTGCAACTGAAGCTGCTGCTGAATAATCGGCAGTATCTATCATTCGTAAATAGGATTAAAACAATAAAATCCTCTCCGGTCCGCCGGGGAGGATTTTTTATTGGATCATCTCAGCTACGGAATGGCCCACAGAGAACGCTCTACTTCAGCACGACATAACGCAGAAAGACCACCTGATCGCCAACCTTAACTCTTCCATCTGCCAAAGCCTCCTTGTCTACCCTGAAAGTTTTCAAGTATTTTTTTAAACTTTTCGTTACCGTATAGGGCTGTTCTTTTTCATACCCGAGAATCTTTATACTACCATCCTCGTTGATCGTCACTTTACATTTTATATTGAAAGTCAACCCGCGCAATTTTTTGGCTTCCGTTTTGTTTATCCAAAAGATATAGGTTGCCTTCCCGATATTATTCTTTTTCTCTACCTTCTTCTCCTTAGAGTATTCATCGTACACTTTAAATGAAGGTTCACTTTTATCGCCACACGAAGTGCAAACGAATAAAACCAACAACAATATTCCAAATGCTTTTTTCATTACTGAACTCCTTTCTGTTTAGCGTATATCACATAACTATTATCTTCCTCACCGATCGACTCACACAATTCCTGTAACTTTTTCCTATTCTTCCCCTTCCTACCATCTGTCGAGGAGAGATAAGACTCTATTTCCGCTTTCAGCACTCCCGGTTCCACCAGCCTTATATATTGTTTGTTACGGAGTGACCAAGGGGTCCACAACCGATCCGGCATCCCTCCCGCAAAGTCATTGATCACCCGGAAAAAAGTTCCGCGCAACGATGCCTTATCCACTATAAAGTTCGAAGGTGATTTCGTCTCCCACATTCCATCACCCACTTGTTCCTCTACCATCAATCTGCCGACATAGGCCTGAGGCAACTCATAGAATGTGGTTATCGAACGTTTCCTGTCTCCAATGTTGAGTGTGAAGCGGGGCTTCAGCCTGCTTTCCGAACGGATATAATGATAAAGCGTATCGGGACGCAGTTCAAAGAAGGTGCTGATATAAAGATCGAATACTTCCGTATTGGCACCGTACATCACCTCATTGCTATAATCGGGAAGAACAGACAGATGCCTGGCAGCAGGAACCGAATCGAGCAGATGTCCTTCAAAATCCTGTACCCATGCCACAAAAGGGTATCCGGTAAAGGGAAGTGCCCCCACCGTAAGTTCACGTTTATCGGCATCGACTTTGAATACAGCCTTGGAGACCGACTGATGTAACGGAATGGAACGCAACGGTTTCCCAGCCAGATCATAGACATAGATGGCATTGCTGTTATCGAAAGGCATCAGATAGATACAATTATGTTTTTCGTCAATCTCCGCTTTGTATACGGCACGATACTCTCCCGGCCCTTGCCCGATAGCACCTATATTGGTAACAAACTCTCCTTTTTTAGTAAATAACCGGCAGGGATGGAGTTCATAAACAGAACCGTAGACAAGGATGTAATTTTCGGAAACACACAGATTGTTTTCTCCGACCATCGCTTCATCACGGTTATCGAGCTTGATGATTTGAAAGTCTTTCAAAAAGAAACTGAACGGTAAGTCAACCGTATCTTTCAGCAAGCTGAGGTCACATACCACAACCGAGTCTTGACCGGCCCATTGATAGGAAGCGACCACCGGCCATTGCTCCGAAAGATTTTTCTCTTCGGCCTTGGGAACGACCGAACAGGAAGAAAATAAAAATACTCCCCCCAGAATTGAACTTAGGAGATGAAATTGCCTGATATTCTTCATAAACTCTCCATTTCTATATCATGCAAAGATAAAAATAAAAACGAATAATCTACGAATACTCCGTAGTTTTTTTGATTCGTTTCAGAATTTATCTATATACACGGAAAGGGAGTAGCGACAAAAATCATAAAAAAAGATGCCCGGAACAAATCCCGGGCATCTCCTCTATAAGTCTGTTTTGACAAACAGGTAATCTTGTTCGATTAATATCTGTCACGACCGCCGCCATAGCCGCCGCCACGATTACCACCACCGTAACCACCACCACGGTTGTTACCATAGCCGCCACGATTACCACCACCGTAATTGCTGTTACGACGCGGGCCTTCTTCTCTCGGACGTGCAACTGATACGGCAAGTGTCTTTCCGTCTATTTCTTTTTCGTTCAGTGCTGCGATGGCAGCATTTCCCTCTTCGTCATTAGGCATTTCTACAAAACCGAATCCTTTAGAACGGCCAGTTTCTCTGTCCATAACGATTTTGGCTGAAATAACTTCTCCAAACTCTTCGAATAATTCTCCTAAATCAGCATTGCTAAGATTATAGCTGATACCTGCAATAAAAATGTTCATTGAAAAAATAATTAATACAATTAATAAAATTTGTTATCTTAGAGAAGTCTTAATAAGGAGATAAATTACTCTACAAGTACCTTGGAAATAAAACACATCCTATCAGAAATCTTTAATACGCGGTAAATATAGACATTTACAACAGACTGAGAAACAAAATCATCATTTTCTTTTATTTTTTTTATTAAAATTGAGATTTTGACGATGCTTTAGTCTCACCTCTGTTTCTTCCGCCTACGGCTCCGGCGCCTCTGCATCTTCTTGTGTTTATAGCGCTGTATCCGTTTATAAATCATCCAGCCGCTCATCAAACCTACTACTACGAAGATCAGGATCGTAATGCCCACTCCCAGATTGTCGCCCTTAATGCGTGACCAGATTTCAAGAACATCTTTCGTCTTATCGCCGAAATCACGAATCATGGCACAACGTTCTACCACCTTGCGGTCCGGGTACTGTATCTTGTCAATCTGCAGGCTGTCTGCTCCCGGTCCGAAGAAATAGCTCAAATCCGAATAATAAGTCAGGGTGGTGTCTGTCTTCGCCTCCATGATTTCAGGCGAAGCCACAGCACTCACATAACCGCTCGCTTCCATATTCCGCAAAGCAATGTCGGGACGGCACATGAAGTTGATGAAATAGCTGGCAGCTTCCGGATTGCCGGCATACTTAGGAATCACCCAGCCATCATACCAGATGTTGCTTCCTTCCCGAGGCACTACATAGTCCAGGTCCACCCCTACCGCATCCGCTTCTTCGATGGCCCATTTGGCATCTCCGCTCCAGGTCATATTGAGCCATGCTTTATTTTTGGTCATCATCTCTTTACCGAAGTCTGCCTCCCAACCGGCTATATTGGGTTTCATCGCCTTGAGGTATTTTTCGGCAATCTCCATTGCACGGGGAGAATAGTCGTTCATCAGATCCTCTACTGTCACCTTGCCTCCGGCCAGATCACGGGCATGTGCGTAAATGATGGCCGTCCCGTACGCATCGCGGTAACTGTCTTTCATCAATATCTTGCCGGCATATTTCCGATCCCAAAGGCAACTCCAACTTTCGGCATCCGCATCGGGAACAAAAGCCTTGTTATACAGTATCCCAGCCGTTCCCCACATGTAACACACGGCATAATGACTGGCAACGCGTCCGGGTTGACTCAACTTATCGATCTGTTCCCGGATATAAGGAGACACGTCATTCATGTAGTCGGGCGAATGGGGAAAAACGGTGTCGATGGGCAACAGCAAGTCTTTCTTCAACATCCGCTCGATGATGTATTCCGAAGGGCATACCACATCAAAATCTTCGTGCCCTTTTTCGATCTTGGTCAACATGATTTCGTTGATATCGAAAGTTTGATAGACAATACGAATATCCTCGCCTGTCTGCTCCTTATAATATGCCTGGAAATCTTCCAGCACTCCGTCACCGATGTAATCGGCCCAGTTATAAATTTTCAATACCTTTTCGCGGGGCTCACCGGAATTGTAACAACCGGAAAGCATAAACGACGCTGCAAGGCAAAGAGTTATTAACAGCTTATTCATTAACACTTTATACTATTTCTTGATTCTCGTAAATTCTCTTCTATTTTGGTTTAAAACCCAAAGGACGTGGGTTTCAAACCAACGGACACTATCTTTAAAAGCAATGACAGTTGGGGTTTAAACCGGCGGTCTCTCGCTTTAAACGGCGAGGCCGACCAACGTCAGGTATCACTTTTTCTCTTTTCCGGCACGCCGGTTAATGACAATCAGCAAGGCCAGCACCACCACGAAAATAATGGTCGAAAGCGGACGCAGTTCCGGAGTCAGCCCTCCTTTGCGGGCATCGGCATAGATATAGGTGGAAAGTGTCTCGAGACCTTCGTTACCGATCGTAAATACCGTTACTGCAAAATCATCGATAGAAAGTGTCAGCGCAAGCATGAAACCGCTAATCATTCCCGGACGAATCTCCGGAACAATCACTTTGCGGAGTGCCTGCATCGGAGTCGCTCCCAGATCGAGGGCGGCTTCGTAAATATTAGGATTCATCTGCTTGAGACGGGGCAACACGCTGAGTACCACATAAGGAGTACAGAAAGTGATGTGTGCCAGTACAACGGTCGTATATCCCTGCGATATCCCCAGCGACACAAACAACAGAAACAGTGAAATACCGGTAATAATATCCCCATTCAGGATAGGAATGCTGTTCACAAAGCTGATGGCCTTCCGCGAACGTGCCTTCAGGTTGAAGATGCCGATAGCAGTGATACTCCCCAGCAGGGTGGAAGCCGTAGCTGCAATCAAAGCAATGGTCACAGTATTGATCAGCGCATTCATCAGCGAATGGTGAGTGCCGGTAGTGAACAGTGACGAATACAGTTTTGTGGAGAATCCGGTCCAGTTGCCCAGCACTTTTGCCTCGGTAAAAGAGTAGATCATTATAATCACGATAGGCGAATAGAGCAGCAAAAGCAGAATCCACAAATAGGTCTGAGCGAAAATCTTCTTTACCATAGCCCACCTCCTTCGTTCGTATTATCTTTGTCGTCGGTGCTGAACAGAGAGGTCGCGGCAATCAGCAGCAACATAATCAGCGACAGGGCCGCGCCATAGTTCCACATACTGTTATTGATATTCTCCTGGATTGTGGTACCAAACAGTTTGATATTGTTCATCGTCAACAACTCGGCAATGGCAAAGGTTGAGATAGTAGGCATGAAAACCATCATGATGCCACTCATCACCCCCGGCATGGAAAGCGGAAGCACGGCCTTAAAAAAGACCTGAACGGGATTGGCACCCAGATCCTGCGCAGCCTCAATATAACTGTGATCCATCTTTTGCAAAGTGTTGTAGATGGGGTAAATCATAAATGGTATGAAGTTATAGACCATACCGAATATCAGGGCACCCTCACCGAGCGGAACACTGAAAAAGTCGAACAAGGCTACCGTAGCCAACGTACGTACCAAAATGTTGACCCACATGGGAAGAATAAACAGTACGACCATTGTTTTCGACCGGTTCAGTTTTGCGTTGCTCAGTATCCAGGCTGCCGGATAGCCCAGCAGGATACAGACAATGGTGGTAATAATGGCAATACCGATGGAATAGACAAAGGTATTGATAGCTTCGTGGTGCTGAAAAAACTTCGCAAAGTTTTCCAAAGTCAGATGTCCGCTGTCATCGGTGAAAGCATAGACCACGATAAGGAGTAGCGGAATAACGACGAAGATCGCCGAAAAGATAATGTAAGGGAGTGTCCAACTCTTACGTGATGAAAAAAAGACCGATAATCTTTTCACTCTTAACTCTTATTTTATTAGTTCTTAATTACTCTGATACCGTCCGGGGGGATGGTGATACCTACACGGTCGCCATCGTCCCATACGTCGTTCGTATCTACAAACACATTCTCGTCCCAATCCGAAAGCACAGTCAGATGATAATGGTCACCCTTATAAAGGATAAACTTCACCTCTCCGGTCAGTGCACCGTCTTCTTCGTTGTCCTGAAGAATCACGTTGTCGAAACCGACTTCCACCTTCACCTCGCTGCCTGCTTCGATCCCCGTGACAGGAGCACACTCGAAGTTGCATCCCAAAAACTCCACATGGGTTTCGTCGATCAACTTGCCTTCAAAAGTATTGCACACACGCTCTTTCTTCATAATATGAATATCGAACGGCTTCACCAGCAACCCGACGAGAGCCCCGACTTCAAAATGATGATAGTCTTGTACCAGAAATTCATAGCCATTGCAGAGAACCGTCATTTCGTAATGTACGCCTTTAAAGACAGACGATTGCACCACACCGGTCAGTTGCGCCGCTTCCGAAACCGGAAAGATGTAAAGGTCTTCCGGACGGATCACTACGTCCACGGGCATGTTCTCGCCAAAACCTTCGTCTACACACTCGAATTCGGTATTACAGAAACATACCAGTTTGTCGTGGATCATCACTCCGTTCAGGATATTACTTTCTCCGATGAAATCGGCTACAAACGAATTGATAGGCTCGTTATATATATCGATCGGAGTACCAATCTGCTGGATGCGTCCCTCGCTCATGACTACAATCGTATCGCTTAGCGTCAGTGCTTCTTCCTGATCGTGAGTGACATACACAAAAGTGATCCCCAGAGATTTGTGCATCTCCTTCAACTCCATCTGCATGTCTTTACGCATTTTCAGGTCGAGAGCTGCCAAGGGCTCGTCAAGCAGCAACACTTCCGGTTCGTTGACGATGGCACGGGCAATGGCCACACGCTGCTGCTGTCCGCCGGACAGCGAATCTACATCACGATATTCGTAATCGGTCATCCCCACCATCTTCAAAGCGGCTTTTACCTTCTTCTCAATGGTCTGCTTGGGCATTTTCTTCAGTTTCAGCCCAAAAGCGATATTATCATATACATTCAGATGCGGGAACAGAGCGTATTTCTGGAATACCGTGTTTACCGGACGTTTGTGTGGAGGAGTTTGTGTGATTTCTTTCCCCGATATTTTTATCTCGCCTTCCGAAGCTGTCTGGAAGCCGGCGATAAGGCGCAACAAAGTAGTCTTGCCACATCCCGAAGGCCCCAGAATGGTGACGAACTCACCTTTCTTTACATTCAGGGTCACATGATCCAAGGCAGTCTTCTCACCGAAGAATTTAGACACACCGTTCACCTCAATAATGGATTTGCTTTCTTGCATATTCATACTAATTTGGGGTGCAAAGGTACACATTTATCCGATTCGTACATACATGTTAATCTAATATAACAGAGAAATTCTATCCGGAATTAAAAAAACACCTATCTTTGCATAAATATTTATTCACTAAACATACTAAAGCAATGAAAAAGTTAACTTATCTGGCTGTTGCAGCAATTGCTCTCGGAGTGGCATCTTGTAACACCAACAAACCCGGTTATGTAATAACAGGTACTGTGGAAGGCGCTGCCGACGGAGATACTGTATTTATCCAGGAACGTGTGAACAGACAGTTCAACAAACTGGACACAGCTATCATCGCTAACGGAACATTTACATTCGAAGGCGCACAGGATTCCGTAGTGAACCGCTACATCACTTATTCTAAAGACGGCGACGGAGTCTATGTGGATTTCTTCCTCGAAAACGGTAAAATCAAGGTAAACCTGTCTAAAGACGATAAATCGGCAACCGGTACTCCGAACAACGATGCTTATCAGGAGATACGGAACAAGATAAATGCAATCGACCAGAAACAAGCCGCTATCTATCAGGCTATGGGCGACAGCACATTGACCGATGACCAGAAGATGGCTAAACAAAAAGAATTTTCAGAACTGGAAGAGGCGTACAGCCAGGCTATCAAAGAAGGCGTACAGAAGAATATCACCAATCCGGTAGGTATCATGTTGTTCAAACAAAGCTTCTATGAAAACTCTACCGAGGATAACGACGCTCTGCTGAAACAAATTCCCGCCAACTATCAGAATGACGAAACGATTGTGAAAATCAAGGATATCACTGAAAAGCAGAAAGCTACTGCCGCCGGACAGAAATTCATCGACTTCGAAATGCTGACACCTGACGGAAAACCGGTGAAACTGTCTGACTATGTAGGCAAAGGCAAAGTGGTATTGGTTGACTTCTGGGCAAGCTGGTGTGGCCCATGCCGCCGCGAAATGCCTAACATTGTAGAAGCTTATGCTAAATATAAAGGCAAAAACTTCGAAATCGTAGGTGTATCTCTGGATCAGGATGCCGATAAATGGAAAGATGCCATCAAGAAGCTGAACATCACATGGCCTCAGATGTCCGACCTGAAAGGCTGGCAAAATGAAGGTGCACAGTTGTATGCTGTAAACAGTATCCCCCACACCATGTTGGTGGACGCTGACGGAACGATCCTGGCACGTGGCCTGCACGGCGAAAAGCTTCAGACCAAACTGGAAGAAGTGCTGAATAAGTAATCAGCGGAATACCATATCATAATTCACCACAGATTACACAGATTCACACAGAATAGCTTTAATCTACTGACAACCCATCCTATTTATCTGTGTAAATCTGTGTAATCTGTGGTGAATATGAATCAGGTACGGGCTTTCGATTTATTTCAGTGAATCGGCATAAGCACAGAGCTTCACAATCTGATCCACATCTTCAAAATTCACCTTATTATCTTCAATATACTTCTCCACCTCCGCACGATGTTTTGAGTAGATTTTGGCAAGTTGCTTAAAGTTACGGAACTGCTTCATTTTATCATCCTTCTCCACCCAATAGACATGGTGCCGATTGCTGACAATAATTTTTTCACCTTCCAGCTTGTAAGACTGTCCGTTGCTCGTTATGGTGCCATAGCTCTGAACTGCCGTTGTTTCCGAACGGGTACCATAAGCCCCCATGGGAGCTTCCTTACGGGCGGTAGCTTTATACTGAACGTAAACCACCGGTTTGGTCGGCAACATTTCTATACCGGCTCCGTTGGATTCGGGATAAAATGTACGTCCCGCTATCTTGATCAGCAGAATATCTCCCGGATTGGCAAGCTCTTTCACCTGCTTATCCTGAGGGTCTATAAAATAAAACTTATTGACTACTATACTGTAGTTCATTTTAGACTTCAATTCGCCTCCGGCTCTCAGGAGCACTTGGGCATCTTCATACTTATCAAACAGGAACGAAGCCGTATCAGCCTGAGCTCTCAATTGCCACAAACTGCACAGTGCAAAAGCAATAAAAATAAAAATCCTTCTCATAATACATCGACTTTAAGCAATAAAGGGCTGTCTTGACAGTATACACTTCAAAACAGCCCTTCAAAATAAATCTGGTAAATCTCTCTTTACTCTACATCAATCAGACGAACCAACGTACGTAGCAGAAGTCTTGACGGTGAGGCAGATCCTGATTTTTCGGGAACATACGGTATGCCACTTTAAAGCTTCCTGCATTCGACAAGCTGTGCTTAGCCTGGAATGTATACAGGTCGCCTTCTTTCTTGATCACACTGAATGGTTCTACCGAATATACATGCTGCTTGCCTTCCGGAGTCGTATAAGTTGTAACCAACTCCAGTCCCACTGCATCGTTCAATCCTTTCTCGTCAACGACAACTGTAATGGTATACTCTTTGCCGCTTTCGATATCGCCTTGTGCAATGTCTGCTTCCCTCTCTTTTGAAACGATCTCGATAGAGTCCCACTTAGCAACGACTTCTTCTTTCCAGGCTGCTATCTCTTTTGCCTTTGCATTGTCATTGGCAGACAGTTCTTTGAAACGTTTAGCTTCCTTGCAGTAGAACTTACTGTAGTAATCGTCGAGCTGACGCTTCATGGTATAGTGAGGAGCGATCTGGGCGATCGAGTTTTTCACACTCTTAATCCAGCCTTCAGAATATCCCTTCTTGTTGCGTGCATAATACAGCGGCAGGATTTCTGTTTCGAGGATACTGTAGATAGTAGCTGCGTCGAGCTGATCCTGATGTTCCTGGTTCTGATAAGTACGTTTTTCGGTCAATGCCCAACCTGCACCTTCGCGGTAACCTTCAAGCCACCATCCGTCGAGTACAGAGAAGTTCAATACACCATTCATCAACGCTTTCTCACCCGATGTACCGGATGCTTCGAGCAGACGAGTCGGAGTATTCAACCAGATATCAACTCCGGTCACCAGACGACGGGCCAACTGCATATCGTAGTTTTCAAGGAAGATGATCTTACCCAGGAATTCCGGACGCTGAGAGATCTCAACGATTCTCTTGATCAGTCCCTGGCCTGCACCATCGTGCGGGTGAGCCTTACCTGTGAAGAGGAACTGTACCGGATAATCGGGATTGTTAACGATCTTAGACAAGCGTTCCAGATCGGTGAACAACAAGTGAGCACGTTTGTAAGTGGCAAAACGGCGGCCGAAACCGATCAGCAATGCATTCGGATTGATCTTGTCCAACAGCGATACAATGCGTGAAGGATCTCCCTGGTTCTTCAACCACGTTTCACGGAACTGCTTACGGATATAATCCACCAGCTTGTTCTTCATCGTCACGCGAGTCTTCCAGATCTCTTCATCGGGCACATTATAGATAGCTTCCCAGATCTTCGGATTTGACTGATCGTACAAGAAGTTTTCGTTAAAGTATTTAGCATAAAGCTGTTTCCATTCGGTAGCGCTCCAAGTGGGGAAGTGTACACCATTGGTCACATAACCCACATGGCTCTCTTCGGGGAAGTATCCCTTCCAGATAGAAGAGAACATCTCCTGAGAAACTTTTCCGTGCAGCCAGCTTACACCGTTCACTTCCTGAGAAGTGTTGCAAGCAAATACAGACATACAGAAACGTTCGCCCTTATCACCCGGATTGTTACGTCCAAGGTCCATCAGGTCGTCCCAGCTGATACCCATCTTAACGGGATATCCGCCCATATATTTACCGAACAAGCCTTCGTCAAAGTAGTCGTGACCGGCAGGCACCGGAGTGTGAACCGTATACAGTGAAGATGCACGAACCAACTCGATAGCCTGGTTGAAAGTCAGGCCGGTAGCTACATAATCGCAGATACGCTGAACATTGATCAGGGCGGCGTGTCCTTCGTTACAGTGATAAATATCTTTTTTGATACCCAATGCCTTCAGTGTCAGCATACCGCCGATACCCAGCAGGATCTCTTGTTTCAAACGGTTTTCCCAGTCACCTCCGTACAGCTGGTGAGTGATAGGACGGTCAAACTCGCTGTTCATTTCATTGTCTGTATCGAGCAGATACAAAGAAACGCGTCCTACGTTCACTCTCCATACATTTGCATGTACGTAATAATCCATATAAGGCACATCTACTACCAACGGTTTGCCGTCTGCATCCGTCACGCGGTCAATAGGGAGTTGTCCGAAGTTCTGTGCCTCGTAATTGGCAATCTGCTGTCCGTCCATCGACAGGGTTTGTGTAAAGTAACCATAGCGATACAGGAAACCTACTGCACACAGATCTACATTACTGTCCGAAGCTTCTTTCAGATAGTCGCCGGCCAATACACCCAGACCACCGGAATATATTTTAAGAACATGATTCAAACCATATTCCATGCTAAAGTAAGCCACTGACGGACGTTTGTTATCGGGCGTCACATCCATGTAGTCTCTAAATTTAGCATATACGTCGTTCATGCGTTTCAGGATTACTTTATCTTTTGATAAAGCTTCCAGTTTTTCGTAACTCATACGTTCAAGCAAAAGCACAGGATTCTGACCGGCTTCTTTCCAGAGAGTCGGATCCAAGTCTCTGAAGAGTTCAGTAGCTTCATAATTCCACGCCCACCAAATGTTGCGTGCCAGTTCAGATAGTTTCTCTAATTCCGCAGGAACACGTGACTTTACAGTTACCTCCTTCCAATTCGGAGTATTCACATTACTTACTTTAATTTTCATAATGTTATTGTTTACTTGTTGATGAATAAATACTTAGTTTAGGACGTTTCATGGCATTACGCAAGGCGATGTCATAAGCCTCGTAATAATATTTGATGAAATGCTTCCATAGAGCCTGTTCGGCCACAGCCGCAGCTTGTTTGCGGATCTCTTTCACCTCATTATCTGTTTTACCCGAGAACAGTGCGATCGTATCTTTGATACCGTCGGCTACCTCTGAGTAATTATAGTCCGAACGGTGTAACACCTCTACCCCATTATCGATGCCATGCTGATTTTTCAGGCTGTTCACCCAAAGGCCGAAGCCTGCCAGGTCTGTTGTAATAGTAGGTACGCGGAATGCCACACTCTCAAGCGGAGTGTATCCCCAAGGTTCGTAATAAGAAGGGTAGACACTCAAGTCTTCTCCCAATATCAGATCATAATATTCTTTGTTCAGGATTCCATCTTTTCCGTCCAGATAGCACGGAACGAAAATCACCTTCACTTTATCTTCCGGACGATTTCCCATACCAAGATATTTGAGCATATCCAGAACTTGGTCGTGGGTCATGTTATGCAGCCAATGGGTAATGAAAGGTACTTCGAGCGGAGTATCGAATTTTTCTTTGCTTTTCAGCCGTGTCTGCAAATCCTCGCGGGGCTCTCCCACCCAACCCGGTACATTGACAAATGCCAGCACGTTCTTCTGCAGGTCCTTGTCCCGGTTCAAACGGTTCAATGATTCCAGAAACACGTCGATCCCTTTGTTCTTAAACTCGTAACGTCCACTGGTGCCGATAATTAATGTGTCATCGTCCATATGGGTACCCAGAAGCTTATTGGCCACATTCAACATCAATGCACGCGCACGTTTGCGCTTACCGGTGAAAGCGCTTCCCTGAGGAACGAAATCGTCCTCGAAACCGTTCATCAATACTACATCGGCGGCTTTATCAAGCAGTTCCTTACACTCGTTGTTGGTGATTTCGCTCACCGTCGTAAAGCAGTCAACGTGATGCGCAGTCTGCTTTTCAATCGAGTGCTTCGACTGCATATTCAGCTCCTGTGCCATCTGATCGCCGTTATAAGCAAACAGATAGTCATATAAAGGTTTATCGTTTCCGGCAATGCTACGGCCGATAGAAGTGGCATGGGTGGTGAAGATGGTTCCTATTTCGGGAACAGCCAATTGCAGATACAGTGCTCCCAGGCCGGTCATCCATTCATGTGCCTGATAAATGACCTTATCATTTTCGGTCAGGTTGTAGCGATAGAAGCTTTCCACCACTTTTCCGGCAGCATACGAAAACATGGATGCTTCGTCATAATCGCCGTAAGCATGCAATGAATCGACCTGAAAGTGATTCCACATTTCAGTATAGATTTCATTCTTTTTCTCAAAAAAAGGCTGAAAGTCAACGAGAATAACAATGGGTTCACCCGGAATATTCCAACGTCCGACACGGACAGAAAGGTCATCTTTCTTGAGGGCATGTTCTTTCCATGCCGCACAAAGATTGTCAGATTCTATAAACAAGGGATTGTCCTTTCCTTGCCATACATCCGGCCCTATAAAAAATAATTTGTCACGGAAGTTAGTTTGCAACGTATTTGCCCTTGTAGACAAAACAGTATAAATTCCTCCTACCTTGTTGCACACTTCCCAACTGGCTTCGAAGATATAATCGGGGGTTAATAAATCTTTTACCATATAAATGTTTAAAACTCTTTTTATTACGCAGGTGCAAAAGTACGCATTATTTATTGAAAAATAATGCTTTATGCAAAAAATATAAGCAAAATAGCACAAACAAGCGTTTACAACGAGATTTCAGAGCATAAAAAAAGACTTAAGTGTTTTCGGAAAACGCTTAAGTCTTTTCAGAAAACACTTAAACGTTCTGTCGAAAACGCTTAAGTGTTTTTTATAAATCATTAGTTTATGCAAGCGCACTACCGATAAGGAAGGTAGCAGCCAATGCCACGATAGCATAAAGTTCGGGGAACACAGCAAGAATCAATGTGTTGCTGAATACATTGTGCCCTTGTCCGATGGCCGCAATACCATTGGCGCAAACCTGTCCCTGACGGATAGCGGAAAACAGAGCCACCAATCCGAGAGCAATACCCGCACCCAAAACGGCAGAAGCCTGAATGGCGGTAATCTGCGGAGTAAGGATACCGAAAATAGTCTGGAACATAAAGTAACCTGCGAAACCATACAATCCCTGTGTACCCGGAAGAGCTGTCAGTACGAGGAAGTTACCGAATGCACTATCGTTTTTCTTCAATGCGCCGATAGCAGCGTTACCTGCAATAGTCACTCCGTAAGCACTTCCGATGCCTGACAAACCAACCATAACCGCGATGCCAATGTAAGCAATAAACAAATTCATTTCCATAATCTTAATTTTATTTTTTAATTTATTATTCTATTAATTTCTTTTTATTTTCTGAATGGTTTGTACTCTTTGCCACCACCTTCGTAACCGGAATTCTTGAAAAACTCCACGAAGGTCAGACGCATAGGATGAACCATGGCTCCGAGCACATTCATAAAGATATTGATGGCATGGCCGATTACAAAAATCAATACCATCACAATGGGGCCGGCAATCACATTGTCCGGACTCATGCCCACTGCCAAACTATTGAATACGCCGGCAAGGATACCTCCCGACAATCCCAGAGCGAACAAACGGACGTATGACAGAACGTCGCCCAACAGACCTGTCGCCATGTTATAAGAATCCCATAAGCCCAGCCCGATATTCAGGAAGATGTTCTTTCCCGGACTGTTGAACAGGAAAATCATAACGCCGGCAATACCCATGATGATCAAATGAACCGTACTTCCCATCGGCATCACTTTCGGCAACAGTGCCGAGAAGGCTAACGATAGCAAGAGGATGATCCATCCGATTGTAGCAATGGCATACTTGAAGCCAAACTGGATAGTCTGATTGACAGCTTTCAGTACCATGCCGAACAAGATCTGTACCGCACCCAGAATCAGTGAGAGTTGGAACATGTCATTATTATCCATGAAAACGGCACTCTTCAGGCGCTGGATGAACGGCCAGGGCAGATCGTAAATATTGGCTCCGAAAAAAGTCCCGGTCAGCAATCCGCAGAAGAAAGTGGAAGTTGCCAGTATCTGAATCAGCGAAATGATCGATTTAGCCGACTGACTCAGTTTTTTCGCCAATAGACGATAAGCCGTAGCTCCTACAAACAGGAATAATCCATAACCGGAATCTCCCAGGCAGAGCCCGAAAAAGATCATAAAGAACGGGGCAAAGAACGGGGTCAGGTCCAGTTCATTATACTTGGGCAACATGTAGAGTTTGCAAATGGGCTCGAACCAGGCAAAGAAACCTTTGTTATTCAGTTCGATCGGCACGTTGTCTTCCGGTGTCGGATCTGTGATCTCATAATAAATGTGTGCATCGTTCAGATAAGCCTCTATCTCTACCTTGCTGGTAGCAGGGGCCCATCCTTCGAGCAACATCAATTTGTCACCCGCAGTCTGCTCTGTACTCAATACGACTTTTGAAAATTCTATTTCAGTCTGCACCTGTTTCAAAGCCTCCTTCAGCGAAGGGATATCGGTTTCGGACAAAGCGACCAACTTCTTTTCATTCTCTTCAAGTGCGGTCTCTGTATTCGCATACTGCGCCTCGAGCTGGGCCAGTGACTGCGATGGCAGTTTAGCTTGCTCTACATCCAGATCGACTTCCTCCCCGTCCTTGGTCACGGTGATGAAAAAGACTTTTGAGGATATGCGGCAGATGATCATAGCGTTGTATTCCGCTTCCCATTCTTCCTTGTAGTTACCTTCGGAGCAGGTATAGAAGCCGACTACATAACCGGCATCTTTCAAACGCTGTATGCCTTCCGGCTCAAAGTTGCCCCAAGCCTCCAAAGCGTCTTTCTCCTTGCCACAGGTTTGCTGCTGTTGCAACAGTTTACTGTGTTCGGTCTGCAAGGCATCTATTTCATCGAGCACCTGCAAACCACGTTCGGCACTACCGCCATTGGCAGCAATGACCGCATCCTTCTCGTGCTTCTGGTTCTGAAGCAACTTCAATGCGGCGGCCAAACGGGCAGAAAGACGAATATTATCTTGCAGTTCGACATTCTCCGCCGCTCCCTGCTGCTTCTCTACAATATGGACCACTCCGAGTTCACGAAGACTGTTCAGGAAATCTTCGTACTCCTTATGATAAACCAGGAACGTGAGTTTCTTCATTTTCGTAATCATGCTTCTGCCTCCTTCCTTTTTTCCTGCTGTGACTTCAGAATCTTTTGCGAAGACTTAGACAAATTTTCTTCATCTTCCATGAATCGTTTGATCTTGCGCAAAGCATCCTGATACCCCGGTATCTGAACCTTCTCAAAAAGATTCACTTTCTGAGTGGTCTTTTTCCTCGCATGTTCTAACAAGCCCAACTTGGCCAGCGTAAACTCACGCTCTATAGCGGTATGTGCCAACTCCTTAAGCAGGTGTATACCGTCGGCATACCACTTAGGAGCATTAAACAGACTGTACGGACGGATCTCGAAATCCACATTTTCGAGCAAAGGCACCCGTACACCGGCTATTTTCTTGACACCAAGATGAACATCATTTACTTTTATCAATGAGGTGTCAAACTCATTCCAAAGTGCGAACATGGCTTCATAAGCCTGGATTTGTTTTTCCAGCCTTTCCTCCAGATCGGCAGCTTCGCTTTTACAGCGCTTCACTTCCATGCGAAGGGCACTCTCCTTGTTTTTGATAATCGGGAGAGTACGTACCCGCACTTTCAGTTGCTTCTCAAGCTGCTGAAGGGAGGTTTTGTTATATTGAAACTTTATAGCCATCTCGTTTATTTACTATTTTTTCCAATACTGATCTACCAGTTCCTTCTTGATATTTACTTCTTCCGGACGGAAGTATTTGCCGAACAGTCCCCAGGCTACATCGAGCATTTCGGTCGTATCCAGATTGACGTCGATGGCCAGCAACTGATTGGAGTAATCTTTGGCAAAAGCTAAAGTACGTTCGTCATAGTTGGTCAGGTCGAAACCATTTTCCAATTTAGTCTTGGCATTAGCGGCATCGGCATACAAACGCACGGCAGCATTCATCACCTGCGGATGGTCTTTACGGGTTTTCTTACCGGTTACCAACTGTTTCAAACGGGACAATGAACGGAACGGATCGACAATAACCTTACCGATGTCACTGTCACGGCGCAGGAACAACTGTCCTTCGGTGATGTAGCCTGTATTATCCGGCACAGCATGCGTAATATCACCACCGGACAATGTAGTCACGGCAATAATCGTGATGGAGCCGCCATCGGGGAACTGTACAGCCTTTTCGTAGATCTTGGCAAGATCCGAATAGAGCGAACCCGGCATAGAATCTTTCGAAGGAATCTGGTCCATACGGTTTGACACGATAGCCAAAGCATCGGCATACGAAGTCATATCGGTCAGCAGAACCAATACTTTCTGATTGTGCTGTACTGCGAAATATTCAGCCGCAGTCAAAGCCATATCCGGTACCAGCAAACGTTCTACCGGAGGGTTCTCCGTGGTATTCACGAAACTGACGATACGGTCGAGCGCACCGGCATTGGAAAATACATTCTTGAAATACAGGTAGTCATCGTTTGTCATACCCATACCGCCCAGAATAATCTTATCTGTTTCTGCACGTAACGCCACGTTAGCCATCACCTGGTTGAACGGTTGGTCGGGATCGGCGAAGAACGGAATCTTCTGACCGGAAACCAGTGTATTGTTCAAGTCGATACCTGCGATACCGGTTGCAATCAGCTCGGAAGGCTGTTTACGCCGTACCGGGTTTACAGACGGCCCTCCGATCGGTACCTCCTGCCCTTCGATCTCCGGTCCTCCGTCGATAGGATCACCGAAAGCGTTGAAAAAACGTCCGGCCAGTTGCTCGCTCACTTTCAGCGTAGGCGATTTACCCAGAAATACAACTTCGGCATTGGTCGGGATACCTTCCGTACCCTCAAACACCTGCAAAGTCACTTCGTCACCGGCAATCTTTACAACCTGAGCCAGTTTACCATTCACAGTGGCCAACTCATCATATCCTACCCCTGTAGCTTTCAGCGAACAGGTGGCCTTGGTAATCTGAGTAATCTTAGTATATATTTTTTGAAATGCTTTTGTAGCCATGTTATTATTTACAATTTAGTTTCAATCTACTATTTGACACTTCTCTCGGCAACCAACTCCTCCAATTGCTTCTGGAAACCTTCATATTGTTCCGACTTGAACTTCGAATAGTTCATTTGCTTGCAGATGTTAATCATCTTCTTGAAGTAATCCATAACCTCATTAAAGTTATCAAACTCAAATTCCGTATGACAGATGTCTATCACCATATTCAAGATAGCCTCCTGACGCTCCATCGGAGTCACGGCATCAATCTCGTCGAACGCATCCTGCTGCAAGATAACGAAGTCTATCAACTCGGACTTCCAGAAGATTACGTGATACTCTACCGGTACACCGTCATCACCCAGGATATTGATCTGCTCGGCAATCTCCTTACCGCGTTGCAAGCGAGTTTTGATTTCGTTCACCTTACCGATCCACTCATCATTGATATGCTCGGCAATGTATGCTTCAAATTCAGGATATTCGATATACTTGGAATAAGAATCGATCGGATTTACAGCCGGATAACGCTTCTTATCGGCACGATCCTGCTCCAGAGCATAGAAACAACGGGCTACCTTCTTGGTGTTCTCTGTCACCGGCTCCTTCAAGTTACCACCGGCAGGTGATACTGTACCGATAAAGGTAATAGAACCGCTCTCGCCGTTATTCAGTTTCACGTAGCCTGCACGGCCATAGAAGTTAGAAATGATTGAGGACAAGTCCATCGGGAATGCATCCGGTCCGGGCAACTCCTCCATACGGTTCGACATCTCACGCAATGCCTGCGCCCAACGGGAAGTGGAGTCTGCCATCAGCAGGACTTTCAATCCCATGGCACGATAGTATTCGGCAATCGTCATGGCCGTATACACAGAAGCTTCACGCGCTGCTACCGGCATGTTCGATGTATTTGCGATAATAATGGTACGCTCCATCAGCTTACGTCCCGTGTGCGGGTCCACCAATTCCGGAAATTCGGTAAAGATTTCCACAACTTCATTTGCACGCTCCCCACAAGCAGCGATAATCACGATATCGGCTTCGGCCTGTTTTGAAATGGCATGCTGAAGTACCGTCTTACCCGTACCGAACGGACCGGGAATAAATCCGGTACCGCCTTCCACTATCGGATTGACAGTATCGATCACACGCACACCGGTTTCAAGCAACTTGAACGGACGCGGTTTTTCTTTATAATTCGTCATAGCCCGCTTCACCGGCCATTTCTGGATCATATTCACTTCAACGGTATTTCCTTCTTCGTCCACCAAAACTGCAACCACATCTTCAATCTTGTAATCGCCTTCGGGAACAATCGACTTCACCGTGCAAACACCTTTCTGAGTGAAAGGCACCATAATCTTCAATGGCTGGAAGTTCTCGTCCACCTGTCCTAACCAGGCAGATGCTTCCACTTTATCCCCCACACTGACAAGGGGAACAAAATGCCATACACTTCCTTTATCCAACGGATAAGTATATTGTCCTCTCTTCAGGAATACTCCATCCATCTTATCAAGGTCGTTTTGCAGACCATCATAATTCTTTGATAACATACCGGGACCTAAAGTCACTTCAAGCATGTGTCCGGTAAATTCGGCCTCGGCTCCCACTTTCAGTCCACGAGTACTTTCGAACACCTGGACATATACATGTGTACCTACGACCTTAATCACCTCCGCCATTAATTTGTCTCCGCCGGTTGAGATATAACAGATCTCATTCTGAGCTACCGGCCCATCAACGACGAGGGTCACCATGTTGGCAATAACGCCACTAACAGTTCCTTTTGTTGCCATATATTTTTTTAGTTTATTTATCCGAGTTTGGCAGTATTACCTGAATTCAGCAGGAATCTGCACTTCATTCTTCAGTGACTCTATGATACTTCGGAACAATTGATTGCCTCTTTCCTTATCCAGAGAGATCCAACGTTCAATCATTTCCAGTTTCAACAGAAAAGCAAAAATACGTTCGATAGTGAAATAATCGAAGAAGATAGCATCTTCCATCCAGTTCCACCGCAAAGCATCCAGCTTTTTCTCACGTTCCACCAGTTCTGTTATTTCGCTGATTTTCACCAACTGGTCAAGAAAGTCCACTTCGCCCGACAGTCCGAAATCTCTGGCTCCGGAAGTCCGCAATGCCTCACAGATCTCCGTATCACCCACAATATTGCAGGCAACATCCCATTTATATTTACGCGCAGTCAATGCTACGAGAATATTGTTAATAGTGAGATTAAATTCGAACCAGGAAGCCACAAACTTATTTCCACACTTCATCGCATAATCATAATAAAGTGCAGCCAGATGATCTTCCAATAAAACAGCATTCTCTGCCGGAGTATTAAAATAAGCGGAAATGAAAGTAGCAAGATAAGCGGGAAACTCCTTGGCACTGACTTCTCCTCCCTCTTTAAGGGTAGAAATATATTCCGCCAGTTCTTCCGCGGAAAAATTTCCCCGAGTATCAATAGCGGCTTCCTTATCTTTCAAGAGCTTCAGCACATTGGCATTGTCAAACTTCAAATAAAACAGATCAATCAATCTCTGATCTGAAACTGACAAGCCCGTGTAAATTTCCGTTTTAAAATCAGCTACTGTATAGCTCAGCTTGCTGTCCTCAAGTGTGAGTTCCGGCAAACCGGCTACCAAGTAATAATATTTACTCATAACGCATCCCTTTAGAATAACATTTCTACCAACTGAGGACGCAGGAATGCTTTAAAGTAATTCATAAATTCCTCTTCTCCGAAATTCACTTTATATGAACCGTCTGCAGGAGATACGGAAAACAATGCCTTTATGCCATTCACTTGTTCTATGGTAACACCTTTATCTAACAATGCTTTAGCATTGGCAGCAAAATACTTTTTCAAAGACTCCGCATCAGAAGTTGAGATGATAATCGGTTCGTCTACACTCCATTTAGAAGCCAGGGCTACGATAAATGCATTCAGAAAATCTTTATTTTGTGCAAACTCCTTTACCGGTGCAGTCACAATCTTGTCAGTCACCATAGTGGCTATTTCCGATTTTAAAGCATTCACAGCCTGACCGGCAAAAAGTTTCAGTTCTGATTTGGTGTTTTCTGTCAGTTCGTCGGCAGATTTACGAGAGGAGGCAATAATTGATTCAGCTTCTTTATGGGCATCTTCAACAATTTTTTTAGCTTCTTCCTGAGCATTCGCAATAAGACGGCGGGCCTCTTCATTACCTTTTTCCACGCCTTCACGATAAATCTTATCGGTCAACTCTTGAATTTTGTTTTCCATATTCACGGACTATTTAGAAGTTTATATTATAATATCTAAGTGTTTCTTATCAGATTCTCGCCAAAAGTACAAAATTCAATCTGATAATAAAAGAGAAAAGAGGAAGAAAACTGTTCATTATCAAGAAAAGAATCGTCAAAAAGTAAAGGATATGACGATACGGACACATTTATCTTCACGTTTCATCTTTTAAGGCAACGGCAAAGATAAGGAGCCTGATAATACATCAAAGACATAATTATGATAAAGCCGGAAAACTGAAGGTTGAATCTGGAATATACCGGATGAACCAAGAAAGAGGTGTTCAGGAATTCTTGTTAAACAGGGTATGGTATAAAACAAGTCATCCCCTTCGGTCTTTCGACCGAAGGGGATGAACCATCTGAAAAAAATGGCGACTACCTACTCTCCCACTGTTACGCAGTACCATCGGCGTGATCAGGCTTAACTTCTCTGTTCGGAATGGGAAGAGGTGGAACCCTGATGCTATAGTCACCTGAATAAGGCAGACATAATGTACAAAAGTAAATTCAGCGGTCTATTATATAAATAGTGAAGCTAAACGGATATATAAACCATTGAAGGCGGATAAAAGAAAGTCATCGGGCAATTAGTAACGCTCGGCTGTGATGTTACCACCTGTACACCTGCGTCCTATCAACGTTGTAGTCTACAACGACCCTGAAAGAAATCTAATCTTGTGGCTGGCTTCGTACTTAGATGCTTTCAGCACTTATCCAATCCCGACTTAGATACCCGGCAATGCACCTGGCGGCACAACCGGTAAACCAGAGGTCAGTCCAACACGGTCCTCTCGTACTAGTGTCAGAGCCACGCAAATTTCATACGCCCACGATAGATAGAGACCGAACTGTCTCACGACGTTCTGAACCCAGCTCGCGTGCCACTTTAATGGGCGAACAGCCCAACCCTTGGGACCTTCTCCAGCCCCAGGATGTGACGAGCCGACATCGAGGTGCCAAACCCCTCCGTCGATATGAGCTCTTGGGAGGGATCAGCCTGTTATCCCCGGAGTACCTTTTATCCTTTGAGCGATGTCCCTTCCATACGGAAACACCGGATCACTATGCTCTAGTTTCCTACCTGATCGACTTGTAAGTCTCCCAGTCAAGCGCCCTTATGCCATTACACTCTACCGCCGGTTACCAATCGGCGTGAGGGCACCTTTAGAAGCCTCCGTTACGCTTTTGGAGGCGACCACCCCAGTCAAACTACCCACCAAACAGTGTCCTCGCATCAGCGAGTTAGAACTCAAATAACCAAAGGGCCGTATTTCAACAGCGACTCCACAAACACTGGCGTGCCTGCTTCAAAGTCTCCGGCCTATCCTACACATCAATTACCCAAATTCAATGTTAAGCTATAGTAAAGGTTCACGGGGTCTTTTCGTCCCATCGCGGGTAATCGGCATCTTCACCGATACTACAATTTCACTGAGCTCACGGTTGAGACAGTGTCCAGATCATTACACCATTCGTGCAGGTCGGAACTTACCCGACAAGGAATTTCGCTACCTTAGGACCGTTATAGTTACGGCCGCCGTTTACTGGGGCTTCAATTCAATGCTTCTCTTGCGATGACATCTCCTCTTAACCTTCCAGCACCGGGCAGGTGTCAGGCTGTATACGTGATCTTTCAATTTTGCACAGCCCTGTGTTTTTGTTAAACAGTTGCCTGGACCTATTCTCTGCGCCCTCCCGTCACCGGGTAGGGACCCTTTATCCCGAAGTTACAGGGTCAATTTGCCTAGTTCCTTAACCGTGATTCACTCAAGCGCCTGAGTATATTCAACCCGACTACGTGTGTCCGTTTACGGTACGGGTACCTGTAAGATTAAGTTTAGCGGATTTTCTTGGGAGTATGTTTACACGCACTATTACCGTTTTCCGGGGAAATTGGTATACTATCAGGTTCGACTCTTATCCCGGATTTGCCTGGGATAATCAACATCTACACCCTTTAACGGACTATTCCGTCAGTCCGCGGCGTTGTCACTCCTCCGTCTCCACATCACTCTTATAGGTAGTACAGGAATATTAACCTGTTCTGCCATCGGCCTCACCGTTCGGCTGAGCCTTAGGACCCGACTAACCCTGATCCGATTAGCGTTGATCAGGAAACCTTAGTCTTGCGGCGAGGGGGTTTCTCACCCCCTTTATCGTTACTTATACCTACATTTGCTTTTCCACACGCTCCAGTAAAGCTCACGCTTCGCCTTCAACGCTGAGTGGAATGCTCCCCTACCGATCCATTAGGATCCCATAGCTTCGGTAAAACACTTATGCCCGATTATTATCCACGCCAAACTCCTCGACTAGTGAGCTGTTACGCACTCTTTAAATGAATGGCTGCTTCCAAGCCAACATCCTAGCTGTCTTAGCAATCTGACTTCGTTAGTTCAACTTAGTGTTTATTTGGGGACCTTAGCTGATGGTCTGGATTCTTCTCCTTTAGGACATGGACCTTAGCACCCATGCCCTCACTCCTGAGATAGAACTAATGCGCATTCGGAGTTTATCAAGACTTGATAGGCGGTGAAGCCCTCGCATCTTATCAGTCGCTCTACCTCACATTAGTAACTCTCAAGGCTGCACCTAAATGCATTTCGGGGAGTACGAGCTATCTCCAAGTTTGATTAGCCTTTCACCCCCACCCTCAGGTCATCCGGAAGCTTTTCAACGCTTATCGGTTCGGTCCTCCAGTTAGTGTTACCTAACCTTCAACCTGCCCAAGGGTAGATCACTTGGTTTCGCGTCTACTCCTTCCGACTATCCGCCCTGTTCAGACTCGCTTTCGCTTCGGATCCACATCTCAAGATGCTTAACCTTGCCGGAAAAAGTAACTCGTAGGTTCATTATGCAAAAGGCACGCCGTCACAGCTGAAGCTGCTCCGACCGCTTGTAGGCGCATGGTTTCAGGGACTATTTCACTCTTCTATTCGAAGTGCTTTTCACCTTTCCTTCACAGTACTGGTTCGCTATCGGTCTCTCGGGAGTATTTAGCCTTACCGGATGGTCCCGGCTGATTCACGCAGAATTCCTCGTGCTCCGCGCTACTCAGGATACCACTACGCTTCGGTTACCTTAGAATACCGGGCTATCACCGTCTATGGCACGACTTTCCAGCCGTTTCTTCTCAATAACTGTCTTGCGAGAGCGTGGTCCTACAACCCCACACATGCCGTAACATGGGTGGTTTGGGCTAATCCCCGTTCGCTCGCCACTACTAGGGGAATCATTATTTATTTTCTTTTCCTGCAGGTACTAAGATGTTTCAGTTCCCTGCGTTAGCCTCCAACCAAGTTGGATGGCATTCCTTCAGAATGCCGGGTTGTCCCATTCGGAAATCTTCGGATCAAAGGTCATTTGCACCTACCCGAAGCTTATCGCAGCTTATCACGTCCTTCATCGCCTCCGAGAGCCAAGGCATCCGCCATGCGCCCTTATTTACTTTCTTTTATCGCCAGGGATCATTTCCTTTGAAAGGAGATGAACCCAATGGTTCGATATATACTTTTAGCTCTTACTAAATTTACTTTTTTCTGTACATCATGTCAAAGATCGTTTGATAACATTCCGAAACTTACATTGTCGGAGTATCAATTGTGGAGAATAACGGATTCGAACCGTTGACCCTCTGCGTGCAAGGCAGATGCTCTAGCCAGCTGAGCTAATCCCCCAATCATACAAGATAAAATATCTATCTGTTGGTAGTCCCAGGCAGAGTTGAACTGCCGACCTCTACATTATCAGTGTAGCGCTCTAACCAACTGAGCTATAGGACTGAGTTCAAACCCTTGTCTGTTTATTAGACTCGGCTTCTTTCATTTCTCTTGTTTATCTCTATCTATATTACTATAGACGGTCGATCTATATTCTATAAATAAACAAGTACCAGTAGTACAATTTAGAACCAATGAACGTCGTTTCCAACATCGCTCCAGAAAGGAGGTGTTCCAGCCGCACCTTCCGGTACGGCTACCTTGTTACGACTTAGCCCCAGTCACCAGTTTTACCCTAGGACGATCCTTGCGGTTACGTACTTCAGGTACCCCCGGCTCCCATGGCTTGACGGGCGGTGTGTACAAGGCCCGGGAACGTATTCACCGCGCCGTGGCTGATGCGCGATTACTAGCGAATCCAGCTTCACGAAGTCGGGTTGCAGACTTCGATCCGAACTGAGAGAGGCTTTTGGGATTAGCATACGGTCACCCGCTAGCTGCCTTCTGTACCCCCCATTGTAACACGTGTGTAGCCCCGGACGTAAGGGCCGTGCTGATTTGACGTCATCCCCACCTTCCTCACATCTTACGACGGCAGTCTCTCCAGAGTCCTCAGCATGACCTGTTAGTAACTAAAGATAAGGGTTGCGCTCGTTATGGCACTTAAGCCGACACCTCACGGCACGAGCTGACGACAACCATGCAGCACCTTCACAGCGGTGATTGCTCACTGACATGTTTCCACATCATTCCACTGCAATTTAAGCCCGGGTAAGGTTCCTCGCGTATCATCGAATTAAACCACATGTTCCTCCGCTTGTGCGGGCCCCCGTCAATTCCTTTGAGTTTCACCGTTGCCGGCGTACTCCCCAGGTGGAATACTTAATGCTTTCGCTTGGCCGCTTACTGTATATCGCAAACAGCGAGTATTCATCGTTTACTGTGTGGACTACCAGGGTATCTAATCCTGTTTGATACCCACACTTTCGAGCATCAGTGTCAGTTGCAGTCCAGTGAGCTGCCTTCGCAATCGGAGTTCTTCGTGATATCTAAGCATTTCACCGCTACACCACGAATTCCGCCCACCTCTACTGTACTCAAGACTGACAGTATCAACTGCAATTTTACGGTTGAGCCGCAAACTTTCACAACTGACTTACCAGTCCACCTACGCTCCCTTTAAACCCAATAAATCCGGATAACGCTCGGATCCTCCGTATTACCGCGGCTGCTGGCACGGAGTTAGCCGATCCTTATTCATATAATACATACAAAACAGTATACATACTGCACTTTATTCTTATATAAAAGAAGTTTACGACCCATAGAGCCTTCATCCTTCACGCTACTTGGCTGGTTCAGGCTAACGCCCATTGACCAATATTCCTCACTGCTGCCTCCCGTAGGAGTTTGGACCGTGTCTCAGTTCCAATGTGGGGGACCTTCCTCTCAGAACCCCTATCCATCGAAGGCTTGGTGAGCCGTTACCTCACCAACAACCTAATGGAACGCATCCCCATCCTTTACCGGAATCCTTTAATAATGAAACCATGCGGAATCATTATACTATCGGGTATTAATCTTTCTTTCGAAAGGCTATCCCCGAGTAAAGGGCAGGTTGGATACGTGTTACTCACCCGTGCGCCGGTCGCCAGCAAAGAAAGCAAGCTTTCTTCCTGATGCCCCTCGACTTGCATGTGTTAAGCCTGTAGCTAGCGTTCATCCTGAGCCAGGATCAAACTCTTCATTGTAAAAGTATTGTTATATATCCCATAATAAGGGAAAATATTAGCTCTGTTCAGGATGTCGAAAATTTATTGACGGTCATTTTTATATACCTATATAATAAGTATTGACGGTTCTAAATTTGACTTGTACTACTTGTATTGTTTATCAATGTTTCAAAGAACTCTTCTTTTTTAAATTCTGCTTCGTTTCAAAAGCGGGTGCAAAGGTAAGGGGTTTATTTTAAACTGCCAAATGTTTTGGGAAGTTTTTTTTTAAAAATGTCCGTCTTTTATTTCCAAGCCTCTCTGTGCGAAAGGGAAAGAAGAGACAGCCGAAGGCCCTCGCTCTGCGAATCGGACTGCAAAGATAACAACTTTTATAATAATGATCCAAATAAAAAGGAAATTATTTTTGTTATTCTGTAAGGCACGTCCTACGCCGTTGCAACATGTCAAAATTAAATGCTGTCCGTCTCTTGGAAAGCGGATGCAAAAGTAAGGCATTAGGAGATAAGAGACAAATATAAAAGGGGATTTTTTTGAAAAAAAATTGAATAAAAACGTAAAGGCCTGAGGGAGAGGAAGGTTCTGATAATTGATTATGGAAAAGGGAAAGGTCGGGGAAGGAAAGGGACACATTATTATATTATATAGGGGAAATTTATCGGGGAGAGGGAAGGGGATTTACCGAAAAAGGGAGAAGGAGAAGTGTTTGCGGGAGGAAATTGAGGAGAAAATAGCGAATTTAACGGGAAGTAAACAGAAAATACGATGGGATTGTGACAAGGATTGAACGGGAATCAAACGGAAGTCAGATAAGAGTCAGATGGTAGTCAAACAGGGTTAAACTGAAAAGTCGGTAGGAATCAGGCGAGGATTGGACCGGAATCAAATGGAGAGTGAACGGAAATCAGACGAGGAGTGAATGGAAATTGAGCAGAAATCAGACAAGGATCAAACAAGAATCAGACGGGAATTGAACGGGAATTGAACGGAATCCTGCGTTAACATTGTTAATGCGGTTGGGGAAACATTTATTTCCAGGACGAAAATAACAAGGCTTCTGCTTCTAAAAGCCTTGTTATTTGGAGACAAAAGACTTGATTTAACAGGGGGTTAAATCAAGTAATAGGAAGAGAAGAAAAGAAAGGAAGAAAAGAATTGAAGATGAATACAATAGAGAGACAAAGGAGTGTTTACTGGGAGAAGGGATAAGTGCCGGACCGAAAGGGATAGTTGCGATTAGGGCAAGTATGGGGGCAGGGGATTTTAAAAGCAAGGTTGGGAATGGAAGCGGGAGGAGCTTACTATTAAAACCCACAGGACATTGGGTAGTGTAAAATGAAGTAAGTATAGTTGTGATCAGAGCAGGTATGGATGCAATCAGAGCAGGTATAGGTGCAATTAAAGCAAGTGCCAATGCAATCCGGAAGAATACATTTGAGATCCGGAAAGCCTAGTTATACAATATTTTCACAAGCAAAATTTGGGACGGAAACGGGAAAAGCCTACCTTTTAAACCAAAGGCTCGCTGATTTTAAACCAAGGAAGCGTTGGTTTTAAAGGTAAAGGGTCTTGATTTTAAAAGTAAAAGGGTGGCCGTGTAAGGAGGCTGTAGGGGCGCTTTTCAGGAAATAGAGAGGCGATCAGAGAAAAAGGGAGAATAAGGAGATATACCGATTTTAAAAGAGACGAAGTTGAAAATAAACGGTAATTGCACCATGGCACTGTCCATCATTTTGTGTAAATAGAAAACTACAGGATTCAGGTTTTATACTTGAATCCTGTTTTCAAATATAGTAATAAATTGGTTAAATAAGGACTATCCATCTGATTAAAGTGAGTCGTCACTATTCTTCCCCTCCTTCCCTTCCATTTATAAGAATAGAATAAGAATAGTAACGACACTAACAATTTCTATTGAAAGCCCTTCTTACAAATAACATACATAAGAGGACTACAGTAAATTTATATAATCCGCAGTGCACTATTTACGACTCTTTCACCAACTGCCCCATAGCCCATACCGCCTTGACGTTCAGATCACGATCCAGAATCAGAATATCCGCATCTTTATCCTTCTGGAGAGATCCTTTACGGTCATAAACTCCCATAATACGGGCAGGAGTCTCAGAAGCCATACGTATGGCATCTGCCAGGGGAATATCAGCCTTCACCATCGTACGTACCAACTGATCCATGGTAGCAATACTACCTGCCAAGGCCGAACGGTCGGCAAGCTTGCACACACCGTCTTCTATAATAATACGGGGATCGTCGATCGCCTTACCTTCAGCAGCCGCATATGAAAGCGCGTCGGTCACCAGACAAGTATGCTCCACACCCTTCAGCTTATAAGCCAGTTTCAAAATAGTGGAAGGCAAATGAATGCCGTCAGCAATCAGCTCGATAGTCATGCCATCGGTCAGGTAGACGCTCTCAACCGTTCCCTCGTATTTATATTCGCGACGCTTATGAAAGCCCGGCATTGCATTGTAGAAGTGCGCAGCATGTGTAAATCCCGCCTCGTATGCTTCCTTTATGCCATCATATTCGGCTTCCGTATGCGAAACAGCTCCTACAATTCCCTTCGACTTCAGATAACGTGCAAAGTCAAGTGCTCCGGGCAGTTCGGGAGAGGCATCCCAACGCTTGATGCAATCGGTGCTTTCAAGCAAAGAGGTGTATTCTGCCACATCGACTTCTTTCACTTGGTTTGCAAACTGTTCTCCCGCCATCTTACGGTTCAGGTAAGGGCCTTCCACATGTAAGCCGAGTATCGGGCTATCGGGTTCGGCCATCAGTTTTTCGCATATATCTACAGCTTTGCGTATTTCGGAGAACGGAGAAGAAGAAAGTGTCGGGAAAAAGCTGGTGGCACCGTGCTTCATGTGTGCAGCTATGGCCGTACGGAAAGCCTCTTCGGTACATTCTGTAAAATCGTGTCCTCCCCCACCATGGGCATGCATACAAACAAAGCCGGGAACAATATACATTCCTCTGGCATCCACCAGATTGGCACCGATCAGCGCCAGATCGCAATTAGTTACTTCCAGAATTTTTCCATCTCTCATCAACACAGAACCTTCGTTCAACCAACCTTGCGGAGTAAATATGCGTCCATTGATAATTTGAGTCAACATGATAAATTATAGTATTAGAGATTCATACTCGTGTTATTTTTGTTTATTGGAAACAAAATTAGACACTTCTGTTGAGATAGAAAAATAAAATAGCTTTTCTTTTCAGTTTTATTTCAGAAATAAGCCTTTTCTTTGCAGGTAGAAATAAAAAGCCCTATGAAAATATTAATTATCGAAGACGAACCCTCACTGAGGGAACTGATCCAGCGTTCGCTCGAAAAAGAACGCTATGTAGTGGAAGCTGCCGCAGACTTCCAGTCGGGATTACGCAAGATAGAGGACTACGATTACGACTGTGTCTTGCTGGACATTATGTTGCCTGACGGCAATGGGCTGAACCTGCTGGAGCAACTGAAAAAGATGCGTAAACGGGAAAACGTAATTATCATCTCGGCCAAAGACTCCCTGGACGATAAAGTACTGGGACTGGAACTGGGTGCCGACGACTATCTGCCCAAACCCTTTCACCTGGCCGAATTAAATGCCCGCATCAAAAGTGTGATCCGACGCCAGCGCCGCGACGGAGAAATGGACATACGCCTGGCCAACATACGTATTGTTCCCGATACATTCCAGGTATTCGTAGATGACAAGGAAATAGAATTAAACCGCAAAGAGTATGATATCCTTCTCTACTTTGCCAACCGTCCCGGACGACTGGTAAACAAAAACACGCTTGCCGAATCGGTGTGGGGAGATCATATCGACCAGGTAGACAATTTTGATTTTATCTATGCGCAAATCAAGAACCTGAGAAAGAAACTCAAAGATGCCGGTGCCTTGGCAGAACTGAAGGCTGTATATGGATTCGGCTACAAAATGACTGTTGAATAAAAAAAGACCCTACCTCCATGAAGTTGATATACCGCATTATCATCCGCATCGCACTCATGCTGACAGTTGTTCTCGGGGCATGGGCTGTATTTTTCTATATAGCCGTAATAGATGAAGTGAACGACGAAGTAGACGACTCTCTGGAGGATTACTCGGAAACCATCATTATCCGTGCCCTGGCCGGAGAAGAACTGCCCTCGAAAAACAATGGGTCGAACAATCAATACTATCTTAGAAAAGTAAGCAAAGAGTATGCCGACGAACGCGAAGATATCTGCTACAAAGACTCCATGGTCTATATTGTGGAGAAGGAAGAGACTGAACCGGCACGCATACTGACCACCTTATTCAAAGATGACGAAGGACAATATTACGAGCTTACCGTATCGACACCGACGATCGAGAAGGACGACCTGAAAGACGCCATGCTGGGATGGATTATTTTTCTGTACATCGTCCTGCTGCTCACCATCCTGATTGTCTGCATCTGGATATTTCACCGCAGCATGAAGCCACTTTACAACCTGCTGCGCTGGCTGGATGCCTACAGGATAGGTCGTCCCAATCGCCCTTTGAAGAATGAAACGCAAATTACGGAGTTCAGGAAGCTGAACGAGGCAGCCATCCGCAACGCGGAACGAAGCGAGCACATCTTTGAACAGCAAAAGCAATTCATCGGCAATGCTTCACACGAAATGCAAACACCGTTGGCCATCTGTCGGAATCGCCTGGAAATGCTGATGGAAGACGACTCCTTGTCTGAAGCACAGTTGGAAGAGCTGATAAAAACGCACCAGACCCTGGAGCATATCACTAAGCTCAATAAATCGCTGCTGTTACTGTCCAAAATAGATAACGGACAATTCTCCGATACCCGAACGGTAGAGTTCAACAGCATGCTCAAGCGATATATAGAAGATTATAAAGAAGTATACGGCTATCGGGAAATTGAGCTGACGCTGGATGAACAGGGAATATTCCGGGCGGAGATGAATGAATCGCTGGCAGTAGCCCTGATAACGAACCTGCTCAAAAATGCGTTTGTACACAACGTAGACGGTGGGCATATCCGGATTGAAATAACCGGTCATAGCATGACCTTCAGGAATAGCGGTGCAGGCCGCCCCCTGGATGCGACCCATATCTTTGAACGATTCTATCAGGGAAGCAAAAAGGAAGGTTCGACCGGACTGGGACTTGCCATAGCCGACTCCATCTGCAAATTACAGCATCTCACACTCAGGTATTATTTTGAGAAAGATGAACACTGTTTCGAATTGCGGAAGAACAATTTCACCACAGATTACGCAGATTAACACAGAACGGATTTAATCCACTGAGAACCGGCGACATTCATCTGCGCAAACACGTGTAATCTGTGGTGGATACGACTCCCCGGCACACCTGCCTGTACAAATCATTTTCATACCTGTTGCGAGAAGGACTTCCCGCTCTGCGTTAAATATTGTGTAAATATACAGTATAAGTCCAACCGGATGAACAAGAGTAATCAAACTTTTATTTAGAAAAAAGTATCAAAATGGAGAGAATTCCCAATTCTTTTCAGAATCGACCTTCATCTTTGCATTATAAATTAATTGCTAAAAATAAAAACCAATAAAAAAAAGACGATTATGAAAAAGTTACTTCTTTTATTCGTATGCCTGTTCACTCTGCAAACCATCGCAAGAGCGGACGATGATAAACCGATTCAAGTAAGCCAGATGCCGCAGAAGGCACAGCAGTTCATCAAACAACACTTTGCCGGCAGCAACATTGCCATGGCCAAAGTTGAAAGCGATTTCTTACAGAAAAGCTACGATGTCATCTTCACCGACGGCAACAAAGTAGAGTTCGACAAGAAAGGAAACTGGACTGAAGTAAATTGCAAATTCAGTGTAGTGCCACAGGGCATCATCCCCTCTCCTATCCAAAAATATACAGCCACTAATTATCCGGACGCTAAAGTTCTGAAAATAGAACGCGATAAAACGGATTATGAAGTGAAACTATCCAATGGTTGGGAACTAAAATTTGACTCTAAATTTAATTTAATCGATATTGATAACTAAAAAAGTATAGTAGATATGAAATTGAAAATGTATTTTCTTCTTCTAGCACTGGGTGCCCTGGGATTACAAAGCTGTAATGACGATGACGATCATCTGTCTTCCGTGCCCACGGAACTGAAAAACGCATTTACCGAAAAGTATCCGTCTGTCAGCAACGAAAAGTGGGAAACAAAAGGCAACTATTACATAGCGGAATTCCGTCAACAGAACTACGAAACCTCAGCCTGGTTTACTCCGAACGGAATATGGCAAATGACAGAGACCGACCTCCCTTATCAGGCTCTGCCGGCAGCTGTGAAGAGTGCATTCGAAAGCAGTGAATACGCCAAGTGGAAAGTAGACGATGTGGACATGTTGGAACGTCCGGACATGGAGAAGGTATACGTCATCGAGGTAGAGTCCGGAAAGCAGGAGTTCGACCTGTATTACTCGGAAGAGGGCATCCTGGTGAAAAGCGTTGCGGATACGGACAACGATTCAGAGAACTATCTGCCTGCCGAGATTCCGGCAGCCATTGAAACCTTTATCAAAAAGCAATATCCAAATGCACGCCTGGTCGAGATCGAAGTGGAGCACGGGATGACTGAGGTAGACATCATCGACGGTAATATCAGTAAAGAAATTGTATTCAACAGCTCTAACGAATGGATATCTACTTCTTGGGACGTACGCCGCAACGAACTACCGGAAACAGTGACCCATGCGATCGCTTCTTCAGAGAAATATGCGGGATATCAAATCGATGACGCAGACTTTGTTGAAACACCCGACGAAGGAGAATATTATCTGGTTGAACTGGAAAAAGGAGAATTGGAAGTGAAAGTAAAGGTGAACGCTAAAGGAGAGTTTATCTGATAAACAAAGAGGTGTGTCATCATTCACCACAGATGACACACCTCTTTGCTTTTTCTAATTCTTATACCAACCGGTATCCGCCCAACCGGATACCTTATACCATTCAGTCTGCTGGTAAGAAGTATTCAACGACGGAGCGGACATACGGGGAATATAGGTAGAAAGCCCTTTCGCATCCTGATTCATCGTGAACATCCCGGCGTAGGCAGAATAGTTGCGGGGAGTGGATTTCCAGTAAACCATTACCTTATCGAACGCCTCCCGCCAACTATCATAATCGCCGTTCCCTGCAGTTATCTGATAGATGAACCGGTCTAAATCATAATAATATTGCTTATCAGTGCGGCGATCATAACACATCACTCCGGAAAGATCAAAATTCTGTTTCCCGGTGATATACCTGGGCAGCACTTTGGACGTTGCAACAGCCAGATTCTCGAGTTCACTCATCTTGGCAACCCCAACAGAAACACCACCGGTCCAATCTTCATTGGACATACCGATTCCGTCATTATATCTGCTTTGATAGTAATCATAATAGCAGGAAGCAATCTTCAAAGCTGCATTTTCGGCAGAAAACATCGCGGGAACCACTGTCTGATAAGGAGCGCCCGGCCCCGGAATCTCGGTAGGCGAACTGATCAGGTAACTTCCGCAGTCGCGCAACGCATACGCCACCTCTACAGCTTCCATAAAACATGCATCGAAAAACAAGAAGTCGAGGTCGGGTGCCACCTGTAAGGCTGCATGCAAATCAGCTATATCCATATAGTTATTGCCGTCCTGACCAAACCAACGTGTCTTTGCCGGAGAAGGTATCCATCCCTCACCGTGCGACCAGAAGACCATGCCATACTTCTCCGCTTTATATTGATTGAAGGCAGTAGATATAACCTTTTTCATCACATTTGCATCGGCCGAATTTTGCTCCGGGTAATTTTCAATGGTCTCTTCCACCACTTTTCCTTTTTTGTCTTTTCCCAGACGAATCAGCCGGGGAGCCGAATAATCGTCTATATACACCAGCAGATTACCGGATGTGGCATCAACCTGCCGCATTCCCTCTTTCATCTCTTCAATATCGGCCGAGGCCAACGGTGCCAAAGAGTTCTGGGCTATCATATACACTAACACGGTACGCGAACCTACACTCGGTTCAGGTGTCGGCCCATCCTGCTGACAGGCAGCAAGCAGCATAAGCAGACATACGGAATACAAGGTTATTTTCAGTTTCATGAATTAATATTATCCAGAGATATTATAATAAAGAAAAAAAGAGATGCAAACAAACGGCATCTCTTTGCTATATTTTATATAACGTATAAGTTACTCTTCTGGTTTACTGAACCGGAAATTCTGAGGATCGATTTTCTCGACAGCCACCGTTTTATTCTTCTTGAATTTCCCCACAACCTTGGCGGCCTCTTTTCCTAATTTCTTTTTATTTTCCGAGAAATAGATCATACAAGTACGGTTAGGAAGTCCTTTATCGAATTCCAAATAATTCTTCAACTGATAACTGTACAGTTCTCTATGCGGCAGGAATCCGTTTTTATCCAGCGCCACGCTGTCAAGCATCTGAATTTCGGTGTAGTATATCACCGTATCGGTAAATGAAGCCGATACCCCAAAGGCATAAACGGGTTTATGTCCCCCTTTTTTCAACGAAAACGCCGAGCACAATGTAAACACCAATGCCACAGCAAACAGTATTTTTACGTATTTCATATTCTGTTATATTTTTAACTTCGCAAAGATAACAAAAAAAAACGCCCACCAAAAGATGAAGCGTTTTTTAAATACTTTTTCGGAAACTGATATACCTTGCTTATCCCAAGTAAGATTTGAGCAATTTACTACGATTACTTTGTCTTAATCTTCTGATTGCTTTTTCTTTAATCTGACGAACACGCTCACGTGTGAGACCAAATTTGTCGCCGATTTCCTCTAATGTCATTTCCTGCTGTCCGATACCGAAAAACATCTGAATGATTTCTTTTTCCCTATCGGTTAACGTAGAAAGAGCTCTATCAATTTCCCTCGCAAGAGACTCATTAACCAGAGAACGGTCTGCCATGGGCGAATCATCGTTCACCAACACATCGAGCAGGCTGTTGTCTTCTCCTTCAACGAAAGGAGCGTCCACCGAGATATGGCGGCCGGATACTTTCAACGTATCGGAGATCTTGTCGACCGGAATATCCAGTTCACCTGCCAACTCTTCGGGCGACGGACGACGCTCGTTTTCCTGTTCAAACTTAGAGAAGGCTTTGCTGATCTTATTCAACGAACCGACCTGGTTCAACGGAAGGCGAACGATACGGGACTGCTCTGCCAATGCCTGCAAAATAGATTGGCGAATCCACCATACAGCATAACTGATAAACTTGAAGCCACGTGTTTCATCAAACTTCTCGGCAGCTTTGATCAGTCCTAAATTGCCTTCATTAATCAAGTCGGGCAAACTCAAGCCTTGGTTCTGGTACTGCTTAGCTACGGATACGACGAAACGAAGATTGGCGCGTGTCAGTTTCTCTAATGCCACACGGTCACCCTTACGAATGCGTTGAGCGAGTTCTACTTCCTCCTCTACAGTAATGAGGTCCTCGCGACCGATTTCCTGCAAATACTTGTCAAGAGAAGCGCTCTCTCTGTTAGTGATACTTTTGGTAATCTTTAGTTGTCTCATTCTTATAAAACAGATTTGGAGTGCAAAGTTACGACTATTTATTTGTTAACGTATAAATTTTCACAACTTTTTCACCATTATTATCTACTAATATAAACAAAAAGAGTACCGACTGGTTGATTGCCGGTACCCTCTTTTCGATTTCCTTAGCTATTATTAAGCTACCGAATACTTTTTCGGCAGGCGATTCGCTGGTATGGCCATACTCACCACAAAGCACACAGAGTAACACAGAGACGATTTTAAGTTGTTGATTCGTAGTAAAAAACTCTGTGATACTCTGCTCTGTGCTGCTCTGTGGTGAGTTCTGGCACAGCACTTTTCAGCTAAATCACTCCTGAGTCAAGTCTACAGCGTAATAGCCGCGTTTTCCTGAAGGGAATACTCCTGTGAGGAAGAGTACCTGGTTCGGTGACTTCACAGCAGCTTTCATCACTTCTTCAAGGTCGCTGACTTTGCGCATAGGCTGATCGTTGGCTTTCAGGATGATGAAGCCCTTCCGCACACCGGCATCCGCCATCTTGCCCGAAGTGACTCCGGTAACCTGCAAGCCGTATCCGAGATTGAGTTGTTTCTTCAAGTCGTCCGGCAACTCCTTGAAGGCAGCGCCCAGAATCTCCATACCCGCATCCTTCACAATCTTTGTTGTACCTTGTTCGTTTTTCAATGTTATATTGATATTCTTTTCTTTCTTGTCACGCATCACCTTCACGGTCACTTTATCGCCCGGACGATGCTGTGCAATGGCTTCCTGCAGGTCGGCAAAGTTCTGCACTTTCTTGCCATCGATACCGATGATGACATCATCTACCTTGATATCGGAACCGGCAGCAGAACCTCCATCTACGATTTCGCGTACCCAAACGCCATCCACTACGCCGAACTCTTTGCGCTTATCGGACAGTGTGGCTCCCGATTTGTCGATCGGCTGATCGGACATCATATCACCGTCACCCGCAAGCGAAGTACCCTTGATACCCAGCAACGCACGTTGTACGGTTCCGTATTGTTTCAGGTCGCTGACCACTTTGGTCATCACACTGGTCGGAATGGCAAAACCGTATCCGGCATAAGCGCCTGTGGGCGAAGAAAGCACGGCATTGATACCTACCAATTCACCTTTTGCATTCACCAAAGCTCCACCGCTGTTTCCCTGATTGATGGCGGCATCTGTCTGGATGAACGATTCTACTCCCCCGATGCCGTACACACCGAGCGTACGTGCCTTGGCACTGACGATACCGGCAGTTACAGTCGAGGTAAGATTGAACGGGTTACCTACCGCCAATACCCACTCTCCTACTTTCAAGGCATCAGAATCGCCCACGGGGATGGTCGGGAAATCGTCTCCCTCGATCTTGACCAGAGCCAAATCCGAATTCGGGTCGGTACCGATCATGCGACCTTTGAACTCGCGGTTGTCATTCAGCTTAACGATAATTTCGTCCGCACCGTCGATCACGTGATTATTGGTGACAATGTAACCGTCTTTAGAAATGATGACACCGGAACCGAAGCCGACACGCGGCTGGGTCTGTACACGGCGCTGCTGTCTGCCGCCATTACCGAAGATATCCCCGAATATCTCTGCAAACGGGTCGCGTACGGTCACAGTTTGTTCTTTAGCCTGTTGAGTCGATTTTATATGTACTACAGCATGAAGCGAATTTTCCGCCGCCTGCGTCAGATCTACAGGCTGGGCATTAATGGCGTCATAAGCAGCCAAGCGAGCACCGGGATTCTGACGGAACTGTTCATTAAACGACAGGCTGTCTCTGTTCTCCGGCTTCAACATCGTATAGGTTGTCACTCCGGCAACTCCTGCACTGAGAAGAACTACTGCTCCTATCCCGAGAATGTTTTTTGTTGTCTGTTTCATACTATTCTTTTTATTCATTTAATTGTTAATATTCTACTTTCATTTAACATTTACGACGTTAAAATAACGACAAAAATCATTCTGTTATTCTCCTTGTCACTCTTTTTTGTTCTCTTTTAACAGTGAGTCTGCGGAGCTTAACAGCGGTTAACGGCAGAGACTGACAAATTAGCATTCGTTGCATGACACACAAGGATTTAGAAGACAGAAAAAAGACTTAAACGTTTCCCTCGAAAGACTAAAGTCTTTTTGAGAAACGCTTAAGTCTTTCCGGAAAACGCTTAAGTCTTTTATGGAAAACGAACTTAATAATTCAGATAGTCTATATCCATGTGATAACTCCACTGCGGGAAGTACAGGTTGCCCCCTTCCCACTCCACCTCGCCACGCTGGAAATCAACGGTTTCACTACGCGGATATTTCTTCTCCGGCACCAGCGGCATGGAATAATCGCTGTTGACTATCATGCGCCAGGAGTCGATACCTCCCATAAAGAACATCTTTTCTTCGGGATTGTCAGCAAATGTGGGAATACCGAACGATTGGTCTACCGGCACCCAGCCTGCGCCTTCGAAATAGACTTCCGCCCAGTCGTGCAGGTTCCAGGCACGCGGATGCATCATAAAGCCGCTCTGGAAACGGGCGGGAATGCCACTGCAACGGCAGAGGGTGATAAACAGCAGGCTCACCTGACCGCAATCGCCGTGACGATTGTCAAGCACATATTCCGGAATATTCTCAATAGTGGAATATTCGCGGGCCGAAGCCCAGGGGAAATGATCGTTTATCCAACGGAAAATGCGCTGTGCCTTCAACAAAGGATTGGTTTCACCGACTGTCAGATTGGCAGCCAGCTCCTTGATGCGGGGGGTGAAGCGGATATGGGTTTCCCGTTCGGCAGTATATTCCTTATAAAGAGCGCCGGCAGTGTCATAAGGCAGAATATTCCCGGGCTTCAACGGATGCCATTCGGCACACGAGGTGTACTCAAAGGTTTCCGAAAAGACCGTCGGCTCACCGGGGATAGCTTGTTTCTCCATATAGAGGGTGCTGTGCCGGCATGAAGGCGGGGACAATGTGTAACGGGGTTCGCTGACATGGAGCAATTTTACATTTTGCTGGCGGGGCTGGTCTGTCCGGGGATAAGGCAACCAGCAACGAATCATTTTTCCGGCAGGTACGGCATTGCTGTCCACCGTCAGCGTGTAAGTGACCCGCATGCGTTTGGGCTGCACCACAGGAGTTTTTTCTTTCCTGACAGCAGCCATCACTTCGGGCAGATGTTCTTTATTGACCTGTTCGCTCGTGCTCAGTGAAGTACCCTCTTTCTCCATTTTGACGGCACAGCAGGCAGAGTCTATCCGGAACAGGTTGGGACCGGCATTGCGGAAATAACGTTTCTCTCCGTCGATCACCCGGCACTCAAGCGCCTTGCTCTCTTCCCATTGGCGCATCTGTTCGTCCGTCACGTCGGGAATGTATTTGCGGATATAGTCTTTCACCTGGGATTCGGTCAGGCAGAAATCCGCCAGCAATCGTTGATGCAGGTCGTCGTCCCAGTCGTAAGGCTTGGACTCCTGCCGGGAGGTGCAGGCGGAGACGCCGATGAATATCATCACAATATAAAGCAATTTTCTCATATCCAAATAAGTTTCAAAAGTTTACCTGTGTTCATATTTTAACCACCCCGATCCCCGGAAGGTCGTTGAGGGTGATCTTACCTTTTACAACTTCCATCCCTTTGAAGCGGTCGTTCGCTATCAGCAGGTTTCCGTCCAGATCGGCAAAGTCGACGGCCGGAGAGAATTGTGCGGCGGCAGAGACCGCACACGAAGTTTCCGTCATACAGCCTACCATCACTTTCATTCCCAATGCACGCGCCAACGTCACCATCTTCCAGGCTTCCCGCATACCGGTGCACTTCATCAGTTTGATATTTATTCCGGTAAAAGCCCCCTTCAGCCCGGGCACATCGCTCAACCGCTGCAAAGATTCATCGGCAAAAACCGGCAACGGACTATGCTGGGTCACCCACGCAATATCGTCCAACTGTGTTTTGGGCATGGGCTGTTCAATCATCACGATCCCTTTCTCCTTCAGCCACTGAATCATGTCCAATGCATATTTCTTATCCGTCCATCCCTGATTGGCATCGACCGCGATAGGCAGATCGCTCACCGAACGGATCGTTTCAATCATCTGTTTGTCATTCTCACGCCCCAGCTTCACTTTGAGGATATTGAACTGCCCGGCCACTTCAAGCGTCTTTTCACGTACCACTTCCGGTGTATCGATGCCTATCGTGAAGGTGGTCGAAGGTGCTTTCGCCTTATCCAACCCCCAGATCCTGTACCAGGGTGCTCCCAAAAGTTTACCCACCAAGTCGTGCAATGCAATGTCGATGGCAGCTTTGGCAGCCGTATTTCCCGGAGTGAGACCGTCTACATAAGCCAGTATATCTTCCAGCCGGAACGGATCGTCGAACTGTTCCAGATCGACTTTCTTCAGAAACCCCATCACCGAGTCTACCGTCTGTCCCAGATAAGGAGGCATCGAAGCCTCACCGTAGCCGATGACTCCGTCATACTCTATCTCTACCTGCACATCGGGAGTGGTGGTGCGCGAATAAGTGGCCACGGTAAATACGTGCTTCAACTTCAGTTCGTAAGGGAAAAAATGCAATTTCATCTTTGCCCCCAGGCCGAGTTGATTGATCGCGAACGAAACAGGGGCTTTCTCTCCGGCAAAAGCTCCTTGCAATGACAGTCCCGAACCGATAGCGGCAAAGGCAGCCGTCTTGAGAAAATCTCTTCGGTTTTGCATACCTATTTTGAGTTTAGTTATAATACGGATTCGTAACGGTGGTATTTAAAGTTTCCTCCTTATCTATAGATGGCAACACACGGACCGCATACAGCAGGCGGTTCAGATTGTACTCATCAAAATCGGCATCTGCCGGATCGAAACTGCTGACATGCACATCGCCTTGCGAATGGATGAACTTCTTATCACCCAGATAAATGGCTACATGAACCACACGCTCCCTCTTTTCGGCAGTAGCCTTCCGCCCGAAGAAAATCAAATCTCCCGGCTGAACATTGCCGAAGTCCGGAGCAATGTCGATATGCTCGCCCACATAAGCCTGTTGAGAGGCGTCACGGGGAATGATGATATCGTGCATGAATAAGACGGTACGTACAAAGCCGCTGCAATCGACTCCCTTCGAAGAAGTACCCGCCCAGAGATAAGGAATCCCCATCATGGTATAAGCGGTTCGGATAATGCTTGAAGCGTCTTGCTTCAAAGAGGCACGCCACTCCTTTTCGGGCATCGATATCGATTGTGAGATATAAGCCTGCCGACCGTCCGGATAAGAGACTTTATAGAATCCTCCTTGCTTACCTTCGTACTTCAGACGGTTTCCGGCTACCACGTCCGACACGGATTGAGACTTTGCATCCGGCTGCTGATAAGTGAACCCGTAATGCGACGTCACTACAATTTTATCTGCCTTGTTCCAGGCATCCAGCCCGGCTTTGGTGACCGGATGGATTCCTACCCGATGTACCCATGCGATATAATTATCGGGCGTCTGGATGCGGTACCAGTTGCGATGTTGCAACACTTTAACGGGCATTCCCATCAATGCCTGAGTGGTCATTTCCGAAGAAAAATTATCCTCTACACGCATATTACATACGGAGAGATTGACAATGCCGTACATCTTTCCTTTCAGAGCCGCACTGTCCGGAACCAGTTGCAGGCTGTCCTTTACTTCATAAGCCTTCTCTTCCAGCCCCGATAACAAAGCCGCCTTAGCTTCCGGCGAAGTAGTTGCCCCCTTTACGGTAATCGTCTTTCCGGATACATCGTAATCCACATCCCAAAGGATGACACGCTTATCGGGAATGAAGCGGTCGCGGACTTCACCGGACAATCGTTCTACATCTTGAGGGAGGGCATTTTTCTTGTTTTCAGGAATACCCGTACAGGCGGACACTGCCAAAAGCAGCGATACAAAAGGAATCATATTCTTCATGAAAGAAAGATTTGGGGGTTACATTTTTAGCAAAGATAGAAACTCTTTCCATTTTAGATATATATTTTCAGAAACATTAAGAATAAGAACTGAAATCGAGTCATACGATGTTCACCACAGAGTAACACAGAGTTCCACAGAGTTTTGAGTTCACCACAGATTACACGGATTAACACAGATATTTTAATTTAACTCTCAGTAAAATAAATTATTAATCTGTGATAATCTGCGTAATCTGTGGTGAATTTATGTCATTCGTGAAACTCTGTGGAACTCTGTGCTACTCTGTGGTGAACCGAACTAATCCTCCCTTCCGTTTGCTCAAACAAAATAATTCTTGTACTTTTGCTGACCAAAGCAGTTGGCCGGTCTGTCGCGTGTACTTCGGTACAGGAGGAAAGTCCGGGCAACACAGAGCATCCTACTTCCTAACAGAAAGCTGTCCGTGAGGGTAGAGTAACGTAGAAGAAAAGAACCGCCCCTCCCTCCGGGGAGAGGTAAGGGTGAGAAGGTGGAGTAAGAGCCCACCAGCCGTATGGTGACATATCGGGCTGTACGTCTTAGGAGTTGTAAGGTCATGTAAACCGGCGCTATGAGAGCTGCTCGCTCCATGTCGGAGGGTAGACCGCTAAAGTGGTGTGGTGACACCCCACTCAGATAAATGACAGGCACCTTGATTTATTCAGGGTACAGAACTCGGCTTATAGGCTGACTGCTTTTCTTTTTTTTAATTTCAAATACCAGACCTATGAATCAGCGTCTCTCCGATATATGGAAATTCATTACCTATGATATCTGGCGGATCACGGAAAGCGAAGTCACCCGCACCAAGTTCTCGATATACAATATCATCAAAACGATCTATCTCTGCGTCAACCGCTTCAACAAAGACCGCATTGTCAATAAAGCCTCAGCGCTGACCTACAGCACCCTGCTCGCCATTGTGCCCATACTCGCCATCCTCTTTGCCATCGCGCGCGGATTCGGGGTCTCCACTTTGATGGAAAGCCAGTTTCGTGATGGCTTCGGAGGGTCCACCGAGGCGACGGATATTATCCTGCAATTCGTAGACTCGTATCTGTCACAAACCAAAAACGGTATTTTTATCGGAGTCGGCCTGGTCATGTTGCTGTGGACCGTACTCAACCTGGTCAGTAACATTGAAATCACCTTCAACCGCATCTGGCAGGTAAAGAAAGGGCGCAGCATGTACCGCAAAATCACCGATTACTTTTCAATGTTCCTATTGATGCCGATCCTGATCGTAGTATCGGGCGGTCTTTCCATCTTTGTAGGCACAATGCTGAAGAGTATGGCGGATTTTGTTTTACTTGCCCCTATCCTGAAATTCCTGATCCGTCTGATTCCGTTCGTGCTGACCTGGCTGATGTTTACGGGACTCTATATCTTCATGCCCAATACCAAGGTGAAATTCAAGCATGCACTGATCTCCGGCATCCTGGCCGGTTCGGCTTATCAGGCATTTCAGTTCCTGTACATCAGCAGTCAGTTGTGGGTGTCCAAATACAATGCCATTTACGGTAGTTTCGCCGCTCTCCCGATGTTCTTGTTATGGTTGCAGATATCATGGACCATCTGCCTGTTCGGTGCCGAGCTGACGTATGCCGGCCAGAACATCCGCAACTTCAGTTTCGACAGAGATACGCAGAACATCAGTCGCCGTTACCGCGATTTCATATCTATCTTAATCATGTCTCTTATAGCCAAACGTTTCGAAAACAACGAAACGCCTTACACCGCCGAAGAGATATCCGAAGAACATCGCATCCCGATTCGGCTGACCAATCAGATACTTTACCAACTGCAGGAGATACACCTGATTCACGAAGTAGTCACCGATCAAAAAAGCGAGGATATCGCATACCAGCCTTCCATCGACATCAATCAGCTGAATGTAGCGCTATTGCTCGACCGGCTGGACACATACGGCTCAGAAGATTTTAAAGTCGATAAAGACGAGGAATTCAGCGAGCAATGGAAGGTTTTGCTTGACTCCAGGGAAGAATATTATAAAAAGGCAAGCAAAGTATTGCTGAAGGACTTGTAGTTCAGCACGGGAAACGGTATCCAAACTCTTTCCACCACAGAGTGACACGGAGTCTCACGGAGGGTTTTCACCACAGATTACGCAGATTGACACAGATTAATAATTTCTTCCACCGAGAACCGGATGATATAATCCGTGAAAATCGGTGTAATCTGTGGTGAAATAAATTCCGTTTCCGATAAGAGCGATATGGGTTTTCTTTATGTCTCCTACCCGCAGAGCCCATTCTGTATCACTCAGATCATTAATAGCTGTTATAAGAAATAATTTTCCCGCTTTCTTTCCGGATCTTCTTTCGTTTCTCTTTCACCGGATATCCGATCAGGATATCCAGCAATACACGTTTGGAAGAGGGAATACCGGTCAGGCTCTTTATCTCTTTTTCATCGAACCAGCCGAGTATACATGATCCCAGCCTTTCGCTTTCGGCAGCCAGCACAATGTGTGCAGCCACAATACCGATATCGATCAACGGAAAATGTTTTCCCTTCAGTTTTCCGCCCAGCCGCGAAGTAATGTTGGCAGACTCTTCTACAACGAGGATATGCACCGGAGCATCCTTGGCAAATTTATTCATTCCCAAGCCCGCAGCAGCCTTACCGACCTTCTCCGCCAATGACGGATCGGTCACTACCACGAACCTCCAAGGCTGGGCATTGCAGGCAGAAGGTGCCAGCCGTCCCGCTTCAAGGATGCGTTCCAGCTTATCCGCCTCCACAAGACGCGATTTATCGTAAGCCCTGTCACTTTGCCGGGCATTTACCAATTGCAGAAAGTCGTTCATACTTTTTTCACCTCTACTCCCCGGTTCACCTTATTTGTACTGGATCATCCGGCTGATATACTTGCCGATAATATCAAATTCCAGGTTGACAACACTGCCCTTCCCGAAAGTATGGAAATTGGTATGCTCGTAGGTATATGGGATAATCGCCACCTGAAAAGTATCGTCAGTCGGGTTGCATACCGTCAGGCTAACACCGTTGACCGTAACCGAACCCTTATCGACCGTAATATAGCCGCGCTTGGCCATCTCCTTGTCGAAAGCATATTTAAACGTAAAATACCAGCTTCCGTCTGCATCTTTGATATCGATACATTCGGCGGTCTGATCCACATGTCCCTGCACAATATGGCCGTCCAGACGTCCGTTCATCATCATGCTGCGTTCCACGTTCACCTTGTCCCCCACTTTCAGCAGACGAAGGTTCGACCGGTCCAGTGTCTCTTTCATGGCAGTCACAGTGTAGGTATCTTCAGTCATGCTGACCACGGTCAGGCAGACCCCATTGTGAGAGATACTCTGATCTATCTTCAATTCATTTACAAACGAACACTTCAGTGTGAAATGTATATTCTCCTGGTCTTTCACCAGTGCCACAACGGTAGCATACTCTTCTACGATTCCGGAAAACATAGTTCTATTTTTAATTTAGGATTCACAATTAAAACAGAGGTGTGATGCGACTCACATTCGCCCACCCCCTCACAGGGGTCAAAGATACAAAGAAAATGGGATTGGATAAAGAATCAACATAAAAAAGCGGGGCTTTTCACAAAGCCCCGCTTTTCAGTTTTCAATAGGTATTAGTTTTTTTTTAAGGTAAAAAGATTGTTTTCAGGATAACGATGCAAATATAGGTGCTTTTCTCGTTATGAACCAAATATAAAAACATGTCATATAACATCTTTTTGATTTTTCTTTGGATTTATTATCATTTCAAAAAAAACTCCTGTAACCGAACCGTTACAGGAGACAAATATATGACATTTTTTTAAGTAGCACTAATTTTTGTTTAAAAATTTGCGATTTATTATTTAGCAGGATAATGCTCTTCTACCTTGCCACTATGCTTCAAGACTTTAGCATCGATGAAAAAGACTATCTCTTCTGCAATATTCGTTATATGGTCGCCGGAACGTTCCAATTTACGGAATACTCCCACCAGATTGAGGCACGAGAGAGTGCTTTCCGGATGCTCTTTGATATACTCTGCCAAAACAGCCGTAGCCTCCGCATTGATCTCGTCCAATAAATTATCTTTAGCGAATACGGAGGTTGCCAGCTCCAGGCTCTCTTCGTTCAATGCGCGTTTTGCCACTTCAAGCATCGAAAGCACCTGTTTCTGCATCTCTTCCAGACGGAGTCGTTTCAGTAACTCTTCATCCAGAACCGGCTCTTCACTCTTCACTACAAAACGTGCGATTCCTTCTGCAAAGTCGCCCAGACGCTCCAGGTTGGTGTTGATTTTCAACATGGCCAACACAAAGCGAAGGTCGATAGCTACCGGATTATATAAAGCGATCACGTCTTCCACGTCGCTGTCTATCTTCAATTCGAAAGCATTCACCCTGCGTTCACGGACAATCACCTGCTGGGCCAGTTCCTTATCCAGGGTCAACACTGCCTCCCCTGCCCTGTCCAACTGGTTGTAAACCAATGTCCACATCTCGTCTATTTCCTTTTTCAGCAGAACAAGTTCTGATTCTATAAACTTCACCATATTCTATTAAATTTATTATTAAGCAAATATACAATATTAAATGATACATCGAGCTGCATGCCGATCAATCGTATGTCATCCGAAACGTCCGGTTATATAGTTTTGTGTCGCTTCCTTCTCCGGGTTCGTAAAGATCTTCTTCGTGTCGCCAAACTCCACCATCTGCCCCATATAGAAAAACGCCGTCTTATCACTGACACGTGCAGCCTGCTGCATATTGTGCGTCACAATCACAATGGTATACCGTTCTTTCAACTCGTGTATCAACTCTTCCACCTTTGCCGTCGAAATAGGGTCGAGCGCCGAAGCAGGTTCGTCCATCAACAACACCGAAGGCGATACAGCCATTGCGCGTGCGATACAAAGACGCTGCTGCTGTCCGCCGGACAAGGCAAAAGCCGATTCTTTCAGTTTGTCCTTCACTTCATCCCAAAGCGCGGCACCCTTCAGGGTCTCCTCCACCCGCTGACGGATAAAGGCATTATCTTTCACTCCGTTCACTCTCAACCCGTAAGCCACGTTTTCAAAAATGCTTTTCGGAAAAGGATTGGGACGCTGGAACACCATGCCTACATTTTTACGCAGCTCGTCCACCTGCACTCCCTTGTCATAGATGTTTTCGCCGTCTATGCGGATCTCTCCCGTCAGGCGGGTTGCAGGAATCAAGTCGTTCATCCGATTAAAAAGGCGTAGAAAAGTAGATTTCCCACATCCGGAAGGACCTATAAACGCGACTACCGATTTTTCTTCAATCTCCATACTGATCCCCTTCAGTGCATGGAAGTCACCATACCAGAAGTTCACATCACGCGCATCAATTTTTACTGTTGTATCCATATCTTTTGTTGTACTCCGTCACTAAGAAACAGTTTCTAATTCATTTTTACTTTCTTCTCAAAATACTTTCGCAAGGCATTGGCCAGCAGGTTCACCAGGAGTATGATTACAATCAGTACCAAGGCCGTTCCATAAGCCAGAGGCAACTGCGCCTCCATATCCGTTCCGCTGGTCGATATCACATACAAGTGATAGGGCAATGCCATACATTGATCTAAGATGCTTGTGGGCAATTGCGGGAGGAAATACGCCGCACAAGTGAACAGGATCGGAGCCGTTTCTCCCGACACACGTCCCAAGGCCAGAATCAATCCGGTGATGATATTCGGCATTCCCATAGGCAGAATCACGTGCCAGATGGTCTGAAGCTTGGTAGCTCCCAGTGCACGGCTTCCCTCGCGCATGCTGTCAGGTATTGCCTTCAATGCCTCTTCCGTAGTACGGATCACCAAAGGTACGCAAAGCAGCCCCAACGTCAGCGAACCCGCCAGAATACTATCGCCGAAATCCATATAGTTAACAAACAGCGCCATACCGAAGAGACCGAAAACAATCGACGGAATACCGCTCAGGTTGTTGGTCATCACCCGGATAAAGCGTACCAGTTTGCCCTTCGGCGCATACTCGTTCATGTAAATACCACTCATCACACCCACCGGAAAGGCAAACAGCGCACTGCCCACCATCAGGTAGAATGTACCCACGATAGCCGGCCAGATGCCTCCTCCCGTCATCCCGTCAGTAGGAGCGGTGGTCAGAAAATCCCAGCTGATCACGCCGATACCCTTATAGATGATGAATCCCAGAATCGCGAACAAAATCAGCACAATGCATAAACTCAGCAGCCGGAATATGCCGAAAGCGATCCCCTGCGAACGTCTTTTAGCTTTTGTATTATTCAGTATTTCCATATTACTTACTACGTTTTACGCCCTTAGATGAAATGTACTCCACACTAAAGTTGATGATTAATGTAATGAAGAACAGCACTACCCCCAGCAGGAACAGAGCCTGATAGTGTGGTCCCCCTGCCGGTGCTTCTCCGAGTTCGGCCGCAATGGTTGCCGGGATTGTGCGCAAAGGTTCGAGAATGGTAGTGGGAATCACGGCGGCATTTCCGGTCACCATCAAAACCGCCATCGTCTCGCCGATAGCGCGTCCGATACCCAACACCACCCCCGAGGTAATGCCCGAGATCGAATAAGGAATCACTACTTTATAAATGGTCTGCCACTGCGAAGCTCCGAGTGCCAGGCTGGCTTCACGCATGGCACGGGGACAGTTGCGCATGGCGTCTTCAGTCACCGTTATGATGGTGGGCAATGCCATGATGGCAAGCACAATACTTCCCGCAAGTCCGCTCTCCCCCACCGGCAAATCAAATACTTTCTGAATCAAAGGTACAATCACGATCAAGCCGAAAAAGCCATATACCACCGAAGGAATACCGCTCAGCAACTCTATCACCGGCTTCAGCCAACTACGTACTTTCGAATCGGCCACCTCTGACATATAGATCGATACCGAAAGTCCGAACGGCAAAGCAATCAATATGGCAAACAGGCTCACCCAAAGCGTACCGGTTATCAGCGGCAGAAAGCCGAACAAAGGTGCGGGAGTAGCCGTCGGAAACCATTCCGCTCCGGCAAAGACCTCCTTCACAGAAATGGTGTTATCCTTTATGAAATGTACCGCATCCGGCCGTACCACAAACTTCTGAGGAATAAAAGCAACGATACCGGGTGTTTTCTGAATCAGCTCCATAATCTTTTCCCCTGCATTCTCGTAGGCTTCTCCCAGTTCTTCTTCCGAGTAGTAGTGCGTGATGTCTTCCAGACGGAACACCCGGATCGGGAGATCTTCACCCCCCAACTCTTTCCAGTTGGTGATCTCTTCATCAAAGACATCTTTAATTTGCATCGGTGTCAGTTCGCTTACCTTATTATCTTTGTTCAGCGCCAGCACATATCCCTCTTCAATAACCTTGCTGCTGAACAGGCCGAATGCCTCGGTAAAAAGGAAAAGCACAATCAGCAGAATCGTAATACTCGTTACAAAACCGCTACAGGTCAATATTCCTTCTATAATTCTTTCAAAAACCTTCTTCATACCTTTTGATTTTCATGATGCAAAGAAACGGAGTAAGTATTAAGGAGGTGTGAATACGGTTTGAAGGAACTGTTTCAAACCTGTTACGTTTCTGTTACAAGACAAGATGCGGCACGTTTTGAAACAGGAATGTAACACGCTATTGCTTTATTTGCACATAAAATAGAATCCACCACAGGATTCACCACAGAGTACACAGAGTCTCGCAGAGAACACAGACTCTCGCAGAGAAATTCGTTTTCTCTAAAATACTGTAACAAAAGATTAAAGACCTGTGGAACTCTGTGTTACTCTGTGGTGAATCAAACTCAAAACTTAATCATATGAAAGTTAGAACTATCTTATTCGCCGCCCTCTCACTCGCAGCATTGCATGCCAACGCTCAGCGCATCAAAGGCAGTGACACCGTACTGCCCGTAGCCCAGCAAACCGCCGAACGCTTCATGAACCGTGAACCCGACGCCCGTGTCACAGTCACCGGAGGCGGTACAGGGGTAGGCATCTCCGCCCTGATGGACAACACCACTGACATCGCCATGGCTTCACGCCCCATCAAATTCAGCGAAAAGATGAAAGCCAAAGCCGCCAAACGGGATATAGACGAAGTGATCGTCGCTTACGATGCGCTGGCTGTCGTTGTACACCCGTCCAATCCGGTGAAAAAACTCACCCGCCGGCAACTGGAAGACATCTTCCGCGGAAAAATAACCAACTGGAAACAAGTGGGAGGCGACGACCGCAAGATCGTGGTTTACTCTCGCGAGACCTCTTCCGGCACCTACGAGTTCTTCAAAGAGAGCGTCCTCAAGAACAAGAATTATATGAGCAGCAGTCTCTCCATGCCCGCCACCGGAGCCATTATCCAATCCGTCAGCCAGACCAAAGGGGCAATCGGCTATGTAGGGCTCGCTTATGTGTCGCCGCGCATCAAGACTCTGTCCATCTCGTATGATGGCGAGCACTATGCCACCCCGACCGTAGAGAACGCCACCAACAAGACTTATCCCATCGTCCGCCCCCTCTACTACTATTATGATGCAAAGAACAAAACACAAATCGCTCCCCTGCTCGAGTTTATTCTCTCTCCCGAAGGACAGGATATTATAAAAAAGAGTGGATATATACCCGTGAAATAAGGATATACAAAAAAAATATCCTACTTTTGCAGCAACTTATTAGCTACGAGCTTTTATAATAATGACAGATATGACAGATATAAAAAACGAAGAAGCAGGCGAAAAGAAAAGCCTCAATTTCATTGAACAGGCAGTAGAAAATGATTTGAAAGCTGGAAAGAACGGGGGAAAAGTACAAACACGCTTCCCGCCGGAACCAAACGGTTACCTGCACATCGGGCACGCTAAAGCCATTTGTCTCGACTTCGGCATCGCTGCCGCACACGGCGGTGTGTGCAACCTTCGTTTCGACGACACTAACCCGACGAAAGAGGATATGGAATATGTAGAAGCCATCCAGGAAGATATCCGGTGGCTGGGATTCCAATGGGGCAACGTATATTATGCCTCAGATTATTTCCAACAACTATGGGACTTTGCCGTCACTCTGATTAAAGAAGGCAAGGCCTACGTAGACGAGCAGACTTCAGAACAGATAGCGCAACAGAAAGGCACTCCCACCCAACCCGGTGTCGAGAGTCCGTACCGCAACCGTCCGATCGAAGAGAGCCTTGCCCTGTTCGAAAAGATGAATAGCGACGAAGCCAAGGAAGGTTCCATGGTGCTTCGTGCCAAAATAGACATGGCAAGCCCCAACATGCACTTCCGCGACCCGATCATGTACCGCATCCTGCATGTGGCACACCACCGCACCGGAACCCAATGGAAAGCCTACCCGATGTATGACTTTGCACACGGTCAGAGCGACTATTTCGAAGGAGTCACCCACTCACTCTGTACACTCGAGTTCGTGCCTCACCGTCCTCTTTACGATCTGTTCATCGACTGGCTGAAAGAAGGCAAGGACCTGGACGACAACCGTCCCCGTCAGACGGAGTTCAACAAACTGAACCTGAACTACACGCTGATGAGTAAACGCAACCTGCTGATCCTGGTGAAGGAAGGACTGGTGAACGACTGGGACGATCCCCGTATGCCGACTCTCTGCGGATTCCGCCGTCGCGGCTATTCTCCCGAATCCATCCGTAAGTTCATCGATAAAATAGGTTACACCACTTACGATGCACTCAACGACTTCGCCCTGCTCGAAAGCGCCGTACGCGAAGACCTGAATGCCCGTGCCACCCGTGTATCTGCCGTACTGAACCCGGTGAAACTGATCATCACCAACTATCCCGAAGGACAAGTTGAGGAACTGGAAGCCATCAACAACCCCGAAGATCCGACAGCCGGAAGCCATACCATCGAATTCAGCCGCGAACTGTGGATGGAACGCGATGACTTCATGGAAGATGCCCCGAAGAAATATTTCCGCATGACTCCGGGACAGGAAGTGCGTCTGAAGAATGCCTACATCGTAAAATGTACAGGCTGCAAGAAAGACGAGAACGGCACCGTGACCGAGGTATACTGCGAATACGATCCCAACACCAAAAGCGGCATGCCCGACGCCAACCGCAAAGTGAAAGGCACCCTCCATTGGCTCAGCTGCAACCATTGCCTGCCGGCAGAGGTGCGTCTGTACGACCGTCTCTGGAAAGTGGAAAACCCGCGCGACGAAATGGCAGCCATCCGTGAAGCCAAAGGTTGCGACGCCCTCGAAGCCATGAAGGAAATGATCAATCCGGATTCACTGACCGTACTGCCCCATTGCTATATAGAGAAGTACGTGGCCGACATGCCCGCGCTCTCTTATCTGCAATTCCAGCGTATCGGTTATTTCAATATCGACAAAGATTCCACCCCCGGACATCTGGTATTCAACCGCACCGTAGGACTGAAAGATACCTGGGGAAAGATCAATAAATAATTTTTGGGCAAGGGAGCGTGTGTCGGAACTCACCACAGGAGACACACCTCCCCCTCCGTCGAATCGAATGATTATTAACTGTATAATTGCTAATTAAATTGGGCAGAAAAAACTCCCCGTCCGAAAGAGAGCGGGAATTACAGAACCTTATCGCACAATACGAAGCGGTAAAAGCCAAAAACGAATCGCTATACCTGGACGGTGACCAATTGGCTGATATTGCCGATCTATATGCCTCCGAACGTAAGTTTAAGGAAGCCCAGGAGGTCATAACATACGGACTCGGACTCCATCCGGGACACACCGACCTCATGGTCGAACAGGCTTACCTGTTCCTGGATCTCAATCAACCCCAAAAGGCCAAAGAGGTGGCCGAACTCATCACCGACACTTACTCCTCCAACGTAAAACTACTCCTGGCCGAACTGCTGCTGAACGAAGGTAAACTGGATGCCGCCGACCAAATGCTCGACAGCATAGAAGAGGAAGAGAAAAACGACCTGGGCATCCTGGTCGATATTGTCTACCTGTACACCGACTTAGGTTATCCGGAGAAAGGCGTACAATGGCTCAAACGGGGTGCGGAGATGTACAAAGATGACGAAGACTTCCTGGCAGCCACCGCCGATTGCTACGGTGCGGCCGGAGCAGAATACATAGAGCAAGCCATCGTTGTCTTCAACAAGCTGATCGACAAGAATCCCTATAACCCGGCTTATTGGGTAGGCCTCGCCAAATGCCAGTTTGCCACCAAAGATTTCGATAAAGCCATCGAGTCCTGTGACTTTGCCATCGCAGCCGACGAAGAATTCGGCGAAGCCCACATCATCAAGGCACACAGCCTCTTTCATCTTGAGAACATCGAGGGAGCCATTGTTGAATACCGGAAAGCCCTGAAGTATAAAACGCTCTCCCCCGAATTTACATATATGTTCATCGGACTGGCCTACACCCAGCAGGAAAATTGGGCTGAAGCCAACGAAAGTTACAGCATGGCTCTCCGGGCGATCGAAGAAAACGGTAACGGTTCTTCCCCGCTATTGTCCGATATCTATTCAAACAAAGCACTTTGCGCTTCCCGCCAGGGCGACTCGGAAGAAGCCCACCGGCTTTGCCGACTGGCAAAAGAGCTCGCCCCCCAGGATGCAGAACCCTACCTGCTCGAGGGACGCATCTATATGGAAGAGGATAATTTCGACCTGGCCCGTGCAGAGTGGGCATTAGCTCTCCGCTATGCTCCCGAAGCAGATACCTGGATGGAAATAGGCAACTACAGCCTCGAGTTCCGCATGCTCGAGAACGCACGCTTCTGCTTCGAGCAGGTGCTGGAAGAAGATCCCGAGTACCCCAAGATCTGCGAACAACTGGCCGCCGTATGCCTCGTCCTTCAGGATCATGAAGGATTCAAGAAATACAACGCGATGTCCGGCGATTCCATCAATCTCGACTCCCTCCGGGATACGATACTGGAAATGGGTGTCGACGGAGAACAGATGCTTCGCGAACTGGACGATTTTTTAAAAGACGAAAAATAATCAAGTTCACCACAGAGTTCCACAGAGATTATTTTCTCTTCATATCTTATCAACAAGAGATTAAAAAACTCTGTGGTACTCTGTGGTAAATCAAAAAAACAAAACTATATCAATTCAATCTAAATTAAACAAATGGAATCTGTAGCCTTCATTCAGTGGTGCTTAGACCACCTCAATTACTGGACCATTACTTTATTAATGACCATTGAAAGTTCTTTCATTCCTTTTCCATCCGAAGTAGTCGTTCCTCCGGCAGCCTACAAAGCGGCAGTCAACGAAGAGCTGAACATCTATCTGGTAGTGCTCTTCGCCACCCTGGGAGCCAACCTCGGTGCTATTATCAATTACTATCTGGCCCGCTGGCTGGGACGTCCCATCGTCTACAAGTTCGCCAACAGCCGTTTCGGACACATGTGCCTGATCGATGAAGCCAAAGTGCAGCATGCCGAAGAATATTTCGACAAGCACGGAGCACTCTCCACTTTTATCGGTCGCCTGATTCCCGCTGTCCGCCAGTTGATCTCCATCCCTGCAGGACTTGCCCGCATGAAGCTGCACACGTTCCTGATCTACACCACTCTGGGTGCCGGATTATGGAACACTATCCTCGCTGCCATCGGTTATTATCTTTCCACCGTACCCGGCATCGAAAGCGAAGAGCAACTGCTTGCCAAAGTAACAGAATACAGCCATGAACTGGGCTACTGCTTCATCGTCATCGGAGTCTTCATCGTAGGTTTCCTTGTCTACAAAGGAATGAAGAAAAAGAAATAGTGCCTCCACAGCAAGAATCAGCATTTACCACAGAGTCTCACGGAGTAATAGAGAGTAGAGAGTAATACAGAGTAATACAAAGTTCTTAGAGTTCACTACCATTCGTTATCGATAGATTAAGTTCACTCTGTGTTGCTCTGTGTTACTCTGTGGTGCTCCGTGGTAAAACTCCGCTTTCATCCCTCCCTCAAAAAAAATCTTTCTTTTTTTTCGTCCTCCATGCAGTACCTTTATATTTTCTGCATTTACTTATTGTACGTACACCAAACCAGTTATTGACAATTCATCAAAAAAACAAATCCTAGGCCTTACAGTTGTTTGATGAAAAAGCAATTTATGTAACAAATTTAATGTTTAAAAAAATGAAAAAAGATTTCAACTTAACCAAGCTTTTTTATTCTTTTGCGATTGCTTTCTCAGTGGTAACCTTGTCTTCTTGCAACAACGATGACAATTCTCCGCTTCCTCCTCCATCCACCAACGATGTGGCAGGCACCTATAACGGAAAAGTACTGATAACTCCGGTGACTCCCGCCACTGCAAAAGAAAATGCCGGAGAAGCTCCCCAGGGACAAGACGTAAACGCTACGGTGAAAAATGACACGGTGTTCTTCGACAAATTGCCGGTAACCGAACTTATTACCTCCATTGTAGGCGATAAAGACAAAGCGGAAGCCATTGTCAAAGCCATCGGTGACGTAAAATACAAAGTAGGCTACAAGCCGGCTCTCAATACAGAGAAGGACAGCATCTACCTTGCTTTCGATCCGAAACCGTTGACCCTTCAACTGCCTGCAGCCGTAGAAGGCCAGGAAGGACAGACTGTTACCGTAACCATTTCGTCTCCGGACAAAGGCAGCTTTGCTTACAAGAAAAATCAGTTGAAGTTGAAGCTCAGCGCCGATAAAGTGGAACTGGCAGGCGTAGCGGTACCTGTTCCTCAGACCCTGTTCGACTTCGATATGACCAAAAAGAAGTGATTGCCTGTTCAACACACGTAACAAGCAGTAGTCATAGGGGGTAAAGCCTGTAAAGACAGGCTTTATACCCGCATGAAAAAGTCCGTGCTCTCACCCCCCGGAGTGAACACGGACTTTCTGA